>Ga0316204_10000047_pt1 | contig 523729 bp, 518 predicted proteins | sample 6monrhotite_MG_2_FD_205661 | JGI IMG/M metagenome (GOLD analysis project Ga0316204, IMG submission 205661) | Microbial mat bacterial communities from mineral coupon in-situ incubated in ocean water Damariscotta River, Maine, United States -... | ecosystem: Environmental > Aquatic > Marine >...
ACATCGACGAAATCACATGGGCCGTAAACTCAACACCCCGTAAATGCCTCGGCTACAAAACACCCGCCGAAGCCTTCCTTGAAAACCTCAGGTGTTGCACTTGACGTGAGAATCCAGCGGGTTCTTCCTCGACCAAAATGTCTGTCGGCTAATCGCTCAGGCACGATATTGGTTTGATCAACTGGCATCGGGAAAAGTCCCATCCGTCCGGGAGATGTCCAAGCTTGAGCACGTCAATGAAAACGAAATCACCCGCACTCTGCCCCTTGCCTTTCTGGCGCCACAGATTGTCGAGGACATTCTGGCTGGCCAGCAGGCGGAAAATATAACGGCCTATCGCCTGAAACGCCTCTCCCCACTGCCTCTTGATTGGGAAGAACAGGCTGAAATTCTAAAAAAACTTGCCTAATCTCCCCTCATAAATCTCATGGTCTGGCGGTCAAAGCTGCACATTAGAGACTTTTCCCCATTTCCGGCTATTTCGTCTCCCCAACCGCGTCTCCGCACAGCGCAGGTCGCGCAAAAGCCCCCGGAACTGCGGGGTTGCGGCGCAGATCCAGTCTGGCGGTCGGTTCGTAGGAGGGGAAATGGTGGGCCCGGCAGGACTCGAACCTGCAACCAGACCGTTATGAGCGGTCGGCTCTAACCAATTGAGCTACAGGCCCCCAAGGTGTGCATGCCGCATGTGCGGCGCACCCTGCTTATAGCAAGCGTAGGCGGGTCGCGAAAGGGACTGTTTGGTCCATTTCCCGCACAATCATTGTCTCGTGCCTGGAAACAGTCATTTTGCTTTTATCCCTCTAGCACCTTATTCGCACACCAATTATGGTTTGCGTCTCAATTTTTTTCAGGGTCCAGACCGAATGAGTTCTAAAACCTCCCACACCTTTATTCCACCTCTTCCGCCGCAAGGTCACGACCATCAATCCAACCGTCTTCGCAATTCCACCGTGCGCTGGGGTTTCGCCGCCGTGGCCTTGCATTGGAGCACTGCACTGGCCGTTATAGGTTTGTTTGCACTGGGTTTGTGGATGACGGAATTGACGTATTACGACCCTTGGTACAAGCAAGCCCCCAACATCCACAAATCCATCGGCGTGATGGTGTTCATCGTGTCGCTCGTCCGCCTCGCTTGGCGCCTGTTGGACCCAGCGCCCAAGCCGGTTCAAGGCCAGGGCACCTGGGAACGCAAAGCGGCGCACGCCACCCATTGGATTTTATATGGCGCGCTGTTCGCGGTGATGGCCAGCGGATACCTGATTTCCACCGCCGACGGACGCGCTGTTTCGGTGTTTGGGCTTTTTGAAATGCCCGCCACGCTCACGTCGATTGAAAAGCAAGAAGACGTGGCTGGCGTCGTCCACCTGTGGCTCGCCGTATCGCTGATCTGCGTCGTTGCGGCGCATGCATTGGCGGCCCTGAAACACCATTTTGTCGACAAAGACAACACGCTCAAGCGGATGTTTGCACGCCCGTGATTTTTCCCCACTCCCAACTGCAAAGGACCCATTGCATGAAACGCCTTAGCCTCGTCATCGCCGCCCTGGCGCTCACCCTCAGCTTCACGGCCATGGCCCCGTCCGCGCAAGCCGCGGACTATGTCATCGACACCCGTGGCGCGCACGCCTTCGTTCAATTTCGCGTGCAGCATCTCGGATATAGCTGGCTATATGGGCGTTTCAACACCTTCGACGGCGCGTTTTCTTACGATGATGCCAGCCCGGCGACATCCAAGATCAGCGTTACCATCGACACCGCCAGCATCGACACCAACCACGCTGAACGCGACAAGCATCTGCGTAGCGCGGATTTTCTGGATGTCGGCAAATTCCCCAAAGCCACGTTCGTCAGCACAGCCATCAGCGTAAACGGTGACGGCAGCGCCAAACTAAGCGGCGACTTCACACTTCACGGCGTCACCAAACCCATCACGCTGGACGTCAAAAAAATGGGTGAAGGTAAAGACCCGTGGGGCGGCTACCGCGTCGGTTTCGAGGGTTCGACCACCATCACCATGGCCGATTACGGCATGACCTACAACCTCGGCCCGCTCGCCACCCAGGCGGAAATCATCCTCAGCTTCGAGGGCATGCGGAAGTAATCGTACAACCCGGTATATTTTTCTAAACGTACATAAAAAAAAGGCCGGAGCATTGCTCCGGCCTTTTTGGTTTCTGTTTTATACGCCTAGTAATCCAAGAAGCTGCGCAGTTTGCGTGAGCGGCTTGGGTGCTTGAGCTTACGCAGAGCTTTCGCTTCGATCTGACGGATGCGTTCGCGGGTCACGCTGAACTGCTGGCCGACCTCTTCGAGTGTGTGGTCGGTGTTCATGCCGATGCCGAAGCGCATGCGCAGAACGCGTTCTTCGCGCGGCGTCAGGCTGGCCAGAACCCGCGTGGTGGTTTCGCGCAGATTGCCGTTGATGGCCGCGTCCAGCGGCTGCACCGCGTTTTTGTCTTCGATGAAATCGCCGAGGTGCGAATCTTCCTCATCACCGATCGGCGTTTCGAGGCTGATTGGTTCTTTGGCGATTTTCAGCACCTTGCGCACTTTCTCCAGCGGCATGGAGAGACGCACGGCCAGTTCTTCCGGCGTCGGCTCGCGACCGATTTCATGCAACATCTGACGGCTGGTGCGCACCAATTTGTTGATGGTTTCGATCATGTGCACCGGAATACGAATGGTGCGCGCCTGATCCGCGATGGAGCGCGTGATCGCCTGCCTGATCCACCATGTGGCGTAGGTCGAGAACTTGTAGCCGCGACGGTATTCGAACTTATCGACCGCCTTCATCAAACCGATGTTGCCTTCCTGGATGAGGTCGAGGAACTGCAAGCCACGGTTGGTGTATTTTTTGGCGATGGAGATCACGAGACGCAAGTTGGCCTCGATCATTTCTTTTTTCGCCTTGGCGGCTTCGCGTTCGCCCTTTTGCACGGTCGAGACGATGCGCTTGAATTCCTTCACCGGCAGGCCGGCTTCTTCCGCCAATTCAGAGATCGATCCGCGAATGGTCTTGATGTCGTCGACGTGCTTGGTGGTGAACTTTTCCCAGCCCTTGCCCGGCAACTTCTTGATCTCGCTCAGCCAGCGCGGGTCAAGCTCATGGCCCTGATAATGTTCGATGAAGTCTTCGCGTTTGACGCGGCACTTGGTGGCCATGCGCAAAAGCTTGCCTTCCAGGCTCATCATCGCCCGGTTGAGGTCATACAATTGGTCGACCAATTGTTCGATGCGCGCATTGTTGAGATGCACGTTGTCCATCAATTCGATCAGCTCCTTGCGCAGCTTCTCGTAGCGTTTTTCTTGAGAGCTTTTGAACTCTTCGCCACCCTGCATGGCATCCAGACGCTTCACTTGAAGGCGGTGCATTTTTTTATAGGTCTTGGCGATTTCTTCGAAGGTTTCGACCACCACCGGGGTGAGCTTCGCCTCCATAGCCGCTAAGGAGAGGTTGTTCTCGGCGTCGTCGTCGTCATCGTCGTCAACGGGCTTTTCGCCGCCTTCGCCTTCTTCTTTGGCTTTACCATCCTCATCATCGGACGCGGGCTCTTCTTCGGACTTTTCCGTGGGTTTTTCTTCGACAGCAGGGGCTTTGGCTTCTGTGGCGCCTTCGCCGCCTTCGCCCTGGCTGTCCTCATCGGTGTTCGCGTTCGCCCCGCCAGGACCGCCGCCGTAGGTGGCGTCAAGGTCGATGATGTCGCGCAGCAAAATCTGCTCGGCGATCAAGGCGTCGTGCCACGCCACGATGGCGCGGATGGTCAGCGGGCTCTCGCAGATGCCGCCGATCATCATTTCCCGACCCGCTTCGATGCGCTTGGCGATGGCGATTTCGCCTTCGCGCGACAGCAGTTCGACCGAACCCATTTCACGCAGGTACATGCGCACAGGATCGTCGGTGCGCCCGACATCGCTGTCGGAGACGTTGCCGCTGGCCTTTTTGCCGCCGTCTTCGTCGCTGTCGTCGTCGCCCGCGCTGTCGCTGGAAGGCGTTTCGTCGCTAGGCGCTTCGTCGCCCTCTTCGCCTTCGATGACGTTGATGCCCATCTCAGAGAGCTGGCTCATGGTGTCTTCGATCTGTTCGGACGACACCTGGTCAGGCGGCAGGGCCTTGTTCAGTTCGTCATAGGTGACGAAGCCGCGCTCCTTGCCGAGCTTAACCATTTTTTTGACGTTGGCGCCAAGCGTGTCCAGCAACGGACCATCTTGGTTTTCACCGTCGGCGGGTTGGGTCTTTTGGGCGTTTTTGTTCGATGCCATGGACGCGTTCGTTCTTTCCCGTGTTCACGCACGCCCCCTGAGCCCCTCAGCCCAGACATGCGCGAAAATTTCAATCACCTGTGCCGATCACACCCTATTTGGTCCAACCAACACCGAAAGCCCCATCTTTAAGGGGCTATTTGGCGTTCCGTTCTGCAGCCGACTGCTCTTGCATTTTCAAAGCACGGAACCTTTCGAAGGTTTCCGGCGTCATATCTGCGGCTAGCTGCCGCTGGGCATCTTCAAGCTCGGCCTGCAGGTCACGCCTGCAATACAATTCGTACGTCTCGTTCCAGCCTTCCAACGCAGATAAAGTATCCTCATCGGGGCGGGCGAAGTAGGCATGTCCGAAAACCCGTGGGCTCAAAAGCGAGTCCAGAATTGTCGAATAACCACTGTCCCTGAGGTGGCGTTGAAAGTCTGCTCTGTCAAGACTGGTTTCCCCGGCCAGTGTCTTTAGAGCTTCCTGGCGAAGGTTGTCAAGCGCAAGCGTCGTAAAGGCAACACTTCCAAGCCGTTCGCCAACCTCATCGAAAAGAGCGGGATGGTTGATCAGAGCCGCCAATAATATCTCTTCGCGCGCGTGCGTCATGTCCACGCGCGCGGATTTTACGGCCTGGTGTTTATTGGCCTCGCCCTCGAACACCAGGGGTTTTGGCGGTTTGAACGCGCGTCCAGGCTTGAAATTGCGTCCCGCGCCGCGATCCTCACGCTTCGTGCGGCCCAATTGCCACACCTGATCTTTAAATGTGGACAGAAAGTGGCCGCGCACGGTGGCGTCCTCGATAGACCTGACATGATCGTCGAGGCGTTTTTGCAAAGCCGCACGGCCTTCCGGGGTGTCGGTCGTTCCAGCGCCAAGTTCCTGTTCCCACAGCATTTGGCTGAGCGGTTTGGCCGCCGCGATCACCTCGGCAAACGCGCCCGAGCCCCGGGTCTGGATCAAACTGTCCGGGTCTTCGCCCGCAGGCAGCGTGGCGAAGCGAATGCCCACACCGGCCTTAATCAAGGGCAGCACGCGTTCCGACGCACGCACTGCGGCACGCTGACCGGCGTTATCGCCGTCGAAACACAACACCGGCTCAGGCATGATTTTCCACAGTTCCAGAATTTGTTCCTCCGTCAGGGCGGTGCCCAGCGGCGCGACCGCGCCTTCGAAGCCCGCCTGAAACAACGCGATGACATCCATGTAGCCTTCGGTCACGATCAGCGCCTGGCCCGCGCGTGCGGCGACCTGGGCGCTATCCATGGCGTACAGCAGGCGGCCTTTGTGAAATAAATCCGTCTCAGGGCTGTTGAGATACTTCGCGACCCCCTTGTCCGATCCCAAAATACGCCCGCCGAACGCGACCACACGCCCGCGCCGGTCCAAAATCGGAAACATCACCCGGCCGCGAAAACGGTCGTATGTGGAACCGTCGTCGCGCTTGATGATCATGCCCGCCGCGACCAGTTCAGCCTCGCCGATGCCTTGCGCACCAAGTGCGGCCTTCATACCGTCGCGCCGATCCGGGGCGAAACCCAAACGGAACTTGGCGATGGTCTGCTCGCTCAGGCCGCGCCCGCGCAGATAGTCCAGTGCATGCGCGCCCTCAGAACGGCGCAAGGCCTGCTCATAGTGCTGACACGCGGCCTCGACCACGTCATAGAGCGTCTTCTTGCGTTCGGCGCGTTGACGTTCTTCGGGGCTGTCTTGGGGCACCTGCATGCCCACTTCGCAAGCCAGCTTATCCACAGCCTCGCGAAAATTAAGGCCCTCGGTTTCCATGACGAAATCGAACGCCGAGCCGTGCGCTCCACAGCCGAAACAATGGTAGAAACCTTTGTCCTCATTGACGGTAAAGGATGGCGTTTTTTCCTTGTGGAACGGACACAGCCCCTGGTGCTCTCGCCCCTTCTTGGTTAAACGCGTGCGTCGTCCCACCACATCGGCCAAACCGATGCGTTCGCGCAGATCATCCAGAAATCGGGATGGGATCGTCATAAATACCCTATGGAGTGCTCAAATCTCGAAACGGAGCATCATACCCGCATCGCACTCAAAAGCGGGCCCGATACTTATTATATAGGGCGCACACGATATCCACACCCTATGCACAGCTTTTCCACAAAGTTATCTATAGGTTTTGGGAAAACTACGGTCCTACGACGCCATTTGCCCGAATACGCCCCATTCCATCAACAACGCGCTGAGGCTCTTGGCGTAGTCCTGGCGCTTTTCCACCACCGATACATTGTCAGGCAGGTCGGCCAAATGCGCATCGCCTTGCTCATAGCTGGTGAACAGAACGAAGTGAATGCTTTGCAAACGTTCAATGGAGGCAAAAACCCGCGCCAACTCGCTCCCGTTGAAGGGCGTCACGTCGTAGCTTGTAAAAATGATATCGGGCGTGATGTCCAACGCATAGGACAAGGCCTCCATGCTGTCGTGGGCACGATTGACATGAAAACCGCACGACATCAATTCGGTGGCGACCAGTCTGCGTTGCAAGCCTCTGGGCATCACCAACAGCACATCCACGTCGTGAGTTTCCTGGCTGGAAAAGGACATCGCACGGCCGGTCGGCAGTGCGCGGAGCAGGTCTTCGGCTTGTGGCAGGGAGTAGTTTTCTCCGCTCATCAAGATGTTCGTCATCGTTTCGATGTACACCCGCAAGTCCTTGATGTTGCCTTGTTTTACGCCACCGACATTTTCCAGGTAATCTTCGAACAAATGGGCCACGCGCCCCACCAGGGGAAAACCGAACGTAGCGCCCTGGCCTTTGATGTTGTGGATGTTTCTTTGCACGTCGTAGAGATCGTCCGCGCTCATCTCGCGCCCGGAATCGAGCCAATCGATACGCGTTTCGATTTCATCAAGCTGATCGCGGGTGTTTTCGACAAATTCCAGCTTCAGCCGCGCAAGTATGACATCGACTTCGTTTTTGCTTGGTTTGTCCGGCATTTCGGATCACCTCCATCATCCATCACTTGGCGTTGATCACCAATATGTGGACGGAACGACGGCCCTTCCCACCTTGCCTCTTGCATTTTTGATCAACGGAGCTAAAGCTTAAGTGTGGTTATACACGTGGGAAGAATGGAGCGATTTTCAAGAAAAAGTATGCACGATCTTGCAGGCTCAGTTCAGATGAACCAAGCCGTAATATTGCTGCAATCGCGAGCAAAACCCGCTTTGTCCCCGGCAATAACCGGCAATAAAACGAAAAGTGGAGAGCGCAATAGCGTGTCCTGCGCGGCAAAATTCAGCCGCTCAAGCGCGCCTTGACCATAGCGCTGGCCTTGCCGAAATCCATGGAGCCCGCATGGCGTTCCTTCAAGGCCGCCATCACCCGGCCCATGTCTTTCATGGTGGAGGCTTCCAGTTCCTTCATCACGGCGTCGATGGCGGCGTTTACCGCCTCTTCACCCATTTGTTCGGGCAGGAAGGTTTCGATCACGTCGATTTCACGCGCCTCGCGCTCGGCCAATTCAGGGCGACCGCCCTTTTCGTACATGTCGATGCTGTCGCGACGCTGCTTGATCATCGATTGCAGCAAGCCGAGGATTTCATCGTCGCCGACGCCGTCCGTGTTGCCCTTGGAGCGCGCGGCAATGTCGCGGTCTTTGAGCGCCGCTTGAATCAAGCGCGTGGTGGCAAGGCCGATTTCGTCCTTGGCCTTCATAGCGGTTTTCATCGCTTCTTTGATTCGATCTCTGAGCATGAGGTGCCTCTTGGCTTGAATCACCACCCCCCAATTGGGGCGATTCTGCACAAAGGCGAGAGACTAGCCCAAATCGCGCCCAAAGGCAAATGTTCGAGAGTTTGTAAGGCATTGAAAATAATAACTATTTTTATGTAACGGAGTCTTGACGGCGAGGCCGCTTTCCCTTAAATACACCCAAATCGCCGCTTTGCGAGGCGCTGCGCACGACTGAGTGCGCCCGCTGCCTTACAAATCGGCTTCCACCTCCTGATCTTGAGGCCCTCCAGCCTAGAGGAACGTCGACCATGGCCGACCCCACTCAGAACGCCCCCGCCGAGACGGAGGGGACGATTCCTTCTGCGCAATCCCCTCATCAAGCCGATCACCTCAATCCCACGCGCCCGGCAGGCTGCAACGCCGCTTTGGTGCTGGCGGACGGGGCGGTGTTTTGGGGCCGGGGCGCGGGGGCGCACGGTGTGGCGCTGGGCGAAGTGTGCTTCAACACCGGCCTGACGGGCTATCAAGAAACCCTGTCCGATCCCTCTTACGCGGGTCAGATCATCACCTTCACGTTTCCCCACATCGGCAACGTCGGGGCGAACTTCGAAGATGTCGAGACCGACAAACCCGCCGTGCGCGGCTGTGTGCTGCGCGCCGACATTTCCGAGCCCGCGAACTTCCGCGCGGCCTCACACTTGGACGAATGGCTCAAGGCCAACGAACTGGTGGCGATCAGCGGCGTCGATACGCGCCGCCTGACCCGCCGCATCCGCGATGGCGGCGCACCGGGCGGTGTGATCATCCACCTGCCATCGGAAGAGGTCGAAGAAAGCGGCGTGGATACCGAAGCCCTTGTGACCATGGCCGCAAACTGGCCTTCACTGGAAGGCACCGATCTGGCGAAAGAGGTCTCGACCCAAGAAATTTACGAATGGCATGAAACCGAATGGGTGCTGGAAAGCGGCTATGGTCTGCTGGACGATCCCAAGCACCACGTGGTGGCGGTCGATTTCGGCGCCAAGAAAAACATCCTGCGCTGCCTCGCCAACGCCGGGTGCCGCGTCACCGTGGTGCCCGCCGTAACGACCGCCGAAGACATTTTGGCGATGAAGCCTGATGGCGTGTTCCTGTCCAACGGCCCTGGTGATCCGGCGGCCACAGGGGAATACGCGGTGCCGATGATCCAAGCCATCGTGGAAAGCGGCACGCCGCTGTTCGGCATCTGCTTGGGCCATCAAATGCTCGCCATCGCGCTGGGGGCCAAAACCCACAAGATGCACATGGGCCATCGCGGCGCCAACCACCCGGTCAAAGACTTAGAATCCGGCAAGGTCGAAATCACCAGCCAAAACCACGGCTTCGTCGTCGACCGCAACAGCTTGGCGGACGGCGTCATTGAAACCCACACCTCGCTGTTCGACGGTTCGCTGGAAGGCATCAAGCTCAACGGCAAGCCGGTGTTCTCGGTCCAACACCACCCCGAAGCCAGCCCTGGGCCTGAGGACAGCCACTACCTGTTCGATCGGTTTGTCGCCTTGATGGAGGGGTAGTTTTTGAACCACAGAGGGCACAGAGCGCACAGAGTTTTTCCCCGTGGTGCCGTGTCCTCATGCAACGACGAAGGTCCGCTATGAAGGATCATCTGACAAGTCGTATTATTGGATGCGCCATTGAAGTTCACAAAACTCTTGGTCCTGGTTTGTTGGAATCTGCATATGAGGCTTGTCTGTGCAAAGAATTTGCGGATGCAGGTTTGAGCTTCAAAACACAAGTGCCAATCACGATTGACTACAAAGGCACGCAAGTTGACTGCTCTTTTCGGGCAGATGTAATCGTTGAAGATCAAGTTTTGGTCGAATTGAAGGCTGTCGACCGCTTGGTCCCCGTGCATGAAGCACAGCTTCTGACTTACATGAAGTTGTGCCGCCTGGGGACAGGGTTGTTGATGAACTTCAATGTCACGCTACTTAAGGATGGAATACGACGGATGGTCATTTGAGTGAAAATTGGAGCTTCTTATCTGCTCCTCTGTGACCTCTGTGTCCTCTGTGGTTAAACACTTGTTGGAATATTGAACTCATGCCCAAACGTACAGACATCAAAAGCATTCTCATCGTTGGCGCGGGGCCGATTGTGATCGGTCAGGCTTGCGAGTTCGATTACTCCGGCGCGCAGGCGTGCAAAGCGCTGCGCGAAGAAGGCTACCGGGTGATCTTGGTCAACTCCAACCCCGCGACCATCATGACCGACCCAAACATGGCCGACGCGACCTATATCGAGCCGATCACCCCGCAGATGCTGGAAAAGGTGATCGAGAAGGAAAAGCCCGACGCGATCTTGCCGACCATGGGCGGACAGACGGCGCTCAACGCCGCCATGGCGCTGTCGGAAAACGGCGCGCTGGAACGCCACAATGTCGAGCTGATCGGCGCGAACGAACAGTCCATCGCCAAGGCCGAAGATCGCCAGTTGTTCCGCGACGCCATGGACAAGATCGGCCTGAGCACGCCGCGTTCCGCCGTGGTCAAGTCCTTGGAAGAGGGCCGCAAGGAGATGGAACACATCGGCCTGCCGATCATCATCCGCCCGTCCTTCACCATGGGCGGCATCGGCGGCGGCATTGCGTATAACATGCAGGAATTTGATGAGATCGTATCGGGCGGCTTGGCCGCATCGCCGATGCACGAAGTGTTGATCGAGCAATCGGTGCTGGGCTGGAAAGAATACGAGATGGAAGTGGTGCGCGACAAAGCGGACAACTGCATCATCATCTGTTCCATCGAAAACATCGATCCCATGGGCGTGCACACCGGCGACTCCATCACCGTCGCCCCGGCGCTGACCCTGACCGACAAAGAATACCAGATCATGCGCAATGCATCGCTTGCTGTGCTTCGCGAAATCGGCGTCGACACCGGCGGGTCCAACGTGCAGTTCGCGGTCAATCCCCAAAACGGCGCGCTGATCGTCATTGAGATGAACCCGCGCGTGTCGCGCTCATCCGCCTTGGCGTCCAAAGCCACCGGCTTTCCCATCGCCAAAATTGCGGCGAAGCTGGCGGTGGGCTATACCCTGGACGAGCTTAAAAACGACATCACCGGCGGCATCACGCCCGCGTCGTTTGAACCGACCATCGATTACGTGGTCACCAAGATCCCGCGCTTCACGTTTGAAAAGTTCCCCGGCGCGGACGCGCTGCTGACCACCGCCATGAAGTCGGTGGGCGAAGCGATGTCGATCGGGCGCACGTTCCAGGAATCGCTGCAAAAGGGTTTGCGCTCCATGGAAACAGGGCTGACGGGCCTCAACGAAATTGAGATCGAAGGCGTCGATGACGACAATCCCGATACCGACAAGATCGTCGCGGCCCTTTCGACCCCGACACCGGATCGCTTGCTGGTCATCGCCCAAGCGTTCCGCCACGGCCTGAGCTTGGATCGCATCCACCAAGCGTGCAAGTATGAACCGTGGTTCCTGGCCCAGATCGAAGGCATCGTCGCGGCGGAAGAAGACTTGCGCGCAACCGGCCTGCCCTCTGACGCGGTGCAAATGATGCACGTCAAAAAGATGGGCTTCAGCGACGAACGCTTGGCGGAAGTCACCGCCACCAACGTCGGCAAAGTCACCACTCGGCGCATCAGCCTGGGCGTGCGTCCGGTGTACAAACGCGTCGACACCTGCGCCGCCGAATTCCCGTCCAAGACGCCGTACATGTATTCTTGCTACGAAGGCGACGGCATCAATCCGCCCGAATGCGAAGCCGATATCACGGACCGCAAAAAGGTCGTGATCTTGGGCGGCGGTCCCAACCGCATCGGCCAGGGCATCGAATTCGATTACTGCTGCGTGCATGCGGCCTACGCCATGAAGGACGTCGGCTTTGAGGCCATCATGGTCAACTGCAACCCCGAGACCGTGTCCACCGATTACGACACCTCGGACCGTTTGTATTTCGAACCGCTGACGGCGGAAACGGTAATCGAGCTGATCCAGCGCGAACAGATGGCGGGTGAAGTGCTCGGCGTCATTGTGCAGTTCGGCGGGCAAACGCCGCTGAAGCTGGCTCACGCATTGGAAGCCGCAGACATTCCCATTCTCGGCACCTCGCCGGACGCCATCGATCTGGCCGAAGACCGTGAGCGTTTTCAGACGCTGCTCAACGATTTGAATTTGTTGCAACCGGCCAACGGCATCGCGCGTTCCATCGCGGAGGCTGAAGCCGTGGCGCTCGACATCGGCTATCCTTTGGTGGTGCGTCCCAGCTATGTGTTGGGCGGTCGGGCGATGGAAATCGTGCACGATCACGCCAACTTGATGCGCTACATGACCACCGCAGTCAAAGTGTCCGGCGACAGCCCGGTGCTGTTGGACAGCTATCTGCAAGGCGCGGTCGAAGTGGACGTCGACGCCTTGGCCGACGGCACCGGCGATGTCTACATCGCCGGCATCATGCAGCACATCGAAGAGGCGGGCATTCACTCGGGCGACTCGGCGTGTTCGTTGCCGCCGTATTCGCTTTCCGACGCCATCATCGAAGACATCCGCACCCAGACCAAAGCCTTGGCCATCGCGTTGAAGGTGGTCGGCTTGATGAACATCCAGTTCGCGGTGCAAGGCACGACGGTGTACCTGTTGGAAGTCAATCCACGCGCATCGCGCACCGTGCCGTTCGTCGCCAAAGCCACCGGCATTCCCATCGCCAAGATCGCCGCGCGCATCATGGCCGGTGAGAAAATCGCCGATTTCGAATTGGGTGACACACCGCAGATCAAACATGTCGCGGTCAAAGAAGCCGTGTTCCCGTTTGCCCGCTTCCCCGGCGTGGACATCATCTTAGGCCCCGAAATGAAATCCACCGGCGAGGTTATGGGGCTCGATGATAATTTTGAAAAAGCCTTCGCCAAGGCGCAGCTGGGCGCAGGCACCAAGTTGCCGACCACCGGCACGGCGTTCATCTCGGTGAAAGATTCTGATAAAGCCGCCATCACCGATGTTGCGCGGCGCTTGTCCGATCAGGGCTTTAAGATCATCGCCACCGGCGGCACTGCGGATCACTTAAAAGATCACGGCATCGACGTGACCAAGGTCAACAAAGTTCTGGAAGGCCGTCCTCACTGTGTCGATTCGATCCTGTCGGGCGAAGTGCAGTTGGTGGTCAACACCACCGAAGGCGCGCAGGCGGTTTCCGACAGCTTCTCGATCCGCCGATCTGCGCTGACCAACAACGTGCCGCATTACACCACGATTGCCGGGGCTTCTGCGGCGGCAGACGCCATCAAGGCACTGCAAACGGGGGCACTTGAAGTCAAGCCGTTGCAGGATTATCCTTACCAGGCGTTGTAATAGACGCGGACCGGAATGTCCGGCGCGCGGCCCTTTGACATTAAGGGCCGCCGTCTTTTTGGGCTTTCCGTCCTCATCCCTGAATTTTCACCATCGACCAAGGAAAGAACCGTCCGATGGACAAGATCCCGATGACCGCTGGCGGTCTGCAACAATTGGAAGACGAACTGCGCAATCTCAAAGACGTGGAACGCCCCGCCGTGACCCAGGCCATCGGCATCGCCCGCGAGCACGGTGATCTGAAAGAAAACGCCGAATACCACGCCGCACGTGAACGCCAGAGCTTCATCGAAGGCCGGGTATTGGAACTGGAAGCCATCATCAGCCACGCCGAAGTCATCGACCCGGCCAAACTCAGCGGCGACATGGTGCGTTTCGGCGCGACGGTGTTGCTGGTCGATGAAGAAACCGAGGAAGAGAAAATCTATCAAATCCTCGGCGAGCATGAGGCCGATCTGAAAAAAGGCACCATCTCCATCGGCTCGCCGCTGGCGCGCCAGATGATCGGCCGCAGCCTCGGCGACAGCATCGAAGTCAAAGCGCCGGGTGGTTCGAAGTACTACGAGATCGTCAAGGTGGATTACGTTTAGACGATCTCTTTCCCAAGCACGCAAAAGTGTATGGAGACTTAAATGAAGTTGTATGACGCGGCAGTCTCTGGACACAGTTACAAAGTCCGCCTGATGTCCGCGCTGCTTGGACTCGATTGTGAATATGTGCCGGTCGATCTTGTCAACGCCGAGCAAAAAAGCCCCGATTTTTTCGCCCTCAATCCACTCGGCCAAGTCCCCGTTCTGGATGACGGCGGTGTCGTTTTACGTGATTCGCAGGCAATTTTGGTTTACCTGGCAGGCAAAACGACGGATCGGGCATGGTGGTCAAACGACCACCTCGAACAAGCCGAAATCGTGCAGTGGCTGTCTTTCTCTGCAAAGGAAATGTGGCTCGGCTGCGCCATCGCGCGGGCCATCCTCAAATTCAAGCGCCCTCTGGATCTTGAAACCGCGCAGGCCCACGCGCGCGCCGCCCTTGAAGTTCTTGAAGGCCATTTGGTCAAGCACGACTGGCTGGCCCTCGAACGGCCAACGATCGCGGATATCGCGGTCTATCCCTATGCGGCTCTGGTCTGGGAAGGCGACGTTTCGCTCGCGCCTTATCCGTCCGTGCGCGCATGGTTCAAACGCATCGAATCCTTGCCCGGATACATTCCCATGGGTGGCCTGCCCACGCCTATTGAGTAATATCTCTGCGCCGTCGATGAATGAGCCGATAGCCTCTTTGCCTGCTACCGCAAAGATTGTAAGCTTACATAATTACTCTAGGAACAGCCCCCCCAATTCTTATCGGTTAACTGCGGGAGCAAAATTATGAAAACGTCATCCGTTCTGTCCATGCTTGCCTTGAGCTTTGGCTTGTACACCACCGGCGCCCAAGCCGAGGGCACTTTCACCTCTAAATCCTTAACGCCCGAAGTTGCCGTAAAATTGGCGCAAGCAACCTTGAAAGCCTGCCGGGCGGAAGGCTATCAAATCTCCGTCGCCGTGGTCGATCGTGGCGGCAATGCCCAAGCGCTGATCCGTGATCGCTTCGCCGGGCCACACACGCCGAACACCGCCATATCGAAGGCTTACACAGCGGTCAGCTTTCGCGGCAACACCACCGAACTGGCGCACAATTCCCAACCAGGCAAGGAATCCAGCGGCGCCCGCGACATTCCCGGTGTGCTGATGCTTGGCGGCGGCGTAATTATACAAAGCGGCGGGAACATCATCGGTGGGGTCGGGGTGTCCGGCGCACCCAGCGGAACCTTAGATGAAGCCTGCGCCGCGAAGGGCCTGGAAGCCATCGCCACAGAATTGGAGTTCTAAACTGGCGTCTCCCGGCCGTAGAGTTTTTTCTACGGCCGCAGCGGCGTGCCTCCAAAAACCACCACCGGCGAGCCGGAGTTTTGAGGCGCGTGGAAAATTTTTAGCACGACCGATATGAAACACCGCACTGATAAAGCCGCCATGTTTGAGCGCGTCGTTAAAATCGCCGAAATCATCATCGCGGTCGCCGCCGTCGTCATTGCGGGGGTTGCGTATCGCGTATCCGTGCAACAAAGTGAATTGGCGGCGCAGCAAACGGCACTCAGCCGCGAACACAATCGCCTGTCCGTGCGCCCGGCGTTGGACTTCATATCCCTGCACATGTCGCCAACGGGTCACTACAAACTGAGCCTGGAAAACAACGGCGTTGGCCCCGCCGTCGTTCAGGACGTTTCCTACTTCGTGGACGGAGCAAAAATACCGACCGCTCATCTGGCGCTTGGAAAACTCTTCGATTTCGGACCTTTAAGGGATATCGCCGTCAAATACGTTAACGGCAGCTACAGCGAAATCACACCCGGCACGTTCATCGCACCGAACACATCAAAGACAACGATGCGCTTCGACCTCAGTGAGGACATCACCGCCACAACGCCACAAGAGCAAAAAAACATTCGTGACCTGCGCGCCTCCACGTCGAAACGCATCGAATCCGCAAAAAATCGCCTGTGTGCATACATGTCCTATTGTTCGGTTTACAAAGAGATGTTCGTGTCCAACACCGGCGAAGCGTCGTGCAAGGCAATTGCCTACTCACCGCCGCAAACATGCACCGGCTTATCATCGCCTACTCCACACCCTTGACCTAAATTGTACATACTGGTATGTTTTTTTCAAGGAGAGTGATATGAGCAGCAAACGCGAAGCCCTGATCGATGCGGCGAAAGACTTGTTGTGGGAGCGCGGCTATGAAGCCATGAGCCCCAAGGCGGTGTTGCGCGCCAGCGGGGCGGGGCAAGGAAGCCTCTATCATCACTTCGAAGGCAAGCGCGATCTCGCCGCCACCGCATTGGAAGAGACCGGCGCTCAACTGCGCGAAAATTTCGACAAGTACCTGGATCCCAATAAAACGCCCCTAAAACGCCTTGAAGCGTACCTCGATACGCCCCGTGAGGCGCTCAAAGGGTGTCGCTTCGGGCGCTTGGCCAATGAACAGATTGTCACCGACCCCGTGCTCAACCCCATCATGTTGACGTTTTTTACGTACCTTGAAGGTCGGCTTGCCGCCACCGTGCGCGAAGCGCAAAAGGCCGGTGAATTGCCCGCCTCGCTCAAACCCAAGGACACCGCGATGATGCTTGGCGCAATCGTTCAGGGCGGATATGTGATGAGCCGCGTTCACCAAGACCCGGCCGCCTTCAAACAAGCCATCCGCGGCGCCAAAACCGCATTGCATGCCTTGGCGGCCTCCTCACAAAACAGCGTTTAACCCCCATCCCAAAATATGGATAGCCCATACCCTTCTTCTCAGCACCGGCCTTAAACTGCCACTATATTGTACCTACTGGTACGCACAAAACATTAACCCCTTAAGGAGACAAACAATGAAACTGTTTTATGCACCCCCGTCCCCATACGCCCGCAAGGCCCGCATCGCAGCGCGCGAACTCGACTTGATGGACCGTATAGAAGAAATCGCCGTCAATCCGTTTAAAAACGACGGGCGTCTGTTGGCGGCAAACCCCGCCGGACTTGTGCCGACGATGATCATGGATGACGGCGCACCGCTGATCGACAGCCCGCTAATTTGTCAGTACTTGGATTCCGTCAATCCCGACCCGCGCCTTATCCCCGATGAGGGAGCCGCACGTTGGCGCGTGCTTCATCACGCGGCGCTGGGCGACGTCATCATGGATTTCGCCGTCGACGCCGTTTACGAATTGCGCCGCACCGATGGCCCCCCTTCTCAAGCGACCCTTGATCGCAAGAAAGACAGGATAGGCCGATGCCTCGCCGACTTGCCCGAACCATCCGCCACGAACATGAACGCCTTGACGCTTGGCGACATCACCGCCGCGTGTGCGCTGGCGTATTTGGATTTCAGACTGCCCGATTTTGACTGGCGTGGATCGCGTCCCGATCTCGCCGGGTGGCGCGAAACCATGGAAGCCCGCCCATCCTTCCAACAAACCAAACCCGCCGAACATCTGAACTAAGTAGGAGAGCCACCATGCCCCAATTCACCCAAATCGCGTTTACAAACGCCGTTAAGAAAGCTCAAAGCCTTATGGGAACCCGCATCGCCATGCAGCGTTTGTCGGAGCATCCCACCAAACGCGACCGCTTGAGCGACAAACAGATGGATTTCATCCGCGCACGGACATCGCTTTACATCGCCACCGCCAGCGCTGCGGGCATGCCCTATATCCAACATCGTGGCGGCGACGCGGGTTTTGTGCACGTTGTCAACGCCACCACCTTGATGATGTCCGACCTGCCCGGAAACGGTCAGTTCATCACCCAAGGCAATCTCAGCGAAAATCCAGGCACCATGCTGTTCGTGACGGATTACGCCAACCGCAGGCGACTGAAGCTGTGGGGTGAGGCGTTTGTCAGCTTTGACGCCAACCTCAGAATCATCATGAACGGTCCTGGTGAAGCCAAACCCGAACCCACCATTGTGTTCAAACTCAAGGCGTGGGACGAAAACTGCCCCCGGCACATTCCGCGCCTGTTCGATGAAAAGGAGGTTGACGCACTGCATGCTCGACTTCACGATCTGGAAATGATCCTGAATGAAACCGAACAAGGCGCACCATGAGCACCATGAGCAACGTCGACTTTCGTCTCGCCGAACACAAAGACTTGGCCGTGATCGTGCGGATGCTGGCCGACGACCCCTTGGGCGCGACGCGCGAAGACATGCCCTGCTCAGTCGACGATCAACCGGCAAAGGCGTACCGCGATGCCTTTGCCGACATTCAAGGCGATGCCCGCAACGAGTTGATCGTCGCTGAGTTGAACGGCGAGGTCGTGGGGTGCCTGCAACTGACCTATATTCCCGGTCTTTCGCGGCGTGGGGCGGAGCGTGCGCAAATCGAAAGCGTGCGTGTCAGGCGCGACCAACGAGGCTGCGGTCTGGGACAAACGCTTTTTCAATGGGCGATTGATCGCGCGCGCGAAAAAAACTGCGCCCTGGTACAGTTGACCACCGACGCCGAACGCACCGATGCGCACGCGTTTTACCAGCGGCTCGGCTTCACGCCATCGCACACCGGCATGAAACTAACGTTTTAAGGTGAACGGAAAGCGCTTTAGAGCTCTTCAAGTTCGATCGGCACACCGGGCAATTGCTTGGTGGTGCGCACGCTGAGCGCGGATTTGACATGACTGACATTGACCGCCGCCGTCAGCTTGGCGGTGAGGAAACTCTGGTATTCTTCCCAGTCCGGCGCGACGACTTTAAGCAAAAAATCAGTCTCCCCCGCCAGCATGTGGCATTCGCGCACCTCCGGCCAGGATTTGACCAACTCTTCGAATGCGTCCAGATCGGACTCGGCCTGACTTTTGAGGCCGACGTGCGCAAACACGGTGACGTTAAAGCCCAAGGCGCGCGCGTCTAGATCGGCGTGATAGCCTTGAATGAAGTCGGCTTCCTCCAAAGCACGCACCCGGCGCAAACACGGCGGCGCGGAAATTCCCGCGCGCCGCGCCAATTCCACATTCGTGATACGGCCGTCATCTTGCAGGTCATGCAGTATACGACGATCAATTTGATCGAGTTTTACGCGGAAATCGTTCATTTCAGATTGGGCTCCTTCATGAACTTGTAATTATATTACTCATAGCCTCTGGGCAAGAGGAAACGCCATAGCCAAACGTATTCACCCGGCCTCGGCCTAAGCTTTCACAAGAGCCAAAACCCTGTTGCACAACCTGTGGACGAATGGTAGGAGTGCACATTATCTTTATGGTTGGGTTTTTCTGTTCGCCCTTGGGCTCATATGCCCCACCGACGATGCGCGTCCCTTGCTTCACGGCTCTTGCTTCAAAGCGATGGCGTTTCTATCTTAGGGGCAAATTTATTGTGCGCGGCCTTGCCCGCCCAAAGCTACATATTCGGAGACTTTTAAAACATGTCCACAACGCATCACAGCAAAGCCCTGGTCGTCGGCTCCGGCCCCGCGGGCTGCACCGCAGCGATCTACGCCGCACGCGCCAACCTGGAACCGACCATGGTTCGCGGCCTTCAACCCGGCGGCCAGTTGACCATCACCACCGACGTCGAAAATTATCCGGGCTTCGCCGAAACCATCCAAGGGCCATGGCTCATGGAACAAATGGAAGCCCAAGCCAAACAAGTCGGCACCACCATCATCGACGATACCGTTGTTGAGGCCGACCTTTCCGCCCGACCATTCAAATTGACGGGGGATAGCGGCGACATTTACACCTGCGATAGCCTGATCATTTCCACCGGCGCCTCGGCGCGCTGGCTGGGCTTGCCGTCGGAAGAAACCTTCATGGGCATGGGGGTTTCCGCCTGTGCCACGTGCGACGGTTTTTTCTATCGCGGTAAAGAGGTCGCGGTCATTGGTGGCGGTAACACGGCGGTCGAAGAAGCCCTGTACCTCACCAACCACGCCAGCAAGGTGACGTTGATCCATCGCCGCGATGAATTGCGCTCGGAAAAAATCCTCCAGGACCGTTTGTTCAAGAACCCCAAGGCCGAGGTCATTTGGGACACGGTACTGGAAGAAGTGCTCGGCAACCAGGGCGGCGGCGGCGATTTGCCATTGGGCGGCTCCCTGACCCCGCCGGGCGTTACAGGGCTGCGTCTCAAAAACGTCAAGACCGGCGAAGAGAGCACACTCAATGTTGACGGTGTGTTCATCGCCATCGGCCACAGTCCCAACACAGGCATTTTCAAGGGTCAGCTCGACATGGACGCGGGCGGCTACATCCTCACCAAACCGGGTACGCCGATGACCTCCATCCCCGGCGTATTCGCGGCTGGTGACGTGCAGGATCATACTTATCAACAGGCCGTGACGGCAGCAGGCACGGGATGCATGGCGGCGCTGGACGCAGAGCGCTATATTGCGGAACTCGAGTCGACTTAGAGACGCCCCTCTTGCGTTAGGAACTGACATGGACCGCCTGCGTGACCCTGATACCGGTGTAATGGACTGGGACAAGCTGCGCATCTTTTACGCGGTGGCGGAGGCAGGCAGCTTCACCCACGCGGGCGAAATGCTCAATCTCAGCCAGTCCGCCGTGTCGCGTCAAATCGGCGCGCTGGAAGAAAGCCTCGGCGTCGCTTTGTTCCATCGTCACGCCCGCGGGCTCATTCTCACCGAGCAAGGGGAGCTTTTGGACGTCACCACCAAGGAGATGTTCTCCAAACTGGCGTTCACCACCGCGCAAATCCGTGATTCGCGCGAACGCCCGCAGGGTGAATTGCGCATCACCACGACCACAGGACTGGGCTCCATCTGGCTGACGCCGCGAATCAAGGATTTCTTGGAACGTTACCCCGACATCGACGTGTCGTTGGTTCTGTCCGACGACGAGTTGGATATCTCCATGCGCCAAGCCGACGTAGCCATTCGGTTGCGTCCACCCACCCAGCCCGATCTGGTACAGCGTCAGTTGATGGAGGTGCATTACCGCGTTTACGCGTCTCCCAGCTACATCAAGCGTTACGGCATGCCGCGCAACTCCGAAGACCTGGACAACCACCGTCTGGTGATTTACGGCAAAGACGCCATCACGCCGGTCGATAATCTCAACTGGTTGATGGAAGCCGGTCAAAGCGGCCAGGAACGCCGCCCGGCGCTCAAGGTGAACAATATTTACGGCATCTACCGCGCCGTGCGCAGCGGCATCGGCATCGGGGCGCTGCCTGATTACATGACCAGCCACGCCGAGGATCTTGTGCAAGTGCTTCCTGAGCTGGGCGGGCCCAGCTTCAACACGTATTTCGTGTATCCGGAAGAGCTGCGGAACTCAAAGCGCGTCGGTGTGTTTCGCGACTTTTTGCTCAACCGCATCCGCGCGGATCGCCTGCCCAAAAGATAGGCGCGTCATACAACGGTAACAAATCTGCCGATTTTGCGCGCGCCATGTGAGCTTACTTTCGAGCAGCCTAAGCCCACGGGGCGTATGAGCTAAACCACATTTTGCTCACCTTTACAGCCATGCGCTCAGCACATATCTGACTTACCAAACTGTTGGTGGTGAATTTCAGTTCACGTGCGTATATTCACTTCAGTTCGTTGCTGCATTGCAGCATGAACGTTCGGACTTCGGTCCGGACGGGCTCCCGGCCCCACTCTCCCAATACCCTCCCCCGGGAATTTTGGGGCCGGTCGAGTCCCACGTCTCCCAGACGTGAAGCCTCCCTGTTAGACTCGCCCTGGATCTTTATGATCCAGGGCTTTTTTTTGACGCTCGCCGCTTGGTGCGATTAAACTGCTCATCATTTTATGGACAGGACCATACATGCACCCCGACGCTTACGCGAAGCAACGCAAACTCTCAGATACTCATTGGTGGTGGCGCGGGCGACGCGAGATTCTCTCGTCATTGTTGGATCGTATGGCTCTTCCCGATGCGGCAGATCTTCTTGAAATTGGCTGCGGAGATGGGAGCAATCTGCCGATCCTGGCGCACTATGGAACCGTCTATGCCAGCGACCTCGACGTGGAAATGGTCGGGGCTGCCACCTCGCGAAATGTGGCGACGGTCGCGGTTGGTTCGTTGCCGAACAATATTCCGTTCGAAGACCGCACATTCGACGTCATTGTGTTACTGGATGTTCTCGAACACCTCGACGACGAGGTCGCATCGCTTAAAGCGATATCCCGCCGATTGAAGAAAGATGGCTACCTGTTGATCACGGCACCGGCCTACCAATGGCTTTGGTCGGGTCTGGATGACATCGCTGAGCACAAGCGGCGCTATACAATCTCGCGGCTTCAAAAAATCTGTCGTGACGCCGGGTTCCACGTCCAAGCAACCAGCTACTTCAACACGCTGCTGTTTCCATTGGCCGCCATAGTGCGCCTTATGGGGTTTAAATCTGATCGCGAACTGAAGCTTCCTGCGCCTGTGATCAACACGGCGTTAAGCTCTATATTTTCATTTGAACGTCATTTGATCACCACGCTCGCTTTACCGTTTGGCTTATCAGCGCTGGCGATTTGCCGTCATCAGCGATAATAGTGATTGCATTTTTTACAGATATCGCGTGGCGTGCCGGTGCAAAATTCGGCGCGGATGTCTTGGGCTTCTTTTGAATTGAAAATATTTCTCAGTGAGCCATCGCGAAGGTTTCCGATCTTTAATTCCTTGCCCTGGTCGAACGCGCAGACGGATACGTCTCCGTCGGAAAAAACGGCTGCAGTATGCCATGGGCGGTAACAAACGCGGCCCTGTTGGCTCTTGTTTTTGTCTTCGCGGTAAAGCGGTTGAACCCCGACCTGGTCGATGCCGTCGATGGCAAAGCGGTCCAAGAAATCTTGCACCGTATATTTTTCGTTGACCGCAACGCCGGAGATCGCGACCTCATATCCGTATTGTGCCTTATGCTTGATGATCAGTTTGATGTTGTCGAAAGTTTCTTCGAACGGTGTTCCGCGCAGGGCTTCGTATTCCTCATCAATCGAATCAACTGAGATTGTGATGCGATGTATTTTGGCACCACCCAGAGCGGCCAGCCATTTCTCGTTCACCAATGTTGCGTTGGTGACACAAGATACCGACAGCCCGGCATCGGTGGCGATGCGCACCAATTCGGCAAAGCGCTTATTCATCAACGGTTCGCCCCACATGCCAAATTCAATGTGGGTGAGGTGGCTGCGATTGGCGGCAATGAAGTCGGCGAACGCACCGGGCTTCATGTTGTGGGCATGGCGGTCGTTGCCCAAAATCGTTCTGTAGCAAAACGGGCATTCCAGGTTGCACAGAGAGCTTGCCTCGATATTGACGACCGACGGTGCGAATGCGTGCTTCATGCCAAGCTTGAAACAGACGAAGTTGAGTGCGTTGACCAGCATGAAACGCCAATTGGTGAGTTTCGGCAAAACCGCCGCCAACAAGCGTCGGTTGGGAAACAACCACGTAGGCGTGGCGCGACCGATGCGACCCATCACGCCCATGGTAAGATCTGCTTGAAGTGAAATTTTATGCCTGAAAACATGGTCTCAAAGCGCATATGCGCCAACATCGACGCTTCGATGAAACTGAGGCTGGCGCACGAATAGCAATCGGGGCGGTAGTCGATCAATTTTTCCCATGCGCCACGTACGCCGTGCTCATAAATATTCGGGCCGTTGGTGTAGCCGAGGTTGATGCAGTTGTACATGTTGCCGCCCGCGCCCAAAGCTACGTATTGATGTCCGCAAATGCAAAATTCCGGTTTGTAGGTATCAAAGGTCTCATCGTTGGCGATGTAACGATGATAATCGACCGGCCAGTCGAGGCACTTTTGGATCGCGGCGATGGAGTTTGCGATGGGCAGACCTTCGGCCTTCATCACCAGTAATTCGCGATAGAACTGTTTGTACTCTTCCGCCGAAATCCGAAAATCGTCACTTTCGGGTTCGCCCAAGAAATTTGGCGGGGACAACGACACCACCACGCCCAAGCTTTGCGCCAATTCAGCCATTTCGCGAAACTTGTGCAAGGTGTGGCGCGTCAGCACCGAATGAATGCGGCAATTGATCCCGGCGGCCAAAGCTTCGCGAATGCCCGTGAGGGCGGCTTCATAGCTGCCCACGCCGCGCACCCGATCATTGTCTTCACCGATGCCATCAAGACTGACGGCCAGCGCATGCACGGGCTTGAGATCATCAAGGCGCTTGCCGACCATCATACCGTTGGTGAAGATGTTCAGATACATCCCCTTGTCGGAAATGTAGCGGGTGATCTCACCCAAGTCTTTGTGCAGCAGCGGCTCACCGCCAAGCAGCGACACGATGCGTGTGCCCATGGCGTGAAACTCGTCGATAATCTCGAAGATCTTTTCCTTGGTAAAAACCGCGTTCATAATTTTCGAGGGAATCGAATCGTTGACCGAAAAGCAGTACTCGCACCGCAAATTGCATTTGCCGGTGATGAACAGTTCAAGATACAGCGGCGCGCGTCCGCCTTTCAGCTTTTGCTCGAGTATTCCGCCGAGGATATTGAAGTACGCTTTTTTTTCACCCATGATCGCAGCTCTTTCGACGAAATTTCATAAAGCGGTCCGCATCTTCACCAACAGTGAAGATCAGGTCGAGAACGCTGACATCGTGGACAAATTCACCGTGCAACTGTGCATATGGGGGATAGCCTGCATAGTCCATAAAGTCCAATTCTATCCCCCCCCGCTCAAACAGTTTGCTTTCGATATAGCCGCTTGCCGAAGGTCCGCTGAGGTAGCGGTTTGCGCCGACGGACTGACACAGTTGGACCAATCGCTGGGTGACCCCCAGGTCAGACGGCGGAACCAAATCTTGCGACCGGTGAACGTCCAGACGTATCCCCAACACACAACATATGGCGTCGATAAAGGTTCTGTTGATGACAGATAGGTACTTTTCTGCGCAAAGGGAGCGATAAATGTTTTCGAAGGTCTCGGCATGCTCATCAAAGGCGGGCGCTTTGTTGTAGGCCTGCTTGATGCTTCGCCAGTGCCGCTCGGCCCAAAGGTCGTTGCTGGTTTGGGCTTCATCGATGCGCTGGCTGAAATGCCCCGATGTCGCAATGGGGATCGTTAGCCACTTTGGTCCTTGGGCGGTCTTGATGCGGTTGCGGTTGCGCCAATCGTTTTTGGTGTACTGAACGTCATCATACAGGATCAATACGTCCGCTGCGGCGATCAGATCAAAATAACCTTTCCACGGAATATAGTTGGACTGGATGATGACGGCTGTGCTCACGCCTATTCCTCACCCTTATCCTGAGACTGACGGCAGTCGAAGACGTGGCGCACGGCGAACGGCACCCGCATGGTGTTTTGCCTAAATATCTTCACCATGATCGACATCAGCAACGACCAGCCGGACACCACCAGACCGGAAAAAAAGATGGTGAACGAAATGGCGCCGATTTGAATGTAGGTGGCTTGGTAAAACCAAACCCATTTCATCATCGCCACGGAGATGAACAAAAACACCGACACTCCGCACAGGAACACGCCAAACTTAAAGGGGCCTAAGAAACTGTCGTCGCCATAAGCGGCGTACAGGTCGAGATACAGTTTTAGGCGTTTCCAGAAATTCCAGTGCGACACGCCGGCGAACCGCTGGCGGTGCTCCAACTCAACCTGGGTTGTCGACGGGCGCAGATAGAGCGCTGCGGAATAGACATCGCCAAAGGCTTCCATCTGCAACGTGATGCGATCCACCAGCGCGCGCGAGAACGCCTTGATCGAACCAAAGTCCTTGAGGTCGGAGCCCATCACGGAATTGATCAAGCGGTTGCCGATATACGACGCCAGTCGGGTGGATGCACTTTCCACCCGCCCGACACGCACACCCGACGCCATGTCATAATCGTCACCCAGTGCGCGGGCGAGATCCAAGATGGCTGTGGGTTCGTATTGATAATCGCCATCGATGCACACGACGATGTCGCCGCGCGCTTGCATCAAGCCTGCAAACAACGCCTTTTGCTGGCCGACGTTGCGAAAGAACTCGACAAACACGACGCGTTCATCGGCTGCGGCCAGTTCACGCAGGACCTCGGGCGAGCCGTCGGAACTGCCGTCATCGATATAGATCAGCTCGAAAGCGAAATCGGATTGGCCTTGCAAGGTATCGATGATCGCCGTGTGAAAAGGGCGGATAATTTCCCGGTCGTTATAGCTGGGAATAACCACGCTGATGAGCTTTGCCGCTGATTGAGCCATAAAACAAGAACCACTTTTCGCAAAAATTACCGGTAAAACTCTAACGCCGTGTCGATGATTTCGTCTTGCTCGACCATCGTCAGGGCGTTGAACATGGGCAAGCGCACCACCCGGTCTGCAACCTCGTCGGTGACCGGCAAAGATCGCTCCCAGCCATTGGACCGCGAGAACGGTGATGAGTGCAAGGGCACATAGTGAAAGGTTGCCAGGATGCCTTTGGTTTTGAAATGCGCAATCAGCGCATCGCGTTCACGACGCTCACGCGCCAGCAGATAAAACAGGTGATAATTCACGGTGCAATCCGCGGGCACATGCGGTCCCCATGCGACGCCTTTGGCCACCAGCGGCGACAAGGCGTCTTGATAGCGTTCACACAACTTGCGGCGTTTTGAAATGATGATGTCGCGGGCTTCGATCTGGCCGATCAACAGAGCGGAGACGGCTTCGCTTGGCGAGTACGATGAGCCCAGCGTCTGCCAGGTGTATTTGTCGGCTTCACCGCACATGAATTGGGACCGGTTGGTACCAAAGTCGCGCGCCATCTCGGCTTGAGGGACCAAATCAGCGCTGTTGACGATCAACGCCCCACCCTCGCCCGAGGTGAAGGTCTTGGTTTCGTGATAACTGAAACAGCCCATGTCGCTGAGCGTGCCGCACGGGCGTCCTTTGTAGGTGGACAAGAAAGCCTGCGCCGCATCTTCGATCACCAACACGCCATGTTTTTGGGCAATGGCGTTGATGGCGTCCATATCGCACGGCAATCCGGCGTAATGCACCGCGACGATGGCGCGGGTGCGGGGCGTGATCAAGGCTTCGATTTGGCTTTCGTCGATGTTCATGGTCTCGCGGCGCACTTCGGCGAACACCGGGGTCGCGCCGCGCAAGCAAAAGGCGTTGGCGGTCGAAACAAACGTATAGGACGGCATGATCACTTCGTCGCCCGGCCCAATACCACTGAGCAGGGCCGAAAATTCCAAGGCGCTGGTGCATGACGTGGTCAAAAAGCACGTTCCGCCGATGAGCTCTTCGATCAAGCTCTCGCAACGTTTGCTGAACACCCCGCCAGAGGCGAGGTAGCCGGTCTTGAGACTGGCGTCCACCAATTCGACCTCAGTGCCTTCTAAACCGATCTTATTCAGCGGAATTCTGTAGGCCATTTAACCCTCAAAGATAGATACCAAATCGGCGCGCCCAACGCATCCAATAGGGCAATGCGCGCAGTGTATAGGAGAAGATATAAAAATATTCCCGCTACAATGATAATAATCTACGTTTAGGCGCACAATTTGAAGAAAGATGGAACCATTTTTCATGGAAAAAGCCGCACGGGATGCTCTTCAGCGCCGTCTGACCGACAGACGCCTACCGCCGATGATCATTCTCGACATCACCAACACCTGCAATTTGGCCTGTATTCACTGCCCGCAGCCGTTGTTGCAGGCGTCGGCAGATTTCAAATCCCGGCACATGAGCTGGGACCATTTCACCAAAATCATCGATGAAATCGCCACCATCGACGAACCGGTGCTGCTGCGGTTCACCGGCGATGGCGAACCGACGGTGCATCCGAAATTGTTCGACATGCTGGCGCTTGCCAAAGAACGCTGCGGCGCGACGGTCAATCTGACCACCAACGCCACGAAACTCACGCCCAAGCGCATTGACGCTTTGTTGGCCCAAGGCGTGGACGTGATCGACATTTCCATCGATGCGTTGAGCGAAGCCACCTATGACCAGGTGCGCAAAGGCGGCGATTTTAAGCGGCTCAACGAAAACATCGATTACCTGTTGGGCCGCCGCGGTGCGCTGAACGCGCCCACCAAGGTGATGGTGAGCTTCATCAAGCAAGACGCCAACCAACATGAAGCCGATGATTTCGCTGCATATTGGGACACGCGGGTGGACGAAGTCATGATCCGGTCGATGCATTCGGCGGTCGGCATGGTCAAAAATGAAGAAAGCAAGCGCCTCAATAACGCCGAAGACCAAGGCCGCTACCCGTGCCCGCACCTGTGGAAGCGCTTGACCATTGACTTTAACGGCGACGTCAAGTTTTGCGCTCATGAATGGGTCGGCAACACGGACGTGCTGCTTGGCAACATCGCGGACGCACCGCTGGTGGGGATTTGGCAAGGCCCGCATTTGAGCGACATCCGCGCGCGCCACAATAATGATGACCACCGCGAAGGCTTCATCTGCACAACCTGTTCCGACTGGGCGGCGGCGCGCTGGGATTGGGGCTATGAACGCTTGATCGACCGGGTGGTGCATGGGGAAGCGAAACTGATGCCGGAATTTTCAAGCGACCAGAGCACCCAGACATGAGCGACGGATTTCAAACCTTAAATCCCGCCGAGATCATCAACGAAAACGTTGTTTGCGATTTGTGCCACAGCGACCAGACCACGCCGGTCCACCAGTTCAGTTGGATGGGCTACCAGGGGCATTTCGTCAAATGCACGTCGTGCGGATTGATCTATCAAAACCCGCGCCCCGTCGCCGAAAGCCGCTTTAAGCTGTTTCAGTCGTTGGAATACTGGAACCACCAACAAGCTCAAAAGCAAAGAAGTCGAGACTTCCTCAACTACAATTCATACTTGGGTGAGAGCGAGTGGCGCAAACGAACCTCACAAATTCGCCTCAAATGGATTACGCCGCACATCCCCAAAGGGGCGCGCGTTCTCGACATCGGCTGTGCCGACGGTCAATTCGCCGACACCTTGGCGCAGGGCGGATTTGATGCCAGCGGCATGGATATCAGCTTGCCGATGATCGAAGCGGGACGAAAACGCTATGACGTCAATTTGATCCACGGCGCATTGGAAGGTGACTGGCCCGATTGCGGGCAATTCGACGCCATCACCTGCATCGCGTCGCTATCGACCTTTTCCAGCCCCAAGGCCGTTTTTGCCAACGTGCAAAAACATTTAAAAAAGGGCGGAATATTTTTCTTTAACTATGGCGACTACGACCGGGTGCTGTCGCGCATGTTCGGGGCGCGCTATCCGTACTTCCGCCTCAGCGCGACCTACCTCTACACGTCGGAAACAATCCAAAAATACTGTACGCAAGCCGGCCTCGACCTGCGCATGAAATGGACCGACATGCAGGTCATTCCCATCATCCGCCCCTTCAAAGACCTGGGGTTCCCCAAAACTGCCCAATTCATGAGTGCAATCGGACTCGATCAAACAATGATTAAAGTGCCCATTCCTATCGGCTATTTTGCCTATGCTATCATAGCTTAGCCACGTTCCGCATGCATCGCTCATGGACCGAGCGGTCATCAATACCGATTGGGATCGACCAAAACGTCATAATAGGTGGTCTGAAACAACACCTTGGTGAAGCGTCGCTCCCACTCGCGCCGTAGTTCCGGATCATACGGTGGAACGACTGTGTCCATGGATGGATTTTTCCAGTAGTAGCGCCTAACCACCAGCACATCGGGTGGATGGTCCCACAACGCTTTGACATTGCGCTCTATCCACGATGGCGGTTCCCTGAACTGCTCGAAATAAGTCGGGAAAATACCCGCAACGCGCCTCTGGCTTAGGGCGATAGCTGTGTTGAGGGTCGTTGGCATAATGTAAAACACCGTTGCATCTTTTGGCGTTTCAGTCCGAAGTTTTTGCGCCAAGTCAGCACTCTCCACGCCCATCGACGGCACATCCGGTACTGCCGTGAGGTTACGCCAATACTCATACTGATCCCAAGCCAACGGCCTCAGATCGGTGCCCTTTACCATTGCGACCTTCAGGCCGGGCAAAAGCACCAAGATGGCGACCAGGGCCGCACCCAAAGATGCTGTCCTCGCACCACTGGACTTTCTAGCACTGTCAACCAAAACGATAAGAACGACAAAAAATATTGGCAAAACTTGAATAAGATGTGCCAGGTCCGCGCGATGCATGGCCTGGGGAAACATGAAAAGACCTGCGGTGGCACAAAGTAAAAGGGTTCGCGCGCGAATAGAATTCATATCGTGGTGGCTTTTCAGCGCCCACACGGCCAAAATAATAGCGACCAAATAGACAAGCGGCACACCATAATAAAATAAGACGAATGCCCTGTGATCCATTGAATCGACGGCATTGAAGGTGGGAAATGGTAACGACAACTGCGTCACAACACCACTGGCAAGAGAAATCCACTGAAAAAAATCCATGAAAATAAGTACATTTCCGCTCGCAAAGCATAAGTATGCGTAAAACAAAATCATAATGAACAACGCGGACGCCAAATAGACGAAAAGCGCCTGTCTCGCGGGACGGCATATGAAGAACGCAGTCGTACTGATTGCGCCCGCAAGCAGCCCGAGGTCAAAGCGAAACAGAAATGCGACCGCTGAAATCACACCGAGGAACGCCATTCGTCTGAATTGGGTGTTCCCAACGCGGTCATATCGCAAAACGTAAATCGAGGCTTGCAGCAACACCAACAACGGCCAGAACGAGTAATACCATTTGTAAAACCGGGTATTGAACACCAACAAAAGGACTGGAGCGACTAACGCCAGCCACCACACAACGCCAACACGCCTGAGGAGGGTGACGGCAAAGGTCGAATAGGCGGCATGGCCGAGAGCGCATATAATGATCTCACCCGACAGCCCGGGCATAACAGCCAATCCCAGAGCGCTGACATAGCCGATCAAAGGGCCATACAGGGTAAAAAGATCAACTCCCGGCACCCTACCGCCCAAGAGTGCGCCGCCTATTGCCAACTGATATCCGTGATCAAGTGACTGAAGAATATTGTCGAGAGACGTCGCGCGCAAAATATAATAAGAAAACAATAACATTAATACAGATAATGCCATGAATATATCTGACTTATTATTTTTTTTATCATACATATACATGGATATTACCCCCTATCATGTACATTCATTTAATTCAATTTGAATATGCCACCTTTAAAGTGTGAGGGCTATCGATTTAGAGGACGGTTCGCACCAATTCATTAAACTCCATGGGAGGCTCATCCCTCATGCTACAAGGTAATGAAAAATCATGAACATTGTTGAACGGTTTGGCGGTGGGATATAGTTTCTGAGTGGATACGGCTATTTCCTCTACCCCGTATGAGGGTTCCTCGCCTACTGGCCCAATGCATGATTCCGCGCTCCATAACCGAGGGGGTGGCGGATGAACATCTCCCAATCGCGCAGTCACCCTCATCTGCATCCCAAGGATCTATGTTATCTGGGGCTTTTGTTTATTCGCTCTCTTGCCTATGATTCAAAGCCCGACCATAGACTGGGCTTCGATATGACATCCACACAAGACATCAACCCCACTGAAACCGCCAAGAGCTGGATCAGCTTATTTCCCTCGCTCGCGGATTTGGAAGAAAAGGCAGCCCAGCGCTTAGCGCAAGCCGCTCAAGTGGTGGAAGTGCCCGCCGGCCAATACGTTTTTCATGCTGGCGACCCGTGCGACAACTTCTTGCTGGTGTTGGACGGCATTGTGCGGGTGCAGATGTGCTCAGAGAACGGTCGTGAAATCGTCCTGTACCGCGTCGATTCCGGGGAGAGCTGTGTGCTGACCACGGCGTGTTTACTGGGCGATGATCCCTACAACGCCGAAGGCATTACGGAGAGACCCGTTCACGCTGCCGCCATCCCTGCAAGCGTCTTTCACGAGCTGTTGGCGCGTTCCAGTGTGCTGCGCAATTTTGTCTTCAACTCCTATAGCGAACGCTTAGCCAACCTGATGATGGTGGTGCAAGAGGTGGCGTTTGGCCGCCTTGACATCCGTCTGGCCCGCTTCCTCTGCGACACGGCCCAATGCCAAGATACGGTCAGCATGACACACCAACAGCTCGCTTTCGAACTGGGCAGCGCGCGCGAAGTCATCAGCCGTCAGCTCAAAGAATTCGAACGTCGCGGCTTTCTCAACCTCAGCCGAGGTCACATTACCGTTCTCGCCCCAACCGAGCTGCGCGCCCTCGGCAATGATTGACGCTGATATGTGACTAGGTTACAGACACTTGCTTTAAAACATGGTCTTCTTAGCTTAGACATGACCTTTAAGCATCTAAGGAGAGACCCATGAAATCAAACGTCGGCAGCATTGATCGCATTTTGCGCATCATCGTCGGAGTGGCGGCCATCACGTTCGCAATGCTCAGCAACCACCCGCTTGCCATCTGGGGCTTCATCGGCGTGGTGCCGTTGCTCACGGCCGTCATCGGCTGGTGCCCGGCTTACCTGCCGTTTGGCATCAAAACCTGCAAAACAGACTGATATAAGTACCGCCCGGAAATCGCCGGGGCGCCGTCAACGCACTTTGTGTGCCGATTGCGCCCCGGCCCCTTTAGATTTCGAATCCGGTCCGATAAAAAGCGAAAAAACGAGTTGGCCTGCGCGAAAAAGTGGCTTTACAGCCCCTTCTCCACAGAATAAAGGTTGCATACTTTAGTATAATTTATCAGCTAACCTCTTAAAAATATTTCATAAAATCAATGGGTTGTTTAATTTTAGCTCTTTATTGGCCGATAAACAGATTCAAAAAAGATACATTTTTCCCCTGGACACTTCATTAGGATTTACTTATATAAGCAATACACGATGTAACTGACACAGTCGGTGACATCGGGAGGCCGCAGGGTTACCTCCCCTCCCCCCTCTGACACCTTGCGGAACCTCCTTGAAGAGACTCTCCGTCTCCCCCAGGACGTGAGACCTCCCTTTACGAACTGGCCGGGCTCTTTGAGCCCGGCCTTTTTTTGTTCACGCGCGTTGGTCACCCTGTGCGTGCGGCAACCACCTGATCCGCCTGCTTACCGGTCAATTCCTGCAAGTGGTCATAGCGAAACCCGAAGGTCCCGACGCCCAAAGTCTGGGATCGCAAGTCGATAATCAGGTCATGCATTTCTGACACCGGAAGGTGGGCCGTTACTTCGTCCCAGCCGTGCCAGTTGTCGCGGGGCTGAAAACCCAAAATTTGCCCCCGCCGCGATGAAATGACGCGTTGGGCATTGGATGTAAACGCATTGGGGATCGAAACTCTAACCTCGCAGATGGGTTCCAGTAGCACCGGCTGACAGTCCGGCATGGCTTCGCGCATGGCCAGTTGCGCGGCCTTTTTAAAGGCGAAGTCGGAACTGTCCACATTATGGTGCTGGCCATCGGTCAGCGTCACCTGGATATCCACCACGGGAAAACCCAATGGCCCACGCGCCATGTATTCCTTCACTCCCGCTTCAACCGCCGAGATGTACTGGCGCGGCACCGCCCCGCCGTGAACGGCGTCATCGAATTGAAAGCCCACGCCGCGATCCAAAGGCTTGATGGCGATTTCCACATCGCCGAATTCGCCGTGACCGCCCGATTGTTTTTTGTGCCGCGCACGGCGCGTGGCGGCTTTGCGAATGGTCTCTTTATAAGGCACTTGCGGGCGCTTGGCGGTGGCGTCCAAGCCATGACGACCCGTCAGTTTGTCCATGGCGATGCGCAAGTGCATCTCGCCCTGCCCCCACAACACCAGTTCGCCGGTGACGGGATCGTGTTCCAATTTCAAGGATGGGTCTTCTTCGCACAGCTTGTGCACCGCGCCGGTCAATTTGACCTCATCGGCATGACCGTTCATTTCGATGGCCATGGAATACAGTGGCCCCAGAGGTTCCGGCCATGAGCCTCCCCCCGAACCCAGCATGTCGCCGGTGTGCGCACCGTCTAGGCGGCCCAGGGCCACCACGTCGCCTGATATGGCCGAGGACGTCTTGTCGAACTTCTGGCCCATGAGCCGATACAGCCCCGAAATGCGCCCCTGCGGATAGTCCTGACCGTCCTTAAGCTCACCCGACCACACCCGCGCCAAGGACACCTTGCCCATATGGCCCGCGTACAGGGTCTTGAACACTTGCGCTGAATTTCCACCATCCGACACGCCAAGGCGTTCACGTGTGTCGGAAACCTCCGGACTTTCGTGGCGCAATGCCTTCCATAACCGGCGGATGCCGTTGTCGTGTTCGCCAGAACCGAAAAACACCGGAACGATATCGTCATGCGCCAGATCGCGCGAAAGGTTGTCGTAGACCTCTTCGGTCGAGGGGCTGACGTTCTCCAACAGCTCTTCCAGCAATGTATCGTCGAAGTCGGCAAGCGCTTCCAGCATCTCATCGCGCGCGCCGATTTCGCTTTCAAGCACGCTTTCGGGCAGCCCGACCAATTCCGAGCTCTCATGATCGCGCCACTTGAAGGCCCGCTCCGACACCAAATCCACATGGCCTGTGATGGTACCACCCTCGCGAATGGGGATTTCGCGCAGCACCAAGGGATGGCGGGAATGCTCCTGCAAGGCCTCCAGCGTCGCCTTCACACTGCCGCCCTCTTGATCCATCTTGTTGATGAACAGCATATGCGGCACGTCGTATTCGTCCAGCATGCGCAAGGCCGGTCCAACGGTCAGCGCCTTGACCGGGTCGGCTTCGCAGACCACCACGGCGACATCCGCGATCATCAGCGCGCCGAGGCTTTCCTGTAACAATTCAACGGACCCAGGACAGTCTAAAATGGTCCACGGGTCCCCGAGATATTGGCAATGTGCAACGTTGAGTTCCGTCGACATCTCACGGCTGCGCGCCTCCGGCGCGCCGTCACCGACTGTGTTGGCATCGCGAACGCTGCCCTTGCGACGTACAGCCCCCGCCGCCGCCAGCAAGCTTTCCAACAGTGTCGTTTTTCCACAAAGATATGGGCCGATGAGCGCCACGCAACGCGGTGTGGACTTGGGTTTGGTCATGGACAGCCTCCCTGTTCCCTGGTCGGGCCGGGCGGCTGAAACAGGCCGCACGGGCCTTATCTCCATTTTTTAGTGGTAAAATGGTACGACTCTTAGGCTGCGAAGCCAAGGAAAACAGAGGCTTATTTTTGATTTCGGATATCACTCAGTGCCAGTGCCGGTACCAGTACCGGTGCCGCTCGCAGGGGTGCCGTTATAAGCGGCCAAAAGCGCGGTCACCAAAGTTTGGACCTGCGTCGGAGCGGATTTCTTCACCGCATCCGTAATCGCGGTTTGGGTCGTGGCCCAATCGCCAGCCGCCAAATCCTTGTAAATGGTGGTGGCATCGGCGGCTGCGACCGGCACCGCGACCTGAAATTGGATCGTGTTGGTGAAAGCCGTATAATCGGTGGCGACCTTGATATCGACGTTGTTCAAAATCATGCGTTTTCTCCCCGCTCACCCGGTTTGATCTAGGCGCGCTCTGGTTCTACGTTGTTTTCTTCGCTGGAGCGGATTTTTGCGGCGCGACGCTGATCAAATAATCCAGCGCGCCTGACACCGCCACGGGTGCGTATGTTTTGGCCGTGCTCTTGACCTTCGCCCAATCGTTACCGTCCATGGCGGTTTTCAGTGCCTCCGCCTCAGTTGGCGGCACCGGAATATCCAATTCAAAATGTATCCGCGTCGATTGCGTGGTGCAGTCGGTCAGATACGCTACGGTCACAACATCCATCGCCATAGGCGGCCTCCCCGGTTTTGTCGGTGGGACAAGTCCTCGTCAGTGAATAGACGCTGGGAAAGGCAGGTTGTGAAAATATACTGCAGCCACAGCTCTAAATTGAGCGTAAATTGACCCATGCGCTTATTTCATGTAGGCGTCACCAATTGGTCGCCAATCTTTTACAATTGCGCTGCACTCTCGCGAACCGAACAAGCACTTAATTTCTTTTGGAGATTGAAGATGATGCGCGTCAGCGTTTTAACCGTGGCGGCACTCTCGTGTCTGTGTGCCGCTTTTTCCGCAAAAGCGGAGTCTGTGGACTTGGGACCTCGTCCCTACTTCCTGATTGAGCAAATGAAAAACAGTCCGCTGAAGGAAAAATTGCTTTCGTGCGCGCAAAAGTCCTTTGACAAGAAACAATTTTCCATCGGTCACCGTGGCGCTGGGCTGATGTTTGCGGAACATACCGCCCAATCATACGCGGCGGCGGCGCGCATGGGCGCGGGCATTATTGAGTGCGACGTGACGTTCACCAAAGACAAGCAGTTGGTCTGCCGTCATGCGCAAAATGATCTGCACACCACCACCAATATTTTGAAAACGCCGCTGGCGCAAAAATGCACCAAGGGCTTCACGCCTGCATCCGGCGACACCCCGGCCTCGGCCGAGTGCCGTACCAGCGACATCACGCTGGCGGAATTCAAGACCTTGACCGGCAAGATGGACGCCGCCGACAAGACCGCCACCACTCTTGACGACTACATGAACGCCACCGCCAATTGGCGCACCGATCTGTACGCCGCAGCGGGCGGTACGGTGATGACGCACGCAGAGTCCATTCAATTGATCCGCAGCTTGGGCGCAAAGTTCACGCCCGAACTGAAGAGCCCGACGGTGACGATGCCCTACGACGGCTTTAGCCAACACGCCTACGCACAAAAAATGATTGATGAATACAAAGCGGCGGGTATCCCGGCGAAAGACGTCTTTGCCCAATCCTTCAACCTCGCCGACATTGAGTATTGGATCAAGAACGAGCCTGCATTCGGAAAGCAAGCGGTGTTTTTGGACGGTCGTTACGACAATGAGGGTTTCGATCCGATGAAGCCTGTGACCTTTAGCCCCACCATGACTGAATTGAAAGCCAAGGGCGTCAACTACATCGCCCCGCCGATGTGGATGCTGGTAACGGTTGAGGGCGACAAGATCGTCCCCTCGCCCTACGCCAAGGAAGCAAAAAAAGCGGGCTTGAAGATCATCACCTGGACCCTGGAACGGTCCGGCCCGCTGAAAACCGGCGGCGGCTGGTACTACCAGTCGATCAAGGACGTGACCCATTCCGACGGTGTAATGTTCGAACTGCTCGACGTACTGGCCAAGGATGTCGGTATCGACGGCATCTTCTCCGACTGGCCCGCAACGGTGACGTACTATGCCAATTGCATGGGCCTCAAATAATCTCCCGCATAAAAAAACGGCCTCCTAAGGGAGGCCGTTTTTCTAATTTTGACCCGTATTTCCCGGGCGCTTATTTCAGCGCGGCACAAGCCCGTTGAATGCGGGTGCAGGCTTCGGTCAGCAGCTCGTTCGAGGTGGCGTAGGATACGCGAAAATGCGGGCTGAGGCCGAACGCTTCGCCGTGCACGGCGGCAACGCCTTCGGCTTCCAGCAAGTATGTGACGAAGTCGCCATCGGTTTCGATCACCTTGCCGTCGGGCGTGGTCTTTCCGATGCAGCCGTTGATGCTCGGGTAGACGTAGAACGCGCCTTCGGGCATCGGGCACTCAATGCCCTCGGCGTCGTTGAGCATATTCACCACCAGATCGCGGCGTTCGCGGAACGCGGCATTGTTGCCCGCGATGAAGCTGTGGTCGCCGTTCAAGGCCTCCACCGCCGCCCATTGGGCGATCGAAGTGGCGTGGGTCGAGCTTTGCGATTGCACCTTGTTCATGGCCTTGATGACATCCGCCGGGCCTGCCGCGTAACCGATCCGCCAACCGGTCATGCAATAGGCTTTGGAAACGCCGTTCAGCGTCATGGTGCGGTCATACAGACCGGGCTCCACCTGAGCGGGGGTGACGAATTCAAAATCGTCGAACACGATGTGTTCGTACATGTCGTCGGTCATCACCCAAACGTGGCTGTTTTCCGGCTTCATCAACACATCGGTCAGCGCCTTCATGTCGGCACGCGAATAGGCCGCACCGGTCGGGTTGGACGGCGAGTTCAAGATCAACCATTTGGTCTTCGGCGTGATCGCCGCTTGCAGCTTTTCAGGAGTCAGCTTGAAGCCTTCGCTGGCCGGGCATTCGACGAACACCGGGGTGCCTTCGGCCAACAGCGTGATGTCGGGGTACGACACCCAGTACGGTGCCGGGATGATCACTTCTTCACCCGGATTCATGGTCGCCATCATCAGGTTGTAGATCGACTGCTTACCGCCGCTGGCCACCTGAATTTGGTCTGGCGTGTAGTCCAGGTCGTTGTCGCGCTTGAACTTGGCGCAAATGGCTTGGCGCAGTTCCAAAATTCCCGCCACGGCGGTGTACTTGGTTTTACCGGCGTCAATGGCGGCCTTGGCGGCGGCCTTGATGTGGTCGGGGGTGTCGAAATCCGGCTCGCCCGCGCCCAAGCCGATCACATCCATGCCAGCGGCTTTCAACTCTGCGGCTTTGGTGGAAACGGCGATGGTGGGGGACGGTTTGATGCGGCTCAAACGGTCAGCGATAAAGGCCATAATACGTGTCCTGCTGTAAGAAAGTTGATTTGAGGCAAGCTAGCGCCGAGCGCGCCGGGCCGCAACGGGGAAAAAGTCCCGGACAGCCCTTTTTTCCGATATTTTAAGAGACTTTCGGCTTATCGAACACGATTCCGTAATGATACGGCGGCAGTTCGACCACGCCGTGCAGACGAAAGCCCACCGCCAAAACCTCGTCCATCACTTGTTCCGGGCTCATGCGCATCGCGGTCTGCGGGCCGCGCGGCTGGCCGAGGACGGTGGTGTCTTCCTTGGGACGGCAATGCCAATTGACGATAGCGAACTGACCGCCCGGTTTCAGTGCGTTGAACACCTCGCGCGCCAACTGCCGCTTGTCCGGCACCCCGTGAAACGTATTGGCCACCAATACATAATCGGGCGCATGGGGCAAAACGTCGTGAAGCGAGCACGCATCGCATTCAATCCAGCGAATGGTGCCGCCCGTCACGCCTGCGCGGCTGGCGCGGTATTTCGCCTTTTCCAGCAGCTCTTTGTCCAGATCGATGGCTATCACCCGGCCCATGCCGCCGACAATATGGGCCAACGGTACGGTGAAATGGCCGTCGCCGCAGCACAAATCCAGGACCGAAGTGCCATAATCGATGCCCAAACGCCTCAAAACGCTTTCCGGATCGGGCCATAAGGCTTTCCACCAGTCGGAATCCGGCATGCCCGTGGCCGGAAATTTCATGGGCTGTGACATCCTCACCGCGTCCCCCCGTTGTTATGGTTAACAATTGTATAACCGGATTCCACACTCAACGCGAGTCGATCATGGCCCTTGCACGTATGGCCATTCGTCCTATAACTCAAGGGTATGAGCGACCTTGTCAAACCCGGTTTTCACGCCGATGCCCAACCCACCCCGAAACCGAAGCCGGGCGAAGGCAACCCGTTCGAGTTGGTGTCCGATTTCGAGCCCGCGGGCGATCAACCCAATGCCATCAAGGAATTGGTGCAAGGCCTCAACGACGGTGAAATGAACCAGGTTTTGCTGGGCGTTACGGGGTCGGGCAAGACTTTCACCATCGCCCACGCCATCGCCCAAGTGGAACGCCCCGCGCTGGTGTTGGCACCCAACAAGACCCTGGCGGCGCAGCTCTATGCGGAAATGAAGGACTTTTTCCCCCACAACGCGGTGGAATACTTCGTTTCGTACTACGACTACTACCAGCCCGAAGCTTACGTAGCGCGCACCGACACCTACATCGAAAAAGACGCCTCGATCAATGAGCAAATCGACCGCATGCGCCACAGCGCCACCCGCGCGCTGTTCGAGCGGCGCGACGTGATCTTGGTCGCCTCGGTATCGTGCATCTACGGCATCGGCTCGGCGGAGACCTATGCCAACATGGTGGTCAAGCTGGCGGTGGGCGAAGAGTACACCCAAGACGACCTGCTGAAATCGCTGGTGACGCTGCAATACAAGCGCAACGACACCGCGTTCGGTCGCGGCACCTTTCGCGTGCGCGGTGACGTGGTGGAGATCTTCCCCAGTCACTACGAAGACCGCGCCTGGAAACTGAGCTTTTTCGGCGATGAGCTGGAAAGCATTTACGAGGTCGATAGCCTCACCGGCGAAAAGAACGCCGACCTGGAACAGATCACCATCTTTCCCAACAGCCACTACGTCACCCCGCGTCCGACCTTGCTGCAAGCCATCCCGCAAATCAAAGCGGAGATGAAAGCCCAGATCGAACGCTTTCGTAGTGAGGGCAAACTTCTGGAGGCCCAACGCATCGAAGAGCGCACCACCTTCGATCTGGAAATGATGGAAAGCACCGGCCATTGCAGTGGGATTGAGAACTATTCGCGCTATCTCACCGGACGCGCCCCCGGTGCGCCGCCGCCGACCTTGTTCGAATACTTGCCTGAGGACGCGATCATGGTCGCCGACGAAAGCCACGTTTCGGTGCCGCAAATCGGCGGCATGTACAAAGGCGACTTCAATCGCAAATCGACCCTGGCGTCGTTCGGCTTTCGCCTGCCCAGCTGCATCGACAACCGACCCCTGAAATTCGAAGAGTGGGACGCCATGCGTCCGCAAACCATCTTCGTATCCGCCACCCCTGCTCCGTGGGAGCTGGAACGCACCGGCGGCGTGTTCACCGAACAGGTGGTGCGGCCAACCGGCCTGATCGATCCCGAATGCATCGTGCGTCCGGTGGCCAGCCAGGTCGACGATCTGCTGGGCGAATGCAAAGACGCCGCCGCCAAGGCGCAACGCGTTCTGGTCACGGTGCTGACCAAAAAGATGGCCGAAGAGCTGACCGAATACATGCACGAACACGGCGTACGGGTGCGCTATATGCATTCGGACATTGAAACACTGGAACGCATTGAAATTATTCGCGATTTACGCCTAGGTGCGTTCGACGTGCTGATCGGCATCAACTTGCTGCGCGAAGGTCTCGACATCCCCGAATGCGCGCTGGTGGCGATTTTGGATGCGGACAAAGAAGGTTTTCTGCGCTCCAAGACGTCACTGGTGCAGACCATCGGCCGCGCCGCGCGCAACCTGGATGGCCGGGTGATTTTGTACGCCGACAAGATCACCAACAGCCTCGACTACGCCATTTCCGAGACCAACCGCCGCCGCGCCAAACAACAGGCGTATAACGAAGAACACGGCATCACCCCCGAAGGTGTGAAAAAACACATCACCGATGCGCTTGGATCGGTTTACGAGCAGGACTACGTCACCGTCGATACAGGCGATAGCGGCGATCAGAATTTGGTCGGCAAAAGCCTCAAACAGCACATCCAGGACTTGGATGCGCGCATGAAAAAAGCCGCCGCCGATCTGGAATTCGAAGAAGCCGCAAGACTGCGCGACGAAATCCGCCGCCTGGAAGCCCACGAGCTGGGTCTGGACTTGGCCGGGGTGTCAAAATCCGCCGCCAAAAAAGCCGGGGCGGGGTCACGCAGGAAGGGCAAGGGGCGCCGCTAGAAGGTCGTTTGTTGAACCACAGAGGGCACGGAGAACACTGAGTTCCCCATTCCCGGAACTCTGTGAAATTAGGATTTCAGCCACATACCGGGAACAGCTCCACGGTGAAAGGAACTCATGACGTAAAAATTCTTAAAGGTCCAAAACTCTGTGCTCTCTGTGGTGAACAAAAAATCGTCACCCCAGATCACCCGGTTAGACGTTTTTCAGTAAACTCGGACGCTGCATCCAGTTCAGCACCCATCTGTCTTCCGTGCGTTCCAGACACACCACCGCGCCCGGCTCGAACGCCACCGACAGGCCGCCCTCGGACCCGGTCAGGCAGCGCGCGGCCATCTTGGCCATGAACGGCATGTGCCCGACAACCATCAAGTCGCCGCCCGCCGTCTCGGCGCTGTGCAGAAGATGATCGGTGCCGTCGTTGGGACCTATGCCTTCCATTTCGACCGCAGCCTTGCCCAGCCACACGGTTTTCGACAGAACGTTTGCGGTTTCCTCGGCGCGCACCTTGCCTGAGTGCGCCACCTCGTCGACCAAAATGTCGGCTTCGAACAGGAACGCCGCCATTTTCACGGCATCGGCGAGGCCCTTTTCACTCAACGGCCGTTTGGGATGCGTGCCCTTAGGCACCGCGTCCGCGTGTTGAACAAGATAGAGTTTCATCGTTTCAGTCCTCTCCACGCTTGGGCCCGCGTACGATGCGCGGCGTCAGCATCCAACGCATCTGCCAGCCTTCGCCGTACGGGTTTCGCGCCAAAGACATCATCGCGCCCGTTTTGACCTCGACCAGACCCGCATGTTCATTGCCGGTCATCAGATAAGACACCGCCTCGCCCATAAACGGTTCATGGCCGCAGACCATGGTGTCCTCGCCCCATTTTTCCGCCAGCTTGGCGAAGGCCTTGACGTTGCCCCAAGGTTCGATCCCCTTGAGCTCTTCCAATTGAACGCCTGGGGCGAGCTTCGCGGAAAGAATTTCAGCCGTTTCGCGGGCCCGCGCCAGGGTGCTGTGCACCACACGCGCTACGGTGATTTCCTGCTGACTGAGGTGTTCGGCCATGGCCGTGACATCGGCTTGACCGCGCGGGCTTAAGCGCCGGTCGGCATCCTCGGGACCGTACTCCGCCTTGCCATGGCGTACGAGAAACAAGCGCATGCAACCCTCCTCAATACACGAAAAACACCCCAGAAATTCGCTTTCAGGGATCTGTCGACCACCTCAAATAATCCTAGTGGCTGCGCATTATATCCGTGACGGCCTTGCCCAAAATCGTCGCGGGCACCACTGCAGTACCGCCTTCCTGAGCCAAAATCTCGGTCGCATTGTTATAGACATCCAAGATCAAGTCTTCGAGATCAATGGCCAGGCCCTTTGGCAACTTCGCAAACAAGCCATCGACCGTGACGACCAAACGCTCGATGCCAACACGCAATTCCTCGTCACTATCGACCGCTTTGGATAAGTCCGCAACTTTGCGCGCCAACACCAGTACAAATCCTTTGCTCCAGCAGGTGATACGGGCTTTGTGTCCTTGATCGCTGAGCAATTGCATGTCTTCATGGCTGAGCGCTTTGCGCAAAGATTCCACGTAGCCCGCGCCACCGGGGTCTTCGACGGCATCATAAAGTTTCAAGATCAGCTCGCTCAGCACATATCCCCGGCATTTTCGCCCCTTTGGGCAAAGCAGGCAATTTTTCACGCTATCCCCCCTTATTGATCGACGACGCACCCATCGACAGGCTGCTGCACTCGGCAGCGCCTCGACAAATTTCGCAAACCGGGAAAGCTGAACGGGTATCGAACTTTCCCCCCCTCTCCGGAAGGAACTGTAACCGTTTTTATGCGCATCCACCAGCGCACGATTGCAGATGCGCAGCCCATGGCCCACTCAACATAAAAAAAACGGGCCCCCATTTACAGGGGCCCGTTTGTGATTGCTTATGCTTAACGCGAAAGTCTGGATCAGTGCGTAGCGGGTGCCACGCCCATTGCCGCCAGCATGGCCTCGGCGGTTTTGATTTCCGCTTCGGCGTTGCTTTTTTCGATGTCGCCAGCGGCCTTTTCCAAAGCCCTTTGCGCGCTGGCGAGCCGTGCCTGGGCGGCGTCCTGCTTCAGATCGCCGACCGCGGTGGCTTCTTCGGCCAACAACGTGCAGCGTTCCGGGGTCACTTCGACGAAACCGCCGGAAACGAAGATGCTTTCCGTCACCTTGCCGCCGTCGTGGATGTCGACGACGCCGGGGCGCACGGTGCCGATCAACGGCGTGTGACCGGGCAGCACACCGATGTCGCCTTCCGAGCACGGCACGACGACCATGCCCACGGATTGCGACCTCACAAGGCGCTCAGGCGATACCAGTTCGAATTCGACCATGTCGGCCATGTGCTTTTACTCCAAACCCCAAAGGTTCAAACACGCGTGAGATTAGGCCGCTTCAGAAGCCATTTCCTTGGCTTTCTCGATGGCTTCATCAATCGTTCCGACCATGTAGAAGGCCGCTTCCGGCAAGTGATCGTACTCACCGTCGACGATGCCCTTGAAGCCCTTGATGGTGTCTTCCAAAGCGACCAACTTACCCGGCGAACCGGTGAAGATTTCGGCCACATGGAACGGTTGGGACAGGAAGCGCTGGATTTTACGGGCGCGGGCCACGGTCATCTTGTCTTCTTCCGACAGCTCATCCATGCCCAAGATGGCGATGATGTCTTGAAGACCTTTGTAGGTCTGCAAAATTTGCTGAACCTGGGTCGCAACGCCGTAGTGTTCCTCACCCACAACACGCGGATCGAGAACGCGCGACGTGGAGTCCAGCGGATCCACGGCCGGGTAGATGCCGAGCTCGGCGATCTGACGGCTGAGCACCGTGGTGGCGTCCAAGTGCGCGAACGAGGTGGCAGGCGCGGGATCGGTCAAATCATCGGCCGGCACGTAAATCGCCTGCACCGAAGTGACGGAACCTTTTTTGGTCGAGGTAATACGTTCTTGCAGCGCACCCATGTCGGTGGCCAGCGTCGGCTGGTAACCCACGGCGGATGGGATACGGCCCAACAGCGCGGACACTTCGGAACCGGCCTGGGTGAAGCGGAAGATGTTATCGACGAAGAACAACACGTCCTGACCTTCTTGGTCGCGGAAATATTCCGCCAGCGTCAAGCCGGTCAAAGCGACACGGGCGCGGGCTCCCGGCGGTTCGTTCATCTGACCGTAAACCAGGGCGGCTTTGGAGCCGTCGCCTTCAAGGTCGATAACGCCCGATTCGATCATTTCGTGGTACAGATCGTTGCCTTCGCGGGTCCGTTCGCCAACACCGGCGAACACGGAGTAACCGCCGTGGCCTTTCGCGATGTTGTTGATCAGTTCCATGATGAGAACCGTTTTGCCCACACCGGCGCCGCCGAACAGGCCGATCTTGCCGCCCTTGGCGTACGGCGCGATCAGATCGACGACCTTGATGCCGGTTTGCAGAATTTCGGATTCCGTCGACTGCTCTGAGAACGCCGGGGCGTCGTTGTGGATCGGCGCCGAGGCTTTCGTCGTCACCGGGCCGCGTTCGTCAATCGGCTCACCGATCACGTTCATGATGCGCCCCAGCGTTTCCGGGCCGACCGGAACCGAGATCGGCATGCCGGTGTCGGTCACGTCCTGGCCGCGCTGCAAGCCGTCGGTGGAATCCATAGCGATGGTCCGCACCATGTTTTCACCCAAATGCTGGGCGACTTCGAGAACCAGGCGCTTGCCTTCGTGTTGCAAGTCCAATGCACTCAAAATGTTGGGCAGTTCGCCTGACGCAAACCGTACGTCGACGACCGCGCCCGTGATCTGGGTGATTTGTCCGATAGTGTCTTTCGCCATCGCTGGAGCTCCTTAAAGGTATCAGCGTTTCTCTTACAGCGCTTCCGCGCCGGAGATAATTTCAATCAATTCACTGGTGATATTGGCCTGACGCGTCCGGTTGTACTTCAGCGTCAGCTTATCGATCATGTCGCCAGCGTTGCGGGTTGCATTGTCCATGGCCGTCATGCGCGAGCCGTGTTCGGAGGCCGAGCTTTCCAGCATTGCCTGGAAAATCTGTACGCCGAGATTTTTCGGCAACAGCACTTCGAGGATTTCACTTTCTTCAGGCTCAAATTCATACGCGGCCTTCAGCTCGCCACTGTCAGCGTCGTCACCGTCTTCGGCTTCATCCGAAGCGAAGGGGATCAGTTGCTGGGTGGTGACGATCTGCGTCATAGCCGACTGGAACTTGTTGAAGATGATCGAACAGACATCGAATTCGCCCGCTTCGAACATTTCCGTGATCCGGTCGGAGACCGCAGTCGCTTCATGGTACTCGATACCCTTCTTGCCGCCGATGCCGATGACGCTATCGATGATGTCGCCACGGAATTCGGATTTCAGAAGGTCAGAGCCTTTACGACCGACACACAGCAGCTTGACGGTCTTGCCTTCGCCTTTCAGCTCATGAACGAGACGCCGGCTTTCGCGCACGATCACGCCATTGAAACCGCCGCATAATCCACGATCGGATGTGAACACCACCACCAAGTGGGTTTTGTCGTCGCCGCGACCGGCAAGCAACGCCGGGCCGCCTTCCCGACCGGCGAAAGAGCCGGCAAGAGAACGCAGAACCGTGTCCATGCGCGCGGAATATGCGCGCGCGGACTCGGCGGACTCTTGGGCGCGGCGCAACTTCGCGGCCGCAACCATTTTCATGGCCGACGTGATCTTACGCGTCGATTTGACGCTGTCGATCCGGTTTTTCAGGTCCTTGAGGTTAGGCATGAGACGTTGTCCCGCTCCGCTCCTTGAGGTCTAACACTTAGGCGAAAGACTTGGTGAAGTCTTCAGTGAACTTCGCCAGCTTAGCTTCGGTGTCCTCGGACAGGGCCTTATCGTCACGGATTGAGGCCAAGATGTCCGCGCCCTTGGAGCGCAGCTCGCCGAGCAACGCATGCTCGTAACGGGTCACGTCCTTGGTCTCGATTTTGTCGAGGTAGCCTTTAACGCCAGCGTAAATCACAGCAACCTGCTCTTCAATGGTGAGCGGGCTATATTGGGGCTGCTTCAACAGCTCGGTCAGGCGCGCGCCGCGGGCCAGCAAGCGCTGGGTTGCCGGATCGAGGTCCGAAGCGAACTGCGCGAACGCCGCCATTTCACGGTACTGGGCCAATTCCAACTTGATCGAGCCGGCAACCTGTTTCATCGCCTTGATCTGGGCCGCGGACCCCACACGAGACACCGACAAACCGACGTTTACAGCCGGGCGGATGCCTTTGTAGAAGAGTTCCGATTCCAAAAAAATCTGGCCGTCGGTGATGGAAATCACGTTGGTCGGGATGTATGCCGACACGTCGCCAGCTTGGGTTTCGATCACCGGCAATGCGGTCAACGAACCGTTACCGGCGGCGTCGCCCAATTTACAGGCGCGTTCCAGCAGACGGGAGTGAAGGTAGAACACGTCGCCTGGATAAGCTTCACGGCCCGGCGGGCGGCGCAGCAACAGCGACATCTGACGATAGGCGACAGCCTGCTTGGTCAAATCGTCATAGAAGATAACCGCGTGCTGGCCGTTGTCGCGGAAGAATTCACCGATGGTCGCGCCGGTGTACGGTGCCAAAAACTGCATCGGCGCGGGGTCGGATGCGGTCGCCGCGACGACGACGGAATATTCCATCGCGCCGTTGTCTTCCAACGTTTTCACCAGCTGCGCAACGGTGGAGCGCTTCTGACCGACGGCGACGTAGATGCAGAACAGCTTTTCGCTGTCGTTGTCAGCCGCTTCGTTGATGCTCTTTTGGTTCAAGATGGTGTCGATGATCACGGCGGTTTTGCCGGTCTGGCGATCGCCAATGATCAATTCGCGCTGGCCGCGGCCGATGGGGATCAAGCTGTCGATCGCCTTGAGGCCGGTCTGCATCGGTTCGTGAACCGATTTACGCGGGATGATGCCCGGCGCCTTGACTTCCACGCGACCGCGGGTGGCGTCCGTGATGGGCCCCTTGCCGTCGATGGGGTTGCCGAGACCGTCGACGACGCGCCCCAAAAGGCCCTTGCCGACCGGCACGTCAACGATGGCGCCGGTCCGCTTAACGGTGTCGCCTTCCTTAATGCCACGGTCATCGCCGAAGATAACAACGCCGACGTTGTCCTCTTCGAGGTTCAGAGCCATGCCCTTAACCGCGCCCGGAAATTCGACCATTTCACCGGCCTGGACGTTATCAAGGCCGTAAACGCGGGCGATACCGTCACCGACGGAGAGCACCTGACCCACCTCGGCGACTTCCGCCTCGGTACCAAAATTAGCGATCTGATCTTTCAAAATTGCGGAAATTTCCGCGGCACGGATATCCATTATCCAATCCCCTTCATGGAGAGGTGTAACTGCTGCAACTGGGTTTTAAGCGACGCGTCGATCATGCGCGAACCGACTTTGACGATCATCCCGCCCAGCAGGCTCTCATCAACTTGCGGCTCGACGGAGACCTTGGTCCCCACCGCCTTCTTCAACACGTCACGAACGGCCTGGAGCTGTGCATCGGAGAGCTTCCTGGCCGAAACGACCTGCGCCGTGGCTTCGCCGCGGCGACGCGATAATTCACTGAGGTATGCCTTGATCATGCCCTGCAGTGCAGGCAAACGACGGTTCTGTGCGACCGTGCCAACAAAATTTCCGGTCAGTGCGTCCATGGAGGCCTTGGCGCACAACGCCGTCATAGCCTGAACCTGTTCGCCCCTGGTCAGAACCGGCGATGTGATCACACGCTTCAAATCGGCACTGTCGTCAATCATGGACCTCAACGTTTTGAGGTCCTCGGCAATCTTATCCAGGCTCGACGCGCCATCCGCCAATTCGTAAAGAGCTGCGGCGTAGCGGCCCGCGAGGCCGGTGGTAGCAGTGGTCTCGGATGACACCTGGGAAAATCCCTGACCTGAGTGTTATGCCCGGGGCGCAAAGCCCCTCTAAAATGTCCGTGCGGCAAGGCGAGTTTAACCGCCGCCCATGCGGAACGCGGCAGTTATCTAACACAGGGGTCTGGGGGTTGCAAGGCGACTCTTCGGATATTTAATTTCCCAGAATTCCGGGGGTTTGGCGTCTTTCTGACAGAGCCGACTATATGCTTTTTTCCATATATTAGAATCTTCGCATAAAAACGTTTCATAATGTTTCAAAACTGGCTGGTTCCCGCCCCGAACGGGGCTTCAAAAATTGCCCGACAGGTTCGAAACCGAACATTCCGCTGTCGCGTATACTTGTGAATCCCGATGTCGAGTCGCTCATAAAAAACTTTGCGGATCGACGTCGATCTGGATTCGCACCCCTTTTTCACGCCGTCGCGCCTTGACAAGTCGTTCCAACCATTCGCGCACCACCGGCTGAGGCGCGATGCCGGGCTTCAACTTCATCAGCAAGCGCCGTCGATGGCGGCCACGCAACAGCGCCAAGGGCGCGGGCGCGGGCCCCAGCACCTCGATGCCGTCATAGTGCGGGGCGCAGCGGCTCAGACCCACGGCTTGGGTTTCGACCGCGCCTTCGACCTTGCCGGAAACGATCAAGGCCACCAGACGGCCAAAGGGCGGCATGTGCAGGTCTTCGCGCGCCTTGACCTCCTCGGCGATGAAGCGTTCGCGCACGCCGGATTTCATGGCCTGCATCACCGCGTGATCGGGCTGATAGGTTTGCACCAAAACCCGACCGGGCCTCTCACCGCGCCCGGCGCGGCCCGCCACCTGGTACAAAAGCTGGTAGGTGCGTTCCGCCGCGCGCAGGTCGCCGCCCGCCAACCCTAAGTCGCCATCCACCACGCCAACCAGTGTCAACATGGGAAAGTGATAGCCCTTGGCGACGATTTGCGTGCCGATGATCAGATCGACGTCATGGCGCTCGATGCGTTCGATCAACTCAGCCGCCGCACGCGGGCCGGTCAGGGTATCGGAACTGGCCAGAACCACGCGGGCGTCGGGAAACGTATTCACAGCTTCCTCGGCGACCCGTTCGACGCCGGGGCCGCAGGCGTGAAAGCTGTGCTCCGCTTCACAATTGGGGCAGCGTTCGGGCAGCGGGACGGTGTGGCCGCAGTGGTGGCACTGCAACCGCCCGCGCATTCGGTGCTCCACCAGCCACGCCGAGCAATTGGGGCACGCCAAGCGAAACCCGCAGGTCCGGCACAGGGTCAGCGGGGCGTAACCGCGGCGGTTTAAAAACAACATCGCCTGCTCGCCTCCGGCGAAGGTTTGCTCCAACGCCTCGACCAGCGACGGCGACAACCAACGCGTCGCGGGCAGTTTTTCACGGCGCATGTCGATCAGGTCCAGATCAGGCAGCACCGCCCCGCCGTGGCGCTCAGGCAGATGCAGCAAAGTGTACTTGCCGCATTCGGCGTTGACCACGGTTTCCAGCGATGGCGTGGCCGACGCCAAGCAAATGGGAATTTGGCCAAGGTGCGCGCGCACCACCGCCATGTCGCGGGCGTTGTAGATCACGCCCTCTTCCTGCTTAAATGCCGGATCGTGCTCTTCATCCACGACAATAAGTCCGAGATTTTGGTACGGCAGGAACAGCGCCGAGCGCGCGCCCACCACCACGTTCACCCTGCCGTCCGCCACCGCGCGCCAGGTTTCGCGACGCGCGCGCGCACCTAAGTCGGAATGCCATTCGCCCGGTCGCGCACCAAAGCGGCGCTCAAACCGCGCCAGCCATTGCGAACTGAGCGCAATTTCCGGCAACAGCACCAGAACCTGCTGGCCATGCTTGAGCGCCTCGGCCACCGCTTCGAAATAAACCTCCGTCTTGCCCGCGCCCGGCACCCCGTCGAGCAGCACAGCCGCATAACCGCCCGCCTTGGTTTTCGCCGCCAAATCTTCCGCCGCCACGCGCTGAGCGTCGGATAAGGCTGGGCCTTCCAAGTTTGCATCGGGCTGGGGCCAGGATTTTTCCCGCACCCGCGAAGCCTCGACCAGCGCGCCCACCTTGGCCAGACCGGCGACCACGGCGGGCGAGCATCCGGCCTCCAGCGCCGCTTCGGATGCGCTCAACGGCGGGCCGTCGCGCAACACCGCCAGCACCCGTTCGCGGGTGGCGGTCATTTTGATGTCAGGCAGCGGGTCGGCGATGCGATACGCTTTCACGCCCTTGGGCGGTTCCAGCGCGTCCGCGACGCTCATGGCCATTTTCAGCACCGCCCCAGGGCTCGACAACGTATAGCCCGCAACCCAGTCGATGAAACGCCGGGTGACGTCCGCCATGGCAACGGCAGGCAATTTTTCGATCACCGTCTTGAGCTTGTCATCGGCGACGTCGCCCGCGCCACCGCTCCACACCACGCCCGCCATCTTGCGCGGACCCAGCGGCACGCGCACGAAATCGCCCGTGCTGAGCGTCAAGCCATCAGGCACCCGGTAGTCGTAAATCTGACCGAACGGCACCGGCAGCAATACACCGCAGCGCATACCGGAGGCAAACGTTTGGGGGGGCGAATCGATCTTCGTCATGGCCCCAGCTTACGGAAGGAAAGCCTTAACGAAAATGGTTCATCATGATCGAATACGATTCGGTCCGATTTTTCGGAACTGTGAGGGACGCCCCATGACCACCACCATACAGACCGCTTCCGCCCTGTTGAACGACGATGCCATCGCTCGGTACCTGCTTGACAATCCAGACTTTTTTTCGCGCAATCCCGATGTCTTGGTGCAGATGCAAGGCCCTATCGCCACCGATCGCGGCGACGGCGTGGTGGATTTCCAGTCCGCCATGGTGGACCGCCTGCGCGACGAAATACAAAACCTCACCGCCTGCACCCAGGATGTGATCGAAACCAGCCGCACCAACATGACGTATCTAACGCGCACCCACGCCGCGGTGTTGGCGTTGCTGTCGGCCCAAGACGCCGCCCACATGGCACGTATCATCACCGACGATTTGCCGTTATTGCTGGACGTGGACGCGGTCGCGTTCGGCTTCGAACAAGACACCAAGGCCGAAGCCGCATTGCGCCTGCCCGGCGTGCGCATGCTGCCGTTCAGCTATCTTGATGCGCAAATCGGCGAAGGCGGCGACGTCGCTTTGATGCGCGACATGCTCGACGACGGAACCCTTTTTGGCGACAACCACGTCGACATCCGCTCCGCCGCGCTGGCGCGCCTGCGCCCCAGCGCCACCACCGCAAGCGGCGTGATCGCCCTGGGCTCAAACATGTCCGGCGCGTTCCATGCGGGTCAAGGGAGCGATTTGCTCAACTTCCTCGCCCGTGTATGTGAAAAGCTGTTCCAAAAATGGCTGAGCGAAACGTAGAGAGTGCCGCGCCCCCCATTGCGCTGGCGAACGTCGAGGGCGAGCCTGCGCTTAAGCGCGCACTGTCCGAATGGTTCGACTGGCTCAAGCACGAAAAACGCTCCAGCCCGCATACGCTCATTGGCTACAGCCATGACATCGCGGCGTTTCTCGCTTTTTTCACGGAACACCTCGGCTTCACACCCGGCCTTCGTGATCTGGCGCAGTTGCGCGCGGTGGATTTTCGCAGCTGGTTGGCGCGGCTCAGCCAAGACGACAAAAGCCGCGCCACCATCGCGCGGCGCTTTTCCACCTTACGTTCCTTTTACAGATACCTGGAACGCCAAGGCGTGCTCACCAACGCCGCCGTGCACGCCGTGCGTACGCCCAAGCTGCCCAAATCCCTGCCCAAGGCGCTGAGCGTCGAAGATGCGCTGGAGGTGTTGGAACTGGCCGATGACTTGGCCGATGAACCGTGGGTCGGCAAGCGTAACCGGGCGTTGTTGATGCTGCTTTACGGCTGTGGGCTGCGCATCGCGGAAGCCTTGAGCCTCGACGTCATGGATGTCCCACAAAGCGATACCCTGGTGGTCACCGGCAAAGGCGACAAACAACGCATAGTGCCGGTGCTGCCCCAAGTCGCCAAAGCCATCGCCACATATATTAAAATGTGTCCCTACCCCATGACACCGGACAGCCCTTTGTTTCTGGGCGTGCGCGGCAAGCGTCTGCAAGCGGGTGTGGCCCAGGCCATGGTGCGCGAGGTGCGCGCCTATCTGGGCTTGCCCGCCAGCGCCACCCCGCACGCGCTGCGCCACAGTTTCGCCACTCACTTGCTCGCGGGGGGCGGCGATCTGCGCACCATTCAGGAACTTTTGGGCCATGCCTCGCTCAGCACCACACAGCGCTACACCGATGTGGACGCCGCGCGATTGCAAGCCGTCTACACCCACACCCATCCACGCGCAAAACGGAAAAAATAGTCGAATTTTGTGAGATATTTGCGCATTTTCCCAAACAACTTTCGCAAACCCCGGAAAAACCACGTCAAATGTGTGTGCGCATAGTACTACCCGTATTTTTATTTTTTCTCATATGAAGTACCCCTCAAACAAAACAGGGGGATAACAATAATGATCCGCACACTCACCTTTATCGCCATGGCGTTTGTGGCGCTGATGTCTCTACAGACGCCAGCCCAAGCCGCAGGCGAGATGAAGCCCTTTTTCCTGGCCAGCAAGGGGGCCGACTCACTGGACGCGAGCATCACTGAGACCACCGCAAAACTGCAAAACGCAGGCTTCGAAATTGCGGGAACATATACGCCTTACAAAGGTGCACGCGTGATCATCGTCACCAGCGACGCCCTGAAAGCCGCCGCCGCGAAAACCGAATTCGGCGCTTACGGCGTCGTCCAACGTATATCGGTCACCGACGTCAATGGCGAAATCCAAGTCGCCTACACCAACCCGAGCTACATGGCCGCCGCTTACCGCATGGACGCCAGCTTGGCGGACGTGACAGCCGCATTGAATGCGGCGCTCGGCAACCAGGGTGAGTTCGGCTCCGACAAAGGCATGACGGCCGATGATCTGCGCGATTATCATTACGCTTTTTTGATGGAATACTTCGACGATCCATCCAAGTTGGCGACCTACGACGACTACGCCAGCGCCGTCGCCGGTGTGGAAGCCGCACTGGCCAAAAACAAGGTCGGCGTGAGCAAGATCGCGCGTGTTGACGTGCCGGGTAAGGAAGAGACCTACTTCGCGGTCGGTCTGTCTGGCGATTTGAAAAACAACAACGAAAAATTTCGCACAGACGCGTTTGTGATGAGTGAGATCGATTTCAAGGACCTGCGCTCAACCGCGCATTTGCCGTATGAGATCGTCGTATCCGGTGATCGCGTTTATGCGCTGTACGCGCGCTTTCGCATCGCCATCAACTTCCCGGACCTTTCGATGATGGGCGACAACAGCTTTATGAACATCATGGCGTCGCCCGAAGCGATCCGCGAAGCCTTGACCGTGGCCAGCGGCGGCACGTTCAAGGAAAAATAATGTAGCCCCAAGGCTATGATAGAATTCAAAATTTGAGCTAGAGACCTGATCCGCCCGGCCTGACGCCGGGCGGAATTCTTTACAGACCGGTTCAATCCATGGTTAAATCGCGCAACCATGAGGATGATGATCAACCGGTGCTCAAGATGACATCCATCGCGCAAAACCTGCCACCAGACACAGCTTATTGTCTGGATGAAGTCACCCGTCGGGCCGCACGCGTCGCGCTAGCCGGGTATGATGCCGTGCGTGTTCCCTACATCTGCCAATTGTCCGGTTCATCCGAGGAAATTTTGCTCATCAGCCGCTATGCCGCCGAACGCATGGTCGTCGCGACACGCGGGGCTATCGACATTGATGAGGCCCGCGTTCTGGCCATGGTCCATATCGCCAAACTGTGTGAACACGACATTGGCGAACTGCTGCACATGCCGGGCACAAAAGCCGCCAGCATCTTGCGCGACTTGATGGCGCGGAATTTAGCGTTTTCGCACAACATCAACGGCGTGACGTGTTACATCCAGACCGATGGCGACGTCAGAACCCAGTTCATGGATTTGGCGCTCGGCGCGCTCAGCGCCTAGATCAATAAACGCCGCGCTCAGCGGCGAATCCACACCCACGCGCCCGCGATCTCATCCTGGGTAAAGTGCTCGGCTTCTCCGTATGTGATACGGTTGAGCGCGCGCGCGGCGACATGGCTCCACTTTGCGCCACCGATGACGGCGACACGTTCCAGTTCGTTCCAGTGCTTGACACCCATGACGAACTCCTCCCACGCAGCCGACGCCTCGATCCGGTCGCATTCGGACACATCCAACAGCAAACGGACCCTTTTGTGCTCTTTAATCAGGTCCTCGATACGCCCGGCCAACAGTTTGCACTCATCGCCGCCGAGGCGTCCGCCGACACGCGCGCCGACCACATTGCCGCTGCTTTCGGGCAGAATTTCAAGCATGGTTCCTCCACCACAGTCGACCCAGCCAAATTGTGATCAAACCAAATTGGGCCTGCGGGTATTATACCACGCAGGCCCAATACAGTGTGTGACAAGAACCTTTTTAGACGTGAATGGCGCGCCCCAAACACGCCAGTGCGGCTTCCTTGACCGCCTCGGACGTGCCCGGATGAGCATGACTGGTGCGTGCGATGTCTTCGGACGAACCGCCGAATTCCATTGCCAGGGCGACCTCTTGGATCAACTCACCGGCACCGGGGCCGATGATGTGCGCGCCGAGAACACGATCGGTTTTAGCGTCCGCCAATATTTTCACGAAGCCTTCCGTATCGCCCACCGCACGGGCGCGGGAATTGGCCATAAAGGGGAATTTACCGACGCTATACGCGGTGCCTTCGGCTTTCAGCGTCTCTTCGGTTTTGCCCAGCGCGGCAATTTCCGGATGAGTGTAAACCACACCCGGAATGGCGCCGTAATTCACGTGGCCTGCTTGGCCCGCAAGGATTTCGACACACGCGATGCCTTCTTCTTCGGCCTTGTGGGCCAGCATCGCGCCGCCGATCACATCGCCGATGGCATAAATACCTTCGACATTGGTTTTAAAGTGGCCGTCTGTTTTGATGAAGCCACGCTCGTCCATATCGACGCCAACATCGTCCAGGCCCAGCTTGTCGCTGAACGGACGCCTGCCGATGGCGACCAGAACCACATCGGCTTTCAACGTTTCGCCGTCACCGCCTGCAGCGGGTTCAAGCGTCAACGTAACGTCCGATTTGGCCGTCTTCGCGCCAGTGACTTTCGTGCCGGTTTTGAACTTCAGGCCCTGTTTCTTGAGCGTACGGGTGGCCTGCTTGACCACTTCACCGTCCATGCCGGGCAAAATCGCGGGCAGGAATTCGACCACCGTGACCTCCGCGCCGAGACGCCGCCATACCGAGCCCAGTTCCAAACCGATCACACCGCCGCCGATGACCACCATGGACTTCGGCACCTTTGGCAAATCCAATGCGCCGGTCGAGGTGACGATTTGCTTTTCATCCACATTCACACCGGGCAACGGCGCGGGTTCCGATCCGGTGGCAATGATGATGTGCTTGGCGCTGTAGCTGTCTTTGCCGACGCTCACTTGACCGGGCGCTTTGATCACGCCTTCGCCGACGATGTGGGTGACTTTGTTTTTCTTGAACAAGAACGCAATGCCCTTGGTCAGATCGCCGACCACGCTGTCTTTACGACTCAACATCGCCGCCAAGTCCAGCTTCGGCGCGGCGACTTTGACACCGTGTGCCGCCATACCGTGACCGGCCTCTTCAAACAGATGCGACGATTGCAGCAGCGCTTTGGATGGAATGCAGCCCACGTTCAAACAGGTGCCGCCAAGCGATTCGCGCTTGTCGATGCACGCCGTGTTGAAGCCCAGTTGCGCGGCGCGGATCGCGGCGACGTAGCCGCCCGGCCCGCCGCCGATGATAATGACGTCGAATGCGTTATCGGCCATTCGGGGAAGTCCTCCAGATATCTTTTAAGCGTCCAGCATGATGCGGTCGGGGTCTTCGATGCACTCTTTAACGCGCACCAAGAAGGTGACGGCCTCGCGGCCATCGACGATGCGGTGATCGTAAGACAGCGCCAAATACATCATCGGACGCGCTTCGATGGAACCGTCCGCCATCACCATGGGGCGCATCTGAATTTTGTGCATGCCCAAGATGCCCGATTGCGGCGGATTGAGGATCGGCGTTGACAACAACGAGCCGAAAATGCCGCCGTTGGTGATGGTGAAGGTGCCGCCGGTCATTTCGTCCATGGTCAAGCGACCTTCCCGCGCGCGCCGCCCGAAGTCGTTGATGGACTGTTCGATCTCGGCAAACCCCAGGGTGTCGCAATCGCGCACCACAGGAACCACCAAACCGTTTTCGGTGCCGACCGCGATACCGATGTCGTAGTGGTTTTTGTAGATGAGGTCACCCGCGTTGATTTCCGCGTTCACGGCGGGCAATTCACGCAACGCGGTCACCGCCGCTTTGGTGAAGAACGACATGAAGCCGAGCTTCACGCCGTGCTTTTTCTCAAACCCGTCCTTGAAGCGTTTGCGCAGATCCATGACGTTGGTCATGTCCACTTCGTTAAAGGTGGTGAGCATGGCTGCGGTGTTTTGCGCTTCCTTGAGGCGTTCGGCAATGCGTTTGCGCAAGCGCGTCATGGGCACGCGCTCTTCGCGCGGCCCGATGGGACGCGGCGGGTATTGCGCGGCCGTCGGTGCGGGAGCTACCGCAGCAGGAGCAGGAGCAGGAGCAGCCGGTGTGGGCGTCGGAGCAGCTTGACGCATTTCCAGATACGCCAGCACATCGCCTTTGACGATACGTCCATCCTTGCCGGTGCCGGTGATCGCACTGGGATCGATGTTGTTTTCATCGATCAACTTTTTCACCGCCGGTGAAAGCGGTGCGTACTCGACGACATCTGCGGCGGGTGCGGGCTCTGAAACAGCCGCCGGTGCTGAAGCAGGTGCAGGTGCAGGTGCAGGTGCAGGTGCCGGTGCAGGTGCCGGAGCCGGGGCTCCCGCCGCGGCCTCATCAATGGTGCCGAGGATCGCGCCAGCTTCGACATCGACGCCTTCACCAAAGGCAATCTCTTTCAACGCACCCGCGGCCGGCGCGGGCACTTCCACCGTGACCTTATCGGTTTCCAATTCGACGATTGGCTCATCAAGGTGTACGGTCTCGCCCGGTTGCTTAAACCATTTGGAGACCGTCGCCTCAGTGACCGATTCCCCCAGAACAGGCACTTTGATTTCGGTAGCCATTATGTCCTCTCACTTTCGTTCGACCCGCCAGAGGCGTTCCCTGTGGGGCCTTATCCATTCAGTTCATCAATATTGCGGACGCTGATGCGGCTGCACTAGTTTTTCCAGATCGCCGGACAAAGCTTGATCGACGATCCATTTTTGCTCTTCGACGTGGCGTTTGTGCAAACCAGTCGCCGGACTGGCCGCACCGCGACGACCGACGTAGTTCACCGTCTGATGATCGTTGTCGAGGTCGCGCACGATGGTTTCGATGCGCTGTGCGACAAAGAACCACGCACCCATGTTCGCGGGCTCTTCCTGACACCACACCACTTCGGCGTGGGGATAGCGCCCCAACTGCTGCATCAGGCCCTTCCACGGGAACGGGTACAGTTGTTCCAAGCGCACAATGGCGACATCGTCGATTTCACGCGCACGGCGTTCTTCCAGCAAGTCGTAGTAGACCTTGCCTGAGCACACGATGACACGCTTGACCTTCTTATCCAAAACCAGACGGTCGTGTTCCGGCAACACCCGGCGAAACCGCGTGCCCGGTCCCATCTCGCCCAGATTGGAAACCACCAATTTGTGACGCAGCAAAGACTTTGGCGACATCACCACCAGCGGCTTGCGCAGATTGCGGCGCAACTGGCGACGCAGCACGTGGAAAAACTGCGCGGGTGTGGTGACGTTGACGACCTGCCAGTTGTCTTCGGCGCAAAGCTGCAGATAACGCTCCAAGCGCGCCGAGGAATGTTCCGGGCCCTGGCCTTCGAAGCCGTGCGGCAGAAGCATCACCAAACCCGACATGCGCAGCCACTTGGTTTCACCGCTGGAAACGAATTGATCGATGATCACCTGCGCCCCATTGGCGAAGTCGCCGAACTGCGCTTCCCAGATGGTCAAACAATGTGGATCGGAAAGCGAATGACCGTATTCGAACCCCAACACCCCGGCTTCGGACAATGGGCTGTCGATCACTTCGTAATGTGCCTGATCGCCCGGTCGGATGTTGTTGAGCGGGATGAAGCGTTCTTCGTTTTCTTGGTCCACGAGCACCGAGTGACGATGCGAGAACGTGCCGCGTCCGGAATCCTGACCTGATAGGCGCACGCCGTGCCCTTGCACCAAAAGCGTTCCATACGCCAACGCCTCGGCCAGGGCCCAGTCGACGCCTTCCTGGGTGTCGATCATTTTGCGTTTGGCTTTGAACTGGCGCAGAATTTTGGTGTTGGTGTGAAACAGGGCGGGTGGCTCGGATAACGCGTGACCGACTTCGCGCAACAATTCCATTTCAACCGACGTGTCGTCGTCGCGCAGTTCTTCAGCGCCTTCCAAGGTGAACAAGCCCGCCCACTTGCCTTCCAGCCAGTCGGCTTTATTGGGCTTGAAGCTATTGGCGGCTTCGCGCTGCTTGTCGAGATGCCCGGCGAAGGCCGCAACCATGTTGTCGCTGTCGGCCTGATTGAGCACGCCTTCCTCGATCAGCTTGCGGGCATAGATTTCGCGCGTGGTCGGGTGCTTGGCGATGGTCTTGTACATGACCGGATTGGTGAACATCGGTTCATCGCCTTCGTTATGGCCGTGACGGCGATAACAGAACATGTCGATGACCACGTCTTTTTTGAATTCCTGACGGAACTCCATGGCGATACGCGCAACGTGCACCACGGCTTCGGGGTCGTCGCCGTTGATATGAAAAATCGGCGCTTGGATCATTTTCGCCACATCGGATGGATAAGGCGACGAGCGCGAGTAAGACGGGTGGGTGGTGAAGCCGATCTGATTGTTGACGATGATGTGGATCGTGCCGCCGGTGCGATATCCACGCAGCTGCGACAAATCCAGCGTTTCGGGAACCAGACCCTGACCGGCGAACGCGGCGTCGCCGTGCAGCAAAAGGCCCATCACCTCTTCACGTTTCTCGTCGCCCCTCTGGCGTTGCTTGGCGCGCACCTTGCCCAACACCACCGGGTTGACGCATTCCAGGTGCGACGGGTTCGCGGTCAGCGAGATATGAATGGATTGCCCATCGAACACCCGGTCCGCCGAGGCACCCAAGTGATACTTCACGTCGCCGGAGACCTCGACCTCTTCGGGGGTCACCGAAACACCGAGGAACTCCGCAAAGATCGCCATGTGCGGCTTGCGCAAAATGGATGCCAGAACGTTGAGACGACCGCGATGCGACATGCCCATGACGATGGATTTCACACCCAGTTGGCCGCCGCGTTTGATGATTTGCTCAATCGCGGGGACCACGCTTTCGCCGCCGTCGAGGCCGAAGCGCTTGGTGCCCTTGAATTTCACATCGAGATATTTTTCGAAGCCTTCCGATTCCACCAAGCGCTCCAAAATGGCGCGCTTGCCTTTGATGGTGAAGTCGGTCTGGTTGCGGATGCCTTCGATGCGGCGCTGAATCCACGCTTTTTCGTCGGGTTCCTGGATGTGCATGAACTCGACGCCGATGGAGCCGCAATACGTTTCCTTCAAAACCTGAAGGATTTCGCGCAAGGTCGCCGTTTCCAACCCCAATACGTTGTCGATGAAGATCGGCCGGTCGAGGTCCGCGTCCGTGAACCCGTAGGTGCGATAGTCGAGTTCCGGATGCTGGGTGCGCCCTTCAAGGCCCAAGGGGTCGAAGTTTGCAATCAAGTGACCGCGCACACGGTAGGTGCGGATCAACATCAATGCGCGGATGGTGTCCTTGGTCGCGGCGCGGATCACGTCCACGCTAGGGCGGACCGAGCCCGCGCTAATGTAGCCCAAATTTGGGCCTTCCACCGCCACCGCTTCGCGTTCGACTTCGAGCTCCATCAAGCCGCCGTTGCCGAATTGACCGATCACACCCGAGTCCGACGGCGCCCACGTCGCACCGCGCAAATCGACGAGGATTTCGCGTTCCTCATCATCCATCTCAGAAAAATAATCGACCCATGAGCGATCCACCTGAGAGGGGTCTTGCGTATAGCGAGCGTAAAGCTCCGCCACGTATTGCGCGTTTGCGCCTGTTAGAAATGTATCCGCCGATCCTGCCATGATCCCTTTGCGAAATGTCGGCCCCATGAGCCCGAACACCCGCCCTTTTACCTTAACCCCTGATTGCCCCAAACCCGGCCCGCGCAAGCGGGCCGGATGGTTTCGATGCCTTCGTCCCAGGGCTTATCCCTTAAGGACCTCCAACATGGTCTTGCCAAGCGTCGCGGGCGACGAGGCAACGGCGATGCCCGCACTCTTCATCGCTTCGATCTTATCGCCTGCCGTTCCTTTACCGCCAGAGATGATCGCGCCCGCGTGGCCCATGCGACGACCCGGTGGTGCGGTGACGCCGGCGATGAAGCCGACCACGGGTTTTTTGACGCTTGATGCTTTCAAAAACTCGGCAGCTTCCTCTTCCGCCGTGCCGCCGATTTCGCCGATCATGATGATGGACTCGGTCTCATCGTCGCCTAAGAACATATCCAGGCAGTCGATGAAGTTGGTGCCGTTGACCGGATCGCCGCCGATGCCGATGCACGTCGACTGACCGAGACCCGCATCCGTGGTCTGCGCCACGGCTTCATACGTCAACGTGCCCGAACGCGATACGATGCCGACTTTGCCGCGGGTGTGAATGTGGCCCGGCATGATGCCGATTTTGCACTCACCCGGCGTGATCACGCCCGGGCAGTTGGGCCCGACCAGACGGGTTTTCGATCCCGCCAGCGCGCGCTTAACCTTAACCATGTCGAGCACCGGAATGCCTTCGGTGATGCACACCGCCAATTCGACCTCGGCATCTATCGCTTCCAAGATCGCGTCCGCCGCAAAGGGGGGCGGCACGTAAATCACGGATGCGTTGGCACCGGTTTTTTCGACCGCATCGGCCACAGTGTCGAACACCGGCAAATCCAAATGCGTGGAACCGCCTTTGCCCGGCGTTACGCCGCCGACCATTTGGGTTCCATACGCGATGGCTTGCTCGGAATGAAAGGTGCCCTGCGCGCCGGTGAAGCCCTGACAGATGACCTTGGTGTCTTTACCTACGAGAACGGACATCTTATGCGGCCTCCTTCACGGCCTGGACGATCTTCTCGGCGGCGTCGCCCAGATCGTCGGCGGAGACGATGGGCAGCCCGGATTCGGCCAGAATTTTCTTACCCAGCTCGACGTTGGTGCCTTCCAGACGCACCACGAGGGGAACGTTGAGGCTGACTTCACGCGCTGCCGCGACCACGCCTTCGGCGATGACGTCGCAGCGCATGATGCCGCCGAAGATGTTGACCAGGATGCCTTCGACATTGGCGTCGGACAAGATCAACTTGAACGCCGTGGTGACGCGCTCCTTGGTCGCCCCGCCGCCGACATCCAAGAAGTTCGCCGGATCGCCGCCGAACAACTTGATGATATCCATGGTCGCCATCGCCAGACCTGCGCCGTTGACCATGCAACCGATGTTGCCGTCCAGCTTGATGTAATTTAGATCGTGGCGGGCGGCTTCCAGTTCGGCCGGATCTTCTTCGTCTTCGTCGCGCAGCTCGGCCACGTCCTTTTGACGGAACAGGGCGTTGTCGTCGAAGTTCATCTTCGCGTCCAGCGCCATCACCGCGCCATCATTGGTGACCACCAGCGGATTGATTTCCACCAACGACGCATCCAGGGCATTGAACGCTTTGTACATGCCGAGCATCAGCTTCACCGCCGATCCAACCTGCTTGCCTTCGAGCCCCAAGCCGAACGCCAACTGACGCGCATGGAACGGCAACATGCCGGTCGCCGGATCGATGGTGACGCGGAGAATTTTTTCCGGGGTTTTTTCCGCAACCTCTTCGATGTCCATGCCGCCTTCGGTCGAGGCCATCACGGTGACGCGCGACGTGGCGCGATCGATCAGGAAACTGAGATACAATTCGCGCTGGATATCGCAGCCCTCTTCGATATAGACGCGCTTCACTTCTTTACCGGCGGGGCCGGTCTGGTGCGTGACCAGTTGCATGCCCAGCATGGCGTTGGCGGCGTCGCGCGCGTCTTCTATGGATTTGACCACCTTGACGCCGCCGCCCTTGCCGCGCCCGCCTGCGTGAATTTGCGCCTTGACGACCCAAACGGGGCCGCCCAGTTCTTTTGCCACAGCCTCGGCCTCCGGCGCGGTGTAAGCCACCTTGCCGCTGGGCACCGCGACGCCGTATTTGGCGAGCAGCTGCTTGGCTTGATACTCGTGAATGTTCATCTGACTTTATCCTCTCAGGGCCAAGTTCATATGGGCCCTGCCCTCGGTTTCTTTACTTGGCCGCTTCTGGCGTGCTGGTCGGGGCCGTTTTCGCGGGGGCCTTGGCCGCCGGTTTGCGGGCCGCGACTTTTTTCACAGGCGCTTTCTTCACGGGTGCTTTTTTCGTGGACGCGCGCTTGGCCGGCGTTTTTTTTGCGGGTGCTTTTTTCGCAGGTGCCGCCGCTTTGGCATCCAGCTTTTTGATGGTGTCCACCAGGCCGAACACAGCCTTCACAGATTTATTGAACAGCGCCTTTTCTGTGCGATCGAGTTTGATTTCGACGATCCGCTCAACACCCTTCGCACCGATCACAACCGGCACGCCGACGTACATATTCTTAACGCCGTACTCGCCCTTCAGATATGCGGCGCACGGCATAACGGCCTTTTTGTCCTTAAGGTACGCCTCGGCCATTTTGATGCCTGCGGCCGCCGGAGCGTAATAGGCGGAACCGGTCTTGAGCAAGCCGACGATTTCCGCGCCGCCGTCGCGTGTGCGCTGGACGATCTCGTCCATCTTCGCCTGCGTGGTCCATTTCATGGCGATCAGGTCGGGCACCGGAATACCGGCGACGGTGGAGTAACGCGGCAGCGGCACCATGGAATCGCCATGCCCGCCCAGAACGAACGCGGTGACGTCTTCGACCGAGACATTGAATTCTTGCGCCATGAACAGCTGCATACGCGCACTGTCGAGAACGCCCGCCATGCCGACAACCATGTGCGGCGGCAAGCCGGAAGCTTCACGCAGCGCCCACACCATCGCATCAAGCGGGTTGGTGATGCACACCACGAACGCCTTGGGCGCGTACTTCTTGATGCCCGCGCCGACCTGCTTCATGACGCCCACATTGATGGACAGCAAATCGTCGCGGCTCATGCCCGGCTTGCGCGCCACGCCTGCCGTGACGATGACCACGTCGGCGCCCCGGATACCCGCGTAGCTTTTGGTGCCTTTGAGCGCGGCGTTGAAACCTTCGATGGGCGACGATTGCGCGATGTCCAGGGACTTGCCCTGAGGCACGCCGTCCATGATGTCGAACATGACGATGTCGCCCAATTCCTTGAGCCCGGCCAAGTGCGCCAGCGTGCCGCCGATGTTGCCTGCGCCGATCAATGCGATTTTGTTGCGTGCCATTGGAAAACCCTTGTCCCTATTTTCTGACGCACCGTGGTGTCTGGTTAACGTCTGGTTCGTGTCGAAATAAGCCGCCTTCACGGCTTTTTGATGTCTGATGCAGCCGTCTTCGCAAGACCGACCGTCTTCGTTGCGGCTGCTGTCGCGGCCTGGGCGCGCCATGTTGCGCTGCACAAATGATTCGTTCGCTTCCTAGCGCGATTCCCACCCCGGAGCAAGACCAAACAGCCCAAAAGGGTAGGATTCTTTAAACACCTTGTGCAGCCTACATTTTTCGCCCTTCAATCCCCTCTCTTTTCGTGTCTCAGTTCCATGTAAGACGCTGACTGCATTTCGACAAGGCGAGATGCCGTGCGCTCGAATTCAAACGATCCTTCGCCTTCGACATAAAGATTCATCGGCCCCACCTCCGACGAACAAATCAATTTCACGTGGCCTTCGTACATGGCGTCGATCAGGGTGATGAAACGCCGCGCCACGTCTTTGTTCTCTGACGTCATTTGCGGGATGCCGGGAATGATCAGAGTGTGAAAACGGCGCGCCAGTTCCAAGTAATCGGCAGGCCCCAACGGCCGCCCGCAAATGTCGGCAAATTGCACCATGGCGACACCCTGGGCCGCTTTCGGCACCGCGATGTCGCGCCCTTGAACCGGAATGGTCGCGGCATGCGCGCGCGCGCCGTGGGTCAACTTGACGAACGCCTGCTCCAACTTGGCGCGCGCCGCTTCATCGTCGGGATAGAGATAGACATCCAACTGGCGCATGTGTTCGAGCCGGTAGTCGGTTTTGCCGTCGAGCTGCAACACATCCATCTTTTCTTCGATGAGATCGATAAACGGCAAGAACGCTTCGCGCTGCAAACCGTCTTTATAGAGGTCGCACGGCGGGCGGTTGGACGTGGACACCACCACCACGCCTTTTTCGAACAGCACACCGAACAGACGGCTCAAGATCATCGCATCCGCAATATCGGTAACTTGAAATTCGTCAAAACAAAACAGCGCCGCTTCCGCCGCGATCTGTTCAGCGACCGGCGGAATCGGGTCGGCTTCACGCCCCTTGAATTTTCGATATTCATTAAGCCGAATGTGCACCTGCTGCATGAAGGCGTGAAAGTGCACGCGGCGTTTGCGCTTGATCGGCGCGTCCTCGAAGAACATGTCCATCAACATGGATTTGCCACGCCCGACACCGCCATAAAAATAGATGCCTTGGGGCGGGTCTTCGCGGCGGCGCTCCAGACCGAAGCGTTCCTTCCAACCCACGGGGCCGGAGCGCGGCTCGAACGCCTGCAAGGCTTTGTGCAGACTTTGCAGCTTTTCCACTGCAAGCGCTTGCGCCGGATCGTGCCTCAATTCGCCCGAAAAAATCCGTTCGCGATATTCCGCGAGCGGTCCCTTCGGCATTGCTCCATCAGGAACGGACATGGCAGGCCTTTAGCCCTATTTTGCATCTGCGCAAACATAAACGTAGGAACTCGTCCCCGTTAAGTAAAGGGCTGTTTTTTCCGTACGTTATGAGCTTGTCCCCCGTTTTAAATCACCACCACCAAAAGTTGCCGACGGGGAGCTTGCGGGCGCACACGGTCCGGGGCAAACTGCTGGCGAGCCTTTTGCCACAAACGGATATAGACGGAATGAACGCATGATCGGTGAAAGCCTTCTAGAATACGAACCGATAATCCGTCTCTCGGCGTTCGCAGGCGTCTTCGCGGTGATGGCGTTGTGGGAACTGGCGTCGCCGCGCCGTCCGCTTTACGTATCCAAGAAACTGCGCTGGTTTTCCAACTTGGGCATCGTTGTTCTCAACACAGGCGTCGCACGCGTCATCCTGCCGATGGCTCCGGTTGCGTTCGCCTATCTGGCAACGGAACGCGGCTGGGGCCTTTTCAACCTCATCGAGTGGAACGGCTGGGTCGAGCTGGTGTTGACGGTGGTGGTGATGGATTTCTTCATCTGGCTGCAGCACGTCATGGTTCACGCCATCCCGCTGTTGTGGCGCCTGCACCGCATGCACCACGCCGATGTCGATTACGACGTCACCACCGGGGCGCGTTTTCACCCCATCGAAATTCTGTTGTCGTTCACCATCAAGTTCGCGGTGATCGCTTTGATCGGGGCCAGCCCGGCGGCGGTGCTGGTGTTTGAAGTTCTGCTCAACGCAACCGCCATGTTCAACCACGCCAACGTGCGCTTGCCGTTGGGGCTCGACGCGGTATTGCGCTTGGTGGTGGTGACGCCGGACATGCACCGGGTGCACCACTCGGCGGTGCCGCAAGAATGCAATTCCAACTTCGGCTTTAACCTGCCGTGGTGGGACCGCTTGTTCGGCACTTACACGGCGCAACCCGCCGCCGGGCACGAAGCCATGACCATCGGGCTAGACATGTTTCGCGACGAGCGCGACGAACGGCTCGACCAAATGCTGATCCAGCCGTTCAAGAGTGCGCGCGGCGAATACGCCATCAACCGCCGAGATTGGGATTGACCATGTCCCAAACGCCCGTGAAAGCCGGACGCGAAACCGACGCGTTCACGTTCGAGGTCGAACACATCGGCCTCGACATGACGTTCCACCATCCCAAGGGCCGCGACCTTGCCTTGGCCCCCGAAGTCATCGAAGCCTTTGAGGCCGAGCGCGAAAACGCCGAAATTTTCATCCAAAACGCATCCGGAACCGCTTTTTCGACCGAAGAACTGCTGAGCTGGTTTTTACTGCAAAGCGGCACCACGCTGGCCGATCAACTGCCCAAATCGGCCCTGGACGCGGCCCTTGAAAAAGGCGAAGGCCACGTGTTCGTGACGTTTCCCATTCGCTTCGAGAAAGGCGTCTTTCACATGCTCACCGTAGATGGGCCGCAGGATTTGTCGGCGCTGAAAGTGATGTCGAAAGTGACCATCCACAAGCGCGCCTCGCCAGCTTCAGGTTGACGCCGTGCGCGTGGGCGGGAATAGTCTGCGCCCACACATCATTGAGGACACGCCCCCATGCTTGAGCGCGAAGACCACCGCAGCCCCGAAGAAATCCTCAAAGCCCAGCGCACGATGGTCTTCATCTTTGGCTTCGCCACACTGATGCCGACGCTGTGGATGGCGCTGATGGCCTCCGGCGGCATCACCGCAGGACAGGGCGACACCACACCCTTTGACGGCTTTTCCGCGGTCCTGATCTACTGGGGTTACGCTGCGCCCGTGGTGTGGCTCGTCGCAAACGGCATTGCCTTGCAACGCATCCAATCCGGCAATGGCGACAGCGCCCGACTGTTCCCCCTGATCCCGGCGTTTTGGGCCATCATCTGGTTCGCCACTCAAGTGACGGTGTAGTCCTTGCTTATCTTCGATGTTGATCCCTGCGCGTCGATCATATAAAGATGTACGCTAAGGCGTTCAGGGATGCCTCACCGCCGAAAGCCACACGCACCCTGAAGCATTCGACATCATCACCACATCGTTTTCTTGGATCATTCGGAGCGGGCCGATCCAGACCAAAGGAAACAACCATGGTTGATATTGTTGAAACGCTCAAATCACACGCACGCATTCTCCATCGCGATATCCTTAGCGCCCACCCCAGTGCATTTTCACGCATCCGCCGTTTGCGCGAGCTGCGCGATTTAGACGATGCGGATTTATCCTTGCAGGTCCAGCGCCGCCATTGCCTAACGGTGATCGCACGCGAACTTGGCTTTCAGGGATGGGGGCATGCCGTACATAGCCTACGCGACACCACCACATTCGGACGGCTTCTGTATCCGTCCAGATGCGGCGGGCACACAAACATTTGGTGCGCGTCTTATGAAGAAGCGCAAATGGTCCATGCCCAGAAGGGAGGCTACTTGCTGGCCTATCAGACTCAATTTTTCGTGGTCGAGGATGACTATATCAGGACCCTTGACCTAGACCCCGAAGATCCCGATTGGAACCGCATTGGACACAACTGGGTTGAGCCCGTTGACCCCAATGCGCGAAACCGATTGTACCGAAAATTGATCGAGGCATCGCTCAAGCCCTAACCTCTCTCAACGTGAAAGGCCCGCTGTTCCCAGCGGGCCTTTCCATATACGCCGCAAAATACCTTAGCGCCGCTTCAATAACAAATGCTTGATTTCCGCAATCGCCTTGCCAGGGTTCAAATGTTTGGGGCAGGTGTTGGTGCAGTTCATGATGGTGTGGCAGCGGTACAGGCGGAACGGGTCGTCGACGTTGTCGAGACGCTCGCCCTTGGCTTCGTCGCGGCTGTCGGCGATCCAGCGGTAGGCCTGCAACAAGATCGCGGGGCCGAGGTAACGGTCGCCGTTCCACCAGTAGCTGGGGCAACTGGTCTGGCAGCAGAAACACAAGATGCATTCCCACATGCCGTCGAGTTCCTTGCGCTCGCCGACGCTTTGCAAACGTTCCGCCGTCGGCGCGGGGGTGTCGGATTTCAGCCACGGTTCGATCGACGCGTACTGCGCGTACGGCACGCTCAAGTCCGGCACCAAATCTTTGATCACCGGCATGTGCGGCAGCGGATAGACTTTGATGTCGCCGCGAATGTCTTTGATCGGTTTGGTGCACGCCAGGGTGTTGGTGCCGTCGATGTTGAACGCGCACGATCCGCACACGCCTTCGCGGCACGAGCGACGGAAGGTCAACGTGCTGTCGATCTCGTTCTTGATCTTGATCAGCGCGTCCAAGACCATCGGCCCGCAGGTGTCCAGATCGACCTCATAGGTATCGAGGCGCGGGTTTTCGCCGCTGTCGGGATCGAAGCGATAGACCTTGAAACGCTTGAGGTTGGTCGCGCCTTCGGGGGCTTTGTGCAGCTTGCCGCGCATGACCTTGGAATTGGCGGGAAGATTGAATTCAACCATGTCTCTGTCCTCCGGGCTTAATACACACGAGCTTTCGGCTCGATGTATTCGACCTCATCGGTCAGGGTCCAAGTGTGCACCGGGCGGTAGTTCAGCTTCACCGACTGGTTTTCATCCAACCACGCGATGGTGTGCTTCATCCATGTCTCATCATTGCGATCGGGGAAATCGTCGCGGGCATGTGCGCCACGGCTTTCTTCGCGGTTCAAGGCCGAGTGCACGGTGGCCTGTGCGCAGGCGAGCAGGTTTTCCAACTCCATCGCTTCGACCAGATCGGAGTTCCAAATCAACGAGCGGTCATTGATGGCGATTTCGTCCAAGCCGCCGACGATATCGTCGATTTTTTTCTTGCCGTCCGCCAACACCTGCGCGTCGCGGAACACCGCCACATCGCGTTGCATGGTGTGCTGCATATCGTCGCGAATTTGCGCCGTGGGCAATTCACCGCTGGCGTGGCGCATTTTATCGAAGCGCGCCAGCGCCTTGTCGGCGCTGTCCTTGGCCAGGGATTTTTGCTCCGCCCCGGCCTTGAGCGTATCGCGCGCGCGCAGCGCGGCGGCGCGGCCGAACACCACGATGTCCAGTAGCGAGTTTGTACCCAGACGGTTCGCGCCGTGCACTGAAACGCACGCCGCTTCGCCGATCGCCATCAAGCCCGGACACACCGCGTCGGGATCGTCCGCCGTCGGGCGCAACACTTCACCGTGAATGTTGGTCGGGATGCCGCCCATGTTGTAGTGCACGGTGGGGATCACCGGGATCGGGTCGCGGGTTACGTCGACACCGGCAAACACCTTGGCGCTTTCCGAAATGCCCGGAAGACGTTCCGCCAGCATGTCCGTGCCCAGATGTTCCAGATGCAGCATGATGTGATCTTGATTGTCGCCAACGCCGCGGCCTTCGAGGATTTCCACCGTCATAGCGCGCGACACCACATCGCGCGACGCCAGATCCTTGGCGGTTGGCGCGTAGCGTTCCATGAAGCGTTCGCCGTTGGTGTTGGTCAGGTAGCCACCTTCACCACGGGCACCTTCGGTGATCAGCACGCCCGCGCCGTAAATGCCGGTGGGGTGAAACTGCACGAATTCCATGTCTTGAAGCGGGAGCCCCGCGCGCGCCACCATGCCGTGACCATCGCCGGTGCAGGTGTGGGCCGAGGTGCATGAGAACCACGCCCGACCGTAACCGCCGGACGCCAGCACCGTGGTCTGGGCGCGAAAACGGTGGATGGAGCCGTCTTCCAAATTCCACGCAATCACGCCGCGACATTCGCCATCCTCGTCCATAATCAGATCGAGAGCGATGAACTCGACAAAAAATTCCGCATCGTGGCGCAGGCTTTGCTGATAGAGCGTGTGCAAGATGGCGTGGCCGGTGCGGTCCGCTGCGGCGCACGCGCGCGGCACCGGGGCCTCGCCGAAATTTTTCATGTGTCCGCCGAAGGGACGCTGGTAAATTTTGCCCTCTTCATTGCGCGAAAACGGCACGCCGAAGTGTTCCAGCTCGTAAACCGCCTGGGGCGCATTGCGACACATGTACTCAATAGCGTCTTGATCGCCGAGCCAGTCGGAACCCTTGACCGTGTCGTACATGTGCCACTGCCAACTGTCTTCGTCCATGTTGCCGAGCGCGGCGCCGATGCCGCCCTGAGCCGCGACGGTGTGGCTGCGTGTGGGAAACACCTTGGTGATGCAGGCGGTCTTGAGCCCCGCCTTGGTCATGCCGAAAGTGGCGCGCAAACCAGCACCGCCCGCGCCGATTACCACGCAGTCATAGGTGTGATCCGTAATGGGATAGGCTTCAGTCATAATCGATCATCCAGCGAGCGAGATTTTAAGAACGGCGAAGATAGCCGACGCGGCGAACAGCACCGTGCCATACTTCACGAACAACAGCATGCCCATTTTCCACACTTCGGAATGCACGTAATCTTCGATCACGACTTGCAGGCCGAGCTGGGCGTGGTGGAACATCGCCACGACAAACAACATCAAAAAGACGGAGTTTCCGAATTCTCCCGCCCAGGCATGAAACGCGTCGTAATCGCTGCCGGTCAAGGAAATCAAGGAATACACAAACCACAAGGACAGCGGCAACAGGGCCACCGCGCTCATGCGCTGCGCCCACCAGTGATGCACACCTTCGCGGGTCGAGCCGAGACCGCGTACGCGCCCCAGTTTGGATTGCAGGCTGCGCTTTTGTTGCGGGGTGTTGATCATCTCTCGTCCCTCCTCACAACTTGCCGACATGGCCGTAGGCCATCAACCAGCTAAGCACCGTCAGCGACAATGAGGCGATCACCACGATCATACCGGTGATGCGCAATTTCGCCATATCGAAGCCCCACAACATGTCCCATCCCAAATGGCGAATGCCGTTACACATGTGATAGAACAACGAAAACGTAAAGCCGAACAGGATGAGCCGTCCGAACCACGATTCCAACACGCCTTGAGCGCGCCCGAACGCTTCCGGTCCGTACGCGGCGGACGCCAGCCAGTACGCCAACAGCAATGCGGCGAACGCCAGCACCACGCCGGTGGCGCGATGGGTAACGGATAGAATCGACGTGATTTGCGGGCGGTACACCTGCAAATGCGGTGAAAGCGGTCTTGTATCGTCAGGCATATGCCGATCTCCCCTCTCTGATCAGAGGTCCTAAGTGTCCCGTCCCCCAACGGGTGTGTCAACGAAACCCTAGGGGTTTTTCCTTTGGGGCATCAAAACAGTGTAGTCGAAATCCAGCACCACCGCCGGATCGTATTTGCCCGCGCCATCCTTATAGGGAAAGCCTCGGGCGGTTTTATCTTTAAGCCCCACGGTGCGCAGGCGCAATGCGCCTATGCCCGGATGGCCCGGCAATTCCATTTTATCCAGCACTTCGCTCCACGCGTAGACCGTGTCACCGGCGAAAATCGGCGACACATGCGCGCCCGCGTTGATGGCGGCGATCTTGAACGCGTTGCCCAAACCGTTGAATGAAATGGCGCGGCAGATCGAAATAACGTGACCGCCATAGACAATGCGCTTGGCGAAACGCCCGTCTTTCTCGCTGTGTTGGTTGAAATGCACGCGCGCGCTGTTTTGATAGAGGCGCGTGGCAAGTTGGTGCTCGGCTTCTTCCACCGTGAAACCGTCAACGTGATCGATTTTTTCACCGACCTCATAGTCGTCCCAAACATGCGGGCTGCCCGCAAGTTGCAAATTGTATTCCGCCATATCCAAATCGCTCGGCGCGGCGAGGTGTTCGGCGGTGACGCAATCGGGCAACTCGGGAACGACTGGGCCGTCCCCAGGTACGTTCGGCGCGGGCGTGGAGGGGTCCTTTTTGTTGACCATCACCCAACGCACAAAATCAGCGACCAGTTCGCCACGTTGGTTCTCACCGACGGTCTGAACGTAGACGATGCCGGTTTTGCCGCTGGACGTTTCTTTCAGGCCGATGACCCGAGAGCCCGCGCTCAACGTGTCGCCCGCATACACAGGCGTGACCATGCGCCCCGCCGCGTAGCCCAGATTGGCCACCGCATTCAGCGACACATCCGCCACCGACTTGCCGAAGACAATGTGAAAGACCAACAGATCGTCAATGGGCGCGGCCTCATAGCCGATGTCCATGGCGAAGCTGTCGGCGGACTGAACCGCGAAGCGCGAACCGTACAAGGCGCAGTACAGCGCCACGTCGCCTTCCGTGACGGTGCGCGGCGTGGCGTGCTCCAGGACCTGGCCGAGTTGGAAATCTTCGAAGAAATTCCCCATCCCAGTTTTGTTCACACCCGACATCTCATCCCCTTTGAAATAAGCCTTAAGCCGCTAGCCCGGCTTGCAACTCACCGATCATATCGGACAGTTGCACCACGCGCCGCGCTTGCGCAACATGAAGGTTTTCCACCAATTTGCCGTCCACCACGACCACGCCTTTGCCCTGCGCTTGCGCGGCCTCGAATGCTTCGATGATCTTTTGCGCCCACGCCACTTCGTCCGCGGACGGCGCGAAAACTTCATTGGCCTTGGCGATGGTTTTGGGATGGATCAGCGTTTTGCCGTCAAAGCCGAAATCCCGGCCCTGCTCACAGGCATAGGCAAAGCCCTCGTCATCGTCCAAGTCCAGATGCACGCCGTCGATGATCGCCAGATCGTATGCGCGCGCCACCAACAAACAATGGCTCAACGAGGCTTGCAGCGGCGCGCGCTCCCGGGTGTGCGCGGCATGCAGATCCTTGGCCAAGTCCGACGTGCCCATGACGAAGCAATCGACGCGCGGACTGGCGCAACCGATGTCTTGGGCACCCAGAATGCCCAGCGGCGTTTCCATCATGCACCAGATGCTCTGATGGCGGGGCGCACCGGCGGCTTCCATGATGCGTTCCACCTGATGGATGGTGGTCGGGCCTTCGACCTTGGGCAGCAAGATCGCATCCGCGCCGGATGTGGCGGCGGCCACGATGTCTTGATAGCCCCACGGCGTATCCAGGCCGTTCACCCGCACAATGCGTTCGCGTTGGCCGTAACCGCCCTCATTCAACGCCGCGACGACCTGCGCGCGGGCCTGGTCCTTGGCGTCGGGTGCGACCGCGTCCTCCAAATCCATGATCAGTCCATCACACGCAAGCGTACGCCCCTTTTCCAGGGCGCGGGCGTTGGAACCCGGCATGTACAAGACACTGCGCCGAGGACGTTGGCCCTGGAAATGTTGATCCTGGGGATGTTGGATATGGGGCGGCTGTTTGGTGGGCATGGGGAGGCCTCCGCTCGTCTTTCTTTTCGCACCTGCGAAATTGCAATATGCTCCCGTTGACAAATCAAGGCAAGCCCCCAAACAAGACTTGCCGAAGTGTTTGAAATTGCACACAATGGCATGGGTATTGAGCAATATCGTTCGTCTAGGAATTGAGAACTGACATGACGGCGCACGGCTATCTGGAACAGATCCGTTTTTTGGTCATCGACGACAATGCCTTCAGTCGCCAATTGACCCGGCGCATCCTCGCCCAATTCGGCGCACGCCATATTCATGAAGCCGAAAATGGTCAGCGCGCCCAAGACGAGGTGAAGTCCTTCAAGCCTGATATCATCATCGCCGATTGGGTGATGAGCCCCGTCAATGGCATGGAATTCGTGCGCTGGCTGCGCGAAGGTGAAGACAGCCCCGCACCCTTCACACCGGTGATCATGGTCAGCGCCTATTCTCACCTACACAACATTATGCAGGCGCGCGATGCGGGCATAAATGAATTTCTCACCAAGCCCATTTCGGCCAAGTCCTTGTTTATGCGTATCCAGTCGGTGATTGAAAAACCACGCCAATTCGTGCGTGCGGATCAATACTTCGGCCCTGATCGGCGCCGTCGCGATCTGCCCCATCGCGGCGATGAGCGCCGTGAGGACCTGATTGAAATCGATGATGACGATGTCGTCGACATAGGACCTCAAGCCTCGCGATAGACGGCGGACACCTTGCATGGTTTAGCATACCATGATATTCTACCAAAACAATATGTACATAATAGGCGCGTGGAGTGTAGGGAGGGATGCATGGGACAGAGCACCTATCTCGCCAAGATCAAGTTTCTCATCGCCGACGACAATGCCTTTATGCGCACGATTGTTCGGCGCATTCTTTCGACCCTCGGCGCTCAAGACATTCGTGAGGCAAGCGACGGCGCCGAAGCGTTGAAAATCATCCAATCATGGCCCGCCGACATCGTGTTGCTGGATTGGGAGATGAAACCGTTCGACGGCATCGAGTTCACCGCCATGATGCGCCACGCCCAAGATCTGACCAATACGTTCATGCCCATCATCATGATTTCGGCGCATTCCGAGTACTGGCGCATCGCCAAGGCGCGCGACGCGGGCGTGACGGAATTCCTGGTCAAACCCATTTCAGCCCACACGTTGTTTTCGCGTATCCGCAACGTCATCGAACATCCGCGCCCGTTCGTCAACGCGCCCGGTTTTTTCGGTCCCGATCGGCGGCGTCATGAAGAAACGCACATGCAAGAACGGCGCGAGCACGATCCGGATCAAATCTCACCCGACCGCATCATGAGCCAAAATGAGATCAACGCCTTCTTCAACAGGGGCCGTAGCGCCCAAATGCCGATGTATTCCCCCGACCCAAAGGAAGCGGAGACTCTCGACGAACATCTCATTTGATCTTGCACATCTCACCCCCCATCTAAACCGTACCGCACTTTCAAGGGGCGCCCATGCACCAAAAAGAACACGGATATTTGTACGGTCTCAAATTTCTGGTCGTGGACGACAGCGTGTTTATGCGCGAACTGCTGGGTGATGTTTTGCGTCACTTTGACGTGCGCAAAATCCGTGAAGCCGCCGACGGCGCCGAGGCGCTGGAAATCATGTCGGCTTGGACCCCCGACATCATCTTGATGGATTGGGAAATGACGCCGTTCGATGGCATCGAATTCACCCGCGCCGTGCGTTCATCGGATCGAGGCGATGAGCGTTTTGCGCCGATCATCATGATTTCGGGCTATTCCGAGTACTGGCGCATCCAGCACGCACGCAACGCGGGCGTCAACGAATATCTGGTCAAGCCGGTTTCACCCAAAGCCTTGTTCTCACGCATCCGCGCGGTGATCGAGCGACCCCGCCCGTTCATCCAAGCGCCTGGGTATTTTGGTCCCGACCGCCGTCGCCAAGACATGGAGCACACTGACGAGCGACGCAAGGGTGCGCACGATCAGCCAGCGATTCCAGCAGAAGAAGCCATGGAGCAGGATCAAATCAACGCCATATTCAACCCAGGTTCAGAACATCCCGACGATCAGAGCAAAAAGCCCGTCGGCCCCCAAAGATAACACCACACCGAAAACACAAAACCGCCCCATCCACTGGGACGGGGCGGTTTATCGTTTAGGCGCAATGGTTCGGTTATTTGCCCAGATAGTCGCTGGCCAAAATTTCCGCGATTTGCACGGTGTTCAACGCCGCACCCTTACGCAGGTTGTCGGACACGCACCACAGGTTCAAGCCGTTTTCGACCGATGCGTCCTTGCGGATGCGCGACACGAACACCGCGTCTTCACCGGCGCATTCGGCCGGGGTGACGTAGCCTTCGTCCTGGCGGTGATCGACCACCGACACACCCGGCGCTTCACGCAATACATCCCGCGCTTTGCTTTCGTCAATCGGGTTTTCGAACTCCAGATTGATCATTTCGGCATGGCCGATAAACACCGGAACGCGCACGCACGATGCACAGATTTGGATATTGGCATCGAGAATTTTATGGGTCTCGACCACCATTTTCCATTCTTCCTTGGTCTGGCCGTCGTCCATGAACTTGTCGATGTGCGGGATGACGTTGAACGCGATCTGTTTGGTGAAAACTTCGCGGTTCTGCTCGGTGGTCTGATTCATGTAGACGCCACGGGTCTGGTTGAACAGCTCGTCCATCGCCGACTTACCGCCACCGGACACCGACTGATAGGTCGCCACCACCACGCGCCTGATGGTTGCCAAATCGTGCAGCGGCTTCAGCGCCACCAGCATCTGAATGGTCGAACAGTTAGGGTTGGCGATAATGCCCTTCTTGGTATAGCCCGCGATCGCGTCCGGGTTGACTTCAGGCACCACCAACGGCACGTCCGGGTCCATACGAAAGTGTGAGGTGTTGTCCACCACCACCGCGCCTGCGGCGGCGGCCTTGGGCGAAAACTCAGCGGAAACCGACGCACCGGGGCTCGACAACACGATGTCGGTGCCGGTGAAATCAAAGGTGGCTAAGTCCTGGCACGCCAAAACCTTATCGTCGCCGTAAGAAACCTCGCGACCGACCGAGCGGTGGCTCGCCAACGCGACAACCTCATCAGCAGGGAATTCGCGCTCCACCATCGTTTGCAACATTTCCCGACCCACGTTGCCCGTGGCGCCGACAACCGCGACTTTGTAACCCATTGCCTTTTATCTCCTCAGTTTGAGCCCGTTACTCCTGGGCCCATACACCAAGGCCCGCGGAGCTGTCCGCGGGCCTGGTTGCTTATCTGCAAAACCAAAAGCCCGCTAACAGCGAGTGGCGGTTTTGATCGTGGTGGTTTTCGCAAAAGAACGCGCGCCAAAGACAAGGATGTCTCCAGCGGGGAGCGAATCGTATTTCGTCGACTGATGGCTCACAAAAGCGTCCTCGTTAAAATCTGTGCTTTTCTTAGCGTTTAAGGCCGAAAAAAACAAGAAAAATTCCCGCTCGGGTCGAAAAACCCGCCTTTGCAGATTTTTTTTTGCGGTGTTGGGAATAAGACCGCGCGACGGGGTGTTTACCCCCCTGACAGGCTGAATTCTCTTTTTCACCATTTGCAAGGACCCAATCAAATGAACAAAACGACCACTTTCGCCCTTTCCGTTCTCACCTTCGCCGCCATGGGCGTATCTCAAGCCTTGGCCGGAAGCGCCGCCGACATGGCGGAAAAACACTTCAACGCCATTGGTGCGGGCGATGTCGCCGCTTTGAAAAAAGAATACACTCAAGACGCCGTATTCCAATGGGTTGGTGGCCCCCTGGACGGCGTTTACAACGGCGCTGGCGCAATTTCCGGATTGTGGGCAAAATTCGCCAAGGCTCAAGGTAAGCTCGGCGTCGATGTGATGAGCATCGAAGAAAGCGCCAACCCCAAGGGCACGACCGTGAACGCCGCCGTTAAGTTCATGGGCAAAAAACCCATTCCCGTGCGCTACATCCTCGTTTACCGTGGTGACAAACTGGTCAATGAAATCTGGCAGATTGACCCCAATCTGAAAGCGAACAAAGACTACTGATCGCGGTGAAGAGCGGTGCGCTTTCCATTCGACCCTCAAATCGCATCGGGGGCGCACCGACTTCTCGACAGTTTAGGCCCCTTTAAGGACACTCCGGCATGGACATACGTCATGCAATCGCCACTGAACTGCCCCGTTTGCGCCGTTATGCCCGCGCCCTGACGGCGGGCGACACGCATGGCGCCGACGATCTGGTTCAGCTGGCCCTGGAACGCGCCTTGAAAAAGACCCATCTGTTCCAACCCGGCACCAACATGCGGGCCTGGCTGTTCACCATTTTGCACAACATCAACGCCAATGAGCACCGCAGGCGCGCCGCCCGGCCCCAGGAAGTGTGGGACGAGGATGTCCCTGCGTCCACCTTCACCGCACCACCCGAAGCCCATGGCAAACTCGAACTCAGAGACATGGCCCGGGCACTGGAACACTTACCCCCTGAGCAACGCGAAACCGTCCTGCTGGTGAGCTTGGAGGGCATGAGCTACAAGGAAGTTTCCGAGGTTTTGGGCGTGCCCATCGGCACCGTCATGTCGCGGCTGGCGCGCGGGCGAGAGCGCCTGCGCACGCTGATGGAAAACGGCCCTGCTCAGCTTCCGCACAAACCCACGTTGAGGAGGGTAAAATGACCGCCAAGACCGATCCCGAACTCGACACCATGCTGCACGCCTTTGTCGATGGCGAATTGGATGCCCAAGACGAACAAGCCGTGCGCGCACACCTTGAGACGAATGCCGAGGCCGCCCGGCGAGCCGAAGACTATCGCCATCAGCGCGACGCCCTGCACGCCTTGTACGACGAGGTGCTCGACGAACCGCTCAGCGCGGACATGCGCGCGGCGCTCAGCGCACCCTTGGGCAAACGCGCGCCCCGCGTCTGGAACACCCCCCTGTGGCGCATGGCCGCCGCCGTCGCGTTGTTTGTCGTCGGCGGCTTCAGCGGCTGGTGGAGTCACACCCTTAGCCCCAGCGGCACGCCGGTCGAGACCGCCCAATCCACCCCTTACGTCAGCCGCGCCATCGGCGCACACGTGGTGTACGCCGCAGAGGTCCGCCACCCGGTCGAGGTCGGCGCCGACGAAGAACGCCACCTGATCAACTGGCTTTCCAAGCGGCTGGGGCACGATGTGCGCGCGCCGAAACTGGGCGAGGCCGGTTTCGACTTGGTGGGGGGGCGGCTGCTGCCTGATGACGCCAAGCCCGCCGCCCAGTTCATGTACGAAAACCCCGCCGGACAACGGGTGACGCTGTACGTGAGCCTCGACACCGGACGTACGCAAACGGCGTTTCGCATCGTTGAAAAAGAGGGAACTTCGGCCATTTATTGGGTTGAAGGCGACCTGGGCTACGCCCTGGCCGGAGACTTGCCCCGCGCCGAAATGCTCAAAATCGCCCGCCTGGTCTACGACGCCCTGATCGCTTAAAGTGCAACTTTGTGATCCATCGTTTTCTAACTCCTCAAATTGGGCCCTTGCATCCGGGCCCCATAAATTATCGTGGACAACCCTCTCCTCCTCGCTCTATCTATAGTTGCCGCATCAATAAAAAGGGGGAGGAATGCGCACCGCACAGTAAATCACATTGCCGCAAGGCGACGAATTGGGGTCCTATATCCGCGCCTACATAGGACCAAATGCGAGTTTCTATGAAAAAGCCATTCAGGATCAAACAAGTCCAAACCCGCCAGCATACAAGCTCGGCTGGTCGTGGGGCGGGTTTTTGCTGTATTGGGCATGGACAGGTTATCGCAAGCTATTGAAATTGACCCTTTTACTCATTGGCTGTGAGTTTTTGTTATCTTTTTTATCTGAATATCTACCCTTCTTAGCCTTGCTCGTCGCAGTTGTTCTGTGGCTGGGCGTTGTTTTACTGGGCAAAAACCATTATGTCAGCGTAGCGAAATATGAAGTGAAACTCATACTTCTAAGCGTTCCCGATCATGAGTTAGCCCTGAAAACAATTCGCAAAAAAGGGGGCGTATCGATACCATTCGGCATCTTATGTGGCCTTATAATAGCTGTTAAATTTTACGCGCTTTACCTCATCGTCAGTGGGCTTTTGGAAGACCTGGTTTTATAAAAAACGCTGGACAAAAATCCCGTCATTTTTCTTTTCAAAAGTTTGAGTGAAACTTAAGTCAGCTTCTCTAGCTCTTCGCTCAGCGCGTCGCCCATGCCAGACGTCGGAACCAGCGTCATGCCGTCGGACATGGTGTCGGCGGTGCACAGCCCCTTGGCGAGCACGTTTTATGTTTCCAACCAATCCCCTACAAATCCACATATGGCATTATTCCGAAAAATTTCATCCTTATTGCGTGTAAATTACTCACGCCAAGCGTTATCATCGTCGCACACAAACTGACGGAAGACTGTTTTGCAAAAATATTATATGGCGTGCTCAATCATTGGCGCTTCCATGCTGGCGCTGGCCGGTTGTCAAACCACCGGCGTGCGCCCCGGCATTGATCCTATACTTGGGTTGCTGGCAACGGAGGCTGTCTCAGACAGTTGCACCATTGTCTCCACAAGCGGTTCATATCACGAAGAACGTCCTGTTCCGCCAGAGCTGACGTTGATTGAGAACGTCGGCCCCGCTCTAGATGGGTGGATGATTACTGATTTCAAGTATTCAGGCCCTCGGCGTACGCTCGCAGGACAAGCAACTTTCAATCTAGAATCCCAAACAAGTGTTTGCTTTGCTGTACCAAATGACCCGCAAATTTCTCCTGCCCTGCTGACCTATGCGATTTTGTCTGAACCTCCTTCACGTGAAGACAGCGCAGCGTTATCACCTCTTATTCAGGCGTCCATGTTCCCCATTAAAATGAGCTGGCCCGCCAGTAACCAGGAATTCATCGGCAAGACAATTTGGATGCGAAATTTTGACAAATATGACCCGTCTCGCAGCGGTTGGATCTCCGTCCACTCACCTGACAGTTCCGCTCTGTGCAAGGGGATGTATCGCGCGACGGCCAAACGGTCTGGGGGGACATGGGTTCTGCATTGTCCCGATAATGTCACGGTAACGGGGGATTTTGACATCGCCTATCACAACTCTTTCAGTAAGGAACCGGGCAACGCAAAGGCTTTTGGCCATGGCGTCGACAGCCTCGGTCGAAAGGTCGGTTTCACCATGGCGTGGTCATACGGACCGAACTGACAATTCTACGCTCCAAGGTCATACATAAAAAAACGCCGGGTGATACACCCGGCGTTTTTGTTTTGTTGAGATGAGATGCCCTTCGAGTCGGGGCTTACCCCAGCTTTTCCAACTCAGCAATCAACGCGTCGCCCATGCCGGACGTCGAGACCAGGGTCATGCCTTCGGACATGATGTCGGCGGTGCGTAAGCCGTGGGCAAGGACGTTCTGCACCGCTTGGTCGAGACGGTCGGCTTCATCGATCATGTCGAAGCTGTAGCGCAGCATCATCGAGTGGCTGAGCAGCGTCGCCAGCGGGTTGGCTTTGCCTTCGCCCGCGATGTCGGGAGCACTGCCGTGGACCGGTTCGTACATGGCGGGAATTTTGCCGGTGGCCGGGTCTTTGGACCCCAAGCTTGCCGACGGCAGCATGCCCAACGACCCGGTCAACATCGCCGCGCAATCGGACAGCAGATCGCCGAACAGGTTGTCGGTGACGATGACGTCGAACTGGCCCGGCCAGCGCACCAACTGCATGGCGCAGTTGTCGGCGTACATGTTGGACAGTTCCACATCGGCGTAATCGGCGGCATGGACTTCGGCCACGATCTTGCGCCAGAACACGCCCGATTCCATGACGTTGGCTTTTTCGACGCTGGTAACGCGGTTGTTGCGCTTTTTCGCCAACTCGAACGCGACGCGCGCGACGCGATCGATTTCGTGCTCGTTATAGACCTGCGTGTCGAAACCGTAGCGTACGCCGTCGCGCAGTTCTTCGCCGCGCGGCTCGCCGAAATACACACCGGCGGTCAGTTCGCGTACGATCATGATGTCCAGACCGCGCACCACGTCAGGCTTCAAGGTCGAGCTGTCGATCAATGCATCGAACACCAGCGCCGGGCGCAGGTTGGCGAACAGGTCGAGCTCTTTGCGCAAGCGCAGCAGACCCGCCTCGGGGCGATGTTCGCGCGCAACGTTGTCCCACTTCGGACCGCCCACGGCACCCAGCAGAATCGCATCGGCGGCCTGGGCTTTGTCCATGGTTTCGTCGGTGACCGCACAGCCGTGGGCGTCGAAGCACGCACCACCGATCAGGTCTTCTTCGACGACAAACCCCGTGTCGCGCTTGTCGTTGGACCAGTCGATGACCTTTTTGACTTCGGCCATCACTTCGGGGCCGATGCCGTCACCGGGCAGCATGAGAATGTTTTTGGTGTTGGACACGTCAGGTTTCCTTTAAGCGAACAGCCAGGGCTGGCTGGCTTTTTTCTGGTCTTCGTAACTGTCGATCTTGTCGGCCTTTTGCTGGGTCAGGCCGATGTCGTCGAGGCCTTCCAACAAGCAGTGCTTGCGAAACGGATCGATGTCGAACTTCACTTCGCCGCCGTCGGGACCGAAGATGGTCTGGCTTTCCAGATCGATGGTCAGCGTGGCGTTCGCACCGCGCTCGGCATCGTCCATCAACTTGCCCAACGTCTCTGCATCGACGCGGATCGGCAGCATGCCGTTCTTGAAGCTGTTGTTGTAAAAGATGTCGGCGAAGCTTGTCGAAATGATCACCTTGATACCGAAATCCTTCAAAGCCCATGGCGCGTGTTCGCGCGACGAGCCGCAACCGAAGTTGTCACCCGCGACGATGATGGTTGCATTGCGATACGCGTCTTTGTTCAACACGAATTCGGGGTTTTCCGAACCGTCGTCGAGGTAACGCATTTCGTCGAACAGATGCACCCCCAAACCTTCGCGCTTGATGGTCTTCAAGAACTGCTTGGGGATGATCATGTCGGTGTCGATGTTGCGGATCGGCATCGGTGCCGCAACGCCGGTGAGCTTGGTGAATTTTTCCATAAGTTACCTTCCAGTTTCACGAAGCCGTATCACGTTCAACCAGCAGCTTGGCTAATTGGCCGTAATAATTTCTTTCATAAAGATGTGAGAGAGCACCAGAATCATCAAGATCATCAAGAATACGAGCTAAGTCAGACGACAGGTCTATGTATGATGCCGCAGCAGCCCAATCATTAATCTCAGCGCCCTCATCTTGAAGCATTCCATAAACATTTCGAACAATCGCTTCGGAATCCCCTTGTGCGAAACTTTCCCACCAGTACGTTTTTCTATCCATCACCGTGAGACTTTTTCTACCGGCTACATGCTTAATTGTGTTGCAAATAATCGCTGCTGATGAAGACAAGTCGCGCTCAAAAAGTTTCCGCGTGTCGTTCAGAACAGACTGCTTTGCATGCTTCTCCGCTCCCCTCAGGGCATCAGATTGTTCCGCGTACTGGTCTACAGATTTTTTTAATTCATAATACTGCAATTTCAATTCTTGGCCTTGCTGAAGCAGGCCAACAACGAGCCACAAAAATGCCAACGGCGCAAATAAGCCAGCTAAAAAATCACCAACAGAATTAGGCTCTAGTCCGCTAAATGATTGGTAGTTGAATGCCATATAGACAAGTAAAGATATCGCCCAAAACACCGTCACCCATATTCCAAATGGAAAATACGAGGCCGGTCTTTTCATATCTGTCTCTTGATCGCCCATACGAAAATCACTTCCCGATTAATCAGTCAGACAACTTTCGCACATCGGTGAGGCAACCGGCAATGGCGGCGGCGGCGGCCATGGCGGGGCTGACGAGGTGGGTGCGTCCGCCTTTGCCTTGACGGCCTTCGAAGTTGCGGTTGGATGTGGAGGCGCAGCGGTCGCCTGGGGCGAGGCGGTCGTCGTTCATCGCTAGACACATGGAACACCCTGGCTCGCGCCATTCAAAACCGGCTTCGACGAAGATTTTATCCAGGCCCTCTGCTTCGGCTTGTTCTTTCACCAGACCGGAGCCCGGCACCGCCAGGGCGCGCACGCCGTCCGCCACCTTGCGGCCTTTGGCCACGGCGGCGGCTTCGCGGAAATCTTCGATGCGCCCGTTGGTGCAAGAACCGATGAACACCGTATTGATCGCGACGCCGTCGATGGCTTGTCCGGCTGTGAAATCCATGTAGCCGATGGCGCGCTCAATGGCGGTTTTCTTTTCCGCGTTGGGCTCGTCCGCCGGATTGGGCACGGTGTCTTCGATGGACAAAACGTTTTCCGGGCTGGTGCCCCAGGTGATTTGCGGGGCCAAGTCGGTGACGTCCAGTTCGACCACCGCATCATAGTGCGCACCGTCGTCGGACTTGAGCGTCTTCCAGTATGCGAGCGCTTGTTCCCACGCGCCGCCTTTGGGGGCCATGGGACGGCCTTGGATGTAATCGAAAGTCGTTTGATCGGGCGCGATCAGACCGGCGCGCGCGCCGCCTTCGATGGTCATGTTGCAGACCGTCATGCGGCCTTCCATGGACAACGCTTCGATGGCTTCGCCCGCGTATTCGACCACATAGCCGGTGCCGCCTGCGGTGCCGATTTTACCGATGATGGCGAGCACGATGTCTTTGGCGCTGCAATGCTCAGGCAACACACCCGTCACTTTGATGAGCATGTTTTTGGCGGGTTTTTGCAACAGCGTTTGCGTCGCCAGAACGTGTTCGACTTCCGACGTGCCGATGCCGAACGCCAACGCGCCAAACGCGCCATGGGTTGCGGTGTGGCTGTCGCCGCAGACAATCGTCGTGCCGGGCAGGGTGAAGCCTTGCTCAGGTCCGACGATGTGAACCACGCCTTGGCGCACATCGTCCATTTCAAAGTAGGGCACGTGGAAATCGGCGACGTTCTTTTCCAAGGTTTCGACCTGGATGCGCGATTCCGGATTACTGATGCCTTTGGAACGATCCGTCGTGGGCACGTTGTGATCGGCCACCGCCAGTGTCGCGTCGGTGCGATGCACTTGGCGTCCGGCCGTGCGCAAACCCTCAAACGCCTGGGGGCTGGTCACTTCATGGACCAAGTGGCGGTCGATGTAGATGAGGCAGGTGCCGTCATCTTGGACATCGACCAGATGAGCATCCCAGATTTTGTCGAAGAGGGTTTTGGGCATTTTCAGAACCTGCAACGTTCGCGGTGAAGTCACGAGATCCTTAGCCGGGCCTTAATCGGGGCTAAGGACCACACGGTAAATAGAGATCGTCTCAGCCACGCTCACAGCCGAGGCCGCCCAGCAATCACACGTCGGTGATCGCCGGACGGCCTGGCCTGAACGGTGCCACAGTCAGCAATAGGCTTATTCGCCTTTTGCCTCAGCCGCAGCGGCCTTTTTCGCCTTAGCGGCGGTGTCGCGCTCAGACTTGATCTGCGCTGCAACGGCCTTATCGGCGGCGTTGAGCTTCGCTTTGTGGCCGTCGGTTTGTTCGCGAATACGTGCGGACTTACCGGTACGACCACGCAGGTAGTACAGTTTGGCGCGACGCACATCGCCACGCCGCACAACCTCAACGGCGGCGACGTTCGGCGAGTGCAGCGGGAACACGCGTTCCACGCCTTCGCCGCTGGAGATTTTACGCACGGTGAACGCGGAGTTCAGACCGGCGTTCTTGCGCGCAATGCACACGCCTTCGAACGCTTGGAGGCGTTCGCGCGTACCTTCAACCACTTTCACTTGAACGCGCACGGTGTCGCCCGGACCGAAATCCGGAACGTTTTTATCAGCCGTGAGCTTGCCAAGCTGCTCATTTTCGAGCTCTTCGATGATGTTCATGGCACTCAGTCCTTCTTTTCCAAAATCTTAAGCCGGGGCGCACCCCGACGAAATTTTCAATTCAAACTCAATTCGTATCCGACCCTGAAGTCTCAGAACCGGCGTTGTATGCTTTCCACAGATCGGGCCGTCGATTCTTGGTAACGGCCTCCGCCTGTTCGCGCCGCCACGCGCGGATATTACCGTGGTGACCGGACAGCAAAACTTCCGGCACCGTGCGCCCTTGCCATTCGACGGGGCGCGTATACAGAGGGTATTCCAACAAACCCTCTTCGAAACTTTCTTCTTCGTGCGATTTGTTCGATCCCATAACGCCTGGGATCAAACGCACGCACGCGTCCATCAAAACCAACGCCGCCACTTCACCGCCCGACAACACATAGTCGCCGATCGAGACTTCCTCGACATCCAGGGCGTCCAGCACACGCTGGTCCACCCCTTCATAGCGCCCGCACAAGATCACCACACCCGGCCCTGAAGCCAGTTCCCGGACCCGATCTTGGGTCAGCGGGCGACCCCGGGGGGTCATGTAGATCAGCGGCAACGTGCCACCCGATTTTTCTTGCACATCGCGGACCGCCAGGTCCACGACATCGGGGCGCATCACCATGCCGGCGCCGCCCCCGCACGGGGTATCGTCCACGGTGCGGTGTTTATCACGTGCAAACCCACGGATGTCCACCGTTTCCAAAGACCAGCGCCCGTCTTCAAGCGCTTGTCCCGCCAACGACTGGCCCAACGATCCCGGAAACATGTCCGGGAAAAGCGTCAACGCAACCGCCCGCCAAGGAGACTTGGACTGGGACTTTGGCGTTGCGTCGTCACTCATCGCCTCAAGCCTCTTCACCGTCTTGCGGTTCCGGATCGCCCGGTTCCAACAGTCCATCGGGTGGATCGATCACCACCCGACCGGCCTTGATATCCACCTGCGGCACCGCCGCTTTGGTGAACGGCACCAGCACCCGACCGTGGCCGGGGGTCTTCACCTCGATAAACGGTCCGCCGCCAAAGTCTTCGGCTTCGACCACTTGGCCAAAGGGCGAGCCGTCCACCAGCTCCGCATCAAGACCCAGAAGATCGGAAAAGTAAAACTCGTCCTCGTCCGGTTCGGGCAACTGATCACGTAGCGTATAAAGCTTCGTGCCGTTGAGGGCTTCGGCCGCGTTGCGGTCGTCGACCCCCTTGATGCGGACCACCAACTGATCCTTGTGCTTACCTGTGATCTTCAGTTCAAACGTCTTCGATCCGGTTTCATCCGTCAGCGGACCGTATGTGGTGATGGCGCTTGCGTCGGCCGTAAAGCTTTTGACGCGAAGCTCGCCTTTCAGTCCGCGCGCCGAACCCAAAAGTCCGACGCAGATGAGCCCATCGCCCGAAGACGTGTGAGAGCGTTGATCAGCCATAAGCAAAACCCAGGGCCTTAGCCCTCGGCAGCAGCTTCTTCAGCCGGAGCTTCAGCAGGTGCGTCTTCAACTGGTGCGGCGGCAGCTTCGGCAGCGGCGGCTTTTTCAGCTTCGGCAGCTTCGGCAGCTTCCTTAACCTTGGCTTCTTTCTCGGCGATCCGCTCGAGCGCTTTGGCCTTCGGTTTGTTCTTTTTGGTCTGCTCAGGCACAGCCGGTTTGTCGGCGAGGCCAGCAGCGCCCAAGAAGCGTGCGACACGGTCGGACGGCTTTGCGCCTTGGCCGATCCAATGCTTGACGCGGTCTTCTTGAAGCGTCACGCGCTGATCGCTGTCTTTGGCGAGCATCGGGTTGTAGGTACCGATACGTTCGATGAAACGGCCATCGCGCGGGCTGCGGGAATCCGCAACAACGATACGGTAGTAGGGACGCTTTTTCGCGCCGCCACGGGAAAGTCGAATACGCAGAGACATGGTTCTCGCTATCCTTTTCAGTGTTTGCGTACTCAGGTGAGTACGATCGTTAATCCAAAAAACTCGTTTATTCTTTTCGGGTTGGGGCCGTCTTACTTAAAAGGCGGCATCATTCCTGGTGGCAGGTTGGACATATCGGGTATGGTGCCGCCCCCACCCATTGCGGGCATTTGGGGCATGCCTTTGCCGCCCATCTTGCCCATTTTCTTCATCATCTTGCTCATCTGGGTGAACTGCTTCAAAAGGCGGTTCACTTCCGGCACCGTGGTGCCGGACCCGGCTGCGATGCGTTTGCGCCGCGAGCCGTTGATCAATTTCGGGTTGCGCCGTTCCTTCGGCGTCATCGAACGAATGATCGCTTCTTGATGCGCGATTTTCTTTTCGTCAATATCGGCATTGGCCATCTGCTTTTTCATCTTGCCCATGCCGGGGATCATGCCCATCAGGCCCTTAAGATCGCCCATCTTACGCAATTGACCGATTTGATTGGCCATATCGTCCAGGGTGAACTGCCCCTTCATCATGCGCTGAGCGGCCTTTTCGGCTTCTTCTTTGTCGATGACTTGGGACGCACGCTCCACCAGACCGACCACGTCGCCTTGACCGAGGATCGAGCCCGCCACGCGGCGAGCGTCGAACGCATCCAACTCATCAATTTTTTCGCCGACACCCAAGAACTTGATCGGAGTGTCGGTGACGGCCTTCATCGACAGCGCCGCACCGCCGCGCGCATCGCCATCGACGCGGGTCAGAACGATGCCGGAAATGCCAACCTTGTCATGAAATTCTTTAGCGACGTTGACCGAGTCCTGACCGGTCATGGCGTCGGTCACCAGCAGTGTTTCGCCCGGGTCGACCGCGTCGCGCACCTGCTGGACTTCGTTCATCAACTGTTCGTCGATGTGCAGACGGCCGGCGGTGTCGAGCATCACCACGTCGTAGCCTTCGGTGCGACCCATTTTCATGGCGCGCTTGGCGATGGCGACGGGCTGTTCGCCGAACACGATCGGCAAGGTGGCGATGGTGTTTTGCTGGCCCAACTGTTCCAACTGTTGCTGCGCGGCGGGACGGTAGATGTCCAGCGACGCCATCAGCACTTTTTTCTTTTCCAGGCGCGTCAAGCGCGCAGCGATCTTGGCGGTGGTGGTGGTTTTACCGGAGCCCTGCAGGCCGACCATCAGCACCGCATTGGGCGGGTTGCCGTAAACGCGCAGAGGTTCCGGCTCCGCACCCAGCATCTCGACCAGATGATCGTGCACCACCTTGACCACCATCTGGCCCGGGGTGACGGAACGCAGCACCTCTTCGCCGACGGCGGCTTCGGTAACCTTGGCAATGAAATCTTTGACGACCGGCAGCGCCACGTCCGCTTCGAGCAACGCAACGCGCACTTCGCGCATGGCTTCGGATATATCCGTCGCCTTCAGCGCGCCGCGTCGTGTCAGCTTGTCGAATACGCCGCCAAGCTTGTCGCTCAAACCTTCAAACATGTATTCACTACCGCCGTAATTTGTGTCGTGATCTGTTCAAAACTCAATGCTCATCTGCCGCTTTTCACCATCCATTCGGCAAAACGCAAAACACGCCAGTGCGCGAAACTCGCGGACTGGCGGCACCCTTTTGGGGCGGAACAATTCAGCGCATGTGGCCGATGAGCGTGATTATCTACGCTGCCGCCCTTCGGGAGTCAACATCTTTCGCGGCTCTTAGAAAAACGCCAAACGACAAATCGGGCGATGACGGCAGATGGTTTTGTACATTTACGCGCCTCTGACGAAACCAAAATATTTGCGCCAAGCCGGTGTTGTGAATTCGCGCTCTAAGCGATCCCTAGCCATCCGGCAGTATTCCGCAGATTGATCGATGCCAATGTAGAAACGGCCAAGGCGACGCGCTGCGATTGCTATGGTTCCAGCCCCAGAGAAAGGGTCAAGCACCAGTGGCGCATCTGTTGAGGATATGATCCGTTCGGCCAGAGTTACGGGCATGGGGGCGGGGTGATCAATTCCCCAGTCAGCCTTGCGTTCAACGGGTATCTTCCACACATCACCGTGACGGTTAGCGCCCTTTGCAAGGCGAAAGCCCGGTTTTGCGATGAGATACACAACTTGGTAAGTTGGCACGAAATACCCGGCATTAAAGTTGTGCCCACCATGGCGCTGCCAGATGATTTGCTGGCGTAAAGGGCTGCCTTTTAAGATTTCATGGTGGTCTTGCAGCAACCCGCCTTGAATGCGGAACTGGTGATTGTAAAAAATTGCGCCGTCATCCGGGATCAAACGCAGGCACTCCGCCAAAATCTGGCGCTGCCATGCGATATAATCTTCAGGCTCCATATCGTCGGTGTGGCCATCATAGCCCTTCTCGACAATTGCAGCATTGCGCCATTTACCGGACTTGGCGCTCTGTGGCTTGATTGATTTGCGTAAATTATAGGGTGGGCTTGTCGCTATTAAAGGGACTGAACCGTCCGGCATTCCCCTCATCACGTCAAGTGCATCGCCTTGGACGAAGGAATTTAAATAATTTTTGTGAGTGTCGCGAAGGGTGTTCATGGGCTTAAGGCATCTTTCACAATGTCGGCCCATTTCTGGCCGTGGGCGCGTTTAACAGCGCCGACAACGATTTGTTTCCATACAGCTTGGCGCTCTTTTTTATCCAATGGCGCAGCGTGGCCCCATGTGGCCGTTAAATGGGCCGCTGGGGTTGCGCCAACGTAAGTTATAGCGCGTTCGTAGGAATACAAGAGCGTCGCCACCTGGCGCGGCATATCGCGATCTCTACGGGAACGGGTGATGTCGCGCACGTTCGTATTTATTATCCCCCGCTGTTCAAGAAGCCATTCCTGAACGACGGACCAGTCGTTGGGCTTTAAAGGCCCCAAAACCCAAGGAAATTGGGCGAAAATCTCAGATCGGTATATATCTCTTGTCGATCTCGAGAGGTCGCCCCAATCGATATTAGGGCTGTTATCAATTTGATTTATAAGAACGTCTCCGGCGTTGCCGACCTGGATATTTTGGTTGCCGATGATTTCTTGGCGTACTGAATTTTTTTCAAACACCATTCCCAAAGCAACCCCTGCGGCCACGAGAAGAACCGCGAAAATGTAATCCATTTTGGCGCGCGGGACGTTGTCGTTCGAACCCAATGCATCCAAGTATTTTTTGCGAATGCGAGCCTTGTAATCACTCATCCTTCGCCTTTTCCGCCAGGGCATCGTTATATATGTGCGCAAACATTTTTGCTTTGCGTTCCGAGGAAATTCCTTTGTTTAAAAATATTTTTTCAGACATTTCGAAGGCAAATTCAAGGACTTCCATATCCAAGACTCCTTCAACAGCCCCAGTTTTGCTGTCTTTGTCCCCTTCCCCCATCACAAGCCACCGAACGGAAACGCCAGTTACTCTTGCAATCGCTTCAAGGTAGGGCCGACCCGGCTCAGATGTGCCAGATAGCCAGTTTTTAAGCCCAGACAACGACGCATCTACGCTTTTAGCAAAGCGTTCCTGACTCCAGCCATGAGGAATGGATTCGCGGAGTCGATTCGCAAACTCTTTACGGTTTTCATCTGTTTCCGCAAACTCGCCTTGACTGTTTTTTCCAGCGGTTACAGTTACCATTTCATCCTTTTTCATCATATAATTAGATATTTTTTATACAAAAAGGCTATTTTCTAAATTTCAAGGTCCTTTTTATATTGATTTAAGGTCCTAATTATGTCTTAATATTGATCAACAAGTTGAGTTTTTCACGCCTTCAAGAAGCGTTGGCAATATCCATAAGCGTTTCCGCCTCAGATATTTGGCCTTCCCGTTACGACAAACAGGGCCAACCCGTCAGCCGTTGATTCTGGATCAAATATAACACGGGGCCTCAGTATCGTCGTGTTCAAAAGCGCGAGGCGGCTTGACATGAAAATCACCATGATCGCCATTGATGACATCGATGTCTGGGACCAGTTTCGCCCCATCATAACGAAAGCTGTGAGAGGGCTGGCCGGTCTGGAAAAATTGCTGCGTTTGTTGTGACAGGAAAGAACAGAGGACTTCGGCATGCGGAAATTCTCGAAAATTTGGCGCGCAACGGGTTGTCGGCTCTGGAGCGCGCGCAATTCTTGGCCGAATTTAAACGGTTGTTTCAGGAGGCCCACCCCGACGCCAAACATCTCCACAAGGATACCATTTCACATCAGCCTAAATGACACGCACCACTTCAAAAGAGTTGATATACAGTCCAATTTAGTTGTTTTATTCTAGGCTCGACAAACGATAGTTTTATGAATTTGGAGCCCCCACATGAGCAGACGCCCCCCTAAAGAAGTCCCCGATCCCATCGATACCCACGTCGGTCAGCGTCTGAAAGCACGGCGCGTGGGGCTGCGCATCAGCCAATCTGAAATCGGCAAAGCGCTAGAGGTGACCTTCCAACAAATCCAGAAATACGAAAACGGCGCAAATCGTATCGGTGCGAGCAACCTCTACAGGCTGGCTCAGGCCCTAAACGTGGACGTCTCCTATTTTTTTGAGGATGTGCCCTCCGCCTCCAAGGCCAAGTCCCTGTCGGATCAGCCCGCGTCCGGGTTTGAGCACGATCCCATGACTCAGCCTGAATCCATAAAACTGGTGCACAACTACTTCCGCATCGCCAGCCCCGGCGTTCGTGGGCGCGTCTTTCAACTGGTAAAATCCATCGCGGACGCCGAAGCCCTCGCCGAAGAAGACGCCTGAACCTCTGGACGTAGCCCATCTCTGGCACGAGCCCTAAAGATAAGGCGGCACATGCCCCTATCATAGTTTTCGCACCAACTAAATAACACCAATAAAGTGCAATTATATTTATTGTATACCTGAGCGTGTGCAACCATTATAATGTAGCGTAACGACTATACAACTATTTTGTAGCCGTCAGGCATTTTTATGGGAAGTTATACAATGATGGAGAACCCTGGGATGGAGCCCCCTGGACATGAAGCGGGGGACACCCACGTTGAACACCACATCGAACATGGGCACCCCCCAACCGAGTCCGCCCCATCCGAAGACGCGTCAACAAGCAAATCTAATCTCGATCATGACATACCCATCCGCCTCAAGGCTCTGCGCATGTCGTTGAACCTGAGCGCCGCGATGATGGACCGGCACGCCGGGTTCAGCACCGGCACGACGGGGCGGTTGGAACGCGGTGACTTGCGGGTATACGCCAATCACCTTTTTCGCATTTGCGAAGCCACGGGAATTTCCATCGGCTATTTTTACGACCAGGTCGACACCCCCGGCGCAGCCGCCGACACAGACGGTCAAGAGCTGGAAAAACAACGCCTTTTGCTCGCCTATATGAAAATCAAAAATCCGGCCTTAAAGCGCGATGTGTTCGAATTGGTGGAGACCTTAGCCGCCGAGTCCGAGGGCAAATCCCGCTAAGTGAACGCCTAGCCGCCCCCCGCGCCTTTCAGCCCGTAGCCTAAGCCCTGGACTTGTGGGTCTTTTCCCCCATATAAAGCCCCCATGGCGACGCTTGATTTCATAAAGATGCACGGGCTCGGCAACGACTTCGTCATCCTGGATGGCCGTGACAACGAACTTACGTTGTCGCGCGATGTGGTGCGCGCCATTTCCGACCGTCGCCAGGGTGTGGGCTGCGATCAATTCATCATCATGGAACCGGCGCAAACCGCCATCGCCGACGTGTTCATGCGCATTTACAACACCGACGGTTCCGAAAGTGGAGCGTGCGGCAATGCGACACGCTGCGTCGCCAGCTTGGTGATGCGCGAACAGGCCACCAGCCACGTGATCGTCGAAACCATTTCAGGTCTGCTCGATTGCGAAAACATCGGCGGCGGACTGTTCAGCGTCGACATGGGCCCCGCACGTCTGGATTGGCGCGATCTGCCGTTGTCTGAAGCCTGCGACACCGAATGCTTACATATCGAAGCCGGACCGCTGAAGAACCCGGTCGGCGTCAACGTCGGCAATCCCCATGCCGTGTTCATGGTCGATAACGCCGAAGCCATCGACCTCACCGTGTTCGGGCCCATGATCGAACACGACAAGCTGTTTCCCGAACGCACCAACGTCGAAGCCGTCGAAGTGCTGACGCCGGAGCGCATCCGCATGCGGGTGTGGGAGCGTGGCGCAGGGATCACCCAAGCCTGCGGGTCGGGGGCGTGCGCCGCCTTGGTCGCGACCGCGCGACGCGGCCTGACCGGACGCAAAGCCGACGTTGTTTTGGATGGCGGCACGCTCAACATCGAATGGATGCCCGATAACAACGTGTTGATGACCGGCCCGGTGGCGACCAGCTTCGTCGGCAAGATCGATCCTTCCCTGTTGGGGGACGATCAATGAGCCACAACGATATCGTTACTTTGGGTTGTCGCCTCAACACCTTGGAATCCGAAGTGATGCGGGACGAGATGGCTAAGGCCGGTGTTGATGACGCGGTGATCGTCAACACCTGCGCCGTGACGGCGGAGGCCGAACGCCAAGCGCGCCAGACCATTCGCCGCATCAAGCGCGAACGCCCAGGCGCGCGCATCATCGTCACCGGCTGCGCCGCACAGCTGGACCCGGCGAAGTTCGCCGCCATGGATGAGGTTGAACGGGTGGTCGGCAACGCCGAAAAGCTGGACGGCGCAAAGCTGTTTGGCGCGGGCCAGAATGAAGCCACTTCGATCATCGTGTCCGACATCAACGAAGTCACAGAGACCGCCGGACATTTGGTCAGCGGCCTGGACGGCCGCACCCGCGCGTTTGTCATGGTCCAGCAAGGCTGCGACAACGGCTGCACGTTCTGCATCATTCCCGCCGCGCGCGGTCCCAATCGATCCGTGCCTTTGGAACAAATTGTCGCGCAAGTAAAGAAGCTGGTCGCTGCCGGGCATCTCGAAGTGGTGCTGACCGGCGTCGACATCGCGGCTTACGGTTCCGATACCGGCTTGACGGACGCCAACGGCACCGGTTTGAGCACCGTGATCAGCAAGGTTCTCGGCGCCGTGCCGGACTTGGCCCGGCTGCGTCTCAGTTCTCTAGACCCGGCACGCCTGGATGATGCCTTCTTCAGCGTGCTGGCGAACGAGCCGCGCTTGATGCCGCATCTGCATCTCAGCTTGCAAGCCGCCGACGATATGGTGCTCAAGCGCATGAGGCGCCGCCACACCGTCGCCGATGTGCGTGCCTTGGTGGACCGTGCACGAACCGTACGCCCCGATGTCGTTTTCGGCGCGGATTTGATCGCGGGCTTTCCCACCGAAACGGATGCCATGTTCGCCACCACGCTCGGCAATGTCGAGAATCTGGGCTTGCAATACCTGCACGTCTTTCCCTACTCCCCCCGCCCCGGCACCCCGGCGGCGCGCATGCCCCAAGTCCCCGGCGATGCTGCTAAGGCGCGCGCCAAGCAACTGCGCGACGCGGGCGAAGAGATACTTGAACATCATCTCGACAGCTTGATTGGCACCACCCAAGCGGTGTTGGTGGAAAAACCGACCTTTGGGCGTACACAAACCTTCGCTCCCGTTCTTTTAGACGGCACGTACACAGCGGGCGCGCTGGTGCACCTCGACATCGTTGGCGTTCAGAGTGGCGAACTGACCACCACTCACCCCAACAAACAGGCAGCGGAATAAATGGGCTGGTTTGACAGACTGAAAGCGGGCCTGGGCAAAACATCCGGGCGCATCACCGGCGGCATCGGCAACCTGTTCACCGGCAAGCGCCGCCTGGACGACGCCACATTGGAAGAACTGGAAGAGGTTCTCATCACCGCCGACATGGGCGTGAGCACCGCGGCGAAGATCACCGCCGGCCTGGCCAAAACCCGCTTCGACCAGGAAATCAGCAACGAAGAGGTGCGCGAGACCTTCGCCGCCGACATCACCGCGATCTTGGAACCCGTCGCCAAACCATTGGAAATCCGCACCGAACTGAAGCCTCATGTCATCTTGGTGTGCGGCGTCAACGGCTCAGGCAAGACCACCACCATCGGCAAACTCGCCAAGCAGTACTCAGAGCAGGGCCGAAAAGTCATGCTGGCCGCAGGCGACACCTTTCGCGCCGCCGCGATCGAACAGCTGCAAGTGTGGGGCGAGCGCACCGGCGTGCCGGTGATCGCGCGCGACATCGGCGCGGACGCGGCGGGCTTGGCCTATGACGCCATGGAGCAAGCTCGCGATCAACGTGTCGACGTCCTGTTGATCGACACCGCCGGGCGGCTGCAAAACAAAGTGCACCTGATGGAAGAGCTGGAAAAGATTGTGCGCGTGATCAAGAAGGTCAATGCCGACGCACCCCACGACGTGATTTTGGTGCTCGACGCCACGGTCGGCCAAAACGCCCACACCCAGGTCGAAACGTTCAAAAAGGCGGTCGATGTCACCGGCTTGGTCATGACCAAACTGGACGGCACCGCCAAGGGCGGCGTGGTGGTGGCGCTGGCCGATAAATTTGGACTGCCGGTTCACGCCATCGGCGTGGGCGAAGGCGCTGACGATCTCAGGCCGTTCGCGGCGCGCGATTTCGCGTGCAATCTGCTGGGCCTCGACGCTTAACCGAGCTGAACCGTTAAGCCTTCACGATGCAAGCGCTTGGCTTGCTCCAAACGCTTCAACGCCCGATACAGGGCTTCGTGGCTCAGACCGATTTCGGCCGCAAAACTCTTCCATGTGCCCGCCAATGTGCAGCGCGTCTCTCCCTCGCCCAGGCGCAATGACAACGCCGCCATGATGCGGTCTTCCGCCGAGCGCATAGCACGCAATTCAATATTGGAACGCAAACGTTGCACTTGCCCAGCCAAACGCTGGCAGAAAGCGGCGGCAAAGGGGCCGTCTTCTTGTATTTGCTGGAGCACAACCATTTTGTCGAGCCAAGCGATCCGTGTGCCTGCCGTGACGATGCCATCGCAATGATACGTGGGTGAAAACAGCGCGGCCTCGGCGAACAACTCATCGCGATGGGCGCGGTGCACGATGATCTCCGCGCCTTCGATCGTGGTGCGGCGCAAGCTGGCCTGCCCCCCCAAAACGCCGAACATGTGGCGCGCCGGATCACCGCGATGAAACAAAATCGTATCTGCGTCAAACGCCTCAACACGCGCACCCGGATCAAGGCGCGTGATCAAATCCATCACCGGCATGAAAAACCTCTTTATCCATATGATTCAGATCATACAGATTGGGGGGCTCTATGCCTATGCTCGATTGTCAATCATCACCACACAGAGGATGTCAAATGCGTGCACACAATACCTTGATCGGCGTGAGCGTCGCCATCTCACTTGTCGCCGTAAGCAGCACGGCGAACGCGGAGGACGACCGTGTTTGGGTGGAGATGCCGCAGCACATGCAAGTTCACATGCTTGGAAGCATGCGCGATCATCTGCATGTTTTGAACGATATTTTGGCCGCCCTGTCGAATGGTGACGCGGCCACGGCGGGAAAAGTCGCGGAAGCGCGTTTAGGCATGTCGTCGCTGGACGATCACGGCGCTGCGCATTTGGCCGAATTCATGCCCCAAGGCATGCGCGACACCGGCACCGAGATGCACCGCGCCGCCAGCCGCTTTGCCCAGGCCGCGGCAAACGCCGATGTCGAACATACGTTCGAGGCCCAACAAAGTGTATTCGACGCGCTGCAGAGCATCACGGCCGCCTGCACCGCGTGTCACGACGGCTATCGCATTCGCTGAGAAGGAGCTTCATCGGTGGGCAAGGGCATTTCACCGTTGGGGTCTTGCTCCACCATTTCGGCCACCGCGTCATAGGTGCGCGCATTCACGTCCATTTGGTCCTTCAGATCGGGGTTTTGCGCCCCGATGTCGCGAAAGAACACCGCCGCGTTGCGCAGAAGGTTGACGGCGAGTTCAGTGTGTGTGGCCATGGAAACCCCTTTCGATCAATGCAAGCATCCTCACCTATGATTTAGGTTCGGCGAGGCCGTAAAAAAAGTGAAAATTCGGGGCGAGGTATTTTAAGATAACGAACGCCAGCGGGTTTTAAACCTTGAGATCGAGATAATACCCACGCGGCACGTCGCCGCGAAGCGGCTGCCCCGACGACAAAACCCGGCCCAATCGGTTCAAAGAAGCTTGATTTTGCGGCGTTTCCACACTGTTGAGCACATTGGCGCGGCGCGTCACCTCACCAGCATCGACATAGCCCTTTGCAGCTACGGGACGCGCGCGACGCTGCCCCCCGGAACCTTGTGTCGAGGGTCTAACGACCGGTGTGGAGACGTTGGTGATATCAGCCATAAACGCCAGTATGCCTTAAAAAACTTAAAACTCAATCAAGCTCGCAGGCATGGTAACAGGTCTGTTGCGCCCTGAAAACCCACGCCCAAACGCAGAGACCCGCCCATCCGCACGGATGAACGGGTCTGCGTTGGCTGGTCTGTCCTGATGTCCGCACCCACACGCAAGATTGCTCAAACGTGAAAAGCGAACATGTGCTCAGGCCTCAACGTCAACCACTTCACCACGCCCTTCAGGGGGAACCGCCCCCTTGTGAGCGTCCTGGGCCACGGTGCTTTGCTGTGCCTGTTGAACTGCCTGATTGGCAGACTCCGTCACAGCAACGGCCGCAACCTGCTCCGCCTGTACCGTCTGGCGAAGAGCGACAAGTGCTTGTTGAACATTGGCGGCTGAGCCTGCTGAATTTACAGACATATCGGCTCTCCTTTCTCGGAACCGGCGCACCCGTTCGTGAACGGGGCAGCGATTCAAAGCAACGCTTCTGTCGCTAATACGGGACCGGCCCACTCCTTACACAAAGAACTCCCTTACGCAAAGAAGGCCCAAAACCCGACACTTGTGTCTGTCGTTTGTGTTTTCAGCAGCAGGTAACGCATCAAACACAGACGCTGACGTCTTTTTATACCATAACTCGCCGCAAAAGTGAAGATCGCGTCCGAAACACCCGTTCGGCCATGAAAAAGCCCCCGGCCTTTTGGGTCAGGGGCTTTTTATCGTATCTGGGACAAAAACCTTAGCTTTCCAGTGCGGCGACACCGGGGAGGGTCTTGCCTTCGATCCATTCCAAGAACGCGCCGCCTGCGGTCGAGATGTAGCTGAAATCATCAGCCGCACCGGCTTGGGCCAATGCCGCCACCGTATCACCACCACCGGCGACCGACAACAGCGTGCCCGCTTTGGTCAAACGCGCGGCGGCTTGGGCCGCGGCGTTGGTGCCGCGGTCGAACGGTTCGATTTCGAATGCGCCGAACGGACCGTTCCACACCAGGGTCTTGCATTCGGCCAGGCGCTTTTCCACATCCGCGATGGATGCCGGACCGATGTCCAGGGCCATCATGTCATCGGGAATGTCGTCAAGGCCGACAACTTTGTTTTCCGCGCCTGCGGCGAATTCGGCGGCCACCACCAAATCGACCGGCAGAACGATTTCACAGCCGTTGGCCGCCGCGTCGGCGACGATCTTACGCGCCTCGTCCGCCATGTCTTTTTCGCACAAGGACTTTCCGACGTCGTGACCGTTGGCGAACAGGAAGGTGTTGGCCATGCCGCCGCCGATGATGATCATGTCGACTTTCTTGGACAGATTGCCGAGCACTTCCATCTTGGTCGAAACCTTGGCCCCGCCAACCACGGCGGCCACCGGTTTTTGCGGCGTGCCGAGCGCGCCGCCCAAAGCTTCCAGTTCCGCCTGCATCAAGCGACCGGCCGCAGCGGGCAACTTGCGCGCCAGCGCTTCCGTGGACGCATGGGCCCGGTGCGCGGTGGAAAAAGCGTCGTTGACATAAACATCGCCCAAGGACGCCAAGGTACCGGCAAAACCGTCATCGTTGTCTGTTTCCTCTGCATGGAAGCGCACGTTTTCCAGCATCGCCACGTCGCCGTCCTTCATCGCCGCGATCACGGCCTTGGCGCTGTCACCGATGGTGTCGGTGGCGAAAGCAACATCGCAACCCAATGCGGCAGCCATGGCTTCGGCCACGGGCTTCAAGGTCATGTCCGGCACCACTTGGCCCTTGGGACGACCGAAGTGCGACAAAATAATGACTTTTGCGCCCTTGGCGGCGAGATCCTTGATGGTCTGGGCAGAACGATCGATGCGTGTCGTGTCGGACGGCTTGCCGTCCGCCATCGGAACGTTGAGATCGGAGCGCACCAAAACGCGCTTACCGGCGACATCCAGATCATCAATGGTTTTGAAAGTGCTCATGGTCAAATCCTCTTGGCAGGTTAAACCTGCTTCCCTGTTCAGCTATGGGTCTCGGTTCATAACCGGTCGGCTGGGGAGGAGGGCCGACGGCGTCTTTGAGCGCGTTTTATGCGGATTCCTGCATCAAAAGGCAAGTGAAGAGTGGGGGGCACGATTGCTCGACTCACGCCGCCGGCAGATGCAGACGCACGCTCAAACCGCCCAAATCCGATGCATCGAGCGACAATGAGCCATGATACAGCTCGGCAAGCTCATACACGATGTTGAGCCCCAAGCCGCTGCCTGGTGTCGCTTCGTCAAGACGTTTGCCGCGCTGGAGCACATCGTCGCGTAAATTTTCGGGGATGCCCGGCCCATCGTCATCGATGCGCAACACAATCTCACGCCCAACGCGCTCGCCCGTCACGCGCACCCGGTTCGCCGCCCACTTGCACGCGTTGTCCATCAAGTTTCCGAGCATCTCTTCAACGTCTTGGCGATCCCCGACCACGTCCAATCCCCGCACGTTGACCAACGAGATACTCACCCCCGCGCCATCGCACTTGCGCTGGTAAATGCGTTGCAAGGTGCGCTTAAGTCCCGATGCGATTTCACCGACGTCCGCTTTCAAACCCGGCACGCCAAGTCCCCCGGCGGCGCGCGCGCGGGCCAAATGGCGGGTCACCAGATCGTTCATCGTCGTCACCAGCTCACGTAGGGTCGCGGCGGATTTTCCATCCATCGCATCGGCTTCGTTGCCCAACACCGCCAACGGCGTTTTCAAGGCGTGGGCCAAATTTCCTGCGTGGGTGCGGGCGCGCTCGATCACGTCGGCGTTGTGATCGAGCAATTTGTTCAGATCGTTGACCAGGGGTTCGACCTCGCTGGGAAACGCGCCAGTCATGCGTTCCGTTTCGCCTGCGTGAATAGCCGCCAGTTTTTTGCGCACCAGTTTCAAAGGCCGAAGTCCCAAGATCACCTGGAGTACCACCGCAGCCATCAAGCCGAGACCCAGAAGCAACAACGAGCTGGTCAAGGTCTCTGTGAATTCTTCCGTGGCACGGTCGATAACGACTGCGGGGCCGGTGAAATAGATCACCACGTCATGTTCGAAACCCGGCAGGGAGAAAGCTTCCGCCACGACGCGGAGTCTCTCCTGGCGTGGGCCTTCCACGAAGAAACTGGCTGCCTCGCCGCGCGTCGGCACAGGTTTGACCGGCAACACTTGATCCCAGAGCGATCGCGAACGCCCAATCACAACACCGTCGGTAATGATTTCCCAGTACCACCCCGACAAGGGACGTAGGTACGACGGGTCGGTCGGGCGACGCGTCAAGGCCACTTGGCCATCCGTCACCTCGGCGTAGGACAGCAATTCCTCAACATGACGTTGAAGCCCAAAATCGAATGAGGTCTCAACATGGGCTCTAAAATGCTGGCTCAAAACCCAGCCGCCCACCGCCAAGGTGGCAACGATCCATGCCACGGAAAGCAAGATCAGACGTAAACTGACGGAGCGCCCCAGCATCGCCGCCCGCCGTTAAACGGTTTCGCCGGGCGGCGACATGGAATAACCGCGCCCGCGATGGGTTTTGATCAATTCAGCGGCGAGCTTTTTGCGCAAGCGCGCTATAAACACCTCAATGGTGTTGGAATCACGATCGAAATCCTGGTCGTAGATGTGCTCGATCAGTTCCGTCTGCGAAACCACCCGGCCTTGGTGATGCATGAAATACGACAGCACTTTCAGCTCGTGGGCCGTCAGCGACACGGCGGAACCGTCCATCGTCACCTTGCCGGTGCGGGTGTCCAGTTCAACCGGGCCGCATTCGAGGATCGGCGTCGCGTGCCCGGCGGAACGCCGGATCAAGGCGCGCACCCGCGCCAGCAATTCTTCCATGTGAAAAGGCTTGGTCAGGTAGTCGTCCGCACCGGCGTCGAACCCGCCGACCTTTTCGTTCCAACTGTCGCGCGCGGTGAGAATCAAAACCGGCATGTCGCGCCCCGCCTGGCGCCAATGGCTGAGGACCGAAATGCCGTCGATTTTCGGCAGGCCCAGATCCAGGACAATCACGTCATAAGGCTCGGTATCGCCGAGGAACTCGCCCTCCTCACCATCCGGCGCTTCATCGACGCTGTAACCCGCTTCCATGAGCGCGCGGCTGACCTGACGACGCAAATCCGGCTCATCTTCAACGACCAAAACGCGCATATTCTCGAATCCCCAATCCCCACGATGTCATCAATGTTGTCGAAACGCTCTTGGTCGACTGCCCCTTAGTCGCCTCGTTTGATCTTTTGCGTATGGTTGCCGTCAACGGCCAAAATCTCAAGCGTTTTTGCATGGACCTTCAGTTGCAAAACATTGCCTTCGGGGGTCAGCAGTTTGATCTCGTATATCAAAGTCGGGCCGATCCCGAATTTATCTTCCTCTTCAAGTTCGACCTCAATGACATCGCCCGTGTAGCTCTTCTCAATGGCGGTGAGCGCTTTGTGCAACGGTTCGGCTTCACCGCGCAGCATGGCGGCACGAGCGCGATCTTGATCGTCCTCATCCGCGCGGGCCGGGGACCCGTACGTTAGGAATGCGCCCATCAGCAAAGAAAGGACCAGAAATCGACAGCCCATTTGGCAACGATTTATTCTCATCAAAAAATCCTTTCGCTTTACCGCATGAAGTAAAGCACGACCGCCATGGCGAGGGCGAGAGCAATCAAGGGCCGCACTATGCCGACCGGTTTGATGTCTTCGACCACCACGTCGGCCGACACATCCCCAGGGACGTGCTTGTCGCCGGTGACCATGGCGCGCGGCAAGTTTTCATGCGACACAAAGCCATGTGCGATCACCCCTGCTACATGAACGAAGATCAAGACCAGTAAAAAATTGGCAAAGCCTTCGTGGGCGTCCCCTAAAAGACCGCCGCCGACATGCGCCAACGGGCCGGTATAACTATCGCTGGAAGACATCAAACCGCTCAAGACCGCCATCAAGATAACGGCGATCAACGCCACGACCATCCATCCGCCCAGCGGATTGTGCCCCAGCGTATAGGGCGGACGAAACGAAAATAGACGCGATGCGTAGCTGGAGACCTCCGCCGGGCCGCGGACAAAATCGCCGAATTGCGCATGGCGGCTGCCGATCACGCCCCAAATGGCGCGAAAGGCGACAAAGCCGATCAGCAGCGTGCCGGAATAGACGTGTATCCAGAACACGCCGCCATCGGCTTCGGATGATGCCCAAGCCACAGCCATGACGGCCACCAAGGCCCAGTGAAAAATCCGTGTCGGAAAATCCCAGACCTTAACGACGCGGAGCTTAGGCTCGGCTTTTTGGGTCTGCGTCTGTGAGACGCCCGTATGTCCAGTGTCCATGGGGGGAACCATCCATTATTTTTTGGCCATAATTTCTTGGTCTGGCGCACCGTTACCCGGTATGATTTTATTTTATCATACAAGCGCACGCCAAACGCATTTCATCTGCTATACGAGCATGGCTCAAACAAGATGAATGCGCGCTGAATGATGAGATAAGCGAAAATTCAGTTTCCCGAAACTAATATACGTGCGGCGAACACGGAACGGTTCGCAAACACAAGGACCAATAATTCAAGCCAGGAGCCCGGGCAAGGGTAAGGGGACCCACACGCATGACTGACGACGCCAATCGCAGTGCAAATCCGGACCGAAACCCAGACTCTCCAACTGGGCGCTCGTCAAAGGCGTCCAGCCGTTTGGTCAAGGTCTGGGACCTGCCGATCCGCACGTTCCACTGGACCTTGATGGCGATGGTGTTGATCGGCTACCTCACCGGTTGGGTTTTTCCCGAAAACACCATGGGGCTGCACCTGTGGGCCGGTTACATCACCGTGGTGCTGTTGGTTTTTCGTCTGACCTGGGGGGTGTTCGGCAGCGAATATTCGCGCCTGGAGACCTTTACCTTCAGCCCCGTGCACATCTTGGAACACATGAAAGAGCTGATGACGCTGCGCCCCGTCAAGCATTACATTGGCCATAATCCGACCGGATCGCTGATGGTGTTCGGGTTATTGTTCGTGCTCACGGTGATTACCCTCTCAGGCCTGATGGTGCTGGGCGGCGAAGAAAACCAAGGCCCCTTGGCAGGTGCGGCCAATTACGCCATCGGCGACATCGCCAAAACGCTGCATACAGGTTTTGTCATTTTGCTGCTGGCGATGATCGTCTTGCACGTCGGCGGGGTGTTCATGGAAATCAAGCTCACCGGGGAAAACCTGGTGCGCGCCATGATCACCGGCCTCAAATCCGTGCCCAAGGGCACCCCGGCCCTGCATCACCGCAAGGCGCGACCCGTAGCCGCCGCCATCGTCATCTTCGCCTTCATCGGGCTGGCCGGAAGCATGCTGTGGGCCTTTTCCACCATGGAGCCGTCGGGGTTGGTGAATTTGCCGCCCAACGATGTGTACGAGACGGAATGCGGCGATTGCCACACCCCATTTCACCCCAGCCTGCTGCCCATCGACAGCTGGAAGAAAATGATGGCGGGACTGGACGATCACTTTGGCGAAGACGCCACGCTGGATCCAGACAGTATCATTGAAATCACCGCCTATCTGACCCGCTACGGGGCCGAAAACTGGGACACCGAAGCGGCCAATCGCTTTCGCATCGTCGATCCCAAAGCGCCTTTGCAGATCACCAAGACGCCCTATTGGATCCGCAAACACGAGGACATCGATCCGCAAACCTTCAAACGGAAAAAGGTGGGCGTGAAATCCAATTGCGGCGCTTGCCATACAGATCATTACAGCGGTCGCTTCGACGATCAGAAAATCAAGATTCCGAAGGAGAATTAAGAGATGAAATCCATCAAAACGCTGGTTTGCACCTTCACCGTGGCCACCGCGTTCGGCGCGGCCTTGGCGAGCCCGGCTTTGGCCGGCCCGCGCGATGACATCATCGCCGGCTTCATGGCCCAGGGCGCGGGCCCCGGCAACGCCGCCAACGGTGCCGCAATGTACGCCAACACTTACGGCACCGGCAAACCGGACACGCCCAAATGCACCACGTGCCACGGCGCAACGCCGCAACAGGGCGGTCAGACCCGCACCGGCAAGGCCATCGCCCCGATGGCGGTATCGCGCACGCCTGAGCGCTTCACCGACAAAAAGAAAGTCGACAAGTGGTTTCGGCGCAACTGTAAAACTGTCATCGGTCGTGAATGCACGCCCCAGGAAAAAGTCGATTGGATCACTTATCTGTCCAGCCAGTAACGGCCCAGCGCAAGATAGGCGGTTGCGGATTTCGCCGCACCGCCCACCTTGCTTCATTCAATGCAGGGGGAGAACACGCCATGAAAAAAGCACTCATCATCGCCACGACGCTCATCGTCGCATCCAGTGCTGTCCACGCCGAAAGCTTCGCGCCAATCAAGGATCCCAAAATCACCGCCGCCTGCGGCGAGTGTCACATGACCTTTTTTCCGCAAATGTTGCCGCAAGTAACGTGGAAAAAAATTATCGGCAACTTGTCCGATCACTTCGGCGAGGACGCCTCATTGGATACTGCGACGCAGGCTTACGTGTTGAAATATCACTTGGGCGATTCCGCCGACGTGGCGGCCACACGCGCCGCCCGAAAATGGATGAGCGGAGTTCACCTGAACAATCCGCCGGTGCGCATCACCACTGCGCCGCGCTTCATCAATAAGCACAGTGAAAGGGAATTCACCCGCATGTGGGATCGCAAAAAGGTAAAGTCAAAAGCCGATTGCGTCGCGTGCCACAAAGGCGCTCAACGCGGCATTTTCGAAGACGACTGAGCCCTCTGCACTCGCATCAAAAAGGCCCGGTTTTCGCCGGGCCTTTTTGCTATGCGTTCTTAGCGAGCCTGTAAGCGCTTGATCTGGGCCTCGGCCTCGGCCTGTTTGGCTGCATCGCCCATGACCTTGTAAGCCTGGGCGAGACGTTGCCACCCCGCCAAGTCATCGGGATTGTCCTTCAAGCGATCCGCCAGACGTTGAACCATGGTCTGGATCATGGCTTGACGGTCCTCAGCAGACATCTGCTGGGCATCCTGCATCTGCTGCGCGTTCGGCCCCGGTGCGCGTGACGGCGCTGAAGCGCCCGCTTGCAGGCGTTTGATCTGGGCTTCCGCTTCCGCCGCCTTAGCCGTATCGCCCTGCACGCGGTAAACCTGGGCGAGGCGTTGCCAGCCCGCCAAATCGTCAGGGTTGTCCTTCAAGCGATCCGCGAGGCGTTGCACCATGGATTGGATCATCGCTTGACGCTCTTCGGGCGTCATGTTCTGCGCGTCTTGCATCTGTTGGGCGGTCGGCCCCGCGCCGCCACCATTGCCCGCACCGACCATCGCACCTGGAGGCGGACCGGCGGGCGGCAACATCGCGACCACCGGCACATCGACGCCCATTTCCCCGGCCAGGGTTTTCATGCGGTCTTGAATTTGCCCCACCCATTCGGCGTCGGACGGTGAGATTTTGAGCAGTTGGGTATATTCGTCCATCGCCCCAGCCAAATCGTCATGCTGTTGACGTTCCAGCGCCAGATAGAAGTACGAGCGCGGCTCCGACGGGTCCTTGGTCTTGACCTCCTTCAGCAGGTCCACCGCCGCCGGAATGACCACCGCATTTTCGGCCATGATCATGGATTCGGCCCAGGCGGTCAGCGGTTCGGGATGACGGTCGGTGAGGTTGGCCAGCTTCTCGTACGCATCGGCCGCATCTCCATAACGCTTCATCGCTTCGTAGACTTGGGCGAGGATCGCCCAACCCTCGACGTCCTTGGGGTTTTGCTCCAGACGCTTTTCCAGCTGTGCGAGCAATTCCATCGCGCGCGCGCGGGTATCGCCACCGGCTTTGGCCTGATCCTGCATCTGCTGTTGGCGTTGCGCCAAGGGCTGATCTGCCAATCCCGGCTGGCCGAGGTACAGATAAAACGCTACCGCCCCCAGCGGCACAGTGAGCAAAATCGTCGCCATCAATGCCTTTGAGGTTTTTGGCTTTGGCGTTTGTGCAGCCTCGGGGGTGTCGTCTTCACCTTGTGCAACACCCAGCATGCGCCGTTCGATTTCCGTGCGCGCGGCGAGCGCTTGGTCGGGGCTCAACACGCCGCGTTCCAAATCGCGTTCGACCTCGGACAACTGATCCTTGTAAACGGTAAGATCGAAGTCGGCGCGCGCCGGGGCCGAGCTATCGGACTTGGGCTTGCGCGCCAAGGGCACGATTAAAAATACCAACGCGACGGCGGTCAGCGCGGCGGCAACACTCCAAAACGCGATCATGCGTTATCTTCCTTCAAAAGTTCATCGAGGCGGTGGCGCTCGTCATCGCTCAACGGGGCGGCTTGCGTGCCGGAAGCCAGCTCCATGTGCCCATCGGCGGCTTTGCGGCGGCGAAACAACATCACCACCCACAGCAAGCCCAAACCGGCGATGACCGCCGGACCGATCCACAACACCAAGGTCTCCGCCTTGAACGGCGGATCCAACAACACATAGTCGCCATAACGATCAACCATGTAATCGATGACTTTTTGGTTGCTGTCGCCCGCCGTGATGCGATCACGCACCAAGATGCGCATGTCGCCCGCCAGTTCGGCGTGGGAATCGTCGATGGATTGGTTTTGGCAGACAACGCAACGCAACTGCTTGCCCACTTCACGCGCGCGCGCTTCCAGCACCGGGTCTTTAAGAATTTCATCAGGCTCCACGGCTTGGACCGCGAACGGCGCGAACACCGCCAGCATCAGAGCCACTGTGAGAGTACGGATCATTGTTTGCGCAGCTCCTGTATCAACGGCCATAACGTGCTTTGCCAAATCTCGGCGTTGATGGGACCGATCTGTTTGTAGCGGATCACGCCTTTTTTATCGACGATGAAGCTTTCCGGCGCACCCGTCACGCCAAACGCGATCGCGGCTTTGGAATGGGGGTCGTCGCCGATCAGCGTATAGGGGTCGCCGTACTTGGCCAGCCATTTCGGCCCGGCATCGGGCTTCTTTTCGCGCCAGTCGATGCCATAGATCGGCACCAGGCCTTGTTCCTTGATTTTCACCAAGAACGGATGCTCCGCCTGACAGGCCACGCACCACGACCCGAACAGGTTGACGATGGTCACTTGGCCGAGCAAATCCTTGGAACCGAAGCCGCGTTCACGCCCTTGAATGGGGGCAAGCTCGAAAGGCGGCACCTCACGGTTGATCAGCACAGACGGCAAGATGTTGACCGACTTGCCGCCGCTCACCTGTATGAGTTGCCTGGTCGCAAAGCCACCGACGACGATGAGAACCACCAGCGGTATGACGTATAAGAAACGTTTCATGAAGCGTCCTGTCCGCTCTATTCGGCCGGTGCCGGTTGGGCGGATGGAGCCGCGACGCGCTTCTTGGCCTTTTGCGGCGCACCGATACGATGGCGCCGGTCCGACAAGCTGATAACCGAGCCCAACACCAACATCATCGAGCCCACCCACAGCCACAGAACCAACGGATTGTTATAGATGCGCATCACATAGCCGGAGCCGTTTTGCTCTTTATTGCCGAGCGCGACATACAGATCGGCCAAAAACGTGGTTTCGATCGCGGCTTCGGTGGTTTGACGGCCCTGAACCAGATATTTACGGGTTTCGGGGTACAGCCACGAATGATGTTCGCCGTTTTCCGTCACTTCAACCGCACCAACTTGGGCCGTATAGTTCGGCCCTTGCACATCGCGCACGCCCTTGAGCGTATAGGTGTAACCGGCCAATTCGACGGATTGGTCGATGGCCATCACCTGGATGCTTTCCTGCTTCCACACCGTCGAGCCGATCATCCCCGCGACGGCGATGCCCAGACCGGCATGGGCGAACGTCATGCCCCAACTGGAGCGCGGTATGTTGACCAGACGGCGCATGGACGATCCCAGATCGGTTCTGAACAGTTTGATGCGCACCGCGATCTCGGTTAGCGTGCCGACCACCAGCCAAGCTGACAGTCCGGTGCCCAGCACGGATAGGAAGCTCGCGCGCTCGATCACCATCCAATTCGCCACCACCGTCACCACGGCCACGATGAACGCGACGAACAACTGCTTGATCGCCCGTCCCGCGTCGCCGCGTTTCCACGACATCAACGGCCCAAAAGCCATGACGATAATCGCGGGCACCATCAGCGGGATAAATACCGAATTGAAGAACGGCGGGCCGACCGACACTTTGCCGCCGCCCAACGCATCCAAAAACAACGGATACAGCGTGCCCAACAAAACCGCAGCCGCAGCCACCGTCATCAACAAGTTGTTGAGCAACAGCGAGCCTTCCCGCGACACCGGCTGGAACAAGCCACCGGCTTTCAGCTGAGGCCCGCGCACCGCGAACAGGGTGAACGAACCACCCACCACGGCCAACAACAGACCCAAGATGAACACGCCGCGCGCCGGATCGGAGGCAAAGGAGTGGACCGAGGACAGCACGCCGGAGCGCACAATGAACGTGCCCAACAGAGAGAACGAGAACGCCACGATGGACAAAAAGATCGTCCAACCCTTCAAGGTGTTGCGTTTTTCCACCACGATGGAGCTGTGCAGCAACGCGGTGCCCACCAGCCACGGCATGAACGAGGCGTTTTCCACCGGGTCCCAAAACCACCAGCCGCCCCAGCCAAGCTCATAGTACGCCCACCACGACCCCAGCACGATACCGGCGGTGAGAAAGCCCCATGCCGCCAGTGTCCAAGGCCGCACCCAGCGCGCCCACGCGGCGTCCACGCGGCCTTCGATCAGCGCCGCGATGGCGAACGAAAAAGCGATTGAAAAACCGACGTAGCCGAGATACAGCAACGGCGGATGAAACGCGAGACCGGGGTCCTGCAACAACGGATTCAAACCGCGCCCGTCCATGGGAGCCGGAAAAACCCGTTCGAACGGGTTGGAGGTGAGCAAAATAAACAGATAAAAGCCCAGCGCGATCAGCGCCTGAATGCCCAACACGCGGGCGCGCAGGCTGGGCGGCAGATTGCGGCCAAAGATCGCCACCGCCAACCCGTAGAGCGAGAGGATCAAAACCCACAACATCATCGAGCCTTCGTGGTTGCCCCACACACCGGAAATTTTGTAGAGCATCGGCTTGAGCGAGTGCGAATTCGACGCGACATTGAGCACCGAGAAATCGGAGACCGCATGCGCGTACGTCAGCGCCGCAAAAGAAAGACATGCGAACAGCGCTTGCGCGACGGCGGCGGGACCGGCGAAACGCATCCACTGTGCATCGCCGCGCGCCGCGCCGACCAACGGCACAACCGTTTGAAACAGGGCCACCATAAGCCCCAACACCAATGCGAAATGGCCCAGTTCAACAATCATTTTGCAGCTCCCGCTTCAGCGCCCTGGCTCATGCCACCTTGCCCCGTGTCACCTTGCCCCGTGTCACCTTCCCATTGCCCGGCCTTCTTCAAGGCCTCGACCGCTTCGGGCGGCATGTAGTTTTCGTCGTGTTTGGCCAGCACCTCTTCGGCGATCAAGGTGCCGCCGACCACCTTGCCGGTGGTCACAATCCCCTGGCCTTCGCGAAACAGATCGGGAAGCAGGCCTTCGTAAACAACATCGACGGTGTTTTCCAGATCGGTGACGCGAAAGCGCACCACGGCGGACCCTTCCGTGCGCTGGACAGATCCTTCTTCGACCAAGCCGCCCAAGCGCACGCGCTGGTTGGGGCCTGGGGCTTTGGTGACGATGTCGGTGGGGCTGTGGAATAGCGACACGCCGTCGCCTATCGCATACAGCACCAAACCTGTGGCAACGCCCACCAGAGCCATGGCGACCACCACGAACGTGAGACGCTTGTGCTTACGCTTCATCGCCATCGGCGGTCTCCTGAGTGTTCTGTTTAGCGGGAGCCATTTCGCCCTTAAGACGCTCGAAGGTGGCTTCGGTGGTTTTCAGGCCGCGCAAACTGGCGACCAACAACACCGCCATGATCACCGCTGTCATGGCGTAAGACGGCCACACATACGCGCCGTATCCACCCATGGAAAAAAACTCGGCCATGTCGGTACTCCTTTAGCCGCCGTGAACTTGCTTCAATCGCAAGATCCGAACTTTGTTGGCGGTCAGTTCCTGGCGAATGCGCACCAACAGAACCCACACATAATACGTCTTGAACCCGACCGCCATGATCAACAGCGGCCACAGCATCGATGCATCAATCGACGGGCCGCCCATTTTGATGACACTGGCGGGTTGATGCAGCGTGTTCCACCAGTTGACCGAAAACTTGATGATCGGCAGATTGACCGCGCCCACCAAGGCCAAAATGGCGGACGCCTTGGCGCCGCGCGCGCGGTCGTCGAACGCACCTTGCAGCGCCATGTAGCCGATGTAGAGAAACAACAAAATCAGCATCGAGGTCAGCCGTGCGTCCCACACCCACCACGTGCCCCACATGGGTTTGCCCCAAAGCGAGCCTGTCGCCAGCGACAAGAATGTGAACGCCGCGCCGACCGGCGCGGTGGCCTTGGCCGCGACATCGGCAAGCGGGTGCTTCCAAATCAGCGCCACGGCGGACGCCACCGCCATCGCGGCGTAACAAAACATGCCCATCCACGCGGCGGGCACGTGCACATACATAATGCGCACGCTTTCGCCCTGCTGATAATCAGGCGGCGCGGTGAAGAAGGACATGTAAAGCCCCACGCCAAGCAGCACGATGGTCAGCCCGGCCATCCAAGGCTGCACGGCGGCGGCAATTCTCAAAAATCGGGTTGGGTTGGCGAAACGATGCATGAATTCCCCGTCGTCAATAGAGCGTCAAACGCATTTTTGTTTTTGGTCGCACATCTGCGGACATCGGTTTTACCCGTTTCACCTCTAATTAGCTAGACTGTGCCCCGCGGAGATGGCGGAAATGAGGCAAATACGACAATTGGGCGGTTCTATTTGCGGGCTTGGCGCATCTATTCCAACGCCTGACGGAGCCCCGCCGCCGCCGCCCACGGCGTCAGCGCCAATGAGCCCACCAAAAGCGCCGCCAAAAACAACAGATGCGGACGTACCGCTTGATCGAAGATCGCCGCGTCCACCGCCGAAACGCCGAAAATCAAGATCGGGATGTAGAGCGGCAACACCAGCAACGACAGCAACACCCCGCCGCGCCTGGAGCCCAAAATCAGCGCGGCCCCCACCGCGCCGATCAGACTCAGTGTCGGCGTACCCAGCAACAGCGCGCCAAGCAACGTCCAAAACCCTTCGGCCGGCAACTGCATCAACACCGCCAGCAAGGGGGCCGTCACGATCAGCGGCAGACCCGTCGTCAACCAGTGCGCCGCCACCTTGGCCAGTACAGTGACTTCCAGCGGCACGGGCGCAAGCGCCAGCAGCTCCAGCGAGCCGTCGTCATAGTCGGTCTGAAACAGCCGTTCCAATGACAACATGGAAGACAGCAACGCCGCCACCCAGATGGTGCCGCCCGCAATCTTCGCCAAGGTGTTCGCTTCCGGACCGACGCCGAACGGGAACAACACCACCGCAATGATGAAAAACGCCACCACCATGAGGCTGTCCATGCCCTGACGGAAGGCCAGCGCAAGGTCGCGTTTGACCAGTTCGATGAATTTTCCCATAGCGCCCCTTTATGCGTTTACGGCCTAGACCATCACGTGTTCGTCAAGCGGCGCAGTATCGGTGAAGTCGGCTAAATTCAGCGTCTTTGCCCCCGGCGTGTCCACATCGGCGTGGGTCGACAGCACCACCATGCCGCCCGTATCGCGGTGCTTTTGAATGGCGGCTTCCAAGCGCTTGATGGTGGCCTTGTCCAACGCCGTGGTCGGCTCATCGAGCAGCCACAACGGCGCGGGCGCGGCGATGATGCGCGCCAAATTGACGCGACGTTTTTGGCCCGCCGACAAAAAGCGTCCCGGCACGTCGTACAGATGTTGAATGGCGAACACCTCAAGCGCGTCCACAATCGCATCCTCGCCCCGGTCGCGCAGATGCGCCCAAAAACCGATGTTTTCCGCCGCCGTCAAAACCGGCTTTACCGCATCGTGATGGCCGACGTAATGCAGCCGCGCGCCGTGCTCGTCGAATTCGTCTAGGGCATCCTCTTCACCCCACAACATGCGTCCCTCGGCGGGGCGCAGCAAACCGGCCATCATGCGCAACAAAGATGATTTGCCCGCGCCGTTGGGGCCGATCAACGTCAGCGCGCCACCGGCGCTCAGCGTGAAATCGAGCGCATGAAAAACGGTGCGTTCGCCACGCACGCACATCAGGTTTTCGCCTCGAAAACGGGTCATGTCAAAGTCGGCCATGTTTGAAAGATCGTCTTGCCCATATAAGGTTTCGGACCTTAAACGATCCCCCGCCAATTACAAGTTGGCTCGATCGGCCACCCATCCGGGAGTTTTTCCGGTTCGCCAAAAAAGCCGGTTCGCCAAAAAAGAAAGGCCGGGTTCCTAAGAACCCGGCCAGTTGGTCAGCACTGCAAGTAAATCTTTGTTCCCCAAAGGAAGGGCAGTTGGGAGGGAGCCTTGAGCTGAGGAACGTTTTTTAAGATCGGAACTTGTTTCACCTATACTTCTGAGGAGCTGTACCATCGGAAGGCTCGCTCTGGGGGAGGGGGATAAGCCATCCGATGCAGATGATTAGAGCCCCACATTGTGGTGGGAATGTGTCACAAACGAGGAAATGTGATGGTTTCCATTCAGACGCAAAATCGCTATACCCAACGCAACGCTTGCGGGTAAATCAATAAAATGCGCGCGAAAACCTACCCAAAAGTGTGTTATGGCTGTCCAGAAAACGAAATATCGTGTATAAGGGCGCCGAATGCTGCACCGCAATATAAGCGGTTTCCTATGCAGCTTAAAAAAATGAATTAACCTAAGATGAGGTACCCCCAATGGCCGGACAGGACACGCTCAAAACCCGCCGCACCCTTGAGGTGAACGGTAAATCCTACGATTATTTCAGCCTCAAGGCCGCCACCGATGCAGGCCTGGGCGATGTATCCAAACTGCCCTATTCCATCAAGGTTCTGGTTGAAAACCTGTTGCGCTTCGAAGATGGGCGCACGGTTTCGACCGACGACGTCAAGGCTGCGGCCGCGTGGGCGTCCGACGCAAAAGGCGGCCACGAAATCGCTTACCGCCCGGCACGTGTGTTGATGCAGGACTTCACCGGCGTTCCGGCCGTGGTCGATCTGGCCGCGATGCGCGACGCCATTGTCGCAGTTGGCGGGGACCCCAAAAAAATCAATCCGTTGAGCCCGGTCGATCTGGTCATCGACCACTCCGTGATGATTGATTATGCCGGCAGCGCCGATGCGCTGGAAAAAAACGAAGCACTGGAGTTTGATCGCAATAAGGAACGCTATGAGTTCCTGCGCTGGGGCCAGCAAGCGTTCGACAATTTCCGTGTCGTGCCGCCGTCCACCGGGATTTGTCATCAGGTCAACGTCGAAAACCTCGCCCAAGTGGTGTGGACCAAGGACGAAGACGGTACCACCTTTGCTTTTCCCGACACCCTCGTCGGTACCGACAGCCACACCACCATGGTCAACGGCCTTGGGGTTCTCGGTTGGGGCGTCGGCGGCATCGAAGCGGAGGCCGCAATGCTCGGCCAGCCCGTATCCATGCTGATCCCCGAAGTGGTCGGCTTCAAGCTGACCGGCGAAATGAAAGAAGGTATCACGGCAACCGATCTGGTTTTACGCATCGTCGAGATGCTGCGCGAGAAAGGCGTGGTCGGCAAATTCGTCGAATTCTACGGCCCCGCACTGAACCATTTGAGCCTGCCGAATCGCTCCACCATCGCCAACATGGCTCCGGAATACGGTGCCACCTGCGGTATTTTCCCAGTGGACGACGCGACCATCAGCTACCTCAAGCTCACCGCGCGCGACGACGACCGCATCGCCTTGGTCGAAGCCTACGCCAAGGCGCAAGGCATGTGGCGCGACAGCTCCACCCCTGACCCGGTGTTCACATCGACGCTGGAACTGGATATTTCCACCATCGAACCGGCGATTTCCGGGCCTAAGCGCCCGCAAGACCGCATTGATCTTAAAAGCTCCGCCCCTGCATTTAAAGCCACCCTCAAAGATCTAGGAGGTGTCGACGCACCGCGCGAAGCCGACGTGGCGGGTGCGGATTACAAGCTGCGCGACGGCGACGTGGTTATCGCCGCGATCACCAGCTGCACCAACACATCCAACCCCGACGTGCTGGTCGCCGCCGGTCTGGTGGCGCAAAAGGCCCGCGCCTTGGGTTTGCAATCCAAGCCGTGGGTGAAAACATCGCTGGCGCCCGGTTCTCAGGTTGTGGGTGATTATCTAGCCGATGCGGGTCTGCAAGATAGCCTCGACGCCATGGGCTTCAACATCGCCGGGTTCGGCTGCACCACGTGCATCGGCAACTCCGGCCCGTTGGCGGAACCCATCGCAAACGCCATCGGCGCGGGCGATCTGGTCGCCACCGCTGTGCTTTCTGGCAACCGCAACTTCGAAGGCCGCATCAGCCCGCACGTCAAAGCCAACTATCTGGCCTCGCCGCCGTTGGTGGTGGCGTACGCCATCGCCGGATCGATGACCCGCGACATCATCAACGAGCCGCTGGCCAAAGATAAAAACGGCAACCCGGTCTATCTCAAAGACATCTGGCCGACCAACGCCGAGGTCGCCGAGACCGTAGCCCGCGTGGTCACCTCCGATCTGTTCGCCAAGCGCTACGCCGATGTCTTCAAAGGCACCAAAGCGTGGGCCGATGTGCAGGCCGCAACCGGCGAAACCTTCAGTTGGAAAGCCGGTTCGACCTACATTCAAAACCCGCCGTTTTTCACAGGACTGTCCCCGGAACCGGACAATGTTACCGACATCCGTGGCGCGAAACTGCTCGCCGTGCTGGGCGATTCGGTGACCACCGACCACATTTCGCCTGCTGGCGGCTTCAAACCGGAAACCCCGGCGGGGCAATATCTGAGCGAACACCAAGTACGCCCCGAAGACTTCAATTCCTACGGTTCGCGCCGTGGCAACCACGAAGTCATGATGCGCGGCACCTTCGCCAACATCCGCATCAAAAACGAACTGGCCCCCGGCACCGAAGGCGGGTTCTCCGTCTATGGTGGCGAGCAGACCTCCATGTACGACGCCGCCATGCGCCACATGGACGACGCCACGCCACTTTTGGTCATTGCGGGTAAGGAATACGGCACCGGATCGAGCCGCGACTGGGCCGCCAAGGGCACCAAGCTGTTGGGCGTCAAGGCGGTGTTGGTGGAAAGTTACGAACGCATCCACCGCTCCAACCTGGTGGGCATGGGCGTGTTGCCGCTGGAATTCAAAGACGGCCAAACCCGCGCCGATTTGAACTTGAGGGGTGACGAGACCTTCAACATCACCGGCATCGACGGCGGCATCACGCCGGGCCAGGATGTAGAGGTGAGCATCACCCGCACAGACGGTTCAAGCGAGACCGTCACCGCCAAATGCCGTATCGATACATTGGATGAGGTCGAGTACCACCGCCACGGCGGCATCCTCAGTTACGTGCTGCGCAACCTCAATGCATCGTAAGCGCTACAAAAAATGCGTCCAAACACCCCCCGGCCTTTCTAAAAGGCCGGGGGTTTTGCTATGGTGGTGTCATGACACGTAGCACCCGCCTTTGCCTTTTACTGATCGCCGCATATGCCCTCACCGTGAGCGCCCCCGTCGCCCACGCCGCCTACAAGGACGGCTTGGTTCTGGTGCGCCAAGGCAAATGGGCGAAAGCCATCAAGGAATTCAGAGAATTAGCAAAGACCGGCCATGCCCAGTCTCAGTTCAGTTTGGGGCTAATCTACCATCTGGGCCGGGGCGTGGATAAGGACCTCGCCAAGGCCTATGGCCTATACAAGGAATCCGCACTGCAAGATCACCCACCCGCCGTCAACAATCTGGGCATGATGTATCTCAACGGCGAATACGTGGAAAAAAACCAACCTATCGCCTACAAGATGTTCTTGCGCGCCAGCCCTCATCACGCCCAAGCCAAGGACAATCTGGCCCGGTGTTATGAACACGGCTGGGGCGTGCCGGTCAATCTGGAAAAAGCCGTGCATTTTTATGAGCTTGCGGGAGATGAGGGCTTTAAGCTCGGCTATTACCATCTCGGCCAGCTTTACGAAAAAGGCGGCGGCGGCGTGAAAGTCGATATCCAAAAAGCCATCGAATGGTACCAGACCGCGGGCGACAACGCCTTTGCCAGAGGCTATCATCGCATCGGCGAGATTTACGAGCAAGGCATCGGCGTGCCGCGCGACCTCGACAAAGCCATCAAATGGTACGAAGAGGGCGCGGGGGCGGGATACGACCCCTCCATCATCAAGCTCCGCGACCTTAAACGCTAAACGAAAAAGGCGCGTCCCTCAGAAAAGAAGACGCACCTTTTGTTTTTTCGTTCGTCGCATCGGCTTACAAGATGCAATTCTTGGCAAATTCCCCCGCTTCGTTGGCGGTCCAATCGCCCTTGGGCTTTTCCTTCATCTGCGTGCACCATTTTGGCGAACCGACCTCAGGCGCACAGGCCGCCACACCCAAGGCGAACAGGGCGACGAACCCCAATGCTGCAATTTTTTTCACGCCCTGCATCCGTGTTTCCTCGTTCCAGCGTGCTCGGCCATCACGTTCCATAGGCCATTAAAGGGCGTGAACCATCACCGACGCAAGACGTTTGGCGAACGCAGCCGGATCGGCAGGCGTTTCGCCCTCGGCGATGCGCGCCTGGTCGAGCAACAGATGCGCGGCATCCTTGAGCAACGCATCGTCCGCATCGCCGCCCGCACGCTCGGCCAATTTCTTAACAATAGCATGCGTTGGGTTCAATTCCAGCACACGCGGCAAACCGCCTTGCATCTGGCCGTGACGGCGCAGCAAGCGTTCCATGTTGACGTCCATGTCGCCCTCGTCGGCCACCAGACACACCGGGCTTTCGGTCAAGCGCTTGGACGTACGCACGTCCTTGACGCTTTCGCCGAGTTCCAACTTGATGGCGGCGATCAACGTGTCGAGGTTGGGTGCGTCTTCACCCTTATCCTCGTCGGCTTTGGCGTCACCGTCGTCGGATTTGACGCCGTCGAGGTCCGCCGCGCCGCGGGTGATGGACTTAAACGGTTTGTCGTCGAACTGGGTGATGTGCTGCATCCAGAACTCGTCCACCGGATCGGTGAGCAACAGAACCTCGACGCCCTTGGCCTTGAAGCCTTCCAAATGCGGCGAGGTTGCAACCTGGGCTTCGTCTTCGCCGGTGATGTAGTAAATGGCGTCTTGGCCGTCCTTCATGCGTTCCACGTACCCCGCCAAGGAGGTCACGGCTTCGCTGGTGGACTTAAAGCGCGTTAGCCCCAAGAGTTTTTCACGCATGGTGAAATCGTCGACCAGACCTTCCTTGAGCACCACGCCGAAGTTATCCCAGAACTGGGCGTAATCATCAGGCGCTTTGTCGGCCTTTTTCTTCAGTTCGCCCAACACCTTCTTAATCAGGCCGGTGCGGATTTTGGCCAGCTTGGGGTCGGTTTGCAGCATCTCGCGCGAAATGTTGAGCGACAGGTCTTCGCTGTCCACCACACCACGCAAAAAGCGCAGATACGGCGGCAACAGGCCGTCGGCCTGTTCCGTGATGAAGACCCGATTCACGTACAACTTCACATGGCCCTTGCGTTCCGGATCGAACAGATCGAACGGGCGCACGGACGGAATGAACAGCAGGTTGGTGTAGCTGACCACGCCCTCGATACGGTTGTGGATGGTGATCCACGGCTCGTCGAACGCATGGGCGGAATGGTGGTAGAATTCCTTGTACTGCTCCGCCGTCACGTCTTTGGCCGCACGCGTCCAAATGGCCGATGCGGCGTTGAGGGTTTCCTCACCCAACAGAACCGGGAAGCTGATGTGGTCGGAATAGGTTTTGACGATGTGCGTGACGCGCGACGTCTCCAAAAATTCCTTGGCGTCTTTTTTCATGTGCAAGACCACCGTGGTGCCGCGTTCCGAACGCGCCGCCTCATTGGTGGCTTCCTCAATGGTGAATTCACCCTTACCGTCGGACACCCATAGCCAGCTTTCTTTCTCACCGGCCTTCTGCGTCGTAACCTCGACTTTTTCCGAAACCATGAACGCGGAATAAAAGCCGACACCAAACTGGCCGATCAGGCCCATATCCTTTTTGTCGTCCTTGCCCAGTTGCTCGATGAACGCCCCGGTGCCGGAACTGGCGATGGTGCCGAGCGTCGCCAGCAAATCGTCGTGGTTCATGCCGATGCCGTTATCGCTGACGGTAATGGTCTTGGCTTTTTCATCGACGCTGAGTTCTATTTTGAAATCGTGGTCGCCTTCAATCAGGGACGGCGCGGTCAAAGCCTGATGGCGCAGCTTGTCGCAAGCGTCCGAAGCGTTGGAAATCAATTCGCGCAAGAAAATTTCGCGGTTGGAATAAAGCGAGCCTGCGACGATGTCCAACAAACGGCTGACTTCGGTTTGAAAAGAGAACGTTTCCTTGCTCATGACGGTGATCTGTTCCTCTGGGTTGCGTACTTTAAGAAAGGGTCCTAAGACCCGCGTGATATGGGCGAAAACGCATCTTTTCGCAAGTCTGAATCAGCAACAATTTCAACGTCTGGTGACAGCCAAGGGACTCGCGAAGACGCCACGCAAGGCGTATACTGAAAGAACAGGAACAGTGGACGAACCAAGATGCTCAAAACACACTGTTTTTTCAGTAAAGACAGCACCGCCATCCCACCTCTTTCGGGCCGTTCGGTCCGCCGTCCCTCTTTCGAGTTCACAATCCAAAGGGAGAGCAACCATGCAAGTTCCCGTCCAGGTCAGTTTTCATGGATGTGACCATTCCGATGCCGTGGAAAGCGAAATCCGCGGACGCATCGAAAAAATCGAATCGCTTTACGGACGCATCACCAGTTGCCGCGTGGTGGTCGAACTGCCGCACAAATCCCACGCTCAAGGCAAACTGTTTCACTTCAACATCGACATGACCGTGCCGGGTGTGGGCCACATCGTGCATAACGATCGGGGCCAAAACCCTGCGCATGAAGACGTCCACGTCGCACTGCGCGATGCCTTCAACGCCGTGGACAGCCAAGTGAAAAAAATCGTCGGCAAACGCCGCGACGAGCACCGCAAGGCCAGCGCATAAGCGCCGAGCTTAAACATCAACGGGAGACCGGTCGTGGCGCCGCCTAGAGATGCCCAGAGCCACCGCGACGCTCTGGCCCACGCCATCCAGCGCGAGGCCGCCGAGACCGCGTTTTGGACCGGACGGCAAAAGTTTTCCGGGCGCGTCATCGAAGCCATCGCCCGCGTGGCCCGCGAAGCCTTCATTCCCGAGCCGGTCCCGCTGAGCGTCGCCTACGCCAACCGGCCCCAGCCGATCGGCCTGGGCCAGACCATATCGCAGCCCTACATCGTCGCCTTGATGACCGATTTGCTCGATCTTCAGCACGGCGAGAAGGTTCTCGAAGTCGGCACCGGGTCAGGTTATCAGGCCGCCGTTCTGGCGGAGCTTGGCGTGGATCTGTACAGCGTCGAACGCCTTGAGGAATTGGCCCGCCGCGCCCGCAAGGCCCTTGCCGGTGAAGGCTACGCCAATGTCCACGTGTTGTGTGCGGACGGTGCGCTCGGCTGGACGGAACACGCGCCTTTCGACGCCATACTGGTCACCGCCGCCGTCGATGGGCCGATCCCCCAAACGCTGATCGATCAGCTTCGTCCGGGCGGGCGCATGGTCATTCCCCAAGGTCCGTATCTGGGTCCGCAGATGCTGCTGCTCGGGCGCAAAGACGCCCAAGGGCGCTTCACCAACCAGCCGGTTCTGCCGGTGGCGTTCGTGCCGCTCGTTTCCTTGCTGGAAAAGAACGCCAAAGAAGGCTAAAACTGCGCCCATGCAGATAGATACTTCCCGCGAACGCACGCAGATCACCGCCGTATTGGGCCCAACCAATACCGGCAAGACCCACTTGGCGATGGAGCGCATGCTCGCCCACGGCTCAGGCGTCATCGGTTTTCCGCTGCGCTTGCTGGCGCGCGAAAACTATGAACGCGCCGTAAAAGCCAAAGGGGCGGGCCAAGTCGCGCTGATCACCGGCGAAGAAAAAATCGTGCCCGCGAACGCACGCTACTTCCTCACCACCGTGGAAAGCATGCCGTCCGACCAAACGTTCGAATTCGCCGCCATCGACGAAATCCAGATGTGCGCCGACGCGGATCGCGGCCACGTGTTCACCGACCGTCTGCTGAACTATCGCGGCAGCCTGGAAACCATGTTTTTGGGCGCGGAAACCATCAAAGGCACGATCCAGGCATTGGTGCCCCAGATCGAGTTCCAGACCCGCCCGCGCCTGTCGACGTTGCGCTACACCGGCTACAAGAAGTTCACCCGCCTCAAACCGCGCAGCTGCATCGTCGCGTTTTCCGCAAATGACGTCTATTCGATTGCCGAGCTGATCCGCCGTCAATCAGGCGGTGCCGCCATCGTCATGGGCGCGCTCAGCCCGCGCACCCGCAACGCCCAAGTGGAAATGTTTCAATCGGGCGAGGTCGATTATCTGGTCGCCACCGACGCGGTCGGCATGGGCCTGAACATGGACGTCGATCACGTCGCACTCGCCGCCACCCGCAAATTCGACGGTCGCATCATGCGCGATCTGCTGCCTGCCGAACTGGCGCAGATTTCCGGGCGTGCCGGACGGCATATGAACGACGGCACCTTCGGCACCACCGGCGACGTCACCGGATTGGGGTCCAACGCCGTCGAAGCCATCGAACAGCACACCTTCGCACCCCTACCGTTTGTGTTTTGGCGCAATGCCCGTCTTGATTTCGGCTCAGTCAAAAAGCTCAAGGAGTCTTTGGCCGAACGCCCCGACCACGGTGTATTGCGCCGGGCGCGCGAAGCGGACGACGAACACGTGCTCGACACCTTGATCGGCGACGATGCCATCCAGGCGCTGGCCACCAGCCGGGACGCCGTCGCTAAGCTGTGGGACGTGGCGCGAATTCCCGATTTTCGCAAAATTCACACCGACGAACACCCGCAGCTGTTGGGCCGCATTTACCAGCACCTGATGAGTTCAGATGCCCGCATTCCCGACGATTGGATTGCCGAGCGGGTTAAGCGTATCGAACGCACCGACGGCGATATCGATACCTTGATGGCGCGCATCGCCGCGATCCGCACCTGGACCTTCGTCGCCCACCAAGGCGAATGGCTGGAAAGTCCGCTCCAATGGCAAGAGCGCACCCGCGCCATCGAAGACAGCCTTTCGGACGCTTTGCACGAAAAGCTTACCCAGCGCTTTGTCGACAAACGCACCAGCCAGTTGGTGAAAACACTTAAAAACGACGTGCCGCTGGCCACGGCGCTGCACGACGACGGCGCGTTGGAAGTCGAAGGCCATCATTTGGGCCATCTGAGTGGTTTTCGCTTTGTGCCTACCGAAAGCGAAACCTCGCTTGCTGCAAAAGTTCTCGATTCCGCGGCGGGCAAAGCGTTGCGCGTCAAAATTGCGGATCGCGTCGCAATGCTGAATTCAGACGCCGACGGTGCGTTTACCTTCACCGCAGATGGCCGGGTCCATTGGCGCGGCGAACCTGTCGCTAAGTTCACCAAAGGGGGCGAATTGCTGCGTCCACACATTTCGGCGCTGTCCAGCGACCTGCTTGAAGTCGAGCAAAAAGACCGCATCGAAGCCCGTCTGCAAGCGTGGGCTGGCGATCTTGTGCGCGACCGTTTGGGTCTGTTGCTGGCGGCGCGCGAAGCTCCGCTGCAAGGCGTGGCGCGTGGCTTGGTCTTTCAGTTGACAGAAAGCCTCGGCGCACTGCCACGTCATGAAGCGGATGAAGAGATCAAAGCGCTGTCGCGCGAAGATCGACACGAACTGCGCCGTCTCGGCATACGCATCGGTCGCCATTTGATCTATATCCCGACGCTGTTGCGCCCGGCAGCGGCCCAATTGTCGGTGCTGCTGTGGGGCGTGTTCGAAGACAGCGGTCCGTTGCTGGCGCCACCGCCTGCAGGCCGCGTGTCGTTGAAACGCGAAAAACACGAACCTGAAGGCTGGCTGCGCGCGGCGGGCTTTCGCCCTGCGGGTACATTGTTCGTGCGCGCCGACATGCTGGAACGCATCGCCGAACTGGCGTGGAAGCGCCTGGAAGCCGCGCCTAAGGAAACCAAGGGCGCGTTTGAAGCCAACGAAGACTTCCTATCGCTGGCGGGCTGCGCGGTGGACGAGTTGCCGGGCATCATGGTGAGCTTGGGCTTTCATGCCGATAAAGACGGAAAATGGTCGCCCAAGTCATGGCGCAACCGCCCCGCCCACAAATCAAAACCACGCACGCCCAAGGCCGATGCATCGACCACAGACGTCACAAAGCAAAACAACACGCCTGACAAAAAACGCCCGCCCAAAAAGCACAAAAACCGCCGTCCTCAAGGCGGTGACAAAAAGCCACAAGGCCATGGCAAAGCTAACTCCAAGCCGCGCGTGCAGCACTTCGACCCCGATAGCCCGTTCGCCAAGCTGAGAGACCTCAAGCTGAAATCATGAGCGCCATGGGTGACGGGGATCGCATACGCATCGACAAATGGCTGTGGCATGCACGTTTTTTGAAAAGCCGCACCCTGGCGGGCAAATTTTGTCAAGCCGGTAACGTGCGCGTCAACGACGCCTTGATCACCAAAGCCCATGCGACGGTCGGGCCGGGCGATGCTTTGACCTTCGCCACCGGGTCGCGGGTTCGGGTCGTAAAAATCAAGGCCGTCGGCAACCGACGCGGCCCCGCGCCCGAAGCGCAAAGCCTCTATGACGACCTCAGCCCACCCCCACCGCCCAAGACCGAACGCCCCTTCGCCCCCGCAAAAACCGGCGAACGCGAAGTCGGCGCGGGTCGTCCCACAAAGGCGGAACGGCGCGCCATCGATAAACTGCGCGAGCGCGATTGATCTCGCCATCGACAACACTCAGCGTGTGCGATAACAATCCTTTCAGCGCCCCGCGCACGACATTAGGAACTTGCGTATGGATCTATTATTCAATGCCGAAGCCTGGATCAGCCTGTTGACGCTGGTGGCGCTGGAAGCCGTGCTCGGCATCGACAATTTGGTCTTCATCGCCATCCTCACCGACCGGGTGGACGAAACCAAACGCGCCCTGGCGCGGCGCTTAGGGATCGGCATGGCACTGGTGACGCGCCTGTTGTTGCTGTTCACTCTGGCGTGGATCGCGGGCCTCACCGCCCCACTGATCACGGTGCTGGGCGAAGAAATATCGTGGCGCGACATGATTCTCATCGGGGGCGGTTTGTTCTTGCTGGCCAAGGCGACCCGCGAAATTCACCACAACATCGAAGACGCGGACGACGACCAACCCAAGGCCAAGCCCCTCAGCACGCTCATTGCCGTGGTGGCGCAAATCGCGGTGATCGATCTGATCTTTTCACTCGACAGTGTCATCACCGCCGTCGGCATGGTCGATGAGTTATCGATTATGACCACCGCCATCATCATCGCGGTGCTGATCATGCTGTGGGCGTCGGGCCCGCTGTCGGCGTTCGTGTCGGCGCACCCAACAGTAAAGATGCTGGCGATGAGCTTCTTGCTGTTGGTCGGCATGACCTTGATCGCCGACGGACTTGGCTTGCACATCCCCAAGGGGTATCTCTATTTCGCCATGGGCTTCTCGGTCCTGGTGGAGGCGCTCAACCTCACCGTCTCGAAACGACGCAAGCGCGCAAAGGAAATTCAATAATGCTCAACCGCCTTAAAAAACTGTTCGCCGTCGCCGAAACCCCCCAGCAGGTAAAACAAGACAACCTGCAACTCGCCGCAGCCGCCCTTTTGGTTGAAGCCGCCGTCATGGACGGAACGTTCGGTGACGATGAGCGCGCCGTGGTGTTGCGCTTACTCAAGGAGCGCTTCGATTTAGACACAGGTGACGCCGCAACGTTAATGGACGAAGCCGAGACCGCCATCGCCCAGTCCAACGAGCTTTACACCTTGACCCGCACCATCAAGGACAACTTCGAACACCAAGAGCGTATCGGGATGATCGAAATGCTGTGGGAAGTCGCCTATGCCGATGGTGTACTAGATGATTATGAATCCAATCTGGTGCGTAGGCTCGCAGGATTGCTATATGTTTCAGACCGCGACAGCGGCGAAGCACGCAAGCGCGTGGTGGCGAAAATATCCATATAGAAATAATGGTTTTATGCACCTTGAGCGAATGCGCCAAATCGCGTAAACAACTCGCCAAATATTGATCTTATTGTCGGAGTTAAGAATGACCTACGTCGTCGTCGAAAACTGCATCAAGTGCAAATACCAAGATTGCGTCGAAGTGTGCCCCGTTGACTGCTTTTACGAAGGCGAAAACTTCCTCGTCATCAATCCCGATGAATGTATCGATTGCGGTGTGTGCGAGCCGGAATGCCCCGCTGAGGCGATTCTGCCCGACACCGAACCCAATCTCGACAAGTGGCTGGAAATCAATGCTAAGTTTGCTGAGCTATGGCCGAACATCACGCGTAAGGGCGAAAGCCCCGCCGACGCCAAGGACTGGGACGGCAAACCCGGTAAGGAATCCGAGTTGAGCGAAAAGCCTGGCGCAGGCGACTAAATCTCCTTGGGCCCGATGGGGGTCGGTGGACACATTCCCGGGCGAAATTCCGGACGAGGTCCATTGGCCCCTTTCCCACCCGAGAGGCCCTTTCAGGCCTAAAAGAACACCCCCCCTCGGCGAAACCAAACCGAAAGGGGTGTATTTTTTGTTCATTTGTGATACACTTTTGTGAAGCTGGTCCCCTGGGCCGGCTTTCCTTTGTTCGGATTCCGCCGCCGGATCGCGAAAGCGACGGCCCAAGGATTTTGGACACGAGGCTTTAGGACCTAAACTCAAGGACCTGTAAACTCAAGGACCTGCACGAGGACTCAACGTGGCGCGATGCCACACCACACATCCCGCATAGGCTAGCCTGACACACAGCGATAACTGTGGGCTTTGTCTTTCGGCCATTGCCCGTGTTTTCCGTCCTTGAACACAAAGAAAGCGTTTAAGACACTCAGAGTACAAAAAACGCGCTGTAAGCGCTCAAACCCGATCGATCTAGAAGGCGACAAATGGCAGAGAAACTCATCTTCAGCACCGGTGACTTCGTGGTGTACCCGACCCACGGCGTTGGCAAAGTTCTCGGCGTGGAAAAGCAGGAAATCGGCGGGCATCCGCTGAAATTGTTCGTGATCTCGTTTGAAAGCGAGCGCATGACCCTGCGCGTGCCGGTCGGAAAAGTAAGCGACGCGGGCCTGCGCAAGCTCAGCTCCAAGAAAGTCATGGAAGGCGCTTTGACCACACTCAAAGGCCGCGCGCGTGTCAAACGCACCATGTGGAGCCGCCGCGCCCAGGAATACGAAGCCAAGATCAATTCAGGCGATCCGGTCTCCATCGCCGAGGTTGTGCGCGATTTGCACCGCCGCGCCGACCAGCCGGACCAATCGTTCTCCGAGCGTCAGATTTATGAACAAGCGATCGAGCGCTTGGCCAGCGAAGTGGCCGCGGTCGAGAAAATCGACTTGGACAAAGCTCAGCAGAAGCTCGAAAAGCTGCTCACCGCCGCTTAATCCAACGCCCCCCAAAAAAGCAATTGCAATCAAAACTGCCCAACCAAAAGGCCGGTGTATCAGCACCGGCCTTTTTGGGGTCCACCTTTTTGATCGTCATTTCACCACCTTGACCCGCATACCGGGGATCAAGGGATCGTTCGGACCGATCGCGTTCAAGGCTTCGAACCACTCCTTTTTGTACGTATCCATGGCCATGGACCGGGTCAGATTATCAAACGTCACACCATGGCCAACCGTGACGACGCGCACCCGCCACGGCTGCACAGCCTTGGCTTCGGCACGAGAGATGGTGCGAAAGCTGTAGGTGGTGCGGCGAAACGGTTCATTGAGACGCTTTGCATCCCCGGTCCCGGAGACGAACTGAAAACGCCAGTAGTGATCCTTGTCTTGTTCGACCACGATGCGCCGCACATCCACGTTGCGCTTGCCGGTCCACACCCGGGCCGAGCCGGTGACCGCTTTCATACCGTTGATGTCGATCCATTCGACATGCTCCAAGTTGGCCTCGCCGCTCCATTTTTGGGTGAGGTATTTTTCCATGCCACCGCCATCGTGCACGTCTTTCGCCAACGCATCTGCAAACTTGATGGAATTTCCGTTTTTGTCGGTGGCCAGAACCAGTTCGGGCATGTTGCGGATGGAAAAGCCCTCCGGCACATCGAAGCGAAAACGCAGTTCGGGATGAATAAACGCCGTGCCGCGCACCAGCCCTTGGTCTATGTCGTCGCCGAACACCATGCCATCAAGCTTGGCGAGGTAGCGTTTCGCTTCACGCCGCGTACCGACCGCCCCGTTTTTATCGGCCAGATCGATAGCCTGCACGATGCGGTCGGCGGTGCGCGGGTGGGTGGCGAGCATATTGTGCTTTTCCGCTGCATTGGGATCGCCTGCGATCAAGCCTTCGATGCGCTCATGGGCGCGCAGTTTTTTGAAAAAACTGGCCATGGCCTGAGGATCGTAGCCTGCCCGCGACATATAGCGCACACCCAACATATCCGCTTCCAGTTCCTGTTCGCGCGAATAGCTTTTCAACGCCAGTTCCGCACCCACGGCGGCGATATTTTCAGCACCCCGCACGCCTGCGGCGTTGCTCAGCACACCCAACACCTGAAGGCCCAGGTTGGTCGCGACGGTGGAGCTGTAGCGCTGCGCGGTGTGTCGCGCGGTGACGTGACCGATTTCGTGGCTCAACACCCCCGCCATTTCCGCCTCGTCACTGGCCAACGCCAACAAGCCACGCGTGACGTAAACGTAACCGCCCGGCAAGGCGAAGGCGTTGACTTGGGTGTCGTTGATGATCGTGAAGGTCCACGTCAAATCCGGCAATTCGGAATGACTGGCCAGTTCCACACCGATGTCGCGAACATACGCGTTCCACGACTGATCCGAAAACGCACCGCCGAATTGCTTGAGAATCTTAGGGTGTTCCTCAGCACCGACCTGACGCTCTTTTTCCGGCGACATAAAAGCCGTGAAGCTCTGCTTACCGGTGGCGGGATTGGCGGAACACGCCGCCAACAGCAACAATGCGGGCAACACCGCAATCAGGCGATGAACGCCAAGCATACGTATGTTTTTCATAACTGAAAATATAAGCCCTGATTTCAGCTCTGTCATCTCATCTGCACTACTTGCCCATGTCCAGTGGCTCCAAACGCTCCGGATGGTCCAGTTCGATCATCGGACCATTTTGTGATTTCACCCAGCCGCGCACCCGCACGCGTTGGCCCTTCAACGCCATGAGATCGACACCCGCGTCGCGAAACAGGCGCTCGTCGCGCACATTCACCTTGATGGTGAAGTCGCTGCGCCAATTCGCGCCGAAATTCAGGTAGATGCGCTTTTTAACCTTGGCCACGTCTTGAACCCGGCCCTCGACGATCTGAAACGTGCCGATGTCGAAGCGCACATTATCGACGTTGCGCAGCGCATAGTACGGCAGCCCCCAAATCCCCCTGACGTCGCCGCGCGCTTGACGCTCAATACTCAAAAGCTCCGCCGCCAAGGCGCGGTTGTCGGGAAAAGTGTAAACGCGCGCAAGCCCGCGCTTGAGCATTTCGCCTTGCAGCCACAAGCCATCGTCCACGCGCGTCAAATGCGCCAGCACACGACCGTGACGGTCTTGAGGCATGGTCGCCAGATGTAGACGGACCGCACGGCCCAACACCATGTCCGACAGCGCGGACTTCGCCTCTTCACCCAGAGGCCAGGCCGGATAGTTTGGACGCCCCAGGGGCAGTTTCGGCGCTTGAATGCCCACCAGACGGATTTGGCGCGCGTCGTCGAGCACCACTGTGTCGCCATCGACCACAACCGCGACCTGTGCTTGCCCGCCATCCGACAGCGACGCCGGGCCGCCGGCCCAAGCTGGGCAACACGCGACAAACACCGTGATGACGAAAAAAAAGCGGGCCAAAATCATTGCAAGACCTTCTTTGATATCCAACGACTTCCTATATTCCGTATAATAGACCTGCTCAATCAAGTCGAAAATCTCACCGTTTCACCACCGACCGTTTGGAAGTTCGCCCATGGACAGCGCGCGCGATACAGGTCTCTACCCCCCGATCAAGCCTTACGCCAGCGCCATGCTCGACGTGGGCGACGGACACCGCCTGTATTACGACGTTTCCGGCCATCCGAACGGCATTCCCGTGATCTTCGTGCATGGCGGTCCCGGCGCGGGCACGGTGGCGACCCAACGGCGTTATTTCGATCCCCAAAAATATTGTATCGTGCTTTTCGACCAGCGCGGCGCAGGGCGCTCGACCCCTTACGCCAGCCTAGAAGCCAACACCACCGACCATCTGGTCGAAGACATGGAAAAATTGCGCAACCATCTGGGTTTCGACAAATGGCTGGTGGCCGGAGGATCATGGGGTGCGACGCTGGCGCTGGCCTACGGTACCCGTCACGCTGAGCGGTGCCTCGGGTTCATTTTACGCGGTGTGTTTCTCGGCACCAGAGCGGAGGTCGATTGGTTCTTGGATGGCATGGCGGGCTTCTTTCCCGAGCACCATGGCGCATTTTCCGAACACGTCGGCGGGCTCTCCGGTCAAGCCTTGCTTGATGCCTATTGCGAACGTCTGTTCAGCCCTGACATCAATCGGCACCTGCCGGCCGCACGGATTTGGGCGCGTTACGAAAGCCTGTGTTCCACCCTGCTGCCTCACGGCGTGCCCAATGGCGGGCAGGCGTTCGAACATTACGCCCTGACCCTCGCGCGCATCGAAGCGCATTACTTCAAGCACGATCTGTTTTTGCAAGACAACGAACTGATGAACCGCCTCGACGCGGTGCGTCCTTTGCCCGCCATCATCGTGCAGGGCCGTTACGATGTGGTGTGCCCGATCAAAACCGCCTACACGCTGCACTTGGCGTGGCCGAATTCGGAATTGGTGGTGGTATCGGACGCCGGACATTCGGGGATGGAGCCGGGCATCTCGCGCGCCTTGTCGCGCGCCGCCGACACCATGGCACGTGACCTAATCGCCACATAAGCGCCGCCAACTCAACCCTGGCGGTCGAAGCGCATTGATTTTGGTCCCCTTTTCCCTTTTAATGCCTCCACAGAAAAGCAAGGAAGCATCCGCACATGCGCACCGTTCAAGCCATCGTCACCAGCTTTGTTCTGGCCACCGCCGTCATCGCGGCATATGCGCCATCTGCGCACGCCGACGACCCGGCCTTTTTGTCCTTCGGCGCGGGCACCTACGACTGGAACCGCAAAAAGGACGAAGGCGTCGAGGTTCGCGTGGAATACCGCCACGACAAAAAGCTTTTCGGTCTGGTGAAACCGTTCGCCGCGGCCGCCGTGTCGAAAAACGATTCCACCCAAGTGTTCCTCGGCGCGGGCATTTTGATGGACATCTATCTTGGCAAACGCATTGTGCTCACGCCCAGTTTCGCACCGCATTTTTACAGCGGCGGCAACGACAAACTCGATCTCGATTACGCGCTGGAGTTCCGCTCCCAGTTGGAAGCCGCGTATCGCTTCGACGATCGCTCACGCCTCGGCATCGCGGTGTCGCACTATTCCAACGCCTCGCTCGGCAAAACCAATCCGGGTACGGAAGCGGCGACGGTTTATTATTCCGTTCCTGTCGATTTTTTTAACTAAACCTCAAAAAATCAACATTATTCAATGCATTGACGCTGACCCCGTCATCGCCGCTTGACAGCTTTGTAGGCTTTGGCCATAGTTCAACCGTTTGGTTAAACTAAATGGTTGAACTATGACTCCCTCACCCGCCCGCGCCATGCCGTCCAACGACGACATCCTCGACATCGCCGCCGCCGCCTTTGCCGAAAAAGGCTTCGAAGGCGCGCGCATGGATGAGATCGCCAAGGACGCCAACGTCAACAAGGCGACGTTGTACTACCGCATCGGCGACAAAGACGCGTTTTACGCCGCCGTTTTGCACCGCATCTTCTCCGCCAAGGTGGCGCGTCTGCACAAGATGCTGGAAACGGTCGAGGATGCCGAAGAGCGCGTGCGCACCTTCGCCAGAATTTTGATCGATGGCGATCACCCAGAACACTTCAGCGCCATCATGCTGCGCGAAATCGCCAACGGTGGGCGCAACTTGCCCGACAACGTCTTGCCCTTAATGGGCCGCACGGTCGGCGCGTTGGAGCAGACCCTGGCCGAGGGTGCCGCCGCGGGGCGTTTCAATCGCGTCAATCCGTTCTTGGTGCACATGATGCTGGTTGGCGCGTGCGCCCTCTATGCCACCAACGGACCTATCAGGCGCCGCGTCGCGGCCCTCGCGCCTGCAAGCGCCGCACTGAACACGGAATTTTCCCTCAACGAGGCCGCCGACGCCATCGCCGACATGCTGCTGAACGGCGTGCGCAAGCCCACCTGACAGAAGAGAGAGAACCGACCATGGCGCAGACGCTCCGCCAACGCATCGAAAATGGGTTTGAAGCCTTTGGCCGTTTAATCGCGCGACGTGCTTGGATCGCGCTGATTCTATCCCTGGCCCTGGTCGGCGGGCTGGCCAGCCAGTTGCCCAAAATCGTCATAGACACCGCGACGGAAAGCTTCTTGCACAAGCTAGATCCCGCATTGCTGGCCTATAACGCGTTTCGCGATCAGTTCGGTCGCGACGAATTGGTCATCGTCGCGATCGAGGCACCTGATGTGTTCGCGCCGGAGTTCCTCAAGAAACTCGCTAAACTGCACACCGAACTTAAAAACAACACGCCGCATCTCAACGACATCACCAGCCTGATCAACGCACGCAACACCTATGGCCGCAAAGACGAGTTGGTCGTCGAAGATTTATTTCAAACATGGCCGACCGACGCCGCCGGCTATGAAGCCAAACGCAAACGGGCCATATCCAATCCGCTGTTCGAGAACCTGTTGCTGTCCGAAGACCAGAAAATCACCACCATCGTGATCCGCACGGATGCCTTTTCCTCACAAGGCGTCGGCGCGCAAGACGCTCTCGAAGGGTTCGACGACTTGAGCGCCCCCACCGGCAAACCTGTCCAGCGCGCTTATCTCAGCGATGCGGAAAACACCGAACTGGTCAATGCCGTAACCCGGATCGCCAACGCCTACGATGCCCCTGACTTCAAAGTCCATGTAGCAGGTACGCCGGTCGTCGTCGATGTGCTGAAGAAATCCATGCAGACCAATCTCAAGCGCTTTTTGCTGATGGCCATCGCCATCATCGGTGCGGTGTTGTTCATCATGTTCCGCCGTTTTTCCGGTGTCGTCTTGCCCTTGCTGATCGTCATAGCTTCGGTGCTCGGCACCATGGGCTTGCTGCCCATTACGGGCAGGGCCTTGACGTTGCCGATGCAAATTCTGCCGTCGTTCCTGCTTGCCGTAGGCGTCGGTGCATCGGTGCATCTGATGTCGGTTTTCTTTCGCCACGTTCAACTCGGCCATGGGCGACGCGACGGTGTGGTCTATGCACTCGGCCATTCGGGCCTGCCCATTGTGATGACGTCGCTCACCACGGCGGCGGGCCTTGCGTCCTTTTCCGGGGCCCAGGTCGCCCCGATCGCGGATCTCGGCGTGATCGCGGCGCTGGGTATTTTACTGTCTCTGGCCCTCACCCTGGTGATGTTGCCTGCGTTGCTGTGCATCTTACCGTTGAAGGCCAAATCCAGCGACCGCGCCCACCAGCGTCATGCGCGCATGGACATGTTGTTGACGTGGGTCGCCAAGGTTTCCGTGAACCGCGCGCGCGCCATCGTCACCTTCACCGGGCTTGCGCTGATCGTCGCCCTGATCGGCGCCGCGCAATTGCAGTTTTCCCACCTGCCGTTCACTTGGCTGCCTAAGGATGATCCCGCGCGCGCCGCCACCGACTTCGTCGATGTGCGCATGAAGGGCGCTAGCTCGGTCGAGGTCGTGGTCGATACGAAACACGAAAACGGTCTTTACGAGCCAAAAATCATGCAGGGCCTGGAGCAGCTCAACCGCGATATCGAGGCTCTGCACAACGATCATTACGCCGTGGGCAAAACCTTGTCGCTTGCCGACATTCTCAAGGAATCCAACCGTGCATTGCACGCCAACGACGACGCTTACTACACCATCCCCAAAAACCGTGACCTGATCGCTCAGGAATTGTTCCTGTTTGAAAATACCGGGTCGGACGACCTGGAAGATTTCGTCGACAGTCAATTTCAAAAAGCGCGCTTCACCGCCAAAATGCCGTGGGTGGACGCCGTTTATCTGCAAGATCTGGATAAGGATTTGACGCAGCGCTTTCACGCCGTCCTGGGCGATGGCGTCGACATCACCGTCACCGGCATGAACGCCCTTCTCGGTCGCACCATGGAAGCAACGATATTTTCCATGGCCAACAGTTACGTCATCGCAGCAGGCGTCATCACCATCATGATGATCGTGTTCATCGGCAACGTGCGCATCGGTCTGCTCGCCATGGTGCCCAACTTGACGCCGATCATCATCGTGTTGGGGTTGATGGGGTGGATCGGCCTCAAGTTGGATCTGTTCACCATGCTGATCGGGTCCATCGCCATCGGTCTGGCGGTCGACGACACCATTCACTTCATGCACAACTACCGGCGCTATCACCACGACACCGCCAGCGTGCGCAGAGCGGTTCACGAAACGCTGCTCAGCACCGGGCGCGCCATGCTGGTGACGACCGTGGTTCTGTCGCTGGGCTTTTTCATCTTCACCCAATCGACCATGGGCAATTTAATCAACTTCGGCTGGCTCACCGGCTTGACCATCGTACTGGCGCTGATCGCGGATTTCTTCCTTGCGCCCGCACTGATGGCGGTGTTGCACAAGGCCCACCTGCTGCCTGATGACGCGGATTATTGAACTGGAATTTCGAGCATGAAAATCGCACTCACCTTGTTTGCCACGCTGCTCCTTTCGTTGAGCACACAGACACTTCACGCCGCGGACCTGAGCGCCCGCGACATCATGGTCAAAGTCGACGACCGCGATGACGGCGACAATCGTATTGCCGAAATGCAGATGATCCTGATCGACAAAAACGGCGATAAGCGTATCCGCAAGATGAAATCATTCGATAAGGATCTGATCACCGACACGGGCGATGAAGACCGGCGGCGCATCATGTTCTTTCTTGAACCTGCCGACGTGAAGGACACGGGCTTTCTGACCTACGACTTCGACGCCTATGCAAAAGACGACGATCAGTGGCTGTTCCTGCCTGCATTGAAAAAAACCAAGCGCATCGCCAGCACCGACAAGTCCGGCAGTTTCATGGGATCAGACTTCAATTATTCCGACATGACGCGCAAAAATCTGGATGCCTACGACTTTAAAATTCTCAAGCAAGCCGAGGTGCGCGGCGCGAAAACCTGGGTGATCGAAGCCCTGCCCAAAAGCCAAGATGAGATCGACGAGACCGGCTACAAAAAATCCGTCTTGTTTGTTCGTCAAGACAACTTCGTGGTGGTGCGCGCCGTGCACTGGACCGACACCGGCGACAAACTAAAATATCTGGACGTCACCGGGCTGGAGAAAATAGACGGCGTGTGGACCATCACCGCGATGTCCATGACCACCAAGAAAAATAAAGCGACCGTACACAAAACCGAGATGACGTTTTCCAACGTGCGTTACGGTCAAGACCTGAACGACAGCCTGTTCACCTTGCGCCGCTTGGAAAAGGGTTTGTAAACAACCATGAAAGCGCGCTTCACCCTGCCGGCTGCTTTGAGTCTCACGCTTGCTGCGATCCTGCCCGCACAGGCGCAAGAGAATCTGGACGATGTGCTTGGCGGCTTTGATGAGCCTGCCATTGGCACGCCGATGGACAAGGCCCTGGAAGGTTTTGACGACGCAGCGCCTTCACCTCCGCCTGAAGCGCAAACGCCCGTTCAAACGCCCGTTCAAACGCCCGTTCAAACGCCCGTTCAAACGATTGCACCTTCGCCGTGGACCGTCTCCGGCAGCGTGTCTTTTTCCGCAGCCTACGATTACACCCAAAACGCGCCTGCCGTCGGCGAGTCCGATAAACGCGGGTTGAGCCGCGCCCGTCCCAAGGCGACGCTGGAACTGAAAGGCAATTTGCCCGACCAGCTTCCCGTTCCGCTGCGCGTTTTAGCGGAAGTCTCCGCCGCGCATGAGTTGGTGTACGGCGTGCGCGGGCGCGGCGATTACAGCGCCACGGTCAAAAATGCGTTTGAGCGCGACGTGAACCTTGGTGAGCTGTACGCCAATGGGCGGCTTACGGACAAATTCGAACTGACCCTCGGTCGCCAGATCGTCGTTTGGGGGACATCGGAAAACCTGCGTGTCGTCGATGTCGTCAATCCGCTGGACAAGCGTGAGCTGGGCATGGTCGATATCGAAGACGTACGTCTGCCGCTGGCGATGGCGCGCGCCGATTACGTCACCGGGCCGTGGACCGCCACCGCGCTGGCGATCCCGCACATCCGCTTCAACAAAACTGCCCCCGCCTACAGCGCCTATGACACCTCCAATGGTGCAGCACCGCAAAACGACGTTCCCGCCGACGAACTCGACAACATGGAGCTTGCCGCCAGTCTGCGCGGCAATTTTTCCGGCTGGGATTTGTCGCTGCACGCCGCCAACCTCTACGACGACGCCGGCCACAAGGAATCCGTGAACGGCGAAACCCGCATTCGTCATTCCCGCGTCAACATGCTGGGCGTAACCGGCGATGTGGCGCTCGGCAACTGGTTGGTCAAAGGGGAAGCGGCGAACATCTCGGGCCTGCAAACCTTAGGCCGACCGGGCAAGGATTTCACCCGCAGCGATGTGCTGTTCGGCGTGGAATATTCCGGACTTACGGATGCCAGCGTAAGCTTCGAAACCGTCAACCGACACCTGCATGGCTGGAGCGACGCGCTCAGAGGCGAAGGATTGCGCAAGGACACCCAAGAGTACGCCCTGCGGTTTACCGGCGACTATCTATATGACCGGCTACATGCGACGGTGCTGGCGTCGCGCATATCGCCGCTGACCCGCGGTGGCGGATTCACCCGCGCCTCCCTAGAATACGACCTGCAAGACGCGCTGAGCATCACCGGCGGCATCACGCTTTATCACGACGGTACCCGCAAGCCGTTCAAGGGTCTCGGCGACAACGACCGGGTGTTCGTCGAAATCAAACAAAGCTTCTAAAGTTCGCTTCCAACTTCATCGCAACAGTGTTTTCCAAACCCCGTTTTATGCTATAAGCCAACCCGTGCGGCACACCGCCGCCACACACCGGAGCGCCCGTAGCTCAGCAGGATAGAGCACCAGATTCCTAATCTGGGGGTCGTGAGTTCGAATCTCGCCGGGCGCACCATTTCCCATGCATAGAAATACACTGCATATATTTGTATGCCCGTACCCTAAACGTCATGTGGTCATTTTTCTTTCCAGGCATTCGAACCCTTGGGTCAGCAAATCCTTAACCGCCTTGGGCGATTGCTGGCCCCTGGCGAGCGCGGCGGCGCCTTGAAGGATGCCGTTGATGTAACGCGATAAGGGGCGAATTTTTACGTCACCGGGAATATCGCCATCCCTTTGGCCTTGTTTCAGGCGTTTATGGATCATGTTTTCGTTGTCATCGTGCAGGGCTTTGATCTTGTCGCCGATGGATGTGCTTTCTTCGTTTCTAATGATACCGGAATTGACAATGAGGCAACCTTGAGCGGAGAGGCAAGCGTGATAGCTTTCAGTGAGCTTGAACAATCCAGAGAACGCCTCGCGCGTGTTCTTCGCATCTGAAAAAATTTGCGCCACCGCCGCTTTATAGGGCGCGTGATAATGTTCCAGAACTTCAAGAAACAGATGCTCTTTATCCCCGAATGTGCCGTATAGGCTGGGCGGATTCATACCCATCACCTTCGTCAACTGGGCAACGGATGTTCCTTGGTAACCGTATTCGCAAAACACCCCTGTCGCTTTCGCCAGGGCGTCCTCGCGATGAAACCGCCTGGGGCGGCCGCGTTTTGTCTCACACATATCCATTTTAGATTTTTTTATAGTGTTCACTACATAACCCTTGACGCAAAAATTATTTTGCCTGTATCTTATTATTATATCATTCACTACATAAATCAATCCAAAGGACATCAAGCCCCATCATGACGAATAATTTTTGGAATGAGCGTTACGCGGATGAGGCCTACGCTTATGGCGTCGAGCCCAACCAGTTTTTGGCGGAAAACCTTTCGTTCCTTCCCGCACATGGCCCCGCGCATGGCCCCACGCATGGCAAAGTCTTGTGCTTGGCGGAAGGGGAAGGGCGCAACGCGACATATCTTGCGACCCAAGGTTTTTCCGTCACCGCCATTGATTTTTCCAATGCCGGAAAGGCGAAAGCGGAGCGGTTGGCCAAAAGCAAAGATGTCGCCATCGACTATCACGTCGCGGATTTGGCGCATTTCGACTTTGGTCAAAATTGCTGGGACGCGATTGTTTCCATCTTTGCCCATACGCCTTCAACATTGAGGCGGAGCATCCATGACAAGGTTAAATCCTCGCTGAAAACCAACGGCGTTTTTATGCTGGAGGCATATGCGCCGAAACACCTTGGCTATGATACCGGCGGGCCAAAAGACCCCGATATGCTAGTGAGTCTCGATGAATTGCAAACGGCCTTTGCTGGCTTTGACACCCTCCACGCCGAAGAGCTGGAAAAGACGGTCGTGGAAGGCTTGTTCCACACCGGTCAAGCCTATGTCACGCAATTTATTGTCCGAAAACCTTAAACAAAAAACCCAGGCGGATCTATCATGACAACCATTCTGAGCATCAACGCAAGTGCACGATACGACCTATCCGTATCACGCCAACTTTCCGACCAACTGGTGCAAAATCTTGCGGAACCCGGCGGCGACATCATCAGCCGCGATTTGAACGAAGGCCTTCACTTCGTCAGCGAGGACAGTCTCGGGGCCGTCGGAACCGCACCACAAGAACGCAGCGCCGCACAGCACGAGCTTGCAAAGCTCGCCGATACGCTGATCGAAGAAGTGCAGCGGGCCGATATCATCGTGCTGGGCGTGCCCATCTACAATTTCGGGCCGCCCGCCAGCTTTAAGGCATGGGCGGATTTGGTGGCGCGCGCCGGAACGACTTTCGCATATTCCGAAACCGGCCCGGTTGGATTGCTGGAGAACAAAAAGGCCTATATCGTCGCCGTTTCCGGCGGAACCCCTGTTGGAAGCGATATGGATTTCATGACCCCATGGGCAAAATTCTACCTTGGCTTCATCGGCATTAAGGATGTGGAAATCATCACCGCCGACGGCATTTTCGGCCAAGACGGTGCGGACAAAATAGACGCCGCCAAAGCCAAGATCGCAAACATTGGGCTCGGTCACGATAACCGTTTGGCGCAGGGGTCGATTGAGGGCGCGCCCTAAATGGCCGTCACTCAGCCCAGCCCCATATCTTGCGTGGGACACATGCGCCGCACGATCCGGAACCCTCAATATATCGTTGCGATGTCGTGCACATTGTCGAGCGTCACCAATTTAAACGGGACCGAAATGTAACGAGGCACTCTTTTTCCGTTCAACAAATCAAGCGCGGCCTTGACCCCTGCCTTTCCGCAGGTGGGATAAGTGAAACTGGCAAACTGATCCCCCCTAAGAATGGCTTGGCGCGTCTCCGGCAGAAAATCGATGCTAACGATCGGGATGCTGGCGGGGGCAATACCTTGGCTCTTCAAGACAACCCGTGCGCCCGTGGCCATGGCATCGTTATGCGCGTAAATGGCATCGAATTTCAGGCCATCGCTCATGGCCTTATCGACGGCGCGGATCGCCTCCGCGCGAGAGTAATTTGCAATCTTTGAGACGACTTCGATGCTAGGATAGTTTGCAAGACCCGCGAGAAAGCCGTCTTTTCTGCGCATCGACGTCGTGGTGGTCGGCACCCCTTCCAACATCAATATATGACCCTGACCGTCTAATTTTTCCGCCAGAAGAACTGCCGCCTCGTAAGCGATCTTGAAGTCATCGGGACTGATATATGCATCGTAGCTCTCCCCCTTGATCTTGCGCGTCAACAGAACGATCTTCACCCCTTGTTTGTGTAGACGGGTAACAAGCGGTTCGATGGCGTCCGGGTTTCTCGGCCCAAGAAACAGGAGCTGGACGCCTTCGTTGACCATTTTTTCAATATCTTGAATGTTTTGCGCCACGCTGCCCGCAGCGTCGGCCATGAGAAACTTGACATTTGGATGGCTGGCAAGGTCACGGCGAATTTCGTTCATTTGCGCGGCGCGCCAATCGTTGGACAAATTGTCTTCAGGAAATCCGATAATGAACTCAGGCTCGGCCGCACCGGCTTGCGGCGTTATGGTCATGAATACGAGCAATATCCCGAACATCCATGTGAGGATACACTTCATAATTCTCGCTCCCCCAAGAAGCCTAAATTGCTGCGGTCGCGTGTCGCTGCAAATTTCTAGTCTTTATCGTTTCATCGCATTTTGGCGCCGATGACAGATATGTTCACGATCGCGCCAGCCCGCTTAGCGGGTGTCGACGTCTATCCATAGTGAGAATAACCTTAAAAAAGGTTGGTATTAGCGGCTGCGAATACAACATCTATTTGTGAAAAATATTTTTCGATGTAGGTGATGGATGTCCAAACTCACGCTGTCATTTCGAACCAAGCTTCTCATGTTCTGGCTTGGCTCCATTATGGTTGTGCTGCTCTTGGTTGGGGCGGTGTATTTCTATTTGCATACCGCCCGCCTTACGACGGCATCCCTGGTGAATATCGAGAACACTTTCGCGGCCCTCGAAGCCAAGATTGTGGCCCGAAAGGATGTTTTACTTAACAATGCCGAGATCATCGCCCGCCAGAGGGAAACCGTCAGTATTCTCAGCATGATTGACACCTACCAAAATATCGATGATTACCAACCTCTCATTTTTGACCCGGAAAAGCGCATTCTCACGGACGAATTGGTGCAATACGCACAATCTATCGATCTCGACCTGTTGATGGCGCACGATAGCAAATCCATGCTCGCCAGCTTTTACGTCAATGATCGAGAAACCGGGCCGAAAGGTGGTTACCAATCTTTTCGCGACGGCAAGTCGGTGCTCTTTGTGTCCGGCAAAGCCAACACTAAGTTTCAAGAAAAAACGCGGGTTCCCGTCATATTGAACCATGCCGTCATCCCAAATTTGCAGACCACATCCAAGGTTCGTTTTCGCGGTGTTCCGCTTGGCATTTTTTTAGAGGCATTCGTACCCGTGGTGACGGCATCGTCCGCCAACGCACAAAAGACCATTGGTACAATCCATGCCGCTTACCTTCTGGACAATCCATTTTTTAAAGAGATTTCCGCCCGCCAAAGATTTGAGTACGCTTTTGTGCTGCCCAATGGCGCGCATTTCGGCAGTTTGGATGTTTCTTCATTTGAAAATGACCTCTTCACAGCTCCCATTCTCACCGGAGGCAATGAAGACGGCGCCAAATTTCAGCAATTTCCTTCGAAAACATACATGATCGGTGCGGTTCGCCTGCCGTTAGCGGACGGGCAAAATGCATATTTTGTACTTGGCGAGGAGAAGGCAGCCCTTACCTCCCGCGACGCATCCTTGGAGCAAGCGCTTTTGACGGTGCTCCTCCTCGCCGGGCTAATCTTGATCCCCTCGGCAACGTATTACATGAACCGTACCTTCACAAAGCCGTTCGAAAACCTGCTGGTGGGCGTGGAGGGATTGCGCAATGGTGTCTACGAACAAGTCACGAACTTCTCCTCCATTGGCGAACTGTCCGCTCTCAGCCAGTCGTTCAATTTGATGATGCAGGCCATTAAGGACCGCGAAAAAGATCTGCACGAAAGCGAGGAACGGTTTCGTGCCTTGTCAAATTATTCGCCCAACAAGCTGCATCTCAAAAATCTTGAAGGTCGCTATACCCTTATCAATCCCAAAAGTGAGGCGCTGTTTAACCTCACCAATGCGCAGGCTATCGGCAAAACGGCCTCCGACATATTCCCAGATGATATGAGCAGAGCCTTTGATTTACACGATAAAACCGTCATCGAAACAGGAAAGCCTGTCGAGGTTGAGGAAGTGTTTCATTTGGACGACGGTCCTCATACCTATCTTACGGTGAAGTTTCCAATTCTGGGTGCGCACGGCGAGATCGTGGCCATCGGCTCCAGCGGATTTGAAATCACGGAACGCAAGCGCGCCGAGGCGCAACTGTTCGAGGCCAAACGAGAGGCGGAGCAGTCCAGCAAGGCGAAATCGGAATTTCTCGCCAGCATGAGCCATGAGTTGCGCACACCGCTGAACGCGATCCTCGGATTTACACAGATGCTGCAAATCGATCCCACAGACACCCTCTCAGATACGCAAAGGGACTACATCGAAACGATCCTTAACGGAGGGAATCACCTTCTCGATCTGGTTAACGAGCTTCTCGATCTGGCCAAGATCGAAGCCAATCAGCTCAGCCTTACTCTTGAGGATGTCAACGCCAACGATAGCGTCGCGGACTGCGTGAACCAAATCAGTGCTCTTGGTGAGCCGCGCGGCATTCAACTCGTCAACAAATTCAACAACAATCCGAACGTGTTTTTACGAACGGATCCGCTGCGTTTTAAACAAATCGTCCTCAATCTTCTCTCAAATGCCGTTAAGTACAATAGGGATGGAGGCACCGTCACGGTTGAAGGGTGGGAAACGGACAATAATTTTCTTCACCTCTCCATCACCGATTCCGGCATCGGCATTGCCGAGAAAGACCACGCCAAAGTGTTCCAGATCTTCAATCGGCTTGAAGCCGACCCCATGGTGGCGCGCGAAGGCACCGGCATCGGTCTGACGGTGACGAAAATTCTCGTTGAACAAATGGCCGGACGTGTTGGATTTAAGAGCGAGGTGGACATTGGAAGTCAATTCTGGATCGAACTGCCACTGGTTTCAAACGACGAAGTGCTCATTTGGACGGATGCTTTGCGCGTCGGTGTAGACACCATCGACAAGGAACATCAGCTGATCATTTCGCTTCTCAACCGCGTCACGTGCCAGTCCATCGGCGATGTCGATTTGGACGACGACATCCAGGAATTGGTCGGGTACACCCAACAATATTTCCAGCGCAAGGAAACGATCATGCAAATCTGCGGCTGTGAGGATCTCGATCAACACCGCCGCACGCACCAAGACCTTATTGCACAGATGGACGGCTTTGGCGATCAATGGCACAAAAACAACAACCCGGAAACACTTCACGAGTTTCGTAAGTTTCTCCGAAACCTGTTGTATACGGATATCTTGGACGCCAACGCTTGCATTACGCCTTTCGCCAAAGGTAAGGACCAAGACATTCGCCAAGCCCTTAATGGCCTCGACCAGACAGTCAACCATTTTCCACCGACGAGCTAGGGTCCTAGCGCCGCACGTCATTTCCAGTGTTCCACACCGCGCTCATCAAGATCGCATTGCGTTTGGCGTCGTCGCCTACCCATGCCACACGCTGGGCGGTCCAACCGGGTTCGCGCGCACCGACCAACATCAAGGCGGGCGCATCGGGCACATCGACCGTCGGCCATGCGATCAGGGCCAGCACACCCGCAACCGCCAACGAAATTACGAACCGCATCACATCCTCCCTTAAACGTTTGGCTATTCGACATTTAAGAAAGGCTTTGCGACGGCGACGCGGCGTCAATGGGGCAATTTACGGGCGCTGTAAAAAGACACGAAAAAGCCGAGCCCAAACGGGGCCCGGCTTGATCCGGTGCGATGGGATGTGCGCTTAGATCACTTTGCGCATCTCAACCACGAAGCTGTCCATTTCGGTGCCGAGAACCTCGGCCTGTTTGGACAGTTCACCCGCCGCGCCCAAAACGTCATGGGCGCTGTGGCCGGTTTCGTTGGCGGCCTGGGTGACTTGAACGATATTCGTCGTCACTTCTGTTGTGCCTGAAGACGCTTGCTCGACATTGCGCGCGATTTCCTGCGTCGCCGAACCTTGTTCTTCAACAGCCGCCGCGATGGTCGAGGTGATCTCATTCATCTTGTTGATGGTGCCGCCGATGGAACCGATCACCGTGACCGCGTCCTGTGTCGCGCTTTGAATGCCGCCGATTTGCGCGGAGATTTCCTCGGTCGCCTTGGCCGTCTGGTTGGCGAGGTTTTTGACCTCCGACGCCACCACCGCAAAGCCCTTACCGGCCTCGCCGGCGCGGGCGGCTTCGATGGTTGCGTTCAAGGCGAGAAGGTTGGTCTGGTCGGCGATGTCGGTGATCAGCGCCACCACTTCGCCGATTTTCTGCGCGGCCGTCGCCAAGCCCTGAACCTTTTCGTTGGCGCCATCGACTTCAACCACGGCCGCCCCGGCGATCTGCGTCGATTGCGCCACCTGGCGTGAAATCTCGCTGATCGAACTGGACAGCTCTTCCGCGGCCGAGGCCACCGTTTGCACGTTGGCTGATGCCTCTTCCGCGGCAGACGCAACCGTCGTGGCTTGCTGACTTGTGGCTTGCGCCGTGCTTTCCATACCTTGAGCGGTGGATTGCAGTTCGGTCGCGGAGGACGCAACCGTATCCACAACATGCTTCATGTTGGTTTCAAAATCATCGGCGACCGCGTTGAAATCTTTCACCTTGACTGAAATGGCCTCGGTCGCGCTGTTGAACACATTGGCGGCGTTGAGGAACGTCCCTTTCATGCCACCTGGTAGAATGCGGCGGAAATATTTGTTCCGCGACACGTATTCCTGACACGCCATGGATTCACGCACATACGCATCGCAACGGTCGATCATCGAGTTGATGGTGTTTTGCATTTCGCCCACATCGCCACCTTCGACGATGGAGATGATCCGCGCTTCGAAGTCGCCGTCATCGATGCGCTTGCACACATCGATGGTGCGGCGGAATTCTTTGTTCGCCTTCGTCAGCAGGTAAAGGCCGCCCATGGCACTGAGTATACCGAACCCAATCAATATCTCGTTGGCAAACCTGGGTAGCTCCAACAGAACGGCGCCTTCAGCGATAACGGAGCTTGATGCCGTGACGATGATGGCAATTTTAGCTTTGGAGAGAGAAGATAAATTCATCGTATGCAAGCCCCTTTTCCTCAAGAATTTTATTCAGCGTGTCGAAAGCTTCGTTCATGCCGTCCTTACGGTTGGCATGGCTGTTTTCGATATCGAGAAGCTTTTTGTAAAGCGGCTGGATCACGGTTTCGAGAACCTTACGGTCCGCGACACGACGGTTCGAATGAAAGCCGACAATCTTTCCATTGGCGTCGAAGCTTGGCGTAACATGCGCCAACACCCAATAGTGGTCGCCGTTTTTGGAGCGGTTGACCACGTAAGCAAACAGCTCCTTGCCCGATGAAATCGTGTCCCACAGCAGTTTGAAAACGGCGCGGGGCATTTCCGGATGGCGAATAACCGCATGCGGCTGACCGATGGTTTCAGCCTCCGTCATACCCGCAAGGCGCAAAAACACATCGTTCGCATATGTCAATCGCCCGGTGGGGTCGGTTTTGCTGACGATGATTTCGTCATCATCAAAAAAGCGCTCCACCCCTGTAAGCGTTACGTCACGTGCCATAGCTCTGTTCCGATTCCCTCAAAATTGCACCAAAAAGCATGCTCTGACCTCATGCCTTCATCCCCATTTAGACGTGAATATATGTGTTTTTGTATCTGGTGATTTTGCTCACTCTAGCAAGATTTTTTTCCTGCACTCATACCATAAATGTATAGACTGAGGATAATAGTTCAATGTTAACATAGCGTTACACAGAAAACGCCCTCAACAAAAACAAAAAAAGGGTGACTTCCTGGGATTCCCAGAAAATCACCCTACTATGTAAGCGGTTTTTTAGCGGAATCAACCGCGCAATTCACCTGCGGTGGCTTTGACCACACTGGCCACAACCTTGTTCGCCACGCCGTCGATCTCTTCATCCGTCATGGTCTTGTCGAAAGGCTGTAGGGTCACTTGGATGGCGACGGACTTTTTATGCTCCGCAACGCCTTGCCCTTCATAAACATCGAACAGCTGCACGTCACTGATCAAGTTCTTATCGGCGGCAAAAGCGGCACGGATGATTTTGGCGGCTTCGACATCCGCGTCCACCAAGAACGCAAAATCGCGCTCCACGGACTGAAAGGCCGACAGCTTCACCAACGGGCGCGTTTGGCTCTTTTTCGCTTTGGATTTGGGCAAATTGTCGAGGAACACCTCGAACCCGGCCACCGGGCCTTTAACGCCCATTTTTTTCAACGTGCCCGGGTGCACCTCGCCAAAGTTGGCCAGCACCGTTTTGGGGCCCAGGCGCAACGTGCCTGATCGCCCCGGATGATACCAACCGGGGCTGCCCTCTTCAGTGGGGAAGACCTGTAGTTTGTCAACCGGCGCGCCCGCCGCACCCAACGCCGCAATGGCGTCGGCCTTGGCGTCGAACGCATCGACGTTGCGTTGGCTGCCGGTCCAGTTGCGCCCGACCGCTTGGCCCGACCGCACACCCGCCGCGACCAAGGTCTGATCGCTGGCGGCGTCTCCCGCGAACTGTGGGCCGACTTCATACAGCGCGCCGTCGCTGGTTCCGCGCGCATCATTGCGCGCGATCGCCGCAATCAAGTTGGGCAGCAAGTTCGGGCGCATGACATCCAGGTCCGCCGAGATCGGATTGGTGAGGCGCAAACTATCGGGCACGCCGCCAAACAGGTCTGCATGGATGCTCGGCAAAAAAGAATACGTGATTGCCTCGATCAACCCACGGCTCGCCAGCGTACGACGCACACCACGGCGACGACGCAGCTCAGGACTGACCGCCGGGCGCGGCAGCGCTTGCGTGCGTTCCATCGAAACGTGCGGGATGTTGTGGTAGCCGTGCACGCGGACGATTTCCTCGACCACGCAGGCTTCGCCGACCATGTCGCCGCGCCATGCGGGCGCTTCGACTTGCCAACCGTTTTCACCCTTACCGACGACAAAACCGAGCACCGTGAGGATGCGTTCCATTTCCGCCTCATCGACCTCGACGCCGGTCAAAGCTTTGACACGGGCGGGACGAAAATCGATTTTCAAACGCCAGTCCGGGCCGTCGCCTGCGACGATGGTGTTGGAGGCTTCGCCACCACACAGCTCCATAATCAAGCGGGTGGCGTTTTCACAACCGTCCACGGCGAAGTCGTTGTCGATGCCGCGCTCAAACCGATAACGCGCATCCGACATCAAGTTGAGCTTGCGTCCGGTGGCCGCCGTACGGATCGGATCGAAAATGGCGCTTTCGATAAACACGTTGACGGTGTCTTCCGTACAACCGCTTTCTTCACCACCCATGACTCCAGCCAAAGCTTCGGCTTTGGCGTCGTCGGCGATCACGCACATGTCTTCATCAATGGCGTATTCCTTGCCGTCCAGCGCCAACAGCTTTTCACCATCCCGGCCAAGGCGCGCGGTGATGTCGCCACTGACCTTATCGGCGTCGAACACGTGCAGCGGACGGCCCAAGTCAAACGTCGAATAATTGGTGATGTCCACCAAAGCCGAGATCGGGCGCAGGCCTATGGCCGTCAAGCGGTCTTGCATCCATTTCGGCGAGGGTCCGTTCTTGACCCCCTTCACATAGCGTCCGGCAAATTGCGAACACGCACTTTCCGCGCCCGCCGGAAAATCGAGTTTCACGTCGATGGGGCTGTCGAACGTGCCTTTGACGGCTTCAATACCGTGCGGCCTCATCGTGCCCATGCCGCTGGCCGCGAGATCGCGTGCGATACCGCGCACGCCCAGACAATCGCCGCGGTTGGGCGTGATGGCGATTTCGATCACCGGATCGTTAAGTCCCATAACGTCCACGGCGCGCGCGCCAACCTCAGCGCCCGGGTCCAAATCGACAATGCCGGTGTGCTCGTCCGACAAGCCCATTTCACGTTCCGACAACATCATGCCATTGGAATCCACGCCGCGAATGGTTGCGGGCTTTAAAGTAAAATCGATGCCCGGCACATACATGCCATCGCCGCCGAACACGCCTTTGAGGCCCTTGCGGGCGTTGGGCGCGCCGCACACGACTTGCAAAGTTTCTGTGCCGGTGTTGACGGTAAGCACTTGAAGCTTGTCGGCGTCGGGATGTTTTTCTGCGCTCATGACTTCGCCGATGACGAAGTCTTCCAGGCCCTGGGCGCGGTCTTCGACGCCTTCGACCTCCAGACCCAACATCGTCAAGCGTTCGACCACTTCATCCAAGGTCGCATCGGTGTCAAGGTGGTCTTTGAGCCAGTTCAGTGTGAATTTCATGTGTTCAACCCTCCCACCATCGACGGCACATCCAAGGCTTGGAATCCGTAGTGACGCAGCCAGCGCAAATCGGATTCATAGAACGTGCGCAGATCGGGAATGCCGTATTTCAACATCGCCAAACGCTCGATCCCGATGCCGAAGGCGAAGCCCTGGTACTTAGACGAATCGATGCCGCAGTTTTCCAACACCTTGTCGTTGACCATGCCGCAGCCGAGAATTTCAAGCCACTCTTCACCGCCGATCTTAAATTCGCCGCCCTTGCGCGAGCAGCCGATATCCACCTCGGCGCTGGGCTCGGTGAACGGGAAATAGCTGGGGCGAAAGCGCACCGGCAGTTCGTCGACACCGAAGTAGGCACGGCAAAAATCGATCAAGCAGCCCTTGAGGTGGCCCATGTGCGTCGTTTCATCCACCACCAAGCCTTCGATTTGGTGAAACATCGGCGAGTGGGTGGCGTCGTAATCGCAGCGGTACGTGCGCCCCGGCGCGATGATACGCAGCGGCGGCTGGGAATTCATCATGGTGCGGATTTGCACCGGCGAGGTGTGGGTACGCAGGACCTTGCGGCCTCTTTCCCCGACGCCGGGCAGATAGAACGTATCGTGTTCCTGGCGCGCGGGGTGGTCTTCGGGGATGTTCAAAGCGGTGAAGTTGTACCAGTCGTCTTCGATTTCCGGACCTTCGGCGACTTCGAAACCCATTTCCCCCAAAATCGCCACGACTTCTTCGATGGTTTGGCTGATGGGGTGAATGAAGCCGTTTTGGGTCGGGCGCGCGGGCAGCGTGACGTCGATCTTTTCCGACAACAGTTTGGCGTTCAGTTCGGCATCCGCCATGGCGGTTTTTTTCGTCTCGATGGCGGCGGCGACTTCGCCCTTGAGGACATTGAGCGCTTGGCCTGCGGCTTTGCGTTGCTCGGGTTCAAGACTGCCGAGGTTTTTCATCTGTGCAGTGATGGCGCCTTTTTTGCCCAGTGCGGCGACGCGTACGTCTTCCAGCGCTTGCAGGCAGTCCGCAGCTTCGACTTGCGCCAAAAGATCGGCCTTAAGTGTATCCGTGTCCGACACGTTCGTTCCCCTTAAACACACAAAAGGGGCCGGCTTCAGGCGCCAGCCCCTCTCGAAATAACGCTCAGATCGGAAAATCCGATCCGGTGTCTTACTTGGCGAGAGCGGCCCGGGCCTGTTCCACCAAGCTTTTAAAAGCTTCCGGCTCGCGCACGGCGATGTCGGCGAGAACCTTGCGGTCCAGCTCGATACCCGCCTTGGACAGGCCGTTCATGAACACTGAATAGGTGAGGCCGTTCAAGCGCGCGCCGGCGTTGATGCGTTGAATCCACAGCTTGCGGAACTCGCGCTTTTTGGTGCGGCGGTCGCGGTAAGCGTATTGCAGGCCTTTTTCGACCTTTTCAATCGCAACGCGGAAGTTGGTTGAATTGCGGCCACGGTAGCCTTTGGCTGCCTTGAGGACCTTGCGGTGGCGGGCGTGGGTGGTAACACCACGTTTCACACGGGACATATCTTTTCTCCGTCTTTAAATCGCTGCGACTTACTTAGCGCCGTTATTTTGCGTAAGGCATGTAGCTCAGCACGAGCTTGGCGTCCTGATCGCACAGGATCATGGTGCCACGGGCGTTGCGCTTCATTTTCTGAGAGCGGCGACGCAGCATGTGCTGGGTGCAGGCGGCACCGGCACGGACTTTTCCGCTGCCGGTGAGACGGAAGCGCTTTTTAGCGCTGGCTTTCGTCTTCAGCTTGGGCATTTTGCTTATCCTTCGTCTGTGGAGGCGCGGCCGAAGAGGGCGCATCCGTTTTTTTGCAATTCATGGGCGGTCCAGGCATGCCCTGCCATGCCGCCCGTTATCATTCCCCGCGCAACCGTGTGAGGAAGCGCGGGTTATAGCCAATCCCCAGGACCAATGCAAGCGCTGAATCGCCTGCGAATGTTGGACTTCAACCCAAAAAAGTGCCCCTCCGCCTGGGGGGAGGCGGAGGGGCGACAGGCGACCCGTTCAGGTCTGGGGGAGGCTGAGGGGGCCGGGCCGCCTGTATCTGTGCTTTTAAGCCGCCAAAAGCGCCGACATATCCTTGGCTAAAGCTTGGCGGGCCTTGGTTTCTTGGCCCGTCAGCGCAAAGCCAAGCGTTTCACCGTCGGGGCCGACAAACAAGGCCCGGCGGTCTGGGCCCCTGCCTTCGATCACCCATTCCCCTTGCGCACCGTGCTTGGGTGGGCACACCACCGCGGGCAATGCGGGTGTTTTCACCGCCACGGGAAGCGCCGGCAGCTGTACGCGGGTCGGCATGCCGTTGAGGGTTTGCGCCAACGCACGGGCTTCGGCCATCAAGGGCAGAATGAACGGCAGCATGCCCGCATCCGTTTCGGCGCAATCGCCCAGCGCGAAGATGTTGCTATCCGACGTGCGCAGATAGTGATCGACGCGAATGCCTTGCCCCACGTCCAACCCGGCGGATTTGGCCAATTCGGTGTTCGCCACCAAGCCGATGGCGGTGAGCGCGTGATCGAACGCAATGCGTTTGCCGTCATCAAGACGCGCAACGCTGCCGCCCTCGCCCGGCGCCACCCCGGTGACCACACGACCCATGTGGAAGGTGACGCCCACCGCGCTGAGCGCATCTTGCATCACTTCGCCCAAGGCGTCGGGCAACAACCGCGACAATGGCCGGGGGGCGGGATCGACCACATCGACGCTGTAGCCTGCAACGGCAAGATCGTTGGCGAATTCAGTGCCGATCAAGCCCGCGCCGATCATCAGAACCCGCGCGTTGTCGCCCAGGCCATCGCGCCAGTTGGTGTAATCTTGCAGCGAATTCACCGCTGGCAACGCGACCGCGGTGCTGCCTTCGACCTCATAAGGGCGCGGACTTGCGCCCATTGCCAACACTAGATTTCCGTAGCTGATGACGTCGCGGCCTTCCACTGAGGTGACGATCACCGCTTTGTCGGGGCGATTGATCGCGGTGACTTGGGTGTGCGCCCAAACTTGAACGTTAAGGTCTTCGCTCAGTTGATCGGCGCTTTTTTGCACCAAGTCCGCGGGTGTTTTACCCTGAGCGAAGGCGTTGGAAATCATCGGCTTGGAATAAACCGCGCCGTCATCGCCCGTGATCATAATGATCGAGGTCTCACCATCGAGCTTGCGCAGTTCGCGCGCCAGGGTGATCCCGGCCATGCCGGTGCCGATGATGACGGTGTCTGCATGATAAAGTGGGGCGATCATGACGCTGTCCTCTTAAATGAGTAGTGATGGGGGAAGGAAAGAGGGGCGGCCCTAAGCCGCCACCTCCATCACTTCGAAGTCGGCCTTGGACACGCCGCAATCGGGGCATGCCCAATCGTCGGGAATGTCGGCGAATGCGGTGCCTGCGGGGATGCCGTCCTCAGGCATGCCGACGGCGGGGTCGTAGACGAAGTTGCAAACGACGCAGATGTATTGTTGGTTATCCATAGCTTGGTTTCCTTTATCTTGAATCGGTTTGATTATTCGGCGGCGGTGGCGTTACCACGAACCTTATTGAGCGCATCCTGGTAGTGACCGGCGTGGCGTTCTTCGACCTTGGCCAACGCGGCGAAGCGCTTGGCGGCTTTTTCGAGCACGGCCTGGAACATTTCAGCGTGTTCGCGGCTTTCTTCGATCTGCTCGTCCATTTCCTTGACGGCGTCCATGCGGCCTTCTTCCAGGGCGAGGTGGCGGAACTTCGGATACATTTCGGTGTACTCAAAGGTTTCGCCTTCGACCGCCAGTTCCAGCATGCGGTCCACGGTCAGTTCTTTGGACGGGTACAACAGTTCCAAGTGACCGAAGGCGTGGGCGGTTTCTTGTTCGGCGGTGGCTTCGAAAACCTCCGCCACATCGACAGCGCCCATTTCACGGCAGCGGCGTGCGAAGTAGAGGTACTTGCGGTTGGCCATGGACTCACCCGCGAAGGCGGCTTCCAGGTTTTCGATGGTCACGGAATTTTCTGCGGTCTTGGTCATCTCGATATCTCCTCGGTCATCGGTTTTGATGGTGTGTTCGTTGAGACGGAAGATACGGATATTGATTAAATCGATCCAATTGATTAAATTTGATTCAGTTATTTAAGGAATCGATTATGTACCTTCCCACATTGCGCCAGCTTGAATACCTCATCGCGGTGGTCGATCTGCGCCACTTCGGCCACGCGGCGGAACGCTGCCACGTCACCCAATCGACCTTGAGCGCCGGACTGCGCGAACTGGAAACGCTGCTGCAGGCGGAATTGGTGGAACGCACCCGGCGCAAGGTTCAGCCGACGTCCTTGGGGCTGGAGATCGCGGACAAGGCTCGCGTGGTGCTGGACGGCGCGCGCGACATCGCCGAAACCACCGCCGCCGCCGGTCAACCGCTCAGCGGACGCATGCGCCTAGGCATCATTCCCACCATCGGACCGTTCGTTTTGCCGCGCGTGCTCGGTGGCTTACGCGAAGCGTATCCGGACTTGAAACTCTATCTGAAGGAGGGCCAGTCGGCGGATGTTGTGGACCAGTTGAACCGTGGCGATTTGGAAGCCGCGATCATCGCTCTGCCCTACGACACCGGTAACCTGGAAACCATGATCCTGGGAGACGATGCATTTTGGGTCGTACTGCCCCGCAAGCATCCGCTGGCGAAAAAAAGAACCCTCAAGCCCGCCGACTTGCCCGCCGACGAGCTTTTGATGCTTGAGGACGGTCATTGTCTGCGCGATCATGCGCTTGCCGCGTGTGAACTGACAGCGCCCAAAACCCCCGGAAGCTCAGGTCGCGATTTCGAAGCCTCAAGCCTCTATACGCTTGCCGAAATGGTCGCCAACGGTTTGGGCATCACGTTCTTGCCGGAAATCGCATTGAGCTCCGGCATGATCAACACCGACGCCCTGGAGGTCCGCCCGCTCAAAACCGGTGGCGCGGCGCGTCAGATCGGCTTGGTGTGGCGCAAATCGTTCCGCCGCGACGACGACATCGCGGCGTTGGGCGCGTACCTGCGCGGCCGCATGGCGGGCCTGCGCGTAAAACGCGCCAAATAATTTCGTGTGTAAAACGCGCCAAATAGTTTCGTGCGTGAAACGCGCCAAATAACAGCTTGGGTAAAGAGGAAAAACCAGGGTCAGTCGAACATCGCGTCGATGTCGGCCTGACTGACGCTTTCTTCGCCTTTCAGCGCGGGGCCGTCCATGACCACCTCGCCATCCGCAGGCTTGTCTGCCTTTTGCACCGGCAAGGCGGCGATCGAATCCTTGCCGATGATCACCACCAGCGAACTCAGCGTGCCCTCCAAGAGGTTCATGGTTTTGACGATTTTGCCGATGCGCTGGCCGGTGATGTCTTGAAAGGTGCACGCTTCGAACACGTGGTTTGAATTCTCAACGATTTTGTCGAGATCGTCCGTCACTTCGCCGATGCGGATACGCTCCTTGAGACTTTCGGCGATGCTCGACGTGGCCTCGGTCGCTTCCATGATGGTGTTGGTGGCGTTTTCGGTCGCCTCGACAATGGCGTTGAGCTGATCGGCGGCCTTGTTGAAGTGATCGATCGGTGCATTGGGATGCTTGACGGCGGCAACCTCGGACTTAATGCGCTCCATATACTCATAAAGCTGCACGATCTGACGCGACAGTTCGTCGTACTGGGCCTTGGTGATGTTGTCCGTCATGGCGTCAATCTAACACCAAGATGAGCGAGGTGCACGCCCAACGCATCCGAGCCGTGAAAATATTTTCATCGTTCGACTGCACACCTTTAGCCAAACAAATCCGGATATACATCCGACAGATCGGCCCCTTTGATGCGATCGAAGTAGCGCGCACGATAAATGAGACGCACGTGCGCCTCGTCGTCGGAAAAAGCGGCGCGGTCATGCAAGACATTGGTGCTGACAAGCCCCATGCCGGGCTCTAGGCGGCCCCTGAATATATAAGGGCTGTCGCTTTCCAGAAGATTTTCCAGATACGCGACGGCATCGCGGGTGACGGCGTCGCCCTTCCACACCACATTGTGTTCGCGGATGGTGTAACGCATATGCAGGTTGCCCGTCCCCGGACAGATGGAAAACACCGGGCCCGCTTCTTCGCGTCGCGCCACGGTGCCGCCCTCATCAATGCGCGCGGGAATGGTCATGGCGTCCGGTGCCATCAGGGCGCGGATGAAGTCCGGGTTTTCATTGCGCAGCGCCATGTAGGCGATTTCGTGGTCCATCAGGCGGTTCTCGCCGCCCTCGGCCGCGGGACTGACGCAATGCAGATTGAGGGTCTGAATTTGTTCTTTTGCGGTGTTGTAGTAGCCATCCGTGTGCCACTTGATCGCCCGGTTGGAATACGGAATGTAGTTTCGCCGCGCGCCGCTTTGATCGACGGTCAGCGATGTCAGACCGTCGCCATCCGCAAGCCAGTTGTGGTTCAATTTCGTAACCCCAAGCTGCGTTCCCATCATCAGCGGGATGTCGCGATCCGGATCTTCGCCCGTACCGCCGACATAGATCGCCATGTTGGCTTTGCGCACCCGCGCCAGCAGGGCTTCATGCTCGGCTGTAGAGAGCCGTCGAGGGTCTTTGACCTCGACCACCAGATCGCCCAAGGTCTGGGGGTAATCTTGTAGTTTTCGCGCGCACCACGCCTCATAGAGCGTTTCGTTGCCCTGATCGAAGGGACTGGCCACGTTACGGCCGTCGAGCAAATCTGATTGTGATGCAGTGGCGCACATATCGGCGCTCCTTCCCAGTCTGGATCGTTCTCAATTTGGTACTCACCATAGCGATTGCGAACCGTTCGTACTTGACCTGCGTCAGGAACCCCCTTCGCGCCAACGGATTTTTTGTGCGGGCACGACAAAACCCCCGCCCGAATGGGGGCGGGGGTTTACAATTTTTGCGCCTGCAATAAACGCCTTACTTCGGCGACAGCACCATGGTCATCATGCGCCCTTCGGACTTGGGCATTTGCTCGACCTTGGTCAGTTCTTCCAGCTCGTCGCGCATTTTGATCAAGACCTTCAGCCCCAGGTCTTGGTGCGCCATTTCGCGGCCGCGGAAGCGAATGGTGACCTTCACCTTATCGCCGTTATCGAGGAACTTGCGCGCCGCCTTCATCTTGACTTCATAGTCGTGAACGTCAATGCCGGGGCGCATCTTGATCTCCTTGATCGCGATGACCTTTTGCTTCTTTTTCGCCTCGTTGCGCTTTTTCTGTTCCTCGTACTTGTACTTGCCGTAGTCGAGAATTTTGCACACCGGCGGTTCTGCGTTGGGCGATACCTCAACCAGATCCAGACCGTGGTCCGCAGCAATCGTGATGGCTTCTTGAGTGGGTTTAACGCCGATCATTTCACCGTCGGGCCCGACCAAGCGGACTTCAGTTACAGTGATGCGCTCATTGACGCGCGGCCCTTCGATGGTCGGCTTCTTGTTAAAAGGTGGGCGGGCGATGGCCCTTCTCCTACAGTTATGCGCCTCCGGGCGGCGCTAAAAATTTACAGTGCTTATCTTTTTTTATAGAAGCGGGCCTCAGTTCCCGGCGAGCGGGCCCTTTGCTTCGGCACAGAGGATATCAATTGCCTCTCCAAGCGCAAGGATTTCTTGATCCTTACCGCCGAGACGTCGCACCGCGACCTTGCGGTCTTCGGCTTCGCGCTTGCCGACAACGAAAATCGCCGGCACCTTCTTGTGGCTGTGTTCGCGAATTTTGTAGTTGATCTTTTCGTTGCGGATGTCGATTTCGGCCCGAATACCGGCTTTTTTCAACGCCGCATAGACCTCTTGAGCGTAACCGTCTGCGTCCGAGGTGATGGTCGCGACCACCGCTTGGACCGGCGCCAGCCACAACGGCATACGACCCGCATGGTGTTCGATCAAAATTCCGGTGAAGCGCTCCAGCGAGCCAAACAGGGCGCGGTGCAGCATCACCGGACGGGTTTTTTCGCCGTCTTCGTCGATATAATGCACGTCGAGGCGCTCGGGCAGGTTCATATCGACCTGCAATGTGCCGCACTGCCAATCGCGGCCGATGGCGTCGCGCAGCACGAATTCCAACTTAGGCCCGTAGAACGCGCCTTCGCCGGGGTTGTAGGTGTAGGGATGGCCCATGCCGTCCAACGCGCCTTTGAGCGCCGATTCCAAAATGTCCCAGACTTCGTTGGAGCCCAAGCGCTTTTCCGGACGGTCGGAAAACTTGATGCGCACGTCCTCGAAACCGAAGTCCTTGTAGATGTCCATGATCAAGGCGACCACAATCTCGCATTCTTTCTGCAACTGATCTGTGGTGCAGAAAATGTGCGCGTCGTCCTGGGTGAATTCGCGCACCCGCATGATGCCGTGCAGCGCGCCTGACGGTTCGTAGCGGTTGACCTTGCCGAATTCGGCGATGCGCCGGGGCAGGTCCTTGTAGCTGGTGATGCCTTGCTTGTAGACCTGAATGCCGCCGGGGCAGTTCATCGGTTTGAGCGCGAACACGCGATCGTCGTCGGTCTGGGTGGTGTACATGTTTTCGCGGAAGTTTTCCCAGTGACCGGACAGCTCCCACAAACCGCGATCCATCACCGACGGAGTGGAAATTTCCACATAGTCGGCTTGTTCCTGACGTGTGCGCATGTAATCGATCAAGGTGCGGAACAGGGTCCAACCCTTGGGGTGCCAGAACACCGCGCCCGGCGCTTCTTCTTGAAAATGGAACAAGTCCATTTCACGGGCCAGGCGACGGTGATCACGCTTTTCGGCCTCTTCGAGCATGTGCAGATAGGCTTTGAGCTGCTTTTTATCCGCCCAGGCGGTGCCGTAGATGCGCTGGAGCATTTCGTTGTTGGAATCGCCGCGCCAATACGCGCCCGCCAGCTTCATCAACTTGAACGCCTTGCCCAGCCTGCCGGTGGATGGCAGGTGCGGGCCCCGGCACAAATCGATGAAATCGCCTTGGCGGTAGAGCGAGATATTCTGGCCGTCGGGGATCGCTTCGATGATCTGCGCTTTGTAGTGCTCGCCCTTGGCTTTGAAAAATTCGATCGCTTCGGAACGGTCCCACACTTCGCGAACGATCTCTTCGTTGCGATCAACGATTTCCATCATGCGCTTTTCGATCTTTTCCAGATCGTCAGGCGTGAACGGTTCTTTGCGCGCGAAATCGTAATAAAAGCCGTTTTCGATGGCCGGGCCGATGGTCACTTGCACGTCCGGGTACAGTTCCTGAACCGCTTCGGCCATCACGTGGGCGGCGTCGTGGCGCAACAGCTCCAGGGCCTCTTCGTCCTTGGCGGTGACGATGGCGAAATCGCTGTCTTCGGTGATCGGCAAAGATAAATCCGCCATTTCACCGTTGATTTTGACCGCCAAAGCGGCCTTCGCCAGCCCCGGACCGATCTCCGCCGCAACGTCCGCGCCCGTCACCGGGGCGTCGTAGGAACGGATGGAACCGTCGGGAAGTGTCAGTTGAACCATAAACCTGAGCCTTACTCTGCAAATGCGCGCAAAAATATATTTGAAACCCGGGAATGTAAGGGGATTCAGGGCCCTGTCAAGGCGCCTGTGCGTCCAAAGCGCCAATCCGCACGGCTGCGTCCCATACCTCGGTCACCGAAAGGTCTTGAAGCGTTTCTTTGCGCAGGATTTCAACGCATGGACCACGCTGCGCACACAACGCCGGATCGCTTTCAAAAGAATACAAAACAACGCTGGGACAACCCGCCAGTGCGATCATATGCATCGGCCCGGTGTCGTTGCCGACCGCCAGCGCCGCACCGCGCGCCAGCACCGCAATATCGATGAAATCCGTTTTGGCGCAGAGATTCACCGTCCCCGGCGCATCGTGCTCGATCAGCGCCGCGATCCCCTGTTCGGCACGCGCGCCCAGCAAAACCGGCGTCACCCCTGCCGCATACAGTCGATTGGCCAGTTCGGCGAAGCGTTCCGCCGCCCAGCGTTTGGCCGGGCGGTGCGGCGCACCCCCCGCCACCAACAGAGCGAAAGGCTTTTCGATGCCGAACGCGCTGACATCCTTGGCGGCGAAGCTGAGATCGGAAAGCCCCACATCCGCGATACCGGCCTTTGCAAGTTGTTCTTTTTGCCGATCCATAGTGTGCATCGCATCGCGCGCCGGATTGTCATGCGGATGCGAACAGCCGCGCGCGATACCGGACCATTCGGGACGTTTGCCCGGCCCAAGAATATGAAAATAGAAGCTGGAACGGTCCGACGTTTGCAAGTCGTAAACGCGGGTGAAACGCCCTGATTTGAGTTTTTGGCGCAAACGCCGAATCCGACCGATCTGCCACGCTTTGGGGCGTTCCTCGTCGACCCACACATCGTCGAACAGGCCCGTGGCGCGGGCCAGGTCCACGTATGGCTTTGAGGTCAACAGCACCAACGTCGCACCCTGGTGATGGCGGCGAATGGCCGCCATGGGCCCCAAAGCCTGGACGAAATCCCCCAGCGCCCCCAGCTTGATGATCAGGATTCGCTCGCCCATTTCGTTCACGTTTTTACACGTCCTTGCCGCGTTCACGCAGCACTTCGCGGTAGACGTTCAAGGTTTTTTCGCACATGGCGTCTTTGGAAAAGTGCTCGCTGACGCTTGTCACCGCGCGCTTCGCATAGGCGCTGCGCCCGTCCTCATCCAGATCCAGCGCCGCGCGCAACGCTTCGGCCAGCGCGGCCTTGTCGCCTGGTGGGAACAGCCAGCCGGTTTGCCCGTCGACGATGGTCTCGCACGCGCCGCCGTGATCGGGGGCCACCACCGGACGGCCCAGGGCTTGGGCCTCGACCACCACGCGGCCGAAGGCTTCGGGATCGGTCGAAGCCGACACCACCACGTCGGCCATCATGTAGGCCGCAGGCATGTCGTCGCAATGATCGACGATGCGCACAACTGAGCTCAACCCGTTTTGCTCGATCAAGCGTTCCAATTCCTTGCGGTATCCGGTGCGCCCTTGATCGGAGCCCACCAGCACGCAGCGAATGTCGCTGCGTCCGAGCGCGGCGATGGCCTCGATAAACACCGCTTGCCCCTTCCAACGCGTCAGGCGCCCGGGCAGCATCACCACCGGATAACCGTCTTCGAGACGCCAGCTTTGCGACAGCTTCACCACCCGCTCCGCGCTGACCAGGGACGGATTGAAGCTGTCCAGATCGACGCCGCGGTGGATCACGCGAATTTTATCGCCTTGAGCCCCGTACATTCGCTTGAGGTGTCCGGCGATGAATTTGGAAATGGCGATAACCCGGTCGCCGCGGGTCATGACCGAGTTGTAGAGCCGCTTCAGCGCGGTGCCGACGGAGTACGTGCCGTGAAACGTGGTGACGAACGCCGTGCCGGTGCGCCTGCAGGCGTAATAGGCGCTCCACGCCGGGGCGCGGGAACGGGCGTGCACGATGTCCACGCCTTGCTCCTCGATCAGCTTTTCAAGTTTGGAAATGTTGGCGTAAATGGTCAGCGGGTTTTTCGAATGCAAGGGCAGTTGAAAATGATCCGCGCCCGCGCGCTGCAACTGATAAACCCGCTCCCCACCGTTGGACGCCACCAGCGAGTTCCAGCCCTGGGCGGTGATGCAACCCGCGATTTCCACCGTGCCGCGTTCGACCCCGCCGCTGCCGCCAAGCGCCGGCAGAACCTGTAAAACAGTCACGGGCGCGTTTTTGGCGGTGGGCCGCCCTCCGCCGCCGACGGCTCCGCCATCCGGGGCGCGTTTTGCCGCCGAATAAAGCATGGTATGGTGCTGCGTAATGTTCATGGCCCCTTTTGAGTTTGCCGTTCTTTACATCGAAAGGTCTGGCACGGCATAAGAATGGTTGCAGTTCATAAGTGAGGTGTCCAGCGAAATGCAAGCCCCTTTAAACAATAGCTCCGATGCGCCCCCGCAAAAAATAACCCGCGAAGACGGCGCGACGATCGCCTACCACTTCAGCCCTGGCAAGGACCTCGACAAACCCACTGGAGTGATGTTTCTCGGCGGTTTCAAGTCCGATATGCAAGGTTCCAAAGCGCTTGCCTTGGAAGCATGGTGCCGGATCCAAGGAAGGGCCTTTTTGCGCTTCGACTACACCGGCCACGGCCAGTCGTCCGGGGCGTTCGTCGATGGTACCATCGGACAGTGGCGCGACGATGCATTGTATGCTTTGGATCAGCTCACCCACGGCCCCCAGGTGCTGGTCGGCAGCTCCATGGGGGGCTGGATCATGCTGTTGGTGGCGCGCGAACGCCCTGAACGGCTCAGTGGTTTGGTGGGGCTGGCGAGCGCGCCGGACTTCACCGAAGATTTGATGTGGAACGAACTGAACGACGAGCAGCGTGCCGAGATGGAGCGCGAAGGCCAAGTCGCCCTGCCCAGCGACTACGACCCGATGGAACCCTATATCATCACCAAAACCTTGATCGAGGACGGTAAAAATCATCTGTTGCTGCGCGATCCGCTCAATATTCAGGTGCCGGTGCGCCTGATTCAAGGTATGAAGGACGCCGACGTTCCTTGGGCTACGGCCTTGAAACTTCAAGACGCCCTGATCACGGACGATGTCGAGATTCAATTCATTAAAAACGGCGGCCATCGGCTCTCCGATACACCGGACCTGATCCGCTTGACCCGGACGCTGGACAACCTGTTGAACGACCTTGAAAACCGCGAAAGCGAGACCGCATGAGCCCCATCATCGACAAATTGATCATCGGCTTCACCTTTTTTCGAGACCGCTATTTCAACGATCGCAAGGACCTCTACCGGCGCTTGGTGCATGAAGGACAAAAGCCCAAGGTCGCGGTGGTGGCGTGCGCCGATTCACGGGTCGATCCGGCCATCGTGCTGCAAGCCGATCCGGGCGACATTTTCGCCATCCGCAACGTCGCCAATCTGGTGCCGCCGTTCGAAGAGGATGTCGACGGCGCGACCTCTTATCACGGCACCTCCGCGGCATTGGAATTCGCCGTGGAGCAATTGGGGGTCGAGCACATCGTGGTGTTCGGCCACGCCCATTGCTCAGGTGTCAAAGCCATGATCCACGGTCAAGAAGGCACCAAGGTCGCGGGCCGCTTCGTGCCCGCGTGGACCAGCATCGTCGACAAAGCCTACACGCGCGCCAAAACACAAGATCCCGACCTCAAAGGCGACGCCTTGGACCGTTCATGCGAGCGCCAAGCCGTGCTGGTGTCGCTCGACAATCTCATGACCTTCCCCTTCATCCGCGAACGGGTCGAGGCGGGAACCTTGCAGATTCACGGCTGGTATCTCGACATCGCCGAGGGCGATTTGTCGAGCTACGACGACAGCGAAAAACGCTTTACGCCGCTGCTGTGAGCGTCTCAGAATAAGGTTTCGGCGAAAACCCGCTTTCCGTTCAACAACAACGCCCGGATTGCCGCATCGCCGTTTTCGTCGATGGCGACTTCGATATCGACGACATCGCCTTCTTGTGGGCGCTCCAGCTTTCGCCCTTCGCCTTCCGGCACGAAGTATGTGTTGATCCCATAACTGACCCAAATATCGGATCGATAGGACTGAGCGTTTCGAACTTCACCGCGAATCGCAATCTGCCCTTGGGGAAGTTTTAGCTTATTGGGGTGTGCTGAAACGGCCCGCCAATATCGTTCATCTTTGACCAGGACGACATAAATCGTATCGCCTTTTTGAAACCCCGCCTTGACGCCGGGCAGCTTTCGATCCAATTGGTCAATGTCGTAGCGAATGCGCACGTAATCGCCGCGAAACAAAGACCTGGGGTCCACGGGCTGCGTTTTCAGCAAAATCGGCGTCCCCATCGACAGCGTGTACTGCTTTTTGGCAATCATGCCCATCAACAACATGGACTGCGCGACAACGATGACGGCGATGGCCCAGGATCGTTTGCTCATGGCCCATCCCCTTGGTTTCTATCCGTTATATGCCCCAACCATTGTCGGCGCTTGCGTTCCAGCACATAACCGCCGCCCAGCAAAATCAATCCGGTGACGAGGAAGAATGCGGAGCGGTCCATCAAACCCCAAAACCTGTCGAAATACACCGCCAGGATCGCCAGAGCGAACGCGCCTACGCCGACATTGACCCAAAAACGGTCCCCCGCCAGATATCCCCCGTGGATCACCCACGCGATCACCATGAAATTCAACACGACGAAGGCAATGTGGATGCTTTTCAGCGCCACGAAAGACGGTGGGATAAACAGATTGGCGACGATCACGACGATGATCGCCAGCACAACCGCGCCATCCCAGCGCGATGCGCGAACGCCCGTGATCCATTCACCCTTTTCGTCCTCACTCTCACCGTGAGATTTCAGCCACAGATAACCGGCCAACATCAAAACCAACGCCGACGCCGACGCAACGATTAGGGCCGGATTGAGATATTCCGGGCGAATACGTGAAAAATCGAAATTTCCCTCTTCAACAAACTTGATGCGTCTCAGATGATGAACGACGCTCAAAGAATTGATGAACAAAAACGCCAACCCCGACAGCAACCCCGTGCGCTGCGTCAGGCTTGAAAACGCCCGGCCCCAACGCGCACGGCCCATCCATATGCCAAATAGCACCACAAGCACGGACACAAGAACCAGCAAGGCCACGACAACCGTATTTTCGGCATCATTTGACCACTTCACCAAAGCGATCAACTGCCAGACAATCCAGGACGCGGCCAAGGCCAAAGCCGCACTGCGCCACGTTTGGCGCACCGCCTGCACGGCAAATGCCAACCACAGGATCAAAAACGGCCCGTGAACCGTGGGATGGTAAAACCCGGCCATTTCCTGACCGCTCCACAATGTGATCAGCGCCACGCCCGCCACGGCGACGGCCTGGCTGGACGCAAGATACACGACCGTCAACGCGCCGAGCGCCCACATCAATGTGCCGTTTGGGTAATGCGCACTGATGTGGTAGGTCTGCGCGATCAACGCGATGTTTGCACCGAACATCAGCACGCCCAGCAACAAAAAAGCATGGCCGAATTTGTCTGAGCCTTTGTCCTGGCGGGCAAACGCCAGCGCCGCCAAACCGTAAACGCCCCACATGCCGCCCAGCAAAACGATCAAGCGCACCAGCTTGCCCATGCCCTGCCAGTTGGAGGCGAAGAACATGATGACGCCTGCGGCGATCATCAACACGCCCATGATTGCGAAGGCGGTCGGGGCGTAGGATGCGCTTTGCGCCTTCTCGTCGGCACGCTTTTCGATGGCCGCGGCGTTGTCCGCCGTAACAAGCCCTTGCTCGACCCAGTCCGGCAGTTCCGTGCGAAGCCATTTCAAATGACGGCTGTAAAATCCCCACATGCGCGCCCCTCGCGTTTTATCAACCAAGAGTGTAGTGCACGCCGCCCCCCGACGCCAGAACCCCGCCTACATCCCCTCCACCGCCAGCACCGCTTGTAGGCCGGATTTGTAGTCGGGGTAGTCCAGTTTGACGCCCAGCTCATCCTTGATCTTGTCGTTCATGACCAAGCGGTTGTCGGCCCAAAAGGTTTGCGCCATGGGCGACATGGTTGCGAGCGCTTCTTCAAACGGGATTTCGTCCGGCACCGGCGCGCCCAACAGCTCGCACGCGAACTTGATGACGTCGCTGGGTTGGGCCGGATCGTCGTCGCACACGTTGTAGATACCGCCTGGATTGGGATGCGCCATCGACGCCTTCAAGACGTTGGCGATGTCGGCCACGTGAATGCGCGAAAACAGATGGTCCGGACAGGCGATGCGCTGTGCACGTCCCGCGCGCACCTTGTCCAAAGGGCTGCGCCCCGGCCCGTAAATCCCCGCCAAGCGAAACACATGCAGCGGCAACCGGCTGCGCACGGCCAGGTTTTGCCAGCGCGTTTCGGCCAAACCGCGAAAGCGCGAACGTTCCTGGGTCGGCAACAGGCGCGAGGACTCGTTGACCGGCTTGCCGCCGGTGTCGCCGTAAACGCCGACCGTGGACAAATAGCCCAGCCACTCGATACTGCCGCCGAGATGTTGGGCATGACGCGCCAAATCGTCACCGTGCAAATCCAAAACCGGATCACCCGCGCCATCAGGCGGCACAGACAGCAACACATGCGTGACGTCGGCGAAATGCGCATCGAAGTCTTGCAGCGGATGATCGCGATCAAACACCAGCGCGCCTGCGCCCTTTTTATCGTCAAAGCGGTGCGTGCCGCTGACCCGCCAGCCTTGGCGTTGCAGATCGCGGGCCAGCCAACCGGCGCTGTAGCCAAGGCCGAAACAAAACAAATGCGGGGTTTTCTGGGTCATGGAGTTTGCCGTGCTTGCTTTTTACGAGTTGCGCGGCAACTGTAGCCACCATGACGCGCCCAATACAAGCAGCAACCCTGGCCGCAACCCTGGCAACAGCCTGCATCGCCATTTTCATGAGCGTTGTAAGCCCTGCCCACGCCGAAACCGCCGCCGAGGCCCAAGGGCGCTATCAAGCTTGCATGGACAAGACGAAAATCGACGCCGAAGCCGCGTTCGACGACGCCACCACGTGGGAAGGGCTCGGCGGCGGCTATCCCGCGCGCCATTGCGCCCTGGCCGCGTTGATCGAGATCGGTCACTATGACGAAGCTGCCCAAGGGCTGGAAAGGCTTGCCGACGCGGTGCGCGCGGACGCCCGCTTCAAGGCCCGACTGTTGGTGCAAAGCGCGCGCGCATGGATTGCCGCAAACAACCCCAAACGCGCCGCCGCCGTCGCCGACACGGCGCTCAGGCTGGTTCCCGACACAACCGATGCCTTGCTGATCCGCGCCGAGGCGCTCGCCCTGCAAGGGGCGTATTGGGAAGCCGCCGACGACCTCAGCCGGGTCTTATATAGCGAGCCGGAAAACGTCGAAGCTCTGGTGCTGAGGGGTGCGGCATATCGCCAACTGGATGCCTTGGATTTGGCATTCGACGATCTCAACCGCGCCTTGGCGCTGAACCCCGATCATCCCGAAGGGCTTTTAGAGCGGGGCATTGTCCACCGTCTCGCCAAGCGCAAAACCGAGGCCAGGGCCGACTGGAAACGCCTCATCGAAGTGGCGCCGAAGTCGCAAGCCGCGCGTGATGCAACCGCAAATTTGTACGCATTGGATTCGGGTGTCGAGTGATCGACCTGGAAACCACGCGCCGACAGCCTTATATTCGCACAAACGCAACAACAAATCTGGACAGGTCCATGAGCAACAGCCATCTCGAAACGCCCGACTTTCCGCTCCAATCCAGTGGCGAGGTTGGTGGCCCGGCCCATCGCCAAGCCCATGAAATCGGCTGCGGCGCACTGGTGATCCGCTCCACCGAAGACGGCCATGCCGTGTGCCTCAAACTGGACCGCATCGGCAAGGAATATATCCACCACTACGTCGTGGTGCTCGATCCCAAGCCCGAAGGCGAGATGGAGCTGGTCTACGTCGACCCGGAAGAACATCTGTTCGACTGCTTCGCCACGATGGAGCTGGAATTGGGCTCGGCGGAAGACGTCGCGGTCGAAATTGGCCATGCGATTGAAAACAAGGACGGTCATTTCATCAAGCTTTTGGACGATCCCAAAACGCAAAAAATGTTCTGTTTCGCCGAACCCGCCACCGGTCTGGTGCGCATCCGCCAGGAACGCAAACTGAAAAGCGTGCATCCCAACTGGAAAGCCCGCGCCAAGCTCAAGGACGAAGTCGTCGAACTGTCGCACCTATTGGAACATTTCGCGCAAGAGTTATAGTCGAACAGAAACCTATTTTATATTTCAAAAAATTATAAATGGGCACCTCGAACAACGCCCTCCTTCGCCAAGGTCGGGGCGGTTTTGAGTTGATATGAAGCCATTTTGTTCTGGCCTCATGCTTAGTCCACGCCCCGGCAGGGCAATTGCGTTGTAACGCTTTGTGTTAGGCGGATTTCGCGCCTGATACGGTTATGGAGGCCCAGCGTGGGCGGCGGGCCCGACCGCCGAGCGTTCCAACTGAACCAGGCGGCGCATGTTGTAGGCCACGTTTTTGAGGCCGATCCGCGCCTTGGCGCGAGCCATCCCGATGCTGCGCACCAGCGTTCCGCCCATATCGTTGCTTTGTGCGCCAAAGACGTGTTCCACGCGCGCGCGAACTTTTGAGCGGGTGTTGTTGCCTTGTTCTTCGCGGTTGTTCAGCGGCGTGTTGCGGCGACCCTTGCGGTGGATCCGGCTTTTGAGGCCTTTATCTTTGAGCGTCGCTTCAATGTCCACTGAGCGATAAGCGCTGTCGGCATCAATGATCTGACCGCCCATCGCCAAGTCGCCCTGGTCTTTTAAATAGCCGTCAAAGTCCGCGAACAACGCATCGATCACGCCGACCTCGGCAAGTCGATCTCAGTACAGCCACACCGTCTTGGCATCAGGGACCTTGCCCTCAAGGCCTAAACCCAAAAAACGCATGAACGAGAGGCGGTCGCGGATTTGATACTCGACCTGATCGTCGGACAGATTGTAAAGCGAACACAATACGATCCCCTTGAACGTCATCACCGCATCCAAGGGCTTGCGGCCCGCCGATGACTTGCGAGCCTCAGATGGCTTGCGCCATGCGGCTTCAAGGCGCGGACGAAAATCTTCCCACGGAACAACTGTGTTGAGTTTCAACAGGGGATCGTTCTTGGCGTCCAAGCCAGCGTACCGATTGGCAATGTCAAAAAAGCCCAGTTGGCTCATGGTCGTCGTCCTAAAGCCCGAAATCATACTGAGCAGATTCTAACAGGTCGTGGCGGATGAGTGGGCATTTATAGAGGTGCCCTTAAAGACGTTCTCGCGGAGCAAGGACTATCAAAAATCCAAATCAGAGTAATGCTTTGGCGGCGGCACGCCGGGGATGTGGTCGTGCAGCAACGGGCGAAAGCTGGGGCGCGACTTGATGCGCGCGTACCAGTCCTTGGCCAACGGATAGTCCACCCACGGCACGTCGCCCAAGTAATCAATACAAGACAAATGCGCGCCTGCGGTGATGTCGGCCAAGGTGAACTGATCGCCCGCGAGCCATGTGCGGCGCTCCACCAGATAGCCGATGTAGGCCAGATGGTGCTGAATGTTGGTCTTGCCCGCGCGGATCGCCGTGCTGTCGGGTGAGCCGAGCCGCAAGAACCGTTTCATAACTTTTTCGCCAACCAAATTCTCCACGACCTCACGGTCGAACTTGTCGTCGAACCACTGGCACAGACGGCGCACCTCCGCGCGTTCCAACGGCCCCGCCCCCAACAAGGGCGGATTGGGCTCGGTTTCATCCAGATATTCAGCGATCACTTGCCCGCCGGAAATCGCCGCGCCGCCGGTTTCCACCAGAACCGGAACGTCGCCTGCTGGATTGAGCCGCAGAAAGACTTCGCGGCGCTCCCACGTTTTTTCGATTTCAAGATCGAACTCAAGCTTCTTTTCCCCAAGAACGATCCGTACCTTGCGGGAATGGGGAGACAGCCAATTGTGGTAAAGCGTGCGCATGGGAATCTTATACATCAAGTTTTGCAGGGGAGAACATACGCGTTTTGCCGGAGTGTAACCTTTACCAACATTAAACGAATTACATCATGAAACCGCCGTATTTCGACCCCACATTATAGTCATTCAAAATCATCGGAGCCGTCCCATGCTGATCAAAACACCGAAGTCCTGGCAATTGCGCGAATCGGACGCCACCCCGGAAACGATCTACCGCGAAAGACGTCGTTTCATGAAGGGCACCGCCGCCGCGATCACCGGCGGCATCGCCGGAAGCCTGATCGGCCGCGACGCGTTCGCTGCCTGGGTTAAAGGTGAAAAATTGCCCAATTTAGCGAAAAGCGCCTACACGGTGGATGCACCGACAACGCCGTACGAATCGGTGACGGAGTACAACAATTTTTACGAATTCGGCACCGGCAAGGACGATCCGGTCGACAATGCCAAGGATTTCGTCACCAAGCCGTGGACCATCGAAATCGCCGGTGAAGTCGCCAAGCCCGGCATTTACGATATTGAGGATCTGCTGCGCCCCCACCAGATGGAAGAGCGCGTCTACCGCCATCGCTGCGTCGAAACCTGGTCCATGGTGGTGCCGTGGGCCGGGGTGGCGCTGGCCGACATCATCAAGCGTTTAGAGCCTACCTCGCGCGCCAAATACGTGGCGTTCGAAACCCTTCACGATCCCAAACGCATGCCGGGTCAAAACCGCCGGGTGTTGGAATGGCCTTACGTCGAAGGTTTGCGCATGGACGAAGCCATGAACCCTTTGGCGTTGCTGGCGACCGGCGTTTACGGCGAAGTGATGCCGCCGCAAAACGGCGCGCCGGTGCGCTTGGTGGTGCCGTGGAAATATGGCTTTAAAGGCATCAAGTCCATCGTGCGCATCACGTTTACCGAAAAAGAGCCGCCCACGTCGTGGAACTTGGCGGCGTCGCGCGAATACGGTTTTTACGCCAATGTGAACCCAGACGTGTCCCATCCGCGCTGGTCCCAAGCCAAGGAACGGCCCATCGGCAAGTTCTTCAAGAGCCCGACCTTGAAATTCAACGGCTACGGTGAAGAGGTCGCGCACCTGTACAGCGGCATGGACTTGGCGAAGTATTTCTGATGAACACACGCACGGCGAGCGCATCCCTGATGAACTTTTCCTTTTCCCTGCCGTACCGGGCCGCATGGTGGCTGGTGTTTGCGGCCTTGTCCCTACCGCTGATCTGGCTGGTGGGGATGGCTCTCACCGATGGGCTGGGCGCAAATCCGATTGAGGCCATCAACCGCTACCTCGGCGATTGGGCGCTGCGCATGGTGCTGGTGGCGCTGGCGGCGACGCCGCTGAGAATTCTATTCGGCTGGCGCTGGCCGGTGAGGATGCGGCGCATGATTGGGCTGTGGGCGTTCGCTTACGTGGCGCTGCATATCACCAACTACGTCGCCATCGATCAGTTTTTCGCCTGGGGCGATATCTTCAAAGACATCGTCAAGCGCAACTTCATCACCGTGGGCATGATCGCGTTCGTGATTCTCACCGCGCTGGCGGCGACGTCGTGGAACGGCGCAATCAAACGCATGGGCGCAAAATCGTGGCTGCGTCTGCACAAGCTGGTTTACGCCGCCGCCGCGCTGGGCTGCCTGCATTACATCTGGATGGTCAAGGCCGATCTGCTGATGCCGATGATCCATTCCGGCGTGTTGGCCGCGTTGTTGGGCGTGCGCCTATATGTTCGCTTCGCTAAACAATAACTGGGCTAAACGATAACGGGGCGATTATCGATCGCCGCACCGGTGTAGGTTCCCGCAGTCTGTCTATTGCTGATCGCGTAGGCATCCAGATATTCCTCCCATTGGACCAGAGACAGGTACGCAGTGCGTGGATTTGCACCAGCGCCAATCTCAAGTTGGTACTGATCATGCGGTGCGGCGACAGGCACGCCATAGCGGTTGAAGTAGGCATCCACGGCATTTTCGAAATCGCCCACCGTCAAATTCTCAGGGTGCCCTGGAACATGGTTTTGCACCGCCCAATCGAACGCCATCGAGGTCAACAAACATCGATAGCTGCCGAAGCTCGACCCGCCGACATTCTGAATTTTTGGCGGCTCCGCCCCCACGGCGACGCCGGGGGCCAGTTCGTCCCACATGGGCGCAAACGTCTCTTGGATGGACAGGCCCTCCAGAGCGCCAACCACGGCATCACGCGTGGCCGCGTATGCACCGTCTTTTTGCATATACATAATCATGGAATCGGGCTTGCCCGCACCGCCAGGGGCCGTCACTTTGAAATGGCCCGCATTGGCGAACTGGTCCAAGACCTGCGTCTGACGCCGTGCAGCTTCGGCAATATCGACAGGATCGACGTTCGCCGCCACCCGCCAATTGTTGGCTTCGACCCGATTGTTCAAGGCATAAACGTGCAAATAATCGCGCCGTGCGCCAAAGGCCAAATCCGAAAGCACGATGCCCGGCTCCGCAAGGGCGCGGCGATATTCCATCGCGCACCCGCCGACGTTCATCGTTCCGCTCTTTTGCGCCCTGACCTTGTGATTGCCCACGCCACTGCACACCCCCAGCAGGCCGCACAACAGGTCCTGATTGCGCAACGGGGTCTTGGGCGGCAGGTTGGGATGTTGTGAACGTGTATAACAAAGCTGGTAGAGCGCGTTGGTTTTCGTCCTAACGCTTCTTGCGGCGTTGGCCTGCAACACGGGCAGGGCCCATCCTTTGAACGTATCGTACGATTGCACGGAAGTGACGAGTGCACGGGGCATGGTCTTTTCTCCTTAAACCAAGTCGGTCTGGGCGCCCTCATCGGGCAGGTCCGTGTTTTCCCAAGTGCTCCATTCGGGCCATTCGGGTGTATTGGGCGGACCGAACGGAACGGCTCCGTCCAAGGGCGACGGCGGCGTGTCGAACATGTCCGCCGGGCCGGTCGGCTCCACCCGTTCGTCAGACTGATCAAACATCTCATCGTCCGGTTCGGAAATTGGCTTAGGCCCGGGCTCAGGTATGGGATCGGGATCGGGCACGGGATCGGGCACGGGATCGGGCACGGGCATCGGCGTCGGGTCGGGTTGCGGCGGCGCATCCGGTTGCGGCACGGGCTTGGGAAACGTTACCGCCAGAGCGTTTTGGATGGTGCCCACGGCGCCATCGACGTTGGCGAGAAAAGCATCGTCGATGTTCAACAAACGTCTAGCCGACGCCTTAAGGCGCGCTTGGTCCAGGACCGCCACATTGGGGCCTGAGATGTAGCGAAGATCGGCGGCGGAAACCATGGGCATGTGGGTCTTCAGCGCGGCGGCATTGGCGCCGACCAACATCGAAATCATCCTGGCTTGGGAATAGGTCGTTGTCGTGTCGTCGCCGCCTTGGATCAAAAGCTTATCGACCTGGGTGCACACCTGGGCCAGGGCGGCGATGTCTTTGTCGATGATCGCGATGTTGTCGACCGTGCGGTAAGTGCATTTTACGCGATTTAATTCCGCATTCACCTGGGCGCGGTACTGGCGCACGTACACATCCAGCAAAGCTGCAAACCCTTGCGTCGTATTCGCCATGCTTGACGTCCTCTTTCTCGGTGATGTGCTCGAAGGGCGCGCGCGATTTAGGGGTAAACGGGCCTGTTGGCGAACACCGCGTTTTTGTTGGTGTAATAATTAGCCGCCTGATTCTTGAAGAGCGCGAACGCCGACATATAGGCTTGGTTGTCGGCATTGTTCGCCGCCAGCGCCAACTGGTTCTGATCGTGGGGATTGGCGATGGGCACGCCGTAGATGGGAAACGCCAGATCGACACGGTTGTTGAAATGCACCTGGGTCAGATTACCCAACACACCGGCCGCGTCCTGGGCCAAGGCCGTCTCAAACGCCACCGCCGTCGCCAGACAGCGAAACCGGCCGAAACTGACGCTGGTCCTGCCCCCGCCTGGATTGGGCCAGCTCACTTTGGGCGGTTCCGCGGCCTCGGCCATGCCCAGTTGAAACTCGTTCCACATGGGCGCGAAAGTTTCTTGGATATTGAGATGTTGCAGCGCCGCCACCAAAGCCGCGCGGATGCCTGCGTAGGTCGCCGCGCGTCTGCGCATGTATACGATCAGGGAGTCCGGCTTGCTCGCCGTACCCGGCGCGGACACTTTGAAATGGCCGATATCCGCATTGGCGTCCAAGATCGGACACACCGCCGCAACCGCGGCTGGAATATCGGACGGATGAATGTTGAACGCCACCCGCCAGTTGTTGTTTTCCGCGCGCCCGCCTGCGGCGTAGATGTGTAAATATCCGCGTTGTCCCGCAACTGCGTCAGCGCTCAGGTCCGCCGGCTCGGTCAACAGGCAACAGCACAAACAACGCGTGATCGCCCAGTGGTTCAAATAATCGGACCATGCCTGATATTCCAGGCGCTCATTGTTGGTCAGATCGTTGCCGCCTTGGATATGAACCACGCGGGCGTTCCCGGCATTGGTCAGTCCAGCGTTGAGCAGCAACGTCTGCATCGCCACCAGCAAAGCTCTCCCGGTCAATGGAACTTTGGCAGGCACAGCATCCAACAGGGGCTTGTAGCACAGTTGGTATAACTGGGTGGATTTCGCACCGGCGTTCATCGCCGCCGTGCCGGGCTTGCTCAATTCTGTCCAAGCACGCTGCTTGAACAGGGCGTACGATGCTGCGGAAGTTCTTGGGGCGCGGGCCATGGCGAGCGGTCCTTGTGTCTGTTTGCTGGCGAAACCTAACCGTCGATCAAATCGATCTCGTCGGCGTCGGGAATGTTTTCGATGTTGTCCCCGTCGGTATCGGGATACTCTTTATCCTGTCCGGGAATGTCGGGGGGATCGCCTGGGCCGGGCGGAATCATGGATGTAAGATTTTTTTCAAACGCGGCGTCTGCGTCCTTGAGCTTGGCTTCCAAACCCTTCAGCTTGGGCTGGTCCAAGGTCGCCACTTTGGCGCTTTGAATGTAGGTGAGGTCGGCGGCCTGCATGCCGGGAAACAAGCTCACGACGGATTCGATCTGCGCCTTGAGCTTCGCGCCCAACATGTTGAGCTGCATTTCGTCGCTGGTGGAGATCGGGGTGTTTTCAACCCCGTACTTGGCCAACGCCGCATCGGCCTCTTGAAAAACGATTTTCAGTGAAGACAGCGCCTTCTCCAAGGTGCTGAAATCGCGAAACTGCGCCGAAGCCCCCTTGAGGATCAGTTGCGACGACGCTTCGTACTGGCTGACGTAGACCTCATATTGCGAGGTCAAGGCGTTCGATGTATCGCTCATGGATAGCGCCTCCCAATCTTCAGTGCAGGCGCAACCTTGCGCTCTGCATTCTGAATTGAGACGCTGACGGAAAGACTTTGTGAATTGGATGTCAGGCGTTGTTAGCTTCTCGGGATTCGCGGATGTCTTGTTCATCCATGCCGATGGTCAGCGCGATGGCGTCTTTGTGCTTTGCCAGAAATTTCTGACTGCGGCGCGGCAGGGGGATTTTCAATCCACGGCACATGCCGATCAGCGCTTCAAGGATTTGATCCTCGCTCAGATGGATACGGAACGGATTGTGCGGGTCGTTGGATGTGTAATGCAGCACGGCCTTGAGGCCCTCAGGCGTGTCGTCGGAGACCACGCGTCCCTTGCTGCCATCGATGACCTGCACGTCTTCGACATGGGAGTCCGGCACGTTCATGTTCTTGTCCTTGGCGAACTTTTGAAACGCCAAGCGCAATTCCTGTTTGGTGAAAATCAATTTTCGAACATCGACGGGCATCGCAGCGCTCTTTCTCCAACGCAAAAATTTATCGCACGTCCTGTATATGGTCGTCGCTATCGAACAATCATAGCATTTTCTAAGCTACATCAATGGGCTTCGTCCCAATTGTCGCCCACGCCGGTGTCCACCACCAGCGGCACGTCAAGCGACGCGGCGCTTTCCATCACCTCTTTAACCACCCGGCGGGTGGCTTCGATCTCAGGTTCCGCCACCTCGAAAATCAACTCATCGTGGACCTGCAACAGCATGCGCGCGCCGAGGCCCGCGCCATCCAGCGCCCCACCCAAACGCACCATGGCGCGCTTGATGATGTCCGCAGAGCCACCTTGGATAGGCGCATTGATGGCGGCGCGTTCGGAAAAACCGCGCTTCATCGGGTTCTTGTCGTTGATCCCGCTCATGTGGCATTTGCGGCCAAACAAGGTGGTGACGAAACCGTGCTCCGACGCGAACGCCTTGGTGTCGTCCATGTAGGTGCGGATGGCGGGGAAGCGTTCGAAATAGGCCTTTATGTAATCGCCCGCTTCACCGCGCGAAATGTCCAACTGGCGCGCCAGACCAAATGCGGAGATGCCGTAGATGATGCCGAAATTGATCGCTTTGGCGCGCCTGCGCACCATCGGATCCATGCCTTCGATCGGCACGCCGAACACTTCCGACGCGGTCATGGCGTGAATGTCCAAGTCCGCATGAAACGCGTCTTTGAGCTGTGGGATATCTGCGACGTGCGCCAGCAACCGCAGCTCGATTTGTGAATAATCGGCGCTGAGCAGCTTGTGGCCCGGTTCCGCGACGAAGGCCTTGCGGATTTTGCGGCCCTCTTCGGTGCGGATGGGAATGTTTTGCAAATTCGGATCGGATGAGGCCAGCCGCCCGGTGGACGTCGCCGCCATCGAATACGACGTGTGCACGCGCCCGGTCTCGGAGTTGATCTGGCCGATCAGCGCATCCGTGTAGGTGCTTTTGAGCTTGGCCAATTGACGCCAGTCCAACACCCGTGCGGGCAGTTCATGGCCCTCTGCGGCCAAACCTTCAAGGATGTCCGCCCCCGTGGCGTAAGCCCCGGTCTTGCCTTTTTTGCCACCCTCGATAGCCATTTTATCGAACAGGATTTCGCCAAGCTGCTTGGGTGATGCGATGTTAAATTTTTCACCCGCAAGCTCGTGAATTTCGATTTCAAGATCGCCGAGACGCTTGGCGAAATCGTCCGATAGGCGCTTCAGTTCGGCTGCATCGACCTTGACGCCTTGGCGTTCCATCCGCACCAACACCGGAATCAGGGCGCGTTCCAAGGTTTCGTAAACCGTGCTCATGCGCTCTGGCACAAGGCGCGGTTTGAGCATCTTAAAAAGCTTCAACGTCACGTCCGCATCTTCGGCGGCGTAGTCGAGCGCCTTGTCCAAGGCGACCCGATCAAACGTAACTTGCGCCTTACCACTGCCCGCGACATCTTTGAACTTGATGGTTTCATGACCCAAATGCAGGCGCGCCAGCTCGTCCATGCCGTGGCCGTGCAAGCCGCTTTCCAGCACGTAGCTGAGCACCATGGTGTCGTCCACCGGGGCGACCGCGATGTCATAACGGTTCAGCACCAACATATCGTATTTGATATTTTGGCCGACCTTGAGCACACCGGGGTCTTCGAGCATCGGCCTCAACAGGTCCAGCGCACGCGCCAAAGGAATTTGCTCAGGCGCTTCGCTGCCGCCATCGCCGCCCAGCAAATCGCCTTGGGCTTCGGAGCCTTTGTGGGTCAGCGGGATGTAGCACGCGCGCCCCGGCGTCACACACAACGACACCCCCACCAATTCAGCCGACATGGCGTTGAGCGAGGTGGTTTCCGTGTCCACCGCAACCACACCCGCGTCCATGGCCTCTGCGATCCAGCGCTTGAGCGCGTCTTCGCTTTGCACCAGTTCAAATTCAGTTTGGGCCGTGGGTGCTTCGACGGTTTTGTCAGTCTGCTTGTTGCCATTGTCGCCGATGGACACGCCGCGTGCTTCGACCTTGGAGATCAGAGATTTGAAATTCTGCTCCCTGAGGAACGTCAGCAAAGTGGCGACGTCCGGCTTGACCACATCGAAGTCGTCCAACGGCACATCGACCGGCACGTCTTGGCAGAGCGTCACCAGTTCCTTGGATACGCGCGCATTGTCGGCCTGGCTCATCAAGCGTTCGCGGCGCTTGGGCTGCTTGATGTTTTCGGCATTGGCCAGAACGGATTCCAAATCGCCATACTCGTTGATCAGTTGCGCCGCGGTTTTAACGCCGATGCCTTCCACACCCGGCACGTTGTCGGCACTGTCGCCGGCCAGGGCCTGCACGTCTATGACGCGGTCGGGGCCGACGCCGAATTTTTCCAGAACTTCATCGGGGCCGATCATGCGGTTTTTCATCGCATCCATCATCACTACGCCGTCGCCGACCAGTTGCATCAGATCTTTATCCGATGAGACGATGGTCACGTCCGCGCCATGTTCGCGCGCTTGGCGGGCGTAGGTGGCGATCAAATCGTCGGCCTCATAGCCTTCCATGTCCACGGCTTTGAGACCCAGCGCACGGGTGGCGTCGCGCACCAGCGCGAACTGCGGAATCAAGTCGTCAGGTGCGGGCGGGCGGTGGGCTTTGTATTGGGGATAAATGTCGGAACGAAAGGTCTTGCGCGCGCGGTCGAAGATCACCGCGATGTGATCGGCGTCAGTGTCTTCCACCAGCTTCATCAGCATGGCGGTAAAGCCGTACACCGCGCCCACAGGGGTGCCGTCGGGACGCGTCATCGGCGGAAGCGCGTGATAAGCCCGAAAGATAAAGCCCGAGCCGTCGATCAAAAAGACGTGTTTCATGTCATATAGCCTGGGCGCTTAGTGCGCTGCGGCTTTGGCGTCGGGATCGAGCACGAACACCTTGGAGCAATACGGACACACCGCCTTGCCGGTTTTGGGATCGATCTTCACATACACCCGGGGATGGCCGCCAGTTTCAGCGTCGCCATCGCAAGCGACGGTGGTGGATGTCACAATGGTCGGGACCGCGTCTGTCATCTCAGAAGTTCCTTCGGGCAAGATGGTGTTGGTCAACACTCTATATATGGACTTGCGCACGCACGCAAAGGGCTTACATTTCCCCAAACACGAGCACGCACCGCCTCCGGATGATACCCCAAGCACCAGCGGTTGCAACGCCCCAAGGAGTTATAATTCGTGACCTCTCTTGCCGACCATAGCCCTGATAACGCCGTGGAAATCCGCGATTTGACCAAAATCTACAAGGCCCAGGGCAAACGCGGCGAAATGCACGCTTTGTCCGGGCTCAGCCTGGACATTCCGCGCGGTTCCTTTTTCGGCCTCCTGGGCCCCAACGGCGCGGGCAAATCGACGCTGATCAATATCCTAGCGGGCTTGGTGCTCAAAACCTCCGGCACCGTGCGCATTTGGGATCACGACATCGCCACCGACACCCGCGCCGCTAAGCGCGCCATCGGCATCGTGCCGCAAGAATTGAACATCGACCCATACTTTTCCCCCCGCGAAGCGCTGGAGGTCCAGGCCGGTCTTTACGGCGTGCCCAAAGATCAGCGCCGTACCGACGAAATACTTGAAGCCGTAGGCCTGACCGAAAAAGCCACAGCCTACGCACGCACCTTATCAGGCGGCATGCGCCGCCGTTTGCTGGTGGCCAAAGCCCTGGTGCACACGCCGCCGGTCTTGGTGCTGGACGAACCCACCGCGGGCGTGGATGTCGAACTGCGCCGCCAGTTATGGACCTACGTGCGTAAGTTGAATGAAGACGGCGTGACGGTGTTGCTGACCACGCATTATCTGGAAGAAGCCGAGGAGTTGTGCGATCGCATCGCCATCATCAACCACGGCAAGCTGATCGCATGCGACACCACCAAAAACCTCATGGGCAAGCTCGACAGCAAGCGCGTCACCGTGATGTTGACCGAGGATTTGGCCGCCGTGCCCGAACCGCTGAAATCCTTCAACGTTACCCTTAAGGACCTGCGCGAGCTTGAGTTCACTTATCAGCCGAGTCTGGTGAAGTCGTCCGATATCATCACCGCCGTCCAAGACGCCGGCCTCAAGTTCGCCGAACTGGCAACTAAGGAACCAGAGCTGGAAGACATTTTCGTGCAAATCACCAGCCAACCCGATCACACCGCCAACCCGTAAACCGGAATTTAGATATGACAGGAATAGACGCACAGACCGGGGATGAGGGCTATCTGCTCGACCCCGCAGATTGGACCGAAGCCATCGCCGAGCAATTCGCAGCCGAAGAAGATCTGGTGCTGAGCGATGAGCATTGGGCCGTGATCCGCTTTGTACGCGATTGGCACACCGAGCACGGCGTCGCCCCCAGCGGACGCGACATGACCGCGTTCATGAAAGCCCAAGGCGCATCGCGCAACCGACTGTTCGAGTTGTTTCCCTATGGTTACGTACAGCAGACCTGTAAGATCGCGGGCATGATCAAGCCGCGTTCTTGGAGCACCGGCTGAACCATCTGGAGTGAGCCGCGACGCCAGGGGAGGGGCGAACCATGAACAAAGACAGCGTGCGCATCGCGGCCATTTCAATCCTCGTTTTGCTGGCGGGTTTCCTCTTCACCTATCAGTTTGTCGAACCCGCGCCACCGCGTGAAATCACCATCGCCACCGGCGGCGCGAGCGGGGCGTATTATGCCTTCGCCAATCGCTACCGCGATGTATTGGCCAGCCAAGGCATCACGCTCAATGTGCTGCAAAGCGCGGGTTCGCTCGAAAACATCTCGCTGCTGGAAACGGCTCAAGCGGATGCGGCGTTCGTCCAAGGCGGCACGGGAAATGCGGCGCAAAACCCTGATCTGGTGTCGTTGGGCTCATTGTATTTCGAACCCTTGTGGGTGTTCGTGCGCGCCGATTTGGCCGATTTGGACGTGACGAAGCTCAGCGATTTGAGCGGATTAAAGATTGCCGCCGGCGCTGAAGGCAGCGGCACCTGGGCGGTGGCGAAACAACTGCTCGACGCCAACAACGTGCCATCCGATACACGCGACGTTCAACGCTTGTCATCGGCCGACGCGGCGCACGCCTTGATGTCAGGCACCCTCGACGCGGCATTTTTCGTGACCTCGCCAACCTCCCCGTTGGTGCGCGAGATGCTGCAACAACCCACGTTGAAATTGCTGAATTTCGACCGCGCAAGCGCCTATACCCGCCAATACCGCTATCTGTCCGCCGTCACGCTCCCCCGTGGGGTTATCAGCCTCAGTGCCGACATCCCCGCCCAAGACGTAACCTTGCTGGCCCCGGCGGCGACACTGGCGGTGCGCGAAGACCTACACCCTGCTCTGCAAACGTTGCTTGTGCGGGCGGCCGCTGAGATTCACGGCTCCGGCGGCGTGTTCGAACAACCGGGGCAATTCCCATCCACGCAACACGTCGATTTTCCGTTAAGCGAGGACGCCCGGCGCTATCTGGAAAACGGCCCGTCGTTTTTAGAGCGTTACCTGCCGTTTTGGGCGGCGGTGCTGGCGGACCGGCTCAAGGTCATGCTGATCCCGTTGATCACCTTGATGTTCCCACTGGCGAAGATTTTACCGCCTGCGTACCGCTGGCGCATTCGTTCGCGCATCTTTCGCTGGTACAAGGATTTGATCCGCATCGAACAAGCGACGCTCGGCGAAACCGATGGCGTCACACGTCAAGCCCTGTTGAACGAGTTGGCGGTCATGGCCGATGAGGTGCGCGATTTGCACGTGCCGCTGTCGTACACCGACGAGGTCTATAACCTGCGCCTGCACATCGAAATGGTCATGCGCATGTTAAGTAGGCCGTCGCCATGAAAAGCTTCACCACACGTGTCGCGTCACCCAGCGATGAAGCAGGCGTAAGCGCGCTGCTGGAAACCTCCTACAGTGTTTTGATGGCGCGTGATTACACCCCGGAACTCTTGACCTTGGCGTTGCCGCTGATTTGCAAGGCCAACCCCGCATTGCTCCGCTCCGGCACATACTGGGTCGCCGAAAATTTGCAAGGGGAAATGGTCGGGTGCGGCGGTTGGACGGCGCAACGCCCTGGAAGCGGCGACACGCTCGGCGGCATCGGCGGCATCGGCGGCATCGGCCACATCCGTCATTTCGCCACCCATCCCGCCTGGACCCGGCGTGGAATCGGGCGTGTGCTGATGGATGCATGCAAGGACGACGCGCGCAAAAAAGATGTTAGCCGGTTTGAATGTTATTCCAGCCTGTCGGCACGCAGCTTTTATGCCGCGCTCGACTTTCAAGCCTGCGGATCCATCGACATCGCGCTCGGCAACAGCTGCCTTTTTCCCAGCGTACGCATGGAATGCCCGCTCTAAACGCGGCTTTGTCCAAAAAATCTAGAATATTCCCCCACAGCCGCCCATATGACCGGAAGGGGGGTGTTCATCCGTCGAAAACAATAATGGACGCTCTGACCATGCCTACATCGCAAAACAACATCGCCCACCCCGCAACCGCGCAAACCCACGCCCAGTCCACCATCCCGGCTTTGATGGTGATGATTGCGGGCCTCATGCTTGCGCTCATTCCCGCCCAGGCCCAGTCCGCTCAGGCTCCGTCCGCTCAGGCCCAGTCCGCCACAAAGCAAGAGAAAACCATCAAACTTTGCGGCAGTGAGGGCGGGTCCATCCATCGGATGTTCGGCGACGTTGTCCGCCGCGCTTACAAGCACATCGGCTACCGGGTGGAATTCATCATGGTGCCCAATACACGCTCTTTGATTCTCGCCAACGAGGGCGTATGCCAAGGAGAAATTTTGCGCGTCGCTAAGGTCGAACAGAAGTACCCCAATCTGAGATTGGTGCCCGTGCCGATCACCACGCTGGAGGCTTTTGCCTTTACCATCAACGCCACCGCACCGATCAAAACGTGGAGTGATTTCAAAAATTTGCGCACCTATATCAGAAACGGCAGCGTTTATGCCGAGGACGGCACCAGGGGCATGGACGTCGGAAAGGTCAAGACGACCTCTCAAATGTTTCAGATGTTGCACGATGGTAAAATCGACGTCGCGATCGAAATTCACGAACTCGGCATGGTGACCGCGGCGCGCGATTTTCCCGCCAGTAAAATTCACCCCATCGGCGCACCGCTGGCTTCGCTGCCAAGATATCATCTGGTTCATCGCGACAGTGTGCATCTGATCCCGTTGCTGGAACAGGCGTTCACGCAGATGACTGCCAGCGGCGAGATTGAAATGCTGAAAAACAAGGCCATCCAGCGCATGATCGAAGCACCATAACGCGGATTTCGACGCAGCACGCATGACGGCAATTTTTTACTGCGTTTTTCCAAGAGACACACCATATGAAATATTGAAAAGGAGGGGGGCGAAATATTTCGATGTGAAAGGTTCGAGCCATGCCTGCTGTGATTCACCGTTGCGCTGAAACCGCAATCTTTCCAGCAACCGTTCAAGGCCCGAGCGCGCGCCGCACCCTCGCGGCGTGGCTATTGTTATTGGTGGGTCTATTGCTACTCGCCGTCCCTGTCCGGGCCCAATCCGCGCCCACGCCGGACAAAATCGTGCGGATTTGCGGTAGTGAAGAGGCTTTCATCCATGAGGTGTTTGTCGACATCCTCAAACACGCTTACGAACACATCGGTTACCGGGTGGAAATCATCATGGCGCCCAACGTGCGGTCCCTGCGCCTTGCCAACGAAGGCATGTGCCAAGGGGAAATCATGCGCGTCGCACAGGCGGAACAGAAATACCCCAACCTGAAGCTGGTGCCTGTTTCGATCAACAAATTGGAAGCCTTCGCTTACACCGTCAACACCACCAAGCCGATCAAGGGGTGGGGCGATCTCAAGGATTTGCACACCTATATCCGACTGGGCAGCATCTACGCCGAGGAAGGCACCAGGGGCATGGACGTCGGAAAGGTCAAAACGACCTCTCAAATGTTTCAGATGTTGCACGACGGTAAAATCGACGTCGCGGTCGAAATTTACGAACCCGCCACAGTGGTCGCCGCACGCGAATTTCCGGGCAGCGCCATTCACCCCATCGGCGCTCCGTTGGCATCGGTCCCGATGTACCATCTCATCCATCGCGACAGCGCGCACCTGATCCCGTTGCTGGAACAGACGTTCACGCAGATGATCGCCAGCGGCGAGCTTAAAATGCTAAAGGCCCGCGCGTTGCAACAGTTGATAGATCATCCGTAATGGGCAACGCAGGTTTCCAAACACAACGCAGCAACTGGGCGCTCACTTTGCGTCCGACCGGCTTCAAAACACGTATTTTTCCTACCAATTTCAGTGAAACACACCATGTGACAGATAAGGAGGAGACCAAGCACATCACCAATGCATGAAAGGACATCCGCCAATGCCGCCAACGGCCCCCTCCATGGCGCTCACGAAAGCGCCCCCTATAGAATGCTGTCGCGTTTTGCTAATGCTGTCGTTTTTTGTCGGCGTGTTGCTATTCGCTCTTCCCGTATCGGCGCAACCCACTCAGCCTGACACATCGAAAGATCAGAAAATCGTCCGTATTTGCGCGTCTGAAAGCGGCCTTTTCCATATAATGTTCATCGATTCGATCCGGCGAGCCTATGAACGCATTGGATACCAGGCAGAGTTCGTGATGCTGCCGGATTTGCGGTCCCTGCGCATGGCCAATGAAGGGATCTGCCAAGCTGAAATCATCCGCATCGCCAAGGCGGAAAAAGGGTTCCCGAATTTGAAACGGGTTCCCTTTTCAATCGCCAAGTTGGAAGGCTTCGCATTTACGATCAACACCACAAAAACAATCAACACGTGGGACGACCTGAAAGGTTTGAACACCTATATCGTCAACGGTGACCTCTACGCCATGGAAGGCACAAAAGGCATGGACGTCGGCAAAGCCAAATCGCTCCCGCAGATATTCCGGATGCTTGTCGATGGCAAAATCGACATTGCAATCGGCATGCGAGAAACCGGCGAAATCGCCGCCAAGCGAGACTTTCCGGGCAGCGGCATCCATACAATCGGCGCACCGCTGGCGTCATTTCCCATGTATCATATGGTTCACCGCGACAGCCAGCACCTTATTCCATTGCTGAATGACGCCTTCCAAGAGATGGTCGCCAACGGCGAGATTGAAACGCTCAACGCGCGCGCAATGCAACGCTTGATCGACCAACCCTGAACCGAGGCCCCGAGCTGGGCCCTCCCATTTGCAAAAGCGGCAACCGGATCAATAGCCGCCTTTGCGCTTGGTTTCGGGCAGCCCGGCGATCTTGGTCGCTTGCTTGGACGGCTGCATGGGAAACAGCGTGTACAAATCCTTGGTGGACGGCTTTTCGCCCCACACAGCGGTCATGGCCTTGACCATGTTGCGTTCGTTGGGTTGGTTGGCGTTGTTGTTGATGTATTCATCGCGCAGAAATTTAATCAAATCCCAGTGCTTTTCAGACAACTCAGGCAGGTCTTCCGCTGCGGCAATTTCTTTTGCAATGTCTTCGTTCCAGTCGTCCAAGTTGACCAGAAAGCCTTTTTCGGTGGTTTCGATATCTGCGTAACCCATGGATAATCCTCACTGTTTAGTTGTTTTTATATCGGTTTTGCAGAGCGCCCTGCACCCCATCGGGGTGCGCGCTCTATATGAGACCCGCCTAATATAATATCGGTTTTGGAATATTTCCAGATACACGTTGCGCAGAAAATCTTGGCCTACGGCAATGGCCCTAATCGCCATAGAATTCCAGCAACCAATCCATTTCGTCCTCGGTCAGTGGATATTTCCCATCTTCCGTGTTGAGGACTTTGTTCGGTGTAATGGCGCCCAGACGTTTTTGCACGATCAAGGCGCTGTCGGGCTTCAGGCCCGCCTTCCAACTCAGCGCCACAATCGCCTTGGCATTGTTCGATCGCGCAATTTGCTCAATCGTGCTCGGCGTCATGTCCGCCAACACGGCCAACGCGGCAATGGCGTATTCCTTCTGTCCGGCTTTGAGCGCACTGTCCACCATGTCCGGTTCCAGGTTGCCCTCATCTTTCAACCGCTTGGCCTTGGCATATGCGGTTTCCTGCGCCGACGCCACCTCGTCCTCGGCCGCCAAATCCAGTCGCCACGAGACTTCCTCGCGCACCGCTTTGGCGGTTTCGGGATCCAAATCCCTACGGTTCAACAGGGCCTTAATCAAATGATCGGCGACGAAATCGGCAAGGCGCAAGGCGACGCTTTTAGACAATGTCGGGCGATGCACCAGTGGGTTCTGCAAAGCTTTTACCGTGCGCGAGCGGTCGCAAATACGCTCCAATAAGTCTTCCTTGATCGACACCGAGCCGTTACCGAGCAACTCCGCAACGGCGGATATGTCGTTGGAGGCGAAAAGTTCCTCCATCACCTCGTCCGACAAGCTGGCGCGTTTGGAAATCGCGCTCAACGCCCCCTCGGCGGGGTTAAGGTTGATGATCTGCACCAAGTCGCGTTCCGTCAGCACCGGAGAATTTTCCAGCACCGGCGCACACACCATCAGTTCGGAATCCTCGGCCAAATGCCGGATTACCTCGGGTGGGGCATCGGCCATGTCCTGCAAGGTTTCGGCGACGATTCGGCGGACCCTGGTGGCTTGGTCGCGGGCTAGATTTTCCAGCGCCTCATAGGTCATGCGCCGCAATTTATCGACTTCGTTCGCGCTCAAGCCCGGCGCAAGCTTGGAAATTTTAGCCGCCAATTGGCTGCGCACGCCCTCGTCTTCATCCCCGGTCAGCATCACATCCGCTTGACGTGGCGTGGCGCTGTTGTTGGCGATGGCGGCGCGCACGGACGCGACCTTATCGGTGGCTAGGAAATAGAGAATTTCCGGTTGCGCCTCAGGGTGCTCGGCCACTTCCTGACGCACCTTGACGTCTTCATTGCGCGCCAATTCCTTGGCTTCTTCGTAGTCGAGCGTTTTACCTTTGCGAAATTTTTCCAACAACCCTTTGAGCATGGCTATCCGTTCCACCTTCCAGAATGCGCCCCGCCGCCCCCTGTTAAGCCAAGGGCCTCATATAATTGACCGAATGGACGTCATCGGCAAGTGCGGACTGAGTGAAAGGTCGAGCTTGCGGTGAGAAAGCCTAAACGCTACTGTGCGCGACGAAAGCACCCGTAGCTCAGCTGGATAGAGCGCTGCCCTCCGAAGGCAGAGGCCACAGGTTCGAATCCTGTCGGGTGCGCCATTTTCTTCCTGGTTTATCAATCAGCTAGAAGCACCCCTTCCGAACGAAGAACCATCAAAAAGTCAGTTTGTCACAATCGTGTCACACTGAGGTTCTTTGTCGTCATGGCTTCGTATCGAAAACGCGCTGGTTCTTGGCAAGCCCAAGTTCGTCGCAAAGGGCAATCGCCCATCACCAAAACCTTTAAGCACAAGGCCGACGCCGAAGCATGGGCGCGCAAGATCGAGGCTGAGATCGACCGCACCGGGCTCCCCCTCGACCCTCGTCATCTAGATCGCATGACCGTCGGTGATTTGCTCAAGCGCTACCGCGATGAGATCGCGCCCCACAAGCGAAGCGCAAACAGCGAAATGTATCGGCTGCGTATTCTGCTCCGCGACCCCATCGCAGACCTGAAGCTCTCAGCCTTCACATCAGCAATGGCGGCGAAGTTTCGTGACCGACGCCTCAAGCAAGTCTCGTCCGGGTCCGTCAGGCGCGACCTCACCATCCTTCGCCATATGATGAACATCGCGCGGCGTGAGTGGGATATCCCGGCGGTGGTCAATCCTATTCAAGACATCAAGCTGCCGCCACATGGCAAAGCCCGTGATCGGCGCTTAGAGCAAGGTGAATTCGAACGGCTCATGGATGAATGCCAGAACAGCCGCAATCCACTGCTCAAGCCGATCATCATCTTCGCCATCGAGACAGGCATGCGCCGGGGTGAAATCCTCAACGTGCGCTGGGCAGACATAGACCTCGAGCGACGCACGCTGCACATCCCCCGCACCAAGACCGACTTCCCGCGCACCATTCCCCTCACGAGTCGCGCCAGAGACGTTTTAAGCGCCCAAGAGCGCGATGGTGACGCGCTTGTCTTCCCAGTGACAGGCAACGCTCTACGGCTCTCCTGGACGCGTCTGCGCCAGCGCGCTGGGATCGTCGACCTTCACTTTCATGACCTGCGGCACGAAGCCATCAGTCGCTTCTTCGAGATGGGCTTGAGCGTCCCGGAGGTCGCTCTTATTAGCGGCCATCGCGATTATCGAATGCTAGCGCGGTATACGCACATGCGCGCCGAAGACGTGGTTCTGAAGCTGAGGTAGAAATGGTCAAGACGTGGAGCGATGAACGCCCGACGTGCTCAAGTTATCTCAATCATGACAATACAATAATGCCGCAGTTTCTATTCTGCGCATATATGAATATGCGAGTAAGCTTCATCACAGACAACCTATAGATATGTTATTCTATATATGGTATGTTCATCCATCGTCACGCATAGATATGGTGGATGATGTTATGACGTATGTCCCTTTTGATGATCTGCCTACTGAAAAACAAACCAGTCTAGCTGAATGGTTCTCTGACTTCAGGGAACTCCCCCTTCCTGATGCAGTGCTCAAATCAAAAAGAGAATGGTGGAAGTGGTTAAGTCATAGCGTTAGCCGCATAGACAGAGAGGACGCAAAAGAGGCCCTCATAGATTACGGTATCAAGGTCGACTTCGATGACCCAGCATCAATTATTGGCGCCGTAAAGTATGGTGACATTGCTCGACGAACTCCTCTTGTCGAACAAATGGAAGAGCTGCTCAAACGAGGTTGTCACCCTTATCTTGTCCAGGACCAATTTCTTGTAGATGATGACCTTCTATACGAGACCGTCAGGCGAGTTGAATTAAGTGGATATGAAATTGACTGGGGCTCTGTCTGAAGCCCCCAACTCACTCCGATTTGATCGCCCTCTGAGCGCTCAGATCAGCCCCGCCGGGCATCATTGACAGATACTCCGCTGGGTAGGGTGCGGCGAGCGCCAACGGCGTTGTATGGGGCTTATTTTGAACCACCTAAGTATAGATTGGATGCCTGAATAATTTGACTGAATCATGAGAATCAGGTCACGCATCCAGCTTTACCAGATGGTATAATTACGGCTCAATCTTTCCCCCGAAATCTGGAGCCGAACATGCACCTTGAACACACCCTCCCGACGAGCCAAGACGAGCTCGACCTCCACCGCTTTTCAGACAACCAGCTTTATGAGCTCCTGACGTTGAGCTCAGTCCGAATGGACCTCCAAGTTTATGAAATTGACAAGCATGGCGCTCTAACAGAGACATTCAAACAAGCCCGCGCCAAATTTAACTCTATCGCTCTGGAAATGAATTTCCGCGGCAAACTCATGCCAAGCTTTAGAGCATCAATGATGGTCGATCCTGACATGCCTTCTAAGGCTGAACAGCTCCATGCGAAAGACTTGGAAGCGATCGAGCTTCACTGGATGCAGATTCATGGTAATAAAGCGTCACGTGATTATTGATTGTCACGTGCTTCGCAAACCTGAAACATGGACATACTAAGTTAATGCCAATCGAACGGCCCGCTGGAAAAAAGGGCAAATTCTCAGATGATCTTCTCTTCGTCCGCAGCGCCTTAAGTGCTTACAAACTCGTGGCCTATATGAACCTGACCCACTCGTTCGATGGTTCCCGTGCAGTTTGTGATATAGGTAAGCTGTTAACAGGCCTCTTTTATGATGATTACCTTGGCGGTCTTGATGGGAAAGAGCCCAGCTTCTCCAGCGTCAATGTAGAGAATGATGATCGTTCGTTGTTTATGACTTTGGACTGGCGAAGGCTTAACGCGCGGCACAAACTTATCGACCTGTTCAAAGACCCGGCGCGCTGGAAAGACATCCTCCCTTTCGCTCAAGTCTATTTCTTTGACGCAGCCTTACGGACACTCGATCCAAGCAAGCGCGTCCTCAACCTTGATCTTCGTTTTGGGGAAAGCGTTATCGAAACGCTCATGAATAAAGCTGATCCCGTTTCATATGTTCGAAAGCGTCTTCGGGACAATATCAAACGTATTCTAGATATTGATCCTGAATTTTACCTTGTTCTTGAAACACAGGACCGTGACGGTGGCTTGAATATTCACCTTCACGGTGCGGTGATGATTGATCCTGATGTTGACGAAGATCATTTAAAGCAAGCCATAAAGCTTGCCCTTGGCAAAGACTACGAAGCAGCACGACAAATCAAGTTCAACCCTCCTTTTCCAAAACGTGCAGCTTATCTCTCTAAGCAGTCGCTCAACACGTCGGAGTGGATGCTGGAAGCTGGCTTCAAATCAGACAAGTTCCTTTCAGCAACCAACAATGTGCGAAAGCGTGCGCAAGAGCTCTGGGAAGACGAAATGCGCGTGACTGATAAGGACTACGTTATCGACCCCTCCGGTGCGCGCAAGGACACAAAGCTGATCGCCCGCTTTCTTGACCTCGGTGTTTATGCTGATCGCAAAGCTCTTAAAGAGCTCATTCGCTGACCTCAAAAGTCAGAAGTCTTAGGTGGATTGACGGACGTTGATGGGGATGCAGGCCGGTTTCGGCCATCATTGTGACGGAGCCTTATAGTGGCGCACGGCGTTGGTTTGATTATCCCGGCATGATCTTGAAATATGTCTCAGAACTGAACTGATCGATGTATATTTTCGTTCAGAAAAAATTCTCTTACACTTGGCGCTGATCATGTCCGGCGCGTTCTACAGACGCTCATAGCTCTAAAACGCTCGAGGTTGCGTTCTTAGAGTCGGGAGCCGCTCTGGGCTGTGTCGGTGCTCAGCAACGCTTGCACGCGCTCACCGACTCAATTTGGGACTCCTGGTGCACGTCCATGTCATCGGATTACTCTCTCGTTCGGATGGCCGTCACCGGAGCCGAACTATAAGTTTTGAGATTGTCGGAACCGTCAATTCAAACATTCAACGAATTCAATGATGTAATCCACATTTTTGTAATTTTTTGACGCCTTTTCGTAGGTGTTTTGCCGATTAACCGTCATTCTCGATTTTATTGAACAACTCGAATGGCCTGCATCCTATGGGTTTTCGCTTGGACGCTTGCCGCACCGTTCACCCTCGACCATAATCGCCACCAACAAAAATACCGCCGGGGACCGCCGACCACATGACCAAGCTCAGCCTACAACAGCTCGAAGCCCACCTTTGGAAGGCCGCCGACATCCTGCGCGGCTCCATCGACGCGGGCGACTACAAGCACTACATCTTCGGTCTGCTGTTCTACAAGCGGCTGTGCGACGTGTGGGAGGAGGAGTATGAGCAGCGCATGGACCAATACCATGACGCCGCGCTCGCCGCCGACCCGGAGGAACACCGCTTTCACATCCCCGAAGGCCATTTCTGGAAGGACGTGCGCAAGCACACCTCCGACATCGGCACACAACTGAATATCGCTTTCTACGAAATCGAAGACGCGAACTTTCGTTTGAAAGACGTGTTCCAAGACGTGGACTTCAACAACAAACAACGCTTTCCCGACGCCATGCTGGAAAAGCTGCTGCAGCATTTCGAGGTTTACCGCCTGCGTCACGCGGATGCCGAGGCCGATATGCTCGGCAACGCGTATGAATACCTGATATCGCAGTTCGCCGACGATGCGGGCAAGAAGGGCGGCGAGTTCTATACGCCCAAACAGGTCGTGCGCCTGATCGTCGAATGCCTGGAGCCTGATGAGGGCATGAGCGTCTACGACCCCACCTGCGGCTCCGGCGGCATGCTGCTGGAATGTTTTCACCATCTGGAACGCCAAGGCAAGAACCCACGCGCGTTGAGCCTGTTCGGCCAGGAAAAGAACCTCAACACCTGGGCCATCTGCCAGATGAATCTTTTTCTCCACGATATCGACGACGCGTTTGTCGAGCGTGGCGACACCCTGCGCGATCCCAAGCACCTCACCGGCAACGGCACCAAGGCCATCAAGACCTTTGACCGCGTGCTGGCGAACCCGCCGTTCTCACTCAAGTCCTGGGGCCATGACGAATGGCAGACGGGCGACACGTTCGGTCGCGACAAATACGGCTGCCCACCCAAATCTTATGGCGATCTGGCGTTCGTGCAGCACATGGTCGCCAGCCTCAAGCAAGACGGACGCCTCGGCGTCGTGCTGCCCCATGGCATCTTGTTTCGCGGCGGTGCGGAAGCCAAAATCCGCGAGGGTTTGCTGAAAGACGATCTGATCGAAGCCGTCATCGGCCTCGGCCCTAACCTGTTCTACGGCGCGGGCATTCCGGCGGCGGTCTTGCTGATGCGCAAGGACAAGCCCACCGAGCGCAAAGGCAAGGTGCTGATCATCAACGCAGCGGAAGAGTTCGTCGAAGGCAAAGCACAGAACCACCTGTCCGACGAGAACGTGGCGCGCATGACTGAGGCCTTCCACACGTTCGAAGACGAAGAAAAATTCTGCCGCGCGGTGGACATGGACGAGATCGCCGCCAACGACTTCAACCTCAACCTATCGCGCTACGTCAGCGTCGAAGACGATGAAGAGCAAGTCGACGTCGCGGCAGAAGTCGCCAAGCTCAAGGCGCTAACCGAAGGACGTGATGCGGCAGAAGCAACGATGATGTCCTTCCTCAAGGAGCTCGGCTATGACGCATGAGCTGCCAGAGGGCTGGGAAACACACAAACTAGGTGAAATATGCACCATCAAAGCTCGGATTGGATGGAGAGGGCTATCAGCAGATGAATACACTGAAGACGGCCCGTTTTTAATTGCAGGTAAGCATATAAGCGACGGAAGAGTGTCATGGGATGATTGCGATCACATATCTGATTGGCGGTATGAAGAATCCCCAGAAATTCAGCTTTGTTCTGGGGATGTAATTCTGTCGAAGGATGGCACAATTGGAAGGCCCGCTCTTATCAACAAACTTCCAGGCAAAACAACTATCAACGGCACAATGATGCTATTGCGACCGGAAATGCAAAAATTACACCCATCTTATTTGTTCCAACAATTGGGCGGGTTTCAGTTCAAAACACTGGTAAAAGAACGTATTTCCGGAGGATCTATCCCACATATTTTTCAACGCGACATGGTGAATCTCCCGATTTCCTGCCCAACTCTAGAAGAGCAGGAGCGGATTGCGGAGGTGCTGACCAGCGTGGACGAGGCCATCCGCACCACCCAGGCCGTGATCAAGCAAACCCGCACGGTCAAGAAGGGCCTTCTTCAGTCACTCTTTCACCGTGGGGATTGGGAGCAAGACACACCGCTGCCCGTAGGCTTTGAGCTTCGTCTGCTGGACGATATTGCGAAGCGTGGGAGTGGTCACACGCCTGACAAGAAGAAACCTGAGTATTGGGATGGCGGCATCAAATGGGTTTCACTCCAAGATACCAAGAAGCTCGACCGCCTCTACATCTCGGAGACGACGGCTGAGATTAGCGAGCTTGGCATTGCAAATTCATCGGCTGTTCTGCATCCGGCCCACATGACCGTCCTTTCACGAGACGCTACGGTCGGAAAAAGTGCTATCACCACAGAACCGATGGCCGTAAGTCAGCACTTCATGGCCTGGGGCTGTGGGCCAGAATTAGATCGATATTACCTTTATTATTGGCTCCAACATATGAAGCCAATATTTTCCAGAATTGGTGCAGGCAGCACCATCAAAACAATTGGGCTTGGCTTCTTCAAGAAGCTCCGCATCCCAATTCCAAGCATCGCACGACAACAAAGTATTGGGCAAAGGATGAAGTCAATGGACGAACTACTCTTCGTCCACGAACAAAAGCTCACCCAACTCCAAACCCTAAAATCCGGCCTCATGTCCGACCTGCTGACCGGTCGCGTGCGCACGGTGAAGGGGGCGGCATGACGGATGAAACCGAAAGCTTTGGTGATTACATCATTTATGTGGATGAAAGCGGAGACCACAGCCTGAAGGTCGTGAACCCGGACAACCCGCTGTTCGTCCTGGCCTTTTGCATCGTGCGTAAATCGGATTATGCGGAAACGATTTCCCCCGCCATCCAGAAACTGAAATTCGATACCTTCGGCCATGACATGGTGGTCTTGCACAGCCACGAAATCCGCAAGCAGAAAAACGATTTCCGTATTCTGCGCAACCCAAAGATCAGGGAGCCCTTTCTTCAGCAGATTACCGATGTCGTCGTCGATTCGCCGTTCACCTTGGTCACCACCGTGATCGACAAGAAAGAGCTGCTCGGGCAATACGCGACGCCTTACAGTCCTTACGACATCGCACTGTTGTTTTGCATGGAACGTGCATACAAATTCTTGATGGCCAACGGCCAGGAAGGCAAGCATACGCACATTATCGTGGAAGCGCGCGGTCGCAAGGAAGACACCGATTTAAAGGCTGAATTCTACGACATCATCAAAGCGAAAAAGAGCTGGAAAAAGAGCTTCGATATTCGCTTCTCATCAAAACAATCGAATTCCAGCGGCTTGCAGTTGGCCGATCTGTTGGCGCACCCCATCGCGCGCCATGTCCTGAAACCGGACCAGCCGAACCAAGCCTATGACGCGCTGGAAGAGAAATTCTTTAAAGGGCCGACGGGGCTGATCAACGGCAACGGATTGAAGGTGTTTCCATGAAAACAGCCCAAAATAACAAAAGGGCTTCGAGAAACCCCGAAACCCAATTGCCGTTCGAGAAAGCCCGAACCATTGAGCCTAAGTATACGTGGCGTATGTTTTTTAGTCAAACTTGGAATAGACAGTGAGCGCTATGGGTGGAGAGTGGCAGTTAGCAGAATCCCCTTGTATCAAAGGGTTAGAGGCTCTTGGCTATACGCGTGTGCACGCTGACGACCATGGCAAACTACGAAGTGGTGAAAATCACGTTCTCTTTCGCCTGCACTTGATCGAGGCGATCCAGCGCATCAATGGCATCAGCGAAGACGACGCCTGCGCGGCCTATACCGACCTTCTCGCCAAATCTGATAACGAGGAATGGACGCAAATTCTGCGTGGCAACTACAGCCGCACAGTTTCGGGTCAAGCGACCAAGCAGACCATCCGCGTGATCGACTTCCTCAACCCCGCCAACAACACCTTCACCGTCACCAATCAGCTCTACGTCAAATCGCAAAAGCCGCGCATTCCCGACGTGGTGGTCTATGTGAACGGCATTCCGTTGGTGGTGATCGAGGCCAAGTCTCCGCTGAACCACAAAGACAAGACCGGCGAGGCGTTCGAGCAGATCAAGCAATATGAGCGCGACATCCCGCGCCTGTTCTATGCCAACGCCTTCAACATCCTCACCGACGGCACCAACTGCCTGTATGGCGCGACAGGTAGCCCGGCCAAGTTCTTCGCCTCCTGGAAAGACCCGTGGCCGCGTGAAGCCAGCGAGTTCGGCGATGCGTTGAGCCAGGGGCTGTGGAGTTTGTTGGAACCATCGCGGCTGCTCGACCTCATCGCCCACTTCATCGTGTTTGAGCAAACCGAAGAGGGCCGGCTCAAGAAAATCTGTCGTTATCAGCAGTTCCGCGCGGTCAACAAGATCGTTCAACGCGTCATCGATGGCGAACACCGTCGCGGGCTGGTGTGGCATACGCAAGGGTCCGGCAAATCGCTGACCATGGTATTCGCGGCGCTGAAATTGAAGATGCACTACACGGTGAACAGCCCGGAGCTGACGAACCCCAACATTATGGTGCTGACCGACCGCATTGATCTGGACGACCAAATCAGCACGACCTTTACAGCCTGTGGCCTGCCCAACCCGGATCGTGCGGCGTCCATCGGTGATCTTCACCAAGCCATGCACGCGGGAACCGAGGGGCTGACGGTGCTCTCGACCATTTTCAAGTTCCAAGGATCAGACAAGCCCATCCCAAATTCCGAAAACTGGATCGTCATGGTCGATGAATGCCACCGCACACAGGAAAAAGACTTAGGCGCTTATCTGCGCGCGACGTTGCCGGATGCGCGGTTCTTTGGTTTCACCGGCACGCCGATCAAGAAAGACGACAAAGACACCTATGAGAACTTCGGCGTCGTGGGCGAAGGCTATCTGGACAAATACGGCATCGACGACGCGGTGGCCGATGGCGCGACGGTGCCGATCTATTACACCGGACGCAAGGCAGACTGGCATATCGACGAGGGCAAGATCGACATCCTGTTCGATACCTGGTTTGCGGAACTGCCCGACGACAAGTTGGCCGAGATCAAAAAGCGAGGCGTGACGTTGGCCGACTTGGTCAAGCACCCCAAACGCATTGAACTGATCGCTTTCGACATCTGGACCCACTTCAAGCAGTTTGCTCGCCCCGATGGCTTCAAGGCGCAGATCGTGTGTTACGACCGGGAAGCCGTGGTTTTGTATAAGCGCGCACTCGATAAGGTGATCGCCGCAGACTTGGGCGACGCGGACCTCGCGGCCAGTATGTCGGCCTGTGTGTATTCTGCGTCACAAGAAGACGGCAAGCCGTCCGAAGACGCGCATATCGACAGCGTGCGCAAAGACCTGCAAGCGCATTATCTTGACCGTGATGCGGAAACCGCCGTCAAAGCCGCGTTCGGCAAGAAGGGTCAGCAGCCGGAGTTTCTGATCGTTTGCAACAAGCTGCTTACGGGTTTTGATGCGCCCGTCGAAGCGGTCATGTATCTCGACAACCCGCTGAAGGAGCACGCCTTGCTTCAAGCCATCGCACGCACCAACCGCGTCGCCGATGCAAAGAAAAAGAACGGCCTGATTGTTGATTACATTGGCGTCTCTGATCACCTCGACACCGCGCTGGAATCTTACCGCGCCGACGATGTGAAAAACGCCATGCGAAACATCGACGATCAACGCTCGGAACTCCGCGCGGCTCATGCGAACGTGATGGCCTTGATGAAGGGCGTAAAGCGGGGCACCGGCAACTTGAAGGCGGAGTATGACGAGCTGGTCGAGCGCCTGAGAGAAGAGGACGACTGGTTTACTTTCCGCCGAAAAGCTCGCGAGTTCATCAGCCTCTATGAAGCGCTGAGCCCCGACGTTGCGGTTCTTGAATACAGCGACGACCTGAAATGGGTCGGTTCGTTCTTGCGCTATGCGACCCAAGTGCTTGAGAAACGCGAAGCCTTTGACCACCTTGAATATAGTGAAAAAATCCGCGCCATGTTGGAGCAGCACCTCGACGTGACGGGTTTGAGCATGACCGTCAAGCTTCGCCATCTAACCGACCCGGAATTCTGGGACGACTTTAATATCGAAGGCATGACGGAAGACGAGCTCAAAACCGCAGCGATCCGCAAGACCACCGAGCTGCGCAAGGTCACGGCTGAGAAGATCGCCGACAACCCGCTCCAGTTTATGAAGTTCTCCGAACGGCTTAAGGTGTTGCTGCAAAAGCTCGACAACAGCCAACTGTCGTGGGCGGAAGTGCTTAAGTCTGCGGAAGAGCTTGCCAAGGACATCGACGCCGAAAGCAAAGCGCATGAGGGCACAAGCATGTCGGCAGCGTGCCACGGCATCTATCGCATTCTCGAAACCTTTGTCGCTGACGATCATTCGGCAGACGGTAAGCTCGAAGCGCTGGCCACCGAAGTCACCGCGCTCTATCAAGACGACACCACGGCCCCGACGCTTTGGCAGGACAAACCAGAGCTGATGAAAGGCCTGCGTCAACAAGTGCGCAAGTTGGTCCATGCGTTCGGCCTGAGCGATTGGAAAAACATCCCCGATCGCGTCGAAGAACACGCCGTCAAGCACATGGCGAAATATTGAGAGCGCCGATGGATATGCCAACCCTCATCGTCGGCCAGACCTCCATCCCCTACACCGTGACGCGTTCCAAGACGGCAATGCGTCGGCGCGTGCATATAACGCCAGACAAGGTCGAACTGATCGCACCAGAGGCCAGCACCCGCGAAGAGAACGAAGCCTTCGTATATAAGAAGCGGCGCTGGATTTTCGACGAAACGGAAATGATGAAGGAACGGCTCGCACGTCGCAACACCATCGCCCGGTTCGTCACGGGGGCGAAGATACCCTATCGCGGTCGTCAAATGCGTTTGCGGGTCAAGGCAACCGAAGACACCCTCGTGGATGTGCAATATCGCAACGGATTCATCATCTCAGTGCCCGCCACGGCGCCCAAGAGCAGCCATGACGCGCTTTTCGAAGACGCGCTAAGGCTATGGCTCAGAAAGCGCCTGAGGGGCGATGTAGAGTCGTTCCTAAGCCAATACGGCAAAAGCCACGACCTACGCCCCAAAGGGCTTCGTATCAAGGCACAGAAGCACCTCTGGGGAAGCTGCGGCCAGGACCGGATCGTGAACCTCAACTGGCACCTGATCTTCGCGCCCAAGAGCGTGCTGGAATACGCGGTCGTGCATGAGCTCTGTCACCTGCGCCATCGTCACCACGATCAATCGTTCTGGTCGCTGGTCGGCTCGATCATGCCAGACTATGAAGCACGCAAGACGTGGCTCGAGCGTAACGAGCACATGCTCAACCTCGAGAAGGTGTCTGAAACTATCGAGGAATAGGGCCATGAGCGCATTTACTGATGAAGTCATACAGGAGCTAGCCAATAAATATGAAGCGGCTATGCGACAACACGATGAAATTCAGATGGCCTTCATTCGACATATCTTTAAGCATGAAGAAGCACAAGAGTCTGCTCACCAAGGCTTTCTTCGCCGCCTTAATATGTTGAAGCACTGCATAGAAACAATCTTTACATCACTGCCACCCGACAGCACAGATTTGCCCTCCAGAGACGATTTGAGCGATGCCTCAATGGCCCTGCATGCTTTTGTGATCAATGTCTTCGGTTGCGCAGATAACTTGGCCTGGGTTCTTGTGAAAGAGCTTCCCATCACTAAGGATGATGGTCGAGATCTGCCTAAAAGAGAGGTTGCTCTTCGACAACTTAATGGGATCGTGCGTGGAGCCATCTCTGATGAGTTTCGGACATATCTTGAAAGCATCGATGAGTGGTTCAGCTACCTTGAATCATACCGTCATTCTTTGGCGCACCGAGTCCCACTATATATCGCTCCCTTTATTATTACAGACGAAGACCGACCAGAATATGATCGCCTTGACGCTGAAAGGAGCCAGGCATCACAGCGTGGCGATTACGAGGCTTGGGAGCAGCTAGACGCCGAACAAGAGCAACTTGGTTTCTTTCGACCAATAATGAGCCATTCCCCTTCTGAGCCGCTCAATCACGTGTTGTTTCACCCACAAATGATCCTCGACTACAACACCATTGCCGAGCTTTCAAAGCGTGTTCTGAGGGAAATCGGAAATTAGCCATTTTTTCCGGAATAAGCCCGACACCGATTCACGACCTTGTTATAGATATCAAACGCAAACGACCGTTTGGGTGTGTGAAAACAAGGGTGATGAACATGGCTAATGGAAAATTCGTTGCTTACTACCGCGTATCGACAGACCGACAAGGTGCGTCCGGGCTGGGTCTCGACGCACAACACCAATCAGTGTTGAATTATCTGAACGGAGGTGACTGGGGGCTAATCGGCGAATACGTCGAGGTCGAGAGCGGACGCAAGAACGATCGTCCGCAAATTGCGGAAGCGCTAGCTGCATGTCGCAAAGAAAAAGCCACACTGGTCATCGCCAAGCTCGACCGCCTGTCACGCAATCTCGCCTTCATCGCAAACTTGATGGAAAGCGGCGTCGAATTCATCGCTACCGACATGCCGCACGCCAATCGCACCATGCTGCAAATGATGGCAGTCTTCGCAGAACATGAGCGCGAGATGATCAGCAAGCGCACAAAGGAAGCACTGGCCGCCGCCAAAGCACGCGGAGTGCGTTTAGGGAGCCCGTGCCCCAAGAAGGGCTCTGCGGCTGGCAATACCGTCAAGAAAGCCAATGCGGATCAATTCGCTGCCAACGTCCTGCCGATCGTCGAAGAGATTCGGAAGACTGGGGTCACAACGCTGCGAGGCATTGCCAGCGCACTCGACGCTCGTGGCGTTAAAACCGCGCGTGGTGGAGCGTGGTCTGCGAATTCAGTTAGCCGCGTGATGATTCGGCTAGAAAAGCCGGGAATCCCACCATACGGGTTGGTGTAGCCCGCATGTGATTTGAGAAAACTCGGGGTGTTCCGGGTTAATCAGTATGTTCTCGTCCATACGTGCAACGACACTCGGCACGATCAGAATCGCCGATCGCCGATCCATCTGCCATTGAGTGCCAAAAGGCCGGGATGAGGAAAATGCAGAATCTTCCCATCCCGGCAGCGTATGCGACGTCACAACTTCGTAGGATATGCCGTTTGGGATCGTGATCTCGACAAAGTGCTGGTTGGGAGGGAGGTGGCCGCTCCCATGAACCAGCTTCTCCAACATCGCCGTTGAATAATTCTTCGACGCGTAAATCATCGGCGTCGTCGTGTCGTTCCATCGTCCCGGAGCTATTGTGGACCCCGTCGCGTCGAATATTGGATATTGGCCGTTGGGATCGCCGATGCGATAGCACGAAAGAACTCGGTCGAGAACTTGAGCTGCCATTACGCCGCCGTGCCGTGCTTGAGCCGCCCCAAGATGTCTTCGACCATGCGTGCGCCAACTTCCGTTTTAAGTGACACCTCCATCGGGGTCTGTCCCGCCAGCATAGGGTGGGGGCGGTTTAGAAAATTGCGCGCCTCTTCACTGCTCTGCCACACGTCGAGAGCGCTGCGCCAGACCTCGGCAAGTCGAGACAGCCGATCGCTTTCTTCCGGCGATAGCTTTTTCGCCTTTTGCCGACGTGCGAGCGTCGCCTTCGCGACGAGGCGGTATTTAAACTCCACATCTTTCGGGGCAATCTGGCGCGTCAATCGCTCCAAACTCGTCACTGGCAGACCTTGTTCGATTGCGCGAAGATAGTCGATCGCGGACTTGGCTTTCTTGATGCCAAGAATGTCCGTAACACTTTCTTTCGTGGCCAACATGGTCAATCTCCAACATTTGCTTGGTATCATTTGATACTAAATATGTCATCATTTGATACTTTTTGCAATGGATTAGTTGACAAACCAGTGCGGGGCAATAGTTTTCCGCCAGGATGATCGTCATTACGCGCTTTGTGATATCAGGATTGGAGGGGTCGTCGGATAGTCCCTCCATAGCCATGTCGTAATAGTCGATCTTCCGGATCACATGCACACCGCGGAACGACAGCTTGCCAAAATCACACTCATTGTAGCTGTTATTGCCCTCATCGAAGTCCTCATATGAGCGAATCGTATCCAGCAGTTCCCATTCACCTTCATCGCCAATCGTCTTACGCAGATCATCTGCCATAAAGACGCGACTGCCATAGCCGGTTTGCCTAAGCTTGTCGTTGAGCTCGTGGTGTGCGTCTTGGCTGCCCGTGACCCAAGAAGGGCTCAGCGGCTGGGAATGCGGTCAAGCAATTTCAGGTCGATCCATTCGCTTCCAACGTTCTGCCTATCATCGCCGACATTCAGAATGATGGCATATCAATGCTCCGAGGTATCGCCACAGCCCTGGACGCGCGAGGTATCAAAACTGCACGTGGCGGAGCATGGTCGGCAAATGCCGTTAGGCGCATAATGCTGAGGACATGCTTAGCTTAACCCTCACACCGATATTGCTTTTTCACCTCCCCCTCCCGTAAGGTAGCTTAGCCAATCTACTGCTTTACCAGCAGTTGTATCCGGCTGGGGGACACTAAGGGGGCATCATGAGCACGACTATTTGGGGACTGCATATGGCGGACATCGACGCCATGGCCCCGATCAGCGACAACTTCATAGGTATCGGCTGGGACGAAATGGGTGACCTGGCCAGCCTGTCCAAAAACAGGGATGCATACAAAGAGCGCTATAAGGAAGCCTATCCAAATGAAAAGGCGGGCGCAGTCCCCGTGAAGGCGGGCGTCAACTATCGCTTCGTCTGCGAAATGTCTGTGGGCGATATCGTCATATACCCTTCCAAACCCGACCGCATGGTCAACATTGGAATCGTGGAAGGTGATTATATGTATTATCCCGCGTTTGCTGGTATGTATCCGCATCGCCGGAAAATGAAGTGGGTCCAGCATATTCCCCGTTCGGATTTCTCGCAGTCTGCTTTGCATGAGATCGGCTCAGCCATTACCCTATTCCTCGTCACCACCCACGCTGACGAGTTTATGGCGGCTCTTGAAGGCAAGGTTATCGGCGCGCAGGACATCGATGAAGACAATGCCGACGAAGTCTCCCAGCAAGTTGAGGAGAGCACCGAGGACTTCATCATCAAACGCCTTAAAACAAAACTCAGCCCTTATGATTTCGAGAAGTTTGTCGCCCACCTATTGACCTGCATGGGTTATCACGCACGCGTTACCCAACAATCCAGCGATGGCGGCATAGATGTCATCGCTCACAAGGATGAGCTTGGATTCGAGCCCCCGATCATCAAGGTCCAGTGCAAGCAGACGCTCAACCAAATTGGCCGCCCAGCAGTCCAGCAACTTCATGGAGCGATCGAAAAAGAGGAGCATGGCTTGTTCATCACGCTGGGCTCGTATAGTCCCGATGCGCGCACGGCAGAGCGTTCCAAGCCGAACCTCCGTTTAATAGATGGCGGTGAGTTGATCGAGTTGATCTATGTGCATTACGAGCGATTCGATCCACGTTATCAAATGCTGCTGCCATTAAAGCGAACCTATATCCCTAGTCCAACGATGGTGTCGAAAGAGCCGGGCTCATAACGCCGCCAACTAAAGGGTCAAGCGTTCAAATTAGCTAACTGGTGTTGCCTTTCTATAGGCGAAGCTCATAGGTTAGTTCGATAAATTTATTGATTCATAGGCTCTCACATGGCTGACGACTTGCCCGATGATTGGTGGCCGGACCTTCTTTCCCATATTCCGAATGAGGACCCTTGGAATGACGATCATGTGACGGTCGCAGAAATTCGAGGTTTCGACGACGAGCCTCATTCTGTTCGAACTACGATTTCGGCCCTCGTTCCTCTTGAAGACTTAGAAGACTGTAAATCAAAACTAGGTCGGTTTTCGACTGAGGTCGCAACGAGCGGTTCGCGTCCGTATTATCAGCCGGGCGATGATCCAATCACTCCGTCTTTCTCCGTGTCGGCTGACGGCACACCACACGAACAATATGAACCTCTTGTCGTGGTGTGGCGTTCACACAATCAAACTACCCTATATTTGGATCAAGGCTTCCTGATGACATATGGCTTGATGCCTCGTGTCACAGATCAAAGCGGTCGCATTCATTGGGATGACCCCCAGCTACCTCGTCATGACGTTGCAATCGTGTCGCCAATATCAATCTATAACATGCCAGGAACACCGGCCGCTGATGTGAGAATCGCCAAGGAATATCTTCAAGATTATCTAACCATAAGAAATATGGCCTTGGTTCAATCGTATTTTGAAATTCGATGGGGACCAATCAGTCCAGAGGTTAAGGCACTTCTTGGCACAGACGAATCATTTGACCAAGAATATGCCGACCGAACGATTCAGGTTGGGATCGACATATCAGATAATAACCGATGCTATGCTGAGGTTTGGGGGGCGCGTGTTGTCGCCGAACCAGGAAATGCTCCTATCAGCATTGACCCTCTTGATGCTGAAGCCCTTGAATGGCCCGGCGTTCAAGAACCTGTGACCAATGCCACGGCGCGCGCTTTGGGCATGGATTACGTATACGTCAGTGACACCGTGCTTACTCGATATGAAGGTGACGAGAACTTCACAATCAATCCCGAAACGGGCTCTGTCGGTCGAGGTGGGCAGTGGGGCGTCGGCTTCTGTAATCGCGTCGGCCGCGACCTAATTCGGCTTGAGGTTCGCAAACTCTACGAAGGCAACCCTGCTGAAGTTATACAGCACTGGCACAGCCATGCTGTAGCTCCTCCCGCCGACGATGCGTATCCCGACATATTGCATACCAACAACGTTGCAAAGCGAACAAAACGGTTAACGTATGGGATGATCATTTTCGGCGAAGTTATCGCCGATATTGGCCAGCCATTCCCCCAACTGAAACTTTCGCCTGAAACCATAATCGGCACCAACCGCGATAAGGTTGATTACAGCGGCTGGTGGTCCATGCCAGACGCCGCGAAAGTTGCTCGCCACATCCCATTGGAGCTCGATGAAGATTCTTTTCTGAACCGCTGCCTTAAGCTATCGAACCTTCTTATTGAACATTTCAAGCAAGGAGCCTTACGCAACCTGCTTCTGGCCTTTGGCGTGCCCAAGGAAGACATCGGTGAATATCGCACATTAAAACTGCTGGACCTTCTCGTGCGCATGGCGGCAAAGGCAACAGAAACAGGTTTAGAATTGGCATCCCAAGGTGACGAAATTTATCGCAGATTAAAATCTGACGATGGCGAGCCAGATCAGCCCCTCACGGCTTTGTTTGCCATCAACGACTTACGGCAATTAGCTGGACACCGCGCTGACGATGGTTACGAAGACAAGCGCGATAGCGCCCTCAAACGGCTTGGCGTTGATCCCGCGGCGTGCAAGTCCGGTTATGGCGCAGCGCTCGATGAAATTTATGACCAAGTCGCACAGACAATCGAAGATGCGAAAGCCACCCTTGTCGCAATCCTGTCACACTGAGCTCCGAAAAACGCTTGATTTGTGACATGGGGCGGGGTTAACGTCTAAGAATTAAGTGACTGACTTATCATGTTTTTTCGGTTTTCACCGGATGCTCTTTTGGACTTCGCGCCATTCTCCGAAGGCAGAGGCCACAGGTTCGAATCCTGTCGGGTGCGCCATTTTTTGGATTTCGCTTCAACGCATGGACACGCTTGGGCCGACGGGAATGTTCACGCTGTCCGCAGACGCGGCGCGGCGCTGGTCGATCGCCCAATCGGTGACGGCACCGCCGACGAACATGGATGCCGCCGCGACCCACCCGGTAATCGAGAACACCGAGCCCCCGCTCATCACCGCACCGACGGCGCAACCGCCCGCCAGCATTCCACCGAAGCCCATCAGAACAGCGCCGATTACATAACGCGGCATGGGGTTTTGTTCGATGCTAAAGCACTGGAACTTGAAGTCGCGCCCGGCGAGGGAGGCCAGGAACGAGCCGGCGAACACTCCGGGCACAAGGCCCAGATCGAACACCAACGGCAGACTCGGTTTATTGATCAGGCCCATCAGCGTATCCGCCGACGGCCCGATGAAGCTGATGCTTTTCACTGCAACGGGGCTGAAGGCCTGGGCGGCGAGGTTGTAGTTCACCAGCCAAGCGAGCGTTATCGTCAGGCCAACACCGCTCGCGCCGACAATGGTCCAACGCCCGACGCCACGATACCGCGCCAGGACGACAGCCACCGCAAACAACACCACGCCGACCACCATCGGGGTGTGGTCGGACAGCTGCAAGACATAGGACAAGTCGCGTTCCGATGGGCCGCTGACCGTCCATAATTCCGCAATCCATTCGCGCATCGGCGCTAAAATTCCACGCAGCGACGCTTGCGCCACGATGGTCAAAATCAAGCCGGTGACCAGGGCGCGCAGGTTGCCGGTGGCTGACAAAATCAAGATGCGGCTGGCGCAGCCCCGCGCCAAGACCATACCTGCGCCGAACATCAACCCCCCGACCATAGCGCCGGACAGACTGCCGCGTGCTGCCAACTGGCGCACATCGGTGACATCGAGCAGACCGGCGGAAATCGCGGCCTGAGTCGCGGCGATGGCCGCACCAAAGGCCAACAGCCAAATGGCGAGTTTCGGGCCCGGGCCGGAGCGAAACGATTCGACCACGGCTGCACGCATGCAAAACCGGCTGCGCTGTGACAGTGCACCGAAAACCAGGCCGACACCAAGGCCGCAAAGAGCAACGGTGCCGCCCTCGCCAAAACGATCAAACAGGTCCACGAAATCCATAATCACGGCTCCCAACGCCAAGCCCCATCATCCTCGTCCTCTATTGGACACCAAATGCGGGCACGTACTTACTGTATTTTAGCAAACACTAATATATGCCATTCGGCCGACTTAGCCAAGCCCAATTCACCACCGGCTCAATTAAGCTCAGAACCTATTCATTAAATACGTTTGGTTTACGAAAACGGTCTCAGGGCGAGGAAAAACTTGCCAGAAGGGCCGCCCCCTTATTTCCATGTAAGTTCGAACTTTGTTCGAACCGGCGCGCCATTCGTTTCAATGCTAATTTATGTGCAAAATCAGACGATGCGTGCGATGTCGATCCAGAAGGTCGTGCCCTCGCCGACTTTGCTTTCGAAACCGATGCGCCCGCCCATCAGTTCGATCAGGTCCTTGGAAATGCTGAGCCCGATGCCGTGGCCTTCCGTTAGTTTGGCGGTTGTGCTGTCGCGGGCGAAGTTGCTGAACACGTCGGCTTGAAAGCTCTCCGGAATGCCGACGCCTGTGTCTCGCACGCTGATGCGCACGACGTCATCGCCTTGCGGTTCGCACAAGACGCCGACCTCGCCACCGGACACGTTGTACTTCACCGCATTGGACAAGATGTTGATCAAAACCTGACGTAACCGTCCCGCATCGGCACGCACAAACAACGCATTATCGCACTGGCATATCGTTGCGAGGTTGACGTGATGTTCCGCAGCGAGGTTTCTGACGAGTTGGACGCAATCGTCCACCACATCAAGCACCGAAAGATCTTCCATCTCGATCTTCAGCTCACCGGTTTCAATTTTGGCCAAGTCGAGAATATCGTTGATCAGGCCCAGCAGATGCCGTCCGCTGTCGACGATGTGCAGGGTATATTCCTGTTGTTGGGCGCTCATGCCATGCGGTGCATATCGCATGAATTCGCCAAATCCGATAATGGCGTTCAGCGGTGTGCGCAATTCATGCGACATGTGGGCGAGAAATTCCGATTTTGCGTGGTTGGCCTGCTCGGCCTGTTCCTTTGCCGCTTCCAGCTCGCCGGTGCGCTCTTGGACGCGGTGCTCCAGATCGCGGTTGAGGCGGCGCAATTCGCGCTCCAGTTCAAAACGCTCCGTGACATCGAAGAACACCATGATGGCTTTGCGCTTGTCTGATTCCACAGCATGCATCGGCGTCACCGCAAGATGGTAGGTCTTCACGCCAATGGTGACGTCCATATCATCGCCCACACCTTGGGTGTCGAACATCTTTTCCAGGCGATCGCGCACGCCAATGTTGACGTGATCATTATCATCGCATCGCGCCATAAGCAGGTTGCAAATCACCTGCCCCGTCGCATCCTCAAAACCGCCAAACAGCGTATCCTTGGCCCGTTGATTGTATTCGCGCACCATGAGCTTTTCATCCACCACCACAATCGCCGCCCCGGCCGCATCCACCACCGCATGGGTTTCGTCGCGAGCGCGCGCCAACGCGGCGTTGGTCTCGCGTTGATGCTCCAAGATCTGTTCAAACGATTGTGCAATGATGCCGATGGGATCGAGGGCGATCAGGGTGTTGTCGTCCAACTCTTCGGGCTGAAGCGGCAACGTGCCCATAATGCCAAGCAATTGATCGACCTTGGCGCGCACATAAGCGGTGACGTTGCAATCTTTGCCCGCCATCACGGCATCGGCGCGACCGCCGTCGTCATGGGCTATATTCAACGTTTTCGTTTTATGGCTCATAGGCCCACGCACCGCCTCATGACCTGTTACGTTTTTCGGATTTCAATGCAGTAATGCCCTTTCGATTTAACGATCTCTGTATGATAGCCCATGTTGTGTACCGATCCGGGAATGGTATTGATCGCCTGACGGTTGTCAGTGAGAATATGAATTTCCCCGCCTGAAATAAGCAGTTGGCGGTGGCTGTTCACCGCTTTTAATGAAATCAGTAGACAAGACGGACAAATCTGCCCCCGGATATCAAGTTCGTGGATACGCTCTTTTCGTTCCGTCATCACGCCCCCCTCACCACGTATTTTTTCAAAACAATGCTGCCGATCCAAGCCCCTGGGAACAGCCCCACCACATACAAAACGCTTTGCCCCGCCAGGATCGGCAACCCGCCCCACAAGTGCCAGACGTTGCACGCGGGAACCATGCGCGCGGCCATGCCTAACAAAGCGCCCCCCAGCACGACGGAAACGTATTGGCGCGCGGGCACGCGGTAATGCAATTTCCATTCGCGCAGCAGAAGGGCCGAAAGAAAAGCTCCCAAAACAATACCCCCAACCAAAGGATATTGGATGGCCCCAACACCATCGAAGCCGGGCCCCGCACCACCCACAACCGGGCTGTCGGCAAACGGCGGAATGTAACTGAGCCCCTTGCCCTGAAAGTAAGCCAACGAAGCCACGTGATCGGGCGCGAACCAAGCCTCGACCGTCGAGCCCATCTTGGCGTACGACATGGTGATGCCGAGTGGCATGCCCACCACAATATAGGACACAAGCCCAATCACCGCCAAAGCCACCGCGCTGAGCCACGGCTGGATATAGCCATCGGCGTGGGCCGGCAAAATCAATTGGCCGCGCTTGGCCCACACCCACACTACCACCATTCCCAAAAGCAGCGCGGGGATGATGAGCGCGCTTGGATCGAGCCCAAAAAATTCAGGCACCGTCTTGGCTGGACCGAACACGGCGAGCCGCTTCGTCAGTCCGGCCCATGCAGGATGAAATTCGCCGTACAGGGCGCTGCCCGCCAAAAGCCCGACAAACGCCACCGTGCTCAACACACTTCCCGAACCCATCTTGTACAGCGTGCCCACCACGCAACCACCAGCCAAAACCATGCCGATGCCAAACAGAACGCCACCCAAAACATTGGTCAGCGACATCGCCCCCAGCAGCGGAAATGGATAGTATGCGATTAAACCCAATCCGCACGCGCCGTGCACCAGGGCCATGGACACAACGATCATAAAGAATAAAATGCGCAACATGCGCGCGTCGCGGAACAAAAAAAAGTCACGGAACATGCCCGTGACACAAAAATCGGAGCGATGAAGAAGGAAGCCGACGGCGAGACCGCACACCAGAGACGTGATGACGATCAGTGTGACACCTTCCTGCATTGTCGCCCTTTGACGTTTTTTACTCAGTTCTAATACGAAATCACTATATTTTGCTCTCTTCACCCACACAACACATCAATATTTACAATATAACTATGTATTTAATGGCCGCCGCAGAGCCTGTGCGTCGGCGCGGCTGGCTTAGAGGATTATTTCCATGCCTTCCTTGGCGCCGAACGCGCCTTGCCATTCAGCTTGGGCTTCCAATTCCAGCGCCCTCACGACATCGTCATTGTAGTCGGGAGAATAATGATACATGGCCATGCGCTTGGCTCTGGCCAGCTTGCAAAGGCGCACGCCCTCGTTCCAGGTCGAATGGCCCCAGCCCAATTTGCTCGGCAATTCTTCTTCGGTATAGGTGCTGTCGTAGATCACCAAATCGGCGTCCTTCATCATGTCCACCAGCCCCTCATCCGTTTCACCGACGGAGTGCTCTGTGTCGGTTGCGTAAACGAGCACCTTGCCCTCCGCCTCAAGGCGATAGCACGTGCAGCCTGAGGGATGGGTGAGCATGTACGTTTTAATGTGCAAACCGTCGAACAGGTCGAACGCCTCGCCAGCATGAAAGCCAACGCATTCCAGCGTCGAAGGCAAATGTTCATATTGCACCGGATGAAGGTTTTCCGAAAGTTGGCGGCGGATCAAATCTTCTACCGTGAGCTCCCCATAATTCAATGCGGCATGGATATGCACGGCGTGTTCGGGGATGTAGATGTGCTTGAAATAGTTGAAGCCGTTGGTGTGATCACTATGAAAATGGCTCATCAATAAATAGACGTCGCTCACACCCCGCTTCTGCAGGTCGTTGCCCAGCCACGGCAACCCGGTTCCAGCATCGAGGATGACGGTTCGGCCCATGATTTCGAGTTCGACGCACGAGGTGTTGCCGCCGTATTCGAGGAAGTCGGAATAGGCGCACGAAACGCTGCCCCGGACTCCCCAAAACTTGATACGCAAGTCTGTCTCCATATCCACATTGAGTGGCCCCCCCGAATGCTCGTTAACACTAGACCCGAGCGGCCCAATTCTCAACACACAAACGCGTGCGAAGATTGTTTGTGAAATTGACGGATATGCCTAAGCTCATGAGTGAGGCGCTGACGTCACGCACACTTTAAGGAAAGACCACGTTACGATGTTGTTCAAGAAACGTCCCACGCTCGATACGCCCATGGACCATTTCATGCACCGCAACGACCTCAGCGTGGATGAACGCGCGGTCTTGGATGTGTACCTGACCGGGGTCAGTCACGCGCTGAGCGGGCTCAATGCGGTGCAAACCAGCAACGGGCGAGAGGCTCTCTTTAAGCCCGCACCGGGGCACGGCCTGGACGCGCCGGACATTGAGGCGATCGTCGAAGAATTTCTCAAACAACGCCCCGACATGCAAACGCAGCCCCTTGGCCTGTGCGCGGTGATGGCGGTGATGCAGCGCTTCCCGGTTTAGGGGCCTTATTTTTTAACGGGCTTCTTTTTCAAGGTGGTTTTCTTGCCCGATCCGACGCCGAACAATCGCTCAAGAAACGTGCGTTTGGGCGGCTTTTTCCGTTTCGGTTTTCGCGCGTGTTCTTGGATCACCGTTTGCGCCGTATGTACGTTTTTATTGGTGAAGGCATAAAAAATACGAAAGTCGCCTTCGTCATTGATCCGGTAGTAGGCGATTTTATGGATCAGCGGATTGCGTTTGACCCGCGCAAGTGCATCCTGCTCAGCGGCGTACTTATCATATATGGATTGGCTGTATTCGACCTTGCCCTCTTTCAGGGCCTGGCCTTGCAAGCACACATAAATCTCGACCGCGTCGCTCATATCCACCTTTTCACGTTCTCGTCCCGCACCCTTGTTAAGTTTACGCGATTTTCGAGACGACAAAAATGTAAACAGGCAGACGTTACGCGGCGAATTTAAGAATCAAAGCCCGCCTTTTATCACGCATATCCTCTTTATCGGACATATCGGCATACGTAAGCGCGCCGGAGCGAGGCAACAAATCGCACGTCTCAGTCACGTCTTCAAAGCGGCCATCGCTCAACATCGCCATCACGCGGGCGTCTTCGGTCACAAACACAAAATGAGCATCGCGCATCGCGAATTTCCTTTTGATGCGATCCCGGCTTGGCGGCCCCATAAGCCTTGGGATCGGGCTGTCTATACCCTATATAGAATCATCGGCGCTCAATTTCACCCTTTATTTGGTGTAAAAAGTACGACATTTAGTATATATACCTTAGTATTGTTACAAAATATTGATGATCGCCGCGTCAATCCGCACGTTCATGCACGGCTTGCAGTTTGGCCATTGTCACCCCTTCGTAGCTTTCCCATTGGGCGAGACAGCCTTCAAAATCCTGGCCCAAGGTATAGTCGTTGGTGACGATCAGACACGGCACATGGGCGCGTGCACAAGCGACCAGGCCGTTGCGGCTGTCTTCCAAAGCAAGCGTTTCTTTTGCTTCCAGCCCCAGCTGATCGAGCACCCAAGTGTAAACATCGGGCTCCGGTTTCAGCACCGGAACTTTACCGCCGTCGCCGATACACGCGAACCAATCCAGGCTGTTGTCGCCCAAGTTCACCCGCAGCAGGGTTTCCACATTTACTGGCGTGGTGGTGGTGGCGATGGCAATCGTCATGTTATTTGCGCGGCACTCGCTGATCAAATCCTCAATACCTGGGCGCAGCGGCACCTGTCCATTTTTCAGGCGGGCGATGAAAAAGTTGGTTTTGCTTTTGTGCAGCGCGGGGATCAGCTCTTCGATATCGCCGCGTTCGAGAAATTCCGGATGGCGTTCTTGAAGAAAAAACCGGATGCGTTGCTTGCCGCCGGTGACCTTGAGCAGGTGCTTATACAGCACCTGGTCCCAACACCACTCGAAACCCGCCTTGGCGAAGGCGTCGTTAAAAGCTTCGCGGTGGGCATCCTCGGTATCGGCAAGGGTGCCGTCGACATCGAAAATCAGGGCTTTCATGTCCATCTCTTTAACCATTTCTCTTACAAACCTGGGGAGGCCCACCTATATGTAAACGCGTCGAATGTGGGGACGCACCCCGTCCGTGGCAAGTCTTTATGAGGGCCGATATAAACATGAGCCATCTTTTGCATGAGGTTAAAGAAGAGTTCGACTGGGCCGCGCGTGAACTTTTGGACGTCGAACGACAGTTCGCCGAGCTTGAAGCGCGCCTCAAAACCAAACTGGAACTTCCCGGCGGCGAGGCCAACCGCAAAATCCTCGTCCAAGAGATCGAAGAGCAAAAACGCGCCCTTAATCTCAATGAACTTTATGCCATATTGGCACGTGCCGCGCGGCGTTTCAGCTTGCTGGCGCGCGTATGCGAGATCGGTGCCGAAAACGCCGCCACCGAGGACATCGTCACCGCGCTCACCGACGGGCTGTTGTTTCGCCTCGACGACACCGGCACGGATACCGACCAAACCATCTTCAAGGTCGCCAAGGCACTGCAAGCTTACTTCCACGTACATTTCGGGGACGAAAGCGACGCGCAACTGCGCGAAGCGTGGCTGGAAGTGGAAAACGTGCTGCGCGAAAAGGGCCGCAAGATATAAATTTTTGTGCACCTAGGACTCTAGGCGCCCATCACCTGCAACACCACCTGACGGTCGTGGTCGCGCGCACGATGCTCGTACAAGAACACCCCTTGCCAAGTGCCGAGCGCCAACCGTCCGCCGATCAACGGTATCGACAGCGACACGTCGGTGAGAACGGATCGAATATGCCCGGGCATGTCATCCGCGCCTTCGTTGGTGTGGGTGTAAAGCGATGGGTCTTCGCGTACCAGCTGCTTAAAAAAGGTCTCGATATCGTATCGCACGTCCGGGTCGGCGTTTTCCTGGATCGTCAAGCTGGCAGAGGTGTGGCGGCAAAACACCGTCAAAAGTCCGTCCTGAAGGCCGGTGCCTTGAACCCAGTCCTTGATCTCTTCGGTCAGTTCGAACAGGCCCTGGCGTGTGGTGCGGACGGTGAGGATGGTGTGATCTTGGCGCATGCTGTCGTTCCCTTACACTTCACGTATCCACCTCAATGTGGGGCGTGCGGATCACCGTCGCAACCCGTTCGCAAATCCATTGCGAAACGGCCCGAATGCGCGGCCAAGTCGCCAGCTCCTGGTGCGTCAGCAACCATAACTCCCGCTCAACGACCGGCGTTTTCCCACTCAAGCGTTCAAGCCCTGGATGCGCATCGCCGATAAGGAACGGCAAAACGCCTTGACCCGCCCCCGATGCGATGGCCGCCTTCAGGCTGGCGACGGAATTCGTCCGCATGACAATGCGTTCACGCGCGCCCTGTGAACCCAAATGGCGCAGCAGCCAGCGGTGTTCAGCGACCAATTCCAAACTTTCATCGTAAGCGATCCATCGCTCCCCCGCCATATTCATCTCACCGCCTTTCGCCCCGTACACCGCAAAGCCCACGTCGGCCAGCTTGCGCGCCAACATGGCCCCACTGCGAGGACGCCCCATACGCAACGCCAAGTCGGTTTCGCGGCGGGTGAAACTGAAATTCGTATTGGACCCGATCAATTGCAAATGGATATCGGGATGACGCCTCGCAATCGTGTCCACGCCGGGCGCCAGCACCCGGTCGATGATGGAGCCCACCGCCGTCACCCGCACGGCCCCCGACAACGCCGTTTTCGCGCCTGTCGCATCCGCCGCCAGCGCGATCATTTCCGTTTCGATGCGTTCCGCGCGCTCCACCACCTCCGCGCCCAATGCGGTCGGCGTATGGCGACCGTCAGCGCGGTCAAACAACCGCCCGCCCAAGGCGGCTTCCAGCCCTTGGATGCGCCGCGACACGGTGGTCTGGTTGACGCCGAGAAGGCGTGCCGCGCCGCTCAGACTTTCGCTCCGGTAAACCGCCAAGACGACTCGCAAGTCATCCCAGTGTATATCTGCATTTTTGCCTATCATTTTTCTATTATTGCTGATTGTTCTGCAAAATAACAGCTTCATACTGGCTTTTCCCGACCCACAAGAGGATTTCAGTCATGCCCCAAGTCATGCCCACGACCGCAACCGCACCCCGCACGCTTCTCGAACTGTCCAACGCCACACCGCAAGCCGCAAGCCTCGCCGATGCCGTGGTGGTGGTGATCGACGCCCAACGTGAATATGTGGATGGCTTATTGCCGTTGGAAGGCGTCCGGGACGCCCTTCGCGAAATCGAAGCGGTGTTAAGCCGCGCGCGCCAAAACGCAGCCCCCATCGTACATGTCCGCCACCACGGCGCATCCGGCGGTGCGTTCGATCCCAATGGAGCGGGTTTCACCTTCGCCCCCGGTGCGGAGCCTCTGGTGGCGGAACCCCAAGCGATGGAGTCCATTGTGAACAAGACCCTGCCCGATGCCTTTGCCGACACGGATTTGAACGATATTTTACAAGGCTTTGGACGCAAGAAGCTGCTGGTGATGGGCTTCATGACGCATATGTGCATTTCCAGTACCGTCCGCGCGGCCTTGGCGCACGGTTATTTCAGCACTGTTGTCGCGCGCGCCACGGCGACCCGCGCCTTACCGGGTGCTGAGGGGAATGAGATATCTGCAACGATGCTGCAACAGGCTTCCCTCGCCGCGCTGGCGGATCGCTTCGCGGTGGTGATCGAAGACGCTTCGGCGCTCACAGATCAGCCGTAACGGTGCAAATCGCGTCCAAACGCCGACAGCCAGTCGCGCGCTGCATCCATGCGTGCGGTGAGGCTGTCGGTGAGCGCCCAAAACCGATCGCTGTGATTGTGGTGGACCAAATGCGCGACCTCGTGAGCGACCACGTAATCGAGAACGTGCTCAGGTGCCAGCACCAACCGCCAGCTGAAATTCAACGTGCCACCAGACCCGCAAGACCCCCAGCGCGAGCGCGTATCGCGAATGGTAATGCGGCTGATGCGTCGTTTGACAGCATCCGCTTTTTCATAGGCGCGGGCGCTGATTTCGCCCCGCGCCTGGGCCTTGAGCCAGTCCGTCAAGCGCCGGTTGAGATGTTCCGGACGTCCCGCAACGAGGATTTCGTGGTTATCGCGGCACACCCCGCGCCCATGGGGCGCATGACGTACGATGTGCGGTGTGCCCAAAAAGGGAAGTTCGACGCCATCCGCAAAGGCCACCGATCCCCGCTGCTTGGCCAGTTGGCGCTTGATCCAATCGGCTTTGCGCGCGGCCATGTCGACACCGTCTTGAAAGCTGGCGGACTTAGGGATCGTCACCACCGCGCCCGTGCCCCGTTCGTCCAGGCGCAAGATCAGTCGGCGCGCCTGCGCATGGCGGCGCACCACCAAGGGCACGGCGTCGCCATCGATCTTTAAAGTATGTTGCGATTGGGTTTTTCGAGCCGACACGCGCGCCCCTTCCCGATATACATAGCAAGCTGTTTTAATCAGGCCAGTTGACGATATGCTCTTCCAGGTCGCCCGCGTCACTGGCCGCGGTGCAGCGTCCCTTGACGGAAATCCCCGCCGTCACCACGGTGTTGGGGTCGCCGCTGACCAGCGGATGCCAGTCGGCGAGATCGCGGCCCTCGGCCAGGCGGCGATAGGCGCACGAATACGGCATCCAGCGCAGCTCGCCGACGTTGCCAGGCGTCAGCGCCACGCAATCAGGCATGTAACGTTGGCGTTCCAGGTAATGCGCGCAGCGGCAGGTCTCCATATCCAGCAAGCCGCACGCCACGTCGGTATAGCTGATTTCGCCGGTGTTGATGTCTTCCAATTTTTCCAAACAGCATCGCCCGCAGCCGTCGCAGAGCGATTCCCACTCTTGGGGGCTCATCTCTTGCAACCGTTTGGCGCGCCAAAAAGGGATTTCCCCTTGAGGGTTAAGCGCTGAGCTTTTGGGCTTTTTTGGGCTTGGATTGAGAGGCACCGCTCACCTTACCGTGCGTTTTAATGAATTCAGCCAATTGCGGCTGGATGATACCACGCCATTTGCGTCCATTGAATATACCATAATGCCCGACGCCTTTTTGCACGATGCGTATGCGCTTATTTTCCGGAATATCGGGGCAGATGGCGTGCGCCGCCGAGGTCTGGCCGACACCGGAAATATCGTCCAGTTCGCCTTCCACCGTCATCAGCGCCACATCCTTGATGGCGGCGGGGTTGACGCGGCGACCGCGATACATCAGCTCGCCCTTGGGCAAGGCGTGGTCGTGAAAGACCGCCTTGATGGTTTCCACAAAGTATTCGGCCGGCAGGTCCATCACGGACATGTATTCATCGTAGAACTTGCGATGCTGCGCCGCGCCGTCGCCGTCGCCCCGGACCAAATGCCAATAGTGATCCATGTGCGCGTTCATGTGGCGGTCGAAATTCATGCCCAAAAAGCCCTGCAATTGCAAAAATCCGGGATAAACCCGGCGGCCGAAGCCGGGATAGATCATCGGCACACGGTGGATGGAATGGCTTTGAAACCAGCCTAAATCGTGTTCTTTGGCGAACGCGTTGACCGCCGTTGGATTTTCGCGCGTGTCCACCGGTCCACCCATCAGGGTCATGGTGCGCGGCACGACGCCGGGCTTGCCGTTAGCGGTTTCCTCGGCCTGCACCGCCACCGCCGCCAACACTGGAACGGATGGCTGGCATACGGCAATGACATGGCAATCGGGACCCAGAAGCTGAAAATACCACGTCATCAGTTCGATATAATCGTCGAGATGGAACGCCCCCGCGCGAAACGGCACGTCCCGCGCATCGGTCCAATCGGTGATGTAGACATCGTGATCAGGCAGCATGGCCAAGACCGTGCCGCGCAACAACGTTGCGTAGTGGCCGGAAAGAGGGGCCGCCAGCAACACCTTTGGCTGACCGGTGACGCCTTCTTTTTTAAAGTGCAACAGACTGCAAAACGGGGTTTCGTCGACAATATCCTCGTGCACGGCCACGGTCCGCGCCCCCTTGGCGCCACCCACCTTGACGTGACGGATGTCGAATTCGGGCTTGCCGTAGCGTCGGATCAGGCGTTCTGCGACCTCAAGCCCTGCCGCCATCGGACGGCCGTAGGGGGTGTGTTGAAACGGCGTCAGGGTCGCGCGGGTGGCCTTCAGCCAGGCACGATATGGGCCAAGCGCGGCATGTTGAAGTTCATGAATATGGTAGAGCATGGCTGTTTAAAATGTTCCCAAGCAAAATCGCGTCGTTGCTTCGCTTGGCAAAGCCTAACCCGATTTTGATGCACTGCACATCATTTTTTTGCACTGCACCATAAACTCGCCTTGAAAATTTAAGCCTTGGCTTCGCGGTCGATCAGATGAATGAACGACCCGAACACATTGCGGTTGGCTTGGCCCATGCGCCCAAGCTTAGCGCCGTCGGCATCGTGGGCTTCGAACAGGTGCGCGCCCGGACCTTCGCTGGTGACGCTGGCATAATGAAATTCATGACCGCGAAAGCGACCGTGGACCGCGCCCAGCGGCGTGTCGGCGATGAGCACCAGACGCCGATACCCAAGATGCAGGCGGCGGCGCTCGAACGACGTGCCGAGCGGCAACAGCCCCGCCATGGCGTGGGTGGTGCCGTCGGCATCCTGCATGCCACGCCCCAGCACCATGTATCCGCCGCATTCCCCATAAACCGTCGCGCCGCGCGCCGCGGCGTCGCGCAACCCGCTTAAGAACCGCTCGGCGCTGGACAGACGGTAGGCATGCAGTTCCGGATAACCGCCCGGCAAAAACACCGCATCCGCATCCGCCGCTGGCGCTTGGTCGTCGAGCGGTGAGAACAAGCTGATCTCCGCGCCCTGGTTGCGCCAACCCTGCAGCACCATCGGATAAGCGAAAGCGAACGCCTCGTCACGGGCCACGGCAATTTTCTGGCCCAGCGGCAACAATGGCTTGACTTCGCCCACCGCCGCCCACCCGGTGGCCAGCGCTTTCAGCGCGTCGATGTCCACGTGGTCGGCGATGACGTTGCCCGCATGCGCCATCAACGCATCCAGGCCGTGATGTTCGGCGGCCTGGATGAGGCCCAAATGACGCGACGGCAGTTCGAGCCCCGATTCCATCGGAATCATGCCGAGCACCGGGATGTGCGGTGCGGCGAAAGCCATGGCTTCGCGGATGACGCGCTGGTGACGTTCGCTGCCGACCCGATTGAAGATCACGCCCGCAATGCCCACGTCGTCGCGGTACGTGTCGAAGCCCTTGACCAAAGCGGCCGCGGACGCGCCCTGAGCGCGGCTGTCCACCACCAAAACCACCGGCCATCCGGTCGTCTGAGCGATATCGGCGGTCGAACCTTCGGTCGCGCTGGCCCCGTCGAACAACCCCATCACGCCTTCGCAGACCACCAGATCGGCGTTTTCGCCCGCCGTGGCGGCGGCGGCCATCAAGGTCTCGTCGCGCATCGCCCAACTGTCGGCGTTGAGGCACGCCAAACCCGTGGCGCGGGCGTGAAACGCGGGATCGATGTAATCGGGCCCCGACTTCATCGAGGCCACACGCATGCCTTGAGATTTGAGGTGCGCAAGGATGCCCAGCGTCACCACGGTCTTGCCGCTGCCGGATGACGGCGCGGCGATGATCAGGCCGTTGACGGATCGTGCGCCGGGCATGGATGAGACTCCTAGAGAATTTCAGCCAGCCGCTTGGCCATCGCGTCCGGCGGCGTGCCGTGACTGAAATGCGTGACGTATTTTCCATCCGGCCCCATCAGGTACGTGATGGAGCTGTGATCCATCAGGTAGTTTCCGTCGGGATCGTCTTCATTGACCTTGGCGAAATAAGCCCTGTAGGCGCGTGCAGCAGCTTTGATCTGTGCCGGTGTGCCCGTCAGTCCAATCAATTTGTCATGAAAATTTGGCACGAAATCGGCAAGCGCTTCGGGGGTATCGCGTTCAGGATCCACGGAAATGAAAATCGGCACCACCTTGTCCAATTGCGCGGGCGTCAACTGATCCAGCGCATCCGAGATGATACCAAGCGACGTCGGGCATACATCGGGGCAGAACGTGTAGCCGAAATAAATCAACATGTACTTACCGCGAAAATCTTGATCGGTCACCGTCTTGCCGGTTTGATCCGTGAGTTCGAACGGTCCGCCGATGCTGACGCTGCGCGTGCCCGACGCACCCTCGCCGTTCATGCCAACCATATAATAGCGCCCGAGCGTGGCGGCGACGACGAAGCCCAAAGCTACGATGGCGATAACAACGATACGTTTCATGGGTATCCCCTGCGGTTGTCCCTTCTTTGTTGGCGACAATACGAGCCCTCCCCCACCATCGCAAGAGCGAAGAGCGCCTTTAAGGCGGCAAGACAGACGTTGCCGTGCCCGTGCGTCGTGCCTAAAGTGTCGCCATGACGACGGTTGAGCACCCCACTGACAAACCACCGGCCCGCAATCCCGCCCGCAAACCTATAGGCGTAGCTTTGCGCAAAGGCTGGACCACCGGCGCGTGCGCGGCGGCGGCGGCGGCGGCGGCGTACCGGGCGCTCAGCACCGAACGCTTTGATGACGACGTCACCATCCGCCTGCCGCGCGGCGAAACGCCGACGTTTCGGCTCACTACAGGTGAGTTGGGCGATGGCTTCGCCCGCGCGGGCATTGTCAAGGACGCAGGCGACGACCCCGACGTGACCCACGGCTTGGAAATTATCGTCGACGTGCGCCCCGGACCGCCCGGCGTCGGCATCACGTTCGCCGCCGGCGAGGGCGTCGGCACGGTGACGCTGAAGGGTTTGCCCCTGGCCCCCGGCGAACCCGCCATCAACCCCGGTCCGCGCGCGCAGATCGAGGCGGCATTACAAGCCATGGCGCAAGACCTTGACCATAATACCGATTGCCTTCCCGATGTTAAGATCACGATTTCCATTCCCGGAGGACTTGAGGTCTCGAAAAAAACCATGAACGCGCGACTCGGCATCACCGGCGGGCTTTCGGTGCTGGGGACCACCGGCATCGTGGTACCGTTTTCGTGCTCCAGCTGGATCCATTCCATTCAACGCGGCATCGATGTGGCGCGCGCCCAAGGCTTCAGCCACGTTTTGGCGGCCACGGGACGAACCTCTGAGCAGGCTGCGAATAGGGAGCTATTTTTGCCCGATGAAGCGCTTATCGATATGGGCGATTTCGCGGGTGGCTTGCTCAAATACGTGCGCACCCACCCGATCGAACGCCTCACCATCGCGGGCGGCTTTGCCAAATTGACCAAGCTGTCCCAAGGTGCGATGGATTTGCATTCCTCGCGTTCCAGCATAGATTTTATCAGGCTATCGGAACTTTTGGCGCATGTGAACGCAGACGACGACGCAATTCAGGCCGTGCGGCACGCCAACACGGCCATGCGTGTCCTCGAACTGGCGGGCGACAACGCAGGCGCGCTGGCAAACCTGATCGCACGCCAGGCCCGCGAAGTCGCGCTGGCGACCCTGGCGGGCGGAACCGAAGTCCAGGTCTGGGTCTTTGACCGCAACGCCAACCGCATCGGAGAAGCCTCATGAACATCAACGTCCTCATTCTCGGCGGCACCACGGAAGCGGTCGGACTGGCCCATGCCTTGGCCGCGCAACGACCGGACCTGGACGTCACCATTGCGCTTGCCGGGGTCACGCGCGCACCCTCGGAGATGCCTGGTTACGTGCGTGTCGGTAATTTTGGCGGCGCACAGGGGTTGGCGCGATTTCTCCAACGCCAGGGCATGAAGGCGGTGATCGATGCGACCCACCCGTTTGCCGCGACCATCACGCAAAATGCCGTTGAGGCTTGTACAATGGCTAGAGTTCCCCGCTTGCGGCTGGATCGCCCGCAATGGGTCTTGCCGACCGATACCGACGTCGTGTTCGTACCCGACGTTGAAGAAGCCGCGCGTTTGGTGGCGCGCACGTCGGAACATACGTTTCTCACCATCGGTCGTAAGCACCTTTCGGCCTTCGCGGGCGTACGCGACGTTAAGCTTTTGGTGCGCCTGATCGAAAAACCTGAAGAACCATTGAGACTTGAAAACTGCACCGTCGTCCTCGGCCGCCCACCGTTCGACTCCGCCCACGAAGAAGCTTTGATGCGCGAATACCAAATCGACACCTTGGTCAGCAAAGCCAGCGGCGGCGGCGGCACCCGCGCCAAGATCGACGCGGCGGCCAAAATCGGCGCGCGCATCGTGCTCATCCGCCGCCCCGCACCGCCCGACGGCGATCATGTTGGCGACGTCGAAGAGGCGCTTGCCTGGCTCTATATTCACACTTAAAACGGGTGCATTTAGGATATTTTGACTTCGCGAAGGACATGACTGTGCGCGGCGTCATATAGCTTGCTGTCCGTGAAGCCTGCCGCCGCCAATACGCGCCCCACCAAAATCAACGCGGTGCGGGTGAAGCCGGCGTCCTTGACCTTGGCGCGGATGTCGCAAAGTCTGCCGGTAACCACCGCCTGATCCGGCCAGCTGGCGCGGTACACCACCGCGACCGGGCAATCTTCGCCGTAGTGCGGGCTCAACTGCTTGATCACCTTACTTAAATTGTTGACCGACAAATGCACCGCCAAGGTCGCGCCGGTTTTGGCGAAGTTTTCCAAGCTTTCACCTTCGGGCATGGCGCTGGCGCGCACCGAGGTGCGGGTCAAGACGATGCTTTGGCTGATGTCAGGCAAGGTCAACTCGCGCTTCAACACTGCGGCGGCGGCGGCGAACGCAGGCACGCCGGGCGTGATGTCGTAATCGATGCCGAGATCGTCCAAGCGACGCATCTGTTCGGCGATCGCGCCGTAAATCGACGGATCGCCCGAATGCACCCGCGCGACGTCCTGACCCTTCGCGTGTGCGGCTTTTATTTCAGCAATGATTTCATCCAAATGCAAAGGTGCGGTATCGACCACGCGGGCGTCGTCGCGCGCTTCGGCGACGATTTCGGTGGGCACCAAAGACCCGGCGTAGAGCACCACCGGACACGCTTTGATCAGGTTCAAGGCGCGCACGGTGATAAGGTCGGGCGCGCCCGGCCCGGCGCCGATAAAGTGAACGGTCATGGGTTTTCTCCTGAAGACGTGATGTCTTGCGCGGCGTCCATTTTGCCGCCATATCCACGCGGCGTATAGACCCAGCGGTTTTGCCCGCGCTCAATCACGCGGGTGTCTTCGCCGCCGATCATCACCAAGGTGAGCATATCGGCATGATCCGGAGTCAAGTCAGCCAAGCGGATCACGTCGATTTGCTCATCCGCGCGGCCCAATTGGCGCGCCAGCACCACCGGTGTATCGGGGCTGCGCCGGATCAACAAGATATCGCGGGCTTGGGCCAATTGGGTGCGGCGGCGTTTGGACACCGGATTGTAGAACGACACCACAAAACCGCCCTCGGCAGCCGCTTTCAAGCGCCGCTCGATCACCGCCCAAGGCGTCAACAGATCGGACAATGAGATCAGGCAAAAATCGTGGCCCACCGGCGCGCCGATGCGCGCGGCGGCGGCTTGGAACGCGCTGATGCCCGGTTCCACCTGAATAAACAGGCGGTTCCAGTCGTCGCGATTTTCACGGTCCAACAGCTCGAACACCAGTGACGCCATGGCGTAGATGCCGATGTCGCCGGAACTGATCAGCGCTACGTCGCGGCCCTCGGCGGCCAGTTCCAGCGCTTGGCGCACGCGGGCTTCTTCTTCGGACAGGATCGAAGTGTGGCGCACCTTGCCCTTGATCAGATCAGGAATAAGATCAAGATAAAAACCGTATCCAACAACATCGGTGACTTGGCTGATCACGCGGGTGACTTCGGGGGTGCGCCATGCATCCGCGCCTGGACCGATGCCGACCACGAACAGGCGGCCACGGCCTTTGCCGACTTCCGTGGGCTTGATGCCGTCCGTGTTCAGCGCCAGTGCACAGGTGGCGCGTTTGGATTTGTGCTTTTCGACGACCAGCTCACCACCCGACGCAGCAGCCAGCGCCGCTCCTTCACTGACGCCATGACAGCCGACCTCGGCGAACACCACGTCGGAAGGGTTTTTGAGGTTTGGCGTCTGGGTTTCCAAATCCTCGGCGCTGAAGAACCGTACAGGCACGCCCAACTCATCGGCCAACCGCAACACCGCCGCTTCGTCGGACTTCACGTCGATGGACGCCACACAGGCGATGGACTGTTTAGCCAGTCCCGCCGCAGCGATGGTTTCGCTCACCAACTGGGACAGCTCCGCCGGATCGCAATCGCGTTCGCAGCCCACGCCCAAGGCCAAGGTGGGCGGGTGCAGCACCAGGGCTTTTTCGCCGCTTGCCACAGCTTTATGGGTGACGCGCACGCTCATCTCACCACATTCGGAAAAACCGGCGGGTTCAAGCCACGTTGCGTCGCCGCTGTGCACATCCAGACCGACATCGTCACCGCCGAGCAAAGACGACGCCACGGATTTCGCCCGTTCAGGGTTCGCCACCGACCAGCCGTGCGGCGGCTCATCCAAAGCAACACCCAGGTGCGCATCGCCCGCTGTGGTGATCGCTGCTTGACCTTGGGTGCACTGGGCAATGGCGCTGGCCAAACGATTTGCGCCATGATGCCCACCCAAAAGCGGCACCGCAAACGCGCCGCCCGGCGACACCGCCACCACTGGCGGCTCGGTGAGCTTATCGGCCAGTTGGGGCGCCAAAACGCGCATCACGATGCCCACCGACATGATCGCGATGATGGGCGCGCCGCTTTGATAAAGATCGCGCAAGGTTTCTGCTGTGTCCGTGAACACTTGGTTCACGTCTGTCGCATCGAGACGCCCTTGGCGTCCCCACAGTTTCGCACCGGGCAACGCACCCTGGATGCGTCGCGCCGTATCCAGACCAGCCTTATTTATACACAGGATCACCGCGCCTTGCGGCGCTTGGGCAACCAAGTCCAGCGAATGCGCCGGGACCAAAACCATCGAAAAATATGAAGTTTTACCCTCAAAATCAGCAAATTTTGCTATTTTTTGCTCATTTGTCGATGCACGTTCAACCCACATGGCATTGTCCAGGCGGCCTGCACATAAGAGTACGCGCTTGACCTTATCTATATGGCGGCCAATTTTCATCACCGCGATGGCCGAGCGCGGATCGCGCACCCTTGCGGCCAGCACGCCTTCGGGCAGGGTCGCGGGCAGGGCCTGGAACGCGTCGTCGCCCCGCGTCAGCGCCAAAGTCGCCGCCGCGCTACACGCCTGGACCGAGGTCACGCCGGGCACAACTTCGACTTCATAATCGTCGATCAAGCGCTCCATCACATATTGGAACGAGCCGTAAAACAGCGCGTCGCCTTCGCACACAAACACCACGTCGCGGCCTTGTTCCAGATGCGCGCGAAATTCGGGGATGGCGTGGTCGTAATACGTCTGTCGCTCTGCTCCGCTCGCGCCCATGGGTACCTCAATACCAAGCACCTGCACATCGGTGCGCAAGAACGGACGCACGATTTCCAAGGCCAAGGGGGCCTTGGCGCTGGCGTGCATATGCGCGACAACATCAGCACGCACCAGCAGGTCGCGAGCGCGCACCGTCATCAGATCAGGCGCGCCGGGTCCAATGCCGATGCCGATCAATTTGCCCGCTTTCAATTCCGTTGCGTTGTCGATCATATCTTTGGTTCCAAAGGCTTAAAGGCTAAATACTGGGTCACAGCGCGCATACTTCTAAATAAAGTCAGTGATTTATGCTTATCATCTTGGCGGGCGATGCTGATTTGAATAAGATCACCGCCGTATGCCTGTTTCATTTTTGCCAGTTCGGATGCTCCCTCGACGGTGACCGCGTTGGCCACCAGCCGACCGCCGGGCTTAAGCCGCGCCCACGCCGCCTGGAGCAATCCCGGCGTGCCCACGCCGCCACCGACAAACACCGCATCAGGCTGACCGTCCAGGGTTTCGAGCGCGCCCAGGGCCTCGGCCACCTCAATGTTCAGACGCGGCACCCCCAACGCATGGGCGTTGCGTGCAATACGCGCCGCACGCTCAACGTCGCGTTCGATGGCGACGGCACGGCATGATCGGTCTGCGCGCATCCACTCAGTTGAGATCGAGCCCGCGCCCGCGCCGACATCCCACAGGACTTCGCCCGGCAGCGGCGCAAGGCGCGCCAACGTCACCGCGCGCACTTCGCGTTTGGTCAGCTGCCCATCGTGCTCAAAAGCATCATCAGGCAGACCGGCCAAGCGCGACAAGGGCCGTGCGTCGGGACCGGCAATGCATTCAATCGCTAGCGTGGAAAGATCGGCGCATTTATCCGCCGACCAAGCTTGCGCGACGCCTTCGATGCATTGTTCGTTTTCACCGCCCATGTGTTCCAGCACCGCGATGCGGCTGGGGCCAAAACCTTTGGCGGTGAGCAGCGCCGCAACCTCCGCCGGGCTGTCGCCATCGCGCGCCAATACCACCAGCCGCGCGCCGGGCGTGAGATGCAGATTGAGACTTTCGAGGGGTCGTCCGTGAATGGTTACCACGGTGATGTCGGGGATCGACCAACCCAGGCGCGCGCACGCCAAGCTGACCGCGCCGGGCGCGGGCACAACGAAGATACACTCTGCACCAAAGCGCCGAATCAAGGTTGCGCCGACGCCGAAATGCAACGGATCGCCGGACGCCAGCACCACGATGCGTCGGCCCAAACGGGTCTCGATCAGATCCAGGGTGGCGTCGAAGCCTGCCGACCAGTCGATACGCTCGGCTTCCATATCTGGGGCCTTCGCCAAATGACGTTCGCCGCCGATGAGCACTTCTGCGCCATCGATCAACGCGCGCGCGGCGGGGCTGAGACCCTCAATGCCGTCTTCGCCGATGCCGACAACGGCAATCGGGGGGGGGATTGGGGGCGTGTCGCTCACGGGTTGCCCCCCAGCGCGATGGCGTTGAGCGCGCCCGCCGCGACCGCGCTGCCGCCGAGCCGCCCGGCCATGGTGATCACGGGAATGTCCACACCGTCTTTCATGGCGAAGTCCATCAACGCCTGCTTGCTTTCCGCAGCACCGACGAAGCCCACCGGAAAGCCCAAAATCGCCGCAGGTTTGGGCGCGCCATCCAGCAGCAGTTCCAACAGGCGAAACAGCGCCGTCGGTGCATTGCCGAACACACACACCGCGCCGTCCAACCGATCAGCCCAGCGTTCCACCGCGACTGCCGAGCGGGTCTCGCCCCGCGCCTTGGCGTCTTGGGCCACCCCATCGTCACTCAAACAGCAGCGCACTTGGTTGCCCGCGGGCAGAAAGCGCGTCGTGATACCGCGCGCAACCATATGCGCGTCGACCAAGATCGGCGCGCCAGATTGCAAAACTTCGCGAGTGCGTTCGGGCGCGTCGGCGGTGAAGCGCAGATGGTCGGCGGCTTCGATCAAGGCCGTGGCATGCACCACGCGTTCGGCCACCGCTTCCATGAGGCCCGGCAAATGGCCGAGGGAGGCCTCGGCGCGGATGCGCACGAAACTTTCACGCGAAATGGCGTCGGGCTCGCGGATGTAATCGAAAAGAGAGGACGGTGAAGACATGCTCAGCCCTCCGCTTCTCCGTGAGCATGCGTATGGTGGTGGTGGTGGTGAAGCCCGTGACCATGATGCACACCGTGATCTTGGGCGTTGTCTTCGGTTCCCACGCCCTGCACGTGATGATGATGGCCGACCTGCGCCGCGCCCTGGTCGTGTTCATGACCGATGATCTGTTCGCGGTATTTGCACAACTGGCAATTCATCACCCCCGCGCCGTCCAGAGCCTCTTGCATGCGCGCGACGAACGCGTCGATGACTTTGGGATGGTCGTTGAGATACGCCGCCTTGAGAATTTCCACATCCGGGTTGGCGGCCTGAGCATCATCGGCCCAATTGTAGATGCGGGTGACCAAAATGCCCGAAAACAGGAAATACGGGAACACCACGATGCGTTTGAAGCCCATCTTGGCGACCCGCGCCAAGGCTTGATCGACCAGCGGATACGCCACGCCTGAGTAGGCGGTATCCGCCCAGCCCAGACCCAGGCCTTCCCACAGCATGCGGGTGACCTTGGCGACGTTGGAATTGGCGTCCGAATCGTTGGTGCCGCGCCCGACCACCAGCAACAAAGTGTCTTCGCGCGCGACGTCGCCATCCGCGCCGTCCAGGGCCTCTTCGATACGCTGCTTGGCAGCGTCCAACAGCCGCGCGTCGATGCCGAGATCGGCGGCGAACACCAAGTCCAACTCTTCGTTTTCCGCGGCGTAAGTGTTCACTTCGGACGGCAAGTCGTTTTTGACATGTCCGGCGGCGAACAGCATGCCCGGCAGGCACACGATCTTTTTTGCGCCCGCGTCGCGCAGCTTATCCAAGCCTGTGCGGATCACCGGGGTGGCGAATTCCAAAAAGCCGCTTTCGACGCGGTGCTTGGGCAGGCGTTCTTTGATGCGCACGGCGAGTTGGTTGAATTCCTCAACCGCGCCGCGGTCGCGCGAACCGTGGCCGCATATCATGATCGCGGGCAGTTCTGAAGCAGGGGCGTCGTGTGGCATGGATTTATCCTTACGCTGGTGCATGGCCTTCGGCGTTAAAAACGGTGCGGGTGGTCATGGCCTCCGTCCGCAATCTCCGTTCATCGGTATGTCCCGGTTATAAGCGGTGTTAAGCCGACGCACAATTTTAATTCTTCTCTCATCACCGTACCGTTAGACTGCGCCCATGTTTAGCTTTGGCGTCCTCAACACGAACACGACGTTCGATCCGTTTATTTTGCTGGTTTTGGCCCTGGTGCTCGATGCGGCGGTGGGCGGCATGGGGCCGATTTTTAAGCTCTTGCCGCATCCGGTAGTCGTGACCGGTAGGCTTGTCAGTTGGTTCGAACATAAGCTCAACCGCGACAATCGCAGCCAAGTCGATCGCGCCATGCGCGGCGCGCTGGTGGTGTGCGTCATCGTGGTCATGGCGGGCGCGGTGGGGTGGGGCGTGCAGTGGCTGAGCCTGCACCATGATTTCGGCTGGGCGGTGGAGTTGTTCTTGCTCATCGCGCTTTTGGCCCAGCGCGAACTCTACAGCGCCGTGCGCCGGGTTCTGATGGCCTTAAAACGAGGTGGGGTCGAGGACGGACGGCGGGCCGTGTCCGAAATCGTCGGGCGCGATCCGGCGCAATTGGACGAGCACGGGGTGTGTCGCGCCGCCATCGAAAGCCTAGCGGAGAACTTTTCCGACGGCGTGGTCGCACCGGTGTTTTGGTATGTGCTGTTCGGCTTTCCGGGCTTATTGATCTACAAAACCGTCAACACGCTGGATTCGATGATCGGCTATAAAAACGAGCGCTATCACGCGTTTGGCTTCACCGCCGCCAAGCTTGACGATGTCTTGAATTTGGTCCCGGCGCGGCTCGCGGGCTTGATCCTCACCAGCGCCGCACTGATCACACCCAAAGCCAATCCGGCGCGTGCGTTCAAGACCATGTGGCGCGACGCGTCCAAGCACAACTCGCCTAACGCCGGATGGCCCGAAGCCGCCGCCGCGGGTGCACTGGGTCTGGCGCTGGCCGGACCGCGCAAATATCCCCACCACACCGCCGACGCGCCGTGGATCGGCGACGGCACCGCGAAAGCCCGTGCAACCGACATCGACCGCGCGCTGTATCTTTACGTGGTGGCCTGCTTGATCAACGCTTTGATCGTCGCGGTGATTGCAATGTTTCGTTTTCAAATCGGCGCAACCTGACAACCCTGGTGAACAATGGCTGATCTCACACTTTTGGCGGTATTCGTACCGACCTTCTTTTTCGTTTCGTTGACGCCGGGCCTGTGCATGACCTTGGCGCTGACCATGGGCATGACCATCGGTGTGCGCAAGACGCTGTGGATGATGAGCGGTGAATTGCTCGGCGTCGGTTTGGTCGCCGCGTCGGCGGTGATGGGCGTCGCGGCGATCATCGCGCAAAGCCCCGAGCTGTTTTTGATCCTCAAATACGGCGGCGGCGCGTATCTGGCTTATCTCGGGGTGCAGTTGTGGCTGTCCAAGGGCCGCATGGCTTTGCGCTTGGATGATGAAGCCGCAGTACTGCCACAACGCGTGGAATTGGCGGTGCAGGGCTTCATCACCGCGATCTCCAACCCCAAAGCGTGGGCGTTCATGATCGCGCTGTTGCCGCCGTTCATCGATCTGAAGCACGCACTCGGTCCGCAACTGGCTGTGCTGGTGGCGCTGATATTGGTGATGGAGTTCATCTGCATGGTGATCTACGCCTCCGGCGGCAAGACATTGCGCAAATTCCTGCAACACAGTGGAAATGTGCGCCTGCTCAACCGCGTGGCGGGAACCTTGATGGTCGGCGTCGGCGGATGGTTGGCGTTTCTCTAAACCGCCAGCTTAAGCAGAGCATCCAGATCAAGGCACGTTTCCAAATGGTCGGCCAGGGCGTCGAGGGTTTGTTCTATGCCGCGTTCGTAAGCCGCGCCGCCGGTGCGGTTTTCACGCAACCGCGACAAGAAATCGTGGCGGAAGGCGTCGGAGGCGAACACGCCGTGCAGGTAGGTGCCCATCACTTGAGCGTTTGCACTGCGCGCGCCCTCTTCGCGGCCATCACTCAGGTGGAACCACGGGGTATGGCGATCAGGGCCTTCGGTGAGACCGATATGCATTTCATAGCCTGATATGCTTATGCCGGTTACGGGCTCGACACCCGTGACGCGCTCTAGCGTTTTGTCGCCGGTGAGCACGGTCTCAACGTCCACCAATCCGAGACCCAGCTCTTCGCCCGCGTCGCCTTCAATGCCGTCGGGATCCGAAATGCGTTGGCCGAGCATTTGGTAGCCGCCGCACAAGCCCACCACCAGACCGCCGCGATGGATATGCGCGGCGATGTCGACGTCCCAATCCTCGGCCTTCACCGCGCGCAGATCCGATATCACCGATTTTGAGCCGGGCAGCACAATCATATCCACGTCGCCGGGGATCGCTTCGCCGGGTTCGATCATCATCACGTCGACGTCGTCTTCCGCCATTAAAGGGTCGAGGTCGTCGAAGTTGGCGATGCGCGGCAAGCGCGGAACCGCAATGCGGATAGAGCCCTCACCGTCGCCTCTACCCGTTTCCGCCCAACGACCTAAAGAGGCGCTGTCTTCTTTCGGCAGCTTTCCTGCGTCCTCGAACCAGAAGATCACGCCCAACCCGGCCCAACCGGTGCGCGCTTCCATATCCGTCATGGCGGGCTCGAAAAGCGAGACATCACCGCGAAATTTATTGATCACGAAGCCTTTGATGAGACCGCGCTCCGACGGCATCAACACCGCGTGCGTTCCGACGACTTGCGCTATCACGCCGCCCTTTTCAATGTCCCCGGCCAAGATCACCGGCACGTTTGCGGCCTGGGCGAAGCCCATGTTGGCGATGTCGCCGACGCGCAGGTTGACTTCGGATGGGCTGCCCGCACCTTCGACGATGACCAGATCGCAGCCGGATTTGAGGCGTTCAAACGCGCTCAGAACCTCAGGCAACAAGGTTTCCTTGAAGGTGCGAAAATCTTTCGCCATGACGTGGCCGCGCATCTGCCCGGCGACCACCAATTGCGCCCCCGTTTCCCCTTCGGGCTTGAGCAGCACCGGGTTCATATCGGTATGCGGCTGGGCGCCACAGGCGCGCGCCTGTAAAGCTTGAGCGCGACCGATTTCACCACCGTCTTCGGTCACGGCGGCATTGTTGGACATATTTTGCGGTTTGAACGGGCGCACGGTCAGGCCGCGCTTGGCGAACGCCCGACACAGCCCTGCGACGATCAGCGACTTGCCGGAATCTGAGCCCGTTCCTTGCACCATGATGGCGCGGGTAGGCGTTATCCCCATTTTACTGGGCATCAAGCGTGGCACGCAATCTGTCGGCCGCCGGGTTTTGCGCAGTGCCGTGCAACACGATATCGGCGGGTCCAACCGCTTGACCATAAAAAGCCTGGTTCAAGTCGTTGCGCTTGATCAGCGCTGTAGCCTCCAGCGAGCCGCCCGCGAACAGGCCGATGCCTTGGGTGAAGACCAAAACATCCGCGCCGACGTTGGCGGTGGTCGATGCCTCGACCCCCGCGCCAACGGTGCCGACGATAAGGCCCAGGTCAGCACCCAGTTTGCCTTGGCTTTCGATGATCGCGGCGACGGCGTCCTGGCTGAACACCAACAGCACGGCATCGCCGACTTGCGCGCCCGCCTGCAATCCGACGCTGCCCGCCGCCATCAGATAAAACGCCGGATAGCCCCACCGCCCGCTCGCGTCCTTGGCCAGCAACACGCCGCTACCGCCCTCGGCGGCGAGAACGAAGCCCCCCTTGATCACACCCGGCAAGATAACGACGCCCTGGGCCTTGGGCAAAAGCGCGCGGAAACGATCCATCGGCTGCTCGTTGGAAGCCTTGAATTTCTGCAACGTCATTTGTGCGGCTTGAACGATCTGATTGGCGCGTTCTTCGTCCGTCATGGGTTTGGTGGCGCAGGCCGCCAGCCCCGTCATCAAGACCAACATCGTCAGCACACGTAAAACCATCGCACTCAGCCCCTATTCAGTTGCGTCCACCTGCACGTGCACTGGTAGCATACGAATCGTTAAAATTCGATCCCCTGCTGCGCCTTAATGCCGGAACGGAACGGGTGCTTGACCAACGTCATCTCCGTCACCAGATCGGCGACATCGATCACTTCATCCAAGGCATTGCGACCGGTGAGCACCACATGCAGATCTTCGCGTTTCGACGTCAACGCATCCACCACCATGTCCGCATCCAATTGGCCGTAGCGTAGCGCGATGTTGATTTCATCCATGATCACCAGCGAGATGCTTTCGTCCGCCATCATCTTACTGGCCGCGTCCCAGGCACGCATGCCCGCGGCCTTATCGCGCTCCAAGTCCTGGCTTTCCCAGCTAAAACCCTCACCATGGGCCTCGATCTCGCACTGATCGGCAAATTTTTCGAACACCGTGCGCTCGCCTGTGTCCCACTTGCCTTTAACGAACTGCACGATGCCCACACGCTTGCCATAGCCAAGCATGCGCAGCGCCATGCCCCAGGCGGCGGTGGATTTTCCCTTGCCCTTGCCTGTGTGAACAATCACCAAACCGCGCGTTTCGGTCTTCGCCGCCATGATTTTGTCGCGGGCGGCTTTCTTTTTTTCCATCTTGGATTTATGGCGTTCGGCATCGTCGCTAGCAGGCATGGCATTGTCTCCATTATTTTTTGTTCCAGATTAATCTAAATTAAAATGATTTAGGTTTAAGCAATAGATTGATGCATTCTTATATTAATCAAGCGATAGCTTAGGCCGTGATTGAAAAAGGAAGCGATTGAAAAATGGATTCGGCGCGAATCCTCTTAGCCGGCGGCGGCGCGGAAACGATGCACGCGCTCAGGCGAGCCTTTGATGGCGACGGAATCGAGATTGATCTCGTCCATGCGGGCAATGTTAAAGACGTCCTCACGGCCCTGGTCAGCCAAAAATTCCAACTGTGCGTGGTGCGCGGCATGCCTGACCGGCCCAACTTTGTCTTGAGCATCTGCAAAGGCGCAAAAGAAGCCGGCACGCGCATCCCCATCATCGTGTTGATGGACATCGCCAGCCGCCATTCCGAGAACGAATTTCTAAGTGCCGGCGCACTGGCCGCGATGCCCTGGGATGGTAGCCAAGGTGCGATGCTGCGCAATTTTGTGCGCTTGACCGTGATCTTGCGCCAATCCGAAGACAATTTGCGCAAGACCAATGACCGGTTGGTGCACGAAATGCTCACCATCCAGGACGAGCGCGAGCGCGCGGAAAGCATGGGTGCGCAGTACGTGGAACTGGCCGAAAACTACGCCTTGGCCAAGGAAGAACTCGAAAAACTGAACCAGGAAAAGAACAAATTTTTTTCCATCATCGCCCACGATCTGCGCAGCCCGTTCACCTCGCTTTTGGGCTTCACCGATCTGTTGGAACAGCGCGCCGACCAACTCGAACCGCAAAAGGTCAAGGACTACGCCGTCACCATCAACGACAACGCAACGCGCGTGTTCAAACTGCTGGAAAACCTTTTGGAATGGTCGCGGTTGCAAATGGACCGTGTTGAAGTCGAGCCTCGTGACTGTGCGCTCGACGATGTGGCGGGCAAAACCATCGAAATTCTCGGCCCCGTGGCACACGAAAAAGATCTTATCTTACGTGAAGCTGGGCAGCCCCCCCATGCCTACGCCGACCCCAACATGGTGGATGCGATCATTCGCAATTTGGTGAACAACGCCATCAAGTTCACGCCTAACGGCGGAACCATCACCATAGGCTACCAAACCACCCCCAACCATTTCGCGCGCATCGACGTCACCGACACCGGCATCGGTATGGACCCACACACCGTAAACAAAATTTTCAGCCTATCCGACAATGTCACCACCCAAGGCACCAACGGAGAGAGGGGGACGGGGCTCGGCCTGCTGCTGTGCAAGGAACTGGTGGAGCGCAATGGTGGGCATATCTCTGTCGAAAGCGACCTGGGCAAGGGCTCGACCTTCAGCTTCACCCTGCCGCTTGAAGCCCCACCCGACGCGGCGCTCATTAAATCGACGGCATAACGCTCGCCTTATTTCAATCTTCGCCTGGCCGATTTCGGAATGATGCGGGCATGTTTTTCAATGTGTTCGATGACCAGCGCCGCGATGTTCTTTTCGGACGCCTTTTCGATGCCTTCAAGCCCTGGTGAGGAATTGACCTCCAAGACCTTAGGTCCTGTATCGGAGCGCAGTAAATCGACCCCCGCCAGTTGCAGCCCCATCACCTTGGCCGCGCGCACCGCCGTGGCGCGCTCCTCTTTGCTAAGGCGCACTTTAGAGGCCTTGCCGCCACGGTGCAGGTTGGAACGGTATTCGCCCTCTTCCGCCGTGCGCTTCATCGCGCCGACCACTTTGTTGCCGACCACCAGACAGCGTACATCCTCGCCGCCCGCTTCTTTGATGAATTCTTGAACCAAGAAGTTGGCGCCCAAACCCTGAAAGGCGCCGATCACCGACTCGGCGGCTTTCTTGGTTTCCGCCAGCACCACACCACGTCCCTGGGTGCCTTCCAACAGTTTCACCACCAACGGTGCACCGCCGACGAACTTGATCAGTTCGTTCATCACTTTGGGCGAGCGGGCAAAACCGGTGTCGGGCATACCAACGCCGCTGCGCGCCAAAAGCTGGTGAGCGAACAGTTTGTCGCGTGACGCGCCGATGGCGGCGGAAGAATTCAGGCAATACACCCCCATGGCTTCGAACTGGCGCACCACCGCCATGCCGTAAAACGTCACCGACGCGCCGATGCGCGGGACAATCGCGTCGAAGCCTTCCAAAGCGCGTCCATTGATGTGCACTTCGGGCTTGTTCGAGGTGATGTTCATGTAGCACTGGGTGGAATTGATGATCTCCACCATGTGGTTGCGTTCCGCCGCCGCCGCCGCCAACTTTTGGGTCGAATAATTCCCCGGTTCACGCGACAAAATACCGATCTTGAGGTTTTGGTGACGGGTTGCCGATTTGGGAAAATTTTTGTAGGCGCTGTCATCCATCACCCCTTGCACGAACGAGGCGTTGGGATCGACGATCACGTCGTCGGTCAGCGCGCTGCGTCCAAACAACATGCGGTACTGCATGGTTTCGCGATTGGTCAACGAAATTTCGATCGGCCAGATCTGTCCGCCGATGCTCACAGGGGTGCGGATCACATAGCGCAGCTCGCTTTCGCCGTTGGAACTGGTAACCATGCGCTGCTCGACCAGCTCGGCGGAACAAAACACCTCAATGTCCTGATTGCCGGGGATCGGATGAATGCCAAAGCGCACCCGGCGCTTGTTTTCCGGGCCATAAGGCTCGACCACAAACGCATGCAAAGCCGAGGTGCGCGCGCCGGTGTCGACCTTGGCGCACACGGCGGGCAAGCCCAACTCCGGCAGCGAAAGCCACTCTTCCCAACCGACCACCAATTTGTCGGGCGCAAGGTCTTGAATGTCGTCGGTCATGGCAAATGCCCTCACATGAGATGTCGTTAGCTTTCGGTATAGCGAGGCGAAGTCTTTAAGCCCAACCAAACCACAATGCACCAAAAAAAACACCCCCACCACACCAGCCGCCGATTTCGATTTTATGACAGGCGGTGGAGATTGCGGCGGACGGGGTGAGCGGCTACCATCGCGAGTATGAAAACCGCCATCGCAAAAGCCTTAGCCTTCACAATGTCCCAAGCCCGCCGCCATTGGCTCACGCTCGGTTTTACCGCACTGGCATTAGCCACGCTGGGCGTTGTCTGGTGGCTGGGCACCGGCCTATTCGCGAACACTTGGCCCAATAAAACAACACCCAGCATGGAATACATGCGCAATTATTTCTGGTCCGTCGGCGTGGTCGCAGCGGGCATCGTCGGTGTGTGGGGCTTCGCACTGGCCGCCGTGCGCACGGCGGCACTGGACAGCCAGGCCAAAACCGCCCAGCGCGAATCTGAGCTCAACGCCCAAAAACACCAATCCGAAGCCTTCGCCACCGCCATAAACCTTTTAGGGCAACATGGCCCAGATAACTTCGCCATCCGCCTGGGCGCTGTCTATGCCCTGGAGTCCATCGCCAAATCATCCACCGAACTGCACGGCCCGATCTTCGAAACCCTATGCGCCTACGTGCGCCAGGAAGCCCCCGCGGCAACGGGAGACAGCGACGCCAAAAACCCCGATGTGGTTGTGCAAGCCATCCTCACCGTGATCGGGCGACGCAAGCCCGCCCGCGACCCTGAAGACTTCCGTCTCAACTTGCGCAAAACCGACCTGCGCAAATGCGATCTCAGCAAAGGACACTTTGAAAACGCCCTCTTAATCATGACGCATCTGACTGGCGCAACCCTCAAGAAAACTCACCTCGAAGGCGCGAACCTCAAGAGAGCCAGCCTCGAAGGGGCGAACCTCATGAAAGCCCACCTTGAGGGTGCTAACCTTTGGAGAGCCAACATCAAACGAACGAACCTTAAGGAGGCTAACCTCCAAGGTGCGAAATTTCACGGTGTGCTGTTTGATGAGTTTACTGACCTTACTGATGCCGATTTGCGCGGGGCAATTTATATACCGGCAAAACAGGGATACAACTTGAAGGACACCGTACAGGGCAATGACCCCGCTCACTGGCCCGATGACGATGAGCCAGGCGCTTGGGATCGCGGCGAAGACGAAGCTGACGATAACGTGAGCTAAACTCACTCCACCCCGCTCTGCGCGGGCTTGACCCGCGTATCCATGACTTTCTTTCGCGGCGTCAGGCAAAGTCGTGGATGACCGGATCAAGTCCGGTCATGACGGGGTGGGGTGGGGTGGGGTTGCGCGTCCCCTCACCGTCGCTCCCGCGCAGGCGGGAGCCTAGGGCTCTTACAGCACGGCGGGTGGCGGAGATGGATTCCCGCCTGCGCGGGAATGACGGGGGGGCGCGGGAATGACGAGCCTTAAACTCTGTGTGCTCTGTGCCCTCTGTGGTGAAACCCCTTTAGCCCAGCAGTTCTTCCAGCATCGCCCGCGTGGAATTGAGGCGCGGGTTCCACAGGCCGCGGTCTTGGGCCTCGATCAGGCGCTCAGTCATGTCTTTGAGGGCATCGGGGTTGTTGTCGCGCAGAAATTCGCGCACCCGATCGTCGTCCAGGTAGGCCTGAAACACCGCATCGAAATGATGGTCTTTGACGCAGCGCGCCGTGGCGGCGAACGACACCAGGTAGTCCACCGTGGCGGCCATTTCAAACGCGCCCTTGTAGCCGTGCCTCATCACCCCGTCGATCCATTTGGGATTGACCGCGCGCGCGCGCACCACGCGACCGATCTCGTCTTCCAGCGTGCGAGCCTTAGGCGTTTCGGGGCGAGAATGATCGACGTGCCAGGTGGCGGGTTGGCTGCCTGACAGGACCCGCACGGCGGCGGTGATGCCGCCTTCGAATTGGTAATAATCATCACTGTCGAGCAAATCGTGCTCGCGGTTGTCTTGGTTTTGCACCACCGCTTCGACCGCCTTCAGCCGTGTCTCGAACAAACCGTGGCGGGCTTCGCCTTCGGCCCCGGACCCATAAGCGTAACCGCCCCACGCCACGTAAGCTTTCGCCAAATCGGCCTCAGATTCCCAGCCTTTTTCATCCATCAGCGCCTGCAAACCAGCGCCATAGGCGCCGGGCTTCGCGCCAAATACGCGAAAAGCGGCGCGGCGTGCGGCTCCAGCTTCATCTACACCGCTTGCTATGAGATCGGCGCTTTCAGCCTTCACCCGCGCCGCCAAGGGGTTCTGATCCGCATTTTCGTCTAGCACGGACACCGCACGCACGGCGCTGTCGAACAGGTCGATCAAATTTGGGAATGCATCACGGAAAAAGCCCGAGATGCGCAGGGTCACGTCGATGCGCGGACGGCCTAAGATGTCGGCAGGCAGGATCTCAAATCCGGTCACACGACGGCTGGCCGCGTCCCACGTCGGACGCACGCCCATCAACGCCAGGGCTTGGGCGATGTCGTCGCCGCCGGTGCGCATGTTCGACGTGCCCCACGCGGTCAACGCCATGGTTTTCGGCCATTCGCCGTGGGCCTGCAAATGCGCGTCGAGCAATATACCTGCGGACTTCCAACCCAGCGTCCACGCCGCAGGCGTGGGCACGGCGCGGGTATCGACGCTGTAAAAATTGCGCCCGGTGGGCAACACGTCGGGACGGCCCCGGGTCGGCGCACCGGATGGGGCAGGCTCGACAAAGCGGCCTTCCAATCCTTTGATCATGCCTTGGATTTCCGCATCGCCACAGGCTTCGACGGCGGGGCGGATGCGGTTTTCAATTTCATCCATTACCAGCGCGGTACGGGTCCAATCTCCATGCACCTGCACCTCCCCTTTCACCAACGCCAGCGCCAGCGCTTCGAGGCGTTCCACCGTATCGCCCGCGCTACGCCAGTTATCTTGGAAAGCTCGCAATGCATCGGGCTTGGGGCCGGTCCACGCCGCCGCCATATCACAATCGAGCGGATCGAAGTCGAGACATAAATCATCCGCCAGCGCACGGATCAACGAAGCGTCTTTGGGCTCAACCCCGCGTGACACCCGCACCAATGCGACCAACAGCGCATGCAGCAAATCGTCGGTGGGTGAAGCGCCGAAGATATGCAGGCCATCACGAATCTGCATTTCCTTGAGTTCGCACAAATAGGCGTCTAGCTGGGCAAGGTTTTCATCCTCCGCCCCACCTTCGACCATGCCCGCGTCTTGGGCCAGCCCGGTAACGTGGCAAAGCTCCAAGATATCGCGTTTGAGGATTTTGGTGCGGCGCGGGTCGGTTCCGGCGGCTTCGAAATACTCATCCACCAACTGCTCCAAATCGCGCAGCGGGCCGTAGCTTTCGGCGCGCGCCAGCGGCGGGGTCAAGTGATCGACGATCACCGCCCCGGCGCGGCGCTTGGCTTGGGTACCCTCGCCGGGATCGTTGACGATGAACGGATACAGATGTGGCAACGGACCGAGCGCCACTTCGGGGAAGCATTCGTCGCTCAGCGCCACGGCCTTGCCTGGCAGCCATTCGAGATTGCCGTGCTTGCCGAAATGGACGATCGCATCGACGTCGAATTCAATGCGCAGCCACGCATAAAACGCCAGGTAGCCGTGCGGCGGCACCAAATCGGGGTCGTGATAGGTCTTTTCCGGATCGATGTTGTAGCCGCGCGCGGGCTGCAATCCGATGGCCACCTCGCCGCACATGAACACCGATATCGCAAAGTGCATGTCGCAACGCATGAACGGATCGGCTTCGGGGCTGCCCCATTGCTTGATCACGCGTCGGCGCACGTTTTCGGGCAAGGTGGCAAAGAATTCGCGGTAATCGTCCAGGCTTAGCGTCACCTCGGCAGCGCCAATATTTTCCGGCTTGTGGCTGTTGGTCGGCCCCGCTTTGATGCGCTCAACCAGCGCGTTGCCGTCAGCGGGGATGTCTTCGACCTCGAACCCGGCCTCTTGCATTGCATGCAGTGTATTGATGATGCCCGCCGGTGTATCGAGCCCCACGCCGTTGCCCAGTCGCGCGTCGCGGTTGGGATAATTGGCCAGCACGATGGCGACGCGCTTGGACCAGTTTTCCTGGGTCCGCAGCCACGCCCAGCGCTGCGCCAAGTCGGCGACGAATGCGACGCGGTCCGTAACCGGCTTGTAGGAGACCAGATCGCATTGGGTATCGGGATCGCGCTCGGACAGGTCTTTGAACGACACCGCGCGGCTGATGATGCGGCCATCGACCTCAGGCAACGCCACGTTCATGGCGATGTCGCGCGGGCCGAGCCCCCAGGTGTTTTCCGTCCAGCTTTCCACGTTGCCGCCCGATAGCACCACCTGCAAAATCGGCAGATCGAACGCGTCGAACGGTGTCTCGGCGCGCGCCGCGCCGGGGCTCGACACCGCAAAGCCGGTGGTGTTGAGGACACAGCCGAGCGGGAAGATTTCTTCCTCATAGGCGCGTTCCAACAGATCCGATACCGTGGCCTTACTCACCGGATCTTTGAGGCTCGCGACATACATTGGCAACGGGTTGAGTCCGGCGCTTTGCATCGCGTCCACCAGATCATCAATCACGGCGAGATTGCCGCTGAGATACAGCGCGCGGTAAAAAATCACCGGCGCCACGGGAAGACCTTCGCGCCACAAGGGATACTTGATATCGGACAACGCAACTCCGCCTTTGCCGGGCCAGTACACCCCCGCCGACAACACCGGGCGTGGCGTTGCAAAATCGGTTTCATAGCCGATCAACGCCGCTGCGCATTCGACAAAGCCGCGCGCGTTGTCCGGCCCGCCGAGCACCAAGTATTGCCACAGGCGGTGTGCGTCTTCGCGCCCCACGCTCGAAAAGCCGCTGAGTTCCGCATCGGGTTGATCGTCGCCGGGCAAAAACGCCACTGGGATGTCTGCCGCACGGCAGGCGCTGACAACCTCATCAACGCCGTAAGTCCAATAGCTGCGCCCGCCCAAGACACGCACCACCACCAGTTTGGCGTGTCGCACCACCTGTTCCACATACAGATCGACCGACATGTTGTGGCCGAGGTGCAGCATGCTCGCGAGGCGCACAGAAGGAAAATCGGCCGCACTTTCAGAGGCAATCCGACGCGCCAGCGCCAGCGACGAAATTTCCGTATCCGCAGCCGTAATCACCACAATGTCGCCGGGTGTTTGAGCCAGATCGACGGCTTCGGACCCGTCCTGAACGCTTCCCGGCTGGGCGGCCAGCAAATGCATCAGGCGGCGCTTTCTTGTGCGCCAGCCATGAGTGCGGCGGAGATAGCGACATGGTCGATGCCCGCTTGACCGATCACCACCAAGCGGCCCTGGCGATCTTCACCCTCAGTCCAAGCGCGGTCGAAATAACGGGTGAAGCGGGTGCCCACACCTTGCACCACGTGACGCATGGGCTTGCCCGCGACCTCGACGAAGCCTTTGATGCGCAGCACGTTGTGGGCTTCGACGATTTCGATCAAGCGCGCCTCCAGTGCGGCGGGGTCTTGCTGCACCCCAACTTCGACGATGAAACTGTCGAAGTCGTCGTGGTCGTGGTCGTGGTGATGGTCACCATCATCATCATGGTGCTCGTGGTGAGATGGCCGCACGTCGAGATCGTCTTCCGCCGCCGCATCCAGGCCCAACAACACATCGACGCCGATGTTGCCATGGCTGGTCGCCACCACGTGTACACCGGGGCGCAGTTTTTCGGTCAGCTCGACGATCAAGCGCGCGCTTTCCTTTTCGCCGATCACGTCGGCTTTGTTGAGCAGCACCATGTCGGCGGCGAGCAGTTGGTCGGTGAAGACTTCTTCCAATGGGTTGTCGTGATCCAGGCTTTCGTCCGCCGCGCGTTGCGCCTGGACTGCCGCGATATTGGATGCAAACTGCCCGGCGGCCAGCGCGGGACCGTCAACCACCGACACCACCCCATCCACCGTGACGCGGGTCTTGATTTCCGGCCAATTGAAGGCGCGGATCAACGGCTTGGGCAGCGCCAGGCCCGAGGTCTCAATGACGATGTGATCAGGCGGGGTTTCGCGTTCGACCAGGGCTTTCATCACCGGCAGAAAGTCGTCGGCCACGGTGCAGCAAATGCAGCCGTTGGCCAGTTCCACCACGTCGTCTTCGTCGCAGCCTTCGATACCGCAGCCGTTGACGATTTGCCGATCGATACCAAGATCGCCGAATTCATTGATGATCAGCGCAATGCGCTTGCCGCCTGTGTTTTCCAGCATGTGGCGGATCAAGGTCGTCTTGCCCGCGCCGAGAAATCCAGTGATCACGGTGGCGGGGATCTTGAAAAGTTGAGCCATGGGTGAAGACGTCCTTACTCGTTTTTGAGAATTTGTGGCAATCCGGCCACAACCAGAACCACGCGGTTCGCCTGTGCTGCTGTTATTTGGTTCACAATACCCAGTGCGTCAACAAACGAGCGGGCAATTTTATTCATCGGGATCACGCCGAGGCCGACTTCTTCCGACACCGCAATCACCGGGGCGGGGTGATCGAGCATCGCTTGGGCGACGATTTCGGCCTCCACCACCGGCGCCCGACCCTCATGGAGCATGTTGGACACCCACATGCCGAGGCTGTCGATCAACACCGGCTTGTCGGCATAAAGCTTTTTGGCCTGAGCCAAAGCGTGAACGAGATCGAGGCGCTCTTCCACCGTGACCCAGCCCTCAGAACGGCGTTCTTGGTGGGCGGCGATGCGCTCCGCCATTTCGTCATCAGACGCATGCCCGGTGGCGAGATATACGCCGCCCGTTTTCATCAAGCTTTCCGCATAAGCGCTTTTGCCCGACCGCTGACCGCCCAAAACCAGAGTTAAGGGCGCTAAGGATGGATTGAGGTCTGCCAAGATGATGCTCCTGTTTCAGGCCGACAGTATCAAATCATGTTGAGTCCGACCACCCGCCAACTGCCACCGCGTTTGACGCGCAAGCCGCCCCCCGAACCGTTGCCGATGTGATCGAGGCGCGTCAACGCGGTATTTTTCACGTCCAGCGCCAAGGCTTGCTCTGCGCTCAGCCCCAATGCATGGGCAACGGCGGCGCGAATCGAGCCCGCGTGCGCCACGCACACGATGTCGCGGCCGGAATGCGCTTCGCTCAGCTCCTCAAGACGCCGGGCGACACGGATGCATACCTCGGCGAAACTTTCGGTGGAAAAATCGGCGCTCGGCGGCGGCGCGATGGTCGCCGGGGCGTCCCAAAAGGCTTGCGTCTCAGCGTCGTCCAGCGCGCCGATTTCCGCCCACGTCATCTGCGTCCACGCGCCGAAGGCTTGCTCGGCAAAGTCCCGCTCGACGAAAGGCTCGACCCGTTCGGCCCCCGCAGCCCAGAGCGCTTCGGCGGTTTGACGGGTGCGTTTGAGATGAGAAGTGATCCACACCCCCCCTGAGGGCAGCCTCGCGGCCAACGATGCAAACGACGCCGTGTCCGACACATCCGCGTCGATGTCCATTTGGCCCGACAGCTTGGCCGATTTTGCGTCCACCACCGGGGCGTGACGGACCCACCACCAGCGGGTGACGATCATTTTTTCAGCTGTATTCATACATAAAAGACCGTGCGAAACGCCACCGCCATACCTGCTAGCACCAAAGCCTCGGCCACTTGCTGCGCCGCGCCCAGAACGTCGCCGGTAAAGCCGCCGATTTGGCGCTGCGCCAGCCAGCCGACGCCCACGGCGCCAACGCCCGCCAACGCCGCCGCCAACAGGCCCGGCCCCAGCCCCAACACCAAAAACCCGATCAGCACGCCCAAGATCGCCGCAATCACCGCATCGTCGCGATCAGGCACGCCTGCCCCACGGCCGAGCCCGCCGCGCCGCGCAGGATTCAGTGTCACCATGATCAGCGGCATCACGGACCGCGAAAGCACATGTGCGCCGATCAGCGCACTCGCCGCCAGCCCCGGCGTATTGAACCCCCCTAAGCTGGTGGCCTTGAAACCGACGCCCAGAATCAACGCCAACACACCGTAGGTCCCGATGTGGCTGTCTTTCATGATGGCCAGTTTTTTGGCCCTGGTGAGCCCACCGCCGAATCCGTCGGCGACATCCGCCAAGCCGTCTTCGTGCAGCGCGCCCGTGATCAGAGCGCCCACGATCAGAGCCAAAAACGCCGCCGCCAAGGGATGCAGGCCCAATTGCGCACCGCCCCACAACGCCAATCCGGCCAGCGCGCCAACCAACAGACCGACAATCGGCCACGCGCGCACGGTTTCGGCCAGGGGCGTCATGCCTTTACCCTTATCCGCCGCATCCATTTCGACGTCTTCATCAGGCAGCGGCGCATTCCACCAACCAGGCAACGGCACGCGGGTGAGAAACAGCCATGCAATGGTGAAGCGGTCCATCGATCGCCGGAAAAATGAGGTCGAGGGCCCCCCTTCGTGTACGGCGTCCGGCTTTATTGCATCATCCTTTTTCGCCATGGTTCTCTCTTTTGTTTTATGCGCCGTGGAGGGCAAGGTGTATAAAAGTCCGACACTTTTTCAAATCTTATGTTTTTTCCATTCCAACGGCGAGTCTGTTCCATGAATAAAATGCCCACCATCACCACGCTTGACGATGTGCGTCAGATTCTGACCGAGCTGCCGGGCCCCGATGTCGAGGCTGCCCGCGCCGCCCAAGCGCGTGAACCGCAGCTGACCAAGCCCGCCGGATCTCTGGGCCGCCTGGAACAACTCGCCGCGTGGACCGCCACGTGGCAAGGGCGCTATCCACCGCGCATGCAAACTCCCAACGCCCACGTGTTTGCAGGCAACCACGGGGTGGTGGCGCAGGGTGTATCGGCGTTCCCCGCGGAGGTCACCAAACAGATGGTGGCGAATTTCGAACACGGCGGCGCGGCCATCAACCAGATTTGCAAAAGCGTCGGCATCGGCCTGTGCGTCGAGCAATTGGATCTCGACAACCCGACCCAGGATTTCACGCAAAAGCCCGCCATGAGCGATTCTGAGTGCGCCGAGGCCATCGCGTTCGGCATGAATGTGATCGACGAAGCCTCCGACGTTGTGTGCCTTGGTGAAATGGGCATCGGCAACACCACCTCGGCAGCGGCGATTTGTCTGGCGCTATACGGCGGCACCGCGCTCACCTGGGCCGGTCCCGGCACCGGTCTGGACAAGCCCGGCATCGGCAAAAAAGCCGAAGTCATCGGCATCGGCGCAAAACTTTACAAAGACCAGATGCACGACGGCCTGGACGTGATGCGCTGTCTGGGCGGGCGCGAACTGGCCGCCATCGCGGGCGCCGTGATCGGCGCACGGTTGAAAAAGGTGCCGGTGCTGCTCGACGGTTATGTGTCCACCGCCGCCGCCGCGGTGCTGCCGAGCATCAATAAGCACGCGCTGGACCATTGCAAAATCGGCCACATGAGCCAGGAACCGGGCCACAAGCTGTTGTTGAAAAACCTCGGCAAGAATGCCCTGCAAGACCACAACATGCGTCTCGGCGAAGGCAGTGGGGCGGCATTGGCCGTCGGATTGCTGAAAGTCGCCGTGGCCTGCCACAACGACATGGCGACGTTTGCCGAAGCGGGCGTGAGCGACAAAGAAAGCTAGCCGCTATTCCCCTTGCTGCATCAACAAGCCTTTGATGCGGGCCATTTTCATCATGTGCAGAAAAAACAACGTCGCCAAGCTCAGCAATACGACGTTGAGGCCCACCGCCCAAAAGAAGTGATCCCACGCAAACACGCCGTCGAACAGCACGCCGCGCATGCCTTCGAAGGTGTGCGCGGACGGCAGCGATAGCGCGATGATTTGCAGCCATCCGGGCAAGGCGTCGACCGGATAATAAATCGCGCTGACCGGGGCGAGCAGGAAAATGCCCAGCCAGCACAAGCTTTCCGCGCCAAGCCCGAAGCGCAAAATCAACGCCGACACCGTGATGCCGATGACCGCCCCGAACACCAACAGGTTGGCGAAAAACGCCACCAACGGCACGCCCAACTCGAACACCCACACGTCGAAAAAGGGCATCGCCAAAAATGCCGCCGGGGTCACGGAAATCAACGTGCGCACCAAGCTCATCAAGATCAGCGCCGCGATCAGTTCCGCATCGCGCAGCGGACTGACGAACATTTGCGCCAAATTGCGCGACCACATCTCTTCGATGAACGGCAAGCTCACGCCTAAATTGGCGCGAAACAGCACGTCCCACAGCAACACCGCGGAAATCAACACGCCAGCCGCCTCGGCCACCCAAGAGCTGTGGCCCAAGAAAAATTTGGTGACGAACCCCCACAGCACCATCTGAATCAACGGCCAATACGCCAGTTCCAGCAAGCGTGGCCACGAACGTCGTAAGACATAAAGGTGGCGCAACATCACCGCCAAAACCCGGCGAAACGAAAACGCCGCTTGGGGAACGCAAATGCTATCCGGTTCGTTCATGATGCGGCTCCCACGGGCACCGTGTCGCCAGCCCGCGCGATATCCAAGAACACTTGCTCCAAGGTCTCGCGGCCATGGCGGGTGATCAGTTCCGTCGGTGCGCCTTGATCGACGATTTGACCCGCGCGCATCATCAGCACATGACCGGCCAAGCGTTCGACCTCGCCCATGTTGTGCGACGCCAGCAAGATCGTCGCCCCGGTGCGCGCACGGTAGCGCTCCAGATAACTGCGCACCCAATCGCCGGTATCAGGGTCGAGCGACGCGGTGGGCTCATCCATCAGCATCACCTTGGGCGCATTGAGCAACGACTTGGCCAACGCCACGCGGGTTTTCTGCCCCGCCGACAAATCGCCGAACGGGCGCTTGATAAAGCTTGAGAGTTCCAAGTCTTCACTCAGTTCCGCAATGCGGCGCTTGACGTCACGCACCCCGTAAAGGTGCGCATAGACGGTGAGGTTCTCCCACACCTTCAAACGCTTGGGCAGGTCCACGTAGGGGCTGGAAAAGTTCATGCAGCCGAGCACCTTGTGGCGCTCGTCAGGCATGCGCGCGCCGAGCACCCGCACCTCGCCGCCGGTCGGGCTGAGCAAGCCCAGAAGCATCGAAATGGTGGTGGTTTTGCCTGCGCCGTTGCCGCCCAACAGCGCCACCGTTTGACCGGCTTCGACGCGAAACGAAATGCCGTTCACGGCCTGCACGCCGTTGAACGATTTGCTGAGGTCGGTGACCTGAATGGCGGGTTGCGCGGCGCTGTCCATGCGATCACGTCGTATCGCGTTCGATGCGATGCTTGATCTTAAGCAATTGGCGACGGCGCTCGTCCTCGGCGATCAGATGCTCGACATAATGGCCCTGAAACATGTTGATGCCGACCGAACGCCCGAAGTCCACCGCTTCGCGGTTGTCGCAGCGCGCCAAAATAACGGTGGTGCGCCCGGCGTCCTTAACCAGATCGCGCAGTTTTTTGCGCATGTGCTGACCGCCGTCGACCAGCTCCGGGTTCCACATGACTTTAACGTAATCGACGCCGAGGCGTTCGCGGTTGATCATCGACATATTTTGATAAGTCAGGCCGTCGAGGCAGATGCGGTAGCCCTTTTCCTGGCAGAACTCGCGCACGAACAAAAACGCGCCCAAGTCAGCAAAGATGTCAATTTTTTGCAACTCCAACACCATAGAGCCGCGTCTTGCGGCTGAAATGCCGTCGTCGAAGGCCATGAATTCCGGGCTCATCAACGTCGAGACGTTGACGTTGAAGCTGATGTCGCCGGTGATCGAAAAGCGGTCGGTTTTCGACAGCAACGACAGGACCCGCTTGTCCAAACTTTCAGTGAGATACTGAAACAGCCAACGGTTCGACGTCAGGTTGATGCCCGGCATCATGGTTTCGCGCAGGTCCATGATGGAGATGTAAAGCTCCGAAAAAATCGGCTCCGGCACCAGTTTTTTACTGACCCCACAGACGAACTGACGGCGCACCAGAGACGTCAAGTCGGTGCGCACCAGCGCCTTGACCGCGCGGCCGAGAATTTCCGGCGACAGCGGCTCACCGTGATCTTGGCGCGCTTTCAATGCCGCGCGCACGTTGGACCGTGTCGCCGGACGCTTGACCGCGTCGGTGTCTTCGCTCATGTCGCGGACCATTTTAATCAGATCGTCGTAACCTGTTTCCACGTCGTACCAAGACACAAACTCGGACTCGGACCGCGATTTTTCATCAAACAACGGATCGTCGGAAAACAGAAACTTGACCTTTTGCACCGTGTCTTCGACGCGGGTGTGGGCTTCGGATTTGTAGACGAAAAAGAGGTCGAGGTTTTTAAGCTCGAACAACTGGCCCATCAGATCGCTGACCAGCGTCTCGAAACTGTTGGTGGCGGCGCGAATGTGATGCTCGCGCCGATTGGCGGGCATCAGGCTGGAGATATTGATGCGCACGGCTTTGCGGCCTTCGCGGCGGTTTTCCAGGCGGCGCAGATATTCCAACAACAACTGTTCTTGGGTGCGCCGGTGCATGTGGGTGGGCGAGGACGAGGGGCGTACAGCCATGTCAGCCATCCCCCAGATCGTATTTCATCGCGGATGTCGGTGCACTCATTTGATCAAGCCCTTGCTCGCCATCGCCTCAACCACTTTGTCGATGAAATGCCCTTGAAAACAGCGAATACCGAGATCGAGGCCCCAGCTCACGCCCTCTTCCGAATCCACCCGTGAAAGCACCACCCCGCCGTCGGGCATATGGGCCACCACGTCGCGGATGTGGCGGGTTTGCTCTTGACCGACCCCGCCGCGGACCTCCGGCCCCCAGGTGATCTTGATGTAATCCGCCGCCAAAAGCGATGGATCGAAGAAGTGCAAGGTCAGCGGGTTGAGGCCGTCGATCAGCACCTGATAACCGTGTTCTTGCAACCAATCGCGCACAAACGCATAGGCGCCCATGTCGGCAAACACATCGATGATCTGAATTTCGACGATCACATTCTTGGTGTTTTCACCGATCAGCGCATGAAATTGCTGAAACGGGCGCGCCATGATCGTCGAGACGTTCAGGTTCACGCTCAGCGGCACATCCATGTTGGTATAATCGAGACGCGCAAGAACCTCCAACATGCGCGCATCGATGGTTTCCGACAAGTACTGAAACAGCCAATGGCTGGAAAAGATGTTGATCTCGGATGCGATGCGCTCACGCAATTCATCCATGGCGATAAAATGTTCACGAAACGCCAGTTGTTGCGATTTTCCCGCCGTCACCACAACGGCGGGCTGGCGGTGGACCAAATCGCCGACGCGGACCTCCAACAACTTCTGCACAATGGCTTGCAGCATAGTGGGCACCAGCGGCTCACCACTCATGGCCTTGGATGCGCGCCCCGTGGACACGCTTTCGGCTTGTTGGCTTTTGACCTCTTCACGATGCGCCAGCGCATCGGTGACGGCGTCGGCGAAATCCTTGACGTCCTTGGGCTGGCTCAAATCGTACCATGTCGAAAAACGGTCCTCCGCCGAGCCGTCCTCGGACAAGGTCAGCGGGTCTTCGTTAAACAGCGCGCGGACCCGAAACACCGCATCGTCAACATCGTCGACAGGCGTGTTGCGGCACAAAAGCGCGACATCGGCATTGGTGAAATTAAACACCTGGACGTCTTGTTTGGACGCCAAACTGTCAAGCGAACGGCCCACCATGCGCAGGAAATGCGGCTGGCGATGGCTGGGGCGCAACTCGGACAAGTGCAAGTGAACGGCGAACACCCCCGCCATGTTGTTGCGCATGCGACTGAGCACATCCAACAGCCGTTTTTCCTGGCTGGATGTGCTCTGCTCCTGTCCGGCGCTGTATGCCTCGGAAAAATCCGCCATATCCGACGTTGGGCCTCCACAAAAAAGCGATTCTGACATGGTACGGATAAGTGGTTAATAGGCAATGACCTAAAATATGCCAATGGCACGGTTGTCCTTGCGTTTTCGCACAAAAACGCACATGTAATCGACCATGAACAAAATCCAGACGCCCCACTCGCGCACTTCCGTCCCCCGTGTCGCCAAAGGCACGCGGGTTTACGCCATTGGCGACATCCACGGACGTTCGGACCTGCTCGACCGGCTGCTCGAAACCATCGCCAAAGACGCCACCGACGCGCCCAAGCGCCGCGTGCTGGTGACGCTGGGCGATTATATCGACCGCGGACCCGATAGCGCCGCTGTGGTGGAGCGTCTATCGACCTTGCATCGAAAAGCGCCGTTCAAGGATTTTGAACTGTGCTTCCTCAAGGGCAACCACGAACACCTGATGGAGCACTTTCTCCAAGGCCGCGACGATGGCCGCATGTGGTTGGGTTGCGGTGGCGCGGAGACCCTCAAAAGTTACAACGCCAAGTGGACGGCGCACGACGCCGCGGCGCACATCCCCAAGCGCCATCGCCGCTTTTTCGCCGAATTGGCGCTCATGCACCGCGAAGGCGATTACGTCTTCGCCCATGCCGGGGTGCGTCCCGGGGTCAAACTGGACGAGCAACGCGCCCAAGATGTGCTGTGGATTCGCGACCGGTTCTTGGACGCGACGAGAAATTTCGGTGCGGTCATCGTGCACGGTCACACCCCCGTCGATGTCCCCAATGTGCTCGACAACCGCATCGCCATCGACACCCGCGCCTGGGCCTCAGGCACGCTCACCGCACTGGTTTTGCAAGGCGCCGAGCAGCGCTTCCTGTCCACTTGAGGTATACCGTGATGCGCTATGCGCCGCGGTTATCGAGCTTGAGACTGCGGATATCTTCGCCCAGATCGCGTTCGGACACGACCTCCAGCTCATTCACATCCCGTAGCTTTTCCGCCGTTCCCGTAATCAATTTGTCGAATGTCTCCAGTGTTTCCGGCGACAGGGCCTGGCTTTTTTCCGCCTCGATTTGAATGAAGACCAAATTGTTCAGCGCATTGTTCACGATGTCTTGCACCGTCGCCATCGTCGTTTGCACGGTCCGCAGGCGTTCGCGCGCAAGTTTGCGTTGCCTGCGATCACGTGCACCATTGCGCGTCTGATCGACCGCCACGCCTACAACCAGAAACAACGTCAGAAAAATAATTTCGTGGAGTTTCAAGTCCTCGAACTTGACCAGAAGTTTGATGAACCGGTCGAACAGTTCAAAATCCGCAAACGGATTGGTTATATAATAGAGCGCGCCCACACAAAAAATAATTATAAACATGGGGTAACGGCGCGCCATAGTTGCTGGAGACATAACTTGATATCCTTGTAGTATACTGCTGTCTTTTCAGGCTGCTCCTCATGTAGTCTTCCTGGACGCTCACGACAATCGTTTGCCGTCTTTGACCTTGAAAAAAACGATATACACCGTCGCCTTGGCGTTGGCTCACGAACGCGCTAAAAGGGAACGGAACCCCCAACACCAATGCATTCGGGAGACACCATGACCACACTGTCCAACTTGGCGGACCTGACAGAGCGACTTGGCGGCGCACGGGTTCTGTGTGTCGGCGACGTCATGTTGGACCGCTACGTCATGGGCGAGGTGGAACGCATCTCCCCCGAAGCGCCGATCCCGGTGCTGCGCATCTCACGCGAAACCGCGATGTTGGGCGGCGCGGGCAATGTCGCCAGCAACATTTCGGCCCTGGGCGGCGGCGGGCGCTTCATTGGCGTGGTCGGCGACGACGGTGCCGGCGATGAAATCGCGCGTCTGCTGTCGGGACTGAAGACCATCCAAGCGGATTTGGTCAGCGATGAAGAGCGCCATACCACACTGAAAACCCGTTTCGTCGGCGCAAGCCAACAACTGATGCGCGCCGACGCAGAAAGCACTAAGGCTTTATCCGCGACCATCCAGGCGCAGGTGCTGGAACACATCACCCATGCGGAACCGCATTTTGGCGAAACCATCGGTGCGGTGGTGCTGTCCGATTACGGCAAAGGCGTGCTCTGCGATACCGTGATCCAAGGCGTGATCACCCAAGCGCGCGCCGCCGACACGCCGGTGATCATCGATCCCAAGGGCAACGATTACACCCGCTACCGGGGCGCGTATATCGTCACGCCTAACAAAAAGGAATTGATGGACGCGACCGGCTTGCCCGCGCACACGGATGACGAGGTCGTCGCAGCGTGTGGCCGTTTGATTGAAACCTGCAACCTTGGCGGGGTGCTGGCGACGCGCAGCGCGGAGGGCATGACCTTGGTCGTCAAGGGCCGCGACCCGCTACACTTGAAAGCTCAAGCCCGTGAAGTCTTCGACGTTTCCGGCGCAGGCGACACCGTGGTGGCGACCCTGGCGCTGGCGCTGGCCGGTGGCGCGGATTTGAACGACGCCGCATCCCTGGCCAATGCCGCGGCCGGAATTGTGGTCGGCAAGGCCGGAACCGCGACCGTCAGCGGCGTTGAACTCGCCCGTGCTTTGCATCATCAAGAATTGGGCCACGCCGAAGCCAAGCTCACCGATCTGGACCGCGCCGCCGACAAAGTCGCATCGTGGCGCAATCAGGGCCTTCAAGTCGGCTTCACCAACGGCTGCTTCGATCTCTTGCACCCCGGGCACATTTCGTTGCTCAGCCAAGCGCGCGCCGCCTGCGACCGCCTTGTGGTGGGGCTCAATTCCGACAGTTCCGTGCGTGGCTTGAAGGGCGAGACCCGCCCGGTGCAATCCGAAGCCGCACGCGCCGCCGTGCTCGGCGCGCTGACGGCGGTGGACCTGATCGTCTTGTTTTCCGACGAAACGCCGATCCGCTTGATCGAAACCCTGCGCCCGGACGCTTTGGTCAAGGGCGCAGATTACAGCGTTGAAACCGTCGTCGGCGCTGACATCGTACAAGGCTACGGCGGGCGCGTGGTGCTAGCCGATCTGCTCGACGGGCACAGCACCACCACCACCATCGAACGTATGAATTCTTAAATAGCGCTACCCCCCACCCACAATTGACCTTTGAAGGACCTCGCCGATGCGCCTTCAGCCTCAGTCGTTTCTCATGGCCGCACTGCTCACGGCGCTGGTTGCGATCGCGCCACTTTCCACCAACATGTATCTTCCCGCGCTTCCTGACATCGCGCAGCACTTCCAAGCTCCCATGGGAGATGTACAATTGACGCTGAGCATGTATCTGGTCGGTTTCGCGGTCGGACAGCTCATTCTCGGTCCTCTGTCGGATCGCTTTGGCCGTCGTCCGGTGCTGATCGGTGGACTGATCGCCTTTTGTATCGCGTCGATCGCGTGTTGGCTCGCGAGCAACGTTGCCCTTTTGATTTTTGCGCGCCTGTTTCAAGCCGTTGGCGCGTGCGCGGGCGTGGCGATCAGCCGCGCCATGGTCCGCGATATCCACGGAACCCATAACGCCGCGCACCTGCTCACCCATATGGGCACCGCCATGGCCGTCGCGCCCTTGATCGCACCGCTGATCGGCGGGGTGTTCACGGCGCATTATGGATGGCAATCGAATTTCATCGTGCTGGCTGGCGTCGGCTTATTTTTATTGCTGCTAAGCGCATTCGCACTGCCCGAAAGCCACGCACCATCCGAACGCGTCGCGTTATCGCCTAAACGCATGGGCATGAATTACAAATTTCTAACCACTCATCCGGAATTTCGGGATTTTGCATTGGTCAACGCGTTTGCATTCGCCGGGTTGTTCGCCTTTAGCTCCGCCTCAAGCTTCGTTCTCATCGACGGTTTCGGCATTGGCGCGACAGCCTTCGGCTTCGCGTTCGCCGTGGTGGTGGTGGGGTTCATGACGGGCTCCCAAATTTCGGTGCGCCTGCTTAAAAGAATGGAGATCGAACGACTCATTGGGCTGGGCGGACGCATTGCCTTGGTGGCCGGGATCGCGGGATTGCTCACGGTGTGGCTGGCGCCCCCTTCGGTCCTCACCGTCATCGCGCCGATGTTTTGCTACAATGTCGCCGTCGGTTTCATCATGCCCAACGCCATGGCCGGGTCCATCGGACCGTTTCCTCAGATGGCGGGCGCGGCGGCGGCCTTGATGGGCTTCATCCAAATGATCACGGCGGCGGCAGCAGGCGCTTTGGTTGGCCAGGTGCACGACCACACACCCGTACCCATGTTGGTGACCGTCGCGGTGTGCGGGTTGCTGGCGTGGGTATTTGCACGCCGAGTCGAACGGCGCGCGCTCACTCGCCAAACACCGACTTAAACAAATCCTTGATAAACGTCTCAACCGAATTGGTCTTGTCCTTCACCGCCGGCTGAGCCGGTTGTGTGGACAGAGCCTCTATGGGCAGGTTTTTGGCAGGAATTTTTTGCAACGCCGCGTTCGCGAAATCGCGCCACACGCGCGCAGGCAACGCGCCGCCGGTGACGCCTTTCATGGGCCGTCCACTGTCGTTGCCCATCCACACCCCCGCGATGAGATCCGGCGTGTAGCCAATAAACCAAGCATCGCGATACCCCTGCGAGGTCCCGGTTTTGCCCGCCGACGGTCGTTTTAAGCGGGCGTTTTTGCCAGTGCCTACGGGGCTGTCGATCACGTTCGACAACATAGCGTTCATCGCCCCGGCGAACTCACTGGGGATGACGCGCCCCGGACCGCCGCCGGAACGCACATACAAGGGACGCCCAGCGCTGTCTTGAATTTCAGTGATGGCGTACGGCCACACCCCATACCCACCCGTGGCGAAGGGCGCATAAGCCGCCGTCATTTCCAGCAAGCTGACCTCGCTTACCCCCAATGCCAGGGACGGCTCGTCGGTCAGCCTTGCGGTGATGCCGAGCTTGCGGGCCATGTCCTGTACCCGGTCGCGCCCGGCTTTTTCCGACACCTTCACCGCCACGGTGTTGATGGAGCGCGTCATCGCTTGCGTGAGCGTCATGTCGCCGAGATACTCATTCTTGAAATTACGCGGCGACCACTTGTCGATGGTGATGGGTTCGTCGCGCATTCGGGTATCAGGTGTCAATCCAGCTTCGAACCCGGCCAAGAATACAACAGGCTTAAACGCGGAGCCCGGCTGGCGTTTGGCCTGAACGGCGCGGTTGAATTTGCTTTTGGCGTAGTTCGCGCCGCCAATCATCGCCACCACCGCACCGTCGGGGGCCAAGGCCACCAAGGCAACTTCGGAGGCCGCGCGTTTGTCCGCCGTGCCGCCTTTTTTCATGGTTTTTTTGATGATTCTTTCCGCCGCGCGTTGCATGCGGGCGTTGAGGCTGACGATCACCGTGACATCTTGGTCCAGCGTCACATAGTCGCCGACTTGATCCAGCACCCAGTCGGTATAGTGGTGCGCCAATGGCTCGGTCTTGGTTCGTTTGTAACGCCACCAATGGCGCGGTGGCGTGATGGTTTTGCGGTCCGCTTCGCTGAGGTAGCCCGCCGCGACCATGTTGGCGAGCACCACCGCCGCGCGTTTACGCGCCAAGTCGGGATTGATCATCGGATTGTATTTGTTCGGCCCCTTAAGCATGCCCGCCAGCATCGCCGCTTCATAGGCCGTCATGTCGCGCGCGGGTACGCCGAAATAAAATCGCGCGGCGGCCTCCGCACCATAGACGCCTTGGCCGAAATACACGCGGTTGAGATAGATGGTGAGAATTTCATCCTTGGTGAATTTCGCTTCCAGCCGCAGCGCCAGAACCACTTCTTGCAATTTGCGTTTGAGGGTGCGTTTGGGCGAAAGAAATAAATTCTTCGCCGCCTGCTGGGTAAGGGTCGAGCCGCCCTGACGAATCCCACCCGCGCGTAGGTTCACCCACATGGCGCGCGCGATGCCGATGGGATCCACGCCCCAGTGATCGTAAAAGCGTCTGTCCTCGGTGGCCAAAATCGCATGAGGCAGCTCAGGCGGCAGTTCGCTCAGACGCACCGGCGCGCCGTAACGGTCGCCGCGCCGCGCCAACTCAACCCCGTCCCGCGTCACCACGCGAACGGTCGGCTTGCGCGTAGCGGCGATGGCTTCGTCGATATCAGGCAAGTCCCAAGCGATGTACGCGCCCCCGACGCCGAGCAAAATCAACCCCCAAACACCGGCGACCACCGCCCAATAGGCGATGCGTTTCCAGCGTTTGCGTGGTCTCTCATCCTCTTCATCGAGGAACGATGCGTCTCGGTTGGCCTTTTTGCTCATGAACCGGGTTATGGCACATCAGCTCTGAAAGATATATGAACGCTACAATCCCAGAGCATCCAAGCACGCCCCAGCCAACGCGCCCGAACGCGGCGACATCGGCCCTGGCAGGCGGCCGTAGACCTGAAACGTCGCGGTTTGCAGCACGATACCGAACACCCATGCGGCGGCCTCGGCGGCATCCGGGTGACCGACATCGCCCGCGTCAATGCCCGCCTGGATCACCCCTTGCACCACATTGATGGGATTGGCCATGTCATCGGTGATTTTGGATAGCTGGCCATGTTGCACCAGCAACAGAAACCGAAATAGAGTTTCGTCGCGATCGAAAAGCTGACAAAAGCCCTGAACCATTGCTTCGATCTTCGCCGCCGTGCCGACTTCACCCGCCTGCACATCAGACAGGGTCGCCGCGAAGCCGGTGTAATTGTCGCGAAACAACGTCCACACCAGCTCGTCTTTGCCCTTGAAATGGCGATAGATCGCGCCTTCGGTGATGTCTGAGGCCTTGGCGATGTCGCGCATGCCGCCTGCATCGACACCCTTTTCGACGAACAGCTCCAAAGCCGCGCGCTTGATTTTTTCCCGTGTGACTTCGCCGGATTTCATTGTTTGCCGCCCATGATGTAAACGAACCATTACAATATATGTAAATATACGTTTACTTCAAGTGAGGCTCCGATGTTAGACGTCCAAGTTGGCGACCTTCAGCGCGTTGTCTTGGATGAAGTCGCGGCGCGGCTCCACGTTGTCGCCCATCAGGGTCGAGAACACTTCGCCCGCGTCTTCGGAATGCTCGACCTTCACCTGCAGCAAGATACGCGCGTTGGGATCGAGCGTGGTCTCCCACAACTGGCCGGGGTTCATTTCGCCGAGGCCTTTGTAGCGCTGAACGGCAAGGCCCTTGCGGCCCATTTCGGTGATGCGATCAATCAAATCCACCGGTCCGGTGATGACGCTGTTTTTGTCCTTGGCCGTTAGGGTGCCATGGCGCATGAAGGTCTTTTGCAACTGACCCGCCATGGCGTCGAGGCGGCGGGCTTCCGCGCTTTTGATCAAAGCGCCGTCAATGACATGGGTTTCCGTGACGCCGCGCAACGTGCGCGACAATTGCAGTCCACCATCGTCCAAAACAGAACCGGTCCAGCCGCGTTCCAGCTCACTTTCCAGCGCATCCATGCGCCTGGCGAGATATTCACCGACCTCGCCCGCATGTTCGGGGTCGGTGAGCACTTGCGCATTGAGCGCGCCCAAGATCGCGGCTTGCTCGACCATGCCGAGCGGCACGTGCTTTGAAATATCGATCAGCAATCCACGCGCGACGCGCGCCTCTTCAACCAAATTGCGCAGGTCCGTACCAACCACTTGAGCACCGTCGTAATCGGTGAACATCGTGCCTTCATCGACGGCGGCGTTGAACAGGTAATCTTCCAGTGCGTTGTCGTCTTTCAGATAGACTTCTGAATTGCCGCGCTTGGCGCGGTACAACGGTGGCTGAGCGATATACAGATATCCGCGTTCGATCAGTTCGGGCATTTGGCGATAGAAGAACGTCAGCAACAAGGTGCGGATGTGACTGCCATCCACATCCGCATCGGTCATGATGATGATTTTGTGGTAGCGGCATTTGTCGACGTCGAAATCTTCGCGCCCGATCCCGGTGCCGAGCGCCGCAATCATCGTGCCGATTTCCGCCGACGACAGCATCTTGTCGAAGCGCGCACGTTCGACATTGAGGATCTTACCGCGCAACGGCAAAATTGCTTGGTTGGAACGGTCGCGGCCTTGTTTGGCGGAACCACCGGCCGAATCACCCTCAACCAGGAACACTTCGGAATTGGCCGGGTCGCGCTCCTGACAATCCGCCAGTTTGCCCGGCAGCGAAGTGATGTCGAGCGCACCCTTGCGCCGCGTCAGTTCGCGGGCCTTGCGCGCCGCTTCGCGAGCGGCGGCGGCTTCGACGATCTTACCGATGACCTTTTTGGCCTCGGCCGGGTGTTCTTCGAACCACTGATCAAGGCCCTGACCGACAAGGCTTTCGACCACCGGGCGGACTTCGGAACTGACCAGTTTGTCCTTGGTTTGAGATGAAAACTTCGGGTCCGGCGCCTTGACCGACAACACACACGTCATGCCCTCGCGGGCATCGTCGCCGGTGATACCGACCTTTTCTTTTTTCGACATGCCCGACTTGGTAAAATACGCATTGATGGTGCGCGTCAACGCGCCGCGCAGGCCCGCCAAGTGCGTGCCGCCGTCACGTTGGGGGATGTTGTTGGTGAAACACAGCGTTTGTTCGTGATAGCTGTCGTTCCACTGCATCGCCACTTCGACGGTGATGTCGTCTTTTTCACCCGAAACCATAATGGTGTTTTCAAGCTGAGGGGTTTTGGCACGGTCCAGATATTCGACGAACGCGGTCAACCCGCCTTCGTAATGCAGATCGACTTCGACCTTGTCCACGTGGCGTTCGTCGGTCAGCACCATGTGCACGCCCGAATTCAAAAACGCCAGTTCGCGCAAGCGATGCTCCAAGGTCGAAAAATCGAAATCGACCATGGTGAACGTTCCCACGCTGGGATGGAACGTGACTTCGGTTCCGGTGTGATACGTGCCGTCTTTTTTGAGGGGAGAATCGCCGACCACCTCTAAAGACCTTACGGTGTCGCCATGCTCAAAGCGGCAGGTGTGTTCCTTGCCGTCGCGATGAATGGTGAGTTCCAACCAATCGGAAAGGGCATTGACCACCGACACGCCGACCCCGTGCAATCCGCCGGAGACCTTATATGAATTGGAATCGAATTTACCGCCCGCGTGCAGTTGGGTCATGATGACCTCGGCCGCCGAGACGCCTTCCTCGGTGTGCATATCGACCGGTATGCCGCGCCCATTGTCGGTGACCGTAACCGAACCATCGGCGTTAAGCGCCACGGTGACGAGATCGCACCAACCGCCCAACGCCTCATCGATGCCGTTGTCCACCACCTCATAGACCATGTGGTGCAACCCGGTGCCGTCATCGGTGTCGCCGATGTACATCCCGGGGCGTTTGCGCACGGCTTCCAATCCCTTGAGGACCTTAATGGAATCCGCATCGTATTCGTTGGTAGCGGTTTCGCCCTGGGGGATTTGGTCTTCGCTTTGATCGCTCATATCGGTCTCTGCCTATTGGCTATTACGGTCTTCGTTTCATGTACATCCACGGCGCGCTCACTGCACATCAGAAATGGGGGCAATGGCGGCGTCATCGATGCTGTAAAATTTCGCATGGACGGACAACGGTGCAAACAGCTCCGCATCCGTTCCGGTGAACCAGGCCTGACAGCCCAGCGCCACAACTTCTTCAAATAATGCGTCGCGGTGCTGGACGTCCAAGTGCGCCGCGACCTCGTCCAACAACAATACCGGTACCCGGCCTTCGTCCGTGGCGCTGAGCCGCGCCGCCGCAAGCACCAGCCCGACCAGCAACATTTTCTGTTCCCCGGTCGAACATTGCCCGGCGGGCATGGCTTTGGCCGCATGGGTGACCAGCAAATCGCTTTGGTGCGGCAGGCGGCCATCAATCCCGTTTCCCGCGCCGCCGTGCGCCGCGTCCGCCGTGCGTGCGCTTTTCAACGCCGTGCGCAGACGATCTTCAACTTCCAGGGCGGGCAGCTCCATCAGCCAGCCCTCCGCCAAACCGTCGATGGCCAGCGCGCTGGATGGAAACAGCCCATTTATTTTTTCGCAAGCCCCGGCCAAACGTTCCGCAATCCCCAGACGCGCCGCCGCGACGGCCATGCCGCGCGTCGCCATGGTGTCTTCCAGCGCGCTCAACCACACATCGTCCATTTCCCCATCCGCCAAAAGGCGTGCGCGTTCGCGTAGCGCGTGGTTATAAGCCGTGATGCGGCCTGCATGTGCAGGATCGAAACCGAACACCAAACGGTCCAAAAAACGACGGCGTTCTTGTGAGCCGTCCAAAAACAAGCGATCCATTTGCGGTGTCAGCCAATGCACCGCAAAGTGTTCAGTGAGTGCCGAAAGCGCGCGCTGGGTTTCGCCATCCACATGAACCACGCGTTTCGCACCGCTTGCCATCTCGATACCTGTGCCGAGCGACACGGGAACCGCACCGCCCTTGACATCCGCGGCCACCGCCCAAGCACGCCCGTCTTGAGCACCCGGATCGCGCCGCCCCACATCACTCAGCTTGGCGCGGCGCAGACCGCTGCCGGGCACAAGGAACGACAGCGCCTCCAAAACATTGGTCTTGCCCGCGCCGTTGGCCCCGGTCAGCACAACCGGGGCTGGCCCCGGGGCAATGCGCAGATGCTCGTAACACCGAAAATCGCTCAGCGTGAGGCGTGTGCACGCCAGCCGCCCCACCTCATGCCGGGATGTATCATCGCGAGATAGGTCGTTCCCAGACAGGTCGTTCCCCCTCAGATCCGGGCCGTCGTAAGCAACTGAAGCCTGGCTTTGCGTCACGTCTGCTCTTCTGTCCTGCTCATACGCGCCCGGCTCATACACGCATCGGCATCAGCACATACAGCGCACTGTCGTCGCCTTCTTCGCGAATGATGGTCGGTGATGCCGCGTCCGAAAGCGACATGGTGATGGTGTCGCCTTCGACTTGGCGCATAATTTCCAGCAAATAAGCCGAGTTGAAGCCGATTTCCAAGCGCTCGCCCGCGTAATCGGTTTCCAGCTCATCCGTGGCGCTGCCGCTTTCGGGGCTGGATGCCGACAGCACCAACGAGCCCTTATCCAAGGTCAGCTTCACGGCGCGCGATTTTTCGGTCGAGATCGCCGATACACGATCAACCGCGTCGCCAAAGGCTTTGCGCGTGACCTTCATTTCCTTGTCATTGCCTTGCGGAATGACGCGTTCGTAGTCAGGAAAGGTGCCGTCGATCAATTTGGACGTCAGCACCACACCGTCGAACGAAAACTGAATTTTCGCATCCGACATGGTGACACGAATTTCGGCTTCGGTTTCTTCGATCAGCTTGTGCAATTCCTGCACCGTCTTGCGCGGCACGATCACGCCGGGCATGCTGTCCGCGCCTTCGGGCAATGCGGTTTCGGCACTGGCCAGACGGTGACCGTCGGTGGCGACCGCGCGCAACACCGGCGCACCGTCGTCGCCGTCTTGCTCGGCGGCATGCAGATAGATGCCGTTCAAATAATAGCGCGTTTCCTCGGTGGAAATCGCAAAACGGGTTTTGTCGATCAGGTCCTTAAGCTCGATCGCAGCCAGATCGAAGCTGACCGGAAGTTCGCCGCCCGACATCACCGGAAATTCACCGGCGGGCAGGCACGATAGCGAAAAGCGCGAGCGGCCGGACCGCAGAACCATCTGACCGTCGCCCGACGTGGCGTCGAGCTCAATATCCGCACCGTCGGGCAGCTTGCGCACGATTTCATAAAGTGTGTGGGCTGGGGCCGTGGTTTCACCCGGCTCCGAAACCTCGGCGGTGGTGGCGTCGACGATGTCCAGGTCCATGTCGGTGGCGTTGAGGCGTAACTTGCCGTCGCCTGCGTTCATCTTGACGTTGGAAAGAATCGGAATGGTGTTTCGACGCTCAACGACGTTTTGCACGTGGCCCAAGGATTTTAAAAGGGCCGCTCTTTCGATGATCAGCTTCATATCTCGTCCAACACTACCGTTCGTTTGCGTTTGCGCGATGTCTTTACCTGCTTCGCAGAGGGCGTGGTGTGCGCCACAATCCAGGCGACGTTCATCGTCCGTTTTTGCGCACAAAAATCACCGGAATCTCGGTGCTCATATCAGGCACGGAGAATGCCCCCAGGCCCCTCCTTGAAAAAGGGAAGTCATTATAACAAAGCGGGCCTGAATCCGAAGCCTTTTCTCACCCCGGTATTAACCTTAATTATTATTAAATAACAATGCATTAATAACAATATGACTGCCCATGGAGGCGGCCGTGAAACGCGCACGCGAAAATTGCGCATATCCACGATTCGCAAACAGCCTTGGCCGCACTGAAAACATCCTGCGAAAACGACGCCGCCCCCGCACAAGCGATGTACGGGGACGGCGCAAATTCGGTGCATGAGACGAGAGAAATAGCCTCAGCCTTCCAGCATGCGGCGCAGCAGTTCGACGTCTTCGGCGAAGCTGGCGTCGCGTTCTCTGAGCTCTTCGACCTTTTTCACCGCGTGCATCACGGTGGTGTGGTCGCGTCCGCCGAATTTGCGGCCGATTTCGGGCAACGAGCGGCTGGTGAGCTGCTTGGCCAGATACATCGCCACCTGACGCGGACGCGCGACGGAACGCGCACGGCGCGCCGAATGCATATCGGAGGTGCGGATGTTGAAGTGCGCGGCGACTTTTTTCTGGATTTCTTCGATGGTCACGCGGCGATCGTGGGCGCGGATCAGATCGTGCAAAACGTCTTGCGCGGTTTCCACGGTGATGTCGCGACCGACCAACGAGGCATGCGCGGCAACGCGGTTCAATGCGCCTTCCAGCTCACGAACGTTCGACGTGATCTTATGCGCCAAAAACTCCATCACCTTGAGCGGCACATCGACGCCCATGCGTTCGGCTTTGGTTTGCAAGATGCCCAAGCGCAGCTCGTACGTGGTGGCGTGAATATCGGCCACCAGACCGCAGTTGAGGCGCGATTTCAGGCGCTCTTCCATGCCTTCCAAATCGGATGGCGATTTATCCGCCGAGATGACGATCTGGCGACCTTGGTCGACCAGCGCGTTGAAGGTGTGGAAAAACTCTTCCTGGGTGGAATCCTTGCCGGAAATGAACTGCACATCGTCGATCATCAACACATCGACGTTGCGAAACTGATCCTTGAAATCCACCGTATTTTGTTCGCGCAGCGCGCGGATGAAACGGTACATGAACTTTTCCGCCGACATATAAATGACCGTGCGGTTGGGATCGACTTCGCGGATATTCCAGGCGATAGCGTGCATCAAGTGGGTCTTGCCAAGTCCCACGCCACCGTACAAAAACAGCGGATTGAACTGCGCGTTCGGGCTTTCGGCAATGCGCTTGGCGGCGGCGTGGGCAAACTCGTTGGGCTTGCCGACCACGAAATTATTAAACGTGTAGCGTGGGTCCAGCGGTGCGCTGATTTCCAGCGCGGCGTCATTGGCCGGGCGAACGTTGACCAGGTGAGCGGGCTCCATACGAGTCGGCGCCATCGGCATACCCGCGCTGACGCTTGGATTTTGCGATTTGATGGTGCGAGACCCGCCCGCGTGAGCCGTCCCGTGGCCCGACCCACAAGTCGTCGTCGCGCGCATCGCCCCAGAAGATGCATCCAAAGCCAATTTCGCAGCCTTGGCCTTTTCGCCCGCCTTGCCAAAACCGCCCTTGTTAATACCGCCCTGGCCGTAATCGGCCTGAACGAACACATCCACATCCCGAACGTCGGTGTTGATGGAACTCCACAATTCGCCAAGACGATCCACGTAATGGGCCACAACCCAATCTTTCATGAAGCGCGTCGGCACGGAAATCCGCACCTGCCCATCGCTTACTTCACGTACGATCATCGGTTTGAGCCAACTTTGGAAAGCGGCTTCGCCGATTTCATCGCGCAGGCTGCTCAGCACATCATCCCACTGTGCCGTCAATTGCGCCGTCAATTGCGCCGTCAATTGGGCGTCCGCGTTCCCCCCGCTCATCGATAAATCCCCCTGCCACGGCCCAATGTCTGTTGGGTGTCGAGGGGCACGGAGATATTTGTCCTGACCCTACGCAACCTTGGGGATTTCAGATCTTGCAGTTCGGTGCTTATGCCGTCCGGGCCTGTACCGCCCGGGCTTGTGCGACCCCGGTTTGCGGTGCCGGGGCACGCCGGTGTTACGGCCAACGCTTCACGTTTCATCATTTTTTCAAGGCGCCTCAAAATTAAACGTTTCTTCCCCGCCGGCCTCCGATGAACATCGGAATTGAAACGCCGAACTGGCCCTTAACCAGGCACAAGAGCATATTTTTTTATTTAAGATCAGGGATTCATTACTACAGTGCATAAATAATACTGGACTTCCCCTTGTCAATTTCCGGGTCAGATACCGGCCGCAAGAGTTTTTCGACGAAGATACCCCATCCTCTATTCTAAGAAGTACTTTCAGTATTACTGACGCAGGACCTCCCTGCCCCGCTGTCAAAATTGATACTAGAGACCTCTCGAGCACGATTCAACAAGTCCGAAAGGGGAACAGGCAAAAAAATTAACTTGACTCAAAGCGCCTCTGGGAATCCATCCACGCTATCCACAGGGCGTGGAAAACTGCGACAATTCGGGGAAAAATCATGCTTGATGCCTTTCTCCGCTAAAGCCACAATATATGGACGCGGCCCCCTATGGGTACGCCATATACTGGTCTCACAAATTGAGCTTAGGCCAATAGGACTAGCTCAATCGACCAATACTTAAAACAACTTTGGAGCATCTAGGGCCAGGACCTCGAAACTGCACATTTTTTTCGCACCACCACTATCCAACGTACCCCCCCTGCATGCGCGGCCCCAAAGATCGGAACCGTACCCACACAGAGCTCACGAACGTTGGAATGATACCTTGGAATGTTATGGGCACACAAAAAGCCGCACCTGCGATGGACGTGCGGCTTTTAATGTCTGTATGCAGAACCAAGTCCGGCAAGGCGCGAAAGCCCCCGGCCTTTTGTTCCGGCCTTTTGTCTCAGCCGAGAGCTTTAATACCGGCGCTGAGGCGCGACACCTTGCGTGCAACCGTGTTCTTGTGGAACACGCCCAACTGCGCGCCACGCATCATCTGCGGCTCGGCGGCCTTGAGGGCTGCTTCGGCTGCGGCCTTGTCGCCGGCTTCGATTGCGCCTTCGACCAATTTGATCGCGGAGCGGACGCTGGAGCGACGCGCGCCGTTCACATCGGTGCGACGGGCGGTTTGACGGATACGCTTTTTAGCGGACTTGTGATTTGCCATTTTTTTAAAACCTTTGCGTTGAACGCATGTTCGAACGGAAGCGCGGTTTATAGAGGCCCCCGCGCGGCCCGTCAACCCTTAACGAGGCTGTTTATTCGCCCTTTTTGTCTTCTTCGGCTCCCGCCTGGACGGGGCCGGGCGGGCTCAGCGGTTCTCGAATTTGGGCTTTCGCTTTTCGATAAACGCCGCCATGCCTTCCTTTTGGTCGTGCGTGGCGAAGCAAGCATGGAATAAGCGCCGCTCGAACCGCACGCCTTCGCTCAAGGTGGTTTCGAACGCCCGTTTGACGGATTCCTTGGCCATCATCACGCTGGGGCGTGAGAAACCGGCAATCTTCGCCGCCATGTCCAGGGCTTCGCCCATCAGTTTGTCTTTCGCCACCACCCGCGCCACCAAACCCGATGCCTCGGCCTCGACCGCATCCATCATGCGACCGGTCAGCACCAGGTCCATGGCCTTGGCCTTGCCCACCGCGCGGGTCAAGCGCTGAGTGCCGCCGATGCCCGGCACGATGCCGAGCGTGATTTCCGGCTGACCGAACTTGGCCGTTTCCGACGCCACGATCAAATCACACATCATCGCCATCTCACAGCCGCCGCCGAGCGCAAAGCCCGATACCGCCGCGATCACCGGCTTGCGGCAGTTTTCGATACGTTCCCACGGACCGGAGATAAAGTCGCCGAGATACGCATCGTTAAAGCTTTTGTCCGCCATCTCTTTAATATCCGCGCCCGCGGCGAAGGCTTTCTCGGACCCGGTCAGCACGATCACGTGCACGTTGTCGTCGGCCTCGAATTGATCCAGGGCTTGGCCCATTTCACCGACCATATCGGCGTTCAGGGCGTTCAGCGCTTCGGGCCGGTTGAAGGTGATGACGGCAACGTTGTCTTTGACCTCGGTGAGAATGGTTTCAAAGGTCATAAATAAATTCTCCGATGTAAGGGGGCGGTTATTTTTTGGTGGGCGAGATGGCGAAGCGCACCTTCAAGCCCGTTCCAATCGTTTCAAACGTCACGTTGAGTATTTCATCTTCACGCACGAACGTCGCCTCGGCCGTTTGCGACCAGCCCAATTGCGGCAAGGTCGCCTTGTAAAAGGCCAACACCTCTGCGCGGCTGGCCGTGACAGTCGCTTGAGTATCGGCAATGCGTCCGGCGGGGGTTGTGAAGGCAACGCCGTCCCCCACCTCGACCATTTTGTCCATCATCGGCAGATCGTCGATCACGCTCAAAAAACGCGACGGCTCCGCCGCTTGGCCCGACGCCGACATCATGAGCGCGCCCACCATCGCCAGAAAGAGAATTGTCGATCTCATGAAAGGCCTTTCTTTCCTCAACGTTGTTTGCGCGGACAATAATACGTGGAGCGCCCGCCTTGTTCCAAGCGCTGAATGCCCCCTGTCTCGGAAACATCGCAATCGCAGCCGGGGCATGGGATGCCAGCGCGGTCGTAAACCGCAAAATTGTGTTGGAAATAACCCAGCCCGCCGTCGGTGGTGCGATGGTCCTTGAGGGTCGAGCCACCGGCGGCTATGGCCTCCTTCAAAATGGCTTTGATGGCGTTGGCGAGCTTTTCCGCCCGCCCGCCTTGAACCGTACCGGCCATGCGCTTCGGCGAAATGCCCGCGCGAAACAAACTTTCTGAAGCATAAATATTGCCCACTCCCGCCACCACGCGGGCGTCCATGATGGCCTGCTTGATCGCGACTTTTTTATTTTTGAGGGCGCTCGCCAACGCCGGGCCGGAAAAGGCGTTGCCCAGCGGCTCCGGTCCGATGGCGCGGATCAACGGATGATCGGCCAGGTCTTCGGTTTGGCACAAATCCATCAGACCGAAGCGCCGAGGATCGGTAAACACGATCACCGCGCCACCCTCCAGATCGAACTGTACATGGTCGTGCTTGCCCACCGGGGCGACTTCATCCCCGGGCGCATAAATGCGCACCTGTCCCGACATGCCGAGGTGCCAGATTAAGGTGTCGATTTGTGTCTCTATAATAAGGTACTTCGAACGCCGTCCGGCTTTGACGACCCGCGCCCCTTGCAGGCGCTCTACGAAGTCTTTGGGAAATGGCTGGCGCAAGTCCGGCCTGCGCACGTGAACGCGCACGATCACGGCCCCTTCCATGATGGGAGCCAGACCACGGCGTACGGTTTCGACTTCGGGTAATTCAGGCATGCTCTTCCCTATCACCTTGAGGCTTTTTTACAAAGCCATATGGGTATATGGTTCCGCGCATGAGCACCGATACACAAAAATCACCCGAACCTGAAATCATCGAACCCGAAATCATTCAGCCGGGGGAGTCCACCACCCACTTCGGCTACAAAACCGTGCGCGAAGAGGACAAGGTCGACATGGTGCGCGGCGTTTTCAACAACGTCGCATCCAAATACGACTTGATGAACGATTTGATGAGCATGGGCGTGCACCGTCTGTGGAAAAACCGCCTGATCGAAAAGCTGCGCCCGCACGCGGGTCAAAAGCTGCTCGATGTCGGCGGCGGCACCGGCGACATCGCGTTTAAATATCTTGACGGCGGCGGTGACGATGTCACCGTGTTCGATATCAACGACGAAATGCTTGAAGTCGGGCGCGACCGCGCCATCGACCGTGGATCGCTGAACGGCATTCAGTGGATGCAGGGCAATGCCGAGGAACTGCCGTTCAAAGACGCCACGTTCGACGCCTATACCATCGCGTTCTGCATTCGCAACGTCACCCACATCGACCGTGCGCTTCGTGAAGCCCGCCGGGTGCTCAAGCCGGGTGGACATTTTTTATGTCTGGAATTTTCCAAGGTGGTCGCCCCCGGCCTTGGCGCGATTTACGACACGTACTCGTTTTCGCTACTGCCGAAAATCGGTGAGGTGGTGGCGGACGACCGGGCTTCCTACCAGTACTTGGCCGAATCCATTCGTCGCTTCCCCGATCAAGAAACCTTCAAGGCGATGATCGAGGACGCCGGGCTCGATGTGGTGAACTATGAGAACCTGACCGGCGGCATCGCCTGCATTCACAGCGCGTGGCGCACCTAAGCGAGTAGACCGTTGCAAGCCCTTCGTCACATTTTTCGTCTGTTGTCCATCGCGCGCACCCTGGCGCGTCACGATGCGTTGTTCATTCTCGAACGGCTGAAACTCGCCCCCGGCGTGGTGTTCTTCGCCAAACTGATTTCCAGCCGCCGCGCATCGGGCCGCCCTGGGGAGCGCTTGGCGCGCGCTTTCCAGGACATGGGACCGAGCTTCATCAAAGTGGGGCAAATGCTGTCCACGCGCTCCGATCTATTGGGCGAGGAGATGGCCGCCGACCTGTCCAAGCTGCAAGACAAGCTGCCGCCGTTTTCCGGGGCCGAAGCACGCGCCGCCATCGAAGCCGAATTCGGCCAGCCCATCGATGCGCTGTTTTCTCAATTCGACGACGAAGCCATCGCCGCGGCCTCCATCGCACAAGTCCATTTCGCCGTCACCACCGACGGTGAAGAGGTCGCGGTAAAAATTCTGCGCCCAGGCATCGAAGACGCGTTCCATGATGATTTGGAGCTGTTTTTCTGGGGTGCGCGCCTGTTGCAGCGCACCCGACCCGAACTGCGCCGCCTTAAACCCGTTGAAACCGTGACGACGTTGGCGCGCTCGGTCGAAATGGAAATGGATCTGCGTTTTGAGGCTGCCGCCGCCGATGAACTGCGCGAAAATTTCGACGGCGACACAAGCGTGTTCGTGCCCAGCATCGACTGGCTGCGCACCGGGCAACGCATTATGTGTACCGAGCGCGTCTACGGCATCCCGTTCGGCGACATCGACGCCATCAAGGCCGCCGGTCACGACCCCCACGAAATTTTGCGCAAAACCGCCGAAACGTTTTTCTATCAAGCGTTCCGCGATGGCTTCTTTCACGGTGACATGCATCCGGGCAACCTGTTCGTGTTGCCTGATGGTGCGGTGGCAATCGTCGATTTCGGCATCATGGGACGCCTTGACCGGGCCTCGCGTCGCCATCTTGCGGAACTTTTGATGTCGTTCTTGACCCGTGATTACCGGCGCGCCGCGGAAGTTCATTTCGAGGCCGGCTGGATTCCAAAGCATCAGCCCCTGGAAGAATTTACCCACGCGTGCCGTTCCATCGCCGAACCGATCTTGGACCGCCCGCAAAACGAAATTTCCATTGCCCGTCTTTTGGGCCAATTGTTCCAGATCACCGAGACGTTCGAAATGGAAACCCAGCCCCAACTTCTCTTGTTGCAAAAAACCATGCTGGTCGCCGAGGGTACCGGTCGGCGCCTAGCGCCCGACGCCAACATGTGGGTCATCGCGCGCCCCTTGATCGAAGCATGGATGCGCGCAAACCTGGGGCCTGAGGCCCGTATCCAAGATACGGCTCAGCAAACCCTTCAGGTGCTCAAACGCCTACCGGCGCTTGTAAAGGGGCTGGAGCATGCACTGAGCCAGTTCGATGATAACGGTCTCAAACTTCACCCAGAAACCGTCGCTCAGTTGCGTGGCAACCGCCGCAATGGTAAATGGCTGGGCCCCGCCGTTATATTGATTGGCGTCGCTGCGGCTATTTTGTCACTGGCGGCCCTTTAACGAATCGCACCGAGGTGCCCTTTCAATTTCACACTAAATTCAGCTTTTTACCTAAATAACACTTGCGCTGTGGGTTATGCCGATTTAACTTATCCACACCAATTTTTCGTAATTCGTTAAGGTGGGCTTGGATTCCAGGGCTGTGCTGAACGCAAAACGCATCCTATTGATCGTCACGGGTGGCATTGCCGCCTATAAGACGCCGGAACTTGTGCGCGGGCTGATTAGGGCGGGCGCCAGTGTACGCTGCGTGTTGACTAAGGGTGGTGAGCAATTCGTCGCCCCGCTGACCCTATCCAGCCTTTCCGGCGATAAGGTCTACACGGATTTGTTTTCGCTGACCGACGAACATGAGATGGGCCACATCAATCTGTCACGTGAGGCCGATGTCGTTTTGGTTGCGCCCGCGACGGCCAATACGCTGGCAAAGATGGCCCATGGCATTGCCGATGATCTGGCCACGACGCTGGTGCTCGCCACCGACAAGCCGGTGCTGGCTGCACCCGCCATGAACGTGCGCATGTGGGAGAATGCCGCGACGCGGTCCAATGTTGCGCTTTTAAAGGCGCGCGGCGTGCGCATGATCGGTCCCGAGGAAGGTGAAATGGCATGCGGCGAGTGGGGCGAAGGCCGCATGAGCGAGCCTGAAGACATCGTGCTGGCGCTCAGCGCATTTTTCAATGCAGCCGCGCCGCTCAATGGGTATTCGGCCATCGTCACCAGCGGCCCGACGGTTGAAGCCATCGATCCGGTGCGTTACATCGCCAACCGTTCCAGCGGCAAGCAAGGCCATGCCATTGCCCAAGCTCTCAAGGAATTGGGGGCTCATGTCACCCTCGTCTCCGGTCCCGTGGACTTGCCCGATCCTGTTGGCGTCAAAACCGAACACGTGGAAAGTGCGCGCGAGATGCAACGCGCCGTCGATGACATCCTGCCCGTCGATATCGCGGTGTGCGCCGCCGCCGTTGCGGACTGGCGTGTTCAGACCGAGGCCACGCAGAAACTCAAAAAGGACGCCGCCGCATCGGATGATGGGGCTGTACCCAGCCTCAATATGGTCGAAAATCCCGATATTTTGGCGGGAATTTCCCGACCAGGCGCGAACCGTCCGAGATTGGTGGTGGGCTTCGCCGCGGAAACGGAAAACGTCATTGAACACGCCCGCGCCAAGCTGGCGAAAAAAGGCTGCGACTGGATTTGCGCCAACGATGTCTCGCCGTCCACCGGCACCTTCGGCGGCGACGACAACACCGTGCATTTGGTGACGCGCACCGGGGTCGAGGATTGGCCGACCCAGTCCAAGCTCGCCGTGGCCAAACGGCTTGCGAAGCGCATCGCCGAACACATCAAAGCGCACACGGATGTACACAAGCCGGGTGTTACGGGTTAATGGGCATGGGGGGATCGTCTGTGGTGGGCACCAGAGCCGTCGAAATAAGCATCAAACGTCTGGAGCACGGCGCGGACCTTGCGCTGCCGCAGCACGCGACCGCGCACAGCGCCGGGGTCGATCTTCTCGCCGCCGTTTCTCAAAACACCACCCTCAATCCAGGTCAGCGTGCTTTGGTGCCGACGGGAATCGCCATCGAATTGCCTGTGGGATTTGAGGCGCAAGTTCGTCCCCGATCAGGCCTCGCCATCAAACACGGTGTCTCCGTTTTAAACGCGCCCGGCACCATCGATGCCGATTACCGCGGTGAAGTGGGTGTGATTTTGATCAATCTGGGGACCGAGCCGTACACCATTGAACGCGGCATGCGCATCGCGCAGATGGTGGTGACTCCGGTGTCCTTCATCACTTGGCGCGAAAACCAAGATTTAAACGCATCCGCGCGCGGGGCGGGCGGATTCGGGTCGACGGGAACCGGTAATCCCGTCGATCAAGGCCCACAAACATAATAATCCTTACTAGGGAACCACCGGTTATGCTGCGATTATCGAAAAAAATGCTGTTCGCGATTGAGGCGGTGCTCGACATCGCTTATCACGCTGGCAGCGAACCTGTGCAGAGCCGTGAAATCACGCGCCGCCAGGACATCCCCAGACGCTATCTGGAGCAAGCCTTGCAACAGCTTGTGCGCGAAGACATCTTGATCGGCGTGCGCGGACCGCGCGGCGGTTACCGCTTGGCGCGGGAACGACGGCGCATTTCCATCGGCGATATCGTACGTGCGGTGCGCAGAATGGAAACCGCCGACGATCCCCTGCAAGACACGGCTGGATCGGAGCTTGGCATCAAGGTCGTGCGCCCGCTGTGGCTGGAAATGCAAGGCGAGGTGATGAAACAACTCGACCAAGTCAGCATCGACGACATGTGCAATCGCGCGCACAAATCCGGCATCGAAAGCGAAGGCCGCAAGAGCCTGGACTTCACCATATGAACCATTGCGACCGCGTCGCGGGGAACGCCGCGCTTGTTGATCCGCGAAAAGCGCGATAAACCATTTACCTATGAACAGCTAAAATGTGCATAACATGATCAATGTACAGCACCGCTGTCCGGGAGGGCGAAGCAAATTATGAGCACCCAAGATACGAACCCCCGTTTCAGGGGCCGCGTTTACGACAGCATTTTGGACACCATCGGCGCGACGCCACTCGTCAACCTATCGCGCTTGGCCAAAACCGAAAATTGCAACGCCACCATTCTCGGAAAGTGCGAATTTTTCAATCCTTTAGCATCCGTAAAGGACCGCATCGGCCGTGCCATGATCGAGGATGCAGAGAGGGATGGCCGCATCAAACCCGGCGCGACTCTGGTGGAACCGACATCCGGAAATACCGGCATCGCGTTGGCGTTCGTGTGCGCGGCAAAGGGTTACAAGTTGGTGCTGACCATGCCTGAAAGCATGTCCGCGGAACGGCGCAAGATGCTGGCGTTTCTGGGCGCTGAAATTGAGCTCACCCCCGCCGCGCAAGGCATGCAAGGCGCGATCGACCGGGCCGAGGAGCTGTCGAAATCCAAGGGCTATTTGATGCTCCAGCAGTTCACCAATCCTTCCAATCCCGCGGTTCACCGCGACACCACGGCGGAAGAAATCTGGGAAGATACGAACGGGAAAGTCGATGTGGTGATCAGCGGTGTCGGCACCGGCGGAACGCTCACCGGGATCGGCGAGGCTCTCAAGAAACGCAATCCAAATATCCAGATGATTGCGGTCGAACCGGAAGACAGCGCCGTACTCTCTGGCGGCGTCCCCGGGCCACACAAAATACAGGGCATTGGCGCGGGCTTCGTGCCGGAGGTTTTGGACGACAGCCTGATCGACGAAGTGGTTCAGATCGGCAATGAAACGGCCTTCGCCACGGCGCGCAAGGCGGCGCGGATTGAAGGTTTGCCCATTGGCATATCATCCGGCGCGGCCCTCGCCACGGCATTGGAATTGGGGCAGCGTCCCGAATTCGCTGGCAAGGTTATCGTTGTCATTTTACCTTCTTTCGCCGAACGCTATTTGTCCACGCCGCTGTTTGAAGGATTGGGGCTCGATTGACCTGTCGCTGACGTCTCATGGGAACCAAGCGGGCGCGATCAACAAAAGGCTTTATAGCTTTCGCTTCCATAGAAGCACATCTATCGCCCTTTCTTTGTGATATATTGCATACTTAATATTCGTTTTATATCAGCATGATAATGCATTAAGTCATTTTATATGTCCGCACAAAATCAAATAGAGACTGTTTAGAGATTTTATTTTATCTCTCTGCCCGGTCGGAAACGGAAGCTGGATATGGGCCTGGATTTTACCGAAGAACAAATTCAGCGCTACGCGCGCCATATCCTGTTGCCGCAAGTCGGCGGTCATGGCCAAGATAAGCTGCTGCGCTCTAAAGTCTTGGTTGTCGGCGCGGGGGGGCTGGGTTCGCCTGTCTTGATGTATCTTGCCGCGGCCGGCGTCGGCACGCTGGGCATCGTCGATGATGACGAGGTCGATCTTTCCAATCTGCAACGCCAAATCGTCCATACCACGGACCGTGTCGGCACCGCCAAGGTTGAAAGCGCCGCCACGGCGCTGCGCGCCATCAACCCGGACCTTGAATTGATCCTGCACAAAGAACGCATCACGGCCAGCAACGCCGAGACTTTGCTGTCTTCTTATGATCTGGTGACGGACGGATCGGACAATTTTGCGACCCGGTTCCTGATCAATGACGCGGCGTATTTTACCCGCACGCCGTTGGTGAGTGGGGCGATTTTGCGTTTTGACGGCCAAGTGGCGACGTTCAAGAATTTTCCCGGGGGCGATGAAAGCGGGCCGTGTTACCGCTGCATCTTCCGCGAACCGCCGCCACCGGGACAAGTCCCCAGCTGTTCCGAAGCTGGCGTGCTCGGCGCGTTGTGCGGCACCATCGGCTCTCTTCAGGCCACCGAAATTCTCAAGGAACTCCTCGACATCGGCGAGAGCCTTTCTGGATCGTTGCTGATTTACGATGCATTGGCCACTCAGTTCCGCACCATCAAGGTCAAGCGCGATCCCGGCTGTCCACTGTGCGGTGATGCGCCGACGATCACCGATCTCTCAATCCACGAAAGTCCAGGTGAACCCGCGCGTCATGGCTGAAGTTCTCAACCCCGAGCGTCCTCAAAAACTGTCCATCGTCGTTTTTTCCGGTGCTTTCGACAAAGTCCACTACGCCCTGGTGATGGCGTCGGCCGCCGCCGCGATCGACACGCCGGTGACCCTCTTTTTCACCATGGACGGTGCGCGTGCCGTACTGAAGCCTGGGAGCGGCAATGTCTCCGCATGGGCTGTACAGCCGACCAGCGACGGCTTGGAAATGGGCGCGGATTTAAACGACACCTTTCAAGACCGCGGGGTCGCCGATTTTGAAACCTTGTTAAGCGCCTGCCGTGACCTCGGCGTGCGCTTCATGGTGTGCGAAATGGGCCTTAAGGCCTTGGATATCCCCCGCAGCGACTTGCGCTCGGACATTGTGTTCGATATCGGCGGCGTGGTCACTTTTTTGAACGATGCACAAAAAGATGGCGCCGTTCTCTTTATTTAAGATTAATTTGATGCTGCAATCGATTCGCAGCCGCAGATTTTGGGCCAAATACCGACTTTTTCGATACCGGTCTTGTATTTTTGAGATACTCGATCAAGCTTAAATATCGAAAAGCACCCGGTCCGGCGGGGAGTGTCCGTCCGCGAACGTCTTGATGTTGATCAGCACTTTCTCACCCATGTCGATGCGACCTTCGCGCGTTGCCGAGCCCATGTGCGGAAGCAAGGTGACATTGGTCAGATCCAGAAATTTTGGATTGATGGCCGGTTCATTTTCATAGACATCGAGACCCGCACCCGCGATTTCGTCGGCCTTCAACATGCGAATCAGAGCGTTTTCGTCGATGATTTCACCACGCGCCGTGTTGACGATGAAGGCGTGCGACTGCATCAGCTTCAAGCGCCGCGCCGACAGCAGATGGTACGTGGCCGGGGTGTGCGGACAGTTCACCGAAATGATATCCATACGCGCCAACATCTGGTCCAAACTTTCCCAGTAGGTGGCTTCCAGCTCATGTTCCACGTCTTCGTGCACGCGGTTGCGATTGTGGTAGTGGATCGAAAGTCCGAAACCTTTGGCGCGTCTGGCCACGGCCCGACCGATGCGACCCATGCCGACGATCCCTAAGCGTTTGCCGTGAATGCGATGGCCGAGCATCCACGTCGGCGACCAGCCTGTCCATTGCCCGTCACGCAATGCGCGTTCGCCTTCAACCAAGCGGCGCGGCACCGCCAGGAGCAGCGACATGGTCATGTCGGCGGTGTCTTCGGTGAGCACATCCGGCGTGTTGGTCACCAAGACGCCGCGCTGGCGCGCCGAGGCCAAATCGATATGATCCACCCCCGTGCCATAGTTCGCCACCAAGCGAAATTGCTCGCCGGCCTGGGCGAGCACGCCGGCGTCTATATTGTCGGTCACCGTGGGAACGAGAACATCGCAGGTCCTCACGGCCTCCGCCAGTTGAGTTTGCGTCATGGGCGCGTCATCCAGATTCAATTGGACATCGAACAGCTCCATCATTCGGGTTTCAACCGGATCGGGCAGTTTGCGCGTGACGACGACTTTGGGCTTTTTCGCTGTGTTCATTAAGGCCCGCCCCTTACAGGGCTCTTTCATCTAAACCTGGGGATTGGCGCCTCCTCCCAGAAACGCCGGTCTTTGTTTGGGTACCAGCAAAGACAAAGTCTGTCCAGAACCAAGACGCTAACCTTGCCCCTCCCAGGTCCAGGGAAAGCATGAATTTATCCATATATTTTCGCCTTGCGGACCCCACGGTTACGATTTTAAACGTGCCACTTGTGCACTTCACCGCCGAAATGGCGCCAATGCACCTCCCCATTGCACACGGCTCCATAGCGCCGTGGCGATTTTGATCGTCTTCACTCATCACGCCTATCGAGAAGAGCATTGACCCTAAATCTACCTTAAGATAGATTTATTGCCTATCTTAAGATAGGTGCATATTGACGGCAAAATCAGACACCCGCACCCAGATACTCGATATCGCCGAACGCTTGCTCCAGCAACGCGGATTTAATGCGTTCAGTTACCAAGACATCGCCAATCAACTGGGCATGCGCAAAGCCAGTCTACATTACCATTTCCCCAGCAAGGCGGATTTGGGGTTTAGCCTTGCCGAACGCCACGCAAATCGCGCGCTCACCACGCTTCAAGACATCGATCAACTGAACCTTACGGTCTGGCAACAACTCGATGCCTTCTTTAAGCCCTTCATAGATATTGCAAAAAGCTGCGAACTGATGTGTGTGGGCGGTATGATGGCATCGGAGAGTTCGACGCTGCCAAGCCCCATGCAAGATCGCATGAATGAGTTTTTCGCGATCATCCACACGTGGTTGACGCGCGTTCTGACCCAGGGACGCGCCTCCGGCCAGCTGTATTTCGGGGCCGAACCGTCTGTCAAAGCCGACGCCATCATCGCGATGCTTGAAGGCTCAATCTTAATCGCCCGAACCCGCAAAAACGCCGATTTTATCGACCCTCTCATTCAAGACATCAAAGCCTCGCTGGGTGGATAATCAACCGCCATTGCATGCGCCACGGGCCTTGCCCCGTTTCCTTTCAAGATATCATTCTACCTGTTGGTTGGTTTCATTGTTTTGGAAAATGAAAGCGGTTCATATGACTGTCAGGAATGTCATCGTCAGCATCCCCGCATCCCAATCCGTTTATAGGTGCATTGAATGCCCTGCCAATGGGTGCCGTTGCGGCGACCCCGCCTGATCTAGAGACCCGTTCGTCTCCGTCGAGCGTATGGAATTGTTAGGACCTACCCTATAGCATTGACCGCATGCGCGCGGGCCCTTCTAATAGGAGCGATTCGTGTTTCCGCCTCGATATGTACGCCCCAGGAGGCTAGCTGAATGTTTCGTCTTTTTTCCATTGCCTTAGTGGTCACCGCCATGATTGGTGCGCCAGTCGTGCGTGCGCAAGTTTCCGGTTCTGGACTTCCCCTGCCCCGCTTCGTCTCATTGCGCGCTGGTGAAGTGAATTTGCGCACAGGCCCCGGCGTGCAATACCCTGTCGAATGGGTCTACCGTAAATCCGGGCTACCGCTGGAAGTGATCGCCGAATACAAAACCTGGCGAAAAGTTCGCGACTGGGAAGGGAGCCAAGGCTGGGTCCACCAGACCATGCTGTCTTCCAAGCGCAGTTTTATCGTTACGGGTGGAACGCGCAATATTCATGCGAAGTCCGACCCTAAATCACGACCCGTCGCCAGTGTGCAAACGGGCGTATCGGGTCAACTGGTCGCGTGCCCCGGCCAATCCGAGTTCTGCCGCGTTGACGTCGAAGGCTTTGAGGGATGGCTCAACAGGGCGGATTTCTGGGGAATTCTTAAGGATGAGTCACTTGAATAAATAAAATTTATTAAAATACGCACCGCATAAGTTTTAGCGCTATTCATTTGATTTTAAACGAAATATTCGCGGTGAACGCTTCCGGCATTCAACACGGCATGGGCATGAAATTAGACTTATTGCTGCCGCTTAACTTGACCGCTCATGTACGGCCCCAGTTTCATCCTTTCAGCTTCAATCCAGACCCTATGAATTGCGAACAATTCCGGTCTGCGGCCTATTTTGTTTTTATATCGATATGATTTTTAGAGATTAAACCATGCTCAAAGCGACTTCGTCCATATAATCATTACCGCATATATATCATAAGGTTAGATTTATTTTTGGCGCGCCCATCCGGCGCCGACATCACCTGAAACCCCACAATTTCATTCGTTCCGGTTGCGGAAATTAATGAATGGCGAATGACGCAATATGCATAAAAAAACCGGGGCCGCATCCCGGCCCCGGTTTCGAGATCACCGATTATCGCATTGAGAATTGATCAGTCCAAATCATCCGCCAAAGCCGCGCGTACGGCTTCGGGCAGCTTAGCCATGTGGCCATAGGCGTCGTGATTGATGGCGAGATAAACCTCGCACGCGGGCTGTTTCATTTTTTCCGCCTGCGCGTCGGTGAAGTTAAAATGCAAAAATTGTATGGAAGACGCCTTGCCTTCCGCCGTGGTGCGGTCGATGTCGTCTTCAGGCACGGCCATGATCTTTTCACCGTCGAGCGACAGGCTCACCGTTTCCTCGACACCGCCGAGATCTGCGAGAAAACGCGCGCGACGCTCTGCGTCATCGATTTCGAACATCAGCGTGCAGACCAATTCGCGGCCGTTGGGAATCAGTGGATTGTAGGCGCTGAGCTCGTCTTCGATTTGGGCGTCGCCACCTTGCTCGATATAGAGCATTTCGTGAATCTGGTGCCACATGGTGTCGAAACTTTCGAAATACGCCGTCGCATCGGGGCCGATGTGCACCCGACGATTCTTTTTCGTATTCGTCATGGCCTTGCGGCGTTCCAGGCGCTCATGGGCGTATGCCGCCATGGGCATGATGTCGTTGCGGGTGATTTCGTGAGCTTCACGAGGCATCGGGGGGATCTCCTTAGACTTACAAACCGTAGGCGCGGGCCAGAACCTGGACCGGGTGACGAAGCGCTTTTCCAGGCCCTTGGAGGGGTTTTTCCTTGCGTTCCAGCCCTTGAAGGATCTGGTCGCGGGCCAGAGGACATTCGGACACGATGTAGGCGCTGTCCACCTTCGCTGCATCGCGAAACACCGGCGCGCCGACCTTCATGCCGACCTCAAAGAATTCCTTGGTCACACCCCAGGACCCGCCGTGGCCGGAGCAGCGCTCAATGATTGTCGTTTCGGTTTCAGGGATCAGCTTGAGAAGCTCTTGCGCTTTGCGGCCCATGTTTTGTGCCCGTGCGTGGCACGCAATGTGCGCCGTAACGCCGCCTTCCAACGCCTGAAGACCTTCGGCCAAGCCTTCTTTGGCCGCGATATCGACGACGTATTCGGTGGCGTCATAGGTCGCACGGCTCAGTGCTTTGACATTTTCGTCATCCGGCTCGACCAGAGGCCATTCGAATTTGAGCATCAGGGCGCAACTGGCCACCGGCACCACCACATCAAAACCATCATCGACATAAGGCTTTAAGGCTTTGGCGATGCTCAGCGCCTTGGCCGAAACGCGGGCCATGTCGCCTTGTTCCAATTGCGGCATGCCACAGCATTCGGGATAAACGATTTCCGCCTCAACGCCGTTTTTCGCCAGCACCGCACGGGTGTCGAGCACGATGTCGGGATCGTTGTATTCGCCGAAGCACGAAGCATAAATCACCGCCTTGCGTTGACCGTGAGCGGGCGCGGCCGTGTTGACGTCAACAGGTTCCGCCTTGGCGCGATCGCGGCACGTTTTCTTGGCGAATTCCGGCAGTGCAGCGTCTTTGTGGACGTCCATGACGCTCTGCATGATGGGGCGGGTCAGGGCGTTGTCACGTTTGGCGGCCCAATTGGCGAGACCCGAAAACTTCACGCCGAGCGGACCGTTTTTGTCCATCTCGCCCAATTTTTCCTGCTTTTTGTTGGTCTTGCCCTGCCTGAACTGCACAGCACGCGCACGCACCATCAGGTGTGGAAAATCGAGATCCCATTCATGGGGCGGCACATAAGGACATTTGGTCATAAAGCACAGATCGCACAGCGTGCAGGCATCGACCACCTTCCAGTAGTCGGCCTTGGCGACGCCATCGACCTCGCCGGTTTCCGATTCGTCCACCATATCGAACAGGCGCGGGAAGCTGTCGCACAGATTGAAGCAGCGCCGACAGCCATGGCACAGGTCGAACACCCGCTCCAGTTCAGCGAACAGCTTGTCCTCGTTATAGAAATTTTCATCCCGCCAGTTGAGCGGATGACGCGTCGGTGCATCAAGGCTGCCTTCACTCATATTGCCACCTTGCCCTCTTCCCTAAATCGCAAAACCGTTACTCAAAAACAACGCGGGAGGCTTTTCAACAAAGCCCCCCGCGCCGTTTATGTCATTCAACCGGGAGGAAATTAATCCAGGTTGTCGAGCGCTTTCTGGAAGCGACCCGCGTGTGACTTTTCCGCTTTCGCCAACGTTTCGAACCAGTCGGCGATTTCGTCGAAACCTTCTTCGCGCGCGGTCTTGGCCATACCCGGATACATATCCGTGTACTCGTGGGTTTCGCCCGCAACGGAAGCCTTCAGGTTGTCGCCGGTGCCGCCGATGGGCAGGCCCGTTGCCGGATCGCCGGTTTCTTCGAGGAATTCGAGGTGGCCGTGCGCATGGCCGGTTTCACCTTCGGCGGTGGAACGGAACACGGTGGCGACATCGTTGTAACCTTCGATGTCGGCCTTTTGTGCGAAGTACAGGTAACGGCGGTTGGCCTGGGATTCGCCGGCGAACGCGTCTTTCAAGTTTTGTTCGGTTTTGCTGTCTTTCAAGCCCATGGTGGCCTCCTCTGAACAGATGAATTCGAAAAAGAAAACAACGGGCGGCTGAATACTGCGCCGCTGGGTGACAAACTATAGCCCTTTCGAATGCAGGGTCAACCAAAAGATAGAGGCCTTCTAAAAAGCATCTTAATCTATTGATATTGTTTTTGATTAATCTGCAGACAGTCGGACGACAACGTCAATCCCAGTGATTTTCGTGCCTTCGGGCGCATTCGGCATCGCCGCCAACTGCAATTCGCCGCCGGGAATGTCTTCCAAGTGGCCGGTGCCTTCGTGGAAGAAGTGACCGTGCTCATGGGTGGTGGTGTCGAAATAGGAACGGGTCGGATCGACAACGATTTCGCGCAACAAACCTGCGTCGGTGAATTGGTGCAGCGTGTTGTAGACCGTGGCGAGCGACACCCGGATGGTTGCGTCCTGGGCCTCGGCATGGAGCATTTCGGCCGTCACGTGGCGAGCGCCGTTTTCGAATAAAAGCCGGGCAAGCGCGAGCCGTTGACGGGTGGGCCGCAAACCTGCGGAACGAAGTTGTTCAAGAACTTGTGCGTAAGGTCTCATCGATGACTCCCATTAAAACTGGCCACATGTTGCTTGAACCAGAGGCCCCGGTCCTTGACGAGGATCAAGTAGAGGTATGGTTCCCAATCCCTTACGAGATTGTTTCGGTTTAGTCTTATTGTAGCTCTATGCAGCTCAGTTAAGCATACCTCGAATTCACGTGCAAAACCAAAAGACATTAATGTTTATGTGGTTATTGTTCGGGCGATCAATCGCCGGTCAGAATGCGATCCACCAATTGTTTGACGGTCGGGATGAAACCGCCCTCGTAAAAGGGGTCCTCAGCGAACTTGTAGGCGTTGTGGCCTGCAAACATCAGGCTTTTGTCCAAGTCGCCGCCGTGCGCCGCGCGCTGCAAGGCCTTTTGGATGCAAAAGGAGCGCGGATCGGCGCGTTTACCTGTGGTGCCTGCTTCGTTGTCCGCCCAGTTGGAGAAGCGGCACTGCGAAAGGCAACACATGCATTCCACTTGGCTTTGCAAAATCTGCTTTGATTTTTCCGGGGTGACGAAAACCATGGTGTCGTCAGGCGTCTTCATCGCTTCCGACTGACCGGCGTCGATCCACGCCTGGGCGCGGGGCAGGTCTTCGGGTTTGACAAAATGAATGCGGCCGCGCGGACCCAACGGAAGTTCCGCGGTGAACGGCTCTTCACCCGCCTTGGCGCGGTATTCAATCTGGCGTTCGGACCGCTCCACCAAGTCCTGAAGGAACGGATTGCGCACCGCCGACGAATAAAAACCCGTGGGGCTGAAACGGTTGAGGTAAACGTCGCCGTCCTTAAGGTTCAGCAAGCGCTCTTTCCACGCTCCCATGATCGGGCTTTCCTGGGTCAGCAGCGGACGAGTGCCGAACTGAAACGCCACCGGCCCCAGCTCATCGTTGTCGATCCAGTCTTCCCACTCACGCAAAAACCACACGCCGCCGGCCATGATGATGGGGACGTGAGCCAGACCGTAGCCGTTCATGATTTTGCGCAATTCCACACAGCGACCGTAAGGGTCTTGCGGTTCATTGGGGTCTTCGACGTTCGACAGCCCGTTGTGCCCACCCGCCAGCCATGGATCTTCATAGACCACGCCGCCCAAAAGATCGGCGTAATTCTTGTAAGAGCGTCGCCACAAGGCGTTGAACGCCCGGCCAGAGGACACGATCGGATAATAGTGAATGCCATATTGCGCCGCAATTTCAGCGACCTTGTAGGGCATACCCGCGCCGCAGGTGATGCCGTGCACCAGTTCCGCCACCTCATCGAGCACGCCGTGCAAAATGGGGATGGTGCCGCCTGCTTCCCACAGTACGTTCATATGGATGCGGCCTTCGCCGCCGGACACATCGCGGGCGATTTTCGCCTGTTCGATGCCGCCGCGGATGGCGTAGGCTTTCAATTCCTCAAAGCGCTCGGAGCGCGTTTTGCCGTGGTAAACCTGCGGAATGTAGGTCCCGTCCTCGGCGTAGCTGTCCGGGTTCACGCATGAAAACGTCCCGATACCGCCAGCCTTGGCCCACGCGCCTGCTGTTGTTCCGTTGGACACGGCAACGCCTTTGCCGCCCTCCACCAAGGGCAAGACTTCCTTGCCGGACATTTTATAGGAATTGAGCGTCTTCACGGAACCTCCGGATCAATGGCCCCGTCTTCCGTGCGGGGCCACAGTATTAGCATACCTGAATATGCCAAAATAATGTGGTCACTTTTGAAACATATGCACAAGAGACATATTTATAAAGAAACGGGGCGGACACCTCACAAAACATGAGGGCCGCCCCGCATCTTAACAAGGATTTAGTCGGCCTTCTTTTCCGGCGCGATTTCTTCGCCGGTTTCTTGGTCGACCACTTTCATGGACAACTTGACCTTGCCGCGATCATCGATGCCAATCAGCTTGACCTTCACGGACTGGCCTTCCTTGACGATATCGCCGACTTTTTCGACCCGGTAATTGGCCAGTTCGGAAATGTGCACCAAACCGTCGCGCGGACCCATGAAGTTCACGAACGCACCGAAGTCCATAATCTTGACAACCTTACCGGTGTAGATCACGCCGACTTCCGGCACCGCCGTGATGCCCTTGACCCAATCGATGGCCGCCTGCATGGCTTCCGCGTCAACCGCAGCCACTTTCACGGTGCCGTCGTCGTCCAGATCGATTTTGGCGCCGGTCGTTTCGCAAATTTCGCGAATGACCTTGCCGCCCGCGCCGATGACGTCGCGGATTTTGTCTTTGTCGATCTGGAAAGTTTCGATGCGCGGTGCCGTAGCGGCAACGCTTTCGCGGCCATGGTCGATGGTGTGACCCATTTCGCCGAGGATGTGCAAACGTCCAGCCTTAGCCTGTTCCAGGGCCGTTTCCATGATTTCGGACGTGATGGACGTGATCTTGATGTCCATCTGCAAGGACGTGATGCCTTGATCCGTACCCGCAACCTTGAAGTCCATGTCGCCGAGGTGATCTTCGTCACCCAAGATGTCCGACAGAACCGCAACGCCGGCGTCTTCTTTGATCAAGCCCATGGCGATACCCGCAACCGGGCGCTTCAGCGGAACACCCGCATCCATCAGCGCCAAAGACGTTGCACACACTGTAGCCATCGACGAAGAGCCGTTGGACTCGGTGATTTCCGACACCACGCGGATGGTATAGGGAAAGTCTTCCTTGGTCGGCATCACCGGGTGAACGGCGCGCCATGCCAACTTGCCGTGGCCGACTTCGCGACGCCCGGTGGCGCCGAAGCGACCGGCTTCGCCGACCGAGTACGGCGGGAAGTTGTAGTGCAGCATGAAGTGCGAACGATAAGACCCTTCCAGCGCGTCGATGATCTGCTCATCCGAACCGGTGCCCAAGGTGGCGACACCGATGGCCTGGGTTTCACCGCGTGTGAACAGCGCAGAGCCGTGCGAACGGTCGAGGATGCCGACTTCGGTGTTGATGGGACGAACCGTCTTGGTATCGCGACCGTCGATACGCACGCCGGTTTCCAAGATCGACATACGCACGATGCTCTTTTCCAAGGACTTCAGCGCATCGGCCAAAACCTTGTCCAACAGCTCGGCGTCGAACTCACCTTTGATGGCGGCGGTGGCGGCGTCTTTAGCGGCAGACACGGCACCTTGACGCTCCAACTTATCGGAGATTTTGTAAGCTTCGCGCAAACCAGCCTCGGCCAATTCCTTGACCTTGGCTTTGACGTCGTCGGCACCGACCGGGGCCGCTGCCAATTCCATCGGTTCCTTGGCGCAATGTTCGGCCAGTTCGATGATCGCGTCAATCACCGGTTGGAAACCTTCGTGACCGAAAGCCACTGCGCCCAGCATCACTTCTTCGCTGAGTTCGGATGCTTCCGATTCAACCATCAACACGCCTTCCTTGGTACCCGCGACCACCAGGTCGAGGTCCGAGTTCGGCATTTCGTCGAGGTGCGGGTTAAGTACATATTCACCATTGATGCGACCAACGCGGGCACCGCCTATGGGACCCATGAAGGGCGCGCCGGAAATGCACATCGCCGCCGATGTGCCGACCATGGCCACCATATCGGGGTCGTTTTCCATGTCGTGCTGAACCACGGTGCAGATGACCTGAACTTCGTTTTTGAAGCCCTTGGCGAACAACGGGCGGATCGGACGATCGATCAAGCGCGAGGTCAGCGTTTCCTTTTCGGAAGGACGGCCTTCGCGCTTGAAGAAGCCACCCGGAATGCGACCGGCGGCATAGGTTTTTTCTTGGTAGTGAACCGACAGGGGGAAGAAGTCGATACCCGGACGTTCAGAGTCCATGGCGACCACGGTGCACAGCACTTTGGTTTCGCCATACGTCGCCATCACGGCGCCGGAGGCTTGGCGCGCAATCTTACCGGTTTCGAGAACCAGTGTGCGGCCGCCCCATTCGAGTTCTTTCCGAAATTCCTTGAACATTCTTAACTTTCCTTCAAATCAATCGGCAGGCCCTTTTTTTGCCTACCAGCAGTTCCTGCCTTAACCCCGCACCACCCACCATTGGGCCATCCGGTACGGGGCATGTCCTTTTGTTCCGAACGTTTTGAAAAATGCGCGGACAAAAAGACCAACGGCCAGCCCTCTTTTTGAGGACTGGCCGTATGCACCTTAGCGGCGCAAGCCGAGGCGCTTGATCAGGCTCTCGTAGCGCGTCTGGTCCTTCTTCTTGGTGTAGTCCAGAAGACGGCGGCGCTGACCGACCATGATCAGCAGCCCGCGGCGCGAGTGGTGATCTTTTTTGTGAGTCTTAAGGTGTTCCGTCAGGTTGACGATGCGTTCGGTGAGAACGGCGACCTGCACCTCGGGGGAGCCGGTGTCTTCCGGCTTGATTGCATATTCTTTGATGAGCTCTTGCTTACGCTCGGCAGTAATCGACATCGTGTACTCCTGTATTTAAAGATTGAGAACACGGACCGGACGGATTTCTCCGCCTTCGATCCTGGCCAGAGCAAGCGGCGCATCCCCATCCATGACGATCACCGTTTCTCCCTGGGTCACCTTTACATCAGGTGTACGACCCAGAACGGTCATCGCCGGTGCGGGCATGCCATGGCGCATGTTTCCGGCCTCAACTTCCGTCAAGGCCAGCGCCGGGATGTCGTCCAGCACGGTCATGATCGGAAGCACGGCTTCTTCGAGGCGCGCACTATGCCCCAGAGACTCCAACGAATCCAGCGAAATCGCTTGATTTTCGACAAATGGACCGACGCGTGTGCGGCGCAAATCGGCAACAAAACCGACGGTGCCCAGCCGCACCGCCAAATCACGCGCTAACGACCTGATATACGTCCCTTTTCCGCAATCGACATCGATCACGGCGAGGTCCGGTTCGGGCATTTCGACCAGCGTGATCCGGTCGATGCGCACGGTGCGCGATTGCATCTCGACCTCTTGGTTATCGCGGGCCAGCTTGTAAGCGCGCTGTCCGTCGATTTTGATGGCGGAATAGATCGGTGGAATTTGTTCGATGTCGCCTTCGAATTCGCTCAATACGGCTTCGATTTCAGTGGCCGTGGGACGCACCTCGGAAGTCTCGATCACCTCGCCCTCCGCGTCATCTGTGCTGCGCGCTTCGCCAAAGCGCACCCAACAGCGATAGGTTTTGGCCCCATCCATGACAAACGACATAGTCTTGGTCGCCTCGCCCAAGGCGATCGGCAAGATACCGGTGGCGAGCGGATCCAGCGTTCCGCCATGGCCCGCTTTCTGCGCGTCCAAGAGATAGCGAACCTTACCCACCGCTTGGGATGAGCTCATGCCTTTGGGTTTGTCGAAAACGACCCAGCCGTGAACCGGCTGGCCCTTGCGTTTGCGCGCCATCAGGCGTTCTCGTCGCCAACATCTTCATCATCATCGTGATGAAGGTCGCTCACCAAATCCCGCGCGACATCGGGTTGATGCAGCAATGTGTCGATATGACCGGCGAAATCGAACGACGTGTCGTGTTCGAAATGCAATTGAGGGGCATACTTGAGGTTCACCTTGCTCACCACTTCGTGACGCAAGAATTTCCGCGCCCGGCCCAAGGCTTCGACCACGGCGTTCACCGCTTCGGCGTCGCCGCCGCCCAATGGGGTCACGAAGCAGGTGGCGTTTTTCAGATCGGGGCTGACGCGCACTTCGGTCACCGTCACCGGCGTGGTCGCCAGCGCCGGGTCGCGCAGTTCTCCGCGCTCCAAAATCCACGCCAGTGCATGGCGCAGCTCCTCACCCACGCGCAATTGGCGCTGGCTGGGGCCCTTAACGGTATTGTGGTGACCATGGCGAGTCATAACATGTGCCCTAAACAGAATGCGCGCGCGGGCTCTAAAACCCTACTCTTCAAGCTGGCGCGCCACCTCGATCACATCGAAGCACTCAATCATATCGCCTTCCTTGATGTCGTCATAGTTCGCGAACGACATACCGCATTCGGTGCCTTCCTTGACCTCCTTGACGTCATCCTTGAAGCGTTTGAGCTGGCTCAACTCGCCCTCATGAATGACCACGTCATCACGCAACAAGCGCACCTTCGCGCCGCGCTTGACCATGCCGTCGGTGACCATGCAACCGGCGACCTTGCCGACCTTGGAGACCGAGAACACTTCGCGAATCTGAGCGTAGCCCAAGAACTCTTCTTTCAGCGTCGGCGCCAACATGCCTGACAGCGCATTGCGCATATCGTCGATGGCGTCGTAGATGATCGAATAATAGCGAATGTCGACGCCGTCGCGTTTGGCCAGATCGCGGGCCTGAGCGTTGGCGCGCACGTTGAAGCCGATGATGAAGCCACCCGAAGCGCGGGCCAGGATCACATCGGATTCGTTGATGCCGCCGACCGCGCCGTGCAAGACCTGAGCTTTGACTTCGTCGGTGCCCATTTTGTTGAGCGCGGCGGAGATCGCTTCCAGTGAACCGTGCACGTCGGCCTTGACGACCACCGGCAGGGTTTGTGCTTCGCCTTCTTTGATCTTCTCGAACATCTGCTCCAGCGTGCCGCGGCTGGCGGCGGCGGAACGCAGGTCGCGCTTTTTACGCTGACGGTATTCGGTGACTTCACGGGCCCGGGCCTCTTCGCCGACCACGACAACGTCATCGCCCGCGTCGGGGGTGCCGCTGAGGCCGAGAATCTCCACCGGCATGCCGGGGATGGCTTCTTCGATTTGCTGGCCGTGATCGTTGATCAGGGCACGCACGCGGCCCCATTCGGAGCCGGCGACGAAAATATCGCCGCGGCGCAAGGTTCCGCGTTGAATAAGCGCCGTCGCGACCGAGCCGCGACCCTGTTCCATCTTGGCCTCAACGATCACGCCCTCGGCGGGACGGTTCGCATTGGCCTTGAGATCGAGGATTTCAGATTGCAGCAAGATCGCTTCTTCAAGCTTATCCAGACCGGTGCGGGCCTTGGCGGACACGTCCACCGCCAGCACGTCGCCGCCCATTTCCTCGACCACGATTTCGTGCTGCAACAATTCGGTGCGCACTTTGTTGGCGTTGGCGTCGGGTTTGTCGCATTTGTTGATCGCGACAATGATCGGCACCTCTGCGGCTTTGGCGTGGTGGATCGCTTCGATGGTTTGTGGCATGACGCTGTCGTCGGCGGCCACCACCAAGATAACGATGTCGGTGACTTTCGCGCCGCGCGCGCGCATGTCGGTGAACGCCGCGTGACCCGGCGTATCGACGAAGGTGATCTTTGCGCCGCTTTCCAGGTTCACCTGATAAGCGCCGATGTGCTGGGTGATGCCGCCCGCTTCGCCGCCCGCCACATCCGTGGTGCGCAACGCATCGAGCAACGACGTTTTGCCGTGATCGACGTGACCCATGACGGTCACCACCGGCGGACGCTTGACCAGATCGGTCTCGCTGTCTTCACCGCCGCCGAGGCCGGTTTCCACGTCCGCTTCGGACACGCGTTGCAAATTGTGGCCGAATTCGGTCACAATCAGTTCAGCCGTATCGGCATCGATAATTTGGTTGACGGTCGCCATCACGCCCATCTTCATCAATTCGCGGATCACGTCCACGCCGCGCTCGGCCATGCGGTTGGCCAGCTCTTGTACCGAAATGGTTTCCGGCACGATCACATCGCGGACGATTTTTTTGTTCTGGGCGCGCGCCTGCTGCTGTTGCAGTTTTTCTTTTTCGCGCTTGCGCTTAACGGACGCAAGCGAACGCTGGCGTTCTTCGCTGCCGCCGCCGGACAGCGCGGACGAGATGGTCAGCTTGCCGGAACGACGGCGTTGATCGCCACCGCGACCGCGCGTGGGCGCGGGCGCCTTGTTGTCGCCTTTCGGCTTTTTAATCTTTTTGCTTTTCTTGGCGTCCTCCCTCGGCGCGGCGGGCGAAGCCGACGGAACGGCCTGGGGTTTCGACTGGGGCTGCGCCCTTGCCGGTGCCGGTGCGGGCTGGACTTTAGCCGGAGCGGCGGCCTGCTCTTCAGGTGCCCGCTTGGCGGCAGCGGCGTCTTCAGTCGCCTTGCGCTCCACTTCCTCGGCAGCCTGCTTGGCGGCGGCGGCTTCTTCAAGCTTACGTTGCTCGGACTCGTCGGCGGCGCGCTTGGCTTGTTCAGCAGCGCGCACCTTGGCACCTTCCAGCGCCTTGACGCGGGCTTGGCGTTCGCTGTCGGTCAGGTTGTCGTCATGATAAACGGGCTGCGTATCCTTAGCCTGCGGTGCCGACGGCGCGGGCTGGGCCGTCGGCGCCTTAGCCTCGGCAGGCACCGCTTGGCCGGGGCGCACCTGCGCCATCTTGCCGCTGGCGTCTTGGGCGTAGGTGCGCTTCTTCTTCACCTCGACCGCGACCATTTTGGAACGGCCGTGCGAGAAGTTCTGCTTCACCGAGCCGGCGTCAACAGTCTTCTTCAGCTCGAGCTTGCCGGGACGTTTCAAGGTCAGCGGCTTTTTCGCGCTGTCATTGGTACCGGTGTCGTTTGTATCGGCGTCGTTTGAATCGCTCATATCACTCCGTTTTCGAGCTTAGCCCGAATTGGTCGGCTCTCAATCTTGTGTACCGCCCGGGTTCACGTCACCCGCGAGCGGCCGGTCCAAGACGCCAGCCAGTCGGCTAGCATCTCGCAAAAATGCATCCGCCATCTTGCCCGACGCGATCAGCGCGTGCACCGCATTGTCGCGGCCGATGGCATGGCCGATCTCTTCGGCCGTAAACAGCGCCACCACCGGAATGTCCGGGGCCAGACGCGTAATTTTTTCGCGGCCATCCTCACCGCCGTCGGCGGCTTCGATGAGGAGGCCCGGTTTTTGCGCCTTCAAACTGGCGCGGACCTTGTCATAGCCTTGCACCAAATCGCCGCTGCGACGGGCAAGGCCCAGACGATCCAAACAGCGACTTTTCAACAACCGCGTCACATCGTCAACCAGCGTGTCGGCCACCTTGGCCCTGGCTTTGGCCGCACGGGCAAACGCCCCCTTGGCCGCGGCCGTTTTTAGCATATCCAGCCCAGCGGACAACCATAAACCCCGCCCCGGCAACTTACCGGCGGCATCGAACACGACTTCATCGCCCGGTCCAATGACGAAACGCAGCATTTTAGCGCTGTCTTTCGTCTCGCCCGAAACAATGCAGCGGCGCTCTGAACCGGTGCGCACGCCCATATGTTCGGCCTTATTCAACCTCGCCTTCGCCGCCTTCTTCAGCGGCGGCGGCGGCTTCTTCGTCGGCGAACCAATGCGCACGCGCGGCCATAATAATTTCGTTGGCCTGCTCTTCACTCATTTTGAGCAGCGGCGGCATCATTTCCACCAGCTCGTCGCCGGCCAAATCGGCCAAGTCGTCACGGGTTTTTACGCCCTGCTCACCCAGCGAAACCGCCATTTCCGGACTGACGCCCGCGACTTCGAATAAGTCGTCGGCCACACCCAAATTGCGGCGCTTTTCGTTCAGTTCTTCGTCGCGACGCTCTAAGTAGCCGCGCGCACGAGCGCGCAGCTCATCGGCGACACCTTCATCGAAACCTTCGATGGTGGCCAGTTCGTCCAGCGGTACGAACGCAACCTCTTCGATTGAGGTGAAACCTTCGGTGACCAGCAAGTGCGCGATCACGTCATCGACGTCAAGCGCGTCGATGATCAACTGGGTGCGCGCCAGGAATTCGCTCTGACGACGCTCCGATTCCTCGGCTTCGGTCAAGATATCGATGTTCCAGCCCGACAGTTGCGACGCCAAGCGGACGTTTTGGCCGCGACGGCCAATGGCGAGGCTCAGCTGATCGTCCGGCACCACCACTTCGATGGTGTTTTTTTCTTCGTCCAAAACAACCTTGACCACCTCGGCCGGGGCCAAGGCGTTGACGATGAAGGTCGCGGGATCTACGGAGTGCTGAATGATATCGATTTTTTCGCCTTGCAGCTCGCCGACCACGGCCTGAACGCGCGAACCGCGCATACCGATACACGGGCCCACCGGGTCGATGGAGCTGTCGTTGCTCATCACGGCGATTTTGGCGCGCGATCCGGGATCGCGGGCGGCGGCCATGATTTCGATGACACCGTCGTAAATTTCCGGGACTTCTTGGGCGAACAGCTTGACCATGAAGTCGGGATGGGTGCGCGACAGGAAGATCTGCGGGCCGCGCTGTTCTTCGCGCACGTCCATGATGATGGCGCGCACCCGGTCGCCGTTGTTGAAATGCTCGCGCGGGATCGTTTCGTCGCGACGCAGCAACGCTTCGCCGCGGCCCAGATCGACCACCACGTTGCCGAATTCGATGCGCTTGACGATGCCGTTGACGACCTCGCCGATGCGGTTCTTGTATTCCTCAAACTGGCGCTTGCGCTCGGCTTCGCGGACCTTTTGCACGATCACCTGCTTGGCGGTCTGCGCGGCGATGCGGCCAAAATCGATCGGCGGCAGCGGATCGACGATAAACTCGCCGACTTGGGCGTCGTCTTTCTTGCGTTTGGCGCGCGAAATCGGCTGTTGCATGTGTTCGTTTTCGATTTCCGCGTCGTCGGCCACCACCTCGATATACCGCGCCAGCGTGATCTCGCCGGTGTTGCGGTCGATGTGCGCGCGAATGTCGTGCTCGTGTCCATATTTCGAGCGGCCTGCGCGCTGAATCGCCTGTTCCATGGCTTCCAGAACTTCGTCGCGATCAATGCCCTTGTCGCGGGCCACCGTGTCGGCGACGGTCAGAAGTTCGGGGCGCACGTGGACGCCGGTGGTGTGCATCGTAGTGTTCATTTGGTCTGCTCCGTGGTGGCCGCCGCGATCAACTCGTCGGTCAGCAACAGTTTCGCACGTTGAACATCACCGAAAGCCAAGGCGAAATGCTCGCCGTCTTCGCTTTCGATCTGAATAATATCGTTGTCGTCAAGGCCCAACAGGCGACCCGTATAGCGTCTGCGTCCCTCGGCACCTTGTTGCATCTCGATCTTGGCGTCGAACCCGGCCCAAGTCTGAAAATCTTTGAGCCGCGTCAACGGACGGTCGATGCCCGGCGAGCTGACTTCCAGCGTGAATTCCCCTGTGAACGGGTCCTCCACATCCAACGTCGCGGAGATGGTGCGGCTGATGGTGGCGCAGTCTTCCACATCGATGCCGGTGCCATCCATGCGCTCGGCCATGATCTGAAGGCGCGGATGCTGAGAACCGGTGACCTGCACGCGCACGATCTCAAAGCCCAGCTCCTCGACTGAGGGGGCGATGATCGTTTCGATGCGTTTGTCCAGATCCATGTTGCGTTCGTCCTGGTCGCGTTCGTCTTGTTGTACGCTGCCCCACATCGGGAAACAAAAAAGGCGGGCTCCCGGGTGGGACCCACCTCATTGTCCATCCAGTGGACAGCGAGACTGTTAACTTAGGCGTGTTCTACACCCAAGTCCGACCGGGCGCAAGCCTTTGTTAAGCCCTCGGCGAGACCCGCATCTTGCGCCGAAAGCAGAGGTAGACGATCGTGTCGCCGGCAAGCGCCTTTTGCTCATAGCGCGTGCGGGTCCAATCGTCGGGCGGGTCGCGCCAGTCGCCGGGACCTTCGGCCATCCATTCGAAATCGGGGTGTTTCAGCGCAAAGCTCAACACCCAACGCACGTAGCCCATGTGGTCGGAGGCAAAGCGGAACTCGCCGCCGTCTTTCAACATGCGCGACAATTCGTCCAGCAACGGGGTTTGGATCAAGCGGCGCTTGTGATGCTTGGCCTTGGGCCACGGATCGGGAAACAGGACGAACACGCGATCCAGTGCGCCGTCGGGCACGTCCGGAAAGATATCACGAGCATCATCGGCATGGATGCGCACGTTTTCGGACTTGTTTTCATCGAGCAGGCTGAGCAGCTTGGCAACCCCGTTCAAGAACGGCTCACAGCCAATGATGCCGACATCCGGATGCGCTTGGGCCTGGGCGGCGAGATGCTCACCACCGCCGAAACCGATTTCCATCCATAATTCGCGGATTTCAGACGGAAATTGATCCGGCAAAGCTATGCCCGACTTCACCGCGATGCGCGGCAGAAGCTCCGCCATCAAACGTTCGCGGCCGGGGCGGAGCTTTTTGCCCCGCCGCCGGCCGTAAGAACGCAGATAACCCGGTTCGTTGTTATCGAGATCCGCGGTCATGACAAATGCGTTGCTTAAAACGCACCCTTGATCGCGTCCGCGATGTCGGTCTTTTCCCAAGAGAACCCGCCGTCGCCGTCGGGAAGGCGCCCGAAGTGGCCATAAGCCGCGGTGCGGGCGTAGATGGGACGGTTGAGCTTGAGGTGGGTGCGAATGCCGCGCGGCGACAAATCGACCAAGCCCTGAAGAACTTCCGACAGCTTGTCTTCGTCCACTTGGCCAGTGGCGTGGGTATCGACATAAACCGACAGCGGATGCGAGACGCCGATGGCGTAAGCCAACTGGATGGTGCACTTGTCCGCAACGCCGGACGCCACCACGTTTTTCGCCAAATAGCGCGCCACGTAAGCCGCCGAGCGGTCGACCTTGGTCGGATCCTTGCCTGAAAACGCGCCGCCGCCGTGCGGAGCCGCGCCGCCATAGGTATCGACGATGATTTTACGGCCCGTGAGGCCGCAATCGCCGTCAGGGCCGCCGATCACGAACTTGCCGGTCGGGTTGATGTAGATTTCATCTTCGGGCGGCATCCAACCTTCGGGCAGAACGTGAGCGATGTGCGGCATGACGATAGAGGCGACGTCGTCGCTGCTCAAATCGGCGCCGTGCTGGGTCGACACCACCACCGAAGTCGCGGTGACGGGCTTGCCGTTTTCGTAACGCAACGTCACTTGGCTTTTCGAGTCCGGGCCCAGACCCACATCGGTGCCGGAGTGGCGCGCATCGGCCATGGAGCGCAGAATTTCGTGGGAGAAATAAATCGGCGCCGGCATCAAAACATCCGTTTCACGGCACGCATAACCGAACATGATGCCCTGATCGCCAGCACCTTCGTCCTTGTTGCCCGCGGCATCGACACCCTGAGCGATGTCGACGGATTGCGCGTGCAGGTGAACGGCGATGTCTGCCGTTTCCCAGTTAAAACCGTCCTGTTCGTAGCCGATGTCCTTGATGCAGTCGCGGACAATCTCGTCCATGCGGTCTTTATCCACCGTGCCGTCGGCATTGACCAACGGCGCGGGACCGCGCACTTCGCCCGCCAAGACAACCCGGTTGGTGGTCGCCAGCGTTTCACAGGCCACACGGGCTTCGGGATCGGCGGTCAAAAAGGCATCGACCACGGCATCGGAGATGCGGTCGCAGACCTTGTCGGGATGACCTTCGGAAACGGATTCGGATGTGAAGAGATAATTGTCTTTTGCCACGGTTGGTTCCCCGTATCTGGTTTAAGTCCACTGGACCCGGGGCGGGCGGGGCGAAAAGGCGAAAGCAAAAAAAGCTTAAACCTGGGGCCGTACCGCACCCACTTAGCCTTTTTTTACGTGGTGGCAAGCGGTCCAAATCCATCCACGACCCAATTGAATTTCAATCGGGCCCCTGCAAATAAAGCACGGGCGCGAAGCTTTCAAGCCTCGCGCCCGCACTTGTTGCATATTTTATCGCTGTTGCGCAATCGGTCTTCGCGGATCAGTCTTCCAGTCCGGCGGCGTTTGCGATGGATTTTGTCAGCTCGAAAACGCGCTTGCGCACCTTGGGATCTTCGATGCGGTAATACGCCCGCACCAATTCCAAAGTTTCGCGGCGCGCCATGGGATCGCCAGCCTGCACCGTTTCGATTTCATCGGCGCGGTTCATCGAAGCATAATCGCCACGGGTTTTCTGCACCTCGCCGGGCATCTCTTCGAAGAAGTAGCTGACCGACACGTCGAGCACATTGCTGAGCTGGTAAAGACGGCTGGCGCCGATGCGATTCGCACCACGCTCATATTTCTGAATTTGCTGGAACGTCAGGCCAACGGCTTCGCCAAGCTTTTCCTGGCTCATGCCAAGCAAAGTGCGGCGTTGGCGCAAACGCGCGCCGACATGAACGTCAACGGGGCGCGGCGTGCCGAGCGGCGGACGATCTGCGGCTTTCAAGGCTGTCGAGTTCGCGGTCATTTCTGGGGGGTCCTTCTCATCCATAAAGATCAAGGGGTTTTTTTATAACGGTGCTAAGTTTTGTTTAGCATTTGTGACATCTCTTACCCCTGTCACGTGTGCCGGTCAAGTGTCCTCGTCGCCAATTGTAACATTATATGGTATGCAATCTTCAGTATGGCAAGACCCAATTCAACCGGCGCGAAAGTTGCGCGTTCCCCGCCCAAGGCCAAGCCCGACCGCAAAAACCAGCATGGACAGGCTTACGGGCACTGCGTTGCCCAGGCGCGCGTACAGACCCGGCTGTTTCAGCGCCTTCGGTAAGTCGCCGTCAACAAACCCTTTTTCGCCTAATGAGAGCTGTTCCAAAACCCGTCCGTAGCCGTCGATGATGCCCGATATCCCCGTGAAGGCGACCCGCACCGTGGGCAAGCCCTCTTCGACGGCGCGCAACCGTGCACTCACGAAATGTTGATGAGGACCGGCGGTTTTTCCGTACCACGCATCATTGGTGATGTTGAGCAACCACGTCGGCCGCTCATCGGGATCGGTGACCTGATGAGGGAAAATGATCTCGTAACAAATCAGCGGGCTTACCGGCGGCAAGCCTTTGAGCTTCAGCGTCACCGGCCCGGAACCGGGCGTGAACGCGCCCTGTCCCTGGGTGATCTTGTCCAGCGGCAGCCAGTCGGAAAACGGCACGTATTCGCCGAACGGCACCAGATGGAATTTATCGTAATGCGCGTTGACTTCGCCTTGGTTGTCAATCGCCAGCATCGCGTTTGCGACCCGAAAGGCTTCCCCTTGCGCTTGCGGCGCGACCCTGCGTGGCGCACCAAGAATGGTCAGCCCCCCCGGCGGCGTGGCCGCGCCCACCAGCCGACGCCACGCGGTCTGGTTTTCAATAAAAAACGGCGCCGACGTTTCCGCCCATATGATGTGGGTGGGTTGGGGGTCCCCATTTCGGGGCGGCGCGCGCCCCAGATCGATTTGCGCCAGCATGTTGGCCTCGCGCAGCTCGCGTTTCCATTTGTTGCTCTGGGCGATGTTGGGCTGCACCAAGCGTAGACGCACGCCCTCCACCGTCTCGGCGGTGGCGGCGGCAAGGCGATTTTCACCGAGCCCCCACATGGCGATCAAGCTGAGAAACGCCAAGCCGGTCAACCAGCGCGGCGCGGCCCCCATGCGCGGCGCGTCGTCGGCCACCGCCCCCACCGAAGCGGCGGCGAGAACCGTGAGCAGGCTTTGGCCGAACACGCCAATGCCCGCCGCCCCTTGTATGGCCGCGTCCGAAAACGCCCACACACTGCCGACGGGGTTCCACGGCAAGCCGGTGAACAGCCACGCGCGGACCCATTCCAAAAGCCCCCACACCCCGGCCAGAACCAGTGCGCGCGCCGTCAGCCCGCCCGGCGCCATGCGCACGATCAGCGCGCTAAAGGCGCAAAACAGGCCGAGACCGAAAGCAAAACCCAAAACGGAGAACGGGATCAGCCAAGCGAACTTATCCGCCTCAACCAGCAAGGCAAACGAGATCCAATATAGACCCGCCGCGAAAAAACCCGCGCCGAACCACCAGCCGACGGCGAAGGCGCGCCAGCGGCTCGGCGCATCGGCGCTCAACCACAGCAACCCGCTAAACGCGGGTACCAACAGATAGATTTGATAGGTCGGCGGCATGGCGAACACCGCCAAAGCCCCAAGTCCAAACGCCAGCAGACGCGCTTGCCAAACGCCGAGCCCGCGCACATGCGCCCGCAGCCCGGCCAGCCCCTTGGCGATCACGGCATGTAAGGTCCACAAGGATCAGGCCCCACCCATTTTGGTCTTGGGGATTTTTTTGTCATCGACGTTAGGTGATGCGCCGGGAAACAGCTTTTGCCGGGTGGCTTCATCTACCTCATCGGCCACCTCATCGGGCTCAGCACCCAATAACGAACGCGGCGCTCGCACCCGCAACCGTTTGATGCGGCGCGGATCGACGTCGAGAACCTCAAACTCCAAACCGTTCGCGTGGGTCAGCAACTCGCCGCGCGACGGCACGCGGCCCGCGATGGAAAACACCAAGCCCCCCAACGTATCGATCTCGTCGTGTTCTTCTTCGCTGAAAAGCACGGTCTTAAACGTCGCCTCCAAATCTTCCAAAGGCGTGCGCGCGCCCGCATCCCAGCTGCCGTCGGGACGTTTCACCAACATCGGCTTTTCGTCCTCATCGAATTCGTCTTCGATCTCGCCGACAATTTCTTCGACCAGATCCTCAATGGTCGCCAAACCGTCGATACCGCCGAATTCATCCACCACCAGAGCCATGTGAACGCGCTTGGCGCGCATTTCCAAAAGCAGTTCCAAAACCTGCATGGACGGTGCGACGAACAATACCGGCCGCACGATGGCGGCGGTGTCGAAATCCTCATCCCGCCCGCGCCACACCAAAACGTCCTTGACGTGAACCATGCCAAAGGCATCATCCAGGGTTTCGCGGTACAGGGGCATGCGCGAGTGCGCCTCTTCGGTGATCAGCGCGATCAGACCCTCAAGACTGGCGTCGGCTTTGGCCGCGATGATGTCGGCGCGCGGCACCATCACATCCGATACGGTCTGGTCTTTCAGTTCGAGAATGTTGAGCAGCAGTTGACGCTCATCCGCACCCAGCGAGGCCTCACCCTCTTCGGCCTCTTCGATCAGGTCTTCCAACGCGTCACGCGCGGTTTCGCCGCTGCGCCCACGCAGCCAATCGACCATGGATTTGAGGGGGGATTTTTCGCGCCGTCCGTCTTGCGCATGATCCGCTTGCACATGATCAGTCTCGACAGGCTCATCACGGGTCGGTTCCGGTGGCGATGACGCTTCGTTCATCTCAAACAGGTCGTCCTTTTTCTGTCGCAATCAGGTACGGTCCGGATAGGGACTGTCAATGCCCAAACCCGCCAAAATTTCAATCTCCAGCGGCTCCATCTCATCCGCTTGGCTTTCGGTTTCATGGTCGAAACCCAACAAGTGCAGCATACCATGAACCAGCAAATGGCAAAAATGATCCGCGAAGGCTTTGTCCTGCTCGATGGCTTCGCGCGCCGTGGTCTCGAACGCCACGGCAATGTCGCCGAGCAACTCCGGCGCGCCGCGCACCGGTCCATCGGCGTCGCCTGTCGGAAAGGACAAAACGTTTGTCGGCTTATCCTTGCCCCGCCAGTCGCGGTTCAAAAGTTGCACCGCCGCATCATCGGTGAGCAGCACGCTGACCTCGACGGGCCCATCCAGTTCAACCGCCGCTTCAATGGCCGCCTTGAGAACGCGGCGGCACAAGGCTTCATAGTCCGCCAGCGCCACGTCCCAGTCTCCCGCCTCCACGGCAATGTCGATCACGATATTTTCGGTTTGAGGCATGGATTCAGTCGCGCTCTGCATCCGCATGTTCATACCGCGCGCCGGCCCGGCGGCGCTTTTCAGCTTGCGCGTAAGCATTGACGATGCGCGTCACGATTTTATGACGCACCACATCGGAAGAATTGAACTCGACAAACGCCACGCCTTCAACCTCGGTGAGGATGTCGCAGGCATCGCGCAGACCCGAACGAATACCGCGTGGCAAATCGACCTGGGACAAATCGCCGGTCACCACCATGCGGGCGTTTTCACCGAGACGGGTGAGGAACATCTTCATCTGCACGGCGGTGGTGTTTTGCGCTTCATCCAAGATCACAAACGCATTGGCCAGGGTGCGGCCGCGCATGAAGGCCAGCGGCGCCACTTCGATTTCGCCGTTTTCCAACCGCTTGACCACTTGATCGGCGGGCAGCATGTCGTACAGCGCGTCGTACAGCGGGCGCAGGTATGGGTCGACCTTTTCTTGCATATCGCCGGGCAAAAAGCCCAGCTGCTCACCCGCTTCGACCGCCGGGCGCGACAAGATGATGCGATCCACGTCGCCGCGCACCAACAGTTCGACCGCCTTGGCCACCGCCAGATAGGTTTTGCCGGTGCCCGCGGGGCCGGACCCGAACACCAGTTCGCAGTCGTCGATGGCTTTGAGATATGCCGCCTGAGTTGCCGAGCGCGGTGAAATCACCCGGCGTTTGGTGTGCACCTCGACATTGACGTCGGACAGCTTACCGCCCGGCTGGCGCAACATGCGCAGAACCGCCGCGACTTCGTCGGTGGTCACCGGCGCGCCTTGGGTGAGGCGATCGTAGAGACCGATCAAAACCCGCTCCGCCATTTCAACCGCGCCGGCGCCGCCGGTTATGGTCAGTTCCGCGCCGCGCGCGACGATGCCCACGTCCAGCTCGCTCTCAATTTGAACCAGATGCGTCGAATGTGCGCCGAACAGGGCCTGCGCCAATTGATTGTCTGCAAAGGTCAGATTGGCGGTCCGTGTCTCGACGTCGAGCGGCTTCGGCCCGTTTTTCCGGGCGCCCATTTTCGCCTTGGGCTTGGTTCTGGCTTTCACGCCCAGTTTGGGTTGTTTGCTCACGCGCAGGCTTTCCGACTATCGAGGTTAAGGTCGCCCATCAAAGAGTTTGGACCGGCAGATGTAATGGTGACATCAACGATACTGTTGAGCAATTGTTCTGTGGCATCCACCACCACCGCCTGCATGTAGGGGCTGCGCCCCACCAGTTGACCCGGCTTTTTACCCGCACGATCCAACAACACCGGCATGGTTTTGCCGATGCTTTGTGTGTTGAACGCCAAGGTCTGGGTATTCAGCAATGCTTGCAGCTCGGCCAGACGTTCGGCCTTGAGCGTTTCATCGACCTGATCGTCCATCAACGCCGCAGGCGTACCGGGGCGGGCTGAGTACTTAAACGAATACGTCTGGATGAAGCGGATATCCTCGACCAATTTCAAGGTGTCGCGAAAGTCCGTATCGGTTTCACCGGGAAAGCCGACGATGAAGTCGGACGACAGCGCCAAGTCCGGGCGCGCGATGCGCAACTTATCGACCAGCGCGCGGTACTCATCGACGCCGTGGTTGCGGTTCATGGCTTTCAAGATTCTGTCCGATCCAGCCTGCACCGGCAAATGCAGATACGGCATCAACTTATCGACCTCACCATGGGCTTTGATCAAATCGTCATCGACTTCGGCGGGATAACTGGTGACGAAACGAATGCGTTCCAGGCCGTCGATCTCGGCGGCTTCACGGATCAAGCGGGCCAAGCTCCATTGGGAACCATCATGTGCTTCGCCGTGGTAACTGTTGACGTTTTGACCCAAGAAGGTGATTTCGAGCGCACCTGCTGCGACCAGTTCGCGGGCCTCGTTCAGCACTTGAGCGGCGGGGCGGGAATATTCCGCACCGCGCGTATACGGCACCACACAATAGGTACAGAACTTGTCGCAGCCTTCTTGAATGGACAGGAACGCGGTCGCGCCCTCGACCTTGCGGTCTTGCGTCAACGCATCAAATTTACTTTCTTCGGGAAAATCGGTGTCGAGCACTTGGCCCGAAGCGCGCGCCGCTTCGGCGACCATTTGCGGCAAGCGGTGATAGGTTTGCGGACCGAACACCATATCGACGAACGGCGCGCGTTTGAGCACTTCTTCACCCTCGGCTTGGGCGACGCATCCGGTCACGGCCAGCACCATGCGCTTGCCTCGTTCGGCCATCGCTTCTTTTTGCCCGCGCAAACGACCCAGTTCGGAATAGACCTTTTCGGCGGCCTTTTCGCGGATGTGGCAGGTGTTCAAGATCACCATATCCGCACCGCTCGCATCGTCCACCGCTTGATAGCCAAGCGGGCTTAGGACCTCGGCGATGCGCTCGGAATCGTAAACGTTCATCTGACAGCCGTAGGTTTTGATGTGCAGCTTCTTCGCCACGCCGGATTTTCCTTCTAAAACGCCCATATAAAACGCAAAGGGGGGCCGAAGCCCCCGCAATTCCGCGAAATTAGCACCCCCCGCGCGCAAGTCAAGAGCCGCGCCGGTGTCGTGTCGCGACCGGCTTCAATCGCCATCCGCGTCTTCAGCGGGATTTTCATCTTGAGATACACCGTCTCCACCTTCTAGGGGCACGCCATACAGCTCCAGTTTGTGACCGACAAGGCGATAACCATGCTCGGCCGCGATCTTTTCTTGAAGCGCTTCGATGGCGGAGTTGTGGAACTCGATCACGCGGCTGGTGTTGATGTCGATCAGGTGATCGTGATGATCGCCACCTGCCTCTTCGTAACGCGCCCGGCCATCGCCGAAATCCAAGCGCTCCAAAATGCCGGATTCTTCAAACAAGCGCACGGTGCGGTACACCGTGGCGATGGAGATGTTGGGGTCATCGGTGACGGCGCGGCGGTGCAGTTCCTCCACGTCCGGATGATCGGTCGCGTCGGAGAGCACGCGGGCGATGACGCGGCGCTGCCCGGTCATTTTCATGCCCTGGTCCTGACAGAGCTCTTCAATACGTGACGGCAAATCGGAACCCATGTCCCGCCTCCCTGTTTGGTTTTTTTATTGTTCGGTCGGCTTTTTTCGCTGCACTCCTGGCGCGCAAGCGTAGCAAAAACCGACGGCACCCGCTTGTACCGGATGCCGTCGGCTATATTTCCACCCTCATTCACCAAGGTAAAGCCTTAGTGAATAAGTCGGGTAAATTATTTCTTGCGCGCCCGCGTCGTGGTCTTGCGGGGCTTGGTGCCGAGGCCGATTTTCTTGGCCAGTGCGCTACGGTGCTTGGCGTAGCTCGGCGCGACCATGGGATAATCGGCGGCCAAGCTCCAGCGTTCGCGGTATTCTTCCGGGCTCATGTTGTAGGCTGTCTTCAGATGGCGCTTGAGCATCTTCAACTGCTTGCCGTCTTCAAGGCAGACGATATAGTCCGGCGTGACCGATTTTTTGATGGGAATCGCAGGCTTGGGACGTTCCGGTTGCACCGCTTGGGTCCCCAGACCCGTTAATGTCTTGTAGACTTCCTGAATAACAACCGGCAAATCGCCAACAGCGACAATGTTATTACTGACGTACGAGGCGACGATTTCGGTCGTTAGTTCAAGAACCTCGGCGGTTTCCATTTTCTCGGTCATGTGATTTCTCTCAACCAATCGTAAAACGTTCATATGAGAACGCGAGTGAAGTGTTTATTTTATAAATTGATGATGCTTATATAAATGAGGACTACGCTAACATGCAAGAAAAAGTCACAAACTAAAATGATTAAAAGAATACACAATATTGATGCCGATTATTTTCTGGACATTACAAGCGATGTCTGTCCCATGACATTTGTGCGCACCAAGTTGCTGATCGAAAACATGCAGCCCGGACAAACTGCGTTGGTGCGGCTGCAAAATGCCGAACCGTTGGAAAACGTCCCGCGCAGTGTGCGTGAAATCGGCCATGAAGTGCTGTCGCTGGAACCCGAAGACGCCAACGGCGCGCCAGACGGCGTGCATTTACTGCTTTTGAAAAAAACAGGCTAACACGCAAGCGCCATCACCAAAGCGTCGTCGCGCGACCCATCCGGGCGCGCGTAATAAGCTTTGCGCCGTCCAGTTTGTCGAAACCCCAATGACCGATAAAGACCGAGCGCGGGCGCGTTGTCGGCAGCGACTTCCAAGAACATCGTCTCCACATCAAGCTCTTGGGCCATGCCAAGCCCCTGCCTCATCAGCGCACGAGCGACGCCTTGACCACGCGCTTGGGGCCGGGTGGCGACGGTCAGCACCTCGGCTTCTCCGCCGCCAGCGCGAAACAGCGCAAAGCCCAGCGGTTCGTCGTCTTCGCCGCGCACAGCCATATAGCCATAGGTGCCGGGCATGCCCAGCATGGTGACAAAGGATGCCGCGCTCCAGCCCTCATCGAAGCTTTCCGCGTGTAGGGCGGCCAGCGCGTCCGCATGCGTCGGACCCAGATCGACCAGGCGGAAGGGAGGCGCCATGGTCATGAGCTACGGTCTGGCCCGACCGGCGTTTTTCGGCAATTTGGCGTCGGGTGGGCGCAAATACAACGGTTCGGGCGGCGGTGTATTCATGCCCATTTCGGACCGCCCAGCGGCGATTTCCGCCACGATGCGGGTATCCGGCACGTGCGCCGCCGTGCTGAGACGCACTTCGATCCCTTCGCCGCGCAACATGTCTTGCGCCCGCGCCGCCGCGTCGCCTACCGCCAAAACAGCGCCGAGCCCGTCGAGCAGCGCCGCGATTGCCGGGCCATCCGCGGCCATGGGTTCGCACAAAGGTTTTAAGCCGCGATCAAAGAGCTGCACGTAAATATCGTCGCGCTTGCTGTCCACCGCCGCTAAGACCGCCTGATATGCGCGGCGTTCGTGCATCCCGACGCCATGGGCCACGGCCTCCAAAGTCGTGACGCCGATGCACGCCACGTTCAACGACAGCGCCAACCCGCGCGCCGCCGCAAGGCCAATGCGCATGCCGGTGAATGCGCCGGGCCCACGGGTCACGGCCACGGCGCTGAGATTTCCAGGTATGAGCCCGGCCGTTTTCAGCGCATCCACGGCCATGGGCACCAAGACTTCGGCCTGTCCGCGCGTCATGTCGCGCGCCTCATGCGCCAAAATTTCGCCATCGCGCCACACGGTGACGGAGCAACCGGTGGTGGCACTGTCGAGCGCCAAAAGCGTAAGCGGTGAAGAGGTCACGGTTTATCCTTTTGCGTTGAAAGCCCCCGTTATACTCTGGTGCAAACGATGATGCCAGTTTAGGAGCGCACTCTCTCATGACTTTGGTCGAAATCACCACTGCGACGCACGGTGTGGAGCTGGATTTGAAATACGCCACACCTGATAATTTCACCGGCAAGCCGGTATACGCCCGCGCGGCGTGTTATCTGCATCCCGAAGCCGAAAAGCTGTTGATCGTGGCTCGTGATCTCGCCTCGACACAGGGTTACCGCCTGCGCATCCTGGATGCCTTTCGCCCAACCGAGGCTCAGTGGAAGCTGTGGAATCATACGCCTGACCCGAATTTTCTGGCCGATCCGCGACGCGGATCGCCCCATTCGCGCGGCGTTGCGGTGGATCTGACGCTGATCAACAAGGCCTCCGGCGCAGCACTCGACATGGGTACGCCGTTTGATTTATTTAACGTCAAAAGCCACCACGGCAACCCGCTGGTCAGCCCCCTGGCGCAAAAGAACCGCTTGCTGCTGATGGGTCTGATGACCACGGCGGGCTGGGATTTCTACCGCAATGAGTGGTGGCACTATCAACTGTTCGACAGTCGCGATTTCGAGCTGTTCGGCGACGTCGATCTGCCTGAACCGATGACGGCCTGAGTTAGGTTCAGGGCCTAAACCTGACCATAGACGGGCACCACCGCGCCGCGCGCCGCGCCGTTGTCGATTGAGGCCAGATGCACGATGGTGGCCGCAACGTCATCGGGCTTCGGCCACGCGCCGTGATCGGCATCCGGCATGGATGCGCGATTCGCGGGTGTATCCAGGATTGATGGCGCAACGGCGTTGACCCAAATGCCTTCCCCCGCCAACTCCTCACCCATCGCTTGGGTGATTGCGGCGACAGCGGCTTTGGAGGCCGTATACGCCACCATGCCCGCACCTTGACGCGGTTCCACACCTGGGCGCGCAGCGACGTTGACGATGCGTCCACCCACATTGAGCCCGCGCATCGCCTTGACGGCTTCGCGCGAACACAAAAAACAGGTCTTGGCGTTCATCGCCATTTGCGCATCGAACGCCTCGGCGCTGGTGTCGATCACCGGGGACATATCGAAGCCGCCTGCAATGTGGATGGACGCCCAAACCTCGCCCACGGCCTCGTAAAACCGTTGCACCACGGCCTCGTCGGTGAGGTCGACGTGGGTGACCATCACCACACGCTCGTGCTCATTATGAGGAAAGCGCGCCACCTCGTCTTCATTGAACACCGGGATATGCACCGTGGCGCCGTCTTCAAGCAAGCGTGCGACCACCGCCGTGCCCAAAGCGCCCGTGCCACCGGTCACAACCACCTGCTTATTTTTGAAATTCATGGTAAAAACTCCTTAAAATATACGACTTAAATACCGCGCGCGTGATGAATATCACTTGAGCTTTGACACTAAATGGAAACAATGACGCCAAAGATCAAGTGTATGGGACGCACAAGATGTTCATATCGTATCGTTTAACGGCTTTGGTCGGGGCGCTGCTGTCTGCTTGCGGACTGCTTGCCGTGCCCGCGTGGGCTCAGGACTATGGCGAAAGCTACGCTCCGGACGACGGCGCATCCATCGTCATGTATCACCGTTTCGGCGAAGACGATTACCCCACAACCAATATCCGTTTGGAACAGCTCGACGCCCACATCGCGGAACTGAAGAATGGCGACTATACCGTTCTGTCGCTGGGCGAAATCGTCACCCGCCTCAAGGCCGGCAAAAGGTTTCCGCTGAAATCCGTCGGTGTGACCATCGACGATGCGTACCGTTCCGTTTACACCGAAGCTTGGCCGCGGTTCAAAAAAGCAGGCATCCCGTTCACCTTGTTCGTCGCCACCAATCCCGTCGATCAGGGACTGAGCCGGTACATGACCTGGGAGCAGATCCGCGAGATCGCCGCCGACCCGCTGGTCACCATCGGCAGCCAAACCGCCAGCCACCTGCACATGGCCGATAATACGGACGCGCGCAACATGGCCGATATCGAAGCCTCCAACCAACGCTTTCGTACAGAATTGGGCTACGTTCCCGAACTGATCGCCTATCCGTATGGCGAGTTTTCCCAGCGAGTGATCGAAACCGTCAAGCGCGCCGGGTTCGTCGCCGGATTCGGCCAGCATTCCGGGGCGTTCGGTGCCACAGAAATCTTGGGCGGCGACACCGGCGACACCATGGACAACGACATCTACCGTCTGCCGCGCTTCGCCATGAACGAAAATTACGGCAACGTGGCGCGCCTGAGAACGGCGGCGAGCGCTCTGCCGATTCCCGTTCAAGACGCCATCCCGCAAGACACGATGGTGGACCCCAACGGCAATCCGCCCTACATCGGCTTCACCCTTCCCCAAGGCTTGACCCGCACGGAACAAATGGCGTGCTTTTCCAACCATGAAGGCAAGCTCAAGCTCGAACGGCTGGGCCCGCGTATCGAAGTGCGCATGACCCAAAAGCTTCCACAAGGACGCACCCGTCTCAACTGCACCATGCCTGCGGGCGAGGGCCGTTGGCGTTGGTTCGGCATGCTTTTGTACGTTAAATAGCGATAAAGAACCCCCAGCTCTGAGCGATAAAAGCCCGTGCACTGTACGGGTTTTTTTATGCCTGGGCTCACAAACTCACTCCCCATTAAACGCGGACTTGACAAGTCTTAGTTATTGGCGCTATTAAACACAGACTTGTTATGTCGGAGTTATAACCATGAGCCTCTATGGAGCGCGCATCGAATACGGATTGCACTGCATTCTGTATCTCATTGATCAGTCGCAAGACACGGCCCCCAGCAGTCGCGACATCGCCACGTTTCAGGATATTTCACCGTCCTATACCGCCAAATTGTTCACCCAGATGGAGAAAGCCGGGCTTGTGTCCTCGACGGAGGGCATCAGCGGCGGCTATCGCCTCGCCCGCCCCGCCCAAGACATAACGGTGCTGGACGTGGTCGATGCGCTGGAGCCCGACAACAGCTTGTTTCAATGCCGCGACGTCCGCCACAACTGCGCCCTGTTCGACGAAACGCCGCCAACCTGGGCCACCCATGGCACATGCGCCATCCACGCCACCATGCTGCGCGCGGAAAAACACATGCGCCAACAATTGGAAAACACCACCTTGGCCGACATCGCCGGGGCGGCCAGCCAGAAAATCCCCGAAAGCTTTTACGCGTCCGCGCACGATTGGTTTGAGGATCGCAAAAAATACCGAAAATCGAAACCCCGCACAGGAGACAAACAATGACAGTATCCACATCCCGCATCCTCATCGTCGGAGGAGGCTTCGCAGGCGTTTGGGCCGCGCTTGCCGCCGCACGCCAACGCGATGAGAGTGGATCGTCCTTGGACATCGTCTTGATCTCCAAGGACGACCAACTCACCATTCGTCCCCGGCTCTACCAAAAAAATCCCGCGGGCTTGCGCACCCCCTTGCGCGCCACACTGGAGCCCGCAGGCGTAACCTTGATTTGCGCCACCATCGACGCCATCGACGCCCAAGAACGGCGCGTCACCTTCACCAAACCCGGCGGCGAAAACGACGCTATGATGTTCGACCGGCTTGTTCTCGCAACCGGCAGCGAGACCGCCATGCCGCCCATCGAAGGCCTGGCCGAGCACGGCTGGACCGTGAACTCACATGACGACGCGTTGGCCTTCGACGCGCATCTCAAACGCATCGCAGCTCTGCCCGCGGACGCCGGAACACAAAGCTACGTGATCATCGGTGCAGGCATGACCGGCATTGAAATGGCCACCGAATTGCGCGGGCGCATCGCCGAGTACGGTGGAGCGCACCGCGCCGCCGCCGCGAAAATCTTATTGATCGAACGCGGTGGCGAAATCGGCCCGGATTTGGGGCCGGGACCGCGCCCCGTTATCGCGGAGGCCTTGGCCGATGCCGACGTTGAGGTTCGCCTCAACACCCACCTCACTCAAGTCGATGCCACTGGCGTGACTTTAAGCACGGGGACGCATATCGAGGCGAAGACCGTCATTGTGGCGACCGGTCTACGGGCAAGCGCCCTGTGCGCCGCCCTAGGTCAGCCACTCGATGCGTTGGGACGGCTGGAAGTCGATGAGATGCTCCGGGTCAAAGGACTGAACGGTGTCTTTGCGGCCGGTGATGTGGCGCGAGCCTACGCCGATGACGAGCACCTCGCCTTGATGTCGTGCCAGCACGCCATGCCCATGGGCAAGTGCGCCGGACACAACGCCGCGCGCGACCTGTGCGGGGTGGACATGCAGCCTTATCGCCAGCCCACCTATGCGACGTGCATCGACCTCGGCGAAAGCGGCGCCGTTTACACCACCGGCTGGGAGCGCACGATCGAAAAAACCGGCGCCGAGGCCAAGGCGCTGAAGACACAAATCAACGAACAATGGATCTACCCGCCGACCGGCAGCCGCAAGGACGTTCTCGCAAACGCGGGCATCGCACTCTAGAGCACCACAAAAAAGCCCGCCCCTATGCGTCATCGCAGGGCGGGCCTTTTTCATGAACTCAAGAAGGCTTAGATCACCGGCTCGAACTTTCCGTTGCGGCTGAGGCGCGCGCCGTCCAGAAGATCCAAATCGTTGCCGGATATGATGGCGTGCAGCTCCGCCACATAAGCCGCGCCGCGTTCGGAATAGCGATACAGCGCATTGGCAAGGCGCATACCGCTCACCGTTTGGCCCTTGGCGCGCATTTCGGCGCGCAATGCGCGGAATTCTTTATAGGCGCGGTGCTTGTTCAAGTTGGTGACGTAAGACGATACCGAATCGTACAAACTGTCGAACGCCCGCACGCGGTGCGATTTGCCGGTGAGGCGCTCGTTCGGCACGATCCCCTTATGCTCGTCGGCGAAGGTCCATTCACCGAACATGGCGTTGCCTTCGCGCACGAACCGCGACGTGCCCCACGCGCTTTCGGTGGCGGCTTGCGCCAGCGCCAAGGACGGCGGCACCACATCGTGGTGCGCCAAAAGAGCATCGACATCGCCGCGCCGGGTGCCATAGCGTTCCGCCATCGCCGCCAACCACAAACGATCCACACCACTGAGCTTCGCGCCGGTCCGTTTTTGCGCGTGCAAATCCCAAAGACGCGTGCGGTCTTCAACGATCTGTTCGTTCACCTGCAGCACCAGCGGCAACACGGTTTTAAAAAATACCGCTTTGCGCCGTTCGGTTTCGCGAATTTGACCGAGGTTTTCCGGCAAACTGACAACGCTCAGGCGCGGAACGCCTGCATAGCCCTGGCTGACCGCATCCAAATCGTAATCAAGGCCGCCGATCGCCGGACCCGAAGCGGTGACCATAGCGGCCAGCTCGTCCGCATCGCCGTTCGTTTCTCCGGATAGGGCCGCACGTGCTTGGGCCTGGGCCTCTTTGCGCTGGGTTTGGGACGGCATTGAAAATTGAGCCTGCGCAACGGAAACGCCGCTGGGCGCGGGCATCAACCACGCGGTGATGAACAAAATCGCCACCATGGAACCGGCGGCGCCCAAAGAGCTCCAATGAAATGTTTTCATGTCTTTTAACAATCTCGATCTGCCGCAACAAAGGTCGCCATGTCGGCGCTGAGGAACCTGTTTGCATGACACCGCCTTTGCAGTGCTCCGCATGGAGGCTCACCCCCTCCTCGATCCGCCTCTTATATTGAGACGCTTAATCGACCGATCTGTGTTTCGAGCACGAACTTGACGTTCTCGCCTGTCCGCATTCCCAAAATCTGGCGGCCCTTTTACGTGAATTTCAGGACGCTTTCCAGCCCCTTTTTTCCACAGTCCGGAAGTCTCTGAGAACTTTGTCAAAAACGAAATTGCCCCCGACTCATTGAGTCGAGGGCAAAGTTAAAACAGGTTCGTTTTTTACACGATTCGCGCGAATTGGGTCAGTTGACCGCGCGGACCTCGGTCACTTCGGGAACGTAGTGACGCAGCATGTTCTCGATGCCATTTTTCAGCGTCGCAGTGGAACTGGGGCAACCGGCGCACGCACCTTGCATATGCAGATAGACGACGCCTTCCTCAAACGAACGGAACACGATATCGCCGCCGTCCTGGGCCACTGCCGGGCGCACGCGGGTTTCGATCAACTCTTTGATTTGTTTGACGGTATCGGAATCACCCTCACCGCTTGCGCCTTCGCCTTCGATCTCGGTCATGACCGGCGCGCCTTGGGTGAAATGATCCATCACGGCGGCCAAAACACGCGGCTTGACCACATCCCAAGCGGCTTCATCGTCCTTGGTGACGGTCACGAAGTCGGAGCCGAGAAACACCCCGCCGACGCCGTCGATGTCGAACAAGCGCAGCGCCAACGGCGAGTTCCCGGCGGACGCGGCGTCGGTGAAATTGGCGGTGCCAGAGCCCATCACCTGGGTGCCCGGCAGAAACTTAAGGGTCGCGGGATTCGGGGTCGCTTCGGTTTGAATGAACATGGCCGTTCTCTCAGTCGTTAAATCTAGGGATGGTGAGTCCGTGTGTTGGCTGGAATATGGGCTCAAATGAGCCCCGGATCAACCCGGACGCCGGTGTGGGTATTGATATGGGAGACTCAAACATTGAGGAAACCCACCGTTTCCTTGATTTCAGCGATGATCGGCTCGGCCATTGCGCGGGCGCGTTCGGCGCCGTCTTTGAGCACCGCGTCCACATGACCGATGTCGTCCATCAAGCGGCGCATCTCCGCCTGGATGGGGTCGAGCTTGGCCACTGCCAGATCGGCCAAATGCTGTTTGAAGGTGCCGAAACCCTCGCCCGCGAACTTGGCGATGGTCGCGTCCAGCGTGGTGTCGCTGAGCGCGGCGTAAATGCCCAACAGGTTGGCGGCTTCGGGACGGCCTTCCAGCTCCTTTTCGGTTTCGGGCAGAGGCTCGGGGTCGGTTTTGGCCTTGCGGATTTTCTTGGCAATCGTGTCGGCGTCGTCCGTCATGGTGATGCGCGACAGGTCCGACGGGTCGGACTTGGACATCTTTTTGGTGCCGTCCTTCAAGCTCATCACCCGGGTCGCCGTGCCGAAGATCATCGGTTCGGGCAGCGGAAAGAAATCCTCCACGCCAAAATCGTTGTTGAACTTGGCGGCGATGTCTCGGGTCAGTTCCAGGTGCTGTTTTTGATCTTCGCCCACCGGAACGTGGGTGGCCTTGTACAGCAAGATGTCGGCGGCCATCAGATTGGGGTACGCGTACAGCCCGACCGAAGCATTTTCCTTGTTCTTGCCGGCCTTGTCCTTGAACTGGGTCATGCGGTTGAGCCAGCCCAGTCGCGCCACGCAGTTGAAAATCCATGCCAGCTCGGCATGCGCGGGCACTTGGCTTTGATTGAAAATGATGTGCTTTTTCGCATCCACGCCCGACGCAATCATCGCCGCGGCGACTTCGCGGGTGGACGCTTTCAAGGCGGCGGGGTCTTGCCACACGGTGATGGCGTGCATGTCGACGACGCAAAACAGACATTCGTAATCGTGTTGCAATTGCACCCAGTTGCGCACCGCGCCGAGATAATTGCCGAGATGAAGATTGCCGGTGGATTGAATACCCGAAAAGATGCGTGACATAAAACTGCCCTTCCGTTTGGACCGGATGGTTAAGCGCCGGTGATTGAAATGGTCGAAGGGTTATGAACCGCCTGCTGGAGCAGGTCAAGATTTCAACTGGATGCCATAAACCATGCAGGCGGAACCCATGTGTCCTTAATCTGGTTGTTGGCCCATTTGCAAATTTCAACCATAGCCGGATGCAGCGCACGGCCCTTTTTCGTTAGGACATATTCGTACCGCACTGGCCGCTCCTGGTATGGACGCTTTTCGACCAGACCATGTGCAACCATGTTTTTCAGGCGCGCCGCCAAGATATTCGTCGTAATGCCCTCGGGTGATTCAATAAAATCACTAAATTTTTTTTTCCCGCTCATCATGTCGCGCACGATCACAAGGGTCCATTTATCACCGATCAGATCAAGAGTGGTCGCAATGGGGCAATTGGATCGAAACACCGGATGAGGCCTCATATTCACTGGGCGTGTTCACTGGGCGTGAAAATTTCATGTGATGAATTCCCCAACCATAAGCCTTGAGTTAGTGACTTGCAAATCGAAACTTAGTGTGGAAATATACAGTGACTTTCACATTGAAAGTTACTGGAAAGGGAGGAGCGGCCCATGACGTCGAACACAGCCTTCACCGGCGGATGCCATTGCAAAAGTGTCTCTTACACCGTGCAAGACATGCCGATGGTGGCCGGACACTGCCATTGCGACAACTGTAAAAAGCTTTCCGGTGGCGGTCATACCTCAATGTGTGCGGTGAGCGCCGATGGCTTTCGCACCACCGGAGTTGTGACGACATACATGCATGTCAGCGATGCGGGAAACACCATCCACCGCCACTTCTGTCCGACGTGTGGCGCCACGGCATACATCATCAATGAAAGCATGCCCAACATGGTGTTTCTGACTGCGGGCTCCATGGACGATATGGAGCTTTTCACGCCTCAAATGAAGGTATACGTATCGCGTGCCCCATCTTGGGACCACACCGACGAGGCGCTGGCGAGCTTTCCCGAAATGGCCCCCATTCCAGGCGGCTAGGGCGTTTGCTTGGCGGGACGGCGCATCCAACCCTTGACGTCACCGAGGTTCGCCGCACCCAGCACGTGGGCCGAGACGGCGTACGCCGCCATGCCGCCGATAACGATCGCGCCAAGGCTCAGCGCTTTTTCAGACGCACCGCCGCCAAGCCAGCCGCGAAACTCGACCCCCAAAAGCCAATCCAGCGCCATCACGGCCGCCGCCATGATGGCGGTCGCGCTGAGTATACGCCACAATCGGCACGACAATCTGGCGTCAAAATGAAACTGACCGCGCCGGACCAAGAAAAATGCCAACAATCCGGCGTTGAGCCACTGGCTGATCACCGTCGCCACGGCAAGCCCGACGTGCTGAAGCGGGCCCATCAGCGCCAGCGCCACGGCAATGTTGACGCCCACGCACAGCGCGCCGATCTTGATCGGGGTCGACATGTCTTCGCGCGCGAAATAGCCCGGCGCCAAAGCCTTGACCAACACATAGGCCGGCAGGCCGCAAGCGAACACCATCAGCGCCAAGGCCGTCTTGGACGCGGCCTCGCCCGTAAACGCACCGCGCTCGAACAGCGTCGAGACAATGGTGTCGGGAATGACCAACAACGCGGCGGCGGCGGGTAAGGTCAACAGCATGGCGAATTCCACCGCGCGGTTTTGGCTGTCGAGCGCGGCCTGCTCGTCACCGGCTTTGATCTGGCGGCTCAACAGCGGCAACAACGCCGTGCCCACCGCGACGCCGACCACGCCCAGCGGCAACTGCACCAGACGGTCGGCGTAAAACAGATACGAGATCGAACCCGACACCAGCATTGAGGCGATCACCGTGTCGATCAACAGACTGATCTGATAGATGCCCGCACCGGCGGCCACCGGGGCGATGCGCTTGAGCAGACGTTTGACGTCATCGGACATATGCGGGCGCACCAATTTAGGCATCCAACCCGCACGCTTGGTATGCCACACCATCCACGCCAGCTGCACCACACCCGCAATCGCCACCCCCCAACTGAGCGCATGGGCGGGAGACTCCATCAACGGACTGAGCGCAAGCACCGCCGTAATCAGCGTGATGTTGAGCAAGATCGGCGACGCGGCGGCGGCCCAGAATTTTCCAAGTGAATTCATGATCCCGCCGAGCAGCGAAACCATCGAAATGAAAATCAGATAGGGAAAGGTGATGCGCACCAGATCGACGGCGAGGCTGTATTTTTCCGGCTCATCGACGAAGCCCGGCGCGATCAGCGCCACCACCCACGGCATCGCCAATTCGATCACGATGGTGAACGCCAACAACACCAACAGCAACCCGCTTTGCGCCTGGTTGGCGAAGGTGCGCGCACCGTGAGGGCCGTTTTCATCCACCTCCGTTTCCAGCTTGCCGGCGAAAATCGGCACGAAGGCGAGGTTGAACGCCCCCTCGGCAAACAGGCGGCGAAACAGGTTGGGCAGCTTGAAGGCGACGAAAAAGACGTCGGCCATCCACCCCGCCCCCAACACCCACGCCACGGCGACGTCGCGCACGAAGCCCAACAGACGGGAAATCAAAGTCATTGAGCCGACCGTGGCGATGGAACGAATAAGCAATACAGACCCCCAATTCAACAGCCTCACACCTTACCTTGCAGGGCTTAACGGATGCTGAACTTTGCGCTTTTGTATGGGCTTGCCATGGCGGAAAAAAGGCGCAAACTGCGCTCACGAAAATTAAGGAAGACGCTGACGATGACGGAAACATTGGATTGCGTGGTGATCGGCGCGGGCGTGGTCGGCTTAGCCATCGCCCAAACCTTGGCGCTTAGCGGGCGCGAGGTGATCGTATTGGAGGCCGAAAGCGCCATCGGCACCGTCACCAGCGCGCGCAATTCCGAAGTCATCCACGCCGGAATTTATTATCCCCAAGGCAGCCTCAAGGGCGCCTTGTGCGTTAAGGGTAAAGGGTTGCTTTACGATTATCTTGAGCGCCACGGCATCGATCACCGACGCTGCGGCAAGCTGGTGGTCGCCACCACTGAAGCCGAAGGGAGTGTCTTGCACGAGGTGGTCAAAAAAGCCGCCGCCAATGGCTGCACCGAGCTGGATTGGCTGGACGGCAAGGACGTCGCGGCTTTGGAGCCGGAGCTGAAATGCCTTGCCGCCTTGTCCTCGCCGACCACCGGCATTTTGGACAGCCACGCCTACATGCTCAGTCTGCAAGGCGAGATTGAGGCCCATGGCGGTTGGGTGGCGCTGAGCAGCCCACTGCTGGAAGCCGAGGTCCGCAAAGAAGGCATCCTGTTACGCGTCGGCGGAACGGAACCGATGGAAGTGCTGTGCAGCACCGTCATCAACTCAGCCGGACTGGACGCCCAAGCCGTGGCCCACGCATTGAGTGGATTTCCCAAAGCCCACATTCCCACCCGCCATCTGTGCAAGGGCAATTACTTTTCCCTGACCGGCAAGGCACCGTTTTCTCGGCTGGTTTATCCGGTGCCCGGCGCGGCGTCGCTGGGCTGTCATTACACCCGCGACTTGGGCGGCCAGGGACGGTTCGGCCCTGATGCCGAATGGGTTGACGCCATCGACTACGAAGTCGATCCGGCGCGCGGTGCATCCTTTTATGAACAAATCCGGCGCTATTGGCCGGGCCTCAAGGACGGTGCACTGGCCCCGGCGTATTCGGGCATGCGCCCGAAGCTTCAAGCCCCCGGCGAACCCGCCCAGGACTTTCGCATCGACGGTCCCGAACGCCACGGCGTGAAAGGTTTGGTCAACCTGTTCGGCATCGAATCGCCGGGCCTGACCGCGTCGCTCGCGATCGGCGAACATGTGCTTGCGCTGCTGGATTAAAATTACGACGCCCTTAAGGATTATGACGCCTGCGCTTCGCCCTCAGGCAACGGATCGCCCCGCGACGTGCCGATGGCGCTCAACATAACCTTTCGCAACGCTTTGATCTTGGGCTCGGAATCGATTTTCAAGCCGAACACGTCGCGCACGTAAAACACGTCGACCACCCGCTCGCCATAGGTCGAGATATGCGCCGACGTGATTTGCAATCCAAAATCCGTCAACGCGCGGGTGACGTCGTGCAGAAAACCCTGGCGGTTGCGGCCATTGACTTCGATCACCGTCGCCGATTGCGAGGCTTCGTTGTTGACCAGCACGCGGGGCGGAACCTCGAACACACGGGTGCGCGACGGCAACCGGCGTGCGCGTTCCACCGCCAGCTCGCGCTCGGGCCTGAGACGCCCGGTCAGCGCGTCTTCGATCCGCTGCTTGAGCCGCTTGAGTTTTTCCACACCGGTAAAGGCGTGGCCCTCGACGTTTTGCACCCAAAAGGTATCCAGCGCCATGCCGTTGCCGAACGTGGTGATTTTGGCGTCCACAATGTTCGCGCCCGACAATGCCATCGCCCCGGCGATCGCCGCGAACAGCCCCGGATGATCCAGCGTATGGATCAGCACTTCGGTCACGTCGATGCGTTCTACGGCGCGGGTTTCCAGATACAGCGGCGTGCCTTCATTGTGCGCGTCGCGCACGATCTCAGCATGATGAGCCAGATCGTCCACATTATAGGACAGAAAATAGTTGGCATGGCCCTGGGCGAGATACCAGTCCACGTCTTCCGACGGCCAGTGCGCCAGCTTGTCGATGAGCTTTTTGCGCACCCAGTCCGCGCGCGCTTCACGGCGCTGGGTCGGCAGGCCGCCGGTCATCAACTCCTGAGCGCCATAATACAGTTCGCGCAACAACGACGCCTTCCACCCGTTGAAGACATTCGGCCCCACGGCGCGGGTGTCGGCGACGGTGAGAATGAGCAACAGGCGCAAACGCTCCGGCGATTGCACCAGCTCGACAAAGTCCTTGATGGTTTTGGGATCGTCGAGGTCGCGCTTATAGGCGTTGCGGTTCATATCCAGGTGACGCAACACCAGCCACGACACGGTGTCGGTTTCCCATTCATTGAGACCGAAGCGCGGGCACAGTTTTTTAGCAATTTCGGCGCCGACCACGGAATGATCGCCGCCACGCCCCTTGGCGATGTCGTGCAGCAACACCGCCACGTAGAGCACCCGGCGCGATTGGATATCCTTGACCACTTCGGCGCTGAGCGGGTGGTCTTCGCTCAACAACCCACGCTCGATGCGGCTGAGGATATCGATGGCGCGGATGGTATGCTCGTCCACCGTATAGACGTGATACATGTCGTACTGCATCTGCGCCACGACGCGACCGAAATCAGGTACAAACCGGCCGAACACACCCGACTCGTTGAGCCGCATCAGCACCCGCTTGGGGCCCTTGGGTTCGGTCAGCATGTCGAGAAACAGCGCGTTGGCTTGCGGGTCGTTTTGGACTTTTTTGTTGATGCGTTTGAGGTTGCGCTGCACCAGACGCAGGGCCTCGGGATGAATGTCGAGGTCGTACTTCTCGGCCTCGACAAACAGGCGCAGCAGGTTGACCGGGTCGTCCTTGAACACCTCGTCGTGCTCGACCGTCAAACGCCCCCTATCGACCTTGAAGCCGGGCATTTTGCGTTTGCGAAAGTTAAACGACGGCAACGTGATGCGCGATTTCTTGGTGTGCTGATGTTCCAACACCGCACAGATCACGCGGGTTAAATCACCCACGTCCTTTGCGATGAGAAAATAATGCTTCATGAACCGTTCGACCGCGCTGACGCCGGCACGATCCGTGTAATCCATGCGCCGCGCGAGATCGTTTTGCACATCGAAGCTGATCGTTTCATCAGGCCGTCCCGCGAGGTAATGCAGATGGCAGCGCACCGTCCACAAGAACCTCTGCGCGGTGTTGAAACGCCGCGCATCGGCTTTGTGCAACACGCCCTTCTCCACCAGCCCGGTGATGTCGTCGACTCGGTAGAGAAATTTGGCGATCCAAAACAAGGTCTGCAAATCGCGCAAACCGCCCTTGCCGTCCTTGATGTTGGGCTCCAACACATAGCGCGAATCGCCCATGCGCTCGTGACGCTGATCGCGTTCTTCCAGTTTGGCTTTGACGAATTCCGCTTCGCCGCCCCGGATGATGTCCTTCTCAAAGCGTTTTTCGAACGCCAAAAACAAATCGTGATCGCCGCTGATCCAACGCGCCTCAAGTAGGCTGGTGGAGATGGTGATATCGGTTTTCGCCATGCGGATCGCTTCGTCGACGCTACGCGTCGCATGGCCGACCTTCAGGCCTAAGTCCCACAGCATGTAGAGCATCCATTCCACCGCATCGTTGGTGGACGGGTCGGGTTTTTTCGGCAGCAGGAACATCAAATCCAAATCGGAATGCGGCGAGATTTCCGCCCGCCCGTAACCGCCCGTGGCGATCAAGCCCATGGCGTCGTCCGGCATGGCGAACACGTGTGTGATGGTGAATTCGTGCAGCGTGCGAATCAACTGATCGAGCAGAAAAGCACCGGCGCGCAAGGTGCGTGCGCCGGTGGCCTCGCCGGTTTCGAAACGGCGCTGAATTTCCGTGCGCCCGTCTGCCAGCGCCGCCTTAAAAAGCTTCAACGCCTTGCCGCGCGCCCTGGGCTTTTTCACATCGCCCGCGTGCGCAATATCGCACAACGCCGCCATGAACGATTTGCGACAGATGACGCCGCGCGGATTTTTAATCTTCAAACGCATTTCGTTTCCAGCCGCCGTTCTCGATTCCCCAATCTGCCCGGCTCGGTACACGTTGTATATAAGATATGGCGGTGGTGAACGAGGGATAAATCTCGGCTTCCTTGTGTCGCGATGCGGTTTTCGCTCTAATGATCGTAATTTTTTTCACCAACGTGTCCCGGTTCCACCATGCCCGACCACCCCTGTAAGGCCGAATGCGAACACCTCATAGCCATGGCGAAGCGTATGGAGACCGTCTTCAGCGCACCCTCCACACAAAAGGGGCCATCGTTTTTAACCGACTGGTTGGCGCGCGCCGAGGCGCTGCTGAACAGTCTCAAACTGGAAACGGTGGACGGCGAGCAAGCGTTGGAGAATTTGGCCCTGGACCTCAGACGGCGGTGGCTGAACGAAACGCACGCACGCTCGGGCGGTTACATGATGTCGCCGCCGCACGCGCAAGCGAAGCGTTTGGCGAATGGCGCGCGCATCCATTATCCCTACGACCGCTGGCTCAAACCGCGCCTTTTGGAGGACCGCCTCAAAGCACACCGCCCCGCGCCCGAGGGCTGGACCGCACGCTCGCTGTTGTTCGCCAACGGCATGGCCGCCATCACCGCGACGGTGCAGGTCTATCGCGCGCGCGCCACAAAGCTATGGCCCAGATCTAAAAAAACGCCGCTGTCCTTGCACTGGTTCGGCGGCTATTTCGAAATCACCCGCGCGCTGGAGCTGATGTGCGACGATCATCTACATGGGCGCAAGCATGCCCGGCAAGCGGCGCTGTGCCAAACCGTGGCACGCGGGGCGGCGGATTTGCTTTTGATCGAACCCGTCGCCGCCGACATCGACCTTGAAGTGTTCGATCTCGATGCGTTTATCGACGCCTGGAAACACCGCCGCACCAAGCGCCCTTGCACCATTCTTGTCGATGCGTCTCTGAGCGCCGACACCTTCCCCGTCGAACGGCTGTGCCGTGAATTGGCCGACGATCCACCGGCGATGATCGTCTCGGTCCGCTCCGCCCTGAAACTGGACCAAGAAGGGTTGGAGCTGGCCAACGGTGGGTTGGTCGATTTGTGGATACCCGACACACCAGCCAACCAAGACCGCCTGGAAGATTTCGAGTACGCCTTGGCGACGGCGCGCACAACCTTGGGCGTGAGCCTGTCGCAAGACGAGTATGCAGCATTGAGTGCGCCGTTTTTTCTCGACGCCTCATCGCTGACGACCCACGCCGGGGCGGTGTTCGCCAACAATCGGCGTTTGGCGGAAACGCTGGCAAAAAGCATTCAGCCGGGCGGCGGTCTGCTCGGCCGCGTCAGCCACCCGTGTCTAAGCCCGGACGCGGAAAAAACGTGGGCCCAGGCCCCGTACATCAATCTGCGCTACCGCTCCGATGGGCAAAGCGCACGGGCGTTTTTGCGCGCCGTGCTGGAGTACGAGGCCACGGTGCGCAAGCTCACGTTCCGGTCCGGCAGCAGCTTCGGCTTTCGCGGCCATCGTTTCGAAATGGGCTTCGTGCGCGGTCTTAAATTCAACACCCTGCGCGTCGCCATGGGCGCGCGAAGCGGCCCCTCGTTGGACGGCGTGATCAAGTTGTTTCAAGAGCTTGCCGCCTATCCCGACTTCGCCGCTCTGCGCAAAGCCTACCCGCATATCGAAGCGCAACACCCCAAGGACCGGACCGAGGACGAAACCTGAATTTGAGCGATGCCGCCGTACCCTATCCGACGGCGCAACGCCGCTGGTCGGCGTGTCGGCGGGCCTGGCGTTGTTTCTATATTACCGCTGGCGCGATAAAAATACTTTTGGAAAAAAGCGTCCGGTTCGTGCGCAGTAATCTTGATAAGCATTACCAAAGGTATCGTGCATCAAGCGTTCTTCCCCGGCGACATTGGCATGCCACAGCGGAAACTGCGCCACCGCCCACAGCACGTAAATCCAATTGTCGAGATACAGCGCCAAGCCGAAATCAAAACTCAGCAAAAAAGACGCGTAAAGCGGATGGCGCGCATAACGAAACGCGCCTTGCGTGATCAATTCACGCCCACGGTTGTCCACCGGCAGAGACTTCAGGCTCCACACCACACCCGCAGCGGTTAAAGCGATGGACAAAAGCAAAATGATCAGGCCGAAACCGCCGTGACCGTGAACGGCGTGCAGGCCGATGACATCCACCAATCCCCAAGCCGCCGCCAGCATCGCAAGGCTCACCACAAGGCCGCGCGGACCGGTGCCGAATATGCGTTGAAAGGGTGACAATCGAACCCCCTATTCACCCAAGTCCATAGCTTTCAATCTATATAGAAAATTGAGCGCTTCACGCGGTGTCATTTCGTCGGGCAGCATGGCTTTGACGGCCTCTTCGACTTCCGAGGATCTGTGCGGTCCCAGAGGTGATATGCCTGGATTTGCGGGAGCGTGGGAAAACAGCGGCAGGTCGTCGGCGAGCTTGGTCACCGTGGACGACTGTTCGCCTTCTTCCAGTGACTTCAAAATCTGTTCGGCGCGGCTGACCACGGCGGGCGGTAGGCCCGCCAACTGACCGACATGAATACCATACGATCTATCTGCCGCACCCGGCCCGACTTCGTGCAGGAACACCACATCACCCTGCCATTCCTTGACCTTCATGGCGTGACAGCTGAGCCCATCGAGCTTTGCCTGCAATGCGGTCAATTCGTGGTAATGGGTGGCGAACAGCGCGCGGCACCTGTTGACCTCGTGCAAATGTTCGATCACCGCCCAAGCGATCGACAGGCCATCGAAGGTCGAGGTGCCGCGCCCGATTTCATCCAAGATCACCAGCGCGCGTTCGCCCGCTTGATTGAGGATCGCGGCGGTTTCGACCATTTCGACCATGAACGTCGAACGTCCACGCGCCAGATCGTCCGCCGCGCCGACCCGTGAAAACAATCGGTCCACCACACCGATGCGCGCACGCTGCGCCGGAACGAACGAGCCCATCTGTGCCAGCACCGCGATCAACGCGTTTTGGCGCAAGAACGTCGATTTACCGGCCATGTTTGGGCCCGTCAGCAGCCACAATCGCCCCAGCGCGTCGTCTTGAGCGCAATCGTTGGCGACGAATTTATCGCCGTCACCGGCTTCCAGCGCGGCCTCGACCACCGGGTGGCGGCCTTGTTCGATGTCGAAATCGCGGCTGTCGTCGACCTGCGGACGGGTGAGACGCCGTTCCACCGCCAGCTCGGCAAGGCCCGTCGCCACGTCCAATTCCGCCAAGGCGCGCGCGCACAAGGCGACGGCGTCGGCGTGTTCAATCACGCGGGCGGCGAGTTGTTCGAACACCTCCAGCTCCAACGCCACCGCGCCGTCGGCGGCGCGGGCGATCTTGCCTTCCAGTTCCGACAATTCGACGGTGGAAAAGCGCACCGCATTGGCCATGGTTTGGCGGTGGATGTAGGGGCCGTCCGCACCCATCAACTTGTCACCTTGTTTGCCCGGAACCTCGATGAAATAGCCCAGCACATTGTTGTGCTTGACCTTCAAGGTGGCGATGGCGGTATCGGATTGATAGTTGCCTTGCAGGCCCGCGATCAAGCGGCGGCTCTCGTCGCGCATCATGCGCAGCTCATCCAGATCGGGACGGTAGCCTGAACGCACAAAGCCGCCGTCGCGCGCCAGCACCGGCAAATCGTCGGCCAGTGCCGCGCCCAGTTCACCGACCAGCTCGCCATGCGCGCCAAGGTTTTCGAGGCTCAGCTCAAGACCTTTTGAAATCGGTTTGCCTTGAAAAACGTCGCGCACATCGGCGCTCAACGCCAGAGCCCCCTGCACCGCCGCCAGGTCGCGCGGCCCACCGCGACCCAGGGTGATACGGGTCAACGCGCGTTCCAGATCTGGGCAGCGCGTCAACAGACCGCGCACGTCTTCGCGCACGCGGTTGTCATCGACACAAAACTGCACATCGCAAAAACGCCCTTCGATCATGGCAACTTCGGTCAGCGGCGCGGCCAAACGCCCGGCCAACAAGCGCGCACCCGCACCTGTCACCGTGCGATCGATCACAGATAACAACGACCCCTTGCGCGTTCCAGTCAGCGTTTCGGAAAGTTCCAAATTGCGCCGGGTCGCGGCATCGATTTCCATCACCCCGCCCACCGCGATACGCACCGGCGGCGAGAGGCGTGGCAGTTTGCCTTTTTGCGTCAGCTCAATGTAATCGAGCAACGCGCCCGCCGCCGCCACTTCGGCGCGGCTGAATCCGCCGAACGCCTCCAGCGTCTTGACCCCAAACAGGGTTTGCAGACGCTTGGCCCCGTTGGTGCTGTCGAATCGCGCGGCGGGCTGCGGTGTCAGAGCCTCTCGCCAATCATCGAGCACAAAGCGATACGCATCGCGGTTCATCAAGCTGTCGGGGTGCAGCAATTCACCGGGTTTCAGCCTTGCAAGCTGCGCACCCAATTGATCGGGTGCGGAGGCTTGAGCGAAAAATTGGCCGGTGGATACATCTATCCACGCCAAGCCCAGCTTGCCCTGCGCTTCGGCGATGCAGGCCAAATAATTGTTGGCGCGCGCATCAAGTAAGGAGTCTTCGGTGATCGTGCCGGGGGTCACCACCCGCACCACTTCACGGCGCACCACCGATTTCGCACCGCGCTTTTTGGCCTGGGCCGGATCTTCGGTCTGTTCGCACACCGCGACACGAAAGCCCTTGCGGATCAAGCGCGACAAATATTGTTCGTGACTGTGCACCGGCACGCCGCACATGGGAATGTCGTCGCCGTTGTGCTTGCCGCGCTTGGTCAGCGTGATGTCGAGCGCCGCCGCCGCCTTTTCGGCGTCTTCGAAAAACAGCTCGTAAAAATCGCCCATGCGGTAAAACAGCAAGGCGTCCGGATGATCTGCCTTGATGGACAGAAATTGCGCCATCATCGGGGTCACGGCTGAGGCTGTCGCGGCGGGTGCTGGGCTCATGTTGGCTTTACGATCGTCGGGCGGTGAAAGGGACCTCACCATAAACAGCCGGGGGGCCCGGAATCAACACGCGAAATCAACACGCGATAAGTCCAAAGCCGCTTGGCCTTGGGACGGAAGCGGCCTAACATAGGCGTTGATAATCAAAAAGAACTCAACTCGGAGACCGCCCGTGAACACCTCACCTGAAATCGTCCGCGAAGCCGTCGGCGTGTTTAAGGACCGCGCCAGTTTCGAAGCCGCCGTCCATCATTTGTTGGAGGCTGGATTCGAACACGCCGACCTGTCGGTTTTGGACGGGCACGAATCCTTGGATGTGGCGGGCGAACCCGGCAAGCCGTGGAAAGACGTCCTGACCGCCCTGGTCGGCGAAATTAAGTACGAAGGCCCCTTGGTCGCAGCAGGCGCGATCTTGCTCGCAGGCGGGCCGACGGCGGCGCTAATTGCGTCCATCATCGGCGCGGCCACAGCAGGCGCGGCGGCGAAGGAGGTCCTCGACGAAGTGACCTCGACGCCGGACAGCGAAGACTTCGCCAACGCCCTGGCGGCCGGCGGGCTGATTTTGTGGGTCAGCTGCGCCGATGAGGCCCGTGAGCAACAAGCCCTGAAACTGCTTGAGCAATTCGAAGGCACCAACGTTCATATCCACGAGCGCGCCGCCTGAACGAACCATCTGAACAAACCGCCCAGGTGCATACGCACTCCATTGGAGAGATCTCCCCATGCACAGCGACGACAAGACCAGCGCCCTCGACCAAGAATCCCTGGTGATGCACGCCCGTGGACGTCCCGGCAAGATCGAAATCCACCCCACCAAGCCATTGACCACCCAGCACGACCTGTCGCTGGCCTACAGCCCCGGGGTCGCCGCACCGTGCAAAGAGATAGAGCGCGACCCGCAACTGGCCTACGACTACACCGCCAAGGGTAACTTGGTCGCGGTAATTTCCAACGGCACGGCGGTTCTGGGCCTGGGCGACTTGGGCGCGCAGGCGTCCAAGCCGGTGATGGAAGGCAAGGCGGTGCTGTTCAAGCGCTTCGCCGACATCGACGGCATCGACCTGGAGGTCGATACCAAGGACGTCGATGAATTCGTCAATTGCGTGAAGTTCCTTGGCCCCAGCTTCGGCGGCATCAATCTGGAAGACATCGCCGCGCCGGAATGTTTCATCATCGAACAGCAACTGCGCGAGCTGATGGACATCCCGGTGTTTCACGACGATCAGCACGGCACCGCGATCATCACCGCGGCGGGCTTGATCAACGCTTGCAACCTGACCGGGCGCGACATCGCCGACATCAAAGTGGTGGTCAACGGCGCAGGTGCAGCGGCGATCGCGTGCATCGAGCTGGTGCAGTGTCTGGGAATTAGGGCCGCCAACACCATCATGTGCGACAGCAAGGGCGTGATTTATCAGGGCCGCGAAGTGGGCATGAACCAATGGAAAGCGGCGCACGCCGCCGACACCGACGCGCGCACTTTGAAAGAGGCGCTGAAAGGCGCGGATGTCTTCTTGGGGCTTTCGGTCAAAGGTGCGCTGACCCCCGACATGGTCGAAGACATGGCCGATCAGCCAATCATTTTCGCCATGGCCAACCCGGACCCGGAAATCGACCCTGCGGACGCCAAAGCCGTGCGCCCGGACGCAATCATCGCCACCGGACGGTCCGACTATCCCAACCAGATCAACAATGTGCTCGGCTTTCCATATATTTTTCGCGGTGCGCTCGATGTGCGCGCCACCACCATCAATGAAGACATGAAAGCCGCCGCCGCCCACGCCATCGCATCACTGGCGCGTGAAGACGTGCCGGATGAGGTCGACATGGCCTATTCCGGTCAACACCTGAAGTACGGCCCCGACTACATCATCCCCGCACCGTTCGATCCACGCTTGATCACCACCGTGCCGCCCGCCGTGGCCCACGCGGCGATGGAGTCAGGCGTCGCACAACGCCCGATCATCGACATGGATGCGTATCGCAACGAACTGACCGCGCGCCTCGACCCCACCGCGCCGAGCCTACAGGCGATCTTCGAAGACGTGCACTTGCACCCGCGCCGCGTTGTGTTCGCCGAGGGCGAAGAGGAAAAATCCATCCGCGCCGCCGTTGCCTTTTACAATGCAGGCTATGGTTTCCCCATTCTGGTCGGGCGCGAAAACCAAGTTATCGACAAGATGCGCGAGTTGGGTCTGCCCAAGCTAGACGGTGTGGAAATCACCAACGCCAAACTGTCCAACGCGACCGAGCGCTATGTCGACGATGTTTATGAGCGTTTGCAACGCGAAGGTCATCTGTTTCGCGACTGCCAACGCATGGTCAACCAAAACCGCAACATCTTCGCCGCGTGCATGGTCTCTCAAGGCGACGCCGACGCCATGGTCACCGGCTTGACGCGCAACTACCACGTGGCGCTGAGGGATATCACCCGCGTGATCGACCCGTCTGCGGACCAGTCGGTGGTCGGCTTGACCTTGATGGTGGCGCAAGGGCGCACGGTGTTTTTGGCCGACACAGCCGTCAACGTCATGCCTGATGCCCAGCAAATGGCCGACACCGCCATCCAGGCCGCCGCCAAGGTACGCCACCTGGGCCAGGAACCGCGCGTGGCGTTGCTGTCGTTCGCAAACTTCGGCAATCCCATGCCTGAGCGCACCAAGGTGGTGCGCGAGGCGGTGAAAATACTCGACGCGTCGCACGTCAGTTTCGAATACGAAGGCGAAATGAACGCCGAGGTGGCCTTGGACTACGACTTGCAGCACCGCATCTTCCCGTTCACCCGCCTGTCCGGCGCGGCCAACGTTTTGGTCCTGCCGGGTTTGAATTCGGCCAGTATTTCTTCCGGTCTGGTTCAGCAGTTGGGCGGCGGCACGGTGATCGGGCCCCTCTTGCTGGGGATTTCCAAGCCCGCACAGATCGTCCCCATGGGTTCGACGGTGTCCGATCTGGTCAACTTGGCCGCCCTCGCGGCGCACGATGCTATATAGACAGAAAAGTGGAGAATCATGGCGACGTTTTACGATGCGATCACCGATAAGCAGCACGACCTGATCGGCCGCCAGCACATTTTTTTCGTCGCCACCGCGCCCGATGAAGGCCGCGTGAACCTGTCGCCCAAGGGTATGGACAGCCTGCGCATTTTGGGACCGAATCAGGTCGCGTATCTGGATCTGACCGGCAGCGGCAACGAAACCTCTGCCCATCTGCGCCAAAACGGCCGCATAACGGTGATGTTTTGCGCCTTCGAAGGCCCGCCGCGCATCATCCGGCTTTTCGGGCATGGACGCGTCGTCACTCAAAATGACGCCGAGTGGGCGCATATGGCCGATCTGTTTCCCAAGCATCCCGGCACCCGCCAGATCATGGCGATTGATGTGGATCAAACGCAAGATTCATGCGGCATGAGCGTGCCGCATTTCGACTATAAGGATGATCGCAAAGCCCTGGTCAACGATTGGGACAAGCGCGGACCCGATGGCGTGCGCGCATACTGGAAAGAAAAAAACCTCAAGAGCATCGACGGCCTGGACACCTACCCTCTGATCGACTGATGTAGCTTTTCCCGAACGGACGCTTCCCCGCGAGGTTGGCGGCACGAATCCTGTCTGTCCTGTATGTCATATATCTGATACATATCTGTCATAATCAAACGACGCCCAAAGGCGGCCTCATGAGGGAAGCTTGAGACCATGACCGACGCGCCCACGCCAACCCCACCACCACCCAAAGGCAAAACCACGCTCGACAAAGACCTGAAGAAAATCACCAAGGTCGAAGCCGCCGCCCAGATACAAAGCCAGGCCATGGCGCGCATCGGGCTCGGCTTCTTGTTCCTTGTGGCGGTGTGGATCTTCGCCTCGAACCACGGCATGGCGTTCAGCCCGTTCGTGGTCGCGGCGGCGGTGATCGGCGGTTACATGGCCATCAACATCGGCGCCAACGACGTCGCCAACAACGTCGGCCCGGCGGTGGGTTCGAAAGCTTTGACGCTAACCGGCGCAATCCTCATCGCCGCCATATTCGAGGCGAGCGGCGCGCTGTTGGCGGGCGGCGACGTGGTGTCGACGATTAAAAAAGGCATCATCGATCCCAGCCTGATGCCGGACGCGGCGACCTTCATGACCGCGATGATGGCGGCGCTTTTGGCCGCCGCGCTGTGGCTCAATCTGGCGACCTACCTGGGCGCACCCGTTTCCACCACCCATGCCATCGTCGGCGGGGTCATGGGCGCGGGCATCGCGGCCACCGGCTTCGGCGCGGTCAACTGGGCGACTATGAGCAAAATCGCCGCCAGCTGGGTGATTTCCCCGGTGTTGGGCGGCATCATCGCGGCGGCGTTTTTGTACTTTTTGAAAGTCAACGTGCTCAACAAGGCCGACAAGATCAAGGCCGCCCAACGTTGGGTGCCGGTTGTGGTGGCAATCATGGCCGGTGCGTTCACCATGTATCTGATGACCAAGGGCATCAAGAAGCTCTACAAATCCAGTTGGATGGAGATCCTTATCGCCGGTGCGGCGGTCTACGCCCTGGTCTGGTACGGTGCGCGCGCGCGCATCATGGCCAAGTCCCAAGACATGGAAAACCGCCGCAAGTCGGTCAATGCGCTGTTCGTTCTGCCCTTGATCATCTCCGCCGCATTGTTGTCGTTCGCCCATGGCGCAAACGACGTGGCCAACGCGGTCGGCCCACTGGCGGCCATCGTGTCGGCGTCCGCCAGCGGCGAAATTATCACCAAGGCGGGCATTCCGCTGTGGGTCATGCTGGTTGGCGCAGCAGGCATTTCCATCGGCCTGATGCTGTTCGGTCCGCGCTTGATCAAAACCGTGGGCCAGGAAATCACCAAGCTCAACCCGGTGCGTGCGTTCTGCGTGGCGCTATCGGCGGCGATCACGGTGATCATCGCTTCGGCCTTGGGGCTTCCGGTGAGTTCCACCCACATCGCGGTGGGCGGCGTGTTCGGGGTCGGCTTCTTGCGTGAATACTTGAGCCGCCGCGAAACCCAGCGCCGCCGTCTCACGCCCCTTGCCGCCGCCGAAGCAGGCGCGGTGGAAGCCTTGCACACGGTCGAAAACGTCGCCCCCGAACTGCACCATGTTCCGGGGCTCGACCATACGACAGACACGCCCCCAGCAGAAGGCGCAACCCCCAAAGCGGTGCAAAAAGCCCAAAGCAAAGCAACCCGGCGCAAACTGGTCCGCCGCCAGCACGCCTGGACCATCGCCGCGGCATGGATCATAACCGTACCGCTTGCCGCACTCTTGGCTGCCGGATTGTACTTCGCGATGGTGGCGCTGGGGATCGAGCCGTAAGGTTTCCTCCTCAAGCACAAGATATGGGTCTGTAACCGCGCTTATTTCACACCCAGCACCTCGACCGACTTGACGATCACGTCGGCACCGGCGTTGATGATTGCCACGGCGTCGAACGGGTCGCGGAAGCTGGCGTCGCGGGTGCTAAGGACTTTTTTGCCATCCAGGTTCACCGTCATTTGGCCGTCTTTGGCGCGGGTCCATTCCAGGCTATGGTTTTTTTTGTCTTCCAGGGCGGTGATTGAGGTGCTGTCGAGCGTGCCTTGGCCGCGTGATGTCACACGCACCAGTTCCAGCGAGGCGCCATGCGCGGTTTGTTTGGGTTTGTAAACCAGACGATAACCCGCGCTGCCGGTGCCTTGAGTCACGGCGAACGCGAAACTGCCCTCATTTTTCCACGATGAAAAGCCGGTGCTCAGCGCAAAAGCGTTGGAAATGCGCACAGGCGTGCTCAGCACGGCGGGCTCAATCTTCGTGGGTGCAGGGGCCGGGGCGGTTTTGGTTTTGTTGGACCCTTGCAACACCGCGCCGAGGATTGAAATGGCGAGTTCCTCCTTGCTCATCTTGCCGTTCGTCGTCGAAACCGAGGAGCTCGCCGCCTCCGATTTGGACCGCAGGCCATAGCCTTGCTCGACCCAATATTCACCGGACACGATTTTCCAGGTCGGATTGCGGGTGATGTCGCCATCGACGAAATCGTCGAACATCAAGCGCTGGGTCCCCGGCTGCTTGGTCAACTGGCGTTGGTAGCGGGCCATCAAATCGCGCAGATCGCGCAAAAACATGCGGTCCGCCGCGCGGGCCTTTTCGGCGTCATCAACCAAGGCTTTGAGGTCTTTGAGCAGATTGTCGGCGCTGGCGCTGGATGGTTGGCTGGATGTGCTGCCCGGCGGCGACCACGATTCGTATCGATTGCTCTGCGCGCCTGCTGTCAGCGGCACGGCGACCAAAACGGTGGCGAGCAAAGTCCGGCGAAAACTGGCGAACGACATAAGTACGAAACCTCCCGAGGTTGAGAACCCCGCAAGCTTAGCAAGCCCGGCGCGCGGCTTCCAGGACTTGCATGCGCCGAACAACAAAAGGGCGGCCCGATGAAGGCCACCCTTTCGATCATTTACCCGGTAGTGTGCACGGTCGCGATTTTATTTTCCCACGCGCGCGATGCCTTCGCGGATCAATGCCTTGGCGCGTTCGGGGCCTTCCCAGCCCGTGACCTTAACCCACTTGCCGTCTTCAAGGTCTTTGTAGTGGGTGAAAAAATGCGCGATTTGTTCGACCAAAATCGGGCGCACGTCGGTGTAGGATTCGACGTTTTCATAGTACGGGTGCAAACGGTGCACCGGCACGCAGAGGATTTTTTCGTCGATACCGCTTTCGTCTTCCATCAGCAACACGCCGATGGGCCGCGACGGAATGACCACGCCTGGGGCAACCGTGTGCTGGCCCAGCACCGCGGCATCGACCGGGTCGCCATCGTCGGACAGGGTGTGGGGAATGAAGCCGTAGTTACACGGATAGTGCATGGCGGTGTGCAGGAAGCGATCGACGAACATGGCACCGGACTCTTTGTCAAGTTCGTACTTCACCGGATTGCCGCCCATGGGCACTTCGATGACGACGTTGAATTCTTCGGGGGCGCTGTCGCCAATGGGGAGTTTGGAAATGTCCATGATCAAAGCCGCTCTTCATGTTGGGAATTGAAACCAGGCAACCTGCATGTTGCGCCGCACAATCGGGGTGTATGCCATGGATTGCGCGGGGCGTCCACTTTTTTCAGAACGGTTTTAAGGTTTGGATTGTGGCGTTTCTTCATGTGCTGGAAAGTGCTTGATCATCCACACCAGCAGCACCAACCCCGGCACGGCGGCGATGGTGGTGAGGATGAAAAACGTCACCCAGTCCACCCGGTCCGCCAGCCAGCCGCTGCCTGATGACATGACGGTGCGCGAAAACGCCATGAACGAGGTCAGCAGCGCGTACTGGGTCGCGGTGTAGGCGACATGACAGAGGCTTGAGAGGTACGCCACGAACGCGGTGGTGCCCATGCCGGTGGTGATGTTTTCCACCGCGATGGTCACCGCCAGCATGCGCACGTCCGGCCCGGCCCAGGCCTGGGCTACGAACACCAAGTTGGAGGCCGCCATCAACACCCCGCACACCAACAAGCCGCGCATGATGCCGAAACGCGCCAGCACCACGCCGCCCAGGATGCCGCCCGCGATGATGGCGTTGAAGCCGAACACCTTGGCCACGGCGGCGATTTGCGTCTTGGTGAAGCCGATTTCGAGAAAAAACGGCGTTTTCATTACGCTCAAAATGGCGTCGCCGTATTTGTAGAGTAAAATAAACAGCACGATGGAAACCCAGCCGCGCCGGGTCATGAAATCGGCGAACGGACACACCACCGCACCGTAAAGCCACGCCATCGCCTCGGCCAGTATCCGCGGCAGGTGTTGCTTGCGCTCCAAAAAGTCTTCGACCGTCCGTTCGCGTTGCTCGGCTTCGGGAGTGATGGCGACGTCCGGTTCGGGGTTGATCAAGATCGCCACGATACCGACACCGACCAACGCCGCCATGACCATGAACACGCTTTGCCAAGGGAACATATCGGCGAAGATCAAGCCTGCCGCCGCCGTGCCCACTTGGCCCAGCCGCCAACCGAACACCGCCGTCGCCGCACCCGCCGCCAATTTGTCCTCGGACAGAATTTCAATACGATACGCATCCACCACGATGTCTTGGGACGCGGACGAAAACGCCACCGCCAGCGCGAACACCGCCGTCCACCACGGATCAATGCCGGGCTGGGTGAGCCCCATGGCAAAGATCGCGGCGAGCAGCAAAATCTGTGTGAACAACACCCAACCGCGCCTGCGCCCGAACAGACGCGTGAACACCGGCAGCGCCAGCTTATCCATCAGCGGCGACCACATGAACTTGACTGCGTAGGGCAGGCTGACCAGCGCAAACAGGCCGATGGTGGTTTTGGTGACTCCTTCGTCCACCAACCACGCGCTCAGCGGATCAGCCAGAACGCCGAACGGCAAGCCGCTGGAAAAGCCTAAAAAAAATAGCGACAGGACGCGCCGGTCGCGATAGATCCGGGCCGATTGCAGCCAAGAACGCATGGATAACTCCGCTTGAAAAATCGAACGCTCAGTGTCGGGGTGGGGTCTTGAGATCGGGTTAATGGCGGGGCGCATTTTTCACGCGATCGCTTTTGCCGCGCTATTATTCCACGTTACTGTGCCAATGGCAGCTCGAACCAAAACGTCGAACCGACCCCCTCGGTAGATGTAAAGCCGACTTCGCCGTCCATGTGCTCGACCAGTTCCTTAACGATGGTCAGGCCGATGCCGGTGCCTTCGGTCTTGTCGGGCTCATCCGATAGCCGATGAAACGGCCTGAAGATTTCGTTCTGGCGGCCTAAGGGGATGCCGCGCCCGGTATCGGACACCGCGAAACGCCACCGTGCCCGCGATCCGCCTTGTGCAGACCCGGCTTCACACGAAATCACAATTTCACCGCCGTCGCGATTGTATTTGATGGCGTTGGAAATCAGGTTGACGAACACCTGTAGCAAGCGGTTTTCATCCGCCAGGACCCTCGGCGCGCCTTGATGGGCACAATCGTCCCTAAGGCGCAGCCCCTTCTCTTCCAGCATCGGGGTATTGGCGACGATGCTCTGGTGCAGGGCCAAAATGGGGTCCGCTGGCTTGATGTTCAGCACCATCTCACCGCTTTCGATTTTGGCCAGTTCGAGAATCTCATTGATCAAGCCATGCAGGTGCGTGCCGGAAAAATGGATGTCGTTGATGTAGCCCTTCTGCACCTCGTTCAAGTTGCCGTTGATGTTCAGTTTCATTAGATCGCTGAACCCGATGATGGCGTTAAGCGGCGTGCGCAGCTCATGGCTCATGGAGGCGAGAAATTTCGATTTGGCCTCGTTGGCGGCTTCGGCTTCTATCTTCGCCGCCTTCAGTTGCGACGTTCGCGCGCTCACCAAATCTTCCAATTCAGCATAAGCCCTGGTGAGATTGTCGCGCGCGGTTTCGCGTTCGCGCACCCTTTTGATGCCGCGCACATGCCAAGCGGTAAGGCCGATGATGCCCAGCAACCACGTCACGCCATGGGACACTGCGTTGCCGTTCACCATGACCGAAAGTTGCTGGCGGTAAGGCGTCATGGGTGCCGTGATGCCGACACCGCCCAACACATCGCCGACCTCATAGCCCTGCTCACCGTGGCATTTCAAGCACCCCGCGCTCGCCACCATGGGCCGGATCAAGCGGTAATATTCTCGCCCGTCGATGGTGGTGATTTCGCGAACCTCTTTCTCGCCGCGTTTGAACGCCTTGATGGCGGCGGCTTCCCAGGGATCGGCCAGATTGTCGGCATGAAGCGGCTCAAGGCTCGACAAATGGCCTTGCACGCCGTAAAGCTCGGCGTATTCATCCATGATTTGGCGCAGCATCGTGGCCGGATTGACCAACGTCAGTTGACGTCCGGAGGGGGTGACCACATCGCGCTCTTCAATATGGTCCATGTACGGGCTCGGCGAAACGCCGTCCGTAACCTCCAAATAGACGCCACCGTGAGCCGTCGCCCAGCGGCGCAAGGCCTGGTCCTTGTTGAACGCATTGACGGCGGCGCTATGCGCCATGTGGTTGGAATGCATCTCGGCCAAGTGGTTATTCCACAAGAACAACCCCGCAACGGACCCGGTCCAGATCACGGATAGCATCAACGTACCGTACGACCTTTGACGCAATTGCCAATTTGTCGCCATTACGCCTCCCTGACGCAATTGCTTCGTTCAAACGACAATAGATCGCTTTCCCGTCCGGGGCAATTTCTTGATGGCTGGCGTCCTTTGCCGCATCCGTTCATGGATCAATTTTTAACGTGATAGCCGGTTTTGAAGATCCACCACACAATCGCCATGCACGCGATCAGAAAAACTACGACCATCGTAAGGCTCAGCTCGATGCCGACGTCGGCGATTTCATAAAAGCTCCAGCGAAAGCCGCTGACCAAATACAACACCGGGTTGAACAGCGTCACCTTCTGCCAAAACGGCGGCAGCATGTTGATCGCATAAAAGCTACCGCCGAGAAACACCAGCGGCGTGACGATCAGCAGCGGAATGATCTGCAATTTCTCGAAATTGTCCGCCCACACGCCGATGATGAACCCGAACAGGCTGAAGCTCAGTGCCGTCAGGACCAAAAACACCACCATCCACACCGGGTGCGCGACCTGAATCGGCACGAACAGTCCCGCCGTGGCCAGAATGATAAGCCCCAAAATCATCGACTTGGTTGCCGCCGCGCCAACGTAACCGAGCACGACCTCGAACGAAGAAATGGGCGCGGACAGAAGCTCGAAAATCGTGCCGGTAAACTTCGGAAAATAAATGCCGAACGAGGCGTTGGCGACGCTTTGCGTCAACAGCGACAGCATGATCAGCCCCGGCACCAGGAATGAACCGTAGCCCACGCCGTCGATTTCGGAGATGCGCGAACCGATGGCGGAGCCGAACACCACGAAATACAACGACGTGGACAGGACCGGCGAGACGATGCTTTGAAACAAAGTCCTCCACATCCGCGCCATTTCGAACAGGTAGATGGCTTTGACCGCATGGATGTTCATTGCGCTTCCCTCACCAAATTGACGAAAATGTCTTCCAGCGAACTTTGCGTGGTGTTGAGGTCTTTGAACTTAACGCCCGCTTCATGAAGCGCGCCGAGCAACGCCGTAATGCCGGTGTGCTCGCCTTGGGTGTCGTAAGTGTAAATCAGCTGCGCGCCGTCGTCGCTGAGGTCCAGGCTGAAGGCGCTTAAGGCATTCGGCACGACTTCTAGGTTTTGGTGCAGGTCCAGCACCATTTGCTTTTTGCCGAGCTTGTGCATCAACACGGCCTTGTTTTCGACCACGACGATCTCACCGTTGTTGATCACCCCCACCCGATCCGCGATTTCTTCCGCCTCTTCGATATAGTGGGTGGTCAAAATAATCGTTGCGCCCGACCCGCGCAAGTCGTGCACCAGCCGCCACATGTCTTGGCGCAGCTCCACATCCACCCCGGCGGTGGGCTCATCCAAAAACAGGATTTCCGGTTCGTGCGACAGTGCCTTGGCGATCAACACCCGGCGCTTCATGCCGCCGGACAGTTCCATGATTTTGCTGTCTTTTTTGTCCCACAGCGAAAGGTCCTTGAGCACCCTTTCGATATACGCGGGATCGGCTTTTTTGCCGAACAGACCGCGGCTGAAGTTCACCGTGGCCCACACGGTTTCGAACGCATCTGTGGTCAGTTCCTGGGGCACCAAACCGATCATCGACCGCGTAGCGCGGTAGTCATCGACGATGTCATGGCCCGCCACGGTGACCGTGCCGCCGCTGGCGTTGACGATGCCGCAGATGATGCTGATCAGGGTGGTCTTGCCCGCGCCGTTGGGGCCCAGTAGGGCGAGAATTTCACCGCGGCGAATGTCGAGGCTAACGTTTTTCAGCGCCTCAAATCCACTGGCGTAAGTTTTGTTTACATTGGCAATCGATATCAGGGTATCGGCTTGTGACACAAGATGGCCTTTCACAGAAGTTGCTGCGCCGCAGCATGGCACATGGATAAGTGGTGCCCGTCAAGCCCGCCTGCAACAGGACGCACAAAAAAAAGCCCGGCACGATGCGCACCGGGCTATTTATTCAAGTGAGTAAAGCGTTTTAGCCCTCGCTATCGGCTTGGCGAGATTGGCGTTTGCGCACGTTGGGGTCGAGATAGCGTTTGCGCATGCGTACATTTTCCGGTGTCACTTCGACCTGCTCATCGTCTTGGATGTAGGAGATCATCTGCTCCAAGCTCATGCGGCGCGGTGTGGTCAGGCGTACCGCTTCGTCGGTGCCCGATGATCTCACGTTGGTCAGCTGCTTACCTTTCAACGGGTTCACTTCCAAATCGCCGGGACGTGAATGTTCGCCGATGATCATGCCTTCGTAGACCTTCACCTGCGCGCCGACAAACAGCGGGCCACGACCTTCGAGGTTGAACAGCGCGTAAGGCACCGTGGCACCGGAGCAATTGGAGATCAACACGCCGTTGCGGCGACCCGGCAGCGGACCGGCGTAGGGAATGTAGGAATGAAAGATCCGAGACATGATGCCGGTGCCGCGCGTTTCGGTGAGGAACTCGCCCAGGTAACCGATCATGCCGCGTGCGGGCACGTGGAACACCAGACGGGTCTTGCCGCCGCCGGACGGTTTCATTTCTTTCATCTGGCCTTTGCGCAAGCTCAGTGCTTCGACCACGATGCCGGAATATTCTTCGTCCACATCGACGGTGACTTCTTCCAACGGCTCCTGGCGCTTACCTTCGATTTCCTGCATCACCACGCGCGGGCGCGAGACGGAAAGCTCAAAACCTTCGCGACGCATCTGTTCGATCAACACGCCCAACTGCAATTCACCGCGACCGGCGACGTCAAAGCCGTCGTTGGTGTCGGATTCTGTGATGCGCAGCGCAACGTTGCCCTCGGCTTCGGCAAACAGGCGATCGCGGATCATGCGCGAGGTGACCTTGGAGCCTTCGGTGCCCGCCAGCGGGCTGTCGTTGACGGCGAACATCATCGACAAGGTCGGCGGGTCGACCGGCTGAGATTCAATCGGTTCTTCGACTTGCGGTTCGCACAAGGTGTCGGCCACGGTGGCCTTGGTCAGGCCGGCGACGGCGACCAGTTCGCCTGAACCCGCTTCGGAGATCGGGGTGCGGTCCAAACCGCGAAAGCCAAGCAACTTGGAAATACGGCCCGTTTCGACCACTTCGCCTTCGCGGTTCAAGACCTTGACGGTCATGTTCGGTTTGGCGATGCCGGTTTCGACGCGGCCGGTCAAAATACGGCCGAGGAAATTATCGGATTCCAAGGTGGTGGCGAGCATCGTGAACGGCGCGTCGTCGTTAACCTTGGGTGCCGGGACATGTTCCAAAATGGCGTCGAAGATCACATCCATGTTTTCCTGCGCGCCGTCCGGCTCCAAAGCCGCCCAGCCATTTTTGGCCGAGGCGAAGATGGTCGGAAAATCCAACTGATCGTCGCTGGCGTCCATGGCCGAAAACAAATCGAAAATTTCGTCCTGGACTTCGAACGCGCGCTGTTCGGGTTTGTCGACCTTGTTGACGATGACAATGGGCTTCAAACCCAGCTTCAGCGCTTTGCCAGTGACGAACTTGGTTTGCGGCATCGCGCCTTCGGCGGCATCGACCAGCAACAACACGCCGTCGACCATCGACAAGATGCGTTCGACCTCACCACCGAAATCGGCGTGGCCGGGTGTGTCGACGATGTTGATGCGCGTGCCCTTCCATTCGACCGAGGTCGGCTTGGCGGTGATGGTGATGCCGCGTTCGCGTTCCAGCTCGCCTGAGTCCATAGCGCGTTCGGAGACGTTCTCATTTTCACGGAAGGTGCCGGATTGTTTCAACAGCACATCGACCAGGGTTGTTTTACCGTGATCGACGTGGGCGATGATCGCAATGTTGCGAAGATTCATTGTGTTTTCCTTTTTACGGCCTGACCGGCCGGCGCGCACTTGCGCTTGCCTCAGCCCCTAAACGGGCTTCGGATCGGGGGAAATTTCAAGCGTTATCCAAGCCTCTGCGCCGCGACTTCGTTGAGAGGGGTTTCGGGACGCGCGCCGAAGTGGCTGATGATCTCGGCCGCGGCGATGCCGCCGAGCCGCGCGCAGTGCGCCAGATCATCGCCGTGAGCGTTGGTGTAACCGAACAAGAAGCCGGCGGCGTAGGCATCGCCTGCGCCGGTGGTGTCCGCGACATGATCGACCGGATCGCAATCGACGATGTGCACATCGTCACCGCTGATCACGACCGAACCTTTGGCGCTGCGCGTCAACGCCGCGATTTTACAGTGGCCGCGCACGTGTTGCAGGGCATCGTCGAAATCGTCGACTTGATAGAGGGAGCAAATCTCGTCTTCGTTGGCGAACAAAATATCGACGTGACCTTCGACCAGCTCTAAAAAGCTCGCGCGGTGACGATCGACGCAGAACGGATCGGAAAGACTCAGCGAAACTTCACGGCCCGCGTCGTGGGCCAGTTCGGCGGCCTTGACGAACGCCGCCTTGGCGTCTTCCTTGTCCCACAGATAGCCTTCCAGATACGTCACTTTGGACGCGCGGATTACGTCTTCATCGACATCGTTCGGACCCAGCTCGACACACGCGCCGAGATAGGTGTTCATGGTGCGCTCCGCATCCGGGGTGACGTGGATCAAGCAGCGCGCGGTGGGCGCCCCGTCCATGGCCGCATCGGTGGGAAAATGCACCCCGATGGCTTCGATGTCGTGATGAAACACTTTGCCGAGCGTATCGTTTTTTACCTTTCCGATGAACGCCCCACGCCCACCGAGCGACGCCAGCCCGGCGATGGTGTTGGCCGCCGACCCGCCCGAGCACTCAACGCCCGGCCCCATGTCGCCATAGAGCTTGTCGGCGGTGTCCGCGTCGATCAGCGTCATGATGCCTTTGCTCATGCCGTGACGGGTCAAAAAATCGTCGTCCTCGTGGCTCAAAACATCCACGATGGCGTTGCCGATCCCCACCACGTCAAAACGCGCGTCGGACATAATCGATACTCCTCAAAACAGAAAGAAGCCCCCGAAGCCGGGAGCCCACAATTTCCGCGCAGTATAGCGACCAAAGCAGATGGGGCAAGGGTTGAAAAAAAGGAGCGAACTTCACCTCTGGACAACGCGACCTCTGCGGGTAAAGTTGATCTTATGACAACTGAAAAAGCCTTACCTGATCTTGAAATCGACGAAAAGACCGGCCGCGCCGTTCCGGTGACGGAGGCGGAAACATTTCTTCTCGATGAAATCGGGAGCATTGGCGCCACGGTCATTTCGGTAAACAAGGATGTAAACGATCCAGACTCCTGGACGCTGGGCCACACCATTCGCGCCGCTTTATTGAAGCATCTGTGCCTGCATCCAGATCTCTATGGGGACAATCTTGAAGAGATCATCATCATCGGCGCACGGATCGCAGGTCATCTGTTTTTCAAAAACGCTAAACTTGCGCAATCGCTCCGCATCCACGGGTGCCGTTTCGATACGGCGCCCTGGCTGATGCACGCCCAAGTTCCCGATCTCTCCTTTGTCGCCTGCCATATCCCCGGGGTTGTAGCTCACGATATGACGGTCCAGAAAACGTTAACCTGGCACAGTCCCATCCCACTTGGAGGATATTTAAATCTGAGCCGCACCCATGTCGGCGAGTTTTCCACCGATTCAAGCTATTGGCCGGAGCCCGGCAACCTTATGATCGACGGCTTCACCTACGACCGCCTGAACCGCAGCCTGTCCGTCACCGATCATATCAAATGGATTGAACTGATGGCCAATGAACGCGGCGCCAAACCCTTCTTCTACCACCAGCCCTGGGAGCAGGCTCGCAAGGCTTACCGCGACGAGGGCGACACGGCGGCAGCGCGTCAGATCAATATGGCGTATGACGCGGCCCAGGCCCAGTTTCAGCTGGAAAGCGCACGCCCTCTTTTGAAACCGCTCATCTGGCTGCGCAACGTGCTTTATGACAAGCTCGCCGGACATGGACACAACTTGTTCCGCGTGGTGCCGTGGATGGCCCTGTGCATGGTGGTTTTTTTCGGCTGGTCGTCGTTCGCCTACCATCACGGCTCCATCGCGCCGACGGCGTCGCGCATTTATATGAGCGCTTGCTATTTAAATCTCGACAAAACCTGCGAGGGCTGGGAGCTGCATCCGCGCGCCGTTTCCATCCCAGGCATGTCGCAACCGCTCCTGAACACACCGCCGCTGCGCCTGCCTGAGGGCTATCCGGCCTTTCACGCGGTACTCTATACACTGGACACCTTCATTCCATTCGCCGATTTGCATCAGGAAAACTACTGGACCGTCACCGACGACGGACCGTGGGGGGAGTGGATGCGAGCGATCTTTTCCGTGTTTGTCGGTCTGGGCGGGGTGCTGTCGGCGATTTTTGCCGCAGGCATGTTCAGCTTGATTCGCAAGAACTGAGCCCCATTGAGTTCCGAGGGGGGGGCCTTGCGCAATCCTCGGTTCGCGGCTATCTCTGGGGGAACGCTTCAAACGACACAAACGTTCGGGGACCAAAGCGCATGGGCCGTATTCTTTCCGCATATTATAAAGCGTTCGGACAGTTGTCCGACCCCAAGACCCGTTCGGTCATTTGGGCGTCGATCGGCTGGTCGGTGGCGATCTTCGTCGGCTTGTACGTAACGTTGTATCTGGTGCTCAAACTCACCACCTTCATCGCCATCGGGCCGCTGGAGATGGTGTTCGATTTCATCGCCCAGGTCGGCGTGATGGTGCTGACGTGGTTTTTGTTCCCCCCCGTGGTCACCGCCGTGGGCGCGCTGATGCTGGATAAAGTCGTCGATGCGGTCGAGGCGCGCCACTACCCCGACCTCGCCATGGCGCCGGGTCTGAGCTTGGCGGAAAGCATCTGGCCCGCGATCAAGTTTTTGGGCGTCACCGTGGGGCTCAATATTTTATGCCTGCCGTTGTTGTTGATCCCGCCGCTGTTTCCGTTCGTCTACTACGGCCTCAACGGATACCTTTTGAGCCGCGAGTATTTCGAACTGGTGGCGTTGCGCCGTTTGACGACCCATGACGCCAATCTGATGCGCCTGCGCTGGCGCACGCCGTTATTTATCGCCGGTGTCGGGTTCGCCTTTATGCTCACCGTGCCGATCTTGAACTTGATCGCGCCAATCCTCGCCACCGCGGCGACCGTGCATCTGTTCGAAGCATGGCGCGCCAAGGACAAGCTTTTCGATAAGCCCGGACGCGCCGCGTCAAACGCCGCGTCAAACGATGTGGCCGTGTCCAGCGGCGACACCACACCAAGCAAGACATAACGGAGCGCTGATGCAAAAGCTCATCACCTTAGCGGCGATTTTCGCCCTCGCCGCCTGCGCCGCGCCACCCGCACCGTCCACGCCATCCGAACCGCAAGCACCCGCCGTCACGCCGGAAACGGTCAGCAACCAGCCTGCCGCGCCCATCGCCGCGCCCACGGTGGACGTTATCGCCGTCCCTTCAGCACAGCCGAAAATCACCAGCGCCCAATTGTTGGGCCAGGACGGCTCATGGGTGAAAGCGCAACTGGGCGAGCCCGCGTTCGTGCACAACGAAAAAACCGCCAACATCTGGCAGTACAAGAACCACGTGTGCGTGCTCAACGTTTTTCTCTATGTTGAAGACGAGCAAAGCCCCTACCCTCATGTCTTGCACTTCGATGCGCGCGACGCCAAAGGGGCCAACACCGACCGCGATCACTGCCTCGCCGTGCTGCAAGATTAAATCATAAAATCTTGGCCTTATACGCGCACAGATCGCGCACCGTACATGCGGCGCAATCGGGCTTGCGCGCCTTGCACACATAGCGCCCGTGCAAGATCAGCCAGTGGTGCGCATGAACCATGAATTCGTCCGGCACCACTTTGAGCAATTTTTTTTCCACCGCCAGAACGGTCTTGCCCGGCGCCAGGCCGGTGCGGTTGGAAACGCGAAAAATGTGCGTGTCCACGGCCATGGTCGGCTCACCCCAGCACACGTTGAGCACCACGTTGGCGGTCTTGCGCCCGACGCCCGGCAACTTTTCCAACTCGGCGCGATCACGCGGCACCTCGCCGCCGTAGTCATTGATGAGCATCCGGCTCATGGCGATGGCGTTTTTGGCCTTGTTGTTGTAAAGCCCGATGGTTTTGATGTGATCCTTCAGCCCGCCAAGCCCCAGCTTAAGCATTTTTTGCGGCGTGTCGGCGATTTTGAATAACTTTTCGGTGGCTTTGTTCACGCCCACATCCGTTGCCTGGGCGGACAACGACACCGCCACCACCAAGGTGTAGGGATTGGTCCACCGAAGTTCCGACTTAGGCTCTGGATTGGCCGCGCGCAGGCGGGTGAAGAATTCTTGGATATCGGCTTTTTTCATGGGCGACACCCTAGCGCAAGAACCGGGTGGGTTCCTAGCCCCCGGCACGATATCCTTTATCCATGAGCCAAGATTACGCCAAAGACTATGAACGCATCGCAGGCGCGATCCGCTATATCGCGGACCATCGCCTCGACCAGCCGGACCTCGACGCCGTCGCGACGTCGGTGGGGTTGAGCCCTTATCACTTCCAACGTTTGTTCACGCGCTGGGCCGGGGTCAGTCCCAAACGGTTTCTCGGCTACTTAACCGTGCAGCACGCCCGCGAACTTCTGGCGCAAGACGCCAGCGTGCTCGACACGGCGTTGGACGTCGGTCTGTCGGGCCCATCCCGATTGCACGACCTGTTTGTTTCGTTCGAAGCCATGACCCCTGGTGAGGCGAAAAACGGCGGCGCTCACCTAACCATCCACTTCAGCGTCATTCCCACGCCCTTCGGTCCCGCCGTGGTAATGAAAACGCCCAAGGGCATCTGCGGGCTGGAATTTTTGGACTCAGAGGAAACCGCCAGGGCGCGCGTTCGCATACGCTGGCCTCAAGCAACCCTCGTCGAAGGCCGAGAGCCCGGCTTGGCGGAGCGGCTGTTCGCAGCGCATGGCGAACAACCGATCCGTCTGCATCTCAAAGGCACCAATTTCCAAATCAAGGTTTGGGAAGCGCTGATGAGCATCCCCGCCGGTCAGCTCACCACCTACAAACGTATCGCCGATCAAATCCGTAACGCCAATGCCGCCCGCGCGGTGGGGGGGGCTATCGCAGCCAACCCGGTCGCCGTCTTGATCCCATGCCACCGCGTCATCAAGGAAAGCGGCGCGGCCGATGGCTACCGCTGGGGATCGGACCGCAAACGCGCCTTGATCGGCTGGGAAGGCGCCCAAAACGCCCTTTAAGAATCATTTTTGGCTGGAAAGTTTCCGCACAATCCGCCAAATGGATTCTCATGCAGACCATCGAGATCGCCGAACGCATGGAAGACAATGGCGGGCGGGCCCTAACTTATATGTAGATAATTATATATTCATTTATACGAATATATGGCAGTCTTCTGCACGATCTCGATACACTCCCATGGTTGTCCCCAATGGCGTCGCCGAACATCAAAATACCCAACAGCGCCGGTGAACCCTTTCCGCTCAAACGCCATTATTATGTCCGCGTCATTCCGGCCATGGTGGTGTTCATGGTGCTGCTGAGCGCGCTTTTATGGTTCGCCTTCGATCAGGTCACACGCCATATTTACTTAGAGCAAGCGCAAAATCGCGCCGAACGCATCGTCGATGCCTTAAAGGACGCCGCGCCAAAACCATGGCAAAATTTTCTTGACGGCGCCCCTGCCGAGGACGACCTCGCCATATTGAGCAAAGCCTTTGCCGAAGAGGTCGAACGCCAAAAGTTGATCGGCCTCAAGGTCTACGATCTGCGCGGCGTGGTGATCTACGATGTCAGTCCAGCTCTGATCGGCACGCTGGAAACCTCGAAATCGCTTCGTCAAGTGATTGTCAGCGCCAAACCGACGCTGGTGCGCAAGGCTGCCGAAAATGGTACGCCCGCATATGAAATTTATGCGCCCTACCTGGACGAAAACGGCAATTTGCGCGCCATTTTCGAACTTTACGAAGAGGTCGGCTACCTGGATACGCTGCTGTTGGAAACGGCGGTCCCGGCCATCTCCGTACCGCTGGCTTTACAGATCATCTTGATGCTGGTGTTGGGCGTGTTGGTGCGCCGCGCGCAACGCGATATCGACCAACGCACTGCGGCCATCGCCACGCTCAGCAGGCGGTTGGAGACCTTCGTCTCCGCCAGCACGCTCACCGCTGCAAAGAACGCCGGCGACACCGGCAACATCCCGTCGCGCAAAATCACCTGCACCCTGTTCCATTCCGACGTGCGCGATTTCACCAGTTACGCCGAGGACAACCCGCCCGAACGCGTGGTGTTTTTTCTCAATGATTTGATGAGTATCCAAGTGAAAATCGTCACCCATTTCGGCGGCGATGTGGACAAAATGATCGGCGACGCCTTGCTGGTGCGATTTGAAGGTGAGAACGCCGAACGGCGCGCCATCGATGCGGCCAAAGCCATCCTCGACGCCGTACGCCGGGCATCGCTTGCGCGCGGATTGGGCATCGGTATTTATACCGGCCAAGTGATTTCCGGCGCGGTGGGACCTGCATCGCGGCGTGACTTCACCGTGATCGGAGACAGCGTCAATATGTCGGCGCGGCTGTGCTCACAGGCCAACCCCGGCGAAATCGTCGCCGACACCGTCACCATCGGGGCTGCGGCGGCCAAAGGCTTTAAGGCCGTCGAAAGCGTTAATGTGAAAGGCCACACGGAACCGCTGGCCGCGCGTCGCTGGCATGTCGATGCGCTGACAAAAAAAGCTTAAAAGCCCAACACATCCTTCATCGAATACAGGCCTGGTCGTTGCGTGCACCCCCACAACGCCGCGCGCACAGCACCACCCGCGAACACCTCGCGCGATGACGCCTTGTGAGTGATTTCCACCCGCTCACCGGGGCCCGCGAACATCACCGTGTGATCCCCGACCACATCGCCGCCGCGCAATGTCGCAAAGCCGATTTCGCCGCGCGGCCGTGCGCCGACGATGCCGTCACGCGCCTTACACGCCACCCCGTCCAGCTCCACGCCGCGCCCTGCCGCCGCCGCCAGGCCGAGCGCCAAGGCTGTGCCGGACGGAGCATCGACTTTATGGTGATGGTGCATTTCCAGCACTTCGATGTCGTAGGCATCGGGAAGAACTTGAGCGGCCTTTTCAACCAAGCCCAGCAAGACATTGACGCCGACGGAATAGTTTGCCGCCTGCACGATCACCGCTTTTTGCCCCGCGACATCGACCGCATTTTGTTGCGCGGCGTCCAGGCCCGTGGTGCCGATAACCAAAGCCGTGCCGGTTTCGGCCGCCAACGCCGCATGTGCGGCCGTTGCGGTGGGCACGGTGAAGTCGATGACGGCGTCGGCGATGTCGAACAGCGCGCGAGGGTCGGATGACAACGCAACGCCCGCCTTTTCGATGCCAATCAACGCGCCCAAATCGCGCCCCATGTCCCCGTGACCCGCGGCTTCGCTGCCGCCCGCGAGTTCGGCCCCATCCGCGGCCTGAACGGCGGCGATCAACATACGGCCCATGCGCCCGGCGGCGCCGACAATTGCGATTTTCATGCTCTGTGTCCGTCTTCGTTTAAGCGAGCGCGACAGTCCGCGCAACGGCGACGTGCCGTGGGTCAGCTTTATCATCTACGCAAATTAAACGCCACACTCTTACCCCGCACCCGCCATACGGGAGTCCACATCCAGTGATTTATGGAATATGAAGCGTGTTGATCAAAACGTGCATCCAGAAAGGAGCCCTTCAAATGAAACGAGTGACCAAGCAAGAACTGATCCGCGCGGCCTTCAGCGGCATGCAGGTGGCGGAGCGCAAATTCAGTTCCTTAACCTCCAACACCGTGCATCTCAATCGCGCACCGGAGTATCTACTGACCGTAAATGTGGCCGAAAAACTGGGCAAAACCGCGCCCAACCACCTCACTTGGCTGGAATATCAACTGAGCCAAGCCCGTTCGGACCCGCGTGGCCCACACGCGCAATCGACCACAACGCACGGGCGCGGCGCGGGACGCTGCGACATCTTGATGTGCTGGGCGGCCAGCAAGGAACCCCGCGCAGCGTTCGAAATCAAGCGCGACGTTCAGTCCCTCAACAAAATCAAAAATGATGTTGAGCGGATTTTATATCTGATGGGCGGTGGCGTCGACGGCAACACCTTGCAGTTCGGCGCGGTGATGTTCAACACCATGGCGGAAAGTAGCCACGGTCGGCACATTATCAAGACGCGCGTGGCCCAATTTCGCGATCACCTGGAAGGGTGGCGCATCACACTAGGGGGCAAGCACCGCCGCCTCAACATCATTTGCGGAGGCATCAAAAAGCGCCGCGCGGGCGATTACTGGGCACCGCTTGCGCTGGTCGCCGAACGGACGCACTGACAAAACCAAGATACCCAGGGCTACTGCTGAAAGAGCGTTCTTGCGTTAACTACATCAATTATAGAGGCCTACGGTCGAAACTGACCTTTCCCGCGCCCAAACAGAGATTTTTGTGTTACTATACCCTCATAAGCAGTAAATCACAAAGAAACTACCAGGAAATTTACGATGGCCGACACAAGCTGCTGGTGCTGCAAAAAAGACATAACCGTCGATGGCAAAAGTTGCGAATTGATCGATTGTTACACCAATTTCGATATCTTGATCGGGAACATCACGAAGTGCGTCTATCAGTGCGGTGCCGATCGCATCGTCACCGTGACGCGGGTGCGTGTGCTGTGGTGGTGTTTTAACGTTTCCGTCGAAACGTAAAGGTGCCGGACTGAAGCCTAGTCTTTCAAATCTTCCCAGATTTCCTTGACCTTGGAAAAGAAGCCGCCGCTTTGCGGGCTGTGCTTGTTTTCATCGCCGCCCTCGGCGCGGAACTCGGCCATCAGCTCTTTTTGCTTTTTGGTGAGATTGACGGGTGTTTCCACCGACAACTCAACGAACATATCGCCGCGCGAGCTGGAGCGCAGAACGCTCATGCCCTTGCCGCGCAACCTGAACTGCTGGCCCGACTGGGTGCCGTCGGGAATGTTGATGCGCGCACGCGAACCATCGACGGAGGGCACCTCGACCGAACCGCCCAACGCCGCCGTGGTCATCGGCACCGGCACGCGCACATAAATGTTCGCGCCTTCGCGCTGGAAAATGCGATGCGTCTTGATGGACAGGAAGATATACAAATCGCCCGCCGACGCGCCGCGCAGACCGGCCTCGCCCTCACCCGACAAACGAATGCGCGTACCGTCCTCGACACCCGCCGGGATATTGACGCTGAGGGTCTTTTCCTTGTGCACCCGTCCGGTTCCCGAGCAGTTGCGGCACGGGTCTTTGATCACCTTGCCCTGACCGTGGCATGACGGACAGGTGCGCTCGACCGTGAAAAAGCCTTGCTGGCTGCGCACCCGGCCATGGCCGCCGCAGGTCGAACAATTGACCGGCTCGGAACCCGGCGTGGCGCCCGAACCATGGCAGCTTTCGCACGCCACCGAACCCGGCACGCGGATTTCCGTGGACTTGCCTCTGTAGGCGTCCTCCAGCGTGATCTCCATGTTAAAGCGCAAGTCGGAACCACGGCCCGTCTGTTCCTGACCACGACCGCGACCGCCGCCGCCGAAACCGCCGCCGCCGCCAAACATTTCTTCAAAGATATCGGCAAAACCGCCGCCGAAGCCCTCAAAACCGCCCGCACCGGGGCCGCCGGGACCGCCCTGTTCGAACGCCGCATGACCGAAGCGGTCGTAGGCGGCACGCTTTTCTTCGTCTTTGAGAACTTCGTAGGCTTCGCTAAGCTCTTTGAATTTTTGCTCGGCGGCCTTATCATCGGGATTGCGATCCGGATGATATTTCATGGCGAGCTTACGGTACGCCTTTTTGATCTCGTCGCCATCGGCGCCTTGCGAGACCCCAAGCAGCTCGTAGTAATCCTGCTTCGCCATAGTTAATTCCCGGCTCCGTCATGGCCGGGCTTGGCCCGGCCATCCATGACTCTCTCTCGCACTTCAAAAACGTGGATGCCCGGATCACGTCCGGGCATGACACAAGGTGTCAAAATCCACATCCTGAAAAAGTGCCTTATTTCTTGTCTTGGTCCGGATCGACTTCCTCGAAGTCGGCGTCGACCACGTTTTCTTCACCACCCGTGGCACCCGCGTCGCCCGCATCCGCACCGCCTTCGGGCGTGGCGCCGGTAGCCTCGGCCTGGCTGTCCTTGTACATGGCCTCGCCCAGCTTCATCGCCGCCTGCATCAATGCGTCGGTCTTGGCCTTGATGGCTTCTGCATCGGCATTTTCGTCTTCCAAGACGGTTTTGGTGTCCGCGATGGCGGCTTCGATGGCGGCTTTGTCGTCCGCCGGGACCTTGTCGCCGTATTCGGCGACGTTCTTTTCGGTGTCGTGAACCAAGCTTTCGGCATGGTTTTTGGCATCGACCAGATCGCGGCGCTTTTTGTCTTCCTCGGCGTGCGCTTCCGCGTCCTTGACCATCTGCTCGATATCCGTGTCGTCGAGCCCGCCGGACGCCTGGATGGAGACCTGCTGTTCCTTGCCTGTTGCCTTGTCCTTGGCCGACACGTTGACGATGCCGTTTGCGTCGATGTCGAACGTCACCTCGACCTGCGGCATGCCGCGCGGTGCGGGGGGAATGCCGACCAGATCGAATTGGCCGAGGATTTTGTTGTCGGCGGCCATTTCACGCTCACCCTGGAACACCCGAATGGTCACGGCGGTCTGGTTGTCCTCGGCGGTCGAGAACACTTGCGCCTTGCGCGTCGGGATGGTGGTGTTGCGATCGATCAAGCGGGTGAATACGCCGCCCAGCGTTTCGATGCCCAGGCTCAGCGGCGTGACGTCCAGCAACAGCACGTCTTTAACTTCGCCCTTGAGCACGCCGCCCTGAATGGCCGCGCCGATGGCGACGACTTCGTCCGGGTTCACACCCTTGTGCGGTTCGCGGCCGAAAATGTCTTTCACCACCTCTTGCACCTTGGGCATGCGGGTCATGCCGCCGACCAAGATCACCTCGTCGATTTCCGAGGCCTTGACGCCGGCGTCTTTCAATGCCGCCTGGCACGGGCCGACGGTGCGTTTGATCAGATCGCCAACCAAGGTTTCCAGTTTGGCGCGGGTCATTTTGACGTTGAGGTGCTTCGGCCCCGAGGCGTCGGCGGTGATGAACGGCAGATTGACGTCGGTCTGGGTCGCGCTGGACAGCTCGATCTTAGCCTTTTCCGCCGCTTCCTTGAGACGCTGTAGAGCCAAGCGATCCTGACGCAGATCGATGCCCTGTTCTTTTTTGAATTCGTCGGCCAGATACTCAACGATGGTGTGATCGAAATCCTCGCCGCCGAGGAACGTGTCGCCGTTGGTGGACTTCACCTCGAACACGCCGTCGCCAATTTCAAGGATCGAGATATCGAACGTGCCGCCGCCCAAATCATAGACTGCGACCACGCCGCCTTCTTTTTTCTCAAGCCCGTAGGCGAGCGCGGCGGCGGTGGGTTCGTTGATGATGCGCAGCACTTCGAGACCGGCGATTTTACCCGCGTCCTTGGTGGCTTGGCGCTGGCTGTCGTTGAAATATGCCGGAACGGTGATCACCGCCTGGGTGACATCCGTGCCGAGATAGCTTTCAGCGGTCTCCTTCATTTTTTGCAAAATAAACGCGGAGACCTGCGAAGGGCTGTACTTCTTGTCACGGGCCTCAACCCACGCGTCGCCGTTGTCGCCTTCGACGATCTTGAAAGGAACCAGACCCTTGTCTTTTTCGGTGAGCGGATCGTTGTAACGACGGCCGATCAGGCGCTTGATGGCGAACAGCGTGTCTTCGGGATTGGTGACCGCTTGGCGTTTGGCGGGCTGACCCACCAGACGCTCGCCGTCATCCGTGAACGCAACCATCGACGGCGTGGTGCGCGCGCCCTCGGCGTTCTCGATAACCTTGGGATCAGACCCATCCATCAAAGACAGGCACGAGTTCGTGGTGCCCAAATCAATGCCGATAACCTTGCTCATTTCTCTCATCTCCGTCTTAGGCGGACATCTACGGCCTTGATGCTCAAGCTCCGCACATGTTCCCTCGGGTTTAGTCGGGCGTTCGCCCCTCATTTAAGTTCGTTCGGTTTAGCGGTGTCCTCACGACGCCCGCTCCGGGTGGTATATAAGCCGGAGTTTTTCGCTACGCAACGCTTGAAACGCGGAAAAACCTTGTTTGGCTTATGGTTGTTTTACGTTTCCTGGTCAACGTTCAGGCCGGGTTCGGCGCCATCGGGTTCATAAGCTTGCTGAGCGCCGTCCGCCGAGGCCTCGGCGTTCTGCGCGTCGGGCTCAGCTGCTCCGTTCGCACCTTCGTTCGCTTTTGGGCCGCCGGTGGACACGATCACCTGGGCCGGACGCAGCAAACGATCTTGAAGGGTGAAGCCGCCGCGCAACGCCTGAAGCACCGTATTGTGCGGCACATCAGGGTTTTCGAGCTGCTGCACCGCTTCGTGAACATTGTGATCGAACGGCTGACCCTCGGCGGGAACCGGCTTGATGCCGTGACTTTCGAAGATGTTCAGCAGTTCTTTCATAGTCATGTCGATGCCGACACACAAGTTGTCGAGGTTCTTGTCCTCGGCGCGCGCCTCATCCGTCACCATCATCATCGCCATGCCCAAATTGTCGGCGACGCGCACGATATCGCGGGCGAAATTGGCGACGGCGTACTTGCTGGCGTCGGCCTTTTCGCGTGCGGCTATGCGACGGGTGTTTTCCATCTCCGCCATGGTGCGCAACAGCTTGTCTTTCAGGTCGGCCACCTCTGCTTCGAGGTCAGGGGCCTCTGCTTCGTCAGCGGGCTCTTCGCTTATTTCACCTTCGGCTTCGGCCTCGACCTCTAAAGCTTCCGTCTCGGCTTCGCGCGCGGCATCCGCCATGGCGTCTTGTTCAGCCTGTGTCGCGCCCTCAAGTGTTTCGGGTGTGTCGTCAGCCGAAATGTCGTTCTCAGTGTTCATTGCGCACCTAAAATTTACGTCTGGATCGCATTTTCATCCGTGATGGGGTGGTATTTAGCCTATTTCCAGAATCAATCAACCCGCTGAATGCGCTATTGCGGCGCATTACCCAATCAGGCGGCCCACCAGCTTGGCGGTATAATCCACCATGGGAATGATGCGTGCATAATTCATCCGTGTCGGGCCGATCACCCCGATGGTGCCGATGATGCGCTCTTGGCTGTCGTGATAGGGGCCCACGATCAACGAGCATCCCGACATGCCGAACAAGTTGTTGTCCGCGCCGATGAAAATCTGCACGCCGTCCGCGGTGTCCGCGCGCTCAATCAAGCGCGCCAGGGTTTCCTTGGTTTCCAAGGCCTCGAACAAAGCGCGGATGTTTTCCAGATCGGCAACCGCATCCATGTCTTCCAGCAAATTCGCCTGACCGCGCACGATCAGCGAGCTTTGCCCATCGCCGCCCGACCACACCGCCAAGCCTTCCTGCACCACTTTCGCCGTCAAGGCGTCAAGGTGCGCTTGGTGGCTGCTCAATTCCGCCTTGATCGCATCCAGCGCGTCTTCCAGGGTGCGCCCCACCAGACGCGCGGACAGATAGTTGGTGGCTTCGACCAGGGCGCTGGGCAGCACCGTCGGCGGAATTTCGATGATGCGGTTTTCCACCACGCCGTTTTCCGTCACCAGCACCACCAGCGCACGGCCCGGACTCAGCGCAACGAATTCGATGTGCTTGAGCGGCGCTTGGCTTTTCGGCGCGACCACCAGCCCGGTCAGGTGCGACAAACCCGACAGCGCTTGGGTGGCGTTTTCCAGCATGCCTTCCACCGAAGAGCCCGAAGCCTTGCATTCGCCTTCGATGGATTGACGCTCCGCCTTGGTGAGATTGCCAACTTCCAAAATGCCGTCGACGAACAACTTCAAGCCCATTTCGGTGGGCAGCCGACCCGCAGAGGTGTGGGGCGAAAACAGCAAGCCCGCGTCTTCCAAATCGGCCATCACATTGCGGATGGTGGCCGGTGAAATGTCCAGGCCCGGCTGGCGCGACAAGGTGCGCGAGCCGGTGGGATCGCCGGTCGTCAAATAGGCATCGACGATGCGGCGGAAAATTTCCCGTGAGCGCTCATTGAGTTCGGTAATCATGCCTCGAAGGTAGTCGCGCCCGAAAAATCCGTCAATTGGGCGCTTTACGCGGACAAGTCAGCCGGTTAGCTTGGCGCACACTTTTTATGGATTGAGGATGTGATTATGAGACCCAGTGGCCGCGCGCTTGACGAAATGCGCACCGTGAGCTTGGAGCCCGGCTTCGCCAAGCATGCCGAAGGATCGTGCCTGATTAAATTCGGCGACACCCACGTGCTGTGCGCCGCCACTTTGGAAGAGCGCGTGCCGCCGTGGATTCGCGGACAAGGCAAAGGCTGGGTCACGGCGGAATACGGCATGCTGCCGCGCGCCACCAATTCACGCATGCACCGCGAAGCCGCACGCGGCAAGCAATCAGGGCGCACCCAGGAAATCCAGCGCCTGATCGGACGCTCCTTGCGCGCCGTCACCGACCTGGAAGCCATGGGCGAAATGCAGATCACGGTGGATTGCGATGTGATCCAAGCCGACGGCGGCACCCGCACGGCGTCGATCACTGGGGCCTACGTGGCGTTGTATCTGGCCTTGCGCGGCGCGGTCGAACGCGGCCTACTGGAAAGCGTGCCGCTGATCGACCAAGTGGCCGCGGTCAGTTGCGGGCTTTACAAGGAGAACGCGGTGCTTGACCTCGACTATCTTGAAGACAGCGCGGCGGAAGCCGACACCAACTTCGTGCTGACGGGTGCCGACGGCATCGTCGAAATTCAAGGCACGGCGGAAGACTATCCCTTTTCCGAAGACCAGTTCATGGAACTGATGCGCTTGGCGAAAAAGGGCGTTGGCGAGCTGGTGCAATTGCAGCGCCAGGTTCTCGGTCTGGAGTAATGTTCCATGGCGCGAAAATTTGAGGGCGGCAAACTGGTCATCGCCAGCCACAATCCCGGTAAGGTGCGCGAAATCGGCGAGTTGCTGGCGCCATATGGCGCGGACGTGATTTCGGCGGGGGGCTTGGGACTGCCAGAGCCCGTTGAGGATGGCGAGACCTTTATCGCCAACGCCAAGATCAAGGCCCTGGCCGCGGCCAAAGCCTCCGGCCATGTGGCCCTGGCCGACGATTCGGGGCTATGCGTGCACGCCCTGAACAATGAGCCCGGCGTCTTGTCCGCACGCTGGGCCGGGCCGGGCAAGGACTTTTCTGTCGCCATGCAAAAAATCGAGGACGCCTTAAACTCCACCCATGCTGAAGATCGTAGCGCCCATTTCGCCTGCGCCTTGACGCTGGCGTGGCCCGACGGACACACGGAAAGCTTTGAAGGCCGAGTGCACGGCGTGATGGTTTGGCCGGCGCGCGGCGACAAGGGCTTCGGCTACGATCCGACGTTCGTGCCCAATGGCTTCGAGGTCACCTTCGCTCAAATGGAGCCCCAGCAAAAACACGCCATGAGCCACCGCGCCACCGCGTTCAAAAAGCTCGTCGCTGCGTGCTTCGCAAACGACTAACAACTTAGCTTCATTGCGATTGCTGTATTTCCTGCACCGCCTTGACGACGCATTCATCGATGGCGTAAGCGCGCTGCGGGCCGGGCAGATAGGCTTTTTTATCCCCGCCCAGTTTTGAAATGTCTTCCTCGATGGCGCGCAAATCATTGGCGTCCAAATGGTGGTTTTTCACCAACTGGTGTGCTGCGTAGCAATCGGCTTGTTGCTCGCGGTCGGGACCGTAGTGACCCAAGGTGTGGCCCAGTTGTTGATGGGCGCATTCATGCGCCAGCCAAAACCACCGTGTGGCCGGTTGAAACAAGGCCAGCACATTGGGATTAATCACGATGGTAGGCTGTCCTTGGGCGTTGCGCCGCGCCACGGCAACGTTTTGCAAGCTGGTGTCCGTAAGAATGGGAACATTTTCACCGTTGGGAAGAACACACGCATAAGCGGGTTCTTGAGCGTGCGCCACAGCCGCGCTCATCAACACCAACCCAAATCCACATGCCGCCCATATCGGCCTCATCTTCCTAAGCATCGTCTTAAACATCATCATCCTTTCGCAAAATCTCCTTAGGGGATTGACCCACGGGGGCCAATGCATGAACGTAAGACGTCTCAACCTTGCACTTTGTGCCAAAAACGGACCCGCGAATGGCAGCAAACGCATCTCACACACCGGAAAGTCGAGAGCCGCTTGCGCTTTATGTGCATTGGCCGTGGTGTTTGTCGAAATGCCCGTACTGCGATTTCAATTCACGCCCCCTCTCGCCCGGTGAACGTGATCAGGCGGATTATCGCGGCGCTATTTTACGGGAACTGGAACATTACGCAGAGCAAACGACTGAACGGGCACTGGGCAGTATTTTCTTCGGTGGCGGCACGCCGAGCCTCATCGCCCCTGAGACCATTCACGCCATCATCGAGGCCGCGGGTCATCACTGGGGATTTCACAACGATTGCGAAATAACCTTGGAAGCCAACCCCACGTCCATTGAGGCGGCAAAATTTCGCGCCTTTCGAGATGCTGGCGTGAACCGCGTGTCCGTTGGCGTGCAAGCCTTGAATGATGCGGATTTACAGGCCCTTGGCCGGGAACATTCGGTTGAGGAGGCGCTCCGGGCGCTGGACATCGCCAGCGTCATCTTTGACCGTTACACATTCGATTTGATCTACGCGCGGCCCGGCCAGGGCCAAGGCGATTGGGCCGATGAGCTGGAACAGGCATTGGCGCTGACCAACGGGCACATTTCGCTTTATCAACTGACCATCGAGCCGGGAACCGCTTTTTTCCGCCAAAACATGAGTGAAGCCGACGAAGACCTTGCCGCCGATCTCTATCAGCTGACCCAAGACATGTGCCAGGACGCCGGATTGCCCGCTTACGAGGTCTCAAACCACGCCAAACCCGGTTTTGAGAGCCGCCATAACATCACCTATTGGACCGGCGGCGATTACATTGGCGTCGGCCCCGGCGCGCATGGCCGCTTGACGGCGCAAGCGACGGGAAATCACGGGGTGGGCGTCACCCGCGCCACCCACCAGATCGCCGATCCGGCGCGCTGGGTGAGTGCGGTCAGCAGCCAAGGGCATGCCACCGCCAAGGTGCGCGAGCTTGGCCGCCATGAACGCCTGGAAGAACTGGTGCTGTCGGGATTGCGTTTAACCGAAGGGCTCGATGCGGCGCGTTTTGCCCGCCAATACGGTCAAGACTTATTATCCGCGCTTAACAGCGACGCGATTTTGGAATTGCAAAATGCCGACCTGATCGCCGTAGATGCCCGCGGACTGCGCGCCACGGAGCAAGGACGGCTGATTCTCAACGCCATTATCACGCGCTTGCTGGAAGACAGAGGACCGATCACCGCACCTGCTTAAACGGTCCGCTGTGAGTCCGTCCGAGAAGTTACGGAAAAGCCTTCGGGGCCGGGTCAACGACGGTGGTGTCCTTGCGCCGCACTTGCATCACCGCAAGCCCGCGTTCCGCCGCACCCGTTTGCAAAAAGCGGAAAATACCGTCGCGACCGGCAAAACCGCCAGCTTGGGCCAGAACCTCTCTACTATAGGGCTGCGGTGCGCCTTGCGAACCCAGCACAACGGCCAGCGCGGTGGCGTCGTATGCCAGTGTCGCAAGCCGGTGCGGGCGGTTGCCGTAAGCCGTCAGATACTTGTCCGAAAAGGCTTGGCGCACGCTTGGATCAGGTGCGGCGAACCAGCCGCCGACCAACGCGGGCTCCGCGCCGAGACCGGCCACATCCCATTGTCCGGTGCCGAGAATTTTCACTTTTTTCGGATCGATGTCGTAAAACGGCAGCAGCGCCGCCACCGCGATGAGGCGTTTGCCGCCATCGGCCAGCAACAGTGCGTCGAACGGAACCTCGCCCAGCGTTTGCAGGTTTTCCAGCCGCCTCAGCGCCAATCTGGAAACCTCGTCCCCGTGCGCTTTAAGAGTGCGGCGTTGATCGAGCAACGCGGCGCGGCGCTGGTCGTAATGGGCGATGCGTTTGACCGACGCGGAAAAATCACTGATTTGAGGGTCGTAAAATTCGCTCTGCACAACGAAACCGCCCACGCCCCACACCGCTGCGTTGAACGACGCGGACACCGCATCGCCGTACGCGCCACTGGGTGCCAGCAACGCAAAGCGGCGCGCGCCCTGTGCGGCGGCGTATCCGACCACGCGCTTGACCTCATCGCCGGGAAAAAAGCCCATGGCGTAGACGCCTGAGCCCGCAACGGTGCGATCAGATGAAAACGCCACGACGGGAACCGCGGCGGCGCGCGCCAAATCAGCCACCGCGCGCACCGATGAAGACAACAACGGCCCGACAATCAATTGCGCGCCGTCACCAATTGCCAGACGCGCCGCTTCCGCCGCGCCTTCGGGGGTGCCTTGGGTGTCGTGCACCAGCAGTTCAAAATCGGACCCGGCAAATTCAAACAGCGCCATCTGCGCTGCGTTCAGCATGGCTGATCCGACCCGTTGGTTGACCCCCGACAGCGGCAGCAAAACCGCCACACGCAGGCCGCGCGCCGCCGGCAAGGCGGGCGGTTCGATCATTTGGCCGGATGCGTCCGTTTGCGTCGTGGCCTGAGGAATGCGCCCGATCAGCTCATCCAAGGACGGCAGCAGCGGCGGGCGCGGCACGGGCGCACCCGCCGGACGGCTCGCCACTTGCGGGCCAACGCCACCGGATGCGGCGTGCGACGTATGGGTTTGCTTTTGCGCGGGCGCAGGCTTTTGGTCGGGCTCTTGAGTTTGCGGCTGGGTTTGTGGTGCATTGGCCAATTTCGGCCGCCCCATCAAACCAGCCTGATCGCAACCGCCGAGCACCACGCCCAGGCACGCAACGATGATGCCTGCGCGCAAGCACGTACGGACCTTATCGCGATTCAAGGTCAAATTACCCATGTGCGGCCTGGAGCCTCCTGCAAAAACTGCTAATCTTTTGCCCCATGTCAGCTTGGCTGGCAAAAGCGGCTAAATTTTGGTGAAGGGTAACGGCCGGGACCCCATGAGTAAAGGACCGCATGAGTAAACCGTCTGATCGCACAAAACCGTCGAACGCGAAAACGTCTAAGGTCCGTGCGCAAAGACGCGGGCGCTGGGCGGAGGGACTAACGGCGCTGTATCTGCGCCTCACCGGCCACCGCGTGATTGCGCGCAACTACAAAACCAAGGTCGGTGAAATCGACCTGATCGCACGGCGTCAAAACATTCTCAGCTTTATAGAGGTCAAGGCCCGCGCCGACGCCGATGCTGCTGCCGAGGCCATCACGCTGCGCCAGCGCCAGCGCATTCAACGCGCGAGCGAAATGTTCTTGATCCAAAACCCCGCCTTTCAGACCTGCGACATCCGCTTCGACGTCGCCCTGGTGACGAGCCGTTTGCGCCTCACTTTTTTACGCGATGCCTGGCGGCCCTAAATCGCTGCCCCAAATCCCGGCCCCAAACCACGCTTTATTAACCATCCGACTTTACACTGACGGCGAAGGTCATGACTTGAGCGAGAATATACAATGAACCCCAATCCCACAGCCCTTACCGTCCTCGTCCGAACCGTCGTTGCTCTCGCCTTGCTCGGCGGCGCTTCGTTCATCACTGCGGCCTGCACGCCGGTTGGCGCCGTGCTGGGCATCGGCGCGGGTGCGGGAGTGGCCGCATATCAGGAACGCGGCGTCGATGGGGTCGCTCGCGATATTGGCTTGTCGAGCCGCATCCTGGATCAGTACGCACGCCACAATCACACCTTAATCGCACACATCGGGATCGAGGTTTATGAAAGCCGTGCCCTGCTGACCGGACACGTTAAAACACAAACCGAGCGCGCCGACGCGGTGCGCCTTGCCTGGCAAGTGGATGGCATTGTCGACGTCATCAACGAAATTCACGTCACGCCGGATAGCGCTATGATCGATACCGCGCGCGACAGCTGGATTTCCGCGCAGCTGGAAGCCAAGCTGACGTTCGACGAAAAAATACTCGCCATCAACTACGCCATCGAAACCGTCGGCGGCACGGTCTATTTGATCGGTATCGCGCAAAACGATGCGGAGCTGGAACGAGTTAAAAATCATGCCCGCGACATCGAATATGTGCGCCACATCGTCAGTCATGTCCGCGTTAAGACCGCCACGCCCAAGACCTCGTCCATGCAGAGCGGCTAAGCCATGGGCAACGACGTTCGGCACACCGCCCAAGACGCCCTGCGGCGCATCGGCTTGTTCGACGCCGAGGCCATCGACCCCGCCGAGGGGGCTTTGTGGCTGGCCAAGTGGGGCGAGCCGAAACTGAACCTGGACGCTTACCGCCGCCACCTCAAAAACTTGGTCGACGACGCGCGCGCCTACGTGGCCGACGACCATCGCGACGACGCCTTGGTGGTGGAGGCGGTGCAACAGGTTCTCGCCCGCCGCTACGGATACGTCGGGGCCGCGAACCCCGCCGAGCGCAACGACGAGGCCAACATCGCGCATACCATCGACCGCCGCCGGGGCGGAGCGATGGTTTTAGCGCTCCTCTACCGCCACGTGTTTCACGCCTTGGGCCGCCAGGTCGAAATGATCGATTTTGCCCCCCGTACCCTGATCGGCATGCATATGAAGGGCGCGCGCACGGTGCTCGATCCTTTTGACGGCGGCAAGGTGCTGGGGGCGCGCGAGTTGCGCGCGCTGCTTAAAACGCATCAGGGCGAACGCGGCGCGCTTACGCCCGATCACCTCAAGGTGCTAAGCTCACGTCAGGCCCTGCTCAGCTTACAGCACGATATCAAAGCTTTTCACCTGCTACACGCCGCGCCTGAAGCTGCGCTGATGGCGGTTGAAGGGGCATTGCTGATCGCCCCCGACGCCGCGCCGTTGTGGCGGGAACTGGCCTTGCTGCATGAACGGCTCGACCATCTGCTTGATGCGACGCACGCGTTGGAGCATTATTTACAATTGCCGGGAAGCGGCGCGCACCGCTATACAGCTTCTCAGAAATTGCAAAGCTTGCAGCGCCGCCTGAAAGGCGACGAAACCTAAAGCCGCGTCCCGCGCAAAGGAATCTTGCTCATGAGCCTCAAAGTCGCCTTGCAGATGGACCCGATCACAGACGTCGACATCGATGCCGACAGCACCTTCGTCATCGGCCTGGAAGCGCAAAAGCGCGGCCATGAGCTGTTCTACTATCACCCCGACGATCTGATCTATGAAGACGGCCGCGTGATGGCTGAGGCTCAACGCCTGGAATTGCGTGCCGAACTGGGCAACCACTGCACGCTCGGCACGCCTGAGCTGGTCGACCTGGCGACCCTGGATGTGGTGTGGTTGCGCCAAGACCCGCCGTTCGACATGGCGTATCTGACCACCACCTATCTGTTGGACATGCTGCCCGCCAGCACTTTGGTCGTAAACAATCCCACAGAGGTGCGCGCCAATCCCGAAAAACTCTACATCGCGCGCTTTCCCGATTTGGTGCCGCCGACCCTGGTGACGCGCAACGTCGCGCACATCAAGGCGTTTCGTGAAAAGCACCAAGACATCATCGTCAAGCCGTTGTACGGCAACGGCGGCGCGGGGGTGTTTCACGTCAAACCTGACGATGAAAACCTCGGCGCGCTGTTGGAGATGTTCCTTCAGGGCTCACGCGAACCGGTGGTGGTTCAGGCGTACCTGAAAGATGTGCGTCAAGGCGACAAGCGCATCATCTTGGTCGATGGCGAACCGGTCGGCGCGATCAACCGCGTCCCGCCGGAAGGCGAGGCGCGTTCCAACATGCACGCCGGCGGAACCCCGGAACCGAGCAAGCTGTCCGAACGCGATCTGGAAATTTGCACCGCCATCGGCGGCGATCTGAAGGCGCGCGGCTTGATTTTCGCGGGTATCGACGTGATCGGCAATTACCTTACCGAAATCAACGTCACCTCGCCCACCGGCCTGCAAGAAATCCGCCGCTTCGACGGTGTCGCGCTGGAAGAAAAAATCTGGGACGCAATCGAGGCGAAAGTTGGCGCTTAAATCAAATTCGCAAGGCTGACTTTCCACGCCCCATCACCGCCGGTCAGCACGTAGAGAAAATCGAGATCGGCGAACGGCCGGTCATCTGCGCCGTACAATTTCCAATTCACCGAAACAACACGGTTGTCCGCACCGTGACGCTGGTCGTGCAAGACCGTGGGCGTCGCTTTGGTCAAACCCTTGTCATCGAGCATGGCCAAAAAGCCCGTCACATGTTGGCGCAAATCTTCGGCGTCGCAAATGAGATCCGTACCGCTTTCGTTGGTCAGCATGCACGGATACGCAAAGTGCTTTTCAATGCGTGCAAAGTCCCGCTCTTCATAACCTTGCGCATAGCTGGTGAAAAAATCGAGCATGGCGACAGTTTACGCCCACCAAACCCTTTTGCCCATGACAAACAGGGCGCGGATACGCGCCGCAATGGCGGCGACACCCGAATGCTCTCTGACCATCGTGGGATACGGGCGCAATTTCACCCCTGCGTGTGAGGGTATGGTTTCGTCGCTTGTTCGCCGGAGCGTTTGGGGCACTGGGACTGAGGTTGGCGCTCTCCGATAAATGACTATTTTTGAGTTCCTTTGCGCCATCCATCGCCATGCTCACGCGTATATTTTTCGGTCACCTGATCCATCTTCGCAGCCAAGATTGGCAAGGTCGTAACGACCCATTTCCTCATCTCATTCGCCAATGATTTTTGTATGACCAGTGCCTTAGCGTTTACGCTTTGACCAAGCGGGGTGCGATAAAAATCCAGGATGTAATCCAGTTCTTTGTCCGTATATGAATTGTCATAGAGCTTTATTGCCGTGATCTTAAGACTCTTCCCTTGCTGATTTACAATATCGGCAAAAACCAGATCCAACTGCGCCGACAAATCGTCAGGGGCGTTGTAGCCCGCAGATTTTAAGGCATCAGACATCACGGTTTTATATAAAAGATCGCCAACCTCATCCCCCTGTGCCGCCATTCCGGATAGCTCATAGAGTTCCTGCAACTTCGCCTGTCTTTCGGCGCTGCCTGCCTGTGCGGACACGCCAAAAGCAAATGAAAACAAGCCTGCGAACAGTGGAATTAAGATTACAGCTCTTTTCGATATCATCACTCTCATCCTAGCTTTCTGGGTTTTGCGCATGAAAAGTTACAACAGGACCTCTCCCCCATATGCAAGGTTATATATCGGTTATGGGCGCGCTGAGTTCGGCCAGAGCCTTCACATTCAAGAGCGTCACCTGTCCGCGGCGCGTCGCGACGAGACCCTGTTTTGCAAACTGGCCGAGAAGACGCGCGACCACTTCGCGGGTGGTGCCGATGTGCGCGGCGATTTCTTGCTGGGTCTTGCGCACGTGTCCCTCTGTGGACGCGCGCATCACAAGATATCCGGCGAGACGCTGATCGAGACGTTGCGCATGGGTTTGTTCCAATTCCGTCATCAAACGAAACATGGCGGTGGATAGGGCCTTAACCGTTATGTTCTGCACGGCGGGCTCACGCGCGAACAAGGTGCGATACACCGCACCAGGCAAGATGCCGACCTCGGTTTGGCATTCCGCCTCCACCCACGCCGGATAGCGCAAATCGCCAAACAGGCTGTTGAGTGCCAAAACGCAGGTTTCACCAGGCTCGATTAAATACAATGTCGCCTGCTTGCCCGTGGGCGTGTGCGTAAAAACACGCAACCGCCCGCTGAGCACGAAATATGCTCCCGATACGCGGTCGCCTTTGTGAATAACGGCGCTGGCGCTGGGCAACAGTTTGCGGACCAATCGGGCCTCAAGCAGCTTGCGCCCCTCGGCCGACACATCGCCCAGAAGTCCCACGTCACGATGAACCAAGTCTCAACCCCCCGCATAATCCGGCCCGCGCACTCTATCACTATGTACCATGGCGAGGGGACCCCGCCATATAGACATTCAACGCGAGAGCGAAACGCGGGCCGGATTAAGGGGATTCGGTCGTCAGTACGATACGCCCAGCTTATCCGCGGCGGCTTTCGTGTGGGTCAAGTGTTTCTCAAATCCAGGCAACACTTTTTGCACCAACGCTTTGAATTGTGGATTTTTGATACTTGGCAACAAGGTGGACTTGATCGCGCCGATCACCGCCGTGTGATAGCCGATCTCGTAACGCAAATACGCTTCATCGAAGGCGCGCCCGGACAGTGCGTCCAACTTGGCCAAGGCTTGAGCTTGGCTGCCCCATGAGGCGTCGCCATCCGGGGGCGTGCCGATGATGCCCAAGTCGCTCGCCAATTGGCGGCCCATGTGCTGAACCGCGGAGTGATCCGTAACAACCATTTTGGCGAGATTGCGCACCTCTAACGTCCGGCTTTTTTTCCAGCCCAGCCGACCGGTCGCGATATCGGCCATGTTGGCTTGATCGAAAATGGCGAAAATGGTCGCGTCGTTCAGCGTGGAAGCGGCAACAGATGGCTGCGCACCGACAAACAGTGTCACGGCCAGGGCGCAAAGGGCGGAAGCTTTCTTGATGGAGTTCATTTTATAGGTCCTTTTCGATGTTGGTCTGCGCAAACCTAGAAAATAGACACCCCGCCTTCTGTATCCAAAGATACACACGAGAAGAATGATAGAAATTCCTTGCGCACCCAAACAATCCACATACACTCAAAATGACGCATTCATATGAAAAGAGCCGCACATGGTTGCACGCATCAATACCGTCGCCTTTCAAGGCATCGAAGTGCTGCCGGTCGACGTTCAGGTGCACATCGCGCAGGGTTTACCATCGTTTTCCATTGTCGGCCTGCCCAACAAGGCGGTCAGCGAAGCGCGCGAACGGGTGCGCGCCGCGTTGTCCGCCCTGGGGCTCGCGTTGCCGCCCAAGCGCATCACCGTCAACCTATCGCCCGCCGACGCCCTCAAGGAAGGCTCTCACTTCGACTTGCCGATCGCCTTGGGGCTGCTCACCGCCATGAACGTTTTGCCAGCGGATCAAATCGACGCCTTCGTCGCGCTCGGCGAACTGGCGCTGGATGGCACGCTGACACGGGTTTCCGGGGTGCTGCCCAGCGCCATTTACGCCAACGCGCAAGGCTTGGGCTTGATCTGTCCGCCAGCGCAGGGCGGCGAAGCGGTTTGGGCCGGGGAGCTGGAGGTTCTCGCGCCGCGCTCTTTGATTGATTTGGTCAATCATTTCAAAGGCTCTCAGGTCTTAACCCGCCCTCAAGCACGAATTGCCGAGCCGAGCCTTGAGCGCGCGCCGCACCTCGACCTAGTAGATATCAAAGGCCAGGAAAGCGCCAAACGGGCGTTGGAAATCGCGGCCGCGGGCGGTCACAATTTGCTGATGAGCGGTCCGCCCGGTGCGGGCAAATCCTTACTGGCGCGACGGCTGCCCGGCATTTTACCGGACCTGTCCCCCGCCGAGGCGCTCGACGTTTCGATGATCCATTCGTTAGCCGGAACATTGCCCGAGGGCGGCCTCATGCGCACCCGGCCGTTTCGCGATCCACACCACTCGGCGTCCCAAGCGGCGCTGGTCGGCGGCGGCGTACAGGTGCGCCCCGGTGAGGTATCCTTGGCGCATTTGGGCGTGTTGTTTCTCGATGAGCTGCCCGAATTTCAACGTCCGGCGCTGGAAGCGTTGCGCCAGCCGATCGAATCCGGCGCCGCCGTGATCGCCCGCGCCAGCGCACATGTGACGTATCCGGCGCGCTTCCAACTGATCGCCGCCATGAACCCGTGCCGGTGCGGTTATCTGGACGATCCCGGCCAAGCGTGCTCGCGCGCGCCCAAGTGTGCGGAGGATTATCAAAACCGCCTGTCCGGCCCGCTTTTGGACCGTATCGACCTTCATGTCGAAGTGCCCATGGTGCCCGCCTCCGATCTCTCCCTGCCGCCGCCATCCGAAACCTCGAACCACGTCCGCGCGCGTGTCGCGCAGGCGCGTGCGCGCCAAGCGCGGCGCTTTGAAGCCCTCGACTCCAACGCCCGCACAAACGCGGAAGCGGACGGACAAGTTCTTGAAAATATTGGGAAAATGGATGGCGCGGCTAAGGCTTTGTTGGCCGACGCGGCAAACCGTATGCGCCTCAGCGCGCGCGGCTATCACCGTATGCAAAAAGTCGCGCGCACCATCGCCGACCTCGACGGCGCACTCCAGATTTCAAAGTTGCATGTGGCGGAAGCGCTTTCCTATCGTCGTCGCACACCGGGACGCCAAACGACGGCGCTCCGTGCCTAGAATTGTTCTACAATAATATTGTGCATATCTAATATTGCTCCCGTGCATAAGAACCGGTACAATTGCGGCTTCTCCATATACACGTTTCCCTTAGGGACGAGGGGGATCGGAAATCCAAATGAACCAACCTGATTACAAGGACATGCGCTTACGCATGCTATCGGAAATCGAGACCGCGTGCCGAAAATGCGGAAACCGCTACGTTGACGCAGGCGGCAAAGTGCAGTGCAAACGCCCAGATTGCCCGACCCACAGTGTGCGCGAAAAGGCCCTGTCCATCATTCCCACCGCCTTCCAGCTTCAAAGTTAGGCGTATTGCGGCAAATCTGAAAAATTTGCATGTGTGCTATGCAGCATTTGCATTGCACGTATTGCGCGATTATCCTTATATTTGTGAGTATGAATGTTCCCGATTATCCCAAACTCAGCGCCAAACTTGCGCAACAGAGTCAGGCAATGTGCCGAAAGTGCGGCCTGACCGTCCTGCGCCAAGCCGACCGGGCGAAACCCTGCGTGAACGATTGCCCCGCACAAACCCTGATGCGCAACGCGGAAAGGGTTCTGCGCGATTTTATCGCCATGTGATCCGCACTCATGGCCCAGGCCCAAGGGTTCAGGCGGCCGCAAAACGTTTTAAATTATTCTAAACTACTGATCTTACAAGTAAAAATCCGTCTTGTATCAGTGGCGAGAATAACCACATGTGTTGATATACCCATCATCATGCGGAGGGCCTGCGTGCTGATCCGAGCGGTCAGGCGCCGACCATAACACTCCCCAATCAGGTCAGTCGCCGCACATGCCTCAAAAAGCACCACCCGGCCTCCACCACAAAAACCAGCTCCACGGCGTCTGGCAAAAAATGCTCGTGGGCCTGGGCTTCGCCACACTTATCGTGATGATGGTCGCGCTGAACTGGCTGCGTCACCACGAGATCACAACCTTTCAGGAAATTGAACGGGCCCGCGTTGACCTGGATGAAAAAATCATCCAGACATACCGCCTGCGCGACGCCATCCGTCGCCGCACGTTCAGCCTGTCCCTGACGCCAACACTTGAGGATTTCTTCGATCGCGACGCGGAACGACTGCGCTTTCAAACCCACGCCAATAATTTTGTCATTGCCCGCAACACCCTGATCGACCTTGGTCTCAACGCACAGGGGCGCAAAATCCTGGACCGCATGCAAGAAAAAGTCCGCGCAACTCAGCCACTTGTCGAACGCGCCATGTCCCTTGCGGTGGAGGAAGGCAAGACCATGGCCGTCCTGGATCTCATCAGCCGCGCCGTCCACGCGCAGCTCACATTGCAAGACGATCTCAACCAACTGGTTTTGTACGAAGAGGACCTCCGCGCCGAACGAACTCGCGAAATGGATGCGCAAGCCAAACTGGCGGAGCAGCGCACCTTACTGGTCAGTTTTTTCATCATCGTGTTCAGTGGGGTCGTCGCCTTGTTCATCGTCCACCGCGAAAACCACTTGACGCAAACGCTGCTCGCTGCCCGTGACACCGCCAATCAGGCGAATAAAGCAAAATCTCAATTTCTCGCCAACATGAGCCATGAGCTGCGCACGCCACTCAACGCCATTATCGGTTTTTCGGAAAGCATGCGCATTGAAGTTTTCGGCGCGCTGGGAAACAAAAAGTACAAGGACTACGCCGAACTGATCCACAATTCCGGACACCATCTGCTGGCCCTGGTCAACGATATTTTAGACTTGAGCGCCATAGATATCGCCGAGACTTCCTTGGAGATCGAGGATGTAAACACCATCGAACTTGTCGATGAATGTCTGGCGATGATACGACCGGAGGCCGCCAAAAACGGCATAAACATCGACAACGCGCTTGGGGCGGGCTTTCCCAATCTCCTCGTGGACCGCCGCCGGTTCAAGCAAATTCTCTTAAATCTCCTCAGCAACGCCGTCAAATTCACCCCTGAGCGCGGCGTCATTTCGGTCTCCGGCGCATATACGGACAATGGTGGCGCGAGCTTGATCATTTCGGACACAGGCATCGGCATTTCCGCAAAAGACTTAGACCGGGCGCTTCAGCCGTTCGAGCAAATCGACCGGGGTAAATTCTCAAGTCACGCCGGCACGGGTCTGGGCCTGCCGCTGTGCAAGAACCTTGCGGAGCTGCATGGCGGCGCGTTGAAATTGAAAAGCCGGAAAAACCAAGGCACGACCGTAACCGTTGAGCTGCCGCCCCCTTGCATCATAGAGAACACCGCCCAGCAGATTTAAGCGCGCACCGACCCCAGGTCCTTTTGCGCCCGCTAACGCGCCAACATCGGGCCCAACGGACCGCCGCCGAAAATATGCACATGAAAGTGCGGCACTTCCTGACCGCCGTCGCGACCGGTGTTGTTGAGCGTGCGGTAACCCGGCTCATCCAGGCCGAGATCGCGCGCAACTTTACCCACGGCCCGGTACAGCCCGGCAATTTCCGCGTCCGAGGCTTTGGCGGAAAAATCGTCCAGCGACACATAGGCACCCTTGGGGATCACCAGAACGTGGACGGGGGCCTGGGGTGCGATGTCGTTGAACGCCAAGACCCACTTATCTTCATAAATTTTATCGCACGGAATTTCGCCGCGTAGAATTTTGGCGAAGATGTTTTCGTTGTCGTAAGCCATTTTCTTCACCCCTTAAAGCTCTCCGCGGGCGCGCTTTTCTTCAATGCCCGACATCCCCTCGCGCTTTTCCAGCTCGGCCCACACTTGGTCCGGGGTGATGTCGGCGTCCGCCCACAACACCATCAAGTGATAAATCAGGTCGGCACTTTCCGCCGCCAGTGCATCCGGCCCCTCGGCCAACGCGGCGATGTTCACCTCGACCGCCTCTTCACCGACCTTTTGCGCGATGGCGGTGCGGCCCTTGTGAAACAGTTTGGCGGTGTAGGACGCTTGTGGGTCCGCACCCTTGCGGCTGGAGATGGTCTCGAACAGGCGGGTGAGAATGTCGATGGCACTCATGGTGCGGTTTCCTTTTCCAGACCGTCTAGGCGTACATCTACGCCGTGTTCGGCCATGTAGCGTTTGGCTTGCCCAATGGTATAGGTGCCGAAATGAAAGATCGAGGCCGCCAGCACCGCCGATGCGTGACCGTCGCGCACGCCCTCAACCAAATGATCCAGCGTGCCCACACCGCCTGACGCGATCACCGGAACATCGACGGCGTCGGCGATGGCGCGGGTCAGTTCAATATTGAAGCCTTGCTTGGTGCCGTCCCGATCCATCGAGGTGAGCAGGATTTCTCCCGCCCCATAGCTTGCCATGCGTTTGGCCCACTCCACGGCGTCGATGCCGGTGGGCTCGCGCCCGCCGTGAGTGAAGATTTCAAATTTGCCGGGCGAAACGGTCTTCGCGTCGATCGCCACCACGATGCACTGGCTGCCGAATTTTTCCGCGGCCTCTTGGACAAATTCAGGATTGTGCACGGCTGCGGTGTTGATGGACGCCTTATCCGCGCCCGCCAACAACAACTTGCGGATGTCTTCGGTGGCACGCACTCCGCCGCCGACGGTCAACGGCATGAAGCATTGCTCGGCGGTGCGGTTCACCACATCGAAAATGGTGTCGCGGTTTTCGTGGCTTGCGGTGATGTCGAGAAACGTCAGCTCGTCCGCACCGGCGGCGTCGTAGACGCGGGCCTGTTCCACTGGATCGCCTGCGTCGATCAGATCGACGAAGTTGACGCCCTTGACCACACGACCGCCTTCAACGTCGAGACACGGGATGATGCGGGCCTTAAGCATGGCGTTTAAACCCTTTTCGCCTTCAAGAGATCGACCGCTTCGCGCACTTCGATTTGACCGTCATAGACCGCGCGACCGCTGATCACGCCTTCCAAAATATCGCCGCCGCGCTTTTGCAGCGCGCGCAAGTCATCCATCGACGACACCCCACCGGACGCAATCACTGGGGTTGAAATGGCGCGCGCCAGTTCAAGCGTGGACTCGACGTTGGGGCCCTGCATCAGGCCGTCGCGTGCGATGTCGGTGAAGATGATGGCGGCGACGCCCGCGTCTTCAAATTTTTTCGCCAAATCGACGGCCGTGATGTCTGACACCTTCGCCCAGCCTTCGACCGCGACCAAGCCGTCCTTGGCGTCCACACCGACCGCGACGCGACCGGGGTAAGCCTTGCAGGCCTCGATCACCAGATCGGGATTGCGCAGCGCCACGGTGCCCAAAATCACCCGGCGCACACCCTTGTCGAGCCAAAAGCGGATCGTTTCCATATCGCGAATGCCGCCCCCCAGCTCGATTGGCACGCTAACGTCATCCAAAATTGCGTCTACCGCGTCGGCGTTGACCGGGCGGCCTTCGAACGCACCGTTGAGGTCCACCACGTGAATCCACTGACACCCCTGGGCCACAAAAGCACGTGCTTGTGCGCCCGGATCGTCGTTGAACACCGTGGCTTGGTCCATTTCGCCACGCAACAAACGCACGCACTTGCCGTCTTTAAGGTCGATGGCGGGGAAGAAAATCATGGTTTATCTCTTTTTAACTTTACGCACACGGAATTCACACAGGCGGATTAAGGCGTCCACCGTAAAAAATTAGCGATGAAGTGCAGACCCAGGGCTTGGCTTTTTTCCGGGTGAAACTGGGTGCCGATCATGTTGTCGCGCCCGACCGCCGCCGTCACCGGCCCGCCGTAATTCACCCGCGCCAGGACATGGGCCGGGTCTTTGGTTTTGAATTGAAAGCTGTGCACGAAGTAGGCGTGCGCGCCACCCTCAATTCCGTCGAACACCGGGTGCGGGGTGACGATTTCAAGATCGTTCCAGCCCATATGTGGGATCTTCAACGCCGGATCGTTGGGTGAAAGCGCCGTCACGTCGCCCGCGATCCACCCTAGACCTGGGGTATCACCGAATTCATGGCCGACGTCACTCATCAACTGCATGCCGACACAAATACCCAGAAACGGACGGGCCTTTTCGATCACAGCCACGTTCAAGGCATCATGCAAACCGTCAACGGCTTCAAGGCCAGCCCTGCAATCGGCGAACGCGCCGACGCCGGGCAGCACGATGCGGTCTGCGCTTAAGATGTCGCCGGGATTTCCGGTGACCTGAATGTCAGCGTTTAAGGTTTGCTCCCGCGCCGCGCGCTCGAACGATTTGGCGGCGGAGCGCAAATTGCCGGAACCGTAGTCGATGATGGCGACCTTCATCAGTCCCTCAACAGTTTCGATGTCATGTAGGGATTGGCGTCGAGATAGCGCCGTTCCGCTTCTTCCTTGTCGTGGGCCGTGACCACCGCGTCTTCAAGCATGCCGCGCCGGTCCAGAGACCAGCGGCGCAGTTCATTGGCGATCAGGCCGATGACGACCGAAACACCCAGTTGAACCACCGTCTGCGAGGTGGCGTCGCCGATCAGCATCGGCACGGCAAGACCCGCGACCAGCTGGATGACGAACAGCACGGCCGCGACCTCCCACGCGCCGACCACCAGCGCCCAGAGGAAACCGAAGATCGCCGCCGGCCAGGAAAAGCCGTCCTTGACCAAAGCCAAATTCGGCCTTAGCCCGGTATCGCGCACGTGAACGGAGTAAACGGTCATCCCTCAATCCCCCAAGCTTGCTTGGCTGGGATTGAGAGGACCTCTTCGAGCGAAGCGAGGGAGGTTTCCACCGTAAATTTCCCAGTCATGTGCCTGCGATACTCCGAATTTAAAGCGAACCGCCCAAGACGCCCTTGGTGGACGGCACTTGATCGGCTTTGCGTGGATCGATTTCCACCGCCTGACGCAAGGCGCGGGCGAGGCCCTTATAGACACTTTCGACGATGTGGTGGTTGTTCTCGCCATAAAAGGTTTCGACGTGCAGCGTCAGTCCGGCGGACTGGGCGAACCCGGCGAACCATTCTTTGAACAGCTCGGTATCCATGTCGCCGAGCTTATCGCGTGCGAAATCGACCTTCCACACCAAGAACGGGCGGTTGGACGCGTCCAGCGCTACGCGAGAAAGTGTTTCATCCATCGGCGAGAGGGCGGAGCCGTAACGCGTGATGCCCTTACGATCGCCCAGCGCCTGATTGAACGCGTCGCCGATGGCGATGCCGACGTCCTCGGTGGTGTGGTGAAAGTCGATGTGCAGATCGCCCTTCGCCTCAACCTTCAGGTCGATCAAGGAATGGCGCGACAGTTGCTCCAACATGTGATCGAGAAACCCGATCCCGGTGGAAACCTCGTAAGAACCCGTGCCGTCGAGGTTCAATTCGACGACAATCTGGGTCTCGTGGGTCTTGCGTTCAACGCGGCCTCGGCGCACCGGACGTCCTCCAAATGTATAGAAGTGAATAAGACGCCTTCTTTTAACAGGATCATTTGGTAAGTACCAGCCTCAAAGGCCTGCTCACACCTTGACCGCCGCCGCTGAGCGGCTTACATCCGGGGAACCCCTTGCTGAACACTGATCGGATATAGACCATGAGCGACAGTCGCCAACCCCCGGGCCAACCCACTTGGCACGGCACCACCATTCTCAGCGTGCGCACAAAAGACGACGTTGTGATGATCGGCGACGGTCAGGTGAGCCTCGGCGACACTGTTGTCAAAGGCAGTGCGCGCAAGGTTCGACGCCTGGGCGGCGGCAACGTGATCGGCGGTTTCGCGGGCGCAACGGCGGATGCCTTCACGCTTTTTGAGCGCCTAGAAGCCAAGCTGGAGCAGTACCCAGGTCAACTGACCCGCGCGTGCGTGGAACTGGCCAAAGACTGGCGCACCGATCGCTATCTGCGCAAGCTCGAAGCCATGATGCTGGTTGCCGATAAAGACGTATCGCTGGTTCTGACCGGCACCGGCGACGTGTTGGAGCCCGACGACGGTGTGGTCGCCATCGGCTCAGGCGGCAACTATGCGCTGGCGGCAGCGCGGGCGCTGGCCGGGCAAAAAGACTTGAGCGCCGAAGAGATCGCGCGCCGCGCCATGGAAATCGCCGCTGACATCTGCGTTTACACCAATTCCAATTTCACCGTCGAAAAACTCTGAAAGACCCTACGCCCATGAGCAGCTTCACGCCTCGCGAGATCGTCTCCGAACTCGATCGTTTCATCATTGGGCAAAATGACGCCAAGCGCGCCGTCGCCGTGGCGCTGCGCAACCGCTGGCGCCGACAGCAGATAAGCGACGACATGCGCGACGAGATCGTGCCGAAAAATATTTTGATGATTGGGCCCACCGGTGTGGGTAAGACCGAGATCGCGCGCCGTCTGGCCAAGCTCGCCGACGCCCCGTTCATCAAAGTCGAAGCCACCAAATTTACCGAAGTCGGTTACGTCGGGCGCGACGTTGAGCAAATCGTGCGCGATCTGGTGGAAGGCGCAGTGCACATGGTGCGCGACAAACACAAAGCGCAAGTCCACGCTAAGGCTGAACTGGCGGCGGAAGAGCGCGTTCTGGACGCCTTGGTCGGCGACAATGCTTCGGACGCCACCCGGCAAAAATTCCGTAAAATGCTGCGCGAGGGCGAGCTCGACGACAAAGAAATCGAAATCCAAGTGCGCGATGCGGGTGCGGGCGGCGCACCCGCGTTCGACATTCCCGGTATGCCCGGTTCGCAAGTCAGCATGATCAATCTCACCGACATGTTCGGCGGCGCGTTCGGCGCACCGCTAAAACCGAAAAAAATGTCCGTGTCCGCCAGTTACGACATTCTCGTCGCGGAAGAAGCCGATAAGCTTGTCGATGAGGAAGCCCTAACCAAAGAGGCCATCACCAAGGTGGAAACCGGCGGGATCGTGTTTCTCGACGAGCTGGATAAAATCGCGGTGCGCGCGGAACGTTCCGGTGGTGATGTGTCGCGCGAAGGTGTGCAGCGCGACCTGTTGCCGTTGATCGAGGGCACCACGGTGTCGACCAAGCGCGGTCCGGTGAAAACCGACCACATCCTGTTCATCGCCTCAGGCGCGTTTCACGTCGCCAAGCCCAGCGACCTTTTGCCCGAATTGCAGGGCCGCCTGCCGATCCGGGTCGAGCTTCAGGCGCTCACCCGCGACGATCTGGTGCGCATTCTCAAGGAGCCGGAATCCAGCCTGATTCGTCAATACACGGCGCTGATGGCGGTCGAGGACGTGACCTTGGACATCGCCGATTCCGCGATTGAAGAGCTCGCCACGTTGGCCGCCGAAATCAATTCATCGGTGGAAAATATTGGTGCGCGACGATTGCATACGGTGATGGAAAAACTGCTCGAAGAAATCAGCTTCGAGGCCTCCGACCGGGCGGGCGAAACTGTTGTCATTGACGACGCCACGGTGCGCGACACCGTTTCCAACCTTGCCCAAGATGCGGACTTGCGGAAGTTCATTCTCTGATCGATTTCAGGATTTCGCCATTAATTCGTTCACCGATTTTCGCTGATCTGGCAACTTGATGCAGTGATACTTCATCACCTTGAGCCCGCCGGAATCGATGGCGGTGATCAGGTCGGCCCAGCGCTCGCACTCGCCGACCAAATCGGCCGCAATGGTCAAAAGCTCGTCCTTTTTCATGGTCGAGAGAAAATCCATCCACGCCTTCAGCACCCGCATGCGAAACTCCTGGGTGATGTCGTCGGGGGGGCGCACATCCAAATTACAGCCGTTCAGCACCGCCAGCATGGCTTCCTGCGGCCACAGATAGGGCGGCAGGCTTTGGTGGCGGAACCAAATTTTTACCTTTTCATTGGGTGGGTTGGTGTCGGGCAGGACGTAACTGATGAACAACATTTCCCCGTCGAGCCTGAGCGCCTCACTCACCGCACCGAACAGCGCCTTTTTATCTTTGACGCTATGAACTGCGTCGAATGCCATCATGGCGTCGAAAGATTTCGGCTTGAGTTTGAGGTCTTCCATGGTGTCGAAACGGATCGGCGCTTTGCGCTGTAGGCCTGCGCGCTTCATGCTTGCCTGACCCATTTTCGCCAGCTCTTTATCGGGCTCGTAGCCCGTGATCCACACGCCGGTTTCTTCGGAAATGGTTTCACAAATACCACCAAGCCCCGCACCCAGAACCAAAAGGCTTTTCTTTTCATCAAGACCCAACATCGGCAGCAAAAGCTTGACGAAGTCCGCACCGCCCGGCGTGGTGTAGCCGAGACCCCAGAGTTTTTCGATCACATTGAGACGGTTGGCCGGCCAAAGAACTGCGGCGGCGGGCGGTTTGGAGGCCATCGGTTTTGGGGGCGCAGCATCGCCCTTGGCGACAGGCTTCGCTTTTTTCTTGCGAAACGAACCGGCAATTTTACCGATCAGACCCTCTTGTTTGCCCTTGGCTGCTGCCGTCATCACTTTCCGCCGATCTTTTCCGGCCCTCCGCAATATCGCACGCCCCTTCATACGATATAGTGAGCTTACACGAAAATACTGCAAAAAAAGCTCAACGAAGACTGGATAGGCAGGCCCAACTAGTAGACAGGGCCGCTGCTTTTGCCGAGTTTGTGCGCACGGATTTCGTCCAAAATCCATTGTAGCGTCTGCTCATCCAGATCACCGATGGACAAGGCCAGTTCGTTGGCCAACTCGGTCGCGTGGGCGCTCATGCCAGATGTGTCCACCGTAACACGCGGGTGAGACAGGCGCGCAAGTCGCTTCAGCTCTTCGCTATCGTCCCAGATCAGGCCGAAATAATCGCAGATTTGCATGATCAGGCCGGAACCGGGACGGCCGCGATTGCCGTGCTCCAGGGCGGACAGATACGCACCCGACACACCCAGCGCCAACGCCATCTCTTTTTGCGTCACGCCCTTGGTATCGCGCAACGCCCGCATTTTTTTCCCGAAAGGCGTCATTTTAAAATCCTCGACATGCGCCGTCCACGATGGGGCCACGATAGGGGCAGAGTGGTTAAATTCCCGTCAAATGCGTTTTTTCAAGCGCACATAAAGCGCGCCTTCGCCGCCATCCTTAGGCGAGGCGTAACTGAACGCAACCACCTTGGCGCGGTTGGGATAGGCACTCAGCCAGCGTGGCACCTCTTGACGCAACACACCGATGGAACCATCGGCGCGCGCGCCCTTGCCTGTAATCACCAGCACCTCGCGCTTGCCCGCAAGAGACGCCGCATCCAAAAACGCATCCAGCGCGCGATGCGCCTCGTCCTGGGTCAGGCCGTGCAGATCGATGCGCCCCTCAAGACGCACCTGCCCGCGGCGCATGCGTTTGGCGGTGGCTTTGTCCAGGCCCGGTTGATCTTCGTGGGTGAGTTCCGGTAACGGCCTAACGGGAACAGACGGGGCGGGGCGAGAGGCGGGGGACGATTGAGGCCGTATCGTGGGTGGTTTGGCGTCAAAGTCTTCGGGCGGAAGATCGCGACCCCTCAGGGGCTCCACCGTTTGCGTCACCGAACGCCAAAGATTCAGATCCTCTTCAGGCGTTTCGGCCTTTTTCTTCTTTCCTGTGCGAGGTTTACGAGGCTTCGGCATCAATCAGCAAGATTATCAATTTGCGTGGGCCGTGCGCACCCAACAACAGAGTTTGCTCAATATCCGCCGTGCGCGACGGCCCGGTGATCCAATTCACGGTGCGCGGCAGAGCCGGGTCGGCTTCGCAGCGAAACCGCGCCCAGACCTCTTCGTAGTTGGCGGCGATGTCTTCTTCGCGGATCACCACCATATGCACGTCCGGCAAAAAATTCAACGTCGTCGGCGACGCGGGGCCAGACGCCATCACTAGGGTGCCGGTTTCCGCGACGCCCGCATAAGCCATCGCCAAACCGGCGTGGTCCGCACCCTCGCCACGGCCAAAGGCGACGTCAACGCTGCGCCAGTCCATAGCTTGCAGTGTTTTATGCGGAGCGACCTTCAGCGTGTCGATTTCGGCATCACGCAAAATGTCGTGCACCACCCCCGGCACTTGATCGAGGTCGGCAAGACGGCGCACGTCCGCATCGGCATTTTCGGCCTCGCTTACAAATAGTGATGTTTTCGCAGGACCCTCGGCGCGGCCGCGTTCGGGGATCAGCACGGGCCCGGCGTCAAGAATGCGCTGGGCCGCACCTGAATATCGCACGGTCGGATTGTGCACCCGATCCAGCGTGGCTTTGAGACAGGCGAAGATCTCTTTGCGCGCGCTCATCGTTCCCCCCTGCGATATCGCGCCTGAAACGTGCCGCCTTGCGGCGCAGGCAGGTCGCGCGCCCTGGTCCAACCGCCTGCACCAGACAAACGCCTGAACGCCCCCTTGCCGCGCGCCAGCTTGTTCAGCACCGCAACTCCAAAGCCCATCACCAAGCGATAGAGCCTCGGTCTGCGCGCCAGGTGCACCCAGGCGTTGAGGCTTAAGCGCCGCACCCCGCCGGGAAGCCCTTTTTGAAATGCGCGCACCCGCCAATTGCGCAGCAACTGGGGCAGGGGGATGCGCACCGGACAGACCTCTTCGCAGCGCCCGCAAAACGTGGAAGCCCCTGGCAACAGGTGCGCTTCCTCGATACCCACGAAATGCGGCGTCAGCACAGAACCCATCGGGCCGGGGTAGACCCAGCCATAGGCGTGCCCGCTGGTCACGCCGTATACGGGACAATGGTTGATGCACGCCCCACAGCGGATGCAACGCAGGATGTCGCGAAACTCCGAACCCAACAGTTCGGAACGGCCATTGTCCAGCAACACCACATGAAAGTCTTCGGGCCCGTCAAGATCGCCCGGCCGTTTTGCGCCGGTGAAAAACGTGTTGTAGACGCTCTGTTCCTGGCCCGTGGCGGTGCGCGCCAGCAGGCGCAGGATCAGCGTCGCGTCGTCCAGCGTCGGCACCACCTTTTCGATCGAGGTCAAGGCGATGTGCACCGGCGGCAAGCTTTGCGTCAGATCGCCGTTGCCTTCGTTGGTGACGATCATCGCGGTGCCGGTTTCCGCAATCAGAATGTTGGCCCCGGTGATGCCGACGTCGGCGCGTAGAAATTTTTCACGCAACTCACCGCGCGCTTCACTCAACAGCTCGGTCGGCTGCGACAAATCGCGATCCGGATCAAGGTGAGGATGGCTGTCCATAAACGTTTCGGCCACCTGCTCCTTGGAAATGTGAAACGCGGGCGCGATGATGTGGCTGGGCGGTTCGTTTCTCAATTGAATGATGTACTCGCCCAAATCCGTTTCGATCGGAGCAATCCCGTTGGCTTGCAGATGGTCGTTGAGCGCGATTTCCTCCGCGATCATCGACTTGCCCTTGCTCACCGTCTTGGCGTCGGCTTTTATGCAGATGTCGAGAATGATGTCGCGGGCCTCGGCTGCGTCACGCGCCCAATGGACTTGTCCTCCGGCCCTGGTCACCTCGGCCTCAAAGCGCGCCAGATACATATCCAAATGATCGAGCACGTGGTCTTTCAAATCGCGCGCCTTATCGCGCAACTGGTCATATTCCGGCAGGCGCGACATGCCCTGAAGGCGTTTTTTCTGAAAGCCGTTTTCCAAAGTTCGGTCGAGCAGCGTTTGCAAACGCTCATCGTCCAGCGCTTTTTTTGCGCCACGCTGAAAATCGTGACATTGCGGCGCGCTATGTGGGGCGCTTTGGCTCATGCATCCGCATCCTCACCGATGGCCGCGCCGTCGGTCATGTTGGCCAACACCTCGGCCACGTGAAAAACGCGCACGCCTGAGCCACGCCGCTTGAGCTTGCCCGCAATGTTCATCAAACAACCGAGATCGCCGCCCAACAAAAGGTCGCTTTCCGCCGCCTCGACCCGGTCGGCTTTTTTGTCGACGATGGCCCCGGAAACATCCGGGTACTTGATCGAAAACAACCCGCCGAAACCGCAACAGGCCTCAGATTCTTCCAACTCGTTAAGCGTCAGCCCATCCACGGTGGCAAGCAAGTGTCGCGGCTGCTTTTTCACCCCCAGCTCACGCAACCCGGCGCAGCTGTCGTGATAGGCAGCGCTGCCGTCAAAGCTGGCGTTGACGGCGTTGAGATCGAGGTGTTCCACCAAATAGGTTGTGAGCTCAATCGTGCGTGCGCCAAGATCTTCGGCCTTCGCCCGCCACATGTCGTCATCGGCAAACAACTTGGGATAATGGTGCACGATCATCCCCGCGCACGATCCAGAGGGAACGACCACATGGGCAAAATCGCCAAAGGCTTCGATCACGCCCATGGCGACGGCGCGGGCACCGCCCAAATCGCCGCTGTTGTAGGCCGGCTGGCCGCAACACGTTTGGCGGTCCGGCACCACAACCTCGGCCCCCGCACGCGCCAACAAACGCAGCGCGGCGAAACCGACGGTTGGGCGCATTAGATCGACCAAACAGGTGACGAACAATCCTACGCGCGGCTTTGGGGAAAACGTATCGCTCATGGCCCTACAGTGTGCTCAGCACGCGCCCAATTCAAGCGTTATCGGTTTGCCGCCTGAACCGGCACCACCGACAGCGGCAGAAGGATATAGTAGCGCCCCGCGCGCTTCATGTTGCCCGCGCGCTTCGCCGCCTCATCACCGGAGCCGAAAAAAATATCGCCGCGCACCACACCGCGAATGGCCCCGCCGGTATCTTGCGCGATCATCAGGCGCTGAAACGGCCTGGTCGCATCCAGGGGATCAAAGGTGGTCAGCCACAACGGCGCACCCAACGGCAGGAAACGCCGGTCCACGGCCAGCGAACGCCCAGGCGTCAGCGCCACGCCCTGCGCGCCGAGCGGTCCTTCACCGTGCCCATCCAGCAGGCGGAAAAAAACATAACTGGGATTCTTGCGCAGCAATTGCGGCCCTGCAACCGGGCGCGCGTGAACCCAATCGCGGATGGCGTCCATGGTCAAACGGTCGGCGGGAATTTCGCCGCTGTCGATGAGCACCCGACCGATGGATTTATAAGTCCGTCCGTTCTTGCCCGCAAAACCGACCCGCGCGACCGATCCGTCGGTCATTTTCACTCGGCCGGAGCCTTGCACATGAAGAAAAAACGCATCCACCGGATCGTCAACCCACAGCAAAGGGCGCAGACCCTTGATTTGGCCGGTCTCGATGCGCGCGCGCGCGGCGTAGGGCGTAAGCTTCCCATTATTCACCCGGCCCCAGATGGTGTTGCCGCCCAGCTCATCGTCGAACGCGCCCAGGCTGACGCTGACCAAATCGTCGGGCCGGGCATAAAGCGGCGTTTGATACGCACCGCCACGGCGCCAGGCGCCATTGAGTTCAGGCTCATAATAGCCGGTGAACAGACCTTCCGGCGCGCCCGCGTCCGCCACTTCATAAGGCGCGAACCAGGTTTCAAAAAACCGCTTCGCTGCCGCATCATTATTGGTGGGTATCGCCTTGGCGGCGGTACAGGGGCCTTGCCAGTCGCGCACCGTGCCGCCGGGGGCCGCATCGTTTGCCGCCACATTGCGCGCAGACGGCAACGTCAACAATTTAACGCACGATTTTTGAAAGGCCGCCAAAGCCTGACCGTGACGGTCCCGGAACCAGCCGGGCAATGTGCTGAAGGTCGCCCCGCGCAACACGACCCGTGGGGGTGTTTCCAGAGCAGGTGAGGGCGTGGAGACCGTCGGCCTCGGCGCGGGCGCGCAGCCTACAGCCAGCACGACGATAAGGGCGGCCGCAGAAAAATGCGCGAACGTCCTCATGGTACCGGGCCTTATTCCAGACTGCCGGTGCCAACCAGCGTCCAATTGGGATCGCGCGATTTCGCAGGGCGCGAGAAGGTCCAAAAGTCCGTCGCCTCGACCACCTTGGTGGGATCGCCGTCGATCACGGCACCGTCGCTGTCCAGCAAGGCGCTGATTTGTTCGGACACGAACTTGACCGTCACCTGAGCGTCGCGACCATCCATATAAGCCTCGACCACCTCGGCTTTGGTGATGCCGACCAGAGTTTCTTGAAGGGTTTGGCCCTCGGCGTTGCGCGCGGCGATGGCCTGCTCAAACCCGGCGAACACTTCGCCGCTCAGCAAGTTTTTCAGGGATTTGGTGTCGCCATCGGCGTAGGCGTTCAAAATCATTTCGAACGCCATGCTCGCGCCGCCGACAAAATCCTTTGTCGTGAAGCTGGGATCGTGCTCGCGTATGGCGCGGATGCCGTCGCCGAGCGGGCCGGCGGGCAGGTCTTCTTGCGCCTCGGCCTTGGGCGCGGCCATTTCATCAGTGAGCGTTTCAGCCTCGGGCGTGCGAGCGCCGGGCAGCTCGACGACATTGCCGTTGTCGTCGCGGCGCGCGCCGTTCTGATCTCGATCGCGCCTGAACATATCGCCGTAACCGCCCTCATGGCCGTCGCGATTGCCCAACACACTGCGCAGCCTCAAAACCAAAAAGATGGCGATCAGGGCGAAAAGAACGATGTCGAAAAACTGCATGCCGGTATCCATCACTTTTTTATCTATAGGCCGGGCTGGCTTGCGCGATCCCGGACTGGACCCCACTTCTGCCCTACACTAAAAAGGCTGTCGTGTGATGACTATACGCAAAACGTCGCGCTACGGTAACCGTTAGATAAGCCGTCGCCGTCATAAGGGCAAGGCATAAGGGTCGATATGGGTTTCGTTTTACTGGCCGCGTTCATCGGCGTTCCGCTGATCGAAATTGGGCTGTTCATACAGGTCGGCGGTTACATCGGCCTGTGGCCAACCATCGCCGTGGTGATTTTAACAGCGGTCGCGGGCACGGCGCTGCTGCGCCACCAAGGTCTGGGCGCGTTGGCGCGTCTGCAAGACAGCCTTGAGCGTGGGGAGCCGCCACTGGATCCGGTGTTCGACGGATTTTGCCTGCTGGCGGCGGGTATGTTGCTGTTAACGCCGGGGTTTTTCACCGATACCATCGGCTTTTTGCTGTTTACGCCAGCGTTGCGTGCCATCTTAAAGCGCCTGATTGCCAGCCGTGTGCGCGTTCACACACAGGGCGGCGCACGCGCTCAGGCTGGAACGCCCCCCAATGTCATTGATGGCGAATACCAAGACGTCACCAACGCCGAGGACCCGCCGCACATCGGCAGCGGACGCCCAAACAAGACATAGGGCCTCCATAATCAAGCTGTGGCCTTGTTTGCGCCCACAATCCGTGTTAGCGAATGGCCCAGGTTTTCATAAATATTTTACACAGGGCACCCTTGCCTTCGCGCAGCCCTTCATCAATGAGCACATCAGGGGAAATTTCTCATGAGCGACACACCGGGTACCGCGGGCGGCAACGGCGGCGACAACGCCCCACAGACGGCTTTGGCAGTCAACGGCCAGTACATCAAGGACTTGTCTTTTGAATCGCCCAACGCACCGGGCATTTTGGCCGAGCTGCAAAATCAACAACCCGACGTCAACGTCAACGTCGATGTTCAGGCCGCGAAACTTGATGGCCAGCCCGGCGAAAACATGTTCGAGGTGATTTTGGACATGCGCGCCGAATTGAAGCTGGGCGAAAAAGTCGGCTTCATCATCGAGCTGAAATACGGCGGCGTGTTCACCATCAATGTACCTGAGGAACACCTCGGCGCCATGCTGCTGATCGAATGCCCGCGTATTTTGTTCCCGTTCGCGCGCAACATCTTGGCCGACGCCACCCGCGACGGCGGATTTGTGCCATTGTTGTTGCAGCCGATCGACTTCGCCGCCATGTATCAAGCCAATCTGGCCCGACAGGTTGAAGAGGCCGATAAGTCCGTAGCGGACTTGTCCGCCACAGAGGGCAATGCTTAGGCGAAGCCTGAGCGCACCGTCACCGATGAAAAACGCCCCCAAACGGGGGCGTTTTGCGTTCAGGCCTTCCACAGTGGCTCTTTGAGCTTTTCAATAAATTCGGCGTGCGCCGCCAGTTCTTGGACGGAGGGTGCAAACACGCGGGGCTCGCGCTGCTGGCGCTTTTCGACGCGAACCTGCGTCTCCTCCTCAACCTGCTCTTCAACGCCAAGCCCAAGGCCGGTTTGACGTCCGCCCATAAGCTCCAAATAAACATCCGCCAGCAAGCGCGCGTCCAGCAGCGCGCCGTGCAGCTGGCGGTCGGAGTTGTCGACGCCAAAGCGCCTGCACAACGCATCCAGACTGGCCTGAGCGCCGGGGAATTTTTTACGCGCCATTTGCACGGTATCGATGGAACGCCCCATGTCCAGCGTCGGCTTGCCGAGATTTTCCAGTTCCCAGTTCAAAAATCCCATATCGAACGCGGCGTTGTGAATGACCAGCGGCGCGTCGCCGATAAAGGTCAGAAAATCGTCGGCAACTTTGGCGAACACCGGGTGGTCCTTGAGAAAATCTTCCGACAGGCCGTGCACGTTAAAGGCCTCTTCGGGCATATCGCGCTGGGGATTGATGTAGGCGTGAAAAACCTCACCGGTGGCGACGTGATTGGTCATTTCCACGCAGCCGATTTCCACCACCCGGTGTCCCGATTTTGGGTTTAGGCCGGTGGTTTCCGTATCCAGTGCGATTTCGCGCATTTACACATCCGTTTTACATATTGTTTGGCGTTTCACGTATTATCGGCCCCAATGCGGGCCCCAGACCTGACCCCTGAAGGTCCTGCATATTTTGACAATATTCGCGATTTGGCGCAAGGACTGCCCGCGCGTCGATCCGGTGGTCACAACATAATCGGCCCGTCGGCGTTTGATTTTATCCGGGATCTGGCGCTTTAAAATGGCTTGAAATTTTTTCTCGCTCATTCCGACACGGCGCATCACCCGTTGGTGCTGGAGGAGTTTAGACGCCGACATCACCACCACCGCATCAACCCGTTCATGAGCATCCGTCTCATACAAAAGGGGGATATCCAAAACCACCAAACGCACACCTTGACGCTGGTGGATTTCGAGAAAACGACGCTGATCCAGACGCACCATGGGATGAAGCATAGCTTCCAATGTATTGAGCGCATGATCGTCGCCCAACACCCGCTGCGCAAGTTTTCGCCGATCAACGCCGCCCGTCTTATCGAGCACACCGGGAAAAGCCGCCCCAACAAGCTGGACCGCCGCGCCGCCCGGTCCCAGCAATCGGTGCACGCACAAATCCGCGTCATGCACCGGCGCGCCCAAAAGGCGAAAGCACGTCCCGCCCCACGTCTTACCCATGCCAATGGATCCGGTGAGGCCCAAGATAATCATCGCCTAAAGCCCCGCGAGCACGTGATCGCGCAAAGCCTTGGTTACGTCCGGCAACCGCCCGAACCAGGCCTCAAATCCTGGGCGGGCTTGGTGCAGCAACATACCAAGCCCGTCAACCGTAGGATTGCCGCGCCGTCGCGCGCGCGCCAACAAATCCGTTTCCAGCGGGGTGTAGACGATATCGTTCACCAGCGCTGTGATTGGCAGCGCGGATAAATCCAACTCCAACGCGTGCTGGCCCTTCATGCCCAACGTGGTGGTGTTGGTCAGCAAGGATGCGCCAGCCAAATGATCCGCGCGCGTTCGCCAGTCGCCGACCACCAGCGCGCCTGTACCGATACCGTCCAGCTCGTGCGCCAGTTGCTCCGCGCGTTCACGGGTTCTGTTGAGAAGGCGAATTTCCGGCGCGCCCGCTTCCAGCAACGCGGCGACTATGGCGCGCGCCGCACCGCCTGCGCCTAAAACGACGGCGGGACCGCCGCTCGCATCGAAGGCGGCGAAACTGGCTTTCAAATTTTCCAAAAAGCCGAAACCGTCGGTGTTAAAGCCGTAAAGCGAGCCGTCTTCGCGCACCACCACGGTGTTCACGGCGCCGATGCGTCGCGCCAAGGGATCAGCCTCATCGACGGCGGCCAGGGCGGCCTCTTTATGCGGCACCGTGACATTGACCCCGACAAAACCGTCCGCCTGAAGGGTTTTCAACCTCGCGGCAAAATCCTTGGGCGGGACCGCAATGCGCACATACTCTCCCGCGATGGCGTAGTGCTTGAGCCAAAAGCCGTGCACCCTGGGTGAAAGAGAGTGATCCACGGGCCAGCCCATGACACCGGCACGTTTAAAGATCTGTGGGGAAGGGGCGGAATTATCTATCATGGCTGCAGTATAAAGACTTCTCTCAATTGTCCGTACGCGAATTGTGCGGTGCGGCGATCTTTTGTTTTATTTAAGCGCGCCGTGCCTGCGCAGAAAATTTAAAGGCATGGGGTGCGCGCCGCGCTGGCCGATACCAGAACGATCTCCGCCGTCATATCAGAACGCAGCATCAAGACGTTCGTTATAAAGATGCAAAATCGTCGCCGCCGTTTCTTCCACGGATTTACGGCTGACGTCGATCACCGGCCACTTGTGCTCAGCGTACAAGCGCTTGGCTTCGCGCATTTCCTGGGCCACGGCGTCGGGATCGATGTAATCGGTTTCTTCGGTGTGGCCTTGCATCTTCAGACGCTGACGGCGGATTTGCACCAGACGGCGTGGGTCTTTGGTCAAACCGACAATCAACGGGCGGCTCGTCTGAAGAGCCTCATCAGGCAACGCCATGCCCGGCACAATGGGCACGTTCGCCGCCTTGATACCGCGGTTGGCGAGGTAAATGCACGTCGGCGTTTTGGTGGTGCGCGACACACCCATCAACACCACATCGGCATCGTCGATGTCATGCATGGACTGACCGTCGTCATGAGCCAGAACAAAATGCAAGGCAGCGATCTTGGAAAAATAATCGGCATCCATGACATGTTGGCTACCGGGGCGGTGTTCGCGCTCGACTCCTAAATAATTGCCAAGCTGACCCAGCACCGGGTTGAGAAGGTCGATGCACGGCACTTTGCGTTTTTTACACCCGAACACCAGCTTTTCCGTCAGCTCGTCATCAACCAAGGTGAAGATGACAAATCCGGGGTTGGCTCCGATTTCGCTGAGGATTTCATCCACTTGGGCAAAATTGCGCACCATGGTCCAGCGTTTTTCAATGACCTCGACATCGGGAAATTGAACCAGACAGGCGCGCGCGACCACATCCAGCGTTTCGCCGGTGCTGTCGGAAATTTTATGGAGAATCAAGGATGTCATATGTGCCCAGTGCCCTTGGATCAATCGTGTCAAACGGCGGCTTTTTCAGCCGGGATAACATGTGGACAATACAGCCGATAAACAGATCCTCACAGTTATGCCGGGATAACCGGCTTCTTTTTAGCGTTTCAGCCCTCAGTGTACAACATTCTCCACGAGACTTGGACATCTCATCCGTAAGCTGAAAACGCCGCCAACGCTCCCCATGATTCACAGGTTTACGATCCCGCCGCTTAGCCAGCTTTTACAAGCCAATTTTATTTTTATGCAGAGGCCGTAACCCCTCATTGCACGTCAACAATATATGACTGTGTATGAACAGCGGGATAAGCCGTGTGCAAAAATAAATCCCCGATATCCACGCCACTACAACAACAACAACCTTTTTATTTATTCAAATATATTGTTTGTTAGGGACGTTCGAAAACGGGATAACTATTCACAAATCAGGATTTATCAGACGTGACCAAACCCTTCCTTCAGGCTCTTCGGGGTGAAACGCTCAGCCCTCCGCCCATGTGGCTTATGCGTCAAGCTGGTCGGTATTTGCCCGAGTATCGAGAAATTCGCAGCCAAGCGAAGAATTTCCTGCATTTTTGTTATACCCCGGACTTGGCGGTCGAGGTTACATTGCAGCCGTTGCGGCGTTACGCCTTCGATGCGGCGATTTTGTTTTCCGACATTTTGGTGATCCCAGACGCTTTGGGCCAAAAGGTTGAGTTCGTCACCGGCGAGGGTCCGCGGCTGGAACCCATCAAAAATGAAGCCCAGCTTGAAGCGACGCTCGATTCCAGCACTCTGCATGATCATCTGGCCCCGGTTTATGAAACCGTGCGCCGACTTTCTCAAGAAATTCCCGACACCACCGCATTGATCGGTTTCGCCGGCGCGCCGTGGACGGTTGCGACCTATATGGTTGAAGGCCGTGGCAGTAAAAATTACGAAGAAATCCGTTCGATCGCCTATACAGACCCTATATTTTTCCAGCGTTTGATCGACATGTTGGTGGAAAGCACTTCGATGTACTTGATCGAACAGGTCCACCGCGGCGCGGAATGTCTGCAAGTGTTCGACAGTTGGGCCGGCGTTCTGTCCGAGCGGCAATTTTACAAATGGTCCATCGAGCCCATGGCGCGCATTGTCGAACGGGTCAAGGCGGTTCATCCAAACGTTCCGATCATCGGTTTTCCCCGCGGTGCAGGTCCATTGTACGAGGCTTACATTCAGGAAACCAAAGTCGATGGCATCGGCCTTGATCACACCGTGCCGCTGGAATGGGCGCGCGATGTGCTGCAACCGCTGGCGACGGTGCAAGGCACGTTGGACAATCTGTTGTTGGTTGCGGGCGGTGAGCAGATGGATTTGGAAGTTGCGCGTATCCTCGATATTTTGGGCGGCGGTCCTTTCATCTTCAACTTGGGCCATGGCATCGTGCCGCAAACGCCGCCGGAACATGTTGAGCGGCTGTGCGCCTTGGTGCGCGGCGAAGCTTGATAGAGTTTAGGGAATCCCATGAAACGCTTGGCAATCGTTCTTTACAATCTGGGCGGACCGGATCGCTTGGAGGCGGTTGAACCGTTTCTCTACAACCTGTTCATGGACCCAGCCATCATCACCGCGTCGCTGCCGCTGCGGTGGCTGTTGGCAAAGCTGATTTCCAAACGCCGTGCGCCCTTGGCCCAAGACATCTACAAACACATCGGCGGTAGGTCGCCGCTTTTGGATTTGACTTTTGAGCAGGCACGCGCGTTGGAAACGGCTCTACGCAGCGGTCTCCGAGGTATTGAGATACAAGCCTTCGTCTGCATGCGCTATTGGCATCCGATGAGCGCCGAGGTCGCCAGCGCCGTCAAAGCGTTTGAGCCGGATCAAATCGTTATGTTGCCGCTGTATCCGCAGTATTCGACCACCACCACCGGAAGTTCCTTTCTGGATTGGGATCGCGCCGCCGCCTCCGTTGGCATTGCCGCGCCGAGCAAGCGGATTTGCTGTTATCCGGCGGATGTGGGTTTGATCACGGCCCAGGCTGAGTTGCTCATTGAGGCCCTTGAGCAGGCCCGCAATCAAGCCGGTGACACAGCCCTTCGGGTCTTGTTTTCGGCCCACGGACTGCCGAAAAAAATTGTCGACAAAAAGGGCGATCCCTATCCTCAACACGTGGGGCAGGGCGCGGCGGCAATTGTTGAGCGGATGAAGTCGCTAGACATCCCGCTGGACGATTGGCTGGTCTGTTACCAAAGCCGGGTGGGACCTTTGGAATGGCTTGGGCCTTCGACCGAAGATGAAATTCGCCGCGCCGGTCGAGATGGCGTTGCCTTGGTGGTGTTACCGATTGCATTTGTTTCGGAGCATTCCGAAACATTGGTGGAATTGGATATCGAATACAAACAATTAGCCGTTGAATGCGGGGTAAATACGTATGTGCGCGTTCCCGCGGTCGGCACTCATGAGGTTTTTATCAACGGGCTGGCGAACCTTGTGCAATTGACGTTGGATCAAGAGCAAAGCTTGTGCCCTTCGGGCGCCACGGAGCGGATTTGCCCCGATAACGCACAAGCCTGTCCCATGGGCTTGCCCTAATCCCTGGAACGCGTAAACTCCACCTTTTATTTCAGCTCAAAAAGGTCCGCTCATGCTTGAAAACCTGCTGCTTGAAGGCGAAGCCTACAACTGGGTAAAGGCGCTACACGTCATTTCGGTGATTGCGTGGATGGCGGGGTTGCTCTACTTGCCGCGCTTGTTCGTTTACCACAGCCAGTCGCAAGTCGGTTCCAATCAATCGGAAACGTTCAAGATCATGGAACGACGTTTGCTGCGCGCGATCATGAACCCGGCGATGATTTTCACGTGGATTTTCGGTCTGTGGATGTATTACAGCCTCGGCGCGTGGACCGAAGGGTGGGCGCATGCGAAATTGAGCCTCGTCGTATTGATGACGATTTTTCATATGGTGTTGGCCAAATGGCGACGGACTTTCGAACGAGATGCCAATGAGCGCCCCGAAAGCTTCTACCGCATCTCAAACGAAATCCCGACGGTACTGATGATCGCCATCGTTATTTTTGTCATCGTCAAACCGTTCTAAACAATACAGCTTGTTTCTCATACAAAATCACCTTTGACTTCAAAACGCGCTTCAGGTATTTGTTGAGCTTCCCATCAAGCGGTTCACACTTTTGCTCACAATAAGTAGCCGCTCTTCCGTCTGAAGATACCGTATTTCCACAACAGACGGCTTTCCAAACGTCTTTGCCGCGTGGCGTATCGCCAACTCATCCGGCCTCATCTCTCCCTTTCACGATCCAAACACAGGTTCAGCCATGAATCTCAAAGAACTCAAACAGAAATCACCAGCCGACCTGCTGGCCTTTGCCGAACAACTGGAAATCGAAAACGCCAGTTCACTGCGCAAACAAGACATCATGTTCGCCATTCTCAAGCGATTGGCCGAACAAGGCACCGCGATCTACGGAGAGGGCGTGCTGGAAGTTTTGCAGGACGGATTTGGATTCCTCCGCAGCCCCGAAGCGAACTACCTGCCGGGTCCGGATGATATTTACGTCTCCCCTAGCCAGGTGCGCCGTTTCGGTCTGCGTACCGGTGACACCGTGGAAGGTGAAATCCGCAGCCCGAAAGACGGGGAGCGCTACTTTGCATTGCTGAAGGTCAACACCATCAATTTCGAAGACCCGGGCGCGGTGCGACATCGCATCAACTTCGACAACCTCACGCCGCTCTATCCCGATGAGCGCTTGACCATGGAAGTCGAAAATCCAGAAAGCAAAGACTTCACCGGGCGCATCATGGATTTGATCACGCCGATTGGTAAAGGTCAGCGTGCGCTGGTGGTGGCCCCGCCGCGCACCGGTAAGACGGTGATGCTGCAAAACATCGCCCACGCCCTGGCGGCCAATCACCCGGAAAGCTATTTGATTGTCTTGCTGATCGATGAGCGTCCCGAAGAGGTCACCGATATGGACCGTTCGGTCAAAGGCGAAGTCATCAGCTCGACTTTCGATGAGCCTGCTTCGCGTCACGTGCAGGTTGCGGAAATGGTCATTCAAAAGGCCAAGCGTCTGGTGGAACACAAACGCGACGTGATCATTTTACTGGATTCCATCACCCGTTTGGCGCGTGCCTACAACACCGTGGTGCCAAGCTCCGGAAAGGTTTTGACCGGTGGTGTCGACGCCAATGCGTTGCAGCGCCCCAAGCGTTTCTTCGGCGCGGCGCGCAACGTCGAGGAGGGCGGTTCTATGACCATCATCGCCACCGCGTTGATTGATACAGGCTCGCGCATGGACGAGGTGATCTTCGAAGAATTCAAGGGTACGGGCAACTCGGAAATCATCCTCGACCGCAAGGTCAGCGATAAGCGCATCTTCCCCGCCATCGACATCACCAAGTCGGGCACGCGCAAGGAAGAGCTGTTGGTCGACAAGGGCACGCTATCGAAAATGTGGGTCTTGCGCCGCATCCTCATGCCGATGGGCGTCACCGATGCGATGGAATTCCTCATGGGCAAGATGCGCGAAACCAAAAACAACAACGATTTCTTCGACACCATGAACACTTAGGTTTTCATGCACGACCCAAACAAAAACCCCGGCTTCTCATAACGAGAGGCCGGGGTTTTTGTGTGTATGAATGTTGTTACGGTATCAGCACCGTGGAGCCGGTGGTGTTGCGGGCCTCAAGATCCATGTGGGCTTGAGAGGCGCTCGAGAGTGGATACTCTTGGTGGACCTCAATTTTAACCACGCCGGTGCTCACCACCCCGAACAGCTCATCGGCCATGGCGGTGAGATTTTCGCGCTCTGCTATGTAATCGAAGAGGCTCGGGCGGGTCAGAAACAAGGAGCCCATCTTGCCCAAAAGTGCGGGCTGAAACGGTTCCACCGGGCCAGATGCGTTGCCGTAGGTCACCATGGTGCCCAACGTTTTCAGGCATCCAAGGCTGTCCATGAAGGTGTCTTTGCCGATGGAATCGTAAACCACATTGACGCCGCGCCCATCGGTGAGTTCCATCACCCGGTCCTTAAAATTTTCTTCACGGTATAAAATTGTGTGGTCGCAGCCATGAGCTTTCGCCAGATCTGCTTTTTCAACGTTGCCGACGGTGCCGATAACGGTCGCGCCCAGGTGCTTAGCCCATTGACACACGATGAGACCCACGCCGCCGGCGGCCGCATGCATCAAGATCGTATCGCCCGCCTGGACGCGGTAAGTCTGGCGCAGCAAGTATTGAGCGGTCAAACCTTGCAGCATCATCGCTGCGGCGGTTTTATCCTCGACGGCATCCGGGATTTTCACCACCCGCTCAGTCGAGATGGTGCGCAGTTGGGCGTACGCGCCGGGGGGCTGCGAGGCATATGCGACGCGGTCGCCGATGCTTAAATTCTCGACGCCCTCGCCAACGGCATCGACGACGCCCGCACCCTCCAGCCCGATGACAGCGGGCAGTGTGGGCAGAGGATAAAGCCCCGTGCGCATGTAGACATCGATAAAGTTCAAACCGATGGCGGTGTGACGGATGCGGATTTCGCCGGGTGCGGGGTCGGCAACGGCGACATCATCATATTCGAGTACTTCGGGTCCGCCGTGTGTGTGGACGCGAACGGCTTTACAGGTTGTGGCCGGGCTCATGCGGAAAATCTCCTAAAGATAGCCTTCAAGGCGTAACAGTTGTGTTTTTGTGTGTAGGCCACCATCGCCAGTGTAGCCGCCAAGAGTATGTTGTGCGACTACGCGGTGGCAGGGGATGAGGATCGGAATGGGATTTGCGCCGCATGCATTGCCGACCGCGCGCGCCGATGAATTGAGGGTGTGTGCGATCTGGCCGTAGGTTTTGACCCGGCCGGGTTCAATAGCTTGCAATTCTTTCCATACACGACGTTGAAAATCGGTACCGCCGGGCTCCAGCGCCAAGCCGTCAAAACCGGCGGTGCCGTTTTGAAAATAAGCGCGAAGCGCTTCGGCGGCTTGGTTGAGGATGGGATTGTCTGTCACGCGTGGCGCATCGTGGCCCTGGCCCCAATCGAGTGCGATGATTTTAGCGCCGTCCTCGAATAGTGTTAAATCACTGAGCGGACTTTTGAGGCAGAGTGTTTCCATGCCGGAGAGTTTACAGTCCCTTGAGCTGGGCGATCAAGGCATCCTCATCCGTAACTGGCGCGGAGCAGGTTCCCGCCCGGCAAACATAGGCTGCGGCCTTTCCGTCAACGGGGATTTTGCCGTGCGCGGGATGGCTGGGGGCGTGAGTGTTTTCGCCGTCGGTGCGAATCAACACATGCAAGGTGCTCGGTGCGCCCAGAACGGCGCTGATCAGGCGTGCACCGTCACCGTTGGGACCGGCGACGACGACTTGCGCCCCTTCGCTCAGCAGTTCAAAGGCGTTGAGCAAGGTTGGCATGTTGGCGACGGCGTTCGCGTTTTCGGCGGGAAAGGCGTTGATCACGTCCTCGGCACGGTTTCTGTAGGCTTCTTCGCCGGTGATTAGATACAAGCGCGCCAGCACATCGGCCATGGTGCCATTGCCGCTGGGCACAGCGTTGTCGGCGCATTGTCGGGTTCGCGTGATGACGTCGGTGACATCGCGCGCGCTTAAACAGTAGCCGCCATCGTCGGCGCACCAGAACAAATCGCCTGCCTGATGGACCCAAGCTTCGCATTGTGCGAGGTACGTATCATTGCCGGTTGCCTCATATAAATAAAGTGCGGCGCGACTCATTTGCGCCAAGTCGTCGAGGACGGCATTGTGACGGGCCTCACCGCGGGCCCAGCTGCGCGCAAGCCGACCATCGTCGACCATATGGTGTGAAACGAATGCGAAAACCGTTTCGGCCGCATCAATCCATTGGGGCTCGCCCAAGATGGCGCCCGCCTTGGCGAGGGCTTGGATCATCATGCCGTTGAGGTCGGCAAGCACCTTGTCGTCACGTGCGGGCGCGGCGCGCATTTTGCGTGCCTCGAACAGTTTATCGCGGGCGGTGGCCAGCATGTCTTCGACCGCCGGATCGGTGGGGTAGGCTTCGATGCGTGAAATAACGTTGGCACCAGGGCCCCCCTCCGCCCAATTGCCGTGATCGGAAATGCCGTAGGTTTTTTTGAACAGGGGCGCCATGTCACCGAGCAGTTGATCGATTTCTTCTTGTGCCCAAATGTAAAAACGCCCCTCTTCGTTGAGGCCCTCGGCATTTTGCGTGTCGGCGTCGAGCGCAGATGCGAACGCGAAGCCCCCGGTGTTGCTTTCAGTGTCGCCTTCCACCTTCATTTCGCGCAGCAGCCAGGCGATGGTTTCACGTATGCGCGCCTCGTAGAGCGGCGATTTGGTTTCTTTCCACACCTCAACCATCAAGCTGACAAGCTGGGCGTTGTCGTAAAGCATTTTTTCGAAGTGCGGAACCAGCCATTTTTCATCGGTGGAATAGCGCGCGAAGCCGCCGCCGATGTGATCGAAAATCCCACCCTGGCACATGTGGTCGAGACTGTTGACGACCGCTTCAAAATACAAGGCCAGTTTGGTGCGCCGCCAAGCGCGCCATAAAAGGTGTAAAAGTGGCGCTTGGGGAAACTTCGGTGCGCCGCGAAAGCCGCCGAAGGCCGGGTCGATGTTTCGCAACGATGCGCTGGCGACCTCGTCAACCATGCGCAGATCAAGCGTTTTTCCCGGTTGCGATGCCGACAGCGCGTCAAGGGCGTCACGGATCACCGCGACATTGCTTTTGACCTGTTCGGCGTTCTCGGTCCACGCGTCGGATATGCCGGTCAAAACCTGCATGAAGCCAGGGCGTCCGTAGCGTTCCTCAGGCGGAAAATAGGTGCCGCCCCAAAATGGTTCGCCTTCCGGAGTCAGGAACATGGTCAGCGGCCAGCCGCCCGGTTGACGCATCAGGGCCAGCGCGGACTGATAAATGACATCCAGGTCGGGGCGTTCCTCGCGGTCGATCTTGACGTTGATGTACAGATCGTTCATCCGCGCGGCAATGTGCTCGTTTTCGAAACTTTCATGGGCCATCACATGACACCAGTGACATGATGAATATCCGATCGAAAGCAAGATCGGCTTGCCGCTGGATCGCGCGGCGTCCAGCGCCTCCGGGCCCCAGGGATACCAATCGACGGGATTGTCTTGGTGTTGCATCAGGTAGGGGCTGGTCTCGTGGGCCAGTCTGTTTTTGGGCATGATCGGGTGCCTTATGTGTTACGAATTTGAATATGATTTGACTGTGTAATTTTGGGGATGTTGCGCAACGCCCCCTGTCTGATTACTTTGTGTGGGCGGCCCCGGGTTACAACCCCTAAAGCTTATGTCTTGGTGCCGGTACAGAGAGAAAGCGACAGATGATCGATCCCGAGCCGTATTATCGTGTGCATGTTTTTTGCTGCACCAACGAACGCCCCGAAAACCATCCGCGCGGATCGTGTGCGCGCCTGGGCTCGGCCAAGCTGCGCAATTACATGAAGGCGCGCGCTAAAGAATTGGGCCTTTCGGGTGTGCGCATAAATTCCGCAGGTTGCTTAGATCGATGTGAGGTGGGGCCCACAGTTGTCGTTTATCCCGAAGGAATTTGGTACAAGGTTGAAACCTTCGGGGACGTTGACGCCATTTTGACAGAGCACGTTCAAGGCGGCGTACCGGTGTCGACATTGATGCTTCGGGCGGATCAATAACCCCCTATAATATAGTGTACTATCCATATGGGCTGTTTCGGGCGGGTCTGATGACGGGTGATACCATTTATGCGCTGGCCAGCGGGTCGGGTCGTTCGGGCGTCGCGGTGATCCGCATTTCCGGTTCACGTGCGGCGGCTGCGCTGCGGGTGCTCACCGCTCAGGCCTTGCCACGTCCCCGTGTCGTAAAGCTTGTCCGTCTGATCCATCCCACCACGGGGGAAACGTTGGACGACGCCTTGGTGTTGTGGTTTGTCGCACCGGCCAGCTTCACCGGCGAGGACGTTGCAGAGCTACATGTGCACGGCGGTCCGGCGGTGGTCGACGGTGTTTTGGCCGCGCTTGGCACCATGGAGGGCCTGCGTTTGGCGGAGGCGGGTGAGTTTACGCGCCGGGCGTTTGAAAACGCCAAGCTTGACCTCACCCAGGTTGAGGGTCTCGCCGACTTGATCGAGGCGGAAACCGAGGCCCAGAGAAAGCAAGCCTTGCGCCAGTCGGAAGGTGAACTGGGGCGCCTGTACGATGATTGGCGAGACAGTCTGATCCGGTCATTGGCGCACTTTGAAGCCGAGCTTGATTTCAGTGATGATGAGCTGCCTGAGGATTTGCATCTGGCGGTGATTGAGCGGGTGCGCGAATTGCACGCGGCGCTCTTGGCCCATTTGGCGGATGGGCGACGCGGTGAGCGGCTGCGCGAAGGGGTCCGCCTCGCCATCATCGGTCCGCCCAATGCCGGTAAGTCTTCCTTGATGAACGCCTTGGCGCAGCGCGATGCGGCGATCGTTTCCGACATTGCGGGAACCACCCGTGACGTGGTTGAGGTGCATTTGAATTTATCGGGCTTTCCGTTGTTGGTCGCCGACACGGCGGGATTGCGTGAAAGTGGCGACGTCATCGAACAAGAGGGCGTGCGCAGGGCGCGTCTGTGGGCGCAGGGCGCCGATATCAGGCTGGCTGTTTTTGATGGTGGGACTCTACCGAATCTCGATCCCAGTACTCGCTCGTTATTGCAGGACGATACACTTGTGGCCATCAGTAAGGCGGATGCACTTTCGGCAAGTGTGCCTGATACCGTCGATGGGCATCGGGTTTGGCCAATATCTGTGCGGACGGGGCAGGGGCTTGACGATTTATTGGCGCAATTGTCAGGCCTGGTTGTCGATCAATGTCGGATCGGTGCAGAAGGTCCCGCGCCGACGCGGGCGCGTCACCGCGAAGCCTTGCGGCGCACGTGTGCTGCGCTGGAACGGTTTCTCGCCCGTGACGATGGCCGGCATATGACGGCTGAACTGGAGGCGGAGGACCTGCGCCTAGCTGCACGTGAGTTAGGCCGTATCACCGGACGGGTCGATGTAGAGGATCTGCTCGATGTCATCTTTCGCGATTTTTGTATCGGTAAATAGGATGCAGTCCCAATCTTAAACACGCGGAATTGCAAGCTCCGTTTCTCAGTTGGAATGTTTCACGTGAAACATTTCGCGCGTGGCTGTGCAGTGCTTGTTTGACTTAGCGGCTATGCGTCCCTAAGTTCCGCCCCATGAGTAGAACAGAGCATGTCAATTACGACGTCGCGGTGATCGGCGGCGGGCACGCAGGTGCGGAAGCCGCCGCGGCCGCCGCGCGCATGGGTGCCAAAACGGTTCTAGTAACACATCGGCTTTCCGCCATTGGGGAGATGTCGTGCAACCCAGCCATCGGCGGCCTGGCCAAGGGGCAGCTGGTCAGGGAAGTCGATGCCCTTGATGGCATCATGGGCTTGGCCGCGGACCGGGGCGGCATTCAGTTTCGCATGCTGAATCGATCCAAGGGTCCAGCCGTGCGCGGTCCGCGCGCCCAAGCGGATCGTAAACTTTACCGTGAGGCTGTGCAGTCTCTTTTGGGTGAGCTGGATAACTTGACCCTGCTCGAGGCATCCGTTGAGGACGTCTTGCTCGATCATGACAACACGGTTCACGCGCTTAAATTAGCAGACGGTACGAAGATTGCGGTGGGGGCGGCCGTTCTGACCACCGGCACATTTTTGAGGGGCCTGATTCATCTTGGCCCGCAAACCTTTCCAGCGGGACGGGCAGGTGACCCGCGCGCGGTCGGCTTGGCCTATACGCTGCGCCGCTTAGGCTTTGCAATGGGGCGGTTGAAAACGGGCACGCCCCCAAGACTTGATGGAAACACAATCAATTGGTCGATCCTGCAAGCCCAATCCGGCGACACGATACCGGAACCGTTTTCGTTTATGACGGACGCCATCACACAACGTCAAATCGATTGTTATATCACCAACACGACGGCCGAGGGCCATGCTTTGATCCAGGCGAACCTGGATCGCAGCCCGATGTATTCCGGGCAAATTGAAAGCGCGGGGCCGCGTTACTGTCCGTCCATCGAAGATAAAGTGGTGCGCTTTTCCGGGCGTGATCAACACCAAATTTTTCTAGAGCCTGAAGGGTACGATGATCGCACGGTCTATCCGAACGGTATCTCCACATCGTTACCGCGCGATGTCCAACTGGCTTTGTTGAAGACCATACCGGGACTGAAAAATACCCGGATGCTTCAGCCGGGGTATGCTATCGAATATGATTTTGTGGATCCGCGTGAGCTGGATACGACTCTGCAAACACAGCGTGCTCCGGGTTTGTTTCTTGCGGGGCAAATCAACGGCACCACAGGGTACGAAGAAGCCGCGGCCCAGGGCTTGATGGCCGGTGTCAATGCGGCACTGAAAGCGAAGGCGAGGGGCGAGACGTTCGTGCTTGATCGTTCCGAAGCCTACATCGGCGTGATGATCGACGATCTTGTTACCTTAGGCACGCAAGAGCCCTATCGCATGTTTACGTCGCGCGCCGAATATCGCCTTCGATTGCGTGCCGACAATGCTGATCGCCGCCTGACGGCGCGAGGGGTCGAGATCGGCTGTGTCGGATCTGAGCGGTCGGCGGCCTTCAACCGTAAAGAGCGTGAAGCGCGATCCGCACTCAAGCTGATCGATAACCTTTACGCACTCCCTACCGAATTGGCTAAGTATGGCCTCAAGGTCAACCAGGACGGCCAGCGCCGAACCGTACGCCAAATGCTTGCCTATCCAGATGTTGAGTGGAGCGTGCTTGAGCCGATCTGGCCCGAGCTGGCGCAGGTTTCAGCAAAAGCCAAGGAGCAGGCGGAAATCGAGGCTCAGTATTCGGTTTATTTAGACCGCCAGGAGGCTGACGTTCACGCGTTTCGCAAAGATGAGGCTTTGTCGCTTCCTTCCCACCTCGATTACGACGCCATCAATGGTCTGTCCAATGAGGCGCGAGATAAACTCAAAACGGTCCGGCCCACGACGTTGGGTCAGGCCGCCCGTATTTCCGGCGTGACGCCCTCGGCGCTAACGTTGTTGCTGTCTCATGTTCGCCGCACCTCACGGAAACGTTCGGCTTAACGATTTGTTGGCAAAGCGGGACGCACAATGTTTCACGTGAAACATTGTCATTTCAAAAGGGTCTGCGCATGAACAGGGCGGATTGCGCTAAGGTCACATCGCCGCAGGATTTTCAGGCCGAGATGAGAGTCGCAGACGACGTCATGGCTCGCTTGCAGATTTATGCCGATCTGTTGGTAAAATGGCAGGCCAAGATCAATTTGGTGGGCCCGGACACGGTGGCGGATGTGTGGGGCCGCCACATGTTGGACAGCGCCCAAATCGCCCCTTTGGTGCCGCCTGGAAAAAAAGTTGTGGATTTCGGCAGTGGTGCTGGATTTCCCGGTTTGGTCTTGGCCTGTCTGGACCCGACGTTGAATGTCCATCTGGTAGAAAGCGATCAGCGCAAGTGCGCGTTCTTGCGCGAAGTCAACCGGGCCGCGGGGTGCAGCGTCACGGTTCACAATACGCGCATTGAAACGCTTGAGCCCTTGGCGGCCGATGTGGTGACGTCACGCGCGCTGGCATCTCTGGATAAACTTCTGACGTTTGCCGAGATGCACAGCTTATCCACAGGGATATACCTGTTTCTTAAAGGAAAGCGCTGGTCCGAGGAATTGACCGAGGCGGAAAAAAGCTGGAATATGCGCGTCCTTCATCACCCCAGTCGGACCGATCCGGCGGGCATGATCCTTGAAATTAGAGAGTGCATCCGACGTCATGAGCATCTGGAATAAAGTGCCCAAGAACAATTTGGGCGGCACCATAGGGGATATCATCAACATGCCCGAACCGGAAAAGGGACCGCGCATCATCGCGGTGGCCAACCAGAAGGGCGGGGTGGGCAAGACCACCACCGCAATCAATCTGGCGACGGCGCTCGCCGCCGTGAAGCAGCGCGTGCTGATCATCGATCTGGACCCGCAGGGCAATGCCTCGACGGGCCTGGGTGTCGATCGTAAGAACCGCCGATTGGACACCTACCGCATGATCATCGACGGGGTGCGGTTGGGCGACGCGGTCCAGCACTCGAGCGTGCCGGGCCTCGACATCGTGCCGGCGGGTATGGACTTGTCCGGTGCTGAGCTTGAGTTGGTGGGACTGGATGAGCGCGAGCATCAACTGCAAAAATCCATTGGCGATGGCGCGCAGGGTTACGATTACGTCCTAATCGATTGCCCACCCGCGCTGGGATTGCTGACACTGAACGCCATGGTCGCGGCGCAGGCGATTTTGGTGCCGCTGCAATGTGAGTTTTTCGCCCTGGAAGGCTTGAGCCATTTGCTCAAAACTGTCGAGCGGGTGAAGAATGTGTTCAATCCGGATTTGGAAATTCAGGGCATCGTTCTGACCATGTTCGACAAGCGCAACAAGTTGTCCGATCAGGTGGCCGCGGATGTGCGCGCATATTTCGGCGACAAGGTCTACAAAACCGTGATCCCGCGCAACGTGCGGGTTTCCGAGGCCCCGTCGCATGGGCGTCCGGTGCTGATGTACGATATGAAATGTGCAGGCTCGCAGGCCTACCTGCATCTGGCAGGCGAGGTCCTGCGACGCGAAGGTCACGTGAGCGTTTAAGGCCCCAGTATAGGGTAAAGCCTCGGTAAGGATAAAGATGATGTCTAAGAAAAAACTGGGCATGGGCCTGTCCGCCTTGTTGGGCCAGGATGAAGCCGACTTTTCTCAACTGGAGAGCGGGGAGGGCACGAAGGCCGTCGCCGTGGCGCATCTGCACCCGGGAAAGTATCAGCCGCGCCATCGTTTCGGTGACGAGCAGCTGCGCGACCTGTCTGAATCCATTCGAGCGAAGGGTGTTTTGCAACCGCTTTTGGTCCGCCCCCACCCTCAACAGGCGGGTGAGTTCGAGATCATTGCCGGGGAGCGCCGCTGGCGCGCCGCGCAAATGGCCCAGGTGCACGAGATTCCGGTTATCGTTCGCGATTTTGATGACAAGGAGACCTTGGAGGTCGCCTTGGTGGAAAACCTGCAGCGACAAGATCTGTCGCCCCTAGAAGAGGCCGATGGTTACCACCGCCTGATGCACGAGTTTAGTCACACCCAGGAGCAGCTTGCACAGGCGCTTGGCAAAAGTCGCTCTCATGTGGCCAACACATTACGACTCTTGACCTTACCGGGCGATGTTAAGGATTTACTTGAAAGTGGCGAGTTAAGCGCGGGGCACGCACGCTGTCTGGTGGGGGTTTCGGGCGCGGCGGAGCTGGCTAAGCAGATCGTGCACAAAGGCTTGAACGTGCGCCAGACCGAGCAGCTGGTCAAAGCTGGCGGCGAAGTTGGCGCGAAGCCCAGGGCCTCGAAGGTCGTTAAGGACAGCGACACGGTCGCCCTCGAGCACGATCTCGCCAACATGTTGGGCCTCAAGGTCGAGATCAAGGACAAGGGCGGTCGCGGTCAGATCGTGATCCGCTATGAAACGCTTGAGCAGCTCGATGGTGTGCTTGCCCGCCTAACCCACGGTACGGATTCCAGAGAGGACTGAGGGGTCTTTTTGTTATGTTTCCGAAATATCAAAGCTGCGGACATAATCTACATAAGAGGTTACGTCTACCTATCTAACTGATACCCTTAGTCTTTATCAAATGTAAATATAGTGCAATATAATGCCCTTAAGGCAATATTCATATATGTTTATGTCTTGTCAAAGACTATCATTTGCACTATTCCCCCACACTCCCCCTATCTGTTTGATTTTGTAAGATTATCGCGCTTGCGTCGGTGCGTGGCGCTGACTGCCGGATTTGGCCGCCTGGGCGAGCGTTAGCATTGCACGGCCGCATATGGCGTTTGCGGGCAATCCCGTCGTTTTACAGTCAATTTCGGCCTGAGTCAGGATTTCGAATGCACGTGATAATTTTGCCTCCGGCCACAGGCTTAGTTGTTTCTTGAAAGCATCGGCCAGCTTGAAGATAATGGGTGGTCGCAAAGATCGTGTCGCCTGATCCGGGTTGTGACCTTGGGCCATGAATCCGCGCGCGATATGTAGGCGTTGAAAATGTCGTTCGGCCGCACGTACCAGCTGGACCGCATTGGTCCCTTCGGAGAGCACCCGTGCAAGGGAGGCCTCCAGCTTGGCCGTGTCGCCACTTGCCGCGCTGTAAATGACATCGTCGATCACGCTGGCGGCGGTGTCGTCGATGGCGGCGCGCACATCCGCCTCCTTCACGCGCCCGGGTCCGCCCATATAGAGCGCTAGCTTTTCCAGTTCGCCGCGCGTAACCGAACGATCAGAGCCTAGGTTTTGCACCAACAATGACATGGCGTCGCGATCGGCGATGAGCTCAAAGCGTCCCAAGGTTTCGCGGATGACATCGGGCAAGGACCGTAAATCGTCGGCATAACACGGCACACAAGCCGCATTTTTGGCGGTTTCAAAGAGTTTGCGCAATTTCGAGCGGGGCGGCAAATCGCCCGCATCGATCACCACCATGGCGTCCGCGGGGGCCTCGAGTTCGAGAAACGATTTGCACGCCGACGTGCAAGCATCGCTAGCTTGACGCACACGAACAACCCGCGACCCCCCGCCAAACGACATGGCGGCGGCCTCGTCGGCCAAGCGGGCGGGATCGCTTTTGAGATCCGCGCCGCTGAGTTCGATCACGCGAAAGGGATCGCTTAAATCTTCGACGGATGTTTTAGCGAGGCGCAGCGCGCGCTCGCGCACCAGACCCTCATCGGGACCGAACACCAAAATGGCGCGGGCCGTCGGGTCGGGCGCGCGCAAAAAACCTTCTATCTTGGCGCCGCCGATCTTCACGGCTGCTTGCTTTCGGTTTTCAGGGCGGGTTGTTTTAGTCCGGGGCCCTGGAAGTAGATGGCCAGACGGGTGCGGAGAATTTCGGCGACATCTTTGACCGCTCTGCTGCGGGAATCGCTTTTCGCCGCTCTGGTGGCGAAGTCCGATGACAAGATATTGTAGCTGGCGACGGATTTGATCGATCCGGATGTGAGGGGTAGGCCATCGGTCTTGCGGCTGAGCACATAATTGGCGGAGAGACTGAGATTTGCGCGGGTTGCAAAGGCGCTTTGCTCGACGGCCAAGGTTGCCACGGATTCGCTGAGCGTAATGCTGATATCGTAGGCACGGGCTCTCGTCGTGGTGCGCGGCGCGAGGCGGTGTGTCAGTGCCGAGCGCATCATTTGGCCGACGCGGTCGGGGATGGGCTTGACGTTGATGCTTGCCAAGCGGGCCTGGACGCTGGGCGTCGAGCTGCTTTGCCCATTTTGGCCGTAGAGCGGCCGATATCCGCACGCGCTGATCGTCGCGCCCGCGATGAGCAGGGCCGCGAGCGCCGACATACGGATGATGGGCCTAGTGTTTGGACGAGTGGTGGGGCGATCAGACAACAACATTGACAATCCTGTTCGGCACGACAATGACCTTGCGCGGTGTTTTACCGGCCATGGCGGCAACGGCGGTATCCAGGGCCAGGGCCGCCGTTTCAGCCTGATCTTGAGGGCAATCCTTGGCAAGCTCGACGGTGCCGCGCATTTTTCCGTTCACTTGAACGGCGACGGTCACGGTATCGTCGATCAACAAAGTCTCATCGACCTCGGGCCAACTTTCATCGGCAATGAGGGTGCTGTGACCCAAGTGCTGCCAGAGTTCTTCAGCAAGGTGGGGCATCATGGGGTTGATCAGCTTGGTGACGGTTTCGAACGCCTCGCGCCGCACCCAATTGCAGTCTTCACCGGATTCTGTGAAATCCTCCAAGGCATTGGTCAGTTCGCGGATGCGCGCGACCGCCTTGTTGAAATGGAAGCTGTTGAGGTCCTGGGTGGCGGCGTGGGCGGTTTTGTGGACGAGACTCCGCACGGCGCGGGCCTTATCGTCCAGCGACTGCGGCATGGCGGTATCCGTTTCGGCCATGGCATCCGAGGACCCTTCGATGAGCCGCCAGACTCGTCCGACGTAGCGCCATGCGCCCTCGACACCGGCGTCGGTCCAATCCAAATCGCGGTCCGGCGGGCTGTCGGACAGCATGAACAGCCGCGCCGTATCCGCACCGTAGGTGCCGATGATCAATTCCGGATCAACAACGTTTTTCTTGGATTTGGACATTTTTTCGGACCGTCCGACGATTACTTCGTTCTTGTCCATGGCTGCGGCCTCTTCGGGTGTCAGCCATTCGCCGTCCTGATCTTGGTAGGTTTCATGGCAAATCATACCCTGGGTCATCAGGCCGGCAAATGGTTCCTTGATGTCCAGATAGCCGCAATCTTTAAGCGCGCGGGTGAAAAATCGGGAATACAGCAAATGCAGAACGGCGTGCTCAACGCCGCCGATATACTGATCGACCGGAAGCCAATATTCGACGGCGCTTTTGGCGAAGGCCTGATCGGAATTGGCATCGGTAAAACGCGCGAAATACCAAGACGATTCAAAGAACGTATCGAAAGTGTCGGTTTCGCGCACGGCCGGTTTGCCACAGTTGGGGCAATCTGTGTGTTTCCAGGTTGGGTGGTTATCCAAGGGGTTACCTGCATCGCCTAATGTAACGTCTTTAGGCAATTCGACCGGCAATTGATCGGTCGGCACTGCTACGGTGCCGCAATCGTCGCAATGAATCACGGGGATCGGGCAACCCCAGTAACGCTGGCGAGAGACCCCCCAGTCGCGCAAACGAAATTGCACCGTTCCCTTGCCACAGCCCATCTCTTCGAGCTTGCGGATCACGGCGGTTTTGGCGGCGCTCACATCGAGGCCGTTGAGAAAACCGGAGTTGACCGCAACACCATCGTCGGTGCCGGCTTCGCTGGCGTTGGCGGAGAAATCCTCCAGCCAGCTCGCTTCTTGATCGGTTCCGGCGATGTCCTTGGGGGCCACCACGGGAATAACCGGCAAGTCGTACTTGCGCGCAAAATCCATGTCGCGCTGGTCGTGCGCCGGACAACCGAAGATCGCGCCGGTGCCGTATTCCATCAGCACGAAATTGGCCACGTAAATCGGCAGTGTGCGGCCGTCGATGAACGGATGCTTCACGCTCAGTTGGGTTTTGAATCCTTTCTTTTCCGCGCTCTCGATGGCGGCCTCGGACGTGCCCAGGGCGTTGCAGTCCTGGATGAACGCGGCCAAATCCGCATCGCTCTCGGCCAGCTTCAGCGCCAGCGGATGATTGGCGGCGATGGCCATGAAGGATGCGCCGAACAGCGTGTCGGGCCGGGTGGAATAGGTCTCCAGGGTTTTGTCGCCGTCGGTGCGCTCAAAAAAGACCCGTACGCCTTCGGAGCGTCCGATCCAGTTTTCCTGCATGATGCGGACCTTTTCCGGCCAACGATCGAGTGATTTCAATTCATTGAGCAGGTCGTCGCCGTATTGGGTGATCTTGAGAAACCACTGCGACAATTGCTTTTTGACCACAGGCGCGCCGGAGCGCCAGCCCTTGCCGTCGATGACCTGCTCGTTGGCGAGCACGGTATTTTCCACCGGGTCCCAGTTGACCCAGGATTCCTTTTTGTACGCCAAGCCCGCCTTGAGAAAGTCGAGGAACATTTTTTGTTCATGCTTGTAATATTCAGGCGTGCAGGTGGCGATCTCACGGCCCCAGTCGTAGGACAGGCCCATGGTTTTGAGCTGCGCCTTCATGGTGGCGATGTTGTGCCGGGTCCACTCGGCCGGATGGGTGTTGTTCTGAATCGCGGCGTTTTCAGCAGGCAATCCAAAGGCGTCCCAGCCCATGGGATGCAGGACATTGAAGCCCTGTGCGCGTTTAAAGCGGGCAACCACGTCGCCAAGAGTATAGTTGCGCACGTGGCCCATATGAATGCGGCCCGAGGGGTAGGGAAACATTTCAAGGACATAGTATTTTTCGCGCCCGGAATCTTCCGAAACGCTAAAGGTGGCGTTGTTATCCCAGGCCTGTTGCCATCTGGCCTCGGTTTCCTTGAAGTTGTAGCGCGACATGGGCGTGCGAATTCCTACTTAACGTTTGTGATCTGAGTGGCGATGGATTGCGCAGGGCAACCGATCAGTTTTGCTGCAAGCGGGTTTCGTTGCGCAGCTGGCGGGCGCGGGTGAGGATGGCATCTTCCATTTTGCGGTTCGCGTCCTTTTCGACGGTGGCGTCGCGCCAGTTTCCGGTTCCATCATCGACTTGGCGAAAAACCGACACGCGGATACCGTCGGCGCGCAGGGCGCGGCCCAGAACGTACACATTCAGCTTAAAGCGCTCCGCAGGCGTTTCGCTGGGCGAAAACCAGTCGGTGATGATCACGCCGCCGAATGGATCGGCGCTGGTCACAGGCATAAAGGCGATCGTGTCCAGACTGGCGCGCCACAAGTACGAGTTGACGCCGATACCTCCGCCCTGATCGGCGCCGGGTTGTTTTTTCGTGCCGGTGCCAAAATCTATACCGCCCTCACCGAAGACGGATTTGCGAGGATTGATTTCCTCGTATTGTTTGCCGATTTCTCCAGCCTGCCTTTTGCGTGGGGTGAGGACCTTTCCTCCCGAGCATGCGCCCAAGGCGAACGACAAGAGTGCCGCTGTCGCGACGGCCAGAACAGGGGTGGTCTTTTTCATATCGTTCAAATTCTCCACGAACTGAAACATGCGCAAGATAGCCAAACCAAGGGAAGTTGCGCCTATCGAAATTGCAAGGTCAAAAATCCGCCTAATAATACGCGGCTTGACGTTTTCGGCAACGGGCGAAGTGTCTGCGCTGTTCGATTTCCAGGGGCTTGTTTAGACTTTTAGGGGTTCAGGGTTCATTTTAAGATGTGAAAACAAGGCCATGGGCACCTTGAGCCGTCATACTCGCGAAATGGGTGTTACCGGCAAGCCACAGCGACAGGGGCGTATAAAGTCGGGGTACAAAATTAAAGCATACATGGATCTATCGGCTCATAAACGGCCCATGCACACTGCTCTGTTGCAAATATATCACGTTGATTGGGATTTGCGTTGGTAAAGGACCGGAGTTTCTTGCATTTACCAGAGCGCGGGTTCAGCATGCATCATCCATTTGGGGTTAAACGTCTATCGCGACGGTGTTTCATGGTTTGTAATTGACCAACACACGTTTTCGACGCGATAGAGGGAATAAAACGTATAGGAGAAACCATGAAAAAGATTCTGCTCGGTACCACGGCCGTTATCGCCCTGGGCACCATGACCACCGAAGCTTTCGCTGCGGAAAAAATCAAATTGGGCCTCGGCGGCTTCATGCGCCACTATGTTGGTCTCAGCAACAATGATGAAGTTGCCTCCACCAGCTCCGGTGCCGCGCGCGACAAGGACATTTCGCAGTTTTCCAACACGGAAATTTACTTCACCGGCAACACCACGCTGGACAACGGCCTCAAAGTCGCCGCCCGCGTTGAAATGGAAGCGGATGGTGCCGTCAGCAAGAACATCGACCGTTCCTGGTTGAGCGTCAGCTCCGATGCCATGGGTACCTTCAGCATCGGCCACATGCCGCACTTCGGTGGCGACAATGCGGTGCGCGTGCCGAACGCCGGCAACTTCGACTGGACCGACACGGCTGACAGCTGGAACAGCGTTGCAACTGTGTCTACGACGTCTTCGAGTGCCTTCGCCTCCGCCGCACACGGCTTGGACTTCGTTGCCTGGGGCGGTGATGCCGTTAAGCTGAAGTACGCTTCTCCGAGCTTCTCCGGCGTGACCGTTGGTGCGTCCTACTCCGCCGCTCAAGCGGCAGACGGATCCAACGCACGTCGCGTTGCGGGTACGGCAAGTGACGGCTACTCCTATGGCGTCGGCTATTCCGGTGACGTGAGCGGTGTGGCGGTTTCCGCCAGCTTGGCGCGGGGTGCTCTCGCCAACAAGAACCGTGAAACCACCCACTTCGGTTTGAACGTTGGTATGGCCGGCTTCACCGTTGGCGGCGGCTACGCCGACTTTAACGAACGCCGCTCGAACGTTGGCACGAACGAAAGCCAAGACGGCAGCGCCTGGGAACTGGGTGTCGCTTACGAAACCGGCCCGTACGCTGTTTCCGCCGCTTACATGAGCGACAAGAAAAAAGGCCTGACGGCGACCGCCGGTGACGACAAAGACACCAAGTGGAACATTGCCGCAACCTACGACATGGGCGCCGGTGTGGCTTTGACGGCCGACTACTACCACGCTAAGGCCGATCCGGAAGGCGCAGGTACGACCATCGCCACCGGTAAGTCTACGTCCGTCAGCGGCTTGATCGCCGGTATCGAAGTGGGCTTCTAAGTTGAAGTGAACTTTGGTCTAACGACTACGGAAAGGGCGGCTTCGGCCGCCCTTTCTTTTTGCCTGCCGTTCATTTCTGCTCAATCCCGCCACGCCCCGATGGCGGCAAGCCCGGAAGCGGGGCCGAGAGCGAGGCGCGCCGCGTTATCGGACGTCACGCCGCCCAAGGCCACCACGGCCACGGGACTTGATTTTGCCAGAACCGCAAAACGCAGTACGCCCAAGGTGCGGGCATGCGGGTGGCTCTTGGTTTTGAATACCGGCGACAGCAATATGGCGCTTGCGCCCGCTCGACGGGCACGCCACAAAGCCAGACGGGTGTGCGCGGCGGCGGTATAAATAAATTCAGGTTTATGAAAAGTGACACGGGGCCGACCGCGCCGCGCCATGTGCTCGGATAGGTGCAGGCCGTCTGCACCTGTGCGCAGTGCAAGGCGAATATCGCCCGCAATGATCACCTTCAAGCCAAGTCTGTGGGCCGGTGCGACGATCTGGCGCGCCAGTATTGCCAGTGCAAGTGGGTCGTTATGGCGCAAAATGATGCAGGCCCCGCGCGGCAAGTGGGCCAGCAAAGGGGCCGGATCTGGCAAGCGCACGGAATCGCTTAGCACAAAATACCGTGGCGGTGTTTTTCGGAACGTGTTGGGGTGCGACCAATTGTGTCGCGCACCCAGCTTTGCTAGCTTCGTCATAGCGGTCCTTGTATCACCCGTTTGCTTTTCAGCCTAGTCGGAGCCTCTTTCGCATGTCTTCACAAACTGATCAATTTGATCCCGCCACCCAGCTGGCGGATGTATATGCAGCCATCGCGGCGGCGGAACGGGCTGGCGAACGCGCTTCTGGCGCGATTTCTTTGGTCGCGGTGTCCAAAAATCACGGTAAAGAGCGCATTCGCCCTGTGCTGGAGGCGGGTCAACGTGTTTTTGGTGAAAACCGGGTTCAGGAAGCCGAGCATAAATGGCCTGCGCTGCGACAGGATTTTCCGGATATTTCGCTGCACCTCATCGGCCCCTTGCAAACCAACAAAGTCAAGAATGCGGTCGCTCTTTTTGACGTGATCGAAAGTGTTGATCGGGAAAAGCTGGCGCGCGCCTTGGCCGGGGAGTTCACCCGTGTCGGCAAGAAGCTACCTGTGTTCATTCAGATCAATACCGGCGAAGAACCGCAAAAGGCTGGCATTCCACCGCGCGAAGCCGACGCATTCATTCGATTGTGTCGTGAAGAGCTTGGACTCGATGTGCGCGGATTGATGTGCATTCCCCCAGCCGGGGAGGAGCCATCCCTGCATTTTGCGCTGCTGGCGAAAATTGCCGCGCGCAATGGCCTCACCGATCTCAGCATGGGGATGAGCGGTGACTTCGAGACGGCCATACACTTTGGCGCTACATATGTTCGCATCGGCACAGCGATTTTTGGCGCACGCCCAAGGCCGCCGATCAGCTAAGGTGTCTTTGGATGGGGGATCGCCACGGTGTCGCCATCATTACAATTGCGCAATAAAAACAAAATATCGCAATATGTCAAAGCAATACAGCCTTCCGTTGGGCTATAGTCCGGTTTTGCGACGTGTATGAAAATGGCGCTTCCACGACCTGCCCGGACGGGATCAGTGTTGTAGAGAATCTCGATCACAACGTCGTAGACGTTCTCACCACGCCATAAATTTTCATGGCGGGCGGGATGGGGCAAGCGGATGAGCGTGTTATAATCGCGATGATCGACGTCGTCGCACCAGCCCATGTCTTGGGTGATTTGAAAAGTCGCAAGCCCAGTTTCCGGCGGTCCCGCAATCCGGTCCGCGCGGTAAAATACCCGCCCAAGGCGGAATTCTCCGATTGGGGTCGCGCCGTCGCCTTCATGTTTGGTGCTGCTGAGACCGCCTCGCCCAAGGGCGCAGCGAACTTTATGGCCCGCAAATTCGATGTAGCCGACCGGATCAATTTGTATCCTCATGGTGAGGGATAATCGCATATAGGCTCGGCGTATCGCATTAGGCGACTGTACCGGTTTTGTGTTTCGGTTGCCGGCCTAAGCTTTGATTGTTTTCATAGAGGCCCGCGGCCTCCTTGAGGGCGTTGTCGGTCCAAAGATTGGTGGCCCATCCCACGTCGCTGGCGGTCGCGCCAATACCTAAATTCTGTGCTGATTTTGCGGTCGCAAAGGCTTGATATTGCTCAACACCCAACGATGTACCATAGGGCTTGATCAGTGATTCGGTGTTTCCGGTAGCGGCCGTTCCAAGCTGCTCGATGCCGCTAGGGGTACCGTCACCTTCAAAGAAGGCCAAGGCATGGCCCATAACATCCTTTCCCGTGACCAGCTCCAAAAAGGAGCTCGCCGCCCCAGCCGCTAAGCCGACAGGGCCTCCAAACAGAAAGCCGCCGGCCATTTCGGCAAGGGCGCTGCTCTGATCGCCCGTGATTGCGCGATAAGCCGTCGATACCCCGGGAATATGTTGCAGAGGATTGACCGTATCGATAAAGGTGTCGAACAAACTCTGCCTGTCGGCTACTCCGGTATTGACCGCATCCTCGGACACTTGAGTTTGGACGTTAGCGGCCGCGTTGATCGGCGTGATGGGCGCCTTTGCGGCTTCGCGGGTGGTATCGCGCACCGTCAACAGGCCATCGGCCCGGTATTGGGATATATCCATATCTCAAGTCCGCTATTTGGTTTGCCAGGGGCAAGATACTCCCTAGGCCATACGGAGGTGATGCAAAACAGGTGCCAATACAATTTGTGTTTAAAAGCAAATGGTTGCTAACCATTGCGTTGAATTAACGAAATGATATTTCGGCAAATTTTGCCGCAAAAAGTGGACGTAAGGAAAGATTTACCCGGCCAGAAGTTGCTAGAGCCAGAGGCGGCTAGAATAAGTGCCCGCCCTTGACTTTCTTGGTCTGGAGATACTGCTCGTTGTGTTTGTTGGAGGGGAACGCGTGGGGCGCGCGCTCGGCTACATCGATACCGAACCGCGACAGCGCCGTGACCTTGTCGGGGTTGTTGGTCAGTAACTTGACGTGTCTGAGTCCTAAATCTTTAAGCATTTCCGCAGCCGGCAGGTAAACGCGTTCGTCGGCGTCATAGCCGAGCATTTCGTTGGCGTCCAGAGTGTCGAGGCCGCGGTCTTGCAGGGTGTATGCGCGCAACTTGTTGACCAGCCCGATGCCGCGCCCTTCTTGCGCCAGATAGAGCAGCACGCCCGCGCCGCCGTCTCCGATGGCCTTGATCGCGCCGCGCAGCTGATCGCCGCAATCGCAACGCAGGGACCCTAGGAGATCGCCGGTGAAACATTCGCTGTGAATGCGCACCAAGGCTGCGTCGGTCGGTTGCGGATCACCGATGACGATCGCAAGGTGCTCCAGACCGCCATCCTGCGGACGGTAGGCGATGATGCGTGTGTGCTCGGCGTCTTCCAGAGGCACGCGGGCCTCTGAAACGCGCTTGAGGGTACGTGCGGCGGTGCGCTCATACTGGAAAATATCGCCGGCATCGACCAGCGCCAAATTGCGCCGCGCCGCCCAACCGGCGAGATCGGCGCTGTCGGGATCATTAAGTGTGGCGACCAGCGCGGCGGGCAGCAAGCGGGCGATTTTGGCCAGACCGACGGCGGCGCTTTGCGGCCCATGCTTGGGGACGGCGTGAGCGGTGGTGCGCTCCAACTCTTGCGTCGGTGCATCGGTGAGCGGGTCGGCCAGGCGCAGCACGGCTTGCGCGTCCATGCCGCCGGACAAGCTTAAAGACATCACCGCACCTATATTTTCAGCCGTTTTTTCTTGTAAACCGAGAACCTCGGCGCGGCGGCGCGTGATCGCTAAGACCGGCTCATGTCCAGCCAGTGCGGTTAGGTCCATCAGGCTTTGCGGGCTGGCCCCCTCGGCCGCCATGACCAAGGCGCGCGCGCCATCAGCCGCGGCGATGGCGATCACGCGCCCTCGCCGCAGCTCGAAGACCGCCCGGTCAACGGTCAGCAGGGACGCAGATTCGCGCGTGGTCGGCATGGTGAGGAGATTTTGGCGATGGGGCATTGGAACGTGATGACCTCATTGGGGCGGTATTGTCTGTGTGCAATACTAATACACAAGCTTTTGCCGGACATTACCCCAAGGCGCGGATGTAAGAAAAGAGCGAATACGCCAAAGACGGTTATTGCCGAGTTGCACTTGGGTTCCGATATATTATCACGGATCGAAAAGTTTAGCCGAATGGGATGCGATGATGAGCAATGGCAAGCGCATACTGATTATCGATGACGATGAAATCCTGACCGAGCTGTTGAGTGGGCAGCTGTCGGCTATGGAGGGGTTTCAGTGCGTCTGCGCCCATACCGGCGAAGAGGGCGTAGCGCTGGTGAAAAACGGGTATTTCGATTTGGTCATCCTTGATGTTGAAATGCCTGGAATGGGCGGCCGTGAGACGTGCCGACTTCTGCGCGCCGGTGGTTTGGCGGCGCCGATCATCATGTTGACGGCTTCCGCCAGCGACAGTGACGCTATCCGTGGTCTGAACGCGGGGGCCACGGATTATGTCGCGAAGCCCTTTAAGATTGGGGTTTTACTTGCACGGATCCGTGCCCACATACGTCAATTCGAACAAAGCGACGATGCGGTTCTGGGTATCGGGCCGTTCAATTTCTGCCCGGGCGCGAAACTTCTGACCGCGAGCGCGGCGGAGGGCGAACCTCGAAGCCCGGACCAAATTCGTCTGACGGACAAGGAGGCGCAAATCCTCAAGTTCCTCTATCTGAATGGAGGGCGCGTTGTCAGCCGAGACGAGTTGTTGGGCGAAGTGTGGGGCTACAATGCCAGCGTGACGACGCACACCTTGGAAACCCATGTTTATCGCTTGCGACAGAAAATGGAGGCCGACCCTTCCCATGCGGAAATCCTGGTGACGGAGCCCGGCGGTTATCGATTGGTGCCCTAGCCTATCGATAAAAGCATTTCAGTTACAAAAAGCCCGACCGGGGGGCGGTCGGGCTTTCGTCCCTTTGGGGGGGCCGCTGATGGTATAGGGGGGAGAAACCATACAACGGGTTGGGCGACGCATTGCTCATCGCCTTAAGATTAAATATGGGGAGGCGGATTTGTTCGCACCAGTACAAAAGAAGATCAATCGCGCTTGTGCGGTAAAGTACGGTTTTCCACTTTAAATAAATGCTCATCCAGGGCTTCGCCAAAGGTCGGGGCGAGCAACGAGACGGTGGTGGTGATGCCTTGGGCATCCACCACCGACCATTTTTTGAGCGCCAAGGGGCCCGTTGCGAACACCAGTGTCAGACTGCCTTCCATTGGATCGTCGGTGCGCTGCAGCGTGAGGCGCAGGGCACCTTTGGTGTGCTCGAAGTCCGTGATCAACAGGTCGTCGCCAAAAAAATTGACGGTTTCACCGATAAACATAGATGCCGGCAAGGAGTTCAAGGGCACATAGCTCAACTGATCGAGCTCTTTGTCCTTGTACATGACCAAAGACCCGTCGGAAATGATCAGCACCGGCACCGGTGGGTCGTAATCGATGCGCATGCGCCCTGGTCGTGACAGCATGAATTCACCTTGGGAGAAATTGCCCTGGCTGGTGATCTGCATGAAGCGCGAGCGTAGGGTAGAGATGGCGTTTAGATAATCTTGTACTTTCTCAATCTCGCTCATTTGGGCCTGTTCCAGACCGATGGCGTCCTTGGCATTGGCTTGTTTGGGCAGCAAAAGCGCCGCCACCGAAAGGGCGATGGCGACGGCCAAGAGCGTGCCGACAACGCGTTTTAAGGGAAATGAACGATTGGGAATGCCGGGCAGTTCCGGTTTAGTATCGATTTGGGACGCTTTAGGCTGCACTGACATCGCCGATGAGGACCTCTCGCCGTCCAACGCGGTTGGCCTTGCTGACCACGCCCTCGGCTTCCATGCGTTCAATAATGCGGGCCGCGCGGTTGTAGCCAATTTGCAGGTGACGTTGGACGAAGCTGGTCGAGGCCTTGCCTTCGCGCGCGACCAGTGCGACGGCTTGGTCGTACAGCACGTCGTCTTGAGAGCCACCACCGCCACCCGGCAGGTCTGCGCTGCTGACTTGTTCTTCGGTTACGGACTCAATATATTCCGGCACGCCTTGGTCTTTGAGGTGCAACACCACGTCTTCCACTTCTTCATCGGATACGAACGGCGCATGCACGCGTGTGATGCGACCACCACCTGCCATATACAGCATATCGCCTTGGCCGAGAAGCTGTTCCGCGCCCTGTTCACCGAGAATCGTTCGGGAATCGATCTTTGAGGTCACTTGGAAGCTGATGCGCGTTGGGAAATTGGCCTTGATGGTTCCGGTGATCACGTCCACGGACGGGCGCTGGGTGGCCATGATCAGGTGGATGCCCGCCGCGCGCGCCATTTGCGCCAGACGCTGAATCGCCGCCTCGACGTCTTTTCCCGCGACCAGCATCAAGTCGGCCATCTCATCAACCACCACCACAATGTAGGGCAGTGGATCCATGGACAGCGGCTGATCTTCGTGCACCGGCTTGCCATCCGCATCAAATCCGGTTTGCACGGTACGCATTAAAACCTCGCCGCGTTTTCCGGCCTCGGCGAGACGCTGGTTGTAACCGGTGATGTTGCGCACGCCCATCTGGCTCATCAGGCGGTAGCGGTCTTCCATTTCGCGCACCGCCCATTTGAGCGCCACCACCGCCTTGCCGGGTTCAGTGACCACGGGGCTGAGCAAGTGGGGGATGCCGTCATAAACGCTCAGCTCCAGCATTTTCGGATCGATCATGATGAAGCGGCACTGGTCGGGCGCGTATTGATACAGCAATGAGCAAATCATCGCATTGATGCCCACCGATTTACCCGAACCCGTGGTGCCGGCCACCAGCAGATGGGGCATGCGCGCCAAATCGACGGTCACCGGATGGCCGCCAATGTCCTTGCCCAGCGCCAGATTAAGCGCGCCCTTGGCCTTTTCAAAATCTTGAGAAGCGATCAGTTCGCGCAAATGGACCATTTCACGGGTCTGGTTGGGCATTTCGATGCCGATCACATTGCGACCGGGCACCGTGGCGACGCGCACCGAAACGGCGCTCATGGAGCGTGCGATGTCGTCTGACAGACCGATCACGCGCGACGTTTTTGTGCCGGGCGCGGGCTCCAATTCGTACAAGGTTACCACCGGACCTGGGCGGACTTTTACGATCTCACCCTTGACGCCGAAGTCCTCCAGCACGCCGGACAACATGATGGCGTTTTGCTCAAGCGCCTCTTTGGAATGCTGGTGGCCGTGATTGGTCGGCTCCGGCGCGTCGAGAATGTCGAGCGGCGGCAGCTGATAGTCACTGTTGAGGCCAAGATCGAGGCTGCGCTGGCGCGACGCCTGAGCTTTGCGGCCCGGCTTCACGCGGGATGCGTTGTTTTCCACCAAGCCCTTTGCGGTCGGTTTGGGGTTTGCGGGTTTGGCTGCTTTTGAGCGGCGGTTTTTGGCTTTGGCTACACTTTGCTTGCCTGTTTCGCTCAGCTCCAGATCATCGAAGGCATCATCGTCTGCGGCAATACGCGACCATGGCATGGTCCCAATGGAACGGCTGAGCGCTCCGAGAAGAAGGGAGCCGATTTTTTGGTTGGCCCGTGCCAGCAATCGACCCACGGCCTTCCAGTCCGATGTGGGTAAGCTAAGCGACCAAACCAATGCCGCCAAACCGGGCGCGGCCAGCACGCCTGAGACGATGAGAACGTTTAGGTTCATGTGTACGGACCCAAGCCCGCGCAAAAGGTGCGCGAGACGCTCTAAAAGCACAGCCCCGCTAACGCCACCAAGCCCTGTGGCCAGCGGCCAGACGGAAAAGGGAGGCAAAGCGGCGATGGAAATGGCGAGCAATACGGTTGCCGTCAGGGCGCATACGATGCGCAACCACAACTGACGTATGCCCAGCTTGCGGACCAACAAAACGCCCCAGGCGAACACGGCCAGCGCAGGTGCGATCGCCGCAAGCCCAAAGGCCTGTATCATCAAATCGGCGGCAATTGCGCCGGATGTTCCCAGCCAGTTTTGCACCGGCCCGTCCGCCGCTGCGTTCAAAGAGGGGTCGTGCGGCGCGTAAGACCCCAACGCCGCCAGATAGCCGAGGCCAAGCACAATAAGCCCCGCACCGGTGAGTTCGCTCATCCGGCGGGCGAAAAAGGCCGAACTGCCTTCCGGCAGCAGGGGCCCGGATCCCATTTTGTCGGTCAACCAAGCCATGGTTTTTTGTACACCGCGAGGCTTTATAAGACCTTAACGTACAACACGGAACGTGAAGCGGAATTGCAGGCGCTTTATGGCATTGTTGGGGATACATCTGGCAAAAGATTCAGTTTTTCATGGGTGGCCGTGGCGCGCCATTCGCTGCTGTCATGTGCAAAAACCGGGTTGGTGAGCAAGGGGTGATGGCGCTCACGTTCCCACCGATCAAGGTCGGGGGGCCGCTTGGTCAACATCTTGAAAAGAAACGCGTAGGCTTCAAGTTTACTGCCCACCGAGAGCCCAGGGTTGATGAGCTCTGGCTTGGCGATGTAGCGCCCGGCAATGGTCGCGAAATCCTCAGGCGCAGATCCGGTGATCCGCTCGACATGGTCTGTTGGTGCGCCGATCGCAAAAGTTCCATGTTGCAATTCGATCGCGTACTGGCGGATTTGGGAAATCTCGAACAGGGGAAAACCTTGCGCCAGCGCCGCCTTCGTGAACATTTTGATGGAAACGGGATTGTACGTAACCTTGCGCCCCAATAAAGTTGTAAGTGTTTGGGCGGCGTCGTGCCCGGAAATCAATTCCGGTCCTGTGGGTCGGTAGCTTTTTCCGATATGATCGTGCGGATCGGCCAACACCGCCGCCGCCACGCGGGCGATGTCCTCATTGGATGGCGGGGCGTTGAGGCCTTCGCCGAACGGTGCCGCAAGCATGCCGAAATGTGTGATTGCAGGCAGTCCCAAGAGATAAACAAATGCAAAGAGCCCTGGGTTAATGTGCACCACGTCGACAGAGGGCATCCAACGGTAAAGTTGATTGGCGATCCAGTGTTCACGTGTTGTGATCGAGGGATGGGTTGAGTGAGGGTTCCAGCCGCTCATTAAGGCAACGACCTCCAATCGCGCTTCTTGAGCGGCCAAGGCAAATAGGGCTGCGCCATGCAAAAGGTTTGGTGCAAAAGGGGGGCAATGATAGGCGCGCTGGACGCCATGCAGGGCGCTGCGAAGATCGCGCATATCGAAAAGATCGCCAACAACGACTTCGGCACCTGCTTGAGCCAATGCCTTGGCTCTGTGGTCTTGGCGGCGTACCATGGCGCGAACTGAAAAACCTTTTTTCAAAAGCTCCTGGACCGTAAAAGCCCCTGTGCGTCCGGCTGCCGATGTGACCAATATTTTCGGTTTCGTCATGTTGCAAATTCCTTGTTAGTGTAGATACACATTTTAAAATGGTGGCGTTTCAATTGAATACGTTAGGGTGGTCACTCAAGTTTGCTTGTGCCTGGAGCAGCGGATCGCTTGGCTGGAGCTCAAAACACTCTGACCGTGAAACACCAGAATCATGGCGCGTCGGTGGCAGTCGGCGGTGGCCCGTGCGAGCGGTAATGCGAAGAAACAGATGTTGCTACTACGATATGAAGTGCGGTCAGGGTCTACTGCTTTGATGAACTCTCCCGAGAGGAGGTGAAAATAGGCACCGACATAATATTTACGTGTATTTGCACGTAATGCAAGGGAGAAGTTGGACACAATGAGGCTGATTATAGAAAAGGCCGGAGACATTCGCCTCCGGCCTCGTGGAAAATAAGCTTGTTCAAACTTACGCGTGGGTATCGTCTTCCGGATAGGCGCTGATGTGGTGCAGGCTCAAGTCGGCACCGCGGAATTCATCTTCCGAGTCCAGGCGGATACCGATGGTGGCCTTGAGGGCTCCGTAGACAAGAAAGCCGCCGATGAGCGCGAAAACAACGCCGCTGAGCGAACCGACCAGCTGGCCCAAGAAGGTCACGCCGCCAAGGCCGCCTAGCGCTTTGAGGCCAAAAATACCGGATGCAATGCCGCCCCACAGCCCGCACATGCCGTGCAGCGGCCAAACACCCAGCACGTCATCTATCTTCCATTTTTCCTGGCACCGGTTGAAGCCCCACACGAATAAAACGCCGGCGGCCGAACCGACAATCAGCGCACCTAAGGGGTGCATGATATCGGAGCCCGCGCACACCGCGACCAAGCCCGCCAATGCGCCGTTGTGAATAAAGCCCGGATCGTTCTTGCCCGCGATCACGGCGGCCAGGGTTCCGCCTGCCATCGCCATGAGGGAATTGATCGCCACCAAGCCGGTGATCCCCTCGACGGACTGGGCGCTCATGACGTTGAAGCCGAACCAGCCGACCACCAAAATCCACGAGCCCAGCGCTAAAAATGGGATATTCGACGGTGCGATACCGACGAGCTGACCATCTTTTTTATAACGACCCTGGCGCGCACCGAGCATCACCACCGCGCCCAGCGCCAACCAGCCGCCGACCGCATGAACGACAATGGAGCCCGCAAAATCATGAAAGGGTGCGCCAGCAATACTTTGCACAAAGTCCTGAAAGCCGAAGCGTGTGCCCCAAACCATGCCCTCGAAGGTCGGATAAACCAATGCCACTAAGACGGCGGTGGCGACCAATTGGGGCCAAAACCGGGCGCGCTCGGCGATGCCGCCGGAAATGATTGCCGGAATGGCGGCGGCGAACGTCAGCAGAAAAAAGAATTTGACCAAATCGTAGCCGTTGGCGGCAAAGCTCATCCCATCGCCAGGGGCGGCACCCGTCAATACAGTGGCCGAGGCGAAGAAATTTACGCCGTAAGCAACCGAATATCCGATGAAAAAATAGGCCATGGTCGACATGGCGAAATCGGTGATGATTTTGACCAGCGCGTTCACTTGGTTTTTGCGCCGGACCGTTCCCACTTCAAGAAACGCAAAACCGGCGTGCATGGCGAGCACCATGGCCGCGCCGATCAGCACGAAAAAGACGTCCATACCCGTTTGCATGGCGATAAAATCCCCAACAATTGTTGTCACAGCATCAAAAAAGGCCCCCCAATCGGGCCTGCCCGCTCACCTCAAGTTTCGTGCCAGTTTGTCGGGAACACGACAACGTATTGATTTAACAACAGGGGCCATCATTTCTGCTTATTTCTTATGCGATTGTTAGGGGGCTGTTTTGAGCACAAAAAAAGCAATTGCCTATTTATCGCGCAAAAAAGGGCCGGAGACATAAGCCTCCGGCCCTCTGTTTGAACGGGGTGGTTGGGGAATCAGATGCTGTGGGCGCCCCGTCCAAACTCCGGATAGGCTTCGAGGCCGAGCTCGGCTTTGTCGAGACCTGCCGCCTCGTCTTCCTCGTTAGCCCGAATGCCGATGGTGAATTTCAAGACCATCCAGACGATGGTGGACGTCACGATGACGAAAGCGCCGATGGCGACCACGCCGGTGAGCTGCGTGAGAAAGCTTGTGCCGTCGTTCGTGAACGGAACCGCCATGGTGCCCCAGATGCCGCACATCAAGTGCGCGGGGATGGCGCCGACCACATCGTCGATTTTCAGTTTGTCCAGCAGCGGCACGGCAAACACGACGATCGCGGCGCCAACGCCACCGATCAGGATCGCAGAGCCGAGCGTCGGGCTGTCCGGACCGGCGGTGATGGACACCAGGCCACCGATGGCGCCGTTGAGGGCCATGGACAGATCGACTTTCTTGTAGAGCAGCTGGGTGAGGATCACCGCGGTGACCACGCCACCGGCAGCGGCCATGTTGGTGTTGGCGAAAACGTTGGACATGGAGATGGCGTTGCTCGCCGAATCCAGCGCCAGGACCGAACCGCCGTTAAAGCCGAACCAGCCAAGCCACAAGATAAAGGTGCCGATCGTGGCGAGCGGCAGGTTTGCACCTGGGATCGGGTGTACGGAGCCATCTGCGCCGTATTTGCCTTTGCGCGCGCCGAGAATGATCGCGCCGGTGAGAGCGGCCCAGCCGCCGACGGAGTGCACGATCGAAGAGCCGGCAAAATCGGCAAAGCCCATTTCGGTCAGCCAGCCGCCGCCCCAAGTCCAGGAGCCCTGGATCGGATAGATGATGGCGGTCAGGACGACGGTGAAGAGCAGGAACGGCCACAGCTTGATGCGCTCGGCAACGGTACCCGATACGATCGATGCGGCGGTGGCGACAAACACCATCTGGAAGAACCAGTCCGAAGAGGTCGAATAACCTGCATCGAATTTAGCGCCAGCTTCCGCCAGCGCGGCGGCGTCGTCGGAAGCCCACGGCGCGAAGGAACCGATGTAGCCGGTGACATCCATGTACATCAGGTTATAACCGACGGCGTAGAACATGATGCCGGCGATGGCGTAAAGGGTGATGTTTTTCAGGCAGATGGTGGCGGTGTTTTTAGAGCGTACCAAGCCTGATTCCAACATGGCGAAGCCCGCGGCCATGAACATGACCAGTGCGCCGTTCACCAAAAAGGAAAAGCTGTTGAGAATGTACGCGGTTTCCGCGTCCACGGCGTAGGCCGGGGCGGCCATCAATGCGATGGCGGCAGCCAGACCTGGAATGATTAGACGATTTTTCATGTGTAAATCTCCTTACAGGGCCTGGTCGTCGGTTTCGCCCGTGCGGATGCGCATGGCTTTTTCCAGATCGACAACGAAGATTTTGCCGTCGCCGATTTTGCCGGTGCCCGCCGCGCCGCTGATGGCCTCGACGGTGCGTTCGGCTTGGTCATCCGCAACGGCGACCTCGACCTTGACCTTGGGAAGGAAGTGAATTTCGTATTCCGCCCCACGGTAGATTTCCGTTTGACCTTTTTGGCGGCCGTAACCCTTGACCTCGGTGACGGTCATACCCTCAACGCCGAGCCCGGTAAGGGCCTCGCGCACGTCATCGAGCTTGAAGGGCTTGATGATGGCCATGATAAGTTTCATCGCTCTAATTCCCCGTGTTATGACGCACTTGCGCCTCGGATAGGTTCGCGCCTGGACCAGCAGTCCGGCAGGCCATCTATTACAAGGGTCGTGCCAAATATGGCGTGAAGCACAATTTTATTATTATATTCAGTGTATTGAAGATTTTTTAGAGCTTATAAATTTTATTGTGAACTTAAAATTAATGCCTATATAGTATGCATTATTATAATAATGCCTATATTATGTGCACAATAAAGTGCCGTGCGTTGAGCACTGGACAAACAGAGGTTTGCGGTGGATTCTAGGGTGCGCAACGAATTTGCCGCACTTCATGCGGCGCCATTGGGACCAGCCTTATGAATGCATCCTCAGACGCACGCCACAGCACCGCAGAGCCTTTAAAGGTCGATATCCTTGTGATCGGCGGCGGGCTTGCGGGGGGAACGCTTTCGCTGGCGCTGGCGCAGAACGGCTTTTTGGTGGCGACCGTAGATAAAGAAGACATGGTCGGCTGGACAGATCGGGGTTTTGACGGTCGCGCCTCGGCCATTGCGTTGTCGTCCCAACGTGTGCTGGACGGCGTGGGCATCTGGGATGTGATTAAGGACGAGGCCGCGCCCATTCACGATATTCGGGTTTCGGATGGCCACTCACCCTTGTTTTTGCATTACGATCACGAAGAGCTGGCCTCAGGGGATGAGGAAGCCGCGCCGTTCGGCTATATGGTGGAAAACCGCTCCATCCGTAAAGGTCTCAACGCCCAAGTGCCGAAGACCAAAGGCTTGACCTACTTTGCCCCCAACGAGGTCGTCACGCTGGAGCGCGCCAAAGATGGGGTTCGCGCCATGCTGAAGGACGGCAGCGAAATTCGAGCCGATCTGGTGGTGGCGTGCGAGGGGCGCAATTCGCCAACCCGCGACGCGGCTGGCATCAAACTGACCAAATGGGACTACCGGCAGGCGGGCATCGTGTGCACGGTTGATCATGAACGTCCGCATGATTTTTGTGCGCAGGAACACTTTCTGCCGTCGGGCCCGTTCGCTATTTTGCCGTTGCCGGGCACGGCGGAGAAGCCAGCTTGCCGCTCATCCATCGTGTGGACCGAGCGTGCGGACCTGTGGCCGATCATGATGGAACTGGATGACGACGACTTTACGGAGGAACTGGAATTGCGCTTCGGCGACTTTCTTGGCGAGATCAAGGTGGTCGGGCCGCGTTTTGCCTACCCGTTGTCGCTTCAGTACGCTGAAACCTATATCGCCGAACGTCTGGCCCTGGTGGCCGACAGCGCTCACGGCATGCACCCGATCGCCGGTCAGGGTTTGAACATGGGCCTGCGCGATGTGGCGGCATTGGCCGAGGTGTTGGTCGAGGCACGGCGTCTGGGCCAAGATATCGGTTCTCTGGCGGTATTGGAAAAGTACCAGCGCTGGCGTCGGTTCGATAACGACTTGATGCTTGGGGTAACCGATGCGCTTGTGAAATTGTTTTCAAATGATGCCGAGCCAATCAAGCTTGCGCGCGATTTCGGCATGGCGGCAGTCCATCAATTTCCAGATCTGAAACGGTTTTTCATGCGCCATGCCATGGGCACGGTGGGCGAATTGCCGCGTTTGATGCGTGGCGAACCGCTCTAAGCTCTTGGCGTTGAGAGCAGGACGTAAAAATCAAGATTTCTGGGCCTTTTGAGTGTTTGTTCAATTAGTGCATTTTAAAAACCTTCATGTAAGTTGATGCTTACATAGTTGTGTCATTATGAAATAAGAAATGCACTATATTCACTTACTGAAATTTCTCACGTGATTATAGATAGTTAGACGCATATATATTGAACCGGCACATCTTCCTGGGACAATATTGAGATTTCGGAATATTTTCCATTCGAAATGTATTTGGAAACTACACGGTGCTGGAAAGGGGGATGTGTCGCAGTTGTGAAAGTGGGACCAAATGGGTAAAAAAAGCCGCCGCATGCAATCAGGGCACACGGGCGGCTTTTTGTTTCGTAAACGGATGAAAATTTAAGCTGGGTCGCGGCTCATGCCGGCGGCCTCTAGTTCTTTCAGGTAGTTCTCCCAAATGGCGTCTTGGTTCTGGCCCATGTTGTAGAAGTAATCCCAGGTGTAAATACCGCTGTCGTGCAGATCGTCGAATTTCAGCGCCACGGCATAATTACCCACTGGGGTAATTTCCATGATGCCGACGTGGCGACGACCGCCGACGACTTTTTTCTGATCGGGGCTGTGGCCCTGGACCTCGGCCGAGGGGCTTTCGACGCGGAGCAGTTCAGCAGGGATGCTAAAGCTTTGGCCATCGTCGAAATCGATCTCGAGACATTTTTCGTCTCGGTTCAGGCGAAGTTCGGTGGGTGTATGGCTCTGGCCAAATTCACGTGTAGCAGCGATCATCAGTTTGTCCTTTGCGCAGTGTGCGCCTGTGCAGGTTGGGGGAGCTCAGTTTTGTTGAAGAAAGTTCGCGTATATTAGCGTTTGCTTAGATTTAGAGTTCCCGTGCTTCACTTTCAAGCATGATGGGGATGCCATCGCGAATGGGATAGGCCAATCCGGCCTGCTTGCTGATCAGTTCCTGGGCCTGGGCATCATAGCTCAAAGGGCCTTTGGTGAGCGGGCACACCAAAATTTCCAAAAGCTTGCGGTCAACATCGTGCTGGTCATCGTTCATTGCGATGGAGTCTCCTTAATGTTTCAGTCGGCCCTGATCCTGGCCGCCGTCGCCACTCATTTCAAGCAGGGCGATCAGCATATGCGCTCTGTCTTCGTGGCTGTCGCATTCCAAAAGAGCCTGCTTTTCCTCTGGCGCGAAAGGGCAGCTCATGGTCAGCGAGGCGACAAGAGCCTCAAAGGGCGCATCGCTGACCGCATCCCAATCGGCCTCGATGCCTTGATCGGTGAAATAGTCCCGCATCAGCTCAATAATGCGATCTCGATCTTTCTGATCGCCTTGTTCGGCGGGGTTGAGGTCGTGACGGTAGGGTTCACATTCGGCCTCCACCCAACGATAGCCCCGCGCGGGATCGGCGGGTGTGATCGTTTTGGCGCGAAAACGCGTTAGACCTTCCAAGGTGATCAGATAACGTCCGTCGCCTAGATCGTTAAATTGAATGATGCGCCCGGCGGTGCCGATGTCGTAAAGCTCGGCATCGTTGGCGATGAGACCGGTTTCGGTTTCGCGGGGCTGAATCATGGCGATGACGCGCTCGGCACCCAGGGCGTCATCGATCATGTGAATGTAACGCGGCTCGAAAATATTCAACGGCATGTGGCCGAACGGCAATAAAACCGCACCCGTCAACGGAAAGACGGGGAGGCGGGCCGGGAGACGGAAGGGACTGCGTTCGCCAAGCATGTGAGCCCTTTGCGTTTAAGAAAATAAAATAGCGGATAAGCGCTTGCGCGCATCGACGGTCAGTTCGTCGGTTGGACCGAGCGTGTCGAAAATTTTGATGAGTTGTTTACGCCCAGCGTCATCGTTCCAGTTGCGCTCGATACGTACAAGCTCCAATAGATTGTCGATGGCCGCACCATGCTGACCCAGCGCAAACAAAGCCAGAGCAAGAGCGAAGCGTGCTTGCGGGTCTTTTGGTTGACGGTCGACGGCGGACTGCAACTCGGTGATTTGCGTCTGATCCGTACCGGCGCCTTCCTCGGCGAGTTCAAGTGCGGAAAGGGCTTGCTGAATTGCGGGACTGGCCAGGGTTTTGGCGTCAAAACTGCCGAGAACCTCGCGAGCCCGTTCAAATTCGCCTTGTGCGGCAATGGCGCGCACGATCCCGGCAAATGCAGGAAGCAATGTCGCGTCCTGAGACAGCACGGCGGTGTACAGTTGCTCCGCGGCCGCGGCGTCGCCAGCTTTCAAGGCGGCGTGGGCTTGTTCCATGGCAGCCGCGATAGGGGGTTTGGCATCGCCAACGAGCTTATCGATAAATGCCTGGATCTGACTTTCCGGCAGTGCGCCCGCAAACGCATCGACCGGTCGGCCATCTTTGAAGGCAAACACGGTGGGGACGGATTGCACGCGTAATTGGCCCGCCAAGCCTTGGTTTTCATCGACGTTGATTTTGACCATCTTAATCAGGCCGCCGGCGCGCTTCACCAGTTTTTCAAGCATGGGGCCCAAAGTCTTGCACGGCCCACACCAGGGGGCCCAAAAATCAACGATCACCGGGGTCTGTGACGACGTTTCGATGACGTCACGGACAAAACCGTCGGTGTCGGAGTCTCGGATCAAATCCGCTGCGGGTGGTTGTTGGGCCAAGGCCGCCGGTACTGTCGGGCCCAGGTCGAGCGCGGGCCTGTCTTGAGAAGGTTGATCTGCGGATGGGCTGCGCGCGTTCTGGGAGGGATCAAGAATGATGTCGCTCATCGTGAATAGGTCTCTCGATCAAGGTCGGGCTATGAACTGGATATTCCATAAATGGAGGGAAAATCGATACGCCGCAAGGGCGGAGTGGTCAAAATCAAGTGGTTTAAAGCTCAACCGTGAAATCGATCACAGTAGGCCCATGCGCCAAGGCATGTACAAACGCAACCAAATTGCTTTGTCTTGAGTTATATCGCCATCACCGAGTATAGCGCGCTGAAGGCAAAAAAGTGTAAAAGAGGGCTTGCATTGCCGGAACGGGTGGGTATTATCCGCCTCGCCTTTTGGAAGGTGGTTTGCGGGCGTAGCTCAGGGGTAGAGCGCAACCTTGCCAAGGTTGAAGTCGTGAGTTCGAATCTCATCGCCCGCTCCATCTTTCCCTTTGTAAGGTAAAAAAAGCACCGGGCGTTCAGCCCGGCTTTTTTATGCCCGGTTTATGTCCTGCATCGCTTTTGGTGCATCGCGCGCTTTTCAGTATTCAATAATGGCGCTGCGGGCGATCAAGATCGCCAAACCCATCAGGATGAACAGGGTCGTCACGCCCAGGGCGAAAAAAGCGTTACCGAAGGTTAAAATGGGAAAGTTTTTTCGTTCCGCGCGACGGCGATGTGCGGGGCGGCGCTCGCGACCCGCGACGATGGTAAAATAAAAACGTGTGCGCAAAAACGGCACGGAGATACGTATGTCGATGGGATGGCTGACCCAGGTGGTTGGGTTCTTTTGGCCCGTCAATCTTTGATCTTGGTCATCGGAAGCGATCTTACCGTTCATATCGACCCGTCTCCCATGCGACCCTTTAGACGTCTCACCAAACGTTCCAAAGCGCGCCAATCGAGCGTAAGCGTCCCACGGCATGCTCACAAGAGTCAATAATGCTGCGGTTAACCTACTGGTAAATTTCGACCTTCAGTGCAATTTCTTTTGTTTTTTCGGCGGAATGCACTAGCTTTTGCTTGGGGGATAAAGATTCGTGGCGGGAGGACTCTCAGATGCCGCTGGATGCAGAACATAATCGTCGTGTGAAATCCATCAAAAGCGTTCTAGATGCGGCGTTGAGCCGCACCAAAAACAGCGAGCGATCGCGTGTAGAAAGGTTTGTCGGGCAATACTTCAATCAGCTCGCCATTGACGACCTTGAGGCCATGGAGCCCGAGACCCTTGCCGGTCTGGCGGTGCACCATTTGGCTGCGGCGGCAAAACATAAAACCGACCAACCCATCATCAACATCTACAATCCCAGCGTTCAAAAAGAAGGCTGGAGTTTGGGGCACACGGTGGTGGAAATCATCACTGCCGACAAGCCGTTTCTGATCGACAGCGTCACCGCCGAAATCAACCGTTTTGGGTTTGGGGTGCATATGGCGATCCATCCGGTGATGCGTATGCGCCGTACGGCGGCGGGTAGGCTGACGGAGGTGCTGGAACCTGCTTTGCTGGGCGCCGACAAAGGGGTGCATGCTGAAAGTATCATCCATCTGCAAATCGACGAACAGCCGGAAATGTGCCACGCCGAAATCAAGAAAGGCTTGATGGAGGTTCTGGGTGATATTGAGCTGGCGGTACGCGACTGGCGCAATATGCGTTCTTCCCTGGCCGACCTCATTGATGAACTTGAAACGCTGACGGCGAATCTGCCATTGGAAGAAGTCAGCGAAGTGCGTGATTTTTTGCGTTGGCTGCACGACGACAATTTCACATTTCTCGGCTACCGTGAATATGCATTTGCCGGTAAGGGCACCAAGGCGCGGGTCACCGTCGTCAGGAACAGCAGCCTGGGCGTTCTGAGCGATTTGTCGCGCGTGGTGATTCAAGAATTGCGAGATCTTGCGAAGATGCCGCCCGTGGTGCGCAGTTTCGTCAATCGTCCCGATCTTTTGCTGGTCACCAAGACAGATATGCGATCGCGTGTCCATCGCCCGGTGCAGATGGATTCAATTGGCATCAAGCGTTTGGACGCCGAAGGGCGTGTGGTTGGCCAGCGTATTTTCGTCGGTTTGTTTACGGCGGGCGCCTATAACAGGAGTGCGCGGGACATTCCGCTGCTGCGGCGCAAAATACAGGCGACATTCGACTGTGCGGGCCTGCCGTCCAATAGCCACAACGGCAAGACGCTGTTGAATATTTTAGAAACCTTCCCGCGCGACGAATTGTTTCAGATATCCACCGACCAATTGCTGGAAACCAGCCTTGGCATCTTGCGCCTACAAGACCGCCAGAAAGTATCGCTGTTTCTGCGCCGGGACGACTTTGAACGTTTCATCAGTTGTCTGGTCTATGTACCGCGTGATCGCTACAGTACGGACCTGCGTAAAAAAATTCAGGCCGAATTGGAAGATGTCTTCGCAGGCTCCGTCACGGCGCACTACTCTCATTTAGGTGACGATGCACTGACGCGTCTGCATGTGGTGATCAAGACCACGCCGGGTGAGATCCCTAAGTATGATCTTAAGGAAATAGAGGCGCGGATCGCGGATTTGGCGCGCTCGTGGGGTGATCGGCTGGGCGGCGCCTTGATTGCGCAAAACGGGGAGATGGAAGGCATGCGACTGTTGGACGCCTACCAAGACGCGTTCAACCGCAATTACGAAGAGAGCTTCTCCACCGTTGAAGCGATCAATGACATTAAACGCATTGAGCTCACGTATATTTTTGGCCGCCTGGGCTTGTATTTGTATCAGTTGGATGCGCCGTCCGGCCCGCCACTGAGATTCAAGATCTACAATCCTAAAGGCCCGGTCGCATTGTCCGACATTTTGCCGATGTTGGAAAATATGGGATTGCGCGTGATGGAGGAAATCCCCTATCGCGCCCGGCCCAAAAATGCGCCTTACAAGATCATCATCCATGATTTTGGACTTGAGCCGCGCGGCATACCGATGGGCAGTGGCGACGATGTGCGCTCGCGCTTCCATGCGGCCTTCGATCAAATCTGGGCCGGTGAGATGGAAAGCGACGCCTTGAATGCCCTGATTTTGTCTGCGGGGCTGAACTGGCGGGAAGTCACGGTGTTACGTGCTTACACCAAATACCTGCGCCAAGCCGGACTTACATTTTCCGAGGATTACATTGCGGTGACCTTGGTGGAAAACGCTGCGATTACGCGCGGTATTGTGGATATGTTCATGGCGCGTTTTGAGCCGCACGATGCGAAAGATTCCGTCGTCAAGGCGACACGCAAGGCATCGCGTCTGCGCAAAAAGCTGTTCGATCAACTGGAAGACGTCAGCAGTGCAGATCAGGACCGCATTCTGCGCCGTTACATCAACTTGGTGGATGCGACGGTACGCACCAACTTTTTTCAACTCACGGATGATGGCGAACTTAAAACTTGGCTGTCGTTCAAGTTGTCGAGCCGCGACGTCGAAGAATTACCCTTGCCACGGCCCAAGTTTGAAATTTTCGTGTACTCACCGCGCGTCGAGGGGGTGCATCTGCGCTTTGGCAACGTGGCGCGCGGCGGTTTGCGTTGGTCTGATCGGCGCGAAGATTTCCGCACTGAAATTCTCGGGCTCGTTAAAGCTCAGCAGGTCAAGAATGCTGTGATCGTGCCCGTGGGCTCCAAGGGTGGTTTCGTGGTCAAGAACCCACCTGTCGAAGGGGGACGTGAGGCGTTCTTGGAAGAAGGCATTGCGTGCTACAAGACCTTTATTCGTGGTTTGCTCGATCTTACCGACAACCTCGACAGTCAAGGCCAGGTGGTGCCGCCCCAGCGCATAGCGCGCCATGATCCCGACGATCCTTATTTGGTGGTTGCTGCCGATAAGGGCACGGCGACGTTTTCCGACATCGCCAACGGCGTGTCGGCTGAATACGGCTTTTGGCTGGGCGATGCTTTCGCGTCTGGCGGCAGTGTTGGTTACGATCATAAAAAGATGGGCATCACCGCGCGTGGCGGCTGGGAATCCGTTATGCGCCATTTTCGCGAAATGGGCATCGATACCCAGTCCCAAGACTTCACAGTTGTTGGGGTCGGAGATATGTCGGGGGATGTGTTTGGCAACGGCATGCTGCTCAGCAAGCACATTCACCTCACCGCCGCCTTCAACCACATGCACATTTTCATCGATCCCACCCCCAATGCCGAAACGTCCATGGCCGAGCGCCAGCGTCTGTTCGATTTGCCTCGATCATCTTGGTCCGACTATAACACCAAGCTGATCTCCAAGGGCGGCGGAGTGTTCGAGCGGCGTGCCAAGTGGGTGCCCATGTCAAAGGAGATGAAAAATCTCTTCGGCGTCACCGTCGATAAAATGACGCCGAACGAGTTGATCAAATTGATCCTCACACTGGACGTCGACCTGCTGTGGTTCGGCGGTATCGGCACCTATCTCAAGGCAAGCGCGGAAAGCCATGTAGATGCGGGCGATCGCACCAACGATGCGGTGCGCGTCAATGCGTGCGATGTGCGTGCGCGGGTCATCGGCGAAGGTGCAAATCTGGGCGTCACGCAACGCGCGCGCATCGAGTATGCGTTGGCGGGTGGACGCATGAACACGGATTCCATAGACAACTCCGCAGGGGTGGATTGCTCCGATCACGAGGTCAATATCAAGATCTTGCTGGATGCCTTGGTGGCGCAGAAAAAGCTCACCGTACGCAGTCGCAATGGCTTGCTGGAACGCATGACCGAAGAGGTCGGCGCGCTGGTGCTGTGGGACAACTACGAGCAGACTCAGGCCATTTCCACCATCCAGGCGCGCGGTTTGGATTTGGTGGATCATCAAATGCGCCTAATGCGCATGTTGGAAAAAACAGATCGTCTCAACCGCAATGTTGAGTTTCTTCCCGATGACGAAACCCTGAACGAGCGCACCATCGGCGGACACGGTCTAACCCGTCCCGAAATTTCGGTCCTGATGTCGTATTCAAAAATTTGGCTGTTTGACGAGCTTCTCGACAGCGACATCCCTGACGATCCGTACTTGGTAAGCGATTTACAGCGGTATTTCCCGACCCCTTTGCAAAAAAAATATCAAAACGATATCGAACAGCACAGATTGCGGCGGCAAATCGTCGCCACGCGGGTCACCAACTCCATGATCAACCGGGTGGGTGGGACGTTTGTGACCCAACTGATGGAAAAAACCGGCATGAAGCCCGGTGAAATTGCACGCGCTTTTATCATTGCCCGTGAAGTCTTTTCGGTCCGTGACATGTGGCACCCCATTGAGGGCTTGGACAACAAGGTGCCAGCGCACACGCAAATTTCCATGTTGCTCGACATTAACAAGCTGCTGGATCGCGCCACCATGTGGTTTTTGCGCAACGGGGTCGCGGCTCAGCCGCTGGCGGCCAGCGTCGAGCGCTTCCAGGGCGGCACCACCCAGCTGTATTTGGGCCTCGCATCGGTTCTGCCAGCTCATTACATTGAGGATCTGAATCGGCGCGCTCGGTTGTATGTCAACGAAGGGGTGCCAAAAGAGTTGGCATTGGGCATTGCAGGCTTGGTCAATATGGCGTCCGGCATCGACATCGTGCTGCTGGCGGAACAATCCGGCCTGAAAGTTTGCGATGTGGCGGCGCTTTATTTTGCGGTGGGCTCGCGATTCCGCCTTGGTCGATTGCGCGCCGCGTGTGAGGCGCTGGCGAGTGAGAGTCATTGGCAGAAATTGGCAATTTCGGCACTGATTGAAGAGCTGTTTGGCCACCAGTACAACTTGACGGCCCATGTTCTGGAGGTCTCGCAGAACGTTACGGATCCAGAAAAAGCTATAAAAACGTGGAGTGACACGTATCAAAACGCCATCGACCGAACGGAGCAGTTGTTGACGGAGCTGTGGGCGGGAGACATCAGCGACATTTCCATGATCGCCGTGGCGAGCCGGGCGTTTAAGTCTCTCATCGATGAACGTACGAGTTGATCCGTTCATGCCGAGCGGCCGAACACGATTCGCAAAACGCCACGCAAAACGCAACTGCTGATAAAAAAAGCGGGGTCGGGAGAAAACCCCGGACCCCGCTAGGTGTACGTCCAGAGTAAACCCTAGACGAGAGTGGACTGTTCAAAAGCGCTCGGATCGGGGCTTGGCCCGTTATTTTCGATTCGGCTTGCTTTAAGACATTTTGCGACCACACGGTCCAGTTGGTCGAGATCGAAAGGTTTTGCTATAAATGCTGCACAGCCCGCCTGTTGAAGGCGTTTTTGGGTTCCATCATTGGTGTGCGATGTGAGCACCACAACGGGGATGTGTGACATTTTTAGATCGCCTTTCATGATACGTATGGTTGCGTGACCATCCAGTACGGGCATGTCAATATCCAAGATCACTACATCCGGGCGGCGCTGAGCCGCTAGGCCAATTCCATGTGCGCCATCCTCCGCCTCTACAACCTGATGGCCGCTGCCTTGAAAATGGATTGATAACAGACCGCGGATATCCGGATCGTCATCAATCACTAAAATACGCGCCATACCGGTTCCCCCCGATTTGCAGAATGCGACGTCTGCCTCATCCAAGGTGAAAAAAGCAAGTCCCATGCCAATGTGCTGTTGATCTGTACACAGTGGATGATACGCTCGGCTCATGATCGAAATCGAAAACCTAACCAAGCGCTTCGATCAGATCCAAGCCCTGAGCGGGTTGAGCCTCACGGCGCGGGATGGACGGGTGACGGGCTTGATCGGTCCCAACGGTGCGGGCAAGACCACGGCGTTTCGCATTGTGTACGGTTTGTTGACACCAGACCAAGGGTGTGTGCGGGTGGACGGTGTGGACGTCGCCCAAAATCGTATGCTTGCGCAGCGTCAACTGGGAGTGCTGCCGGATGTGCGCGGACTGTATTCACGCCTCAGCGCGCGCGAACACATTCGCTATTTCGGCCAGCTGCATGGTGCGGATGGGGCCGCGCTGGAAGCCGACATCGATGAGCTGGTCGAGCGTTTGGGCATGACTGATTTTGCCGACCGCCTGGCCAAGGGCTTTTCGCGCGGCCAAGAACTTAAGGTCGCTTTGGGCCGCGCGCTGGTGCATCGTCCACGCAATTTGATTTTGGACGAACCGACAAACGGCCTGGATGTGATGAGTTCGCGCGCGGTGCGCGAACTGATTGCCGAGATGAAGGCCGAGGGTCACTGCATCTTGATTTCCAGCCACATCATGAGCGAGGTGTCGTTGTTGTGTGACGATCTGGTGATCGTTTCCGAAGGCCGCGCGGTTGCCAGCGGCACCCCAAATGCGTTGCGCGCCGAAGTCGGCACCGATGATTTGGAAGAGGTGTTCGTGCGCGTCTTGGCGTGCGCCCCGTCAAGGGCGGGGGCGATGCAATGCTAGAAGCAAAACCACACGGCTGGGGCCGCCGGGTGTTGACCGTGCTGTTCAAGGAATTGCGCGACCACACCCGGGACCGGCGCTCGTTGATGTTGGCGCTGATATATCCGATGCTGGGGCCGCTGTTGGTCGCGGGGGGATTATTTCTTGCGGGCAAGACCCTACAAGGAGATTTTCGAGAACGCTTTGTCTCCGTACCGGTGGTGGGTATCGAACGCGCACCCGATTTGAAAGCGTACCTTGAAGACAACAACGTGCGCTTTACCAAAGCGCCGCAATCGCGCATGGCTCAGGAAGACGCCGTGCGTGAAGGACGGCTTCCGGTGGTGATGATCGTTCCGGACAACGCTAATGGGCGCGATGCGTTCACCATTGAGCTGATCACCAACACCGGGCGGGTGGACAATCTGCGCGTGACCTCGCGTCTGAGCTGGATTGTGCGCGGGTTCAACGATCACATTGCCGATGAAAAAGCGTTGGCGGCGGGACTGCCTGAGGGGTATGCGACCTCGGTGAAGATCGAACGCGTCAATGTCGCGCGCGATGCCAATATCGCGGTATTTTTTTACAACATGATGCCGCCACTGGTGATTTTCATGATCTTTCTTGGCGGCGTGCATCTGGCCATTGATACCACGGTGGGCGAACGCGAGCGCGGATCGTTGGAGCCGTTGCTGCTGGCCCCGGTGGAACGTTGGGTATTGTTGCTGGCCAAGGCCCTCGCCGCACTGGCATTCACCGCCGTGACCACGGTGGTGAACTTGGCTGCGTTCCGCATCTTTATGGGTTTGGCGGCCTCGTCATCCGATCGTCTCGTCGCGCCTCCCGGGTGGGACGTGTTTGTGTTGGCGTTTGTCGTCACCGTACCTTTGATGGCCGCCGCGGTGGCGTTGCAAATGTCGGTGGCGGTGATCACGCGGTCCATGAAGGAAGCGCAAATCTATCTCGGTCTGTTGCCGTTGGTGCCGGCCCTGCCCGGCATGGTGATGGTGTTTTCGCCGATGAACCCAACCGACGCAACGGTGGCGGTGCCGGTGTTGGGCCAGATGCTGCTGATCAACCAATTGATCGCGGGGCAATCGCTGGACCCAAGCCACGTGCTGATCGCCTCGCTGACCACCAGCCTGTCTGCAGGACTGATTTTCCTTCTCGCCGCCAAATGGTTTCGCCGCGAAAAAATGTTCGTTTTGGGTTGACGCCAAATGCAAAAGCGCCGGGCGCGGTGACCCGGCCCGGCGCTTTCGATTTAAACACTCTTAGTGACGGAAGTGGCGCATGCCGGTGAAGACCATGGCGACGCCTGCTTTGTTGGCGGCTTCGATGACTTCTTCGTCGCGCATGGAGCCGCCCGGCTGGATCACCGCCACGGCGCCGGCCTCGACGGCCTCCAAAAGACCGTCGGCGAACGGGAAGAAGGCATCGGATGCGACCACAGACCCAATCGCCCAGCTTTGGTCATCGCCTTGCGCTTTGGCAGCTTGCTCGGCACGGAACGCGGCGATGCGGCATGAATTAACGCGGCTCATCTGGCCCGCGCCGACGCCGACGGTGCGTCCGTCCTTGCAATAGACGATGGCGTTGGACTTGATGTGCTTGCCGACCGTGTAGGCGAATTTCATGTCGGCCAATTGTGCGTCGGTGGGGGCCTTTTCGGTGACGACTTTAAGTTCTTCGATGATGGCGTTGTCGCGGCCTTGAACCAGCAAGCCACCGGCGAGCATTTTGACCGTACGCCCGCCCGTTGTCGGGTCGGCCATTGCGCCAGTGGTCAGAACGCGCAGGTTCTTCTTGCCGGACAGGATTTTCAGCGCGTCTTCGTCCACGGAAGGGGCGATGATCACTTCGGTGAAGATTTTAGTGATCTCTTCGGCCGTCTCGCCGTCCAGCGGGCGGTTCAGCGCCACGATGCCGCCGAACGCGCTTTCACTGTCGCACACATAAGCGGCGCGGTAGGCGTCGGCCAAGGTTTCGCCCACGGCCACGCCGCACGGGTTGGCGTGTTTGATGATGGCGCACGCGGTGCCTTCGAACTCACTGACCAGCTCAAACGCCGCATCGGTGTCATTCAAGTTGTTGTAGCTGAGTTCCTTGCCTTGCAACTGGGTGGCAGACGCCACGCCCGGACGGGGGTCGCCGTTGACGTAAAATGCCGCCGCTTGATGCGGGTTTTCGCCGTAGCGCATGGTTTGTTTAAGTTCGCCGGCGAAGCTCAAACGCTTCGGCCAAGTCTGATCGGTTTCGTCCGCCAGCCAGGTGGAAATGGCGGTGTCGTAAGCAGCGGTGCGAGCATAGGCGCGCTGGGCTAAGAACTTGCGGGTTTCGAGAGTGGTCGCGCCGGAATGACTAGCGATTTCATCCATCACGCGCTGGTAGTCTTCGGGTTCGACCACCACGGTGACGTCGCCGTGGTTTTTTGCCGCCGCGCGGATCATCGCCGGGCCGCCGATGTCGATGTTTTCGACGCAATCGTCATAACTTGCACCGCCCGCCAGGGTTTCTTCGAACGGATAGAGGTTCACGCATAACAGATCGATGGGCGCGATGTTGTGATCTTGCATCGCCTTGACGTGCTCGACGTTGTCGCGCACCGCCAGCAGGCCGCCGTGGATCGCGGGTTGCAGGGTTTTGACGCGTCCGTCCATGATCTCTGGAAAGCCGGTGTGCTCAGATACTTCCGTGACCGGCACGCCCGCATCAGCGAGCATCTTGGCGGTGCCGCCGGTGGACAACACCTCGGCACCCTGGTCGGCAAGAAAACGACCAAATTCGACAATGCCGGTTTTGTCGGAAACGGAAAGCAGTGCGCGGCGGATGGGTTCGGACATGAGCGGGTTCCCTGTTGGCGATGTTGGGGCGGACACTTAAGGCGCATATGGCAAAGCTGCCATAAGCCGCTTGCGATATACCAGCCTCGGACGGCCAAGACCAGCCCCCCATAAGGGTTTTTATATGTTGCGCTCCCGGTCGGCGGGCGGCGGAGCGTATTCGGGCACCAATTTGGCGATCCCGTCCATCAGCTCATCGCGATCTTCACCATGGGCAGCAGCGTTCAATTGATCCAAGATGCGGCGCACCTCTTCAACATCATGTGTGCGCGGTGAAGCCAGCAGCACACCGGGCGCATTGGTCGGAACTGGCGGCTCGGCACCATGGAAAATCTCTTCAAACAATTTTTCGCCGGGGCGCGTTCCGGTAAATTGAATTTCAATGTCTTCACCCGGCTGCAGCCCGGCCAGGCGGATCATTTGGCGCGCCAGCTCGACGATCTTCACCGGCTCGCCCATATCCAACACAAACAGTTTTCCCGTGGTCGCATGGCTGGTGACGCCGAGCGCGGAAGCCTGTAACACCAGCTCGACCGCTTCGCGGATGGTCATGAAATAGCGGGTCATATCCGGATGCGTAACAGTTAACGGCCCGCCCGCCTCCAGCTGCTTTTGGAACAATGGCACCACCGATCCGGTGGACCCCAAAACGTTGCCGAAGCGTACCGTGACGAAGCGCGTGCCAGTGCCTTGTCCACGGCGCAGGTCCAAGGCTTGTACGTAGGTTTCGGCGATGCGCTTGGTCGCGCCCATGATGTTGGTGGGATTGACAGCTTTGTCGGTGGAAATCATCACCATCACGTCGACGGCGGCGGCCTCACAGGCGTCGGCTACATTGCGTGTGCCCGTCGCGTTGGTGAGCATGCCCTCAAAAGCATTGTCTTCGACCAGTGGCACGTGCTTAAGCGCGGCGGCATGAAACACCAGTTCGGGCTTATGGTGCGCAAACACTTGGTCGATACGCGCGCGGTCGCGCACGTCGGCGATCACCGCCTGACGCACCATGTCGGGGTGGTGTTCGGCCATTTCCCGGTCGATCAAGTACAGTGCGAACTCGGAATTTTCCACCAGCATCAGCTCTTGCGGGCCGATGGCGGCGACTTGGCGGGCCAGTTCCGAGCCGATGGACCCCCCCGCGCCGGTGATTAAGACGCGTTTATTTTTGACCAACGTCTCCATCGCGCCGCGATCCAGAGGTTGTTGCGGTCGACCGAGAAGGTCCTCAATCGCGATGGGGCGAACGCGAACCTCTTGGTCGTCACCGGATTTTAGGTCATCGACACGTGGCATGCGAGCCACGGTCATGCCGCATTTTTGCGCCGTGTCCAGAAGGTCGCGAACCCCTGCTCCCTTGATTTCGGACTTGGTCAACACCAGACGCTGGGGTCGGTCTTCGCCTTTCAAAGCTTGAACGATGTCTTCTATATCGGACACTGTACCCAATACCGATACATCGTGAATTTGTCGGCCCACGCGGCCTGAGCTTTCGGAAACAATGCCCACAGGCCGATAGGGGGATGTGTTTGAGCGCGCGGCGGCGCGAATAAACAGTTCAGCTTCGTCGCCCGCACCGACAAGCAACACGGGAATTTTCGGGGTTGCGTTGAGGTCCAGGTGCCAATCAAAGCGACGATCCTTGATCATGCGGTAGAGAAAACGAGGTCCGCCCAACATCGCCAACAAAACGAACCAGTTGATGATCGGAAGCGAACGCGGCACCCCTTCGAGGCGAAAGAAAAAGAACATTTCCAGTGAGAAAACCAGCACCAATATGGTGACGGCCTTGACCAGCGTCACCAGATCGTTCATGGACGCATAGCGCCAAATGCCCCGGTACATACGTAGGCTTAAAAAGACCACTGCGGCGGTGGCGGTGAACGTCAGCGTGCCGGTGAGCAGGACCTTGCTGTGGAAAGGACCGGTCACATCGCCAAGGCGCAAAACCATGGACACCCCAAACGATAGGGCGGCCATGATCACATCATGAATGAACGCGACCAAATTGCGGGGCTTCATGATCAGGGCTTTGGGAAGGTAGGCCATGGTCGAAATTACCTGGAAAGATACCGGTCTCGAATGTCAGTCTCGGCGCGGAGGGTAACACACCAACGCCTTGCCACGGCAGTCTTTTGTGGGAAGGGCGGTCAGCGCAGCAGATTGTATTGCAAAATGCAGCGAATGGCGCTGACACCATCTTTCCAGCCGATTTTTTTGCCCTCTGCGTAGGAGCGGTTAACGTAGGCCACGGGGATCTCGACAAGACGCGGCTTTGGCTTCAGGTGCGCCAGCTTGGCAGTGATTTCTGGTTCGATACCGAAACGGTTTTCTGTAATGGTGATTTGGTCCAACAGGTGCTTAGGCACCAGTTTGTAACAAGTTTCCATGTCGGTGAGGCGGAGGCCCGTGAATAAATTTGAAAGCGACGTCAAAAAACGGTTGGCGAGGCCGTGCAGCAGGTAGTGCGCCTCGGTGGCGTTGCGATCCATAAAGCGCGACCCGTAGACGACATCGGCCTCTCCGGCGAGAACAGGCATCAACAGCTTGACATAGTCCGCAGGGTCGTACTCCATGTCCGCGTCTTGCACGATCACCAAATCACCGCTGGCCGATGCAAAGCCGGTGCGCAACGCAGCCCCTTTGCCGCGGTTTGCCTCGTGGTGAAAAATGCGGATGCGTGGATCGACCTTTGCCAAGGCCTCGGCGATGGCGGCGGAGCCGTCTGCGGAGTGATCGTCGACGATGACGATTTCCAAATCCAACCCGGCCGTGTTTACGCCGCCGACCCTAGCGACCACCTTGGCCAGGGTTTTTTCTTCGTTGTAGCACGGGATTACGACGCTGAGCTTGCGCATGGGCGCTCCATTCATATGTCCCAATTATGCTCCCTCTCGCGTCAGAGCCCATTTGACCAGTGCGCCGTTGCCTGATAGCGGGCCACTGATGACGATTTGCTCCGTACGCCGGTGTTCGCCGTCATGGTCCAGATACACGCTGTTTTCGAGTTTCACATCATCGGCGGATGTGCGCAGCCGCCAAGCCTCTTTTCCCGGTAGGTGCACCAAAACACCGTGACCGTCGCCCACTACGGAGGCCTTTACATCCGGATGGAGATGAAAACGTAGCGTATAATACGCACCGCCAACGCCGGTCAAACGGTCTTCGCCGCGTATGTCGGTGCCATGCGACGCCACAAACAGCGCTCGATGATGGGTGAGTCCGAAGGCGTCCATGTAGCCATCATGGCTGACCTCTACCAAGGTACCTTGCTCCACGTCTTGACGCTTACAAGTGACCTGATCGGGGCTGCGGCATAGCTTTCCGTCAAGCGCGAACGCACTGCTTGAGGTATCGTTCACGCTGAGGGTCGAATGGGCAGCCGTCGCCGCCAATGCCGTGCGCCAGGGGTCGTGGGCGCCCGCGCGTGCGCCGCAGTTGACGATGAGACGGTGTTTGCCGATGCTCAGCTCAAAACTCAGCGTCCCGGCATGCTGGGATGTCCCTACCGGCGAGGGTCGACCGCAATCCAAGATGATGTTCACCACACCGGCGTTGAGGCGTTGAAAACCTGCGTGGGGTGCGTTTTGTGATGGCTTGGCGGTTGAATCGGTTTGCGCCAAGATAAGATCGAGCCACGCAGGGTCGTCTTTAAGTCCGCCATTGAATAGAGCCAGTCCACCATCGGGATGGCGTAGGGCGCGCAGCATGGGCGCAACTCGGTCAATGGCGTTTTGCAAAAATCCGGGCACGTCCCCCGTCGCGGCACCGAGCAGGGCCTTGAGTTCCAGTAAATCTTTCAGGACATCTGCAAGGCACTGGGGATTGCGCTCGACATGACCCCCGTCAGGCAACACTTGGGCCCCAATTTCGTGTTTCAAGCGGCTCAAGGCCCGCGCCATGCGACCCTCACCGCCCAAAAGCGCAAAAGCGCCGTAGGTTTGACCTTTAATGGCGTGCAGGCGGGCAAATCCGGCATCGTGTGGGGGTATGGACCACTGCAGATGGCGGGCATCGCGTCCAGCCATGCGCCGCAGCATTTGTTCAAAGGGGCCACTGCCGTCATCGCGAACCAGAAAGCTCCAATGTTGGCACCAATTGATGAGGCGTTCTGCCGTGACTTCTGGGGCCCAGGCGGTTGCGGTCCACGTTCTATTGGTGTCCATCCATGCCGAGAGCCATTCGCGGGCGAAGTAGGGGGCCTCGCCGCCGCCGAGGGCGCAAAGATCCCTCAGCCAACTGTGTCCATGAAACCACGCCGTCCACGCCGATGAGGCTTGAGCGGGCAGCTGGTCCGCGGTGCCGAGTTTATGGGCTTCGTCGCCATGGCGAAAAATGCCGCCGAGAATTTCGCGCCCGATATCGGGATTTCCGGGCCACAGTTCAGGAACGCTAAAGCGAACCCCTTTGGGGCTTTGACCCAGCAGCAAGAGGCGATAAAACGCGGACGCTTTGAATTGTGCTCCGTATGACCGTGCGGTCATGGGGGGGCGATTGTGGGACGCGTTCGGGGTTGGCGCGGGAAACTGATTCATGGTCTTGATGGGTACCAGCAATGTCGGAAATGAACAAGGACGACCATCACAACAAACTAAAACTTTAGGAATTTAGAAATTTTGGTGATAGGTGAGCCCGACTCCCAACTTCAACCGTCGACGGATGCATCAAGAATCCGATTTCATGGCCTCGTCCCGGTCGTTTGCCACCAGCGCTTTGCAGCGCTATCGCGGGAACATGAAAATCAGGAAGGCGCGGTTAGCGTTCGGGGCAAGGAAAGCGGTGGATGTAAGCGAATATAACCGTTGCTCCGTAAGGAAGGTCCGCGTAGCGGGGATCGTGCTCAATCGCGGTGCGCATCATGGGGATCATGCCCGCGCCATCGACAGTGAAGGTGTCCGGCGGGCAATAAACCTGATGGCCCGGGCCCCGGTATTCGTCCAGATACGCATTCACCCAGCTGATACCGTTGGAATTGCCGTCAACAATGTCCTCCAGCTTTTCGCGCATGTTTCGGTCACCGCTGCCGTACATCTCAAGCAGTTCACGCGCGGTCATTTCAGCGTGCGCATCGACGACTGGCGTGACGACCGCAAGAAGCAAGCATATCGTCAAGAGGCGCTTCATAGCTCAGCACTCCTACATTGTACCATATGTGAAGCGTAAACGGGTTTAAAGGACGTCAGATACGGCGCAGACGTGCGGCGAAGAAGCCATCCATGCCGCCCTGGTCACTCAAATGACATGGCAGGGTGCGCAAAAAACCGTCGGCCGTGACGATGTCGGTGAGCGTCCCGGCTTCCGTGGGCTGCAAGGGGTCGAGCTGAACGGGTGCGTCGGTTTGGAGGAGAGCCTGGATTTGCGCCTCACCCTCTTCGCGCTGGAGCGAACAGGTGCAGTATACGATCAGACCGCCCGGGCGCACCATCTCGACAGCGGACTTCAAAAGACGCTCTTGCAGGTGCGCCAGCTTGATCACATCGGCGGGTTGTTTGAGATGCAAAACGTCGGGATGGCGGCGCGCCGTGCCGGTGGCGGAGCACGGCGCATCCAACAGCACCGCATCCGCCAACACGTCAGGACGCCACGCGGTTGCATCGGCGGTGACCAATTTAGCGCTTAGATTTGTGCGGGTGAGGTTTTGCGCAACGCGCTTGAGGCGCTTCTCGGATCGGTCTACGGCGGTGACGCGGGCTCCCGCCGCCGCCAACTCCATGGTTTTACCGCCGGGCGCGGCGCACAGGTCGATCACATCAAGATCGCTGACGTTGCCGAGAAGCCGCGCCGGCAGACTGGCGGCCATGTCTTGAACCCACCAGGCCCCCTCGTCGAAGCCGGGAAGGGTGGTGACGATGCCTTTGTGGCCAGTCAAACGCAAGGTGCCGGTGGGCATCAGATGAGCGTCTAGCTTTTCCGCCCAGCTCGCCGGGTCGTCCTTGGGCGTGATGTCGAGGGGCGCCTCGATAAGGTGTTGCGCTGCAATGGCGTGCGCGGTGTTGTCGCCATAGGTATCCATCCAGCTTCGCCACAGCCAATCAGGGGTGTTCAGCTGGGCGATATCTTGCTGGGCGAGACGTTCCGCCCCCTCGCGCTGGGCGCGACGCAAAATAGCGTTGACCAGCTTGCGATATGGGGCCAAATCCCCCCCTTTGCAGAGATCCACAGCGGTGTCGATGGCGGCATGGTCGGCGGTATCGAGGAAAAACAACTGCGCCAGTCCTAAGCGCATGACGTTTTGCGCGGCGAGCCCCTTTTTCCCCAGAGGTTTTTCCAGAAAGGATGAAATAAGTAAGTCTATTTCTCCCAGATGGCGTAAAACCGTGCGGGTGATATTCTGGGCAAGAGCGCGGTCCCGCTCAGCTAACTTGTGAAACCCTTGCGCCTGCACAAGTGCATCATCAAGTTGATGCTTGTGGTTCAATACGGCGTCGAGAAGATTAAGGGCGGCGGTACGGGGCATGAAACATAAAGCTCGGCTGATCGGTTCATTTCAGGGGATATTTCTGCGCCCCCTATACCATGAGCAGACACACAGATACACTGAAAGGTGAAATTATCCATGTTAGCCGGAAAGGATACGAGCGTCATGAACATACCCGAAACAAAAATAAAAAACGCATCCGAAACGCTGGCCGTAGGGGATCGGCAAGACGGTGGTGCGGCCATCATTGATACGCAATATTACGAAACAGAAATAACAGTACAACCACCTCAAAAACAAACAGAATATGGGGGTAGAACCGGCCCAGATCCAACTCGCTACGGAGATTGGGAAAGCAAGGGTCGGTGTGTTGATTTTTAATAAGGGTGTGCACTTTCCAGGGCCCATTTGGCGAACGTAATGCGTTAAGATGCGCCCCAAAAAATGATTAATATATCGAAATAAATACGGGTGCGGCATATTTCAGGTTTGCGGTATTATTGATCCGAAAAAGCATCGAGTTATTCCGGGTCAGTGGATGGGCAGAACCTGCTGGTCAAGTTGTGTGTTGGATTGTGCTAAAATAGCGACCTGCTATGGCTGCCCAATTGGCCCCGGCTATAAAACAATACCGGTTTCGTAAGGTGGCAGCTGCAAGTGTAGGTGGCGTGCATGCGGGACAGGTGGCAGTCAAAAAAATACAATTAAATATTTTTATATTAAAAATAACCACAACAATGCGTCATATCTTAAACGCGCGCGTCATTATGCTCACGAACCCAGGCGTGGCGGTAATTGTGGTCACCGGCGGATAATGTCGGATGTGGATCAGTAATTTTGAGAATGGCCTACATCTTTGACGGGGCTGATATATAATCAAGCAATGATATGGTTGAAATAAGATCGAACAAAGATATTTGATGCGTCAAAAGGGGCGGCTTATAAGAAAAATAGCATTTATAAAAGATGTCTATTATGTATACAGTTCTTTTTTCATCAATTAATCAACAGGTTATATTGAGAACGAAATGGCGAGGCTTTGGGCCCCGCCATTCAATATCGACGTTAAATACGATCAGCGATTTTGGCGTTTTTCAATTAAACCATCAACCACGCTGGGATCGGCCAGCGTTGAGGTGTCGCCAAGGGTGCCATAGTCGTTTTCGGCGATCTTGCGTAAAATGCGGCGCATGATTTTGCCGGAACGGGTTTTCGGCAGACCGGGCGCCCATTGCAGCCAGTCCGGTGTGGCGATGGGGCCGATTTCTTTACGCACCCAAGTCACCAGTTCTTTTTTCAGTTCCTCCGAAGGCTCAATGCCAGCGTTTAGGGTGACGTAAGCATAGATACCCTGGCCCTTGATCTCGTGGGGCGCGCCCACCACAGCGGCTTCAGCAACTTTTGTGTGGGCGACCAAAGCGCTTTCAACTTCGGCGGTGCCCATGCGGTGGCCGGACACATTGATCACGTCATCGACGCGGCCGGTGATCCAGTAATAACCGTCTTCATCGCGGCGGCAGCCGTCGCCGGTGAAGTACTTGCCGGGATAGGTTGAAAAATAGGTTTGCTCGAAACGCTCATGATCTCCGTACACTGTGCGCATTTGACCGGGCCAGCTGTCGACAATGCATAAATTGCCTTCGGTGGCACCGTCTTGCGGGTTGCCGTCGTTGTCGACGATTTGAGGTTGCACGCCGAAGAATGGACGGGTCGCTGAACCGGGCTTGAGCGCCGTCGCGCCCGGCAGCGGGGTGATCAGGATGCCGCCGGTTTCGGTTTGCCACCAGGTGTCGACGATCGGGCAGCGGCCCTCGCCGACCACATTGTAATACCACATCCACGCTTCGGGATTGATCGGCTCACCCACAGAACCCAGCAAGCGCAGCGATTTGCGCGAGGTCTTTTTGACCGGTTCGTCGCCGTCGCGCATCAGCGCGCGGATCGCGGTCGGCGCGGTGTAGAAGATGTTGACGTTATGCTTGTCGCACACTTGCCAGAAGCGCGACGTGTCAGGGTAGTTCGGCACGCCTTCAAACATCAAGGTGGTCGCGCCGTTGGCCAGCGGGCCATAAACGATATAGCTGTGGCCGGTAACCCAACCGACATCCGCCGTGCACCAATAAATGTCGCCGTCGTGATAGTCGAACACGTACTGATGGGTCATGGAGGCGTAGACCATGTAGCCGCCGGTGGTGTGCAGCACGCCCTTAGGCGCACCGGTGGAACCGGATGTGTAGAGAATGAACATCGGGTCTTCGGCGTTCATTTCTTGCGGCTCGCAGGTGGTGGCTCCATTCGCAATAGCATCTTGATACCAAACGTCTCGTGGCTTGTGCCAATTGATATCGCCGCCGGTGCGTTTGACCACGAACACGGTTTCGACCGAGGGGCAATCCTTTAAAGCCGCATCCACATTGGCTTTAAGCGGAATGGCTTTCTTACCGCGCAAGCCTTCGTCGGCCGTGATCACGCAATTGGATGAACAGCCCTGAATGCGGCCGGCCAATGCGTCCGGCGAGAAGCCGCCAAAGACGATGGAATGAACGGCACCAATGCGCGTGCACGCCAGCATGGCATAGGCAGCTTCGGGGATCATCGGCATGTAAAGGGTCACGACATCGCCCTTTTTGATGCCGCGCGCCTTCATGGCGTTGGCCAGCTTGCAGACCTCGTCGTGCAGCTCTTGGTACGTGATGTGCTTGGAATCGGTAGGGTCGTCGCCTTCCCAGATGATCGCGGTCTGGTTCGCACGGGTCGCTAGATGACGGTCGATGCAGTTGGCTGATGCGTTCAGCGTGCCGTCTTCAAACCATTTGATGGACACGCCCGGCGCGTTGTAATTGATGTTTTTCACTTGGGTGTAAGGTTTGATCCAATCAATACGCTTGCCGTGTTCGCCCCAAAATCCTTCGCTGTCTTCAACCGAACGCTTGTACATTTCGAGATAACTGGCGTTGTCGACCCATGCGGTTTTTGCCAGTGTGTCCGAAACCGGAAAAATTTTTGAATCAGTCATTTAACTTTCCCTCCCTGGGTGTGAGGACTGCTTTTTTCATTTTGCCAATCCAGCGCCGCTTGAACTGCCGGTGCCGCTTGAACGGAAGGCGTCTGTATGTTGACGCTGGAACGCGTGCATTCGTAGCCGCAAAATATGTGATTGTGCACTGCAGCGGACGAAGATTATTGAGGAATTTCAGAGCCTGCGCAAGAGAAGAAAGCTCGCATTTAGGCGGTTATCAACTCAGCCAAACTTCGCCGTCACGCACCGCACATTCGACACGATTAAGGTGTTTGCCGATGCACGGCCCGTGAACGCACGTACCGTCCTCAATGCGAAACAGCGCGCCATGTGTCGAACACAAGATCATATCCTTTTCGGGCGTGAGAAAACGACCGGGGGTAAAATCCAGGGGAGCGAGAATATGCGGGCAAGAATTGATATAGAGATAAACAGTTTCACCTATTCTTACGGCGATCAGGCGGGTTGGCTTTCCTTGAACAGGGGCTGTAAAACCCGCGCAATCGCCATCATCGATATCGGTCAAACGACAAAGAGGCTTTGAGGTCATCCTTGCATCCCTCCAGCCATTGCGAGAATTTCATTCCATTCATCATCGCTGATTGGCATGACTGACAGTCGCGACTGGCGCGCTAAAATCATGTTTTCCAGTTTGGGATTGGTTTTTATATCCGCCAATGTCACCGGTCGTTTAACAGCCGTAATGGCTTTGAAGTCGACGCAAACGAACTTGCCACTGGGGTCGCTTGAATCGGGGTAGGCTTCGCGTACAACTTCCAGAACACCGACAATTTTCTTTTCATTAACGGAATGATAGAAAAAAACCAAGTCACCGAGCGACATGGATCGCATGTAGTTTGCGGCTTGGTGATTGCGGACGCCGTCCCAGGGCTCAACACCGGCTTTGACATGGTCGGACCAGGACCAACAATTGGGTTCGGATTTTACCAACCAATGCAACATTATAATTATTCCTCTGGTGGGGAATGGGCCGTTTGGTCCGCAACCGATCTAAAGACATCAAATTCAATTACATACCAGAACGAAATGGATTGCGGATTTGTGCTTTAAGGAAGAACCTTTTTCCACGCACGGATCACCACACTGTCAAACAGTTTGGCCTGAGCGTAAGGATCATTAGAGGCAAATTCTTGAGCTTGTTCATGAGTTTCAAAATCAACGACAATCAGACTTCCATTCATGGTTTCGCCATCGCTTCCCAGGGTTGGGCCTGCAAAGATCAGGTGCTCGCCCAAGGATTTTAGATGTTCGACATGCGCGGCGCGGTTATCCAAGCGTACGTCGAGATAATCATCCTTGTCCGTACAGAAAATGGCGAACAGCATCGGGTGTATCCTTATTCTACGTTCAGGGGTCGGCTCAAAAGACCCGTTATAATGGCGTCGAGATCGACACCGTGGTTCAGCACACCGTCAACAGCAAGACAGACGGGCATATCAACCTGTTCGCGGCGCGCCAACTCAGTGACGGCGGCGGCGGTGAAGACCCCTTCGGTCACCGCCTTGCGTTCCGCGAGAATATCGGCCAGCGCGCGGCCCTGGCCCAATTGAACGCCGAGAGAAAAATTGCGCGATTGCAATGCGTTGCACGTCAGCGTCAGATCTCCGAGGCCGGAAAGACCCATCAGTGTGTGCTCATCCGCGCCGAGAACTTCGCCCAGGCGTGCAATTTCCGCCAAGCCGCGTGTGATCAAAGCGGCGCGGGCGTTGTCGCCCATGGCCCGGCCTTCAACGATGCCGCATGCGATGGCCATGACATTTTTTACCGCTCCGCCCAGTTGCGCACCGATGACGTCGTACGAATAATAGGTGCGAAAGCAGCGGCTCGACAGACGTTCGCATAGCTTCTGGCCCAACTCTTCATCGGCGCAGGCCAGTGTCACGGCGGTGGGCATGTTGCGGGCGACTTCGATGGCGAAGGTTGGGCCGGACAGCACCGCAATCGGCGCATCCCCACCCAAAACATCGCCAACCACATCGCTCATCAGTTTGAAGGTTTTTTGCTCGATGCCCTTGGCGCAGATGATCACCGGTGTGCGTGGCTTCCAATGCGGCTTTGCGGTTTCGCACACCGCGCGCAGGAATTGTGCCGGGGCGACCAGCACAACGGCGTCAGCATCCACGGCTTCAGCCACATCGGTTGTGGCGCGAATATCGTCGTCCAGGCGCACGTCGGGCAAGAAAGTGGTGTTTTCGTGGGACGTGTTGATGGCGTCTGCGACTTCGGGCTCACGGGCTTGCAGGATCACGTTCGATCCCGCGCGGCGCACCGCCGTGGCCAGGGCCGTACCCCACGCGCCCGCACCTAAAATGCCAATGGTGTTGCCGGTGGTTTGCAAAGTGCTTTCTCCGCTGTAATGGCTCAATCTATATGCCTTCTTAAAATGGGCGATACAAGAGTACGTTCAGGCTTTGACGCCCGCGCCCGCCGCTTTCGGCGCGTCCGGATCCAATGGCCAGCGTGGGCGCGGCGCAAAATCAAGCCCATCACTTTGACCCAACCTAAGGCGTTCGATGCCCGCCCAGGCGATCATCGCGCCATTGTCGGTGCAAAGCCTTAAAGGCGGCGCAGCGAGGGCCATACCCTCAGCGCTTGTGATCTCCTCCAGTCTTGAACGCAACGCCGTGTTGGCGGCCACGCCGCCAGCCACCACCAAAGTCTTGGCATCGGGGCATTGTTCACGAAATATATGGATGGCGCGTTTCGTCCGCTCACCGATGACGTCGGTGACGGCGGCCTGGAAGCTGGCGGCCATATCGTTGACGTCTTGGGCTTGCAGCTCACCCGGCGGCAACGCATCGATGGCACGCTTGACCGCAGCTTTGAGTCCGGAAAATGAAAAGTGACAGCCCGGTTTACCGCGCAACGGGCGGGGCAACTCAAAGCGCGTGGCGTCGCCACTTCTGGCCGCCGCTTCGATGGGCGGTCCGCCCGGATAACCAAGTCCCAGCATTTTGGCGGTTTTGTCGAACGCCTCGCCCACCGCATCGTCGATGGTCGTGCCGAGACGTGTGTAATCGCCGACACCGCGCACGCTCAAAAGCTGGCTATGTCCGCCCGACACCAGCAGCAACAAATAGGGAAACTCAACGCGGTTGGTGAGACGCGCCGTGAGGGCATGGCCTTCCAAGTGATTGACCGCAACAAATGGAATGGTATACGCGGCGGCGATGGCCTTGGCGGTCATCACGCCGACGATCACGCCGCCGATGAGGCCTGGCCCCCCCGTTGCGGCGACCGCGTCAAGCTGGTCGAAACTCAGTCCCGCCTGAGCCATGGCCTGCTTCACCACACGGTCGGCGAATTCCAGATGCGCACGCGCAGCGACTTCGGGCACAATGCCGCCAAAGGGGCGGTGTGCTTCGATTTGCGATAGCACCACATCCGCGAGGATTTCACTCCTGCCATTATCGTCACTGCGAATGACCGCAGCGGCGGTTTCGTCACAACTGGTTTCGATGCCCAGAACGATCATGTATAAAGCCCTTGTTTCGCACACGGCGGACTTTACTCTAAGGCGGGTATAAGAAACCAGAATTAACGGACCCATAGTTATATAGACGGACGGACATAGTTTATGAACGACACCCCTTTGCGCATTGGCACCCGCGGCAGCCCCCTAGCTCTGGCGCAAGCTTACGAGACCCGCGAAAAGCTGATGGTTGCGTTTTCCGAGCTGAATAATGAAGGGGCGATTGAAATCGTTGTCATCAAAACCACCGGCGATGCGGTGCTTGATCGTGCGCTGCAAGACATAGGTGGCAAGGGTCTTTTCACCAAGGAAATCGACGAAGCCATGCTCGCGCGCGACATCGACATCGCGGTGCATTCCATGAAAGACGTGCCGACGTACCTACCCGACGGCATCCACCTGCCGTGCATGCTGGAACGCGAAGACGTGCGTGATGTGTTCATATCCAACTCGGCTAAATCGGTGTGGGATCTGCCTGAGGGCGCGGTGGTCGGCTCGGCCTCGTTGCGCCGCCAGTCGCAAATTCTCGCGCGTCGTCCAGACTTAAAAGTCGTGACGTTTCGCGGCAATGTGCAAACACGGATGAAAAAACTCGCGGCGGGTGAGGTTGACGGCACGCTTTTGGCCGCCGCTGGACTGAAACGACTGGGCATGGAAGAGGTCATCACCGACAAAATGGATGCCGATGATTTCATCCCCGCCGTGGGTCAAGGCGCCATCGGGATCACATGTATGGAAGACGACGACCGCGCCAACCGATTTTTGGCGGCGCTCAATCACGCCGAAACCGTCGTGCGCGTCACCGCCGAGCGGGCCTTTCTCACGGTGCTCGACGGCTCGTGCCGCACGCCGATCGCCGCGTACACGTGGTACGAAGACGAGGAGACGCTGAACTTTCACGGTTTGGTGGCCAAGCCCGATGGGTCGGAAGTTCACCACATCACCCGCACGGGTCCAGCGGATTTGGCTCAAGCCGAAAGCATGGGCCGCGATGCGGGCCAAGAGCTTAAAGACAAAATCGGCCCCGATTTTCTGGCGACGGTCGGTTAAAGGCCTGAATAAGGCCTGAATAAGGATTGAACATGCGCGTCCTCGTCACCCGCCCTATTGAGGACTGCAAGCCGCTGATTGCCGCCTTGGCGCGGTTGGGCCACGAAGGCGTGGCTGCGTCGTTGCTCGAAATCGTTCTTATTGATGGCGATGAATTGGGCTTGGCCGACGTGCAGGGTTTGCTGTTTACATCAGCCAACGGCGCGCGTGCCTTTGCCGCACGCTCAAGTGTGCGTGATCTGCCCGCGCTGTGCGTCGGCGACGCCACCGCGCGCGAAGCTCTGGCGCTTGGTTTTGAGACGGTCAAAAGTGCGGCGGGCGACGTTGCGACATTGGCAAAATTGGCTATAGAAGAGCTCGACCCGGCAGCGGGCGCTTTGCTGCATCCAGCGGGATCGCGCGTCGCGGGCGACTTGGCGGGCTTGGTGGAAGCGGCGGGCTTTACCTATCGGCGCAAAGTGCTTTACGAAGCCATTAAGGCCGAGGTATTGCCGGACGAGGCGTTGAACGCCTTGTCGGCGGGGGCCATTGACGCCGTGATGCTATTTTCGCCGCGCACCGGGGCGGCGTTTGTGCGCTTGGTTGACAGGGCGGCGGCGCGCGAGCATCTCACAAAGGTCAACGCATACTGTTTAAGCGACGCGGTGGCGGATCAAATCAAGGACCTGGCGTGGCGCAAAATTATCGTTGCCGAGCGTCCCGATCAGGCTTCTCTTTTGGCTTTGCTCAACACATGGTAGGAATGTCCTGAGCGATGAGCGCGCTATGGACCAGGTAAGGAATTGGGGGCGTGACCAACCCATGACGGACAACGCAGATAAAATTCAGGATGCCAATCTGGCGGGATCCGAAGCCGATCAGCCAAGCTTTTCGGTCGGGTCCGCACCTGGGTCCACATCTGGGCCCGCACCCGCACGCGATCAGCGGGCGGAGCAACCCTCCGGGGGGGGCGGGTTCGTGTGGTTGCTGGCCGCTCTGTTGGTGATCGGCGGTGGCGGCTACGCCGCATGGCCCTTCCTTGCACCCTCGATTGAGCCGACCATCAAAAACGCGCGCAAGATGCTTGGATTAGGGACGCGCCCGACCGAGCCATCTCTGTCCGCTTCGCCGATGATGAAACAGCCGCAGCTGACACCGCCAACCGCCGCGCGCATTGAGCCTGCACCGGTCTATGCCCCACAGCCGCAACCCCCATTGAGCACACCCGAATCCAACCATCCGGCGCAAATGAGTGAGCCTCCTATTGTCGAGGATCCCCTCGATACTGGAGTTTCTAGGCTTGTGAATACATCGCCGCCGCGCGCGGCTGAGACCGCGCCGGATATTGCGCCGCTGGTGCAGAGTTTGACGGATCGTCTGGATGTGCTCGAGGCCCGGCTTCTGAACGCCACAAATGGCGGCGCGGTGAATACGGAGGATGCCGCCCCGGACGCCACAGGCCATTTGGTGCGCACGCTTTCAGAACTGAAGGCCGATCTGGCAACGCTCAAGACCCGTGTGACGGCTCTGGAAAGTGCGCCGCGTGGTCAGATTGACCCCAGTGCATCGGCGCAGGCTTTGGTGCTTGCGGTGACCCAGCTGGGCGCACGCACCGAAAGTGATCGACCGTTCGGTGGCGCGTTGGATGCCGTGGAACGCATTGGCGGTGCCGAGCCGTCTGTTGGCGCTGCCGTCGCGCGCTTGCGGACGTACGCAGCCGTCGGCGCGCCGACCCAGGCAAGTCTGGTGGCCGGCTTCAAAACCATGGCGGTGGGCGTGATGAAAGCCCACGGTCAAATCAAGCGTACGGGTTGGTGGGATGAGCTGGTGGGGGCGGCGTCGAGCCTCGTCACGGTGCGTCAAACCGATCCCGCACGTATCGATGATCCCGTTGAGCGCGCCCTTGCCGTGGCGGATATCGCTCTCAAAGACAATGACTTGAAAACGGCGCTGGCCGCATTGGAGAGTGTGCATGGGGCAGAGGGCGATGCCGCCCGCGCGTGGCGCGACGCCGCGCGCGCCCGTGTCGAGGTTCGCGACGCGATGGAAATTTTGCACAACTACGCACTTGGCACCTTGGCGGCCACGGGCGGGGCATGAGGAGTTTCCGATGCTGCGTCTGATCCTCTTTTTAATCGCCGTCGGTGGGCTCGCCTGGGGCGTGATCTGGGTTAGCGACAACCCTGGTCAAGTCAGTCTCAATTGGGGGGGCTGGCAAGTGGACACCACGGCAGGCGTGTTGGCCGGGGGTGTAGCGGGGCTCATCATTTTAGCGGCGTTGACTTATCGGTTTTGGCTGTTTCTCAGCCGTGCGCCGGGACAGCTCACAAGCACATACCGCGAGCGGCGTTCACGCAAGGGTTACAAGGCCCTGACCAAAGGCATGGTTGCGGTCGCCGCTGGCGATGGGGAAGAATCGCGCCGTCAAGTCCAAAAAGCCGATGGTCTTTTGGGCGAGCCGCCGCTGACATTGCTTTTGAAGGCGCAGTCGGCGCAATTGAACGGCGACGAGTTGGCGGCGGAGCGTTTTTTCACCGCCATGCTAGAAGATCCGGAAATGGAATTTCTCGGTCTGCGCGGTCTGTTGAATCAAGCCGTCAAGCGTGGCGATGACGCCACGGCGCTGGAATTGGCGCGTGGTGCGCAAGCCTTGAAGCCGAAAAGCGAATGGTTGGCGGAAGCTCTGTTCGATTTAGAGGCGCGCGCGGGGACATGGTTGGCGGCGGGCGAAGCGCTGAACCACATGGCGAAGCTGACGTCTCCAAGCAAGGGCGAAAGCCGCCACCGACAGGCGGTGGTTGCGTTGGGTGAGAGTTTTGATGCCGAAAAAAACGGCGATCCGGTGAAGGGTTTGAAGTTTGCGGAGAAAGCGGTGTCGTTGGATACCGCCCTGACCGCGGCAGCGGTGCGTTTGGGCAATCTGTATCTGGACCGGGGCAATATCCGCAAAGCCCAGGGCGTGGTGGAAAAGGCTTGGGGTCTGGCGCCGCACCCAGACCTTGTAGAGCTCTATTTCAGGGCGCGAAAGGTGAACGACGGCCTTGGCAAGGTGTCGGCCTTGGAAAAACTGCTGTCTTTCAAGCCCAACGCCGTCGAGGGGCACATCGCTATGGCTCAAGCCGCGCTGGAGGCTCAATTGTGGGGCCAAGCACGCACCCATCTGGGCGCTGCGATGGAGGCGGGACGCCTGACCCGCAAGGTTTTCACCTTAATGGCCGAGTTGGAGGGCCAAGACAGGGGCGATAAGGACCAGATGCGCCACTGGCTGGCGCGCGCGGCAACCGCCGCCGCCGACCCTGCATGGGTATGCGCCGATTGCGGCCATGTACAAGCCGAGTGGACGTCCCATTGCCCCAAATGCCGAGGTTTTGATCGGATGAAATGGGACACCCCGCCCGGACTAGCGGCGCTGCCTGCCGTCGATGCACCCCTGGCGCTGTTGAGTGCCGAGGCGTCTGAGGGGGTGGTGGACTGAAACGCGTTGACGTGTGCGTCAGGGCGGATTAAAAGAGCCGGTCTCAAGATCGAACGATTTTGAGTTCTGGTTTTGAGCCGATGTAGCTCAGTTGGTAGAGCAACGCATTCGTAATGCGTAGGTCAGCAGTTCGAGTCTGCTCATCGGCACCATTATTTCGCAGAACACTGCGCTGTTCGGGCTCCCTCACGGGGGTCCGAATTTATGAGGGCCTACTCAATTGGGCCCTTCGTCTTGGATGTAAAAGACGCGTCACCTCATCTTCATCCAGTATTATGCGTTCTTCGTAAAATGTCTTGATTTTGAGTAATTTAAGCGAATAATCGTGTTTTTTGAAAGCCACCGGGTCAAGCCTTGCATAGACCTAGGCACCGCTGTCTACGGCATTGGAAATGGTGTTGAACATATTTCCCATGTTGTCCGCGAAGAGCGTTAAGGCACCAAGAATGGCGACGCAGATGAAGGTCGCAATCAAGGCGTATTCTATGGCTGTGGCGCCGAGTTCTGAGCGCACGAAGGCGGATATTGCGTGCCGCTGGAGGGAAAACCTCATGGGTAGGCTCCGATTTTCAGTACAATAACTTTGGATAGTTTAGTCGAATCTAAAAATAGTTGATAGGTGCTGAGATCGCATCATCACAGCATAAAATTTGAAAATGGTGAAATCATGCAGGACCTCCCCAACGCCGCGCATTCCCACGACAGCGCGCAAACGGCCAGTTCGACGCAAGGCGTCGTTTTGGCGCTGGGCGCAACGAGCATGTGGGGCATGTTTCCATTGGTGTTCAAAACCGTCGCGCACATTCCTGCCCTGGAAGTCCTCGCCCATCGCTCGGCCTGGTCCTTGGTATTTGTGGTTTTGCTGATGGTTGTTGTGGGCCGCCGAAATGAGATTTTTTCAAAATCCTTTTATGCACCGCGAATCCTACGAACGATGGCGCTCTCAGGTTTTGCCGTGGCGGTCAATTGGGGCATTTTTATTTGGGCCGTTGCCAACGATTTGGTTTTGCAATCCAGCCTCGGCTATTACATCAGTCCATTGATGAGCGTCGTTTTTGGGGTTGCTCTGCTGCGCGAACGTTTGCCTGCCGTGGCTTGGGCGGCGGTGGCGCTCGCGGTGCTCGGCGTGTTGGTGCTGGTTTACAACTTAGGCGCGGTGCCTTGGGTGTCCGTTGGTCTGGCGGTGTCTTGGTCGGTCTACGGATTGGTGCGCAAAACGGCACCCGTGGGCTCATTGCCGGGATTGTATCTGGAAACCCTATTGTTGCTTCCGCTGGCCCTGGGCTATATCGCCTGGCTTGCTGTTCAGGGGGGTGAGGCGACGTTTGGCACCACGATCACCGACAGTTTGTTATTGGCCGGGACCGGTCTTGTGACGGCGCTGCCGTTGTTGCTGTTTGCGCGCGCAGCGCGGATTTTGCGGCTTTCGACCATCGGTGTGTTGATGTACATCGTACCGACAGGCCAGTTCGTGCTGGCCGTGTTTGTGTTTCGCGAGCCGTTTACCAGCGCCCACTTGATCGCATTTGCGTTCATCTGGCTTGGGTTGGCACTGTATGGCTGGGGTTCGTCCAAAGTTCGCCCTCCCGTGGCCGCACCTTAACGCCATACCGCCTGCGTAGCGTTTTGAAAGTCCCTGAATAAGGTGCAGTGCTGCTTTGGTAACGAGGTCTGTTTTCTGGGCATAATCATGGTATGAAAATACGCTGATGGGCAGTTTGGACTATAGTTAACAGATCATAAATTCTTAAAAAGAAATGACTTTTTATCGGAGATGTTCTCTGTCGTAAACGATGTAAAAAACATTGTACGCAGGGGGATGTTCTGAATCTCAACGCCTTCTGGCGGTTTAGTTGTACTGTCCCTATAAAGTGAGAATTGGATATCAACGGATGCCAGCGCCATATCTAATATACTGATTTTAATAATCAATTTATACATTTCGAAGTCGTATTCAATCTAGGGATAAAGAGTGTTTAAAAAAACATTGCGAGCAGAAACTTTGCTGAGCAAGGAGGGTGAGGACGGTTGTGGCACGATTTGTCTGGTGGGATTCAACCGATGTATCGATATCCCGATGGTTAACAAACTGTAAGTGCCATGCAGTGGCGTGGTGACAAGTAAGCACCGTTGCGTTCACTTGACGAGAGCCGCACACACAAAATTCTGCTGCGCAATACGGCCCTGTTCACCCGTAGTGCTGATGTTGAGGTGTTGGATTGGCGCGAACGGTGTGGAGTCGCAATCGTGCAAACAACGTATGAAGTTAAAGGTGGGATGGAGGCCTTAAGTTCGCCATAAATAGTCCTCGAACTGCGATATACATGCCGCAAAAAGTCAGTACTTAACCTTAATTGGAACCCTGGTCCACCGGTTTGAGTAATAATCCTAATAAATATTTAAGAGGATAAATTATGAAGTAATTCAGTTAATTGAAAGATTTTATTAAATTATAACATAAGAAATTGCAAACCTGATTGGCATCAATCCGGTGTGTTTCAGCGATGGAAGAACTAAAAAACAACAACCGCAGTTGACTGGTTAAATATGAGTCTTAAACTGATACCTATAAAGCTGCATCATATGGGTCGGGAAAGGGTGCATAAGCCCTAAGCGACGATCCTTACAGGTTCCATATCCGACAGGTATATAGCCTAGTGGAAAAATAGGGCGACAATGACCCAAAGACTGTCAAGCAAGCATTCCTACACCGTGCCTTGCGCCAGCCGTTTTCGTGATGAGGTCCTGGCCTTGGCCGGTTCCAAGAACTGTAATGTCGCCGATTTGGCGCGTTCGGTGGTCTTGGTGATTTCACGAAATGTTATTGATGCACACGAAGACCCCGGAGAGCCGACCCGCGATGATCGCGAAACGGTGGTGCTGAAGTCTGGGCGCTCCAAAGGAAAGCCGTGGCGACGCAAGCCGCGTCTTCAGGTTCGTATGGCTCCCGGTTTTGAAATCGAAACCATCCGTAAGGCCTTGTCCCTGGCGTTGGCCATAGAGCGCGGTCATATGAATGTTGACGTGGAATCAAGGGCGACGATCTCCGCAACCGAAATGGAGCAAGAGGCCCAGCATGTTCTGCTGCGCGATACCCACGATGAGTTGGAGCGCTTGCGCAACGTCGTTCAAGCCTTGCATTTCGAGCCATTGTCGGAGGGCGTGCATACCCGTGAGCAGGCGCTCTATGTGTTGGGTTTTCCTCCTGGTGCAAGCGCCGATCTGAATGCCGTGCGCATGCGCTTTCGCCGACTGGCCACCGTATATCATCCCGACGGCAAAGATGGCTGTCACCAACGGATGAGCCAGTTGAACGCTGCGATGGAGCTGTTGCGTCGTGGCGCACGTTGAGGGAGCGGATTTATGCAGATTGGTATAAGAGAGACAAAATAAAACCGCCCAGGAATGTCCTGGGCGGTTTGCATTTTAGCCTGTGTGGGCTGTGTTAGCGCCGATCACCGAACAAACGCAGCATCATCAAAAACAGATTGATGAAGTCCAGATAGAGCGTCAGCGCGCCCATGATGGCTTTCTTGGTCGCAACGCCGTGGCCGTCCAGTTCGTTGTAGATGGACTTGATTTTTTGCGTGTCGTAGGCGGTCAGGCCGACGAAGATCAGCACGCCCGCCGCCGAAATCACAAATTCCAGCGCGCTCGATTGCAGGAAAATATTGACGATCATGGCGATGAACAAGCCGATCAGACCCATCATCAAAAACGAACCAAATCCCGACAGGTTGCGCTTGGTGGTGTAGCCGTAAAGGCTCATGCCCGCGAACATACCCGCCGAGATGAAGAACACGCGGGCGATGGATGTGCCGGTGTACATCAAAAAGATCGACGCCATGGACAGTCCCATGACGAAAGCAAAAGCCCAAAACAGCCCTTGCGCGGCTGTTGTGCTGAGCTTGTTGATGCCAAACGACAGCACCAGTACAAAGGCCAGCGGGGCCAGCATCACCACCCACGAAAGCGGTGTGCCGAAAATGACGTTGAGCATGGTTTCGGAACTGGCGGTGAACATGGCGACGACACCGGTCAGCGCAAGGCCGGAAGCCATGTAGTTGTAGACCTTGAGCATATGGGCGCGCAGGCCCTGGTCGATGCTGATCGAATCGGCACGCGATCCGGTGCGGAAAACGGTCTGGTTTCGGGGGTCGAAGGCCATGTGGCGATCACTCCATACGTTCAGGTTGGATATAAAAAAGCTCTCAGATGCTAATATGTCAGGAAAATGGGGCGAATCAAGGGCGTCTCCGCTTAATGGGTAGAAATTAAGTACCGGGTGTAACGCTCATTCATTGCGCAAATGACCACTGGCTTTTTCGCCCAGCGCGCGCCACGTGCCGAAAAACCCCGCAATCATGGTCAATGCAATCGCCGCTGACACTGTAGCAATGGCTTCAAGCGGTAAAAAAATCCATGTCATACCCATGATGTATTGAATCACAGCCCAAGATATCAGCGTGCCGACAAGCGCGCCAACCAGACCCGTAAACAGCCCCAAAAGCCCATATTCGAGCAAAAATGCCCCCATCACCTGACGTCGCGTTGCGCCCAAAACTTTGAAGACAACCGAATCGAACACACGGCGTGATCGCGCCGCGGCGATGGTGCCGCCTAGCACGATGATGCCAGCCAGTACGGTCACGGACGCCGTGCCCGTGACCGCAATGCCGATGCCTGCAATGATGCGATTTGCGGCGTCCAGCGCATCACGCACCCGAATTGTGGAGACGTTGGCGAAATTTTCCGCCACCACGCGCTCAATCTCCGGTTCGGATTCGGGCGTGGCCTTGATGGCGGCAATGTGGGTATGGGGGGCATTCTCTAGGGTTCCGGGGGCGAAGATGATGGCAAAATTGAAGCGCAGCGTGCGCCAGTCGATTTTGCGTAACGATGCGATCTCGGTGGTGATTTCTCGGCCTAAAATATTCAGGGTCAAGGTATCGCCCACGCCGACGCCAAACCCACGCGCGACGGTGGCGTCGAAGGATATTTTTGGCGGACCGGAATAGTCTTCAGGCCACCACGTACCACCGACAAATTCCGTGCCTTCCGGCGGTGTCGCGGCATAAGACAGGGCGCGATCACCGCGCACCGCCCAGCGTACGCCGGGATCGATATCGACTTCGTCAACGGGCACACCGGCGATCTTGACGATGCGTCCCCTGAGCGAAGGCTTGCGCATCAGCCCACTGGCCCCGGGCACGGCGCTGACGATTTCATCGAACCGCGCCACTTGATCGGGCTGGATGTCGATGAAGAAAAAAGCTGGGGCTTGATCTGGTATTGTGTCTTGAACTTGCTTGGCGATGTTGCCTTGAATCAGCGCTACGGCCACCAGAACCGACAGACCGACGCCGAGCGCCTGCACCACCCGAGGGGTGGCCGTGCCTGGGCGGTGCAGGTTGGTGAGCGCCAAGCGGGCAATCGCGTTGTTTGGTCGCGGCGCATGCTGAGTGGCTTTCATCACCGCTAGCGCGCCCAGATGCAACAAGAACACCGTGCCGATGCTGACCGCCACGAACCAGTAGGCGAACGCGCGCTCTTGCGCCCAATAGATCACCAGCGCTCCTAAAATGATGATGCCGAGGAGCACCGTCAAGGCGTAGCGCGGCTTGGGCGGCGCGGTCACCGGCATGACATTGGTGCGAAACAAATTGGCTGCGGGGGTTTCTTGGGCTTGGGCCAGGGGCCATAACGCGAACGTCAGCGACACCAAAACGCCGAAGACAGCAGCTTTGAAAAGGACAAACGGATAGAGCGCAACTTGAGGCACCACCGGCAGTTGGTCCTTGATCAATTCAACCCCGATATAAGGCAGCAGCGCGCCCAAGCCCAATCCGATCATGATGCCGACAAGGCTGAGCGCTAGGACTTGCAAGAGATAGATTTGAAACACCAGCTTCCCTGGTGCGCCCAGGCACTTGAAGGTGGCAATGGTGGCCGTTTTGGTTTCAAGGTAGCTGTGCACCGCCCCCAGCACGCCGATACCGCCGACCAAAAGCGCTGTCAGTCCCGCGAAAGTGAGAAACAAGGTGAGGCGATCGATAAACCGCTGCAAACTCGGGGCGGCGTTTCCGGGGCCGTGGATGCGCCATCCGGCATGTGGAAACTCGACCTTGAGCTGTTCAATAAAAAGTTCCGGATCGACTTTGGCGGTTAATTCCAGGCGTTCGTGATAGCGGATTTGACTGCCCAACTGAACGAGACCCGTGTCGGGCAGCGCCGCCGTGGACACCATCAGGCGTGGTCCGAAATTGATAATAGAGGCGACCCGATCGGGCTCTTTTGTAATCACCGCGCGCAACTGAAAAGTAGCCTTGCCGACACGCACGGTGTCGCCAATGGCAAGTCCCAGTTTCGGCAGAAGGCCCGCATCCACCGCAGCGCCCCAGACTCCGTTGATTTTAGACAACTGGCCTTGCAACTCGGATGGAGGGTCCAGTTCCACAGCGCCCATCAAGGGGTAGAGAACATCCACGCCCTTGAGTTCGACCAGCGTGCGGGCACCGGCGGTCTGGGCCATGGCCTTCATTTCCATGGTGGATGAAAGGCGTGTGGTGCTGGTTTCCAGATAGGTTCTCTGCTCATCCGTAATCGGCTGATGTTGGGTGCGTAAATCCACGTCGCCACCAAGCAAGGTACGTGCATCGGCCATCAGGCCGGATGTTACGGCTTGAGAAAGGCTACCCACGGCGGCGATGGCCGCCACGCCCAACGCCAGACAGGCGAGGAACACGCGAAAGCCTTTCAGCCCGACGCGCATTTCCCGCGACGCGATGCGCCACGCAAGGGACAGCCCGGGAGAGGTAGCCCCTTTCACGGCGTCAGCTCACGGGCTCGTCGGCGACGATATGCCCGTCCGCCATGGTGAGGATGCGGCTGCACCGTTTCGCCAGCTCCGGGGCGTGGGTGATCAACACCAGCGTGGTGCCTTTGCGGTGGTGCAAGTCGAATAACTGCTCCATCACCGTGTCGCCGGTCTTGCCGTCGAGATTTCCGGTGGGCTCATCGGCAAGCAGAAGGGTCGGTTCGGTGACGAACGCGCGCGCCAACGCGACGCGTTGCTGTTCACCTCCCGACAACTGGCCGGGATAGTGCTCCAGACGATGGCCCAGGCCCACGGCGTCGAGCTGTTCGCGTGCGGCTTCAAATGCCTGGGCGCGCCCTGCGAATTCCAACGGTAGAGCGACGTTTTCCAACGCGGTCATGGTTGGCACCAGATGGAAATTCTGAAAAACGATGCCCGTGTGCTCACGGCGAAACAGCGCCAGTTTGTCCTCGCCTAGGTTCGTGATGTCGTTGCCTGCAACACTTACCTTGCCTTCGGTCGGGCGTTCCAATCCCGCCACCACCATGAGCATGGAGGTTTTGCCCGAACCGCTAGGTCCCACCAGACCGATGGTTTCTCCACGCTTGATGTCGAGATTAATGCCGCGCAGGATGTTGACCTCGCCGGCATCGCTGCTAAGTCTCAGGTGAATGTTGTCGAGCTGGATTGCGGACGAAGGCGTATCGGAAAGCGTTGATGGCGTATCGAGCATAAAGGGCACCTGGAATGCAGTTTTTGATCAACCGATCGCAGCGCTCCCGAAAAGTCGGTGGCAGGAGGGCATACACTCCGGGATATGGCCTTATGGTCCGTGCTGTCAACGTGTTGGTTGTATTTGGCGGACTGATGGCGTTCACGATCCAGGCTCAGGCCCAAGTCCAGGCTCAGGCCCAAGTCCAGGCTCAGGCCCAAGTCCAGTCTCAGGCCCAAGTTCAGGGATCCGATCCGAAAATCGTCCTGGCGTTGGGTGACAGCCTGACGGCGGGCTACGGTTTACCCCAGCCTGACGCCTTTCCGGTGCAGTTGCAAGCTGCGTTGATTGAAGCTGGAGAAAACGTCACGGTGATTAATGGGGGCGTGTCGGGCGACACCTCGGCAGGTGGACGTTCGCGTCTGGAATGGCTTCTGACGCGCCCCATCGACGCGGTGGTCGTGGAACTGGGTGCAAACGACGGCCTGCGCGGTTTGGATCCGGACGAAACCTATAACAACCTAAATTGGATCATGGCGACCTTAAAAAAACATGATATCCCAACCTTAATCACGGGCATGTTGGCACCACCCAATCTAGGCGAAGACTACGGGGCCGAATTCAACGCCATTTATCCCGATTTGGCGCACACGTACGGCGCACGGTATGACGCGTTTTTTCTGGAAGGGGTCGCCGCCAATCCGGCGCTCAATCAGGCGGACGGCATTCATCCCAATGCGGACGGTGTGGCCGTGATTGTTAGACGCCTTGTCCCTATAATTCAAGACCTTCTCAAGCAAACGAAATAGGATTTTCCATGATCTATAACGAACTCGGGCGCACCGGCATGCAGGTGAGCCGCATCAGTCTCGGCACCATGACCTGGGGGCGGCAAAACACCCAAGATGAGGCGTTTGCGCAAATGGATTATGCGCAAGACCGGGGGGTCAATTTTTTCGATACCGCTGAATTGTATGCGTCGCCGCCGTGCGCCGAAACCTATGGTGCGACGGAAACCATCATCGGCAATTGGTTTAAGGTGCGTGGAGGTCGCGACAAGGTTATTTTGGCCTCTAAGATCGCGTGCAAAAACGTCAACGATCAAAACCCGCCAATCGACTATATGCGCGACGGCGGCATGAAGCTTGACCGCGCCAACATCACCGCGGCGGTGGACGCCAGCCTCAAACGTCTGCAGACCGATTACATCGATCTTTATCAGGTGCACTGGCCGGAACGGCGCACGAACTTCTTCGGCCGCCTGGGTTATGAGCACGACGACAACGATACCTCGACCCCCATCGAAGAAACACTGGATGCCTTGGCCGAAATCGTCAAGGCGGGCAAGGTGCGCGCCATCGGGCTATCCAACGAAACGCCATGGGGGGTGATGAAATATCTGGCGCTGGCCGAACAAAAGGGACTGCCCCGCGTGGCCAGCGTGCAAAACCCTTATTCGTTGCTGAACCGAACATATGAAATTGGCTTGGCGGAGGTCTCCATGCGCGAAGACTGCGGTCTGTTGGCCTATTCGCCGATGGCGTTTGGCGTGTTGAGCGGCAAGTACCTGGGTGGCGCACGACCCGAAGGCGCACGGTTGAGCTTGTTTCCATATTTTGATCGTTACGTACGTGGCTTGACCGAACACGCGACCGAACGTTATGTGCAGCTGGCAAACGATCACGGTTTGGACCCGGCGCAAATGGCGCTGGCATTCGTCAATCGCCAGCCGTTTGTGACCGCCAACATCATCGGCGCGACGACCACGGATCAACTCAAAGCCAACATTGCGTCTCTAGACGTCACGCTCGGTATGGAGGTTCTCGAAGGCATCGAAGTCATTCATCAAGACATCCCCAACCCCGCACCTTAAAATAGATACTTACGAGACGGAGGATGAGGTCATGGTCCGGTTGTTTGCGGGTCTCACGTTGCCTGATAGTCATCGCCAGCAGCTGGCCTTGATGCAGCACGGCATCAAGGATGCGCGCTGGGTGGAGCCGCGCAATCTGCATTTGACACTGCGTTTCATTGGTGAGGTGGACGAAAGCGTCGCCGAGGATGTGGTCGCGGCGTTGGACGCCGTACGCGCGGAGCCGTTTGCGCTGAGCCTTAAAGACATCGGAACCTTCGGCCGCCCGCCGCACAGCGTGTGGGCGGGGGCTGAAGACAGTCCGTCGGGCGCGTTGGCGCACCTGCAGAGCACGGTGGAAAGCGTTGTGGTGCGTGCGGGCTTGGTAGCGGAAGGACGGAAGTTTATCCCCCACGTGACGCTGGCGCGGTTTAAAAAAAACACCAGCCAAGAGCGTTTGGGCGTATTTGTTGCCGCGCACGCGGGACTGGCCCTGCCTCCATTCGAGGTCCACGGCTTCACCTTGTTTCAAAGCCACCTCAGCCATCTTGGCGCACAGTATGAGCCATACGCCGAGTACGGTTTTTAGAGGCCCAACAACTGGGGCAGTTCACGCATATCGCTGAACACGGTATGGGCGCCCGCGGCCTTTAAGGCCTCGACGTTTTCAGGGTCTGAATGACTGGCGCCGACAAATCCCAGAACCGTCATGCCCGCCGCCACGCCGCCACGCACACCGGGGGCGGCGTCTTCAACCACGATGCAGTTTTCTGGCATGACGCCCATCTTATAAGCTGCCAGCTCAAAGAGGTCCGGTGCGGGTTTGCCGTGGGCAACTTGGCTGGCGCTGTAGAGGCGGTCGTCGAAACGGTCAATGAGGCTGGTGATACTCAGCGAGTGGCGGATTTTTTCGGGCGTCCCGCTGGAGGCGACGCAAAAGGCCGTTTGGCTGTGAGCGAGACGCTCAAGGACTTCCGCCACACCGCTCACGGCCTTGAGATCACGCTCGAACGCGATGCGGTCACGCGCGCGCAACTGTTCTACAAAGTCACTGGGAAGCTCAAAGCCCCAGTCCCGGCGTACCATTTCGCCCACCGACTTGATCGACATGCCGGTGAAGGCGGCGCGACACTCTGACGCTCCGGTTGGACGGCCCAAGTCCGTGAGGTACGCAGCCAATTCGCGCGATGCGATCATCTCGCTGTCCACCAGCACGCCGTCACAATCGAAAATCACCAACTGGGGCATCATATTCAGTATCCGAACTTTCTCAGCGTGCGATCCACGGAGGCGACGTACGATCCGCCGAACAGGCGCACATGCACCAGCAGTGGGTAGAGATTGTAGATGTCGAGGCGCTCCTCAAAAAAGCCGGGGCGGATGGGCCGCAGTTCGTGATAGCGGCTGAAAAAGGCCTCACCGAAAGTGGAGAACAAGGTCGTGAAGGCCAGCTCGATTTCAGGATCGGCGAAATAAATGGCCGGATCAATAAACCCAGTGATGCGCTCACCTGCGCTCAAGACATTGCCGGTCCACATATCGCCATGGATCAACGACGGCTGGGCGGGCTCTTCGATCCAACGCTCCAGCACCTCGCAAAAATTTGATAGCCGTATCATGACGGCGCTGGGTAGGCGACCAATTCGCTCGGCCTCGCGGCCCATGAACATCAGGCGTTGGTCACGAAAAAAATCGCACCATTTGTGGGACCGGGGATTGGGCTGGTGCAATCCGCCGATGATCGTATCGCGTTCGAAACCGAACCCTTTCTCGGTGCTGAGATCATGCAAAGCTGCCACATGGCGCGCGGCGTCGCGCTGCACCACGGAGCCCAAACCGCCGCCGGTTTCCAACATCTCCATGAGCAGCAAACCATCATCGGCGCTGATGACCTTGGGCACCGGCAAGCGCGTGTGCGTATTTAGATAAATGAGCATGAAGCCTTCAAGGGCCAAACCGCCGGACCCGCCCACCTTGGCCACAAGCTCGCGCCCTGACGGCAGGGAGGCACGATAGACCTCGCCGACGCAACCGCCCGAAAGCGCGCTCACACGATCAGGACGTTCGCCGGTGATGGCATTGATGCGTGTGCTGAGCTCGTCGTGCATGGCTCTGGCCCGCTTTAGAGATGCTTTTCACGGATATCGGCGAGCAGCCCCTGTGCGGCTTGCTCGATCATGTCGTAGACGTGCTCGAAGCCGCCTTCGTAATAGGGGTCGGGCACTTCGCGGCGGCCCACGTCGGGGGCGAAGTCCAAAAACATGCCAAGCCGCCCCTCCCTATCCAAAGGGCAGATGCTCAGTAAATTCTGGTGGTTGGAGCGGTCCATCGCCAAGACGTATTCGAAGGTTCTGAAGTCCTCGGTGTGGGCCTGGCGGCCGCGCAACCCACTGATGTCGATGCCGCGGCGTTTGGCTTCGGCTTGAGCGCGCCCGTCGGGCGGCTCACCGATGTGGTAGGCGTGGGTGCCAGCGCTGTCGATGCGGATTTGATCGCCAAGGCCTTCGCGTTCGACCAGATCGCGAAACACCCCCTCGGCGGTGGGGGAGCGGCAGATGTTGCCAAGACAGACAAACAGGACACTGACCATGGGGTTTCTCCAAGATTTGGTGGGCCATGAACCTAAACGGTGGTGCGATTATCCGGTTGCGATCCGGTGCTGGCAACCTTCATTGGTGTAGGGTGGAGAAGGTCCTTAGTTTTGGGCGGCCTCGATGGTGTCGAAATCGCCAAGGCGATTGGCCTCGATGGTGGTGGTGATCATCGAAATGTAATCCGTTCCGAGTTCCGAATAGGCTTTGAGGTGATGCGCCAAATCCCACCCCGAAAGCGCCAACCCCTTCGCGCGCAATACGGCGCGGCGTTCGCGCAATGCCTGATAAGCTCTGTGTGTGTTGAGGGTCCGCATATATGAGCGTACCGAGCCTTGCAGCGTGGCAAAGCTTTTAACTTTAAAGCCGCTGGCGCGTTTGGGGCTTATACCAGGTGCATCGGGATCGAATGTTCGTTCACCGAACAAGGCGTTTCCTTCGCGTGCAAACCGCGATGTGCCCCAGGCGGACTCAATGGCGGCTTGGGCCAGAACCAAGGATGGCGGTAAGATGTCGATACGTTTGAGCAAAGCGTTTTTGCTCGCATGGCCGGGCTTTAAGCCGTAAGCGAGGGCTAAGGCATTGCGCTGCGTGGGTGACGAAGTGTGTTCCACGGTCCGGCGCTGGGCGAGAATCCGGCCGTTTTCGGCGGCGACGAGCGGAAGCATCTTGGCGATAAACAAAATTTTTCGCGCTTCCAGTTGCTCGGCATCGTGCGGCGAAACGGTGATGTCGCTGGCGCTGAAGTCGATGCGTTGCGCTGTGCGTGCGCGCTCCAGCGCCGCCCTAGCGATTTCAACTTGTGCGTTGAGATCGGGTGAGCTGAGCATGGCGAACGCAAATCCACCCATGAGAACAACAAGAAAGAGGCTCAGCCAGACGGCGATGGGTTTTTTGAAGACGCTGTGCATGGGGGTGGGGCTTTGCGGATGTGGACCAAGTGCGCGATGGTGGGCATGATGGACCAATCATGGATGATCTGGAAACCCTTCTTGTCGAGGTGCGGGCCTGCCGGGTGTGCGCCGATCACTTGGCGCATGGTCCCCGGCCCGTGGTGCGCATGGCCCAGGGCGCTAAAATTCTCATCATCGGTCAAGCGCCGGGCACCAAAGTGCACGAAAGCGGCGTGCCGTGGAACGATGCCTCAGGGGATCGGTTGCGAAGCTGGATGGGGCTGGAACGTGACGTTTTTTACGATGAACAGATCATCGCCATCATGCCGATGGGCTTTTGCTATCCGGGGCGTGCGGCGAACGGCGCTGACCGTCCACCCCGCCCGGAATGTGCGCCGTTGTGGCATGATCGTTTGCGCAGCCACTTGCCAAATGTGGAGTTGACCTTATTGATCGGCGGTTATGCACAAAAGCGCTACCTAGGGCCGTCGTGTCGTAAAACCATGAGTGAAACCGTGCGATGTGCGATGGATTACGGCCCAACGATCTTGCCTTTGCCCCATCCCAGCTGGAGAAATACCGGATGGATCAAAAAAAATCCCTGGTTTGAAACGGCGGTCATCCCAGAGCTGCGTCGCCGTATTTTCACGCTTCTCGAATGAAGTGATCGGAGAAATTCTAGAAAACGGCTCGCCTATGCTCGGTTTGCGATTGCCGGGTCAAATAAAATCATATAGATTTGCTTAACCAGAGTGGGGCGTGATTAATAAGATAAGTATAATCTTATTCACTCTTGGGGGTTTTAAGTGCTTGATACTGATTTGAAAAATAGGCTGATTCTCGATAATCCCTGGTGGACCACGGGGGCCGTCGAGATTGCGGTTCAGCGCGCCGCACGCCGTGCGTTCGTTCATCCGTTCCTTGAGCGGCTTCGCAACGGCGGCGGGGTTGCCGCCGTTCTGTCAGGGCCCGGACGTGCGGGCAAATCGATTCTCATCAAGCAAGTTATTCAGCTTTTGATAGGTGCGGGGGTTGAGCCGCAATTTTTGGTCTATATTCGTCTCGACAATCCGGCCTTCGCAAACCTGTCTTTGATCGATTTAGTCGACCAAGCGCTGCTGGCTTGTGGGATGAGCGCTGGCGGGGCGGGCGCATATGTCTTTTTGGACGATGTGCACAACGTGCCGGAGTGGGAAGAGCGTCTTGATGAACTGGCGCGCGCGCGCCCGTCGTGCCGCATCGCCGCCGTGACGGCGCTGGTCCCAGAGGCCGACACAGACGTGATGAGCACCGCTGCACAAGGCGCCAAACATAAGGGGCCGGGACCGTTTTCACACACCATTTTACCGCCGGTTCTGTTTGCGGAATATCTGCACATTAAACGCATCCGTGAAAAATTGTTTGATGCTTACGGCCGCTTGACGGATTTGGATGCGCTCAACAACGCCTTTGTCGATTACGTCAATATGGGCGGGTTTCCCGAGGTCGCCTTCGCCATCGGTGGACAGAGCGGAAATCCGGTCGATGTGACGTCGAAGATTTTGCACCGTGATCTGGCGGGTTTGTGCGGTATCGCCGACCAACGCGAAGTGGCCAAGTTGATGACCCGGTTGGCGTTGGAAACGGGCATTGAGACGAGCATCGAAAACCTTTCCAAAGATATGAGCGTCGCCAAAAACACGCTGCGCAAATATCTGGAATTTTTAGAGGCGTCGTACCTGATCAAACGAATTTGGCGGGTCGATGGCGAAGCGAAGCGGTTCCAACGCCAAACCAGATTTAAGGTTTATCTGACATCGCCCGCTTTGCGTGCGGGATTGGCTGGGCCGGTGGCCATCGCCGACGAGGCGATGGCGCGGTTGGCGGAAACGGCGGTCATTTCACAGTTTATGCATTCGCCGACATTCCAGCGGCTTTTTTACGCCTTTTGGAAAAAAGGCCGTAAACACAAGCACGTTTCGTTGGTCGAAATGCCGGCAAAAGGCTCGAAGCCGGTCAAGTGCATCGAACTGGACTGGTCGAACAAGGCCATCGCGCGCCCTCACGATGTGTTGGGCGATATGCTCGACTTTCTAGATGAGAATCGCCCCGCAACACCCTCCAAGGCGCTGACGCGAAACATGTCCGGAAAACGCTTCATCGGTGAACATGAAATCGGCTTCATGCCGGTCGCGGTTTGGTGCTTCGCCGTCGGCCAGGTTCTGCTTGAAGGCCCAGGATCGATTAAAAAATCTTCTTAAACAGATTGTTATAAATATTTTGTCATTTAATGATCTTATATACGGATTCAATTTATTAAGAATATTTAAAAATGTCTAATTTATTTCGAGGGTTCGAGGTCATTTTCCGGAGCGCATGATACAAAAAAAGGGCCACAAGGGCCCTTTTCGCTGTACGAAGGCGTCTATGCTCAACCTTTAAGCTTGGCCCCAAGGCGCAAGCGCAAAGCGTTCAGGCGGATGAAGCCTTCGGCGTCGTGTTGGTCGTAAACGGTATCTTCCTCGAACGTCACGACGTCTGCATCGTAAAGCGAGTTTGGCGATTTGCGCCCCGTGATAATCACGTTGCCCTTGTACAGTTTAAGTCGGACCGTTCCCGTGACGCGCTCGCTGGCTTTGTCGATGGCGGCTTGCAACATCTCACGTTCCGGGGCGAACCAGAAACCGTTGTAAACCGTCTCGGCGTAACGCGGCATCAACTCGTCTTTTTGATGCGCCGCGCCGCGGTCCAAGGTCAGGCTTTCCATGGCGCGCCGTGCATGGAACAGGACGGTGCCTCCGGGAGTCTCGTAAACGCCGCGCGATTTCATGCCGACGAAGCGGTTTTCGACGATGTCAATTGCGCCGACGCCGTTTGCGCCGCCCAAATCGTTAAGCTTCGCGAGCAATGTCGCCGGACTGAGTTTGTCGCCGTTTATGGCGACGGGGTCGCCCGCTTCGAAATCGATGGTGATTTCGGTCGGCTGGTCCGGGGCGGCCATGGGCGTGACCATGCGGGTGAGGATTAAATCGTAATCAGGCTCCTGCCACGGGTCTTCGAGAATTTTGCCTTCCGATGAAATGTGCAGCAGGTTGGCGTCCTGAGAAAAAGGCGATTCACCGCGCTTGTCCTTAGGCACGGGAATTTGGTGCCTTTCCGCATACTCAATCAACGACGTGCGCGACGAAAGGTCCCATTCCCGCCACGGCGCGATGATCTTGATGTCGGGATTGCAGGCGTAATAGCCAAGCTCGAAGCGAACCTGATCGTTGCCTTTGCCGGTGGCGCCGTGGCTAACGGCATCCGCGCCGACTTCGCGCGCAATCTCGATCTGGCGCTTGGCGATCAACGGGCGGGCGATCGAAGTGCCGAGAAGGTAGGTCCCTTCATACAGCGCGTTGGCGCGAAACATGGGAAACACATAATCGCGCACGAATTCTTCGCGCAAATCCTCAACGAAGATATCCTTGATGCCCATCATCTCGGCTTTTTGACGGGCCGGTTCCAGCTCCTCACCTTGACCGAGATCTGCGGTGAAAGTCACCACTTCGCAGTGGTAGGTTTCCTGAAGCCAGCGCAAAATGATGGAGGTGTCCAGCCCGCCGCTATAGGCCAGAACAACTTTTTTGATATCGTCCGCCATGATATGTGCCCCTAGTCGTTTCGAGTTTAGGGCTCATGCCGCCCCGTAACGCGCGCACTATAATCATAAACGGCGTGTGGGCAAGGGTCCCAAAGCGAGAACGTGAACGTGAAGGTGGATTAGGCGGCGAGCCAACTTTCAAAGTCGTCGCGCATGGCGGCGTAGGGCCGGTACCCTAAAGCCAAAAATGCGTACTGCCCATCCTCGGCGCACAGCACGGATGGAAAGCCCTGAACGCCAAAGGCCTGAGTGCGCTGGAAATCGGATGCGACATCGGCGCGCGTTTCGGCAGAATTGAAAAGAGCCAGAAATGCGACGGGATCGATTCCCACACTCGCGGCGAGGTCCGCGAGAACGTTCGCCTCGGTGAGGGTGCGGTTTTCGGCATAAAAAGCGCATTGCAAAGCTTCGTACATATCTAGAGCTTTGTGAGGATCAAGCTTGCGCGCGGTTACAACGGCGCGGCAGCCGGGCTCCGTGTCATAGACGAAATCGGTGTCGTCAAATCGGGCAAAGTCAAACGGCTGTCCGGTCTTCGCCTGGACGTCTTGCCAGTGATGGCGAATGTAGCCGCGCATGGCTTCGTCCCAAGGTTGTTCGGTGTCCGGGCGTAAGCCGCCCATGACAATGTGCACCTGTGCGAGGCCTTGGGCGCGCGCGACGATGTGCTTGAACTCAGGCGCGAAGCCCCAGCACCAAGAGCACATGGGGTCGGCGAACAGCAGCACGTGTTTACCGGGGCCGGGGTCCAGGGACTGCGCGCTAGGCTCAACTACGTCTTGATTTCCGATTTTGCAGATTTCAGTCACGAAGAGCCCTCCGACCCGTAATGGATAAAGCACTTTCTCCAACCGTGCTAGCCCCAAGAGGGGGGGGGAGAGGTGCGGTTACGTTTATTCGGCGGCGTGAGAGCTTGGTGACCATTGACCCGGCGCAAAAGCCTCGTCCAGCGGGGTTTCAGCGATGTGGTTCATGTAGTTGCTGATGGTCTTGGTTGCGACGGCAAGCAGGACTTCGAGAATTTGTGCCTTGCTGTAACCCGCCGTGAGAAAATCATTGATGTCGTCGCGGCTGAGATGGCCGCGCTTTTCGACCACCTTGATAGCAAAGCTGGAGAGGGCCGCGAGTTTGGCGTCGAGGATCGGACGGCCGTCCCGCACCGCAGCTATGGCCGCTGCCTCAAGCCCCGCCATCTTACCGACCACTGAGTGTGCCGCGACGCAATAGGTGCAGCCGTTGGCGCGGCTGATACTCAAAAACAACAACTGTTGTTCCGCAGGGGAAAAATCCGTTTCGCCCAGCAATTCATACGTTTGTGCATATCCTTTGGTCGTAACGGGTGATTCAGCCATGACATTGATGAGGTTGGGCACAAGGCCGAAACGTTCGACGTAAGCATCCATAACGCCATGCGCGCCTTCAGGTGCGCTGTCGCGTGTATAAAGGGTGAATAAAGACATTGGCGGTTCCATTCTAAAATGATCATTCAAGAATAAATTGAGCCTAATGGACAACTTAAGTTGATGTCAAATATTATTGAACGATTAGTTTATAATGAACGATATGTAATCAGTCGAGCACTCTGAGGGCCTGCGTTGCGATGTCACCAAGCATATCGGGGTCTGGATTGGCACGCGCCATGACATTGATGCCTTGCGCGATACCGACAAAAAACCGCGCAAGTTCGCGGGCATTTTGCAATGAAGAGATTTCACCGCGCGCCTGGCCGCGTTCGATGACGTTGGTTAAGACGTCTTCGAGTTCGGTGAGGGTTCCACGTATCCACGTGCCCATTGCGTCATTGCAGCCATACAATCCTGCAGCCGTATTGGTCAAAAGGCAGCCTTTGTGGTCCGTATCATCTTGGGCGCGGTCGACTAGGATATAGATGAAATCGGTTATCTGTTGTCGCGAGGATACGTTGTCGGGAGCGTTCGTCAGCATGCGCGTAGGCGAAGCGGCCCGATAGCGTTCCATGACGGTGGCGAAGAGGTGCGCCTTATCGCCAAAGGCATTGTAAAGGCTGCCCCGGTTCAGGCCGGTTGCCTCAACGAGGTCTTGAATTGAAGCATCGTCGAAACCTTTTTTCCAAAACACCTCCACGGCGCTGTCTAAAACGCTATCGTTATCGAATTCTTGTGGACGTGCCATGGGGCCTAGCCGTGTTGTCTTTTTGGAATAGACGTACAAAAATATACCGAAGAAGCCGTTGAGGAAACTAAAAACCTCAAACGCTTAAGGATTTGGGCTTTTCGTTGGCAGTTTCACGCTTGGTGGCGAGCGCCTTGAGCTTTTGGTTTTCGCTGTCCGATTTCAATTGTCCGCAGGCCGCCATGATGTCGCGGCCGCGCGGCTGGCGGATCGGCGCGGAAAAACCCAAATCGTTCAAGATGCGTGAGAATTTGTGCACCGCATTGTTGGACGACGTTTCATATTGGGTGCCCGGCCAAGGGTTGAACGGAATCAAATTGAACTTGGCGGGAATTTGGTATTGGCGCATCAACTTGGCCAACAATCGCGCATCGTCGGGGCTGTCGTTCACGTCCTTGATCATCACGTATTCCATGGTGATGCGCCGTGCGTTGCGTGCACCGGGATACGCGGCGCAGGCTTTGAGCAATTGATCGAGCGGGTATTTTTTGTTGATCGGCACCAAAACGTCGCGCAATTCATCGCGTGCGGCATGAAGACTGACGGCGAGGTCAACTTCGATCTCATCGCCGCACCGTGCAATCATGGGCACCACACCAGAGGTCGATAGCGTGATGCGCCGCCTGGATATGGCGATGCCTTCGCCGTCTTTGATGATGGTCAGGGCTTTTTTGACGTTCTCGAAGTTCATCAGCGGCTCACCCATACCCATCATCACGATGTTGGTAAGCAGACGGCCGTCCACGCCTGATGGCCATTCGCCTTGGCTGTCGCGTGCGGCCATCACCTGACCGACGATTTCCGCGGGTGTGAGGTTGCGCACAATGCGCTGGGTGCCAGTGTTGCAGAAATCGCAATTGAGCGAGCAGCCGACCTGGCTGGAAATGCACAGCGCGCCTCTGCCCTCGTCAGGGATGAAAACGGTTTCGATTTCGTTGCCGTCTTCCAGACGCAGCAGCCATTTTTGCGATCCGTCGACGCTGGTCAAATGGCGCACCACGTCGAGACGGCCGATGTAAAAATGATCCTGTATTTTGGCATGCAGAGATTTGGACAGGCTCGTCATCGCAGCGATGTCTTTTACGCCTTGATGATAAAGCCAGTGCCATATCTGCTTGGCGCGAAAAGGTTTTTCGCCAATAGACTTCATGGCCTCGACAAGCTCTTCGCGGGTCAGGCCGACCAAGTTGGTGCGCGTGTGTGTCATGATGGCCCTCATATAAGGGCTTTTGGGCCGAATCGCAAAGATTCTGCGTTCATTCGGCGCGCCTATTTAACGTCACAGGCTTTGTTGATGGCTTTCAATGCTGCGGTGAAACCTTTCAAGGAATAGGTATCGGTGGTCAGCGTGCCGCGTGAGGAGGTGCCCTTTACGACCAGTTTTCCACCCGCGCGCATCGCGGCGATCAGTTCTTTGTCCGCCTTGGCATCAAAGGCCCAGGCATGACCGCCTTGGGTGAATAGTTTGAAGGTCGTTTTGCCATCGACCGTGGCGGTGGGCTGTGAACCGCGCTTGAAGGTATAGCCGGCCTGAAAACTGGCTTCGCCGATGCGGTTTTCCTTGGGGCGATGGGAAATGATCGCCAGCACCGTGCCGCGCTTGGTGTACTTGCCTTGCGATTTTTGAGGTTCAGCGGACATAACGCAGATTGGGTGGCCGTTTTCCAGGTCTTTAATGGCCTGCCAATCGCCACTTTCGAGTAGCGTTTCACCGTGTGCGGCTTGGGCGGTCAAGCCAAGCAAAAATACCGTGTTGATCAGAATGCGTTTGCTCGTCATGTTGTCAGTTTACTCATCAGAGCCGAGTGGGCAAGACCCTGTTAAAATGGAACACAATACCATGACCTCACCCAATCCTGTCCTTGTCGAAGTCTCACGCGGCGGCTTTGTCGAAAGCCGCCACCGCGGAGCGTGCGCCGTGGTCAGCGCCGAGGGCAAACTGCTGCAATCGTGGGGGAATGTGGATGCGTTGGTGTATCCGCGTTCGGCGCTCAAGCCCATTCAGGCGTTAGCGCTGATCGAAAGCGGCGCGGCGGATCGTTTTCAATTGAGCGACGAAGAAATCGCGTTGGCATGCGCATCCCACAACAGCGAACCGTTTCATGTCGAGCGCGTTGGCGCCTGGTTGCGGCGTGTCGGATTAACGGTCGATGACCTGGAATGCGGGGTGTGCGAATCCATTTCGCTTGATGTCACCAAGACGATGAGCCGCGACCATGAAACATTTACACGGGCGCACAACAATTGCTCGGGTAAACACGCAGGGTTTCTTTCCACAGCCGTGCACCTGGGGGAACCGACGAAGGGCTACATCCAGCCCGGCCATCCGGTGCAAAGGCGTGTGACCGAGACGGTTGAGCAGATAGCGGGCGTAGCGCTGGACTCGGCACCGTGCGGTACGGACGGTTGCGGTATTCCCGTATTTGCATTTCCATTGCATGCGTTAGCGCACGGTATGGCGCGCATGACGTCAATGGACTTGGGCGAGGTGCGCACTGCGGCAGCCCAGCGTGTGCTGGCGGCCATGGCGGCCTGTCCGCAATGTGTAGCGGGAAGCAAGCGTTTCGACACGCGGGTGATGGAAGCCTGCGGAGGTGAAGTGCTGGTCAAAGGGGGCGCGGAAGGTGTTCATATCGCCATGGTGCCGGAACGCGGCCTGGGCATCGCCTTGAAGGTGGACGATGGAACGATCCGGGCATCAGAGCTGGCCATGGGGTGCGTGCTGGATGGTCTGGGTTTGCTGAACGAGACGGCTCGCAAGGCACTTGCGGATTTGATCGAGAAGCCGGTGATCAACACGCTTGGGGACCGGGTCGGGGAAATGCGCAGGGGCGTGGGCTTAACGTTCTGATCGTGCCTTAAGCGCTGAAGCCGTCTGGGTCGAAACCTTCGCCCAAAGGCGGGTCCTGGCGAAATTTATCGAGTTGACGCAGCACCGGACCACCGTGTTTGTGCTCGTCCAATGGCTCGACCGGCCCGCCTGCGCGCACCGGACGTTCGGCAAACCGGCCCATGGACAGGCTGCGATCATACATCACCACGGCGGCGGCAACGGAAACATTGATGCAAAAGCGGGTGGGAATCTTCAGCACGAACTCACATTTCTCCACCATTTCCGACGACAGAGAGCCGCGTTCCGGCCCCAGCACATAGGCGCATTGGCTGGGATGGCGAAAACTGGGTAAATCCACGGCGTCGTCGGTCAACTCAACACCGACCAAGCGGCAGCCGTTGGGCAACAGCATTTCACCGACCGTGGGAAAACCGTAAAAAGGCAGATGCTCGAGAGCGTTTGATGTATCGGCGAGAGCGCCCTTATGTTGCTTGTATTGAGCCGCCACGGTGAAGACGAAGCTTGCGCCGAAGGCGTGCGCCGTGCGGAAAATCGCGCCCGCGTTCATGGATTTGCTGATGCGTTCCACACCGACGCCGAAATAACCTCTCATGGTGCACTCCAATGTGTCTTATAGCCTTCAAGGCCTTGTGGGAGCGCAAAATGGCCGAAACGTCAAAACGATGCAAGTGTCACTAAATTAAACAAAAATATTATGTAATAATATTAGAACTCGCCCATAGCTAAATATAATGATAATCTTTCGCACAACGCGGGTATCAATCCGTGAGGAAAATGAACATTAGGGAGTTATATTTATGTACAGGTATTTGATGATGAGCCTTTTTGCCGCCTTGGTGTTGGCCATGGGCGCACTTGTGTCCCCGGCGCAAGCGAGTGATGGCTCAATGCATCATGTGGTGTTTCATGTCGATGAGAATGATAAAGCCAAGATGAATCTTGCGCTCAACAATGCCGCCAACGTTACAAAATACTACGAAAGTAAGGGCGATAAGGTTGAGATTGAAATCGTGACCTATGGACCTGGGTTGCACATGCTGCGCACAGACACGTCGCCGGTGGCCAAGCGTTTGGAAACTTTTTCCATGCAATACGAGAACATATCGTTTGCCGCCTGCGCCAACACGATGAAGGGTATGACCAAAAAGGAAGGTAAAGCGCCCGAATTGGTCAAGCTTGACAACATTCACGTCGTACCGTCCGGCGTGGTCCAACTTGTCGAACGCCAAGAACAGGGCTGGAAGTATGTTCGACCGTAGTTTTTGAGCAGATCGCACGCTCCGCATGCAGCGGGCGTCGTCTCTTTTGAGGCGGCGCCTGCTTTTCGTTGGACTGACATTTAGGCGCGTTTGATCCTCTTAAAATGGCCGGGTCTCGCCAACACCAGGACGTTTCCGGCCAAAACCAATCCTGCGCCCGCAACTGCGGTAGGGGTAAAAATATATCCCTCCAGCCACACCGACAGACTTAAGGCCACCACCGGAAACAAGACGGAGGCATAAGCCGCTCGTCCCGCACCAATGCGCCCCAGCAACGTCAGATAGGTGCCGAACGCGATGATGGAGCCGAACACCGCGAGATACACAAGCGACGAAACGTATTGAATTGAACCATCCCAGTTGAAAGGCAGGCCGTTCCACCATGCATATATAAATGTAAATGCCGCACCGTACGCCATTCCGTAGGTATTGACCTGCAAGACCGGCAGGCCCCTCTTTTGATTGCGTGCAGACGCCATATTGCCCAGGCTCGCCAACACCGTTGCGATGACGCACAGCAAAAGTCCGTAAGCACCTTCATCGCGAAGATCGAGGCCCGAAATTTCGGTCCAAAACACCAGCATTAAGCCTCCGATGCCGCAGATGGCTCCCAACATCATTTGCATTGTCACCGGGGTGGCGAAGAATATTCGCCCAAGCAGAATGTTCCAGCCGACGATGGTGGAAAACACCACCGCAATCAACCCGGTGGTGAGTAGACCCGTGGCGACGTAAAACACCGCGTAATTGGCGGAAAACAAGAACAAGCCCTGCACCGCCATCCACATATGGTCGCGGGCGGAGTAACGCATGTCTTTACCTTTGATGATGCACCACAACACCAGCAAAACGGCGGCCAAGGCGAAACGATAGGCGACCGAGACTTGCGGTTCAACCACGCCAAGCTGTAACTTGATCACGTACCATGTAGACCCCCAGATCAACACCGTGATGGCGTACAGGGGAAGCGTGTTCTGAGGCATAAATAACTCCTAAGAGCTAAAATCTGGGGAGGCCATCGGCAAGCTTTGTCAGCGCTGCCCGCGCACTGTGTTTGACTTTATCGAATGCGCAGTTTAGGGCTAACGGCGGACCTGGGGAAGCTCACAAGGGCGGCGACCAGGATGTTTTCGCATCAGGTCATTTAAAACGAACGGGAATAATGATGCTCCATACCATTCTCGATAAACTGCCGGCAGGACCGACGATGTTTTTTGGCGCAATCTACGTGATCATGCCGATTTTGCCCGAACCTCATCTGGTGCAAAAAGCCATGATGCTGGCGAACGGGTTGGCGCTTGCCCCCATCGATTGGTTCGATATCGTATTGCATTCCAGCGGTGGGTTGCTGGCGCTGGCTGTTTACCGCCGCAGCCGTCAACGCGCCGCAGAAGCTGCCGCCGCCGCAAGCGCCCCCTTACCTGAGGATAAACAGGCGTAAGCGTCGCCATTTCGCCGCAATGCGATACTCGCAACCCTGATGCGCATTTTGCGTTGTGGTTGTGGGGCTAAACCCCCCATATGGTGGCAGGCTTGCCCCAAGACTGAGGACGCACCATGTCGCCCAAGGCCCTTCACGCCCGCTTTTTGGCCCTTCCGCCTGCCGCCAGTGGCGCAATATGGATGAGCTTGGCGGCGTGCTTTTTGGGTGCCTTGAGTTTGCTGGTGCGCAATATTTCCGCAGACCTGCATCCTTTTGAGATCGCTTTTTTCCGCAACATCGCCCAGTTGCTTCTGATGCTGCCGTGGGTGGTGATGGCGGGGATCACGGTCCTTCGCACCAAGCGGACCTGGGCGCATGTGCGTCGCTCGATTTTCGGTATCTGTGCGATGCTGACGTGGTTTTCGGTTCTCACCATGATGCCCATCGCCGAAGCCACCGCGATCAGCTTTTCCGCGCCGTTGTTCACCACGGCGGGTGCGGCCTTGTTTTTGAGCGAACAGGTCGGGGTGCGCCGCTGGCTGGCGACGGCAATCGGTTTTGCGGGCGTGCTCTTGATTATTCGTCCGGGCTTTCATGATGTCGGTCAACCGCAGCTTCTGGCGCTGTTGGCGGCGGCCTTAATCGCGGGTGCGATGCTGTCGAATAAATCGCTGTCTAAGACGGAACCGCCCAACGCTATGGTGGTTTGGATGGGGGTCTATATGAGCCTATTTTCACTTCCACCGGCGCTGACGGTGTGGACGTGGCCCCAGGCTCATGTGTGGGGCTGGTTGCTTGTTTTGGGGATTGTCGCGACCCTGGCTCATCTTGCCATCAACAGGGCGTTTGGGGCGGCGGACGCGTCGTTTATCGCGCCTTTCGGTTTTGTGCAGATACCCTTTGTCGCCGGGGTCGGATTTATCGCATATGCCGAGGTGCCGGATTTGTGGACCTGGGCAGGCTCGGCGGTGATTGTTGCGTCAGGCATTTATATTGCGCACCGCGAAGCCAAACATTCCAAAATCATGGCCGTTCAGCCTGCACTGGGTGTCGCTACGCTGGGGATCGAGAAAACTTAATGTTCAGACGTCGGTTGGGGCTCGTCAGAGATCGCCGCGCCGTTTTGGCCGTCGTTGCTATTGGACTGAATGGTGATTTCCACGCGCCGGTTTTTAGCGCGATTTTCCGGACTGTCGTTCGGCGCTAGGGGGCGAGAGTCGGCGAAACCCTGCACCGTGATGCGGCTTGGGTCGATGGTCGTATGCTTTAAAATAAACTGTGCCACGGAGATTGCGCGACTGGCCGAGAGGTCCCAGTTGGATCGGTATTGAGCTGTTGATATGGGAAGATCGTCGGTGTGCCCAGAAATAAGAATTTGCCCCTCCGACTCTTCAAGAACACTCAGAAATTTCGACAGAATGGGGAGAAATTCATCCTTTAACTCGCCACTGCCGGACGGGAACGAAACCTGATCGGGAAAACGCACCACGGTGACGTTGCCCGCGTGAATGAGATCAATGACATCGCTGGCGATTTCGCTCGCCATGACGGTTTTCAGATCGTTGAAGGTGCGTTTGGCTTTTTCAGCGGCTTGATCGGGCACGACTTGAACGGGCTCTTCTGGGCCTTTTTCGACATCCTCCTCCTCTGGCGCGACGTACTCGGTCACGTCCATTTCCGGGATGGGGATCGGTAGCACATGTTTGCTTGCGCTGGCTGCGGGGCTGCCGTCCAATTCAATGATGCCGGACTTCTTGTCCATCGACTGAAGGCCGAAAGCATCGCTCATGGCGCCGGCGATTTTTTTGAATTTATCGACCTCCATGACGGAAAAGGACAGCAACAATACAAAAAAGGTCAGCAGCAGGCTCATCAGATCGGCGAACGTGACGATCCATGTGGGCGCACCGGCTTGACCTTTCTTTTTTGGGGCGGCCATTACGCGCCGTCCTCATCCGCTTCATCTTCGTCGTCGGAGCGGCTGCGCTGGTTTTCCGGCAGAAATCCTTCGAGAATGTCGGCCAGGATCATGGGGCTTTGGCGGGCGTGAATTTGCATGATGGCCTCGAGAATCAGCTCCTTGGTCAAGCGCTCCTCTTCCGTTTTGCTTTCCAGCTTATCGGCAATAGGCAGTGCGATCAGGTTCGCGATCACCGCGCCGTAAAGTGTGGTGAGCAAGGCGACCGCCATGGCGGGACCGATGGTTTGCGGGTCTTCCATGTTGGCGAGCATTTGGACCAAGCCGACCAAGGTGCCGATCATGCCGAACGCCGGGGCGGAGTCGCCGATCGCTTTAAAAATGTGTGCGCCTTCGTCGTGGCGGTGGATGGACAATTCCATGTCGCGGATCAGCGCGTTGCGCACCACTTCCAGCGGGTGGCCGTCGACGCACAGCTTGATGCCGCGTTTGAAAAACCGATTGTTGATGTCCGCGCCCTCCAATGCCAACAGGCCGTTCTTGCGCGCCATCTCGGCCAGTTCCAAGGACACTTCGATCAGGCCGCGCGGGTCCTCTTGAACGTTTTTAAGCGCCGAGGACGCGCCGGTCTTGAATGCGGAAAAAACGTTTTGCAGAGGAAATTTGACAAAGGTCGCGGCCAGCGTACCGCCCACCACAATCAAGAACCCGGGTAGATTGAGAAATAAATCCAGGCCTGAGCCGAACAGAATGGCACCGATCACGACGCCGATGCCAACCACCAAGCCAATAAGTGTGGCGAAATCCATCGTGTATCCCTAAGCCCTCGTCAAGCATCTGGCCGTACCTGGACTCAGTACGGCTGGCATTTAATTTTGCCTTTCTTGCGCGCCTTAGTGAAAACTATCGTCCAATGGACCCACAAGCGCAAGTCTGTCAATAAGTTAGAGTCACATGTTTAATTAACCGCGCACCGCTGTGACTGGATGTTGCGGCCCGTGCTCATAGCCTCAAGACACAAGTTGATTGGTGTTGTAAATACACCTCCAAAAAATACGCTTAGCTAAATCACCTTACATTTGAGAACCTCAACATAAGTATGTTTATTTATTCTTATGTAATAATTATTTGATATCATGTATAAATGTCAGAGTGTTCCGTCAATGGCCTGGGCCAGCCCGAAGTCTAGTTTCGTCAATCCACCAACATCATGGGTGCTGAGGCGCACATCGACGCAATTATAGATATTGGTCCAATCCGGATGGTGGTTCATCTGTTCGGCGATGAAGGCGACGCGGGTCATGAACGAAAAGGCGGTGGGGAAATCGCGAAAAGAATAATGCTTCTCAATGGCGTTTCGGTTCTCTGTCAGGCACCATCCAGAAAGTTCGGCGAGTTGAGATTCGATGGCCTCGGTGTCGAGTAAGGCGCTCATGATTATGCTCCTGTTGTTGCGCTGCATTTGGTCCATGAATTTGTGCCGCGCTATATGCCACGTGGCGACACTTGGCGCGAACGTCAAGGGGCGTTACTCTTGCGCCATGATCGCGCACTTTACGTCACCGCCGTTACTGGACGATTTTGAATACATGGCTCGCGAGGCTTATCGCGCTTTGCCGCGGGAGTTGTCGCAATATTGTGACGGCGTGGTGGTGCGTGTCGAGAATTTTCCTGATGCGGAAATTGAGCGGGGTATGGGGCTTGAAAGTCCGTTCGATCTGTTAGGCCTGTACCAGGGCGTGGCATTGGGCGACAAAAGCCTCGCCGATACGCCGCTCGGCGTGGATATGATCTTTCTTTACCGCCGCCCAATCTTGGATTACTGGTGTGAGAGTGGTGAGGATTTGCAACACCTTATCCGTCATGTTCTGATACATGAGATCGGCCATCATTTTGGCCTTAGCGACGCTGACATGGAACGCATCGAGGCCACCGTCGGAGACGTCTGCGCATATTAACGGTCATGATCCTTGGGGAGAAAATCAGTGAGCAGCGTCGTCAAGCCTTTGGAGCCGAGCGTCCTCTATACAGTGTGCTCAAAGGCGCATTTGGATTTTAAGACAACGAAGGATTTAAAGCCGCATGACAGCGTGATCGGCCAAGCGCGCGCGGTGGAATCCATCCGCTTCGCCATCGGCATGCGTCACGAAGGCTACAATCTGTTCGCGTTTGGTCCCGAAGGCACCGGAAAATCCAGCACGGTGCTGCGGTTCTTGCGCCGTGAAGCGAAAACACAGTCCGCGCCGTCCGATTGGTGCTACGTCAACAATTTCGAAGAACCGCACAAACCCCGCGCTTTAGCGCTTCCGATGGGTAAAGCCAGTCCTTTGCGTGATGATATGGAACGCCTTGTCGATGAGTTGCAAGGGGCGCTGCCCGCGGTTTTCGAGGGTGAGGATTATAGCCAGCGCAAGGAAGCCCTAGAGCAAGAGCTTAAGAGCCAGCATGAAGGTGCATTTTCCAAATTGCAAGAACGCGCGGAAGCCAGCGGCATCGCCCTGGTGCGCACGCCCATGGGCTTAGGTCTGGCCCCGGTTGAAAATGGAGAAGTGCTCAGTCCGCAGGCCTTTGACAAATTGTCGGATAAAGATCAGAAGGCGCGCCAGGCATCGCTTGCCGAACTGCAAGATCAGCTTGAGGAAATTCTTGCGCAAATTCCCAAATGGGAAAAGGAACACCGTGAGAAATTACGCCAACTCAACCGAGATGTCACCAAGCACGCGGTGGGGCACTTGATCGAAGAGCTGGAAAAGCGCTGGCACGAACACGAAAATGTCATGGCCTACCTTGAAGCTGTCCGCAAAGACGTGATCGACCATGCCGCAGATTTTTTGCCGTCCGCAGACCAAGCGCAGCAGCCGGTCAGCACTCCCGGCCAGCGTCATGCGACAGGGGGGGCGGGCTCGTTCCGTCGCTATCAAGTTAATGTCGTCGTCGATAACTCGACCGGCACAGATACACCAGTCGAGGGTGCGCCAGTCATTGAAGAGGAGCATCCGACCCAACCTAATTTGGTGGGCCGGGTTGAGCACCTAAGTCAGATGGGTACCTTGGTCACGGACTTCAATTTGATCAAGGCCGGTGCCTTGCACCGCGCCAACGGAGGATATCTGGTGCTGGATGCCCGGCGGGTTTTGATGCAGCCGTTTGCCTGGGAGACCCTGAAACGGGCCTTGCGTGCGGGCCATATCCGTATCGAAAGTCCGGCGGAATCCCTAGGCTGGGCCAGCACGGTTTCTCTAGAGCCGGAACCTATCCCCTTGAACGTCAAGGTGGTGATGTTGGGTGAGCCGATGCTCTATTACTTGCTCAGCATGTATGACCCGGATTTTAAGGAATTGTTCAAGGTGGCTGCCGACTTCGCCAACACGATGGATCGCGATGAAGGTGGTGTCAGGGATTACGCAGGTTTGCTTGCTGGTCAGGTGGAACAAGAAGGCCTGCGCCATCTCGATCAAGGCGCGGTGGCGCGGGTCATCGAACAAGGTGCGCGCATCGCCGGGGATGGGGAAAAGCTCACCACGCATATGGCGTCGGTCGTGGATCTGGTTCGCGAAGCCGATTACTGGGCGGGGGTCGAAAATGAGAAGGTGATATCGGCCCGTCACGTCCAAGAAGCCATCGACGCCAAGACTTACCGCTCCGACCGGTATCGCGAGCGCTTGCAAGAAGAAATTCAGCGGGGCACGTTCGTGATCGAAACCGAAGGTGAGAAAATCGGTCAAATCAACGGACTTTCGGTGCTGCAGCTCGACAGCTTCGCGTTCGGTCGTCCATCGCGCATCACGGCGAATGTGAGCATCGGCAAGGGTGAGTTGGTGGACATCGAACGCCAAGTCGAGTTGGGTGGCCCATTGCATTCCAAAGGCGTGATGATTTTGGAGAGTTTCCTTAATGCCCGCTTTGGTCAAGACGGGCCGTTGGCGCTGAGTGCACGCATTGTGTTTGAGCAATCTTATGGCGGCGTCGATGGCGATAGCGCGTCCTCGACGGAACTTTACGCTCTTATGTCGGCGATCGGCGGCGTGGCGATCAAGCAATCCATTGCCGTGACGGGATCGGTCGACCAGTTGGGCCGGGTGCAGGCCATCGGCGGCGTCAATGAAAAGATCGAAGGCTTTTTCGACGTCTGCGCGGCACGCGCATTAACGGGGGAGCAGGGCGTGATGATTCCCGCCGCCAACGTCAAGCATTTGATGTTGCGCAGTGATGTGGTTAATGCCGTAGAAGCTGGACGGTTCAACGTCTGGGCGGTGGAAACCGTTGATCAAGGTATCGAAATCCTGACCGGTCTGCCAGCGGGCGAGGTCGGTGAAAATGGCGAATATCCCATTGGCAGTGTGAACCGTGCGGTGGCGCGGGTACTGCGTCAATTTGCGGCAAAAGTGCGCGCGTTCGCCACCGGTACGCCATCGGCCCCAGCCAATGCCATCATCAAGGTCGAACCAAGACACGATACGTGATGCGCCCTATTTGGCGTTGGTCGTCGTCGAGCTTGGCATCAAACCCTTCAGGAATTTAAAAACATCCGGGTTGCCATCGAGAATTTGAGCCAGCTGCACCAGCCCGGCGATGCTTTTGTGAAGGTCATCCGACGCATTGACCTCAGTGGCCATGGTGGTGATGGCGGGTTCGGGTGATGAGGCAGCTTCGACCGGAGCCACGATGGGCTGCGTCGTGTCACCGCTGCTGGTGCTCCCCGTTGAGGTTGCGGCCATGACGGACGTTTGCGCCAGAGGGGTGGCGTCGGTCGTTGCGTCAGGCACCGCGCTTGTCGTGTTTGTGACGCCCATGCCTGTCACCGGCATGCCTGTGTCCGGCGATGTCGCATCTGTTGGGGCCATCGTCGTTGCATCAACTGGGGTGTCGATAGGGGCTTGATCGCCCATGTTGGCTTCCTCCTTCATGTCGGCGGCTGGCCTTAGCATGTCGACTTTATCGACGGCCTTGAGCAGCAGTTCCGCCATCAACAGCGCGTGCGCCCAATTCATGCGTAAGCCTTCTCGCCAAGGGTTGCTCGAAAATATGACGCTTGAAGTCCTGGGTTGTGACTGAAAAATGCTACCCAGGACTTGGCGGAAGAGCGCACGGTCAACGAAATACCTTGCGCCCACAATGCAGATGAGAGCACGGTTGAAACGGTGCGGGAACCGAGCGCGCGCCTATGCCGTTCAAGCGATATGTCGCAAGTGGCCGTCGAGCGAGTGGAATAGGCCGACGCTTTCAAAACGCCCGTAAAAAATTAAATCTTTGCAAGAAATAATCTATTTGATTTACCAGTTTGAATTGGGCCATGTCCGGGAACCAGGTATAGTCGCAGTCAATTCTTTGATTTGGTTCTGCGTTGCCGTAGAGCGGCTCGTGAAAGGCGCTTTTGCGTATCTTCGTACCCTTATTATTTTGCCTGATTTGCATCGCGGCGTCTGGAGTCGCGCAGGCGCAGTCCATCGATTTCAACATTGAGGAAAAAACTTATCTTGCGGCCAAGGAACGCATCACCATGTGCGTCGATCCGGCCTGGATGCCGTATGAGAGCATTGACGGTCATGGCAAGCATGTCGGCATTGCCGCGGACTTCATGGCGTTGTTTTCCGCAAAAATTGGAACGCCGATAGAATTGCTTGCGACCGAAACGTGGAATGAATCGCTTGAATCCGCGCGTGCGCGTAAGTGTGATATTTTATCAATGCTCAACAAAACAGATGAGCGATTGCAATATCTAAACTTCACAGCCCCCTATCTTCACTCTGCGGTTGTTTTGGTGACGCGCGGTGACGTGGTGTATCTTGATGGCTTCAATTCCTTGAGGGGTCGGACGCTGGGCGTCGTGAAGGGCTATGTGTACGAATCCCACATCCGTGAAAATTATCCCGACGTACGTTTGGTGTATGTCGAAACCCTTGACGAAGCCTTAAAGCGTGTATCAAGGGGCGAGTTGTTCGCCGCCGTGGACGCCATGCTGATCGTGACGTATCACATGCAGGCGCTGGGTTTAAGCAATTTGAAAATTGCCGGGCAAACTGATTTTGCACACGAACTGGCGGTGGGTGTGCGCAACGACGAGCCGCAATTGCTGTCCATAATGCAAAAAGCGCTTGCAGCAGTCACGCCAGTGGAACGCAATGAAATTATTCAGAGATGGTATGCGGTGCGCTTCGAACACGGCACGGACCACACCGTATTGTGGAGGGTGCTTGCTGGCGGCACGGTTCTGTTTGCGTTCATGCTCTATCGCTCTTGGATGCAGAAGCGCTTCAACGACAAGCTTAAGACCAAGAACGCGGAGCTTGAATATCTGTCCCAGACAGACCCACTGACGGGCGTATTCAATCGCCTGAAAACAGATGCCATATTGGATCAGGAATTTGAGCGATCACGTCGTTATGGCCGTAATTTCTCGGTGGTGATGTTCGATTTGGATTTCTTCAAGCAAGTCAACGATACTTACGGTCATCAAACGGGCGACCATGTGCTGATGGCGTCCAGCGCGCTGGCGCGGGCCAATATTCGAAAACACGACATTCTGGGTCGTTGGGGCGGAGAAGAATTCTTGATCCTGTGTCCTGAAACCGATCTCCAGGGCGCTGAACGTTTGGCTGAAAACTTGCGCCAGAAATTGGAGGTTTTGGAATTGAGCGAAGTTGCTTCCATCACCGCAAGTTATGGGGTTGCGCAACTTGGCCGTACGGAAGATGTCAAAGGCTTGATCGGGCATGCGGACGATGCGTTGTATGAGGCAAAGCAAAAAGGCCGCAACCGGGTGTGCGTGTATACGCCGATCATGCCGTGAAAGGCCGCGAGACCACGGGCGGTCCCATCAAGCTCAAACAAAAAACGCCGCCATCCATTCAGACGGCGGCGCATTGAAAATGGTGGAGCCGATCGGGATCGAACCGACGACCTCGTCATTGCGAACGACGCGCTCTCCCAACTGAGCTACGGCCCCTTAGGTGTTGGCTTGGTGCGACCGTTGCCAACACGTCAGCGATATATGCTTTTTGCACGGGGCTCTGTCAAGTCCGGATCGGGTTAAGATTTCTGGGCATTTGCGGCGTGCGGCCCTTGCGCGCGGAGGCCGAGGAGCATAAGTTTGGGTGCATTTTGACAAACAAATCGGTGGCCGTTCATGGACGTTGTGCTCATTCCCTTCGCTCGAGTGTTTAACGTGGTGCTCGATCTCTATGTGTGGGTCCTGGTTGCGGGCGTGGTGCTCAGCTGGTTGACGGCGTTCGGGGTGCTCAACACCAGCAACAGGGCCGTCTACATGATCGGTGATTTCATTTATCGGGTGACCGAGCCTGCGTTGCGTCCGATCCGCAAGATTTTGCCCGATTTCGGCGCGGTGGATTTGTCGCCCATCGTGTTGATCCTTGCCATCATGTTCCTGCAAAGCTTCGTCAACCGATTGATCATGAGCTTTGTCTGACGGAGGAAGAGAGACATTCTTTAAAACTTCACCTCAAGGCCTGCGCGTTCACATCCGCTTGACGCCGTCGGGGCGTTGCGACGGAATTGACGGTGTGATGGCGAATGCTGATGGCAATGGCGTGCTGAAAGCCAGCGTCACCAAAGCCCCCGAAGGCGGCAAGGCCAATCAAGCGCTGATCAAGATGTTAGCCAAGGAATGGAAGGTGGCGAAATCCACCATTGAGGTTGTCCAGGGCCAGACCAGCCGCAACAAGGTTCTGTTGATATCGGGCGACGCGGCTTCAGTGCAAAACCACATCGCCAAATGGGCACAAGATAAGGGCCTCGCCTAAAGGAGAATTCGTCCCATGACCCAAGCTAAACGTATCGACGGCAAAGCCTTTGCGGAAAACCTGCGTGCACGCGTCGCCAGCAAGGTTGCCAAGCTGAAGGACGGGTACGGCGTCACTCCCGGCTTGGCCGTGGTGCTTGTGGGCGAAGACCCGGCCTCTCAGGTTTATGTGCGCAACAAAGGTAAGCAAACAGTTGAGTGCGCCATGAACTCGTTCGAGCACAAGCTCGATACTGAGACCTCCGAGGCCGATCTTTTGGCGGTTGTCGAACGCCTCAACGGTGATGACACGGTGCATGGCATTTTGGTGCAGTTGCCCCTGCCGGATCACATCGATGAAGCCAAAGTCATCAACGCCATCACCCCGGACAAAGACGTCGACGGCTTTCATGTCATCAATTCCGGCCGTTTGATGACCGGGCAAGAAGCAATGGTGCCGTGTACGCCGTTGGGATGTCTGATGCTGATCAAAGACACACTGGGCGACGATCTCAGCGGTAAACGCGCCATCGTGGTGGGGCGCTCCAACATCGTCGGCAAGCCGATGGCGCAGCTGTTGCTGGATGCCAACTGCACCGTCACCATCGCCCATTCGCGTACCCAGGACTTGCCCGGCGAATGTCGCCGCGCCGACATTGTGGTGGCCGCTGTGGGCCGCGCGGAGATGGTCAAAGGCGATTGGATCAAGCCGGGTGCGTGCGTCATCGATGTCGGCATCAACCGCATTGCGGCCCCTGAAAAGGGCGAGGGCAAGACCCGCTTGGTCGGCGATGTGGATTTCGACAGCGTCGCCGGGGTCGCGGGTTCCATCACCCCGGTGCCGGGCGGCGTCGGGCCGATGACCATCGCGGTGCTGCTGGCCAACACCGTTACGGCGTGTTGCCGCAGCTTGGGTATCGATGAGCCCGAAGCCTAAATCATGGAGGTGATGGGCTTCATTCCCGCACTCAGCCAAAGCGTGGCCGATCTGATCGTGCCGATTCAACGCGAAGAGTTTGGCATCGACATCACATATCAAGACCAGCCGGACCTGCAAGATATTCCGGCCTTCTACCAAAACGGCACGGGCAATTTTTGGGTGGCTTTGGACGGCGGGCGGGTGGTCGGCACCATCGCGCTGAAAGACATCGGCGAGCACCAGGGCGCGCTGCGCAAAATGTTCGTGGCCCGCAGCCATCGCGGTTCCGAAAAGGGCGTCGCCAAAGCACTGTTGAGCACGTTGCTGGCTCACGCGCGCATGGCCGGGCTCAGGGAAATTTTTCTTGGCACCACGGCGGAATTTCTCGCCGCCCACCGTTTTTACGAAAAGCACGGTTTTGAGCGGATCGACGTGGATGCCCTCCCCAAAAGCTTTCCACGCATGGCGGTGGATACACGCTTTTATTGCATGGACTTGGATGGCAAACGATAATGCACGATCTTCTGCTCACCATCGGTGTGTTCATCGCCTTTCATCTGATCCCGGCCATTGGACCGGTGCGGCGGTTGTTGATGCGGGCCTTGGGCATGAGGATGTACATCGGTCTGTATTCCGCCGTGTCCATTGGTTTATTGATTTTGGTCGGTGCGGCGTACGTAAACGCCGATACGGATATTTTGTGGCCGCAATGGCCGTGGACGCGCTGGGTTCCCTTTGTGACCATGCCGTTCGTAAGTTTGTTGCTGGTGAGCACCTTGTCCGAGCCCAATCCGTTTTCCGTCGGCGTGAAGGCGGACCGTTTCGATGCGGCCCATCCGGGCGTCGTATCGGTCACCCGGCACCCGCTGATTTGGGCCTTGGGCTTGTGGGCAGTGGCGCACCTTGCCCCCAATGGGGACATGGCGAGCGTGCTGCTGTTTGGCCTGTTCGCGGTTTTGGCCTTCGTCGGGCCGTGGAGTTTGGATTTGAAAAAACGCCGTGAGATGGGTGATGGTGAATGGCGTCGTCTGACCGTAACGACATCCTCAATCCCATTTTGGGCAATCATCCGTGGGCGCACGCATCTGGATATCCGGGGCATCGGCTGGCGACGGATTGCCAGCGCATTATTTGTGTATGCAGCAATTTTGTCGGCCCATGAACTGGTGATTGGTGTATCGCCGTTTCCAATTTGACAGTTCAATAATTCATGATATATTCATATGAATAAATGTTCATGTGAGTGTCGTCAATGACCCACGATAATACGGTCGAACTGGCGGAAACGTTTAGGTTGCTGGGCGATCCCAACCGACTCAGCATCGTGTTGTGCTGCCTGGATGAGCCCATTGGCGTTGGCGAATTGGCCGACGGCTTGGGCCTCAGTCAATCGCTAGTAAGTCATCATCTTCGTCTGTTGCGCGCGGCGCGGCTGGTTCGGGGGCGGCGCGATGGTAAGTTCGTGCGCTACGTGGCAGCCGACGACCATGTGCGCGAAATGCTCAAGAACATGACCGTGCACATCGGTGAGGAGTGCACGGATGATATATGAAGTGTTTGCTATATTTAAGGCGATTGTGGACATGTATCTTGACGCCGCGCCGTGGTTGATCGTCGGCATCGTCGCGGCGGGGTTGGTCCGCGCGTTGGTGCCGGACGGTCTGTTGGGTAAATGGTTGGGCGGTGATGGGGTATTTTCGGTGATGAAGGCCGCACTGGTCGGTGCGCCGCTGCCGCTATGTTCATGCGGAGTACTGCCCGCCGCCGTGGGGCTCAGACGCGATGGGGCGTCCAAGGGCGCGACGGTGTCGTTTCTCATCGCGACGCCGGAAACGGGTCCGGATTCGGTTGCGATCAGTTATGCGCTGTTGGGGCCGATCATGGCTGTCGCGCGGCCTGTCGCGGCGGTGATGAGTGCGATTTTCAGCGGCTTGCTCACCAATGTTTTCGTTGTGGGGGAGGCGCATGCAGCCCCCGTTCAGACGCCAGCCACGGCATGTACGTCGCACTGCGCAGATCACGGTTCCAGTACCGTCACGCACCAAGAGGGCGCGCTCGCCGCACGCATTTGGGGTGGGATACGCTATGCGTTCACCGATATTCTTGATGATATCGCCTTGTGGCTGGTCATCGGTCTGGTGGTTGCGGGTGTGATATCGTCGTTGGTCGAACCCCAAGCTTTGGGTGCGTACGGCAGCGGTATCGGGGCCATGTTGGTGATGCTGGCCGTGGGTGTGCCGATTTATGTCTGCGCCACCGCAAGCACCCCCATCGCGGCGGGATTGATTGCGGTGGGCGTCTCACCCGGCGCGGCCCTGGTGTTTCTGCTCGCCGGTCCGGCAACCAATATTGCCACTTTGGGTGTGGTCGGCAAGGACTTGGGCGTGCGCGCTTTAGCGGGCTACTTGCTCGGGATTTCCTTCAGCGCCATCGCCTCGGGCTTAATCCTCGACGCTCTGCTCGGTGCGGGGAACGTTAACATCCAGGTACAAATGGCGGCGGCAAGCGAGACCCTGCCCGAGTGGGTCGCCTGGACCTCGGTCGTGTTGCTCACGCCATTTCTGGCCCGGGCTCTTTGGCGTGGGGTGTCTTCATGATCGGTTTTGTTTCCAGGTAAACGACCAAGCATGCAAACCGGGTTACATGCGAAATGTTGAATATAAATTTTGACAACAAGGTCACGTTGCTGTTAAGTAAGCAATATTAGTTGAGAATAATTATCAATTGCACATGAGCTCTAGCTCATCGCTTGGCCGGAACAACGCATGTCCACGCAATTTCTGCAGTCTCAATCGCAACTTGCCGCCGAGGCAACCTCCAAGGAAGCCGCACCGGCGGCTAAACGGACTCCCGTGCGAACTGTTTCGGCGGACAAGCATAAGGCCTTTCCCATCGCCCTGGCGCGAGAAGGCGAAGTGGTGCGTATCATGGCGTGCCGTGCGGGCAAGGGGATGGAGCGCAAACTGCGCGATATGGGTCTGCCCGTCGGCGCACAGGTGCGCGTGGTGCAGCACAAGGGTTCGGGCGTTGTGTTGGCCGCCAATGCGACGCGCATCGCGCTGGGCGCGTCGGCGGCGCAACTGGTGTACGTGGAACTGATCGGCGACGACGGTTGCCACGTTCAAAGTTGCGCCTTGCGGGCAGCACAAACGCTATCAGGGGAGCGATAATGTCGGACATCACCATTGCCGTGATCGGCAATCCCAACAGCGGCAAGACAACGTTGTTCAACGCGCTGACCGGTGCGCGTCAACGGGTGGGTAACTGGCCCGGCGTGACGGTGGACCGCAAGACCGGAACGTTCACGCACCAAAACAAGACCATTGAGGTCGTCGATCTTCCCGGCGTGTACACGTTGGGTAGCCTTCCGGGGGTGGAATCGCTGGACGAAAAAGTGGCCCAAGATTACGCCCTGACCGGCGACGCGGACGTGTTCGTTAATGTTTTGGACGCCTCTAATTTGGAGCGCAACCTCTATCTGACCGCACAGATACTTGAACTGCGAGTACCGTTGGTGGTGGTGCTGAACATGGCCGACCGGATGGAGAAAGACGGAAAGCGGCTGGATGTGGCGCAAATGGCGGAACGGCTCGGTTGCCCGGTGGTGACGGCCGTCGCCAAAAAAAACCAGGGTGTCGAGAACCTGAAGGACGTCATTGTGAGCGCAGCGGCCAGCGCCAAGGCTCCGCGTGCGGAGGTTGCTTACGCGGGTGCCGTCGAAGATGCGCTTGGGGATCTGGCGGACACTGTATCGACGGCGGCGGAAAAAAGTCATGTGCCCGCGCGCTGGCTGGCGGTAAAACTGTTGGAAGACGACGAAACCGCGCGCCAAATTGCCGGTACGGCAGGTGACGGGGCCTACGCCCAGCATACATCTCAGTTGGAGGCTCGGCTCCAGGCTCAATCCGGTGACGACGCCGACACTTTGATCGCCGATGGCCGTTACACCTTCGCCCATGAACTGGCGCATGTATGCACCGGCGGTGGCGCGTTGGCGGCCTCGCGCCGCGCGTCCGACGCCTTGGACCGTATCGTGCTCAGCGCCTGGCTTGGCATTCCGGTGTTCCTCGGCCTGATGTATCTGATGTTCACCTTCACCATCAATGTCGGCGGCGCATTTATCGACTTTTTCGACATTGCCGCGCGCGTCGTATTTGTCGACACCCCCGCCGCGGCTCTGGAGGCGGTGGGCGCGCCGGTGTGGACCAAGGTGTTGTTGGCCGACGGCGTGGGCGGCGGTATCCAAGTGGTGGCCACGTTCATTCCCATTATCGGGTTCTTGTATCTGTGTCTTTCGGTTCTCGAAGATTCGGGCTACATGGCGCGCGCGGCGTATCTCATGGACCGTGCGATGCGCGCCATCGGTTTGCCCGGCAAGGCTTTCGTGCCGTTGATTGTCGGCTTCGGCTGCAATGTGCCGTCCATCATGGCGGCGCGGACCATGGAACAGCAACGCGACCGTATCGTCACCTCAATGATGGCGCCGTTCATGTCGTGCGGCGCACGGCTGGCCGTGTATGCCCTGTTTGCCGCTGCATTCTTCCCCACGGGGGGGCAGAACATGGTGTTCGCGCTCTACTTAATTGGCATTGCGGTGGCCATCGCCACCGGGTTTATTCTCAAAAAAACGCTGCTGATGGGCGCGTCCACGCCATTTGTTATGGAATTGCCCGCCTATAATGTCCCCCAAGCAGCGAGCGTGTTGATCCACACCTGGACTCGGTTGAAAAACTTTGTGCTCGGCGCGGGCAAGATCATCGTGTTGGTGGTGACGGTGCTGAGCTTCCTCAATTCGTTCGGTACCGACGGATCGTTCGGCAATGAAGACAGCCATAACTCGGTGCTCAGCGTCATCGGGCGCACCATTATTCCGGCGTTCGAGCCGATGGGCCTGGAAGAGGACAACTGGCCCGCCACCGTCGGTATTTTCACCGGCATCTTTGCCAAGGAGGCCGTGGTCGGCACCCTGGATGCGCTGTATTCGTCGCTCGACACCGTACCGCAAACATCGGAGGTGACACTAGGCAAGGCAATCGTCTTTTACGACCCGATAGGCGGGTTGACCGAGGCGTTGCGCACGATCCCCCAAAACTTGAGTTCCTTGGGCTCGCTGTTGACTGATCCACTGGACTTGGGCTCCGTGGAGGCTAAAAACTTGGCAGGCGCAGCCAAAGCGCAGGAGGTGTCCATGGACACCTTCGGAGCCATGATCAGTCGCTTCGACGGTCAAGCCGGAGCGTTCGCCTATTTGTTACTGATCTTGCTCTACACCCCTTGCGTGGCCGTACTGGGCGCGATCAACCGCGAACTGGGCCCTCGCTGGACGTTATTTGCGGCGGGTTGGACCTCGGGCATGGCGTATCTGGTGTCGGTGGGCTTCTACCAAACGGCAACTTTCGCCCGCCATCCGGGCCTTTCGGCGGCCTGGCTTGGTGGTTTGAGTGTGGCGTTCGTGGCGACCATCGTAACGATGCGTCAAAAGGGGCTGCGCGCCGCGCCTACGCCCGCGTACCCAGCATAAGAGGGGGGGGGGAATGATTTTATCCGAAGTCCGTGCTTATCTGGCCGAACGCAAGCGTGCGCCGCTCAGCGACTTGCAACTGCGCTTCAACGCTCAACCCGATGCGTTGCGCGGGATGTTGCAGCACCTGATTCGTAAGGGCCGGGTGCGGGAGATTTCGGGAAAATCGTGCGACGGTTGTTGCAAATGCGCCCCGGAAACCCTGGAAATATACGAGTGGCTGGGCTGACCAGCACGCCATGCCCGCTTTTCGGGCTTTGCACCGCACCTGCGCGATGCTAAAAGCCCCGCCATGACTGATCTTTCTCACATTCGCAACTTTTCCATCATCGCGCACATCGACCATGGCAAGTCGACGTTGGCGGATCGTTTGATTCAGCACTGTGGCGGACTCGAAGATCGCGAGATGACGGAACAAGTGCTCGACAGCATGGATATCGAGCGCGAGCGCGGTATCACCATCAAAGCCCAAACCGTGCGCTTGAAATACACGGCCCGTGATGGCGAGACCTATCAGATCAACCTGATGGACACGCCCGGCCACGTGGATTTCGCCTACGAAGTCTCGCGCTCGTTGGCGGCGTGCGAGGGGGCATTGTTGGTGGTTGACGCTTCCCAAGGGGTTGAGGCGCAGACGCTGGCGAACGTCTATCTGGCGCTGGACAACGATTTGGAAATCGTGCCGGTGCTCAACAAAATCGATCTTCCCGCCGCAGAGCCCGACCGGGTGCGCAAGCAAATCGAAGACGTGATCGGCCTGGATGCGTCCGACGCTATTGAAACGTCGGCCAAATCGGGCATTGGCATCGAAGACACTTTGGAAGCCATCGTCACCCGTCTGCCCGCACCGACCGGTGATCGCACCGCGCCGTTGAAAGCACTGTTGGTGGACAGTTGGTACGATTCCTATCTGGGCGTGATGATTTTGGTGCGCGTGATCGATGGCACACTGAAAAAGGGCCAAAAAATCCGCATGATGTCCTCAGACTCGACCCATCAGGTTGACCAAGTCGGCGTGTTTTCGCCTAAAATCGTCAAGATGGCGGAACTTGGCCCCGGCGAAATGGGCTTCCTCACCGCGTCGATCAAAACCGTCGCCGACACCAATGTAGGCGATACCATCACCGATGATCGTGTCCCCGCGTCCGAGCCGCTGCCGGGCTTTCAACCCAGCGTGCCGGTGGTGTTTTGCTCGCTGTTTCCCTTGGATGCCGCAGATTACACCGATCTGCGCGGTTCCATGGGTAAGCTGCGGCTCAACGACGCCAGTTTTGAGTTCGAGCCGGAAACTTCCATCGCTTTGGGCCAGGGTTTTCGCTGTGGGTTCCTCGGGCTTTTGCACCTGGAAATCACCCAAGAGCGTCTGGAGCGTGAGTTTGATCTCGATCTCATCACCACCGCACCCAGCGTGGCCTACAAGGTGCACATGACGGGCGGCACGGTGATCGACCTGCATAATCCCGCCGATATGCCCGAACCGACCCAAATCACGTCCATCGAAGAACCGTGGATCAAGGCCACCATTTTGGTGCCGGATGAATATTTGGGCTCGGTGTTGAGCTTGTGCACCGAACGGCGTGGCGAACAGGTCGAGCTGACCTACGTCGGCAGCCGCGCCATGGCGGTGTATCGTTTGCCGCTCAACGAAGTGGTGTTCGATTTTTATGATCGGCTGAAATCGATCACCCGCGGTTATGCTTCGTTTGATTATGAAATGGACGGTTACGCCGAAAACGATCTGGTGAAAATTCAGATTTTGGTCAATGCCGAGCCGGTGGACGCGCTGGCGTTCATCGCGCACCGCAGCCAATCGGAAACCCGTGGCCGCCAAGTGTGCGAACGCCTCAAAGACCTGATCCCACGCCAGCTGTTCAAAATTCCCATTCAAGCCGCCATCGGCGGCAAGGTCATTGCCCGCGAAACCATCGCTGCGATGCGCAAGGATGTGACCGCCAAATGCTATGGCGGCGACATTTCGCGCAAACGCAAGTTGTTGGATAAGCAAAAGAAGGGCAAAAAGAAGATGCGTCAGTTCGGCCGGGTGGAAATCCCCCAAAGCGCCTTTATCAATGCGCTTAAGATGGGCGACGACTAGGGTGGAAATCCTAGGGTCGGGGCCCTAACCCTAAAATGATGAAACACCCACCGGGACCGCCGCCAACGCGCGTTTGATGGGAGCAAGAGCATGTTCGTGGCTTAGCGGTTTGGACAGGGTGTTCATAGCACCCGCGGCAAGGGCGGCTAGGCGTTCTTGTTCCGCGTCCGGACCGATCAGCGCCAGAACCCCAAGTTCGGATGCGTCGATGGGGCGGGTGAGGCTTTGCAGCACGCAGACGCCATCCATCAGTTTGCTGTGCATGTCGAGGATGAGAAGTTGAAAAGGCCAGCGAACAAACATGGGCGCGACTTCACGGACGTCCGTGGTCACGCGAACATCGTGATAGTTCTCACCGCGCAGCAAACTTTCGAGCGCCAGGGCTTCCACCGGGTGTTCGATCGCCACGAGAATGCGGGGACCACGATTTTGCGGGAGATGCCTTGGAGGGTGCGTGACGTTCATGACATGCCCAATGCTTTTGTTGTTAAGGTGTCTTCTTGTTGAAGCATGTCGTTGCGGTGCAGATCGTGTGCCAGTTTCGACGGCAATAAGAAATTAAATAACGCACTGATTTAGTATGGTTTTATTGTTTTAGTGTGGGGGCATGATCTAGCCTGCATGCGATAATATGCATTTTAGAAATGCAAAATGCGTCTTGCATCATCAAGATGTGAGATGCGACCGGCCCCTAATCCGGCCCCTAATCCGGCCTCAATCAGAAGCTTGATCGTTCCGTTCAGGAACAGCGCTGGATTGATCAGCAGGTTTGCCGGGCGACAACAGGAAATCACGCTGCGGCTCCAATACGGCTTCGACCGGATCATCGGCGAAGTGCTTTTCAGCGGGTACGATGTCGTTGGGATCACTTGGGGCGCGATCATCCAAATGACCGTCATAGCCTTCTTTTTGCGCGGCCAGGGCCAGTTCATCGAACAGGTACAAGGCGTCTTCGTGGGCTTGATTTTGCAGGTGTTCGAGTTCATCGGCGTCTCGCGGGCGAAAACCGATCACCAGGGCTAGGCCGGGCAGACCGAACAATACCCACCCCGGCAAGACCAGCACGTGCTGCAGTACGGTCCAGAACACGCTTTTGTGCAGCATCAGAAAACTGTGTGGCGCGACGGCTCGCCACACCAGCTGGGTCGACATCCACAGCGTGGCCTCTCCATCGCCTTTGGCGTTCAGCAGGATGCGCGCCGCCAGTTCCGCGCCGGTGACGAGGAACGCCAGCGCCAAGAGACAGATGCCGAAGAGGAACGCGATTCGCTTCATTGGGCTATCTTACGAGGGCTGGATTGGGCGGTCATCGACAAAGCGCACAGCGCGCAAAAAAAAGGATGAAAAAAAGCACGCCGTTTTGAGCGAGTAGCGCTTGTATTTCGGCGCGCCCTTCGCTAGGTTGCGCCGGTCCTTGTGGAGAGGTGGCCGAGTGGCTTAAGGCGCACGCTTGGAAAGCGTGTGTGCGTTAACCCGTACCGCGGGTTCGAATCCCGCCCTCTCCGCCATAACATCTAGGGCTCCGCGATTGTCGTGGGGCCCTTTTGTTTTGCCTGTCACCTCAGAATAGATGCGCTTGCATTTGATCGTTGATCGAAGCGTCCTTAGGTTCAATACTTTATGGACCAACGGGGAGGAGTCGGGTGAAGTCTCTGGATGAATTTTCCATCAAAGATCGGCAGTGCATTCGTTGCGTGCTTACCGACATCGACGACACCCTGACCACCGACGGGCGGCTCACCGCAGAGGCTTACGCGGCGCTGGAAGCGTTGCAACAGCACGGCCTTCTGGTGGTCGCGGTCACAGGGCGTCCGGCGGGGTGGTGCGATCACATCGCGCGCATGTGGCCGGTCGACGCGGTGGTGGGCGAAAACGGCGCGTTTTATTTCCGCTATGACGAACGCCAACGCAAGCTGGTGAGGCGGTTTTTGCTGTCTACTGAGGAGCGCGCCGCCAACCGGCTGCGCTTGGATGTGTTGTGCGCAGAGATTCTCGACCAAGTTCCGGGCACCGCCGTGGCGTCCGATCAGCAGTACCGGGAAGCCGACCTGGCCATCGATTTTTGCGAAGACGTGGCCCCCTTGCCGTGGGCGGAGGTCGAGCGCATCGTCGCGCTGTTCACGGCTGCTGGGGCAACGGCGAAAATCAGCTCGATCCACGTCAACGGCTGGTTCGGAACCTATGACAAGCTGACCATGACGCGCATCATGATGGAGGAATGTTTCGGTCTCGATTTGGACCGGGACAAGGCGTCTTGCGTGTTCGTCGGCGATTCACCCAACGACGCGCCGATGTTCGCTTTTTTCCCCCACGCCGTGGGCGTGGCCAATTTGGTCCAGTTCGAAGACCGTTTGGATACGCGTCCGACGTATGTGACGGACCAGCCCTGTGGCGCTGGATTTTCGGCGCTTGCCAAAGCCTTGATCGAGGCCCGCAAAAACGACGTGTAAGCGCGAATATTATTCGCTGGTTCAACACCTTGGGGATGCATGGTACAATTACCTTGTGACATTGAGGGGCACGGGCTTTACGGAGATTTAACAATCCGCGCAGCCTAAAACATAGGGAGCTATTCGCTATGACCACTATCTTGTTACGAAGAGCAGTCTTGTCGGCAATAACGGGGTTATGCGCTTGTGCGTTTTGGGCCGGGCTGACCAGTCCGGTCACCGCTGCGGAATGTAAAAATCGGGGCGATCTCGATGTCCGGTATTGCGACGACAACGGCGATTTGGTCGCCGACACACCAACCGATCCGAGCGAATGGCTCGATCCGAGCACGTTGGTGTTTTCCTACACTCCGGTGGAAGACCCATCGGTGTATGAGAATGTTTTTACCGAATTCATGGACTATCTAGCCAAGAAAACAGGCAAGAGAATTGTCTGGTACGGCGCAGAATCCTACGCCGCACAGGTCGAAGCCATGCGTTCGGGGCGCTTGCACGTCGCCGGTATTTCCACCGGGCCGACGGTGTATGGCGTCAACTTGGCGGGATACGTTCCGTTCACCATCATGGGTGAAAAGGGCAACGTGTTCGGCTACAAGCTGCAACTCATCACAAAAGCCGATTCCGACATCAAAACGATCATGGACATGAAAGGGCGCAAGATCGCCCACGTGACCCCGACATCGAATTCCGGCAACCAAGCGCCGCGCGCTTTCTTCAAGGAAATGGGTGTGACGCCGGATGTGGATTACAAGGTGATCTATTCGGGCAAGCACGACAACTCGGTCATGGGCGTGGTCAACGGCGATTATGATGCCGCACCGATCGCATCGAGTGTGATGGACCGGATGATCATGAAGGGCATGCTCAAACGCGAAGATGTTCGGGTGATTTGGGAATCTCAGTACTTCCCGACCACTTCGTTCGGATATGCCCATAACCTCAAACCGGAACTCGCGGCGAACATCGTCGATGCTTTTTTGACCTTCAATTGGGAAGGCACGGCTTTGTTTGACGAGTTCAAGCCGCGTGATCGGTTCATTCCCATCACCTTCAAAGAGCACTGGAGGCCGATCCGCCTGATCCAAAAAGAAAATGGCGTCGTCTACTCGCAAGAAGCCTTGAAGGCTTTGAAAAAATAAAAACGATCTGAAATCAGGATCTTGTGAAGTTAACTCAATACCCGCCGCTCCGAAGTGTTTCATCCCTCGGGAGCGGCGGTTTATTCTCGTAGGATCTCTACATGCTCACCATCACCGACCTGACCAAGACCTATCCCACCGGCACGGCCGCCCTTAAGGGCGTGAGCTTTTCGGTCTCCGATCCTCAGGTGGTCGCCATCATCGGTCCTTCCGGGTCAGGCAAGAGCACCTTGATCCGTTGCATCAATCGGCTGATCGAGCCGACCTCAGGATCGGTTGTCTTGGAAGACGAAAACATCACGGTTTTGAGCCGACGCCAATTGCGCAAGGCGCGGCGACGCATGGGCATGATTTTTCAGGAGTACAATTTGGTCGAGCGTTTGACGGTGATGGAAAATGCGCTTTCGGGGCGGCTCGGCTACGTCAGTTTCTGGCAGGCGTTTCGCCGTAAATTCCCCCCTCAAGATGTTGCCAAGGCTTTCCAATTGCTCGATCGTGTAGGCCTGGAAGGTTACCACGACACCCGCGCCGACGCTTTGTCCGGTGGCGAACGCCAGCGTGTCGGCATCGCGCGGGCATTGATGCAAAACCCAGCTTTGCTGTTGGTGGACGAACCGACCGCGAGCCTCGATCCCAAGACCTCGCGTCAGGTGATGCGGTTGCTGGTCGAATTGTCGCGGGAATTCGGAACCCTGACGCTGGTCAACATTCACGATGTCGGGCTGGCGCAATTGTTCGCCGATCGCATCATCGGTCTGCGCGAAGGCGAGGTGGTGTTCGACGGCACCGCCGATCAAGTGACGGAACAAACCCTGACCGACATTTACGGCGAAGAAGATTGGAGCGCCACCATCCGCAAGATACCCGAAGGTGATGACGAAGACGATGATGAGGGGACAGCCCAGGCCGTCAGGTGAGGTGTTGTTTCAAACGCTAAGGTGGACAAAATGACCACGGCAAAGCAAGCTCAAAACAATGCGCCGCCCCCGCGTGAGTGGCACACCATCAGACTGATTGAGAACCCGCTCTACCGCTATGGCTTGATCGTCGCGGCGATTGCGTACTTCATCTTCGCCCTTACCACATTGGAGATCGACTGGAGCCGCATCTACACCGGCCTTCCCCGCGCCGGCGATATTTTCGTGCGCATGGTGCCGCCCGATTTTTCGCGTTGGAGCTTGCTGGTGCGCGGGGTTTTGGAAAGCGTTCAGATCGCGCTGGCGGCGAGCTTTTTCGGCATGATCCTGGCTGTGCCCTTGGGGCTATGCGGGGCGAAAAATCTAGTGCCCCGGCCGGTCTATCTGGTGGCGCGCTCGCTGATTGTTTTGACGCGGTCTTTCCACGAAATCATTATCGCGATCTTTTTTGTAAAAATTTTCGGCTTCGGGCCCTTGGCCGGGGTGCTGACGTTGATCGTGGCGTCGACCAATTTCATCGCGAAAATGCTTGCCGAGGATATCGAGAACATGCCTGCCGGACAGCTCGAAGCGGTGCGCGCCACCGGGGCGAGTTTTCCCAAGCTGTTGATCTATTGCATATCGCCCCAGGCATTGCCGCGTTACTTGGGTGTTTCTATCTACCGGCTTGACGCCAACATTCGCCATTCCACCGTGGTCGGCATCGTCGGCGCGGGCGGCATCGGCCAAGTTCTGGCGGCGACTTTCACGCGTTACGATTACGACTTCAGTCTCGCCATTTTGATGTGTATCGTGGCGCTGGTGTTCATCGGTGAATTCTTCTCCAACTGGGTGCGGGGGCGGTTGAGATGACGGATGTCAAGCACGCCAAAAAATATCCCGAGGTCTGGCGGCGGTTTTCGCCGCGCGAAACACTGGTGCGTTATGCCTGGTATGTGTCCGTTGTCGGTATCGCGGTGTGGTCGGTATCGAACCTCAACATACCGTGGTTCTATTTTCTCGACGCCCACATACAAGCGGGCGATTTGCTGACGCGCATGTGGCCGCCTGCGTGGGGGTATTTCGACCAGCTGCTCGGTGCGTTGTTGGAAACCGTGCACATTGCGACGCTGGGCACAGCCGTGACGGTGGTGATTTCATTTCCTGTCGCGTTTATGGCCGCGCGCAACACCACGTTCAACAAAGTCACGTGGTTGCTCGGCCGGTTGATTTTGGTCACGTCGCGTTCCGTCAACACGGTGATCTGGGGGTTGTTGTTCGTCGCCATCTTCGGCCCCGGCGCGCTCGCAGGCATTTGGGCCATCGCTTTGCGGTCCATCGGCTTTACCGGAAAGTTGATCGCTGAAGCCATTGAAGAGATCGATCAGGGTCCGGTGGAAGCCATCGAATCCACCGGGGCGTCACGCCTACAGGTGTTGTGGTTCGGCATCTTGCCTCAAGTTCTGCCGGTGATTTACGGCACGGTGGTGTATCGCTGGGACATCAATATTCGGGAATCCACCGTGCTTGGCTTCGTCGGTGCGGGCGGTATTGGGATTTTGTTGTATTCTTCGGTCAATCAGTTCCTGTGGCGGGAAGTGTCGGTGATTTTGATTTCGGTGCTCATCGTGGTGGTGATCAGCGAATTCATCTCCGCCACCGTGCGTGAACGCATCACTTAAAACGCCAAGCCCATCAGGTCCGGGATCGTCTGCACGCCACCGGGAAAAGGATTGGGACGGTTTGTCGCCACGCGACCGATAAACGCGACCCCGGTTTCGCGCGCCGCCCGCCAGTCGGCCATGGCATCGCCGATGAACACGCAGTGTTGCGCGTGCAAATCATGCTCCGCCATCAGGGCGCGCACAATGTCGCCCTTGGTGGTCGGAGAGCCATGCACGCTCGTCAGCCACGCCATCATGCCGCGACGCTCGGCGATGCGTTTTATTTCGTCTTCAGGCGTGCCGGACACGACGAACAGCTTGCAGTGCGGGCGGTGCGTTTGCAGCAGCTCTAGAGCACCGGGCACCCACGGTGCGGCAACCACGGCGTCTTCGACCAGTTGGGCGTAGCGGTTCGACAGGGCGTCCAGTTCGTGCCGAATCAAGCTGATACCGAGAAAATGCTCATGACAGTGGCGCAATTTGACCACCCGTGAAATGCCATCATGGGCACCATGGTAGGCCATGATGCGCGCCAGCACATCCGGGGGCTGGTCGGCATAAAGCGCCCTGAAGGCCTTCGATTTGATCTCGACCGATTCAACCAGGACGCCATCGAAGTCGAGGAAAAGAGCATCCACATGTTTCACGGTAAAAACTTCCGATGCGGGTTTGGTTCGATATATTGGTACACTGACACTCAATTATAAAGGTTAGCGATGAGAAATATCGGTTTACGCCAGCCCTTGGGCTCTATAGAACACAGCCGAGATGAAGTATTGCGCCGCGCACAATGTCGCGGCGACGTGCAGCCACCTAAGCGCAGATGTTGCGATCCGGCGCACGAAACCCGCGTTCCGAAAGAAAAAACATGACCGATTTCGAAGGCGTCGTTCCGGCGCTTGGCCAAGCGTTGAGCAAGCGCGGCTACACCGAACTGACCCAAGTACAAAAGGCGGTTCTGGCTCCTGAATTGAAAGACGCCGACGCTTTGGTATCCGCGCAGACCGGATCGGGCAAGACCGTGGCGTTCGGCCTTGCGCTTGCGCCCACGCTTTTGGACGGCGAAGAACGTTTCGGCCGCGCCGACAGCCCTGTTGCCTTGGCCGTCGCACCCACTCGTGAATTGGCGTTGCAGGTGATGCGTGAACTGGAATGGCTGTATGCCGAGACCGGTGCGAAGGTGGTGTCGTGTGTCGGCGGCATGGACATGCGCACGGAACGCCGCAACCTACAGCATGGTGCGCACATCGTGGTCGGCACGCCGGGGCGCTTGCGCGATCATATCGAGCGTGGATCGTTCGATACGTCAGGCCTGAAAGGCGTGGTGCTGGACGAAGCGGACGAAATGCTCGATTTGGGCTTTCGCGATGACTTGGAATACATTCTCGATTCCGCACCGGCGGATCGGCGCACGCTGCTGTTTTCCGCCACCGTGCCACGCTCCATCGCGACGCTCGCCAAACGCTTTCAGCGCGACGCGGTGCGCGTCACCACCACGTCGGAACGCGAACAGCATCTCGACATCCAATACCGCGCTTTGACGATTGCGCCCAATGATCGGGAAAATGCCATCATCAACGTGCTGCGCTATTATGAGGCCAAAAGCGCCATCGTTTTTTGCGCCACCCGCGCCACCGTCAACCATATGACCAGCCGCTTCACAAATCGCGGTTTTTCCGTGGTCGCGTTGTCGGGCGAACTGAGCCAGAACGAACGCACCCATGCTTTGCAAGCCATGCGCGATGGCCGCGCGCGGGTGTGCATCGCCACCGATGTGGCGGCGCGCGGCATCGATTTGCCGAACTTGGAATTGGTCATTCATGCCGATATCCCCAAAAGCCGTGAGCCGTTGTTACACCGTAGTGGACGCACCGGGCGCGCGGGACGCAAGGGCACCAGCGTGCTGATCGTGCCGCACAACTGGCGCAAACGTACCGAACGTTTGTTCAGCAGCGCCAACATCGAAGCCGAATGGGCGAAGCCGCCGTCGCTTGATGAGATTGCCAAGCGCGACCATCAGCGCATTTTGGAAGCCCCAGCCTTTGACGAACCGTTGTCTGATGATGAAAAGGCGTTCGCCCAAGAACTATTGGCCAAGCATGGCGCGGAACAAATCGCCGCGGCGTATTTGCGCTTGCATCGCACCGACCAGCCTTCGCCGGAAGAGCTGATCGACGCCGGACCTGAACAGCGCGAAAAGCCTCAGCGCGACGATTTCAAAAATGGCGTGTGGTTTTCGTTGTCGGTGGGACGCAAGCACAATGCGGAGCCGCGCTGGCTGTTGCCGATGCTGTGCCGCGCCGGTCATATTACCAAGCGCGATATCGGTGCGATCAAAATTCATCAAACCGAAACCCACGTCGAACTGACGCCCGAAAGCGTGGACAAGTTCCTGGAAGCCATCGGCCCCAGCCGCAAGGTGGAAAAAACCATCACCGTGGATCGCTTGAAGGGCATCCCGGACGCACCCAAGGAAGGTCCCAAGGGCGGCTTTAAAGATGGACCGCCTGCGAACCCTTATGCGAAAAAACGCCCGTTCAAAGGCAAGCCCCACGCATCGAAAAAACCCTATGGGGACAAGCCAAGGCAAGAGCAGGATCGCCCGCCCGCGAAACGCAAGACCTTGACCATAGATGCACAGCCGGGGGATGTGAAGCCGGATGCAAAGCCATGGGAAAAAGGCGCAAAAAAACCCAAGAAAACGTATAAGCCCAAAGGTGCGAAATCCGCTTCGAAGCCGGGGAACAATGGCTTTGGCGCCAACAAGAGCCCTCGTAAGCCCGGTTCCAGTCCCTTGAAACGCAAGAAGACCTATAAAAAAGACTGACAATATCTATGTACCCGCGGCCAAGGACGGCCAGAATTTTTGTCCGGTTGGCACTGGCGGCGTCGATCTGGTCGGGTTAGATATAGGCTTCAGTTTCACGCGTTCAGGATTTACGTTTATGCCCACTTGTCTTATCGACCCATCACAAACAGCACTGCCCGTTGAGGTCATTTCCGAACAGGCTTATGACGATTGGCTCACGTCTCAGAATAAATCCCTTCAAGCATGGCTAAAGATGTCCGGGTTCAAGGGCAAAGGCGGCCAAGCCGCTCTGTTGCCGGGCGCAGATGGGGTTTGCGGTGGTGTCATTTATGTGCTCGGCGGCAATGAAGACCGCGGTGGATTGTGGGCGTGGGCCGGGCTGTATGACGGATTGGCGGGCGGTGAATACCGCATCGTCACTGAACTCAGCGCCGAGGACGCCTATGATGCGGCGATGGGCTTCGCCCTGGCGGCTTATCGTTTCGAACGCTATTGCACGGCGGAGGACATCGCCAAGGACAGTGCGGATCGCCCGTTTTTGGTGTGGCCGGAAGGCTGCGACCGCGATGCGGTGCGCGGCGCGTACGGCGCGACCATGCTGGTGCGCGACCTGATCAATACACCGGCGTCGGACTTAGGCCCGGCGGAGCTTGCTGCGGCGGCCAAGGAGCTTGCCGACGCCTCTGGCGCTGAATACCGCGAAGTCGTCGGCGTCGATTTGATCCGCGAAGATTTTCCCGCCATTTACGCTGTCGGGCGCGGTGCGGAAGACAGCCGCGCACCGCGCTTGGTCGAATTCACCTGGGGGCGTGAAGATGCGCCCGCCGTGACATTGGTCGGCAAGGGCGTGACGTTCGACACCGGTGGGTTGAACATCAAGCCGTCTTCGGGCATGAAGCTGATGAAAAAAGACATGGGCGGCGCGGCGCATGCTCTGGGTTTGGCGTCGATGGTGATGGCGACAAAACTCGATGTACATCTGCGCGTGATCATTGCGGCGGTGGAAAACAGCGTTTCCGGGGCTGCGATGCGTCCCCAAGATGTGATCGGCACGCGCAAGGGTCTCAGCGTCGAAATCGGCAACACCGATGCGGAAGGCCGGGTGATTCTGGCGGATGCGCTGGCCTTGGCGAGCGAAGGTCGGCCTGACGTTATTTTGGATTTCGCGACACTGACCGGCGCCGCGCGGGTCGCGTTGGGCACGGAACTTCCGGCACTGTTGTGCAATGACGAAACCTTGGCCGAGGATATCCTTCAGGCTGGAAAACGGACCGCCGATCCGATGTGGCGGCTACCGTTGCATATGGCGTACAAAAAACAAACCAAGAGCAAAATCGCCGATCTGAGAAACGATACCGACAGCCCTTACGGCGGCGCCATCACGGCGGCCTTGTTCCTGCATGCTTTTGTCGATGAGGGGATTTCCTGGGCTCACGTGGACTTGATGGGGTGGAATTTGTCCGCTCAGCCGGGCAAGCCGGAAGGTGGCGAGGCCATGTCCATGCGCGCCATGTTCGCTGCGCTGGTTGATCGTTTCGCATCCTGAACCACTATTGTGGCTTGCCCCACGTATCCGCGTCGGGTACAAATAGATCGCTATCGTAACGAAACGATTCGCGGATGAGGGGAAGCACCGCCGTTATGTCCATCGACCTTTCCGAACTAGAAGCCCTGGATCTGTGGCGACGCGCCATCGTCAGCAGCGTGCGTCTGGATGCACCGGATCTGACCGCGCGTCAGATGGCTTTGCTGTTGACCGTCTATCTGACCCCGCCGCCGCACACCGTGCGCGGCTTGGCCGAAACGTTGAAGGTCTCCAAGCCCGCCATCACCCGCGCCATCGACCGTCTGGGCGATATGGAACTGGTGCGCCGCAAAGTCGATGCGGAAGATCGCCGTTCGGTCTTGATCCAGCGCACCGTGCGCGGTTCTGTGTTCTTGCGCGAATATGGCGAACTGATCGTTGCCGCCGCGCGCGGGATCAGCGCCAACGCGCGCACCTAAGCTTCATGTCCCACCACAACATGGCTGGTCGGCTTGGATGGGCGGGCAGGGTGTGTCCGCGTATGAACAATACACGCAGCAATCACCCGGCTTAGGCTTGAGTACCGCGCCACAGCCCTTGCAGTCGTAGAAAAACTGACACGCGTCTGTCGGCATGGTTTCCGTCTCGACGTGCCCACATTCCGGGCATGTGATGGTCGATGTCAATTTAATGCCCATGGTCGCATTCAATTCCGTTGAGTGGCTGGATAGCCTGCATTGGTGGAGGCTTGGGCGATGCTGTCTATGTTGGCGACTTCGTCGTCAAAGACAACGGTGGCGGATTTATTTTCGACGCTGACGTCGACCGATTGTACGCCGTCGATCCCCTTAATGGCCGTGGAAACGGTAAACGGACACAGAGCACAGGTCATGTTTTGCACGTCGAGGGTGATGGTTTTTTCACCGGCCCAAACGGTCTGCGCCGTCAAACTTAGGGCGGCGACGAGTGCGATCAAGATGTTTTTCATAGCGATTTCCTCAATAAAACAGGGGGGCGAGTGCGTTGATGGCGATGGCGGTGACGGCCAAGGCGCCACCGACCCAAAGGCCGATACGATAGCGTTTTTGCCCGATGGTTTTTGCACATGGACCGTCGATGGCGCACGCTTGGCTGCGCGCGCGTCGCGACACCCAAAACCCGCCGACAACGGAGGCACCGGCCAAGGTCAGAAAAATCGGCTGATAGGGTGCAAGCGCGGTGAGGTTGCCCACCCACGCACCGCCAACGCCAATGCTGACCAGAACCAAAGGCAAAATGCAGCAAGATGAAGCCAGCAACCCACCCGTCAGTGCACCGAGAGAGGCCATGCGTCCCAGGCCGGACTTGGTGTCTTGCTCACCTGGTATGGAGGTGTCGAGGGTCTGGATGGGGGCATCGGGCATCATCAATCTCCTTGCTCATTTACTCAATGACGCCCATTCTAATACCTGTAGTCACTATAGATTCAAGGGTTTATACATGGCCTCAAACAGAAAAATTCTCGCAGCGATGGGCATTGGCGAACTTGCTCGCTTGACCGACTGCAAGGTTGAGACGATCCGCTATTACGAACGCACGGGCTTGATGCCGTCGCCGCCGCGCACAGAAGGCGGACATCGGGTTTATGGCCAGACTCATTTGCAACGACTGACCTTCATACGCAAAGCCAGAGCGCTGGGTTTTACCATGGAACAAATAAATAGCTTACTGTCCATGGTCGATGGGGAGCATCAGAGCTGCGCCATCGTGGCCGTCGAAGCCGAACGGCACCTCGCGTCCATCCGCCAACGCATAGAAGACCTTCAGAGGCTGGAGCTCACGCTGAGCGATACGCTGGCGCAATGCCACCGGGGCGATCGGCCCGATTGCGCGATCCTTGATGCTCTATTCGGCGCAGAACCGCATTGAAAGCGTGACGAAAGGGTCCGGCCTTGAAATCAGGCTTCGCGAATGCGCACCCGGCGCCCCGACGGCGGTTGATAGGTGTGCAGATAGCCGGGCAATACCGATTCGATGCTGCGTGGCGTAAGCCCTAAGTCCTTGATGGTGGCGTTTTCGCCGCTGAGCACGCTGTCGGTCTTGAGCAGCCGCACCTGATCGCGGGTGAACGGCTTGCCTGGTACGAACTCCATGAAGAACGCGGTGACGAACGCCAGTGGAATCGGATAGGGCACGATCAGGCGCTTGCGCCCGCTATGCTTGAGCATCAATTCCATCAAGCGGCGGAAGGTGTAAACACGTGGGCCGGTCAACTCATATACCTTGCCCCGGCACTCGGGGGTGTCGAGGCCCTTGATGACGGCGTCGGCGACGTCGCCGACGTAAATGGGCTGAAAACGGGTGCCGCCGAAATCGCAAAATTCAAACGTGGGGAAACGCCACGGCGTGTCTTGTCCGGCTTCCATCTTGAATTTGGGCATGACCGGGCAGCCGATGATCGGCACCACCGGGCTCCACCGGGCGATGGCGGCGAACATGTTCATGAAGCCGTCCTCAGGGCCGAGGATGATCGACGGACGCAAAATGACCGCGTCGGCAAACGCATCCAGCACCGCACTTTCGCCCGCGGCCTTGGTCTGGGCGTAGGTGGAAGGCGAATCCGAATCCGCGCCCAGCGCCGAGATTTGCACCAAAGATGCGACGCCGACCGCCTTGGCCGCCTTGGCGACGTTGCCAGCCCCCTCCACATGGGCGCGCTGGAAGGTGTTGCGACCGATGGACGCCAGCAGACCGACGCAGTTGACCACGGCATCCGCGCCTTCGATGGCGCGTTCAACTTCGTCCGGGTTACCAATGTTGGCTTTCACCGTCACGATTTGGCCCGGATCTCCTAAGGGTTTGAGATACAGCGCCGATTCAGGGTCGCGACAGGCAACGCGTACGCGATCGCCACGGCTCGCCAGTCGTTGTACGATATGTCTGCCGACAAAACCGTTTCCGCCGAATACGGTGACCAAACGCGTTGCCATGGAACCTCTCCTTAAAGCCGGGTGATGTACTTACGTGCTGGAGGGATATTCGACCCTCTAGGCGCGCCGGGCAAGCCCCTTATAGTGATATGTGAGCAGTTTCGGTCCATCCAGATAGCCTTGCTCAAACTGGTCGAGGACGAAACCGACGTTTTGGATCAACAGGTCAGGACGGCGGTTCAAATGACAGCCGCCCGCGCAGCATGACCATGCGGGTGTCAAGCGGTCCTGCCAGCGCGCCAAACGGGCGTCCGGCGCGCGCCCGTGTTCGACGAACAAAAGCCGTCCGCCGGGTTTCAAGACCCTGTACATACCTTGCAATGCTTTAACGGGATCGGGGATCGTGCACAGCGTCCAGGTGCTCACCACGGTGTCGATGGTGCTATCGCCAAGCGGAATGTCTTCGCCCTTGAGGCCGAGAAATTCGACCGGAAAGTCGGCTAGCACGGCCTTTGGATGGGCCTTGCGGCGCAGCTTTTCGTTGGGTTCCAAGGCGAAAAGTTTACTCACCGCGCCACCGTAATACGGCATGTTGAGGCCTGAGCCCACGCCAATTTCCAAGACCGCGCCAGAGGCCTGGGGGATCAGCATCTGGCGTTCGCGGCTGGCCATCGGCGCGCGCATGGCGATGTCGATCAAATGCGGCAAAACGTGGCGGTCATAGTGGTCTCGAAGCGACATCCGCACACCATACGCCAGTTGCGGTTTGTCTTCCACCGTGGCCGTGAGCTTAAGAAAACAATGCAGGTGTCCGTTATCGGGTTGACATCCCCGGCCCAGGGCTTTAGTTCATGCGCCGGACGGAAAGGCCGCAAGGTCGGTAACTCGTCAGCCCAGGTGGCGGAATTGGTAGACGCGCAGGTTTCAGGTACCTGTGGCCGCAAGGTCGTGGAAGTTCGAGTCTTCTCCTGGGCACCATCCTCTCGATGCTTTAAGGTTGCACGCAACCAAGCAATGGGGGCCGGTTCGATGCGACGAGTACGCGGCTCACCGGAAACGGAAAGAAAGAGCGCGCGATGACGAGCCCCAAAATACATCTTCACAAAAACGATCTGCCCGACGGGCTTGTTTTCAAAGACGCCATTGCGGTCGATTCCGAAGCCATGGGCCTCAATCCCAAGCGCGATCGGTTGTGCGTGGTGCAATTGTCCGGCGGTGACGGCGTGTGCCATCTGGTGCAAATCGCTCAAGGTCAAAGTGAAGCGCCAAATCTTAAGCGCTTGATGGAAGACGAAGACGTCGTCAAAATTTTCCACTTTGCGCGTTTCGACGTGATGATCTTGAAGCACGCACTGGGCATTCGCACCAATCCGGTGTTTTGCACCAAAATCGCGTCCAAGCTGGCGCGCACGTACACGGATCGCCATGGATACAAAGAGGTCTGTCGCGAACTGGCCGGGGTGGAAATTTCCAAGGAACAGCAATCGTCCGATTGGGGCCAGGAAACCCTCAGCGAAGACCAGTTGGTATACGCCGCGACCGATGTTTTGTATCTGCACACGGTGCGCGAAAAACTGATGGACATGCTGGCGCGCGAAGGCCGCACCGAGCTGGCGCAAAGCTGCTTCGATTTTCTGCACACGCGCACCGACCTGGATCTGGCGGGTTGGGCGGAAAACGATATTTTCGCCCACAAATAAGCGCCTCCCCACGTGTCTTGACGCATCCCGGCGCATTGCCCATATCCCTGGAATATTTAAGGGCCTAGCAAGATTTTTAGAGTAAGCTCTGCAAAGGCCGCTTGCGGCTTTTGATCAGAGCGTTGGAGCACCGCCCGAGATGGCGCAAGGCAACACCAAGACCATGACGAATTCGGATCTGGACTCCGCACGGCGCGTGCTCAAGACGGAAGCCGATGCGCTTGATGCGCTGGCCGACGGCCTCGACGGCCCTTTTGTCGATGCGCTCGATCTCATCGACAACGCCACCGGGCGGGTTGTGGTCACCGGCATGGGCAAAAGCGGTCACGTCGGCAACAAAATCGTTGCCACCTTGGCCTCGACCGGTCAGCCGGCTTTTTTCGTTCATCCCGGCGAAGCCAGTCATGGCGACTTGGGCATGGTGCAGCTCGACGATGTGGTGATCGCGCTGTCCAATTCGGGTGAAACGTCGGAGCTGTCCGATATCATCGCCTTTACCCGTCGTCACCGTATCGGCTTGATCGCTATGACCCGCGGCGCGCAGTCCACATTGGCCGAGGCGGCCGATGTGGCGTTGCTCATCCCCGACAGCCCCGAAGCGTGTCCGATGGGCTTGGCGCCGACCACCTCCACCACGGTGATGTTGGCGTTGGGCGACGCCTTGGCGGTGTGCTTGTTGGAGCGCAAAGGCTTTTCGGCGCAGGATTTTAAGAACTTTCATCCCGGCGGCAAGCTCGGCCAGCGTCTGTTGAAGGTCGCCGACTTGATGCACGACGGCGACCAGGTGCCGCTGGTCGGCCAAGATACGCCCATGTCGGACGCTTTGATCGTGATGTCGCAAAAAAGCTTCGGTGTGGTTGGCGTGGTCGATGAAAATGGCGTACTCGGCGGGGTGATTACCGACGGCGACTTGCGCCGCCATATGAGCAAGGACCTCATCGATCAGCGCGCGGGCGATGTCATGACGAAGGGCTGCATCGCGGTCAAACCGTCGCAAATCGCCAGCGAAGCCTTGGCGATCATGAACGAACGCAAAATCACCTCGTTGTTTTGCGTGGATGACGCGAAACCCGTTGGCATTCTGCACATCCACGATTGCCTGCGGGCCGGCGTGGCATGATGAGCGGCGGTTCCGGCCCCACGCGAGAGGCGCCCGGCGACATCAGCGACGTCGAAAAAAACGCCAGCCCGCTCGCCGCCAATTTGGTCGGTGGCGATGAAGCGCGCGGAGCCTCGGATCATCGCCGTCCCCGGATGCGTTCGGGGGGAGGGTATTCGCGCTTCGTCTCATCGATGAAAATATTGCTGCCGTTCCTGGCGTTGGGCTTGGTCGCGCTGATCATCATTTGGCCGCGCCTGAAAACCGAAGACACCTTCCGCATCGGCTTTTCCTCCGTGCGTTTGTCCGGTTCCGCACAGCCGGGTGTCGACAATGCGCGCTACATGGGCACGGACGAAAACCGCCAACCTTATTCCATCACCGCCGATCTGGCGCGCATCAGCGACAAGGTCGATGGTTTGATCAGCCTGGAAATGCCCAAGGCCGATCTGACGCTTGAGGATGGCACGTGGTTGGTCTTGACCGCGGACAACGGGCGTTTTTTGGAAGGCAAGCAGCAATTGGACCTGGAAGGCAACGTCAACCTGTTTCACGATACGGGCTACGAAATTTCGACGGGACAGTTGATTGTCAATTTGAAAAGCAACGTCGCCGAAAGCGAGATGCCGGTCGCGGGTCATGGTCCGTTTGGCGAATTGACCTCTGCGGGCTTAAAACTCGTCGATAAGGGGCGGATCATCTATTTCACCGGCCCGGCACAATTGATCCTCTATCCGTCCCAAGGTGGGCAAAACGAGGGCGGCCAGACGACAAACACCGGAGCACCGCAATGATGCGCATCCCATGCAAGTCCCTATTTTTGACGGCCGTGGTATGCGCCGCCGCCATGATGTTCGCCAACGGGGCTTATGCCCAGGGTTTGGATTTGCGAGGTGGCGCGGACGGCCAACCCATCGCCATTGATGCAAGCGGCGGCATTGAGTGGAACCAGGACAAAAACGTGTTCATCGCGGCGGGACCGGCCAAGGCGACCCAGGGCGATCTGGTTCTCGATGCGGACGAGTTGCGCGCCTACTACCGCGATGGTGCGTCAGGCGGTAGCGAAATTTACCGTCTGGACGCCATCGGCAACGTGCGCATCACCTCACCCGGACGCGTCGCCACGGGTGGTCTGGCGGTGTACGACGTTGATAAATCGGTGGTGGTGCTGAAAGATGGCAATCCGGTGAAGCTGATTTCCGGTGCGGACATCATCATCGCCAAGGGCCAGTTGGAATTTTGGGACAAGCGTTCCTTGGCGGTGGCGCGCGGCGGTGCCCAGGCCGCGCGGGTGGACAAACGCATCCGCGCCGATGTTTTGACCGCGCATTTCACCAAGGGGGCGGGTGGCAAAACCCAGGTCGAATTGATCGAAGCCTTTGATAACGTTCGTATTGACACGGACAAAGAACAGGTCTTTTCTGACCGCGCTGCATATAATGTGCCAACTGGGCTTGCTCGGCTCACAGGTTCGGTTAAGATTGAGCGCGGCGGCAACCAACTTCAAGGCTGTAGCGCGGACATCGACCTGAATACCGGCATCAGCCGCTTGAACAGTTGCAAGGGTCCGGACGGCGGTGTGAAGGGGACAACGGCTGGTGGGGCGAAAACCGGCGGGGCGAAAACCGACACTTCGCAGTCGGGACGCGTGCATGGTGTATTGACGCCGAAAGACAAAAAGTAAGCACAAGCGCGCCGCGTGGCGCACGCAAGGACGATAGAGAAAAACATGGACGAGACAGGACACACCCGTGTCAATCGTGCCACACACCCCGCCATTAAGGTGGTTGCGGACGCAGACACGGCGCCGGCGCGCGGTCTGGTGGCGCAGACGCTGGGTAAGCGCTACAAAAAGCGCCCCGTGGTTTCCGACGTGTCCATGACCATTCAGCGCGGTGAAGCGGTCGGTTTATTGGGCCCCAACGGCGCGGGCAAAACCACCTGCTTTTACATGATCACCGGTTTGGTGCAGCCCGATTATGGGCGCATCGTTTTGGACGGTGACGACATCACGGGTTTGCCCATGTATCGTCGCGCGCGTCTGGGCATCGGTTATCTGCCTCAAGAGGCTTCGATTTTTCGCGGTTTGAGCGTCGAAGAAAACATCCGCGCGGTGTTGGAAGTTGTCGAGCCCGATCGCCACATTCGCGAGGCTTCGCTGGACGCGCTGCTGGCCGAATTTTCCATCACCCACTTGCGCCGCACACCGTCTCTGGCGTTGTCGGGCGGCGAGCGCAGACGCGTCGAAATCGCCCGCTGTTTGGCGTCCAATCCGCACTTTATTTTGCTCGACGAGCCGTTTGCGGGCATCGACCCCATCGCCGTCGGAGATATCCGCGATCTCGTCAGGCATCTCAAGGATCGCGGCATCGGCGTGCTGATCACAGATCACAACGTGCGCGAAACCCTCGATGTGATTGATCGGGCTTACATTATTCACAACGGTATGATGTTGATGGAGGGCACGCCATCGGACATCGTCGGCAACGAAGATGTGCGGCGTGTGTATCTCGGTGATCGCTTTAGCTTGTAACCTATCCATGGATCAAGATACGCAAGCCCCATCGACGATGTTGGAGCGAACGTCATGGTTTTGAGCCCGCGACTCGATCTTAGACAATCCCAGTCCCTGGTGATGACGCCGCAATTGCAACAGGCGATCAAGCTGTTGCAATTGACCAATATCGAACTCAGCGCATTTGTCGAGCAGGAATTGGAGCAAAACCCTCTGCTCGAACGGACCGAGCCGGGCGCGTTGGATGCGGCAGAAGTCCGTGCCGAGGGCGTTGACGAGGTGGCGTCAGACGCCTTGCCGCAAAGTGAAATGGCCGCCACTCAGTCCGCCGATATCGCGGACACCCTGACGCGCAGCGCGGAAACCGGCGAAAACATTGACGGCGGTCAGTCCATGGATGCGGACATGGATAACGTCTGGACCAGCGATTCCCCTGCCGACGAAGCCGCTCAGAGCACATCGCAGGCGGATGGTGGCGTCGAAAGTTGGAATTCGACCCAAGGGTCCTCTTCGGGTTCGTCCTCGTATGGGGACGACCTGCCGGGCATTGAGCAGACCCTGGCGCAAGAAGACTCCATGCGCGAGCATCTCCTCACAGAACTTGGCATGATCGTCGAGAACCCTCAGGAACGACTCATCGGCGTGCACCTGATCGACATGCTCGACGAAGCCGGTTATGTGTATGGCAGCATGGAAAAACTAGCCGAACGGTTGGGTTGCGATGGGACCGATGTCGAAGCGGTTCTGGTCAAACTGCAAGGAGTCGAGCCTGCTGGACTGTTCGCCCGCGACTTGGCCGAGTGCCTGGGCCTGCAACTCAAGGAAAAAGGCCGCCTGGACCCGGCCATACAGGCATTGCTCGATAACCTCGAACTGCTGGCGAAGCGCGACCTGAAGGGCCTGATGAAGGTCTGCGGCGTCGATGAAGAAGACATCCAGGACATGGTGAGCGAAATTCGCGCCCTAGACCCGCGCCCTGGACGCGCCTTCAATCACGATGTGGCGCAGCCCGTGGTGCCTGATGTCTTGATGCGCGCTGGCCCCGATGGCAGTTGGTTGGTGGAGCTGAACGCGGAAACACTGCCGCGCGTGCTGGTCAACAACACTTACTACGCCGAAATCAACCAGAGCGCCAAAAGCGATCAGGACAAGCGCTACATTCACGATTGCCTACAAACCGCCAATTGGCTGGTCAAATCGCTGCATCAGCGCGCCACAACGATCTTGAAGGTTTCCAGCGAAATCGTGCGCCAACAGGACGGTTTTTTCCGCCACGGCGTATCGGCGTTGAAGCCGCTGGTGCTGCGCGATATCGCGGATGTGATCGAAATGCACGAAAGCACTGTGTCGCGGGTGACCTCGAATAAATACATCGCGACGCCCAGGGGCATCTTTGAGTTGAAGTACTTTTTCACCTCGTCCGTCGGCGGGAACGGCGGTGGGGACGGCCACTCATCGGAATCCGTTCGCCAGAGAATCAAGAATCTGGTCGATGAGGAAGACCCGAAAAAGGTATTGTCCGACGATAAAATCGTTACAATATTGAAGGGGGAAGGTATTGAAGTTGCACGTAGAACCGTCGCCAAATATCGCGATTCACTGGGCATCGCATCTTCCGTGCAAAGACGCCGGGAAAAATCTTCTCGGCTGTGAGGCGGAAAGGCCTATTTTTACGGGGAAGGGTGTGTACGACTTCACCCCTTGACTTCCCCCGGCGAGAGAACTAATTTCCGCACCTCTTCGGGTGCTTACCACTTTGGCGCACCCAGGCTATAATCGGCCGAGCCCTCGGGTTGCATAACGAATGGACCACACGTGTGGACCTGGGGAACACAAAGGATAAACCGACTTAATTGGTTGCGGGTGTGCGAACGGATTTCGCGGGCCGGCACCCCTGAAAAGAACGCTTAAGGATCTGCTTTTCAATGGACATCACCGTCAAGGGGAAACAGATGGACGTGGGCGAAGCCCTGCGAACCCATACTGAAGACACCCTTTCCACCGCCGTTAGCAAATATTTCGACCGCGCGCTTGATGCGACCGTGGTTTTTTCCAAGGTACAGAGCGGCTTTCATGCCGATATCACCGTCCACGCGGGTCGCGGCATCACGGTGCAGGGCCAAGGTGAAGCGGGTGACGCTTACCCGGCGCTGGACACCGCATTGGAGCGCATTTCCAAGCAGTTGCGCCGCTACCACCGCAAGCTGGTGAACCACCACGCCAATGCGAACGCGGAAGTGATGACGGCGCAGTACTCTATTCTCGGCCAGACCGAGGAAGAGGAAGTCCACGAAGAGCACCACCCCGCCATTGTCGCCGAAATGCCCCACGAAATCGCCACCATGAGCGTGAGCGAAGCCGTGATGCGTCTCGACCTCGGGAATTTGCCTGTAGTGATGTTCAAAAACGGTGGTCACGGTGGGTTGAACGTTGTTTATCGTCGCCAGGACGGCAATGTGGGTTGGATCGACCCGCAAACGGCTGCGGCGGCTGGAGAAAGCGCGAGCTAAGCGCGGGTTTCGGGCGCAATTGAGCTTGAGGGATACAGCCATGGAAATCAGCGACCTGATCACGGTCGAGGGTGTGGAGGCAAATCTTCGCGTCAGCAGTAAGAAGCAGGCGTTGCAAGAACTGTCGAAGCGCGCTGCGGAGATCACCGATCAGCACGAGCGGGCCATCTTCGACGTTTTAATGGAACGTGAGCGGCTCGGCACCACCGGGGTCGGCAATGGCATCGCCATTCCCCACGGGAAACTGGCGCCGCTTGAGCGTCTCTACGGTCTGTTTGCCCGCCTGGAAACACCCATCGATTTCAATTCCATCGACGAGCAACCCGTGGATTTGGTGTTCTTGCTGTTGGCCCCGGAAACGGCAGGTGCGGATCATCTGAAAGCCCTGGCGCGCGTTTCGCGCTTGTTACGCGATGACGCGGTGTGCGAAAAGCTGCGCGGCACGGATGACGCGGAAGCGCTTTACGTGCTTTTGACGGAATCGAGCGCGTCTCAGGCTGCGTGACGGATACAGTTTCGGGGGAGGTTCCCGCTTGCGGGAACTCCACAAACTTAGGCATGCGCTTCGGCGCATGCCTTTCTTTTTTTGGTGCTATGATCACCAGCTATGTCTAGCAGTGGTCGTCTGTATGACCAAGCCTTTGAGATGTGGTTGGAACAAGGCCATTACGCCAGCCGTCCGCCGGGAGAGGTCCATGGACCGTTCCGGACGGAGGCTGGTTGTGTCGTTTTGGAAGTCTCGTTTCCGAACAAAGCCGTGGTGGATACGCCAGACGGCGCATAATTGGACCATATTATGCGGGGTTGGGATGGGCCATGCGGGCGCCCATGGCTTCCAGTCCCAATACGGCGATGTTCGGTGTGGTTTTGGGTTCCATTATGCAAAGGCCGCAAACTGAGTTTCGACCGCCTTGTGGTCTTTGCTCCACGCGCCATAGACTTCTTGGGATATGGCATCGGGAAAGATGTCTTCTTGTCCGGCTTCGATACCATCCAAAATGGCGTTTGCCACATCCGTGGGTGTGGCCTTGGGCATGTCAAAATCGCGCGTCATGTCGGTATCGACCGGGCCGGGGTAAACGCCATGCACAGTGATGGAATCGGTCGCCAGGGTTGCCCGCATGGCCAATGTCATGGACCAAGCCGCGGCCTTAGACGCGCAGTAGCTTGCAATGACCGGCATGTTGGCCAAGGAAACGATGCTTAACAAGTTGACGATGGCCCCGCCGCCGTTTGATTTAAGAACGGGGGCCATGGCGCGCATCATGTTGAGCGTGCCGTAACAATTGGTAGCCATTTGCGTTTCAAGAATTTCAGGGGTGTCGCCGCCCAAAAGCATACCCGCATTGTTGATCAACAGCGTGACCCCGGCAGCTTTTCCTACGGTTTCGGCGATTTGGTCAGCATTTGTAATGTCCAACAACAGTGGCGTAACGCGTTCAGCATCCAGGGCGGCCACTGCGTCCAGGCTTGCTTGCGTACGGGCGGTGGCGATCACGTGCGCCGCGCCGCGTGCCAACAAGCGTTCGGTCAGGGCGCGACCAATGCCGCGGTTGGCACCAGTGACGAGGACGGTTGCATGCTCAATTTTCATGGGATTGTGTCTCCAATTACCTTTGTGGGGAAAGCGTGCCACAGCGTGCATCATTCCTTTATTGAATGAAATGGGTTGAAAAGAACAACACTCATGAATATTTTACATGAATGGATATCAATACCTTGACCCTGCTTGTGGATGTGATGCACCAGGGTAGTTTTGCCGCCGTCGCCCGCCACCGTGACCTGGACCCGTCTTCGGTATCGCGCACCATCGCGGGATTGGAGGACGAACTTGGCGTGCGCTTGTTTCACCGCACCACGCGTCAGTTATCCTTGACCGAGGCTGGGCAGGTTTACTTGGCGCGGGTGGAACCGCTGGTCCATGAATTGGAAGAGGCACGTTCTGCGGTTAAGGATGTCAGCACCACGCCCACGGGTACGTTGCGGATGACGACATCGGCCTCCTGTGGCCAACGGTTGATTGTTCCGATGTTAAAAGATTTTCGGGCGCTGTATCCGGACCTATCGATCGAAATGCTTTTGACCGATAAGTATGTCGATTTGATTGCGGAACGCATCGATATTGCGGTGCGTCTTGGTCCGCAATTGGATAACGGGTTTGTCGGCGTCAAGTTGGCACAGCCCCGTTATTATGTGTGCGCCGCGCCAGATTACATTGCCAGGACCGGTGCGCCAGAAAAACCGACAGACCTTTCGCAGCGTGATTGTTTGTTGCTCGATTTGCCGGACTATCGGTCTCGCTGGCTGTTTCGGGATGCGGCGGGTGCGGGTATGACGGTGCCGGTGCATGGCGGCATCATCATTTCAAACGCAGAGGCTTTGCGCCAGTGTGCGTTGGATGGCATGGGCCCGGCCTTGTTGGCGGATTGGGTGGTGAACGAAGACCTTGAACGGGGGAATTTGGTGGATCTGTTTCCTGGCCATCGGGTCGCAGCGACGGAGTTCGGGTCGGCCATATGGGCGCTGTACCCCAGCCGGTCATATTTGCCGTTAAAGGTCCGTGTGTTTTTGGATTATCTAAAGACGAATATCGGCAAGCCGTAAGCATGCATTGGTTGCCGTCGGCGCGCCCAAGAGATCCGCCCCAATCCGCCCCAAGAGGTGCCGGTGTCAGTGGACACTTAAGGCTTCCAATTCATTTTGACGGATGGTGACGAAGGCCTCATCGCGGTTTTCCACCGTGGTGAGCTCGGTGCCGTCGGCGGCAAAAATGCCGTAAACGGCATCGCCATCGAGATCGACGGGTTTCACATACGCCACATCTTCCATCCCCCAAGCTGCGAGATCGAACTGGGTCGCCCAGTTTTGTTCGGGTTCGATGCCGATGGCGGCGTAGGCGTGGGTCGGATAGCGGTTCATTGGTCCATGCTCCGTGTTGCGCCCTATTCATCAAGTAGACGCTGTTTTTCCTAACACTCGGTTAAGAGCACCACAAGGTTCGGTGATTTATTCCGTGTCGACGTTGATGGTCTTCGCACCATCGCCGGGCTGATTATTGCTTGTATCGATTTTAATGGTGCGCACTTCCGGTTCATGGACCGGGCGTTCGAGATCGATGTGCAAAAGGCCGTTGTCGAGGTTTGCGGCGATGATTTCAATACCCTCGGCGAGCACGAAAGTGCGCTGAAACTGGCGCTTTCCGATGCCGCGGTGAAGATAAATGCGCTCCTTGTCGTCTTCGGACGGGCGTCCGCGCACGACCAGTTGGGTGTCCTCGACGGTGACGGCCAGGTCATCCATGGTAAAACCCGCGACGGCCAAGCTGATGCGCAGCTTATAATCACCGGTTTGTTCGATGTTGTAAGGCGGATAACCTTCGTTGGAAGCTTTTGCAGCCCGGTCCAGCATTTGTTCCAGATGGTCGAAACCGAGCAGAAAGGGGCTGTTGAAGGCGATGTTACGGGACATGGTTGCGTCCTCCTCTGTGAGCGAGTCCGGTGCGTTACATACGACTGAAGGCCCCCTTGCGGGGCACCCCGTTCGCGGTCCGTTCGGCACCGCTGACGTTCAGCCTAATGTGGGCTTGTGGAATATCTCTGTCAATGTGTGCGATTGACGGTGTTGCTCCCCCTTCTTGTGGTTAAACAAAGGGGCGTTGCGCAACGCTGCATAGGGGCATGCACAGGAGGCGCGGCCATCAAGATCAAAAGAAATTCATCGTCCGCGAATGTGAATACAGTTTGAAATTTGCATTCGAATTCCAAGATATAACAAATATCTCGTCAGAAACGGGGGTGCGGTTTTAAGATGAAACACGCAGTCATTGACTCCGGTAATATTTACAATTTTTAGAAGCGAGCCCCTGCGTTATGCATCAGAGAACAAGCATTTCGCCAAAGCGGCTGTTGGGCCGGTGACAATGGGGTTGTTTATCTGGACCAGGGCCGTTTGGCGTTGAGGCTGGAGCAGGACGCAGGTGATATGAGAGACGATAAACCACATCAAGCGATTGACGCGCGTGTCTTACCAGCGCTGTTGCCAAGACGATAGCGGAACCCGCGAACATGCATGGGCTTTGGCATCAAAATCGGATCGCATTGAAATTGATCAGAGGGCTGGTTTTGTTCAGCTCTTTGGTAACGCTCGTGACGACCGGAGTTCAATTGTGGGCCGAGTACGGACGCGATATCGACGCCATTCAGGAGCGGTTCGTGCAGGTGGAGCGCGGCTATCTCGACAGCATCGCGAAAAATGTTTGGGAAGCGGACCCGGGGCGCTTGGGCCTGCTGGTCAGCGGCATCATAGAGTTTCCCGACTTCATGCACGCAACGGTACGCGAACAAGACGGCAGGACCCTCGCCAGCGCCGGCCATGTGAGCGACACACAGGTCATTCGCAATATCTACCCCTTGCATTACACCTTCCGCGACACGAATCTGAAAATCGGCGAGTTGGAGGTCGTCGCCAGTTTGTCTGCGGTCTACGACCGGGTCGTGGACCGCGTGGGGCTGATCTTGGTGGCCAACGCCATCAAGACCTTTTTGGTCGCGGCTTTCATGTTTGCAATGGTGTACTGGCTGCTGACGCGGCATTTGGACGTGATGGCGGCATTTGCACGCCGTTTGGATTTTTCCCTACCGGAGAAACCGTTGACGCTCGATCGCGGCATTCTGAGCGGCAAGCGCGATGAATTGGATTTGTTAACAGAATCTCTGAACGATATGCAGTCCAAGCTGTTCAGCTCCTACGAAGAATTGCGCGTGCTCTATAACGATCTCGAGGACCGGGTGCGGGACCGTACAAAGGCCTTGTCCAGTGAAGTTGAAGAGCACGAACGCACCGAACAAAAACTTGCCGACAGCGAGGCGCGATTGCTGGACATGGTTGAATCCGGTTCCGATTGGTTGTGGGAAATGGGTCCGGATTTGCGCTTTAGCTCTGTTTCATCGGGCGGACTGCAGGCTGTTGATCTTCACCTGGATCAGGTGATCGGTCGCACTCGTCGAGACTTGGTTGACGAAACGCTAGACATGGACAAATGGTACGAGCACTTGGCGGACCTGGATGAGCATCGGGCGTTTCGCGATTTTATGTACGAAACGCGCGACCGGCGCGGTGCGCCCGTGTATCTCAAAATCAGCGGTAAGCCGGTGTTCGACGACGACGGCGTCTTCATGGGGTATCGCGGCGTCGGCACCAACGTGACCTTGCAGGTAGAGACGGAACACAAGGTCGCCGCCGCAGAGGCGCAACTGCATGTGCTGTCATCCGCCGTGGAACAAAACCCGACCATGATCTTGATTACGAACTACGAAGGCGCAATTGAGTACGTGAACGAGAGTTTCACCAAGAAGACGGGATATACGTTGGCAGACGTGTTGGGCCGCAATCCGCGGTTGCTCAAATCCGAAGATACTCCGACATTGATTCATGCTGAAATCTGGAACACCATTAAATCCGGCCGCGAGTGGCGCGGCGAAATTAAGGATATGCGCAAGGACGGTACGGCTTTTTGGGCTTATGCGATCATTGCGCCGGTCAAAAATAAATATGGAGAGATCACGCATTTTGTCGCTACGCACGAGGATATTACCGAACGCAAGGCCGCCGATATTCAATTGCGTGAGGCGACCAGGCGCGCCCAACTTGCCAGCCGCACCAAATCGGAACTGATGGCGAACATGTCTCATGAACTGCGTACACCGCTCAACGCTATTATCGGATTTTCGGATTCGATGTTGTCCGGTGTGTTCGGACCTTTAGGCAACGAGCGTTATGAGGATTACGTGAACGATATTCACAGCAGCGGTCAGCACCTGCTGGAATTGATCAACGATATCCTCGACGTGTCGGCTGTGGAAGCGGGCAAGTTGGAATTGCACTCCGAGCCCCTGAATGTGCGCGCCGTGGTCGCGACATCCCTAAAACTGGTTCAGCATCGCGCTTACAGCGCTCACGTGGCGATGTCACACCATATCGATGGGGATATCCCGAGTCTGTTGGGCGATGAGCGACGTATCAAGCAAATCCTGCTCAATCTGTTGTCAAACGCCGTGAAGTTTACGCCTGAATATGGGCGCGTGACGCTCAACGCGCTGAGGGCGCCGGATGGCGGTATTCGATTTGAGATCGTGGATACGGGTATCGGCATGGATGAAGAGGGTATCAAAACGGCTCTCACCCAATTCGGACAAGTCGATAGTAAGCTATCAAGAAGATACGATGGTACCGGGCTGGGGGTGCCGTTGTCGAAAAACCTTGTTGAGGCGCATGGCGGTACCTTGGAAATTCGTTCCCGTCCTGGGCGTGGCACCACCGTGAAGGTCCACTTCCCACCGGAGCGCACCATCATGGGAGATGAGAACAGTGTGAATGCGCAATCACCGGACCAGGATGTCGAGGGGGAGGGATTGACGCCCGTGTCCGATGATCACCCCGTGTCCGATGCTCACAACGACAAGAAAATCCCAACGGTGCACTAAGGCCTAAAACGAGCATCGCATTTATGCACAATGCAAACCTTATAGACGGACGTATGGGGATGTTCTTGTCCGAGGCCCCGTTCGGCGCTCAACCGAACGTCGCGATTAGTCCGCCGCTTTGGCCCGGCGTGGGGCACTGGCTTTGCGGAAGACTTGCTTAATCAGGCGGAAATTGTTGATCAGTACCGGCGGCAACGATGCCATTGTGACGGCGAACGCCACGGTAACAATGCCGGACGGGTTGGAGTGGATCACCTGCGGCGCGGTGTAGGTCAAGGCCCCCACGGCAGCTATGCCTAGGGCGACAACGCGTAGCTTGGAACAACGCTGACATTCCAGAGTGTGTTTTTTGACATAGTGAATGTCGTGGTTGTCGAACCGCTCAACGCCCAAATAGTCATGGCCGGAACTTGTGCAAAAATCGCGCACATTGGGCTCGGCCAACGCGTCGGTGGTCATCACGGCGAACACCGTACCATCGGCGGTTTTTTTCATGGCGCTTTCCAATTTGATAATCGGTATCGGCCATTCCAATCTCTTGGCGTCGATTAAAGTGCTGGTGCCGGTAACAGTATTAAGAGGCATGGAATTCATGGGGGGGAGGTCCACTTTTATTCATTCGTATCGCACTGCAATATTCATGTGTGCAACGCACAATATCGAGAAGTCTTGTTTAAGTCCACACTTTAGTGTGGGGCGCTGATAAGTATAAAAAATAAGGAAAGTGAGGCTCGAAAATGGATGCACGATGTCTCCCATCGTCGGCAAAAAGGAATCGGTTTGTGTAATTAAAACAAATACAAACAGATGATTGAACAAATCGCGAGCTTGCCAAACTGGTTTTGGCTCAGTAGGCTTCGCACATCAGTGAGCAAGTTTCCTTTGTGGGCGAGCATGTTTTTCGGGCGTTCGGCACAGGGGATGGGGGACATGATACTGATGAAGAATACCGGGCGCTTTTCACGCATAAAACGCGAAGCTATCGCCATGACCCATCAGGGTACGGGGTGGCTGGCCGTGCTTGCTGTGTTGGTACAAGTGTTGATGCCTTTCGGTCAGGCACTGGCATACGATGTCGATTCCGACATTGAATATCAGGTCATCTGTACCGCCACTGGGGTGAAGCAAATTTCCATCGGTTCGGATGGGCAACCGATCGAACCCCTGGACGTGCCTTCATCGTGCCCGTTCTGTTTTCTCCACAGTGCTGTGGTTTTGCTGACGCCGGAAACGGTGCCAACCTTCTCCACATTCATCGTTGTTGCGCCCGACGCGTATGAACGCCCTGTACAGCAACGCACCGCCGGGATCTGGCGCGGTGCGCCGCGTCCATCGCGCGCACCCCCCCTTTACGTTTGATTTTCGCACCCGCGCAAGCGGCGCATCCGGCCATTAGGGCTGGGTGATCGACGCCGTGCGCGCATCTAAAATCAAATGTTTAAGATAAGGGGACGCGCCCTTTACGATGGCGCGCAATACCACAAATGCAAAATAATACTTGGATGCCGGGCAAAACCGGCATGGCCTTGAGTGCGCTTCTTCTGTCCACCACGGCGGCGTATCCGCTTTTGGCCGCCGATGCGGTCAACACACAGTTGGATGAAGTATCGGTAACCGCTACACGTGCCGAGCGCGCCACCAAGGAGGTTCCGGCCACGATCACGGTGATCGGTGCACAGCGCATCGAAAACGAAAAAATGTTCAACATCAAGGATGCCATTCAAGGTACGCCCGGCGTTCAGATCAACTCAAAGAACGGCGGCTACGATTCGCGCCTGGTGATCCGCGGTGCAGGCCAAAAAGCCAACTACGGCGTGCGTGAAATCATGGTGATTCGCGACGGCGTGCCGATGACCGATCCAGACAGCTTCACACGGTTCGATTTCATCGACACCCAAGACATCGAGCGCATCGAAGTGACGAAGGGACCGGGCTCCATCTACGGCGGCGGTTCGGCCGGTGGCGTGATCCAGATTCTGTCGAAGTCGGTTTTCGACCCGGGCAAAAACAACGTGCGTATCGGTGCGGGCACCAGCGGCACCACCAATGCACATGCGCGCATCAGCGCCAATGCCGGCGATAACGATGCGTTTACCGCGACGGTATCGCGCCGCTCAATGGAAAACAGCTGGCGACGCTGGAACGAATTTGAAAGCACGCAAGGCAGCCTCAAGCACGGCCATATGTTCGAAAACGGCGGCACGCTGGAAACGGAACTGAGTTATGCGAACGTCAATTTGCAATTGCCGGGCTCCATGGGCGATACCGAGTTTGCGGATTTTCAGCAAACCGGCAAACAGGCCGACAGCAGTGACGCCTGGAAATTTTCCGGACGCGATTCCGACATCTATTTCTTCAACTCGAAATACGAACTGCAGCAAGGCGACATCACCTATAAGCCGCGCATTTACGCCAACAAGTGGGGTCACTTCCACCCGGTTACGGGCATGATCAACGACAGCCCCGACAATTACGTTGCGGGCGTGGACGGTGAAGTGAACATCGAACACGATCTGTGGGGGCCATCGACCATGGTGGTCGGCGCAACCGCACGCATGGATCGCAGCATCGATTCGCGCAAATACCAATACCGCGACTATACGACATGCTGCGGCACGCGCATTTCCGAAGTTTTGTCCGATCAACGCGGTGCGCTGGCGCAAAAGCAAACGACGCTCAACACGCAATTCGGCGCCTACGGCCAGGAAACGTTTCATCCGATGCAGGATATTCTGGTGGACGTCAGCTTGCGCTACGACCGTTCCAAATACGACAGCAAGAAAAACGAAATCACCAAGTACGACTACGCCACAGCCAAGTACGTCGCCGGTGCGGGCTATAGCGAGACGAGCAAAAGCTTCGATCTGATGTCAGCGCGCCTAGGCGCCAGCTACGCTCTCAACGAGTCCACCAATATCTACGCCTCGTTGGCGCAATCCGATCAGGTGCCGTCCAACGGTGAAATCGAAACCAACACGTCGCTTCAGGCATCGACTTCATCCACCGTCGAAATCGGTGCGAAGGGTCGTCAGGCTGGGTTCAGCTATGACGCGGCGATGTACTACACCATCGTCAACGATGAGATCGTTTCGGTTTCGGAAAATGGGCAAACCACGTTCTCCAATGCGGGCGAGGTGGAGAAAAAAGGCTTGGAGCTGACGGGCAATTACGCTGTCACCGACTCCATTAGCTTGGGTGCGAATTATGCGTTTAGCAACTTTACGTTTCTCAGCTTTAACGAGCCCGTCAACAATGTGAACATCAGCCGGGCGGGTAATGACGTGCCGTATGTGCCTGAGCACCAATACGCCCTGTCGGTCAATTATGACAGTGGCTGGGGGTTGAAAGGCAGCATGCGCACCCAAAGCTGGAGTGCATATCAGATGGATAACGCCAATACGGAAGACTACGACGGCTACAAATTCATCACCAACGCCAACCTCAGCTACGACTGGAACGAAGACCAGTCGTTGTCGCTCAACATCGAAAACATGTTCGACCGACGTTACGCCGTCGAAGCGAAAAAGAGCACCCGCGGTACCCGTACTTTTGCCGCCGGACAACCGCGCACCTTCATGGTGTCGTATCGTCAATATTTCTGATGTCGGGGGACCAGATATGAGAACGATCATCAAGCTTGCCTGTGCCGCACTGTTGTGCGGCACAGGCGTCGCCCAGGCCCAGCATGCGGGTCACAGCGGCGCGCCCAAAGGGCCGATGGCGCCCGATTGGACGGCTTATCCGGTGCTGGCGTCGGGCGGCGGCTTCAGCCGCACCGGGGCGAAATTCCAGGCGTTCAACATGCACGTCATGGAGGCCGCTTCTTACGCGTCGTTCGACGGTCAGGCGGAAAAGGATCTTGCTCAAGCGACACGGTCCTTGCCCGTCGATGAAAACGGTGCGCTGGCGGTGAAGTCCGGGGCGCAAGGCGGCTATTATTTCGTCCGGGTCGTGGGTCACGGTCCGGGCGGTGAAGAGGCGACGGCGACCACGCTGAAGTTTTTCTCCAACCCCGGCCCCGCCCCGCGCGATTTGCTCAACATCGCTCGTCCCGGTTTCGAAATCATGCCCGCCGTGTTGCCGCGCGAACACGGTCATTATAGGGAAAATGAAACTTGGCGTTTCAACGTACGCATGGATGGCAAGCCGATGGCGGGCTTGGCGGTGGCGTTGGAAACCTCCAACGGCACCAGGACCGAGTACACCACCAAAGCCGACGGCAGCGTCGATGTGACGTTTCCGCACGACTTCAAAGACATCCCCAAAGATCAGTGGAGCCATGGCCGTCCGCCGTCCTCAAAGTTCGTGGTGGCGGTGCGCAACGGCGGTCTGCTGGCGACCTACAACGACAGCTACAACCTCGACGCTTACGGCGACAAAAACCTCTGGGCCGGTGTCGGCTTTACGATGCTGGGCATGATCGCCGCCGTGCCATTGGTGCGCCGTCGCAAGACCGATAAGAAAGGGGCCTGATGTCATGACGAATCTCTTCACGCTTTCACGGTTGCGCTTGTCGGTTCAGGTGGTGATGTTGGTGTTCACCGTCTATGGCGGCGCTCTGGTCGGCCATTACCTGTCCGATAAAGTTACCGGCGCGTTACCGGCGCTGTCGTGCGCTTACGATCAGAAAAACGCGGGCTACTGCGTGCTGATCCCTTTGCAGCATCAACTGCATCACCGGGTCGGCGAAAGCATCGTGCGCATGCAGCAGTTCAGCTTCGACTACATCATCCCGCTGGGCTTCACCATCTTGACGTTCCTGGCGTTTTTTGTGGTGCTGAACAAGGCGTTTTGCGGCTGGGTGTGTCCATTGGGCACGGTGCAAGAGCTGCTCTACAAAATCGGCCGACGTCTGCGCCTGCCGGTGCGCCGCTTCACCCAAGCGAGCGTCGGACGTGTCCGCCCGGTCAAGTGGGGGGTGCTGATCTTGCTGGTTCTGGTGCTGCCGTTGATGGCGGGCTTGGGTTATACCAGCTATGTCACCGGCGATGCCTATTGCCAGGTGTGCCCATCGCGTGTGGTGACCACCTTGCTGACGGCAAACGGCGAACAAATTGCCGCCAACACTGCTGACCCAACGGCGTTCGCCTTCAGTGCGGCGCGTAGCGCCATCGTCGGCTTCGTACTGATCCTTGCCTTCGGTATGCGTCAGCCCTATTGCCGGGTGTGCCCGATGCTGGCCTTGCATGCGGTGTTTCGTCGCATCGTGCCACTGCGTCTTGCGAAAAAAGCATCCGGGGATAAGTGCGGCAAATGCAAAGCTTGCTATCAAGCGTGCCCCATGGACATCCACGAGGTCGCGTTTGAGTTCGGTGCAAAAGCCTTTCACCAAGACTGCACCATGTGCGGACGTTGCGTGGAGTATTGTCCCGACGACGGCATGCTGGCCTTGAAGCTGGGTCCGGTCGCTCTGTTCTCGTCATCTGCGGCGTACATGAAACGTCGCGCCAAGGTCGACAAGCCGGATGGCACCTTGCCGAACAAGAAAAAACCGGCCCCTAACCCAGCTCCGGCGGAGTAATGCCATGGGACCGGAGTTCTACGGAGCGGATACCCCAGGCGTCGCGGTGGGCTTGCTATCCATCTGGATACTCGGCTTGTCCGTTGGACTGACCGCGTGCACCGCCACCTGCCTGCCCTTTATGGGCGCGCTGGTGGTGGGCGACGGTCAGTCCGCGGGCGCGGCGTTTCGCCAGACCGGCGCGTTTGCGTTGGGCAAGGTACTGGCTTACGCGGTCTTGGGTCTGGCGGCGGGCTCGATGGGTGAGGTGCTGCTTGACGTGGTCGAAAGCAATCTCGGCCACTGGCTCATCGGTGGCGTGAGCATCGCCACCGGGCTGTGGTTGGTGATGGCGCGCAAGGTGGTGAAAGGCTGCACGACGTCGCGGGTGTTTCAGGGCGCACCGCCGTTCGCTTTGGGCTTCGTGCTCAGCTTCGTGCCGTGCGCGCCGTTGGCGGCGTTGCTGGCGGCGGCGGCGCTGGGAGCCGATCCGGTGCATGGTCTGGCCATGGGCGCGATGTTCGGTATGGGTGCGGCGGTGACGCCGTTGTTCATCGTGGTGCCGTTGTTGGGCCGCTTGGGGCGGGAAATGACCGCCGAGCGTCCCGGCCTTTTGCTGGGTATGCGGTGGTTGGGCGCGTTGATTTTGATCGCGTTGGGCCTGCGCCGCATTTTGTTGGCGTGGTGAGGAGGCTCGGATGATGGCGCGCGCCTTGGACCGCATCGCACCGCCGTCGGCCGCCTTCGTGGTGGCGAGCGGCGTGCATATGGCCATCGCGTTTGCGCTGGTGTGGATGCCCAAAGCGGACATCACGCCGCCCATCGCGGTGGGTGGATTTGAAGTGGTGGACCTGTCCGCGTTCGGTGTCGCCGCCGCCCCGGAGCCCGAACCCATAGAAGAAGAAATCATTGAAGAAGCCAGGATCGAACCTGAACCCACGCCGGAGCCCGAACCGATCCCCGAGCCCAAAGTCGAGCCCCTGGCGGAACCCGCGCCCATTCCGGCGCCGAAGCCGGTGGTGAAGCCAAAGCCAAAACCCAAACCGATCGTGAAACCCCAACCGAAACCCAAGCCGGTGGTGAAGCCTAAACCCCAACCGAAACCCATTCAAAAGGCTGCGCCGAAACCGCAACCCAAACCCCAGTCTCAGCCCCAAAAATCTCAGCCCAGCGCGCCGGGAAGCCGCAATGCCTTCGTACCGCCCACCAGCACGGCGGCATACCTGCGCAACCCCAAACCATCCTACCCCCCGCTGGCGCAACGGCGCGGCATGCAAGGCGTGGTGTTGCTGTTGGTCGAGGTGTCGGACAAAGGGCTTCCTACGGTGGTGAAGGTCAAGAAAACCAGCGGCTATATGTTGTTGGACAAAGCCGCGCTCAAGGCTGTGCGTGCGTGGCGTTTCGCCCCGGCCAAGAGAGGCGGGTTGCCGGTTGCGGCGGCGGTCGAGGTGCCGATACGCTTTACATTGAACGATGCTTAAGAAGGAAAAAAAACGTGGAAAGCGGAAACCTGGAGCTGTTGTCGTGGTGGGCCGATGCGGACTGGATCGTGCGCGGCGTGTTTATCGTCTTGATCGCGCTGTCGCTCACCAGTTGGACCATCATGGTCTACAAATCGTGGCAACTGTCGTCCGTCTATCGGCGCGAGCGGGCCTTTCAGGGGCGGGGCGCGCCCGAACACGGCCTACCCTCGGCCCACGTGGTAACGGGGCTGCACGGCATTCCAAATGCTGAGCGCGAAACCATGATGGGCGTGTTGGTGCGCGAAAGCCGCCTGGATATGGAGGGCGGCCTGACGCTGCTGGCGACCATCGGCAACACCGCCCCCTTTATCGGCCTGTTCGGCACCGTGTGGGGGATCATGCATGCACTGCAAAGCCTTGGTGGGGCTGAAGCCTTGAGCATGGACATGGTCGCCGGTCCGGTCGCCGAGGCCCTGGTGGCGACGGCGGCGGGATTGTTCACCGCCATTCCGGCGGTGGTCGGCTATAACCTGCTTTTGCGCCAGTTGCGCCGCTTGTTCGGTGTGGTCGATGGCAATGCGGTGCGTATCCTTGCGCGTTCTACCGAGACGAGGAGCACCTGACATGGCGGGCGGCACATCCGGCGGCGATCCCGATCAGCCGATGAGTGAGATCAATGTCACCCCCTTGGTGGACGTAATGCTGGTGCTGCTGGTGATTTTCATCGTCGCCGCGCCTTTGATGGCCGAAGCCTTGCGCGTCGATCTGCCCAAGGCCAGCGCCGAGCCGATGATGGAACCCGATGTGACCACGTTGGAGGTCATGGCCGACGGCTCGTTGCGCCTGGATGGTGATGCGATCGGCGACGATATGCTGCCTGCGCGGCTGAAAGCCATCGCCCATGAAGATTCGCAGCGGGTCTTGAAATTGGGTGGCGATGGCGCGGTGCCTTATCAACGTATCGCCGAAGTGCTGGCGATGGCCAAGCAAAGCGGCATCGGGCGCATTGCGTTCGCCACCCAATCTCCACGTTGAGTTTTTAAGTGTTTTTAGACAGCAGGCTGAGACCCTGGCGGGCGTGTTCGATCAGGCGACGCGGGTTGACCAAATTACGCCATGCGGTGCGCAGCAAAAATTTCGGACGCAGGTAAAAACGCCGGTTGAACCGTTTGCGCAGCCACAAAATGTCTTGCGGGGAAAGCGTATCGCTCGACAACACCGTGGCTTCGCCGCTTTGGTCCATGTTGGCCAACTCTTCACTGACCAAGCCCTGCTCGACCATTTGGCGGCGCAGTTTGGTTCCGGCGCGCGGAATGGCCGTGTGCACCGACAGATAATCTGGGTCCAGGTGACAGACGAAATCCATGCTTGCTTCGATGTCGGCGGCGGTTTCGCCGGGCAGACCGACGATTACGGTGGCGACGGTTTCCAGCCCGGCCTTGCGGCACGCGGTGAAGGCGGCTTTCATCTCAAGCGTGGAAAAATCTTTTTGGATCGCTTGCAATGTTTCGGCTTTGGACGTTTCTACGCCCATGATCACCGTGTGGCAGCCTTTGTCGGCCATGGCGTGGGCGAGTTCCGCATCAATGCAGTCGGGGCGGGTGAAGCAGGTCCAGCCGAACCGATCACGACCGCCGGGCAACAGGTCGAGGAACCCCATCGCGCGCGGGCGGCTGATGGCGAAGGTCTGGTCCCATAAGGCGAATTCATGAATGTCGAGGGCGCGAAGGTGGTGAAGTTCGGCGGCGATTTCATCCAGCGGGCGGGCGTGATAGTGCAATTGCGACATCACGCAAAATGAACAGCGGTACGGACAGCCGTAGTCACTCAGCACGCTGGCGAACGGGGTGCGCGCGGCGAACGGAAAGCGGTAGGGAAAGGCTTTGAATAGTTCATGCGGTGGCAGGCCGACGCTGTAGTTTTTGGCATTGCCGGTGTCTGTGGGGCCTTGCTCGATGCGATTTTCGATTTTGTAGATCAGATCGCCGAGGTTCTCGCGCTCACCGTCGGCAAACCGCACCGGCGCGTCGGACGAAAAATCCAGCGCCACGGCGTCCAAAAAATCGGCCTCAATCCACTGGCGGCCATGCTCACGCAGCACATCGCCGCTGCCGATAAAAACGGTATCGGGTAGTTCACGGCGTAGGGCTTTGAGAAATTCTCCGTCTTCATCCACGCTCACCGCGCCGACCAAGGTGAATACCGCATCGGGCGCGGCGGCTTTGGCTGCGGCCAAGGTTTCGGACACGCTCAGGCCTTCGACGATGGCGTCGATGGCCCGGGTGGTCCAGCCCGCGCGGTTGAATTGCGCGCCCGCGTGCAACAGGTCGACCGGCGGGAAGGTGTAGCCGGTGCGCGAAAGTTTGCTACAGTAATAATCCCGGATATAAATGTCTCGACCGGGAGGATTGAGGAGCAACGCGCGGCGTGTCGAATTCATTGCATCACCCTAATCAGCGCAAAAGCGTCAGCTTGGCGTCGCTTCAGTACATTGAAAAAGTTTTCGGTAGTATGGTTTGCGGGTTTTTGCATGTACCAGCCAAATTGATCCCAAAGCCTTCGAACATGAACCCCGATCATGTGCAAAAAATGCTGGTGGTCAAGTTCTTCGGCATCGGCAGCCTGGTTTTGGCGACGCCGTTCTTTCGCGAAGTGCGCAAACGCTTTCCAAATGCCGAAATTCATTTGTTGACGCTGTCGAGCAACCGCGCGGTGATGGAGATGATCGGGGATGTGGACAAAGTGCATTTCGTCGATCTGGGCGGCAGCGTTTTTGCCGCCATCGGGGCCTATGTCGGTTGTCTGTGGTCGACGTTTCGGCAACGCTACGATGTCGTTATCGACATGGAATTTTACACCCGTGCGTCGGCCGTGGTGTCGCTGGCCTCACGGGCACGGGTGCGCATCGGCTATCACGCCCAAGGTATTTACCGGGGCGACATCCAAAGTCACCGGGTGCCGTTCAACAAGTACTGGCATGTTTCGCGGAATTTTCTCAGTTTGCTGGAACCGTACGGCTACCGGGTGGATGAGCAAGAGGCTTTGCCGAACCTCAACGTGCCGGAAGGGTATATGGAGCCCGCTCAAGCCGTGTTGAATGCATTGGGGGGGGAGGGCGCGCGTTACATCGTCGTCAACGTCAACGCCGGCGAACTGGCCTATGAGCGGCGCTGGTTCCCCGAACGGTTCGCCGACTTGGCGGCGCGTCTCACCACCACCTTCGATCTACCCTGCGTGTTTATCGGCGCGCCGTCGGAACGCGATTACGTCGATGTGGTGGTCCAAGACGCCGAATTGCGCGGCGCGCAGGCGCTCAACACGGCGGGCGATCTCGATTTGACGTCCATGGCGCAACTGTGCCGCGACGGCGCGTTGGTGATCAGCAATGATTCCGGCCCACTGCACATCGCGGCGGCAACGGGAACATCCGTGGTGGGTTTTTTCGGTCCCGAAACCCCGGTGCTGTACGGCCCGGCGGGGCCGGGGCATATGGTGTTTCACAAAAACCTGAGCTGCTCGCCGTGCAT